>ERZ808051.22-NODE-22-length-208617-cov-8.126350_pt1 | contig 208617 bp, 206 predicted proteins | sample MGYA00380199_ERZ808051 | MGnify/ENA primary metagenome ERZ808051 (study PRJEB31490, sample SAMN06133391) | mouse gut metagenome | isolation source: J11 | host: mice | place: China: Chengdu | collected 2015-05 ... | reverse complement strand
GCTGGTGTAGCTTTACCAGCAGGGATCTGTAACTTAATGTATCCTTCTACTTTCTTTGCCATAATGGCACCTCCTAATATAATGTGGTACGGGCGCGACGATTCCAAATCCAACTTTGCTCAATCTTGATAAGAACTTGGCGAAACAAATTCTTACGATTTTGACGAAGTTGAAATCATGCTCCCACATCGGCTGCCGTTCAGCACACTGAACCGTAGCCGCAGTATATCTAATCCGCCGAAGCGGAATAAATATCAATTACATTTTTCTGACTTCCGCAAAACCAATCTCCACGGGCGTCTCTCTTCCAAACAATTCTACATTGATGGTTGCCACCTGCTTACCGTAATCTATACGCTGGACAACACCGATCGTATCTTTCCAGACACCGGCAACCACGGCGATTGTATCGCCTTCTGCAAAATCTACGGTGACATTTTCCATCTTGATGCCAAGCGGTTTCATCTCGGCTTCCGTCAACGGTACTGCTTTACTTCCCGGTCCGACAAATCCCGTAACGCCTCTGGTATTTCTAACAACATACCATGTATCGTCGTTCATGATCATATTGATCAGGACATAGCCGGGAAACATTTTCTTCTGGACAGTCTTGCGGGCGCCGTTCTTCATCTCCACAACATCCTGCATAGGCACTCTGACTTCCAGTATCTCCTCTTCAAGATGTCTGTTCTCGATTGTCTTCTCAATGTTGGCTTTTACCTTATTCTCATATCCGGAATAAGTATGAACAACATACCAATTTGCTTCTGCCATACTAATACCATGCCTTTCTTTTATTCCTATTCAGAGCTTCCTACAATGAAAATGTCGTAAGGAAATCAACGCCATACTGCAGACCGAAATCCAGTATCGTAATGATCGCTCCGATTACAACGGAAATAACAACAACCGCAATTGATTGTTTCAAAAGAGCATCTTTATCAGGCCAAGTGATTTTCTTAAATTCAGCTTTCACACCGTTCCAAAACTTCGTAATCTTGGATGTTCCTTCTGATTTAGCAGAATCTCCCATCTTAATCCTCCATTCTTGCTCAACCTGCGAATTTGGGCGCAAGCACAAATTTGCGTGTGAAAAATCTTCCGCATACGGATTTTTCACACTATACTCCTTTCGTCAAAACAACTGGCGATTATTTTGTCTCTTTATGCAAAGTATGTGTCTTGCAGAATCTACAATATTTCTTAGTCTCCATTCTGTCCGGATGGGTCTTCTTGTCTTTAGTAGTATTGTAGTTACGCTGTTTGCACTCTGTGCATGCTAAAGTAATTTTTGTACGCATTTCGCTACCTCCACATGTATTCATCAATGATCTGATTCATTATTTTTGAGCATAAAAAAAAGACCTAAATCTTATCTTTGCTCAAACAATATATCATACGTAAGACGGGAAGTCAACCGGTTTTCCCATATTTCAGAAATATATCCCAATTATTTTTCATATTTATGCCGGAAACCTCTTTATAATTTGTGTGTTCCATACGATATATAAATTATAAAGCGGTCAGAAGAGGTATTTGTGTCTTCTGCTCCGCACTGTTCTTTCTTTATATTAATATATACATAACATTTACTTGCATTTCAAGTGCAAAGAATGATAAAATAGTGCTATAGAATACTTTTTTCATGGTTTCCATATGCACTGTATGATTTTTATCATATGATATATTAACCGAATAAACATTACAAACTAGTTTACCCACGATTGATGTCTTATATGCTACGGACGGCTGACAGGAGGCATCAGCGCTCAGATTGGTTCTGAGACAATTTCACGGATGAAAGGAGGGGTACAATGTCTTATAACAGCATTCATAATCTGGCGAACGTCTACAATTTCTATATGACTACTTATGCACCGAAGTCCAGCACACCTTATGACTCTCATAAGAAGAGCGAGCTTCGCGGCATTTATAATTCCATAGTCAAAATGAATAGAGAATCCCCTCTGTACATTCTGGATACGAATAAGGAATCCCAGCAGTTTGCTGTGAGCATGAAGGAGAACGCGCGTGAACTGCGCAACACGATTGCCTCACTCGGGGGATTGAACGAAGACGAATTGTTAAATAAGAAAGTTGCTTATTCCAGCAACCCGAATATTGTGAAAGCATCTTTTATCGGTTCCGCCAAACAGGATGAGGAACTGCCCACTTATGATATCGAGGTAAACCGCCTCGCTTCTTCACAGGTCAATACCGGCAAATTCCTTCCTAATGATGAATCCGTGGATCTGGCGCCCGATACTTATTCATTCGATATCGGTATAGATGATTTGAATTATGAATTTCAATTCAGCATCAAGCCTACTGACACGAACCGCGATGTTCAGGATCGTCTTGCACGACTGATCACCAACGCCAATATCGGTATGTCGGCGCAGGTGATTTCCGGCGAAGACAATACATCCTATTTAAGATTGGAATCCAATTCTACCGGTCTTAAAGACGGCAGACCATATATATACAGAATATCCGATCACCGGACGAGTAAGACATCCGGCACGGTAGATTATTTCGGATTAGACCATGTATCTACCCAGCCTTCCAATGCTTCTTACGTTGTAAACGGTGAGGAACGCATCTCCACATCCAACCGTATTCATCTGGCGCATACCTATGACATAGAACTGACGGGTGTCAGCAGCGAAGAGGGAGAAACCGCTTCCGTCGGCTTAAAAACGGACGTGGAATCGCTTACGGAGAATGTTAATACTCTCGTACGCGGGTTTAATTCTTTCTTAAAAGCAGTAGCGGAATACAGTGATAACCAACCCAAAAGTAACCGGCTGTTTAACGAGATGAGCAGCGTCGCCAGAGTATATGCACGCGACCTCACCTCAATCGGTCTGAATCTGAATCTGGACGGCACATTGGAGATTGACGACGACACGCTGCGCCAGACAGCCATGAGCGATAACGCAAAGGATGCCTTTTCACCGATGAAAAGCTTTACAAACTCAGTGCTTCGCAAATCTAATCAGGTATCTCTTGATCCGATGAATTATGTGAATAACATAATTGTCGCATACAAGAATCCGGGTAAAAATTTTGCAAGCCCTTATATTACAAGCGCTTACAGCGGCATGATGTTTAACAGTTACTGCTAAGAAGCTATATTCTAATAGGCAGATAAGAGACAGGTCATACGACCTGTCTCTGTTTTGTTCGTTCGTTTTGTTTACTCGTTACCTTTACTTATGTTAGAGAGGTATGTTTCCGTGTTTTTTCTTAGGGGATTCCACTTGCTTATTCTTAAGCCCTCGAAGCGCCCTCACCAGCGCTGCTCTTGTCTCTTCCGGTTTGATCACTTCGTTCACATATCCTCTTGCGGCGGCGACATAAGGATTCAGGAATCGTTCCTCATATTCGGCTTTACACTGCGCACGCATAGCCTCCGGATCCGCCGCGTTCTTAATCTTACGTTTAAAGGCAATATTGACCGCACCGTCAGCTCCCATAACCGCTATCTCCGCGATCGGCCACGCATATACGATATCGGCACCCATCTCCTTGGAGTTCATGGCTATGTAGGCGCCACCGTACGCCTTACGCATAATCAACGAAATCTTCGGAACCGTCGCCTCGGAATATGCATACAGAATCTTCGCCCCGTGACGGATAATGCCATTGTGTTCCTGCGCCGTACCGGGCAGAAACGCCGGTACGTCAATCAATGTAATCAGCGGAATATTGAAGCAATCGCAGAAGCGGATGAATCTGGCTATTTTATCAGAAGCATGGTAATCAAGCGATCCACCCATGGCATTCGGCTGGTTAGCGACTATTCCCACTACCCTGCCTTCCATCCTGCAGAAACCTACCACCGCATTGAGTGCAAATTCCTTCTGTACCTCAAAAAAGCTACCTTCGTCTACAATACAGTCGATCACTTCTTTGACGTCATAAGCATGGCGCGAATTATCCGGTACAATATCCATGATTTTTGCCGCTTTTGCTTTCATGGATGAGGCAACCTTGCCGTTGTCTATCTTGCCGAATACTTTACCGACGCGCGGCAGAATACTCTGTCTTTCTTTATTATTAATGATTGGCGGCTTCTCTGTCCAGTTGCTCGGAAGGTAAGACAAAAGTTTCCGCACTCCCATCAGACATTCGTTCTCGCTTTCATAAGTAAAATGTGCCACGCCGCTCTTCTTGGCATGTACATCGGCGCCGCCGAGTTCCTCTACCGATACCTCTTCATTGATAACCGTCTTCACCACATTCGGGCCGGTAATAAACATCTTGGAAATATCTTTGACCATAAAGATATAGTCGCAGATTGCAGGCGCATAACATGCCCCGCCCGAGCAGGGACCCAGTATCACCGCTATCTGCGGAATCACTCCTGAAGCCTTGGTATGTCTGAGAAACATCCCGCTATAGCCGCTCAAAGACGAGATCCCTTCCTCGATTCTTGCACCGCCGCTGTCATTGATGCAGATAAGAGGCGCCTTCATCTCCATCGCCATATCCTGAATACGACAGATTTTGAAAGAATGATATTCACCCAGCGTACCGCCGATAACGGTAAAATCTTCGCTGACCACAAACACCTGTCGTCCGTCAATCTCTCCGTATCCGGTCACGACGCCGTCGCCCGGCACTCTTCTTTTATCCAGATCAAAATCGTCTATGCGTGATTCCAGAAATCCGTCCACTTCCACAAATGTGCCCGGATCAAGCAATACCTCAATACGTTCGCGGGCCGTCATCTTCCCGATTGCGTGCTGCTTATCTATCTTGTTCTGTCCGCCGCCCATAAGAGCCTTCTGTCTTCTGTTATCCAATTCCTTAATAGCTTCGTTCCAGTTCATGACCTTTTACTCCCTCCTGCTTCGAATCTATCAGTTCTTGTGTCCTGCCTAGCTTTTCTTCCGCGCCTATTTCTTTGACTTTCTAATACTTTGATATTCAAACTATCAATTTGTATTATAGGCAGAGTACCGATTCTTGTCAATACTCTGCCGTACAAAAAATCACCGCCCGGCTTCTACCGCTTCCAGCTCCGTTTCTACCGCCTCCAGCGCTGCCCCGATCACTTTGTCCATATCATAATACTTATACTGCCCCAGACGTCCGCCGAAAATAACATGCCCCGTCTTCTGCGCCAGTTTCTGATATTCCGCAAACAGCGCATTATTCCTATCGTCGTTAACCGGATAGTAAGGCTCGTCACCTTCCTGCCAGCTTGCGGGATACTCTCTCGTCACCACAGTCCCATGCTGTGCGCCGAACTCAAAATGCTTATGTTCTATAATCCTCGTATACGGGACTTCCCGTTCCGTATAATTGACTACCGCATTGCCCTGATAATTGTCACACTCCGGTAACGTCTCTGTCTCAAAACGCAGCGAACGGTATTCCAAATGACCGAGTCTGTAGCCGAAATACTCGTCCAGCATACCGGTATAAACTACTTTACGGTAGGTATTTCCCTCCCGATCCGATACTTCAATACCTTGTTCGGTATCATGCTCCACCGCAAATTCCCGATAAGAAATACCTGTCTTTACTTCTATCCCTTCAAGCATATTCTCTACCAGCATGGTATACCCTCCGATAGGAATACCTTGATATCGGTCATTGAAGTAATTATTATCATAAGTAAATCTAAGCGGAAGTCTCTTAATAATAAATGCCGGCAGTTCCCTGCAGTCTCTTCCCCACTGTTTCTCGGTATAACCTTTGACCAGTTTCTCGTAGACGTCCGTTCCCACCAGCGAGAGCGCCTGCTCTTCCAGATTCTTCGGCTCCGTAATATGAAGCTGCTCTATCTGCTTCGCAATCTTCTCCTGCGCCTGTGCCGGCGTCACCACGCCCCACATTTTACTAAAAGTATTCATATTAAAAGGGAGGTTGTACAACTCTCCCTTGTAATATGCAATCGGTGAATTGATGTAGTGGTTAAATTCGGCAAACCGGTTCACATAGTCCCATATCTTTCGATCCGACGTATGGAATATATGCGCTCCGTATCTGTGCACCTGAATATCCATCACAGACTCTGTGTAAATATTTCCGGCCACATGCTCTCTCCTGTCAATTACAAGCACGTCCCTGCCCTGTTTCCTCATCTCATGAGCAAAAACCGCTCCGTACAGTCCTGCTCCCACTATCAGATAATCGTATCGCATTAATTCTCCTCAGCTGCCTTATATTTGTCTAACTGCGCATAGTCTTCCATAAGTTCCAGCGCTTTCTTCCGCCCAGTCTTGTTGAGTTTCACGTAATACTGCATTACACGATTCTCCATAATTTTGCTTCCCAGTACGCTCTTCTGGTTAAGCGGCGTAAAATCGACCGGATTCAGGTTTAACTTGTCGCACATTCTGATCACAGTTCCATACGCCATACCTTCGATTCCTCTATCCAACGCGGTAACTAGAGTTGAATACGGTATTTCCATCTCAATCGCGAACTGTCTGACACTCTTATACTGCTTTAAAATTTCTGCCTTTAAAATTTCTGCCTTTGTCATTTTAGCCCTCCTACAGTGTATGATTCTGATTTATCCTCGTCGGTAGTATACCATATTTCATTCTGAAAAGGAACCACCCAAATAACAACTTAAACGTTATACCGTCAAAATCGTCATTTTGCATCTTTTTTCCAATTTTTTTTGTAGAAATGGACAGTACTTTTTTCCTATACCAGTCTTCGTCCATCAAAATATAATATTGTCGTAACATGAAGAAAATGCTAATATATATGTAAGAAAGAACTGTTCTCAAAACGAGGCGGTTAGCGAGGTGGTACTATGTCTCTCATTTCGGTATGCATGATTGCAAAGAATGAAGATAATCATATAGAAGAGTGCTTGAAAAGGCTTCGTCCGTGCAAATTTGAGGTCATTGTTGTTGACACCGGTTCCGTCGACAGGACTGTCGAGATTGCGCAAAGATACGCGGATAAGGTCTTTCATTTTGCATGGTGCGACGACTTCAGCGCCGCCAGAAATTTCGCTATTCAACAGGCAAGTAACGACTGGGTGCTGACCATCGACTGCGACGAATATCTGGAGAACGTTAATCTTGCCGAACTGGAAGAAGCTTTGGATAATAACGCTCGCTGTGTAGGAATGATCGTCCGCAATAATCCCTATATTATACAAGGTGTCCGTTCCATTATGTCAGAGCGCATCGGCAGACTCTTTAACCGCAGATACTGTCATTACGAAGGAAGTATCCACGAGCAGGTATGTTCACTTGACGGGAGCGAACCCGATTCCTTCCAGATTCCTCTGACCTTCTATCATGAGGGTTATGTGTCCGAATCAGATAAACGTATGCGCGCCACCCGTAATCTTGAAATGCTGCTCCATGACCTGACGTTAAAAGGACCGAGTCCCTACATCTATTTTCAGTTAGGGCAAAACTATATTTCTTTAAACGATTTGGAAAAGGCTGCTCATTATTATCAGAAGGGATTAGAGCTAAACGCCGACCCCCATTCTGCATTTGTGCAGAGTATGGCGGAAACATACGGTTACTGTCTGGTGGAACTTGCCAAATACGATCTCGCCATGACGCTTCGCGATAAATACGAGTTATTCTCTCATCACGCCGATTTTGTCTATCTGATGGGAGTGATTTATATGAAAAAGGGCATCTACGATAAAGCAATCGAAGAGTTTAAGAAGGCGACAGCCCTTACTTCCTCTTCCCGTAAAGGCGTCAACAGCTATCGCGCAAACTACAACATCGGCTCCATATATGAGAATATGGGCGAACTGGGTGAAGCGCGGACATACTATAAGAAATGCGGCGACTACGAGCCTGCCATAAAGAGGTTAAAGGAACTTGCCGCATCATAAGAAACAACGCTCCAAACTATGATAAGAGAAAGACTTAAGCCTTCGCTCTCATGAAAGGACATCACTGTGCTGCCCATATCAGTCTGCATTATTGCCAAAAATGAAGAAAAACATATTGAAGAATGCTGCAGGCGCCTTGTGCCATACGGATTTGAAATCGTACTGGCAGACACGGGGTCAAGCGACCGCACAGTAGAACTGGCGCTAAAATACACTGATAAGATTTATCACTTTGAATGGTGCGGTGATTTTGCCGCCGCAAAGAATTTTGCCATGGATAAAGCCTCCCATGACTGGATACTTTCTATCGACTGTGACGAATATATCGAATCCATTGACATTGATTCATTAACTGCATGTATGAAAGCGTACCCCGATGCTTCCGGTCGCATTCTGATTCGCAACCGCTTTACCGAAAGTGGTCAGACATGCTACGAGCAAGTGCGGGTAAGCAGATTTGTCAACCGGCGCTATTTTCATTTCGAGGGCGTTGTCCATGAACAGCTCGTTCCACGAACAGTCGGAAGCACTGATATACAGCCCGGCTCACATACTTCGGTATCGTCATCTTCTTTCGATCATCTTTCACCTTCTGCAGGAGACATAGCCGCCAAATATGTTTACCAAGCCCCCATCACCGTGCTTCATGTCGGCTATGACGGCTCGGAAGAAGAGATGCGCGCGAAGTCCCTGCGGAATATTTCTTTGCTGAAACAAGAATTGGAGACGACCGGTCCTGACCCATATATTTACTGCCAGCTCGGACAAAGTTACCGCAAGCTGCATGATTACGAACAAGCTTTCCACTATTTTGACTTAGGACTCGCGATGGATGTAGACCCTTCATTGGATTATGTCCGCACCATGGTAGAGTCCTACGGCTATACGCTCTTAGATCTTAAGCGCAATCAGGACGCCTTAAATCTGCTTGGCGTATATGATGAATTTGCCGTACGCGCTGATTTCGTATTTCTGATAGGGCTGATTTATATGAATAACGGATTACTTGACGAGGCTGTTAATGAGTTTCAGAAAGCTACCACTATGGAAGAGTTTGCAGTGGATGGCGTAAACAGCTATAAGGCATATTATAACATCGGCGTCATTTATGAATGTGCCGGTTATCCTGACGAAGCGCGTGCAGCGTACAACAACTGCGGCGATTACCCACCTGCCATGGCACGGCTGCTGCAAATGTAAACAGTAATAAGTCCCTTTGTTCAAAAATCTGATTACAGACCTCTGAGGAGAAGATTGAAAAATAAGTCTGATGACCTTATTTTTCAATCGCAAGTTTTTGTCGGAGCCACAAACTCGAAAGCGCAGAGCAAAATTTGAAATTTTGCTCGCGTGTCGTCGCGAAAAGATGCTCCGACATGGAGGAAATTATGAAGATATTATTTATCGAATGGAAAAGTTTCGGCAATCAGGATATCAAGGAAGCTTTCGCCGCGGAAGGACATACCGTGGCTTATTTTCCGTTTTCCAATAAAGATTCACGGCAGGATGTCGAACTTGAAGCCGAACTCGTTTCTTCACTTCACAAGGAAACTCCCGACATTGTCTTTTCTTTCAACTATTTTCCTGTAATATCCAAAGTCTGTAAGAAAGAGGCTGTCCGTTATATCTCTTGGATTTATGACAGCCCTTATGTCATGCTCTATTCCTATACCGTTATCAATCCGTGCAACACAATCTATGTCTTTGATAAAGAACTTTATCTGGAATTTCACAATGCGGGCATACAAACCGTTCACTATATGCCGCTGGCTGCAAACACCCAGCGTCTGGATCAAATTCATCCGGAATCGGCGGGCGCTCTGAATTCACGAAGCAATTCCAGTCTTCCTTACTTATATGACGTCTCTTTCATCGGTTCTCTCTATAACGAAGAACACAACTTCTTTGACCGAATGACAACATTGTCAGATTATACCAAAGGCTATTTGGACGCTATCATGTCAGCGCAGATGAAAGTACAGGGTTACAACTTTATTCAGGAATCCCTTGCCCCCATCATGGACGACTTATATCAGGCGCTTCCCATGGATCCCAACCCTGACGGCGTTGAAACGAAAGAGTATCTCTATGCCCAGTATGTAATCAACCGCAAGATTACCGGATTGGAACGTGCAGACTTGATTCACGCGATTGCAGAGCATTTCCATTTTGATTTGTTCACCCCTAACGTGAATTTTGCATTGTCTAATCTCACCAATCACGGAACCGTTGACTATTACGATCAGGCGCCTCTTGTGTTCAAGCAGAGCAAGATCAATTTAAATATTTCTCTGCGCAGTATAAAAAGCGGCATTCCGCTGCGTGCCTTTGACATCCTCGGAAGCGGCGGTTTCCTGCTTAGCAACTTCCAGACTGATTACTTGGATGATTTTGTTCCCGGTGAAGATTTCGACTATTATGAAAGCCGTGAGGACTTGATTTCCAAAATAGATTACTATCTGACCCACGATGAAGAACGTGCCGCCATTGCAAAAAACGGGCATGATAAAGTGGCCAAAAATCACACCTTCCGTCACCGAATACATGAAATGCTTAGATAACAATATAAAGGAGAAGATGATGCACCCCATATCAGTAGTGATTATCGCAAAAAACGAAGAAAAACGGATTGAAAAATGCCTTTCTTCCATCAAGCCATACGGTTTTGAAATTGTTGTCGTTGATACCGGTTCTACCGACTGTACTAAGGAAATTGCCGGCAGATATGCCGATCAGATCCTTGACTTCGCATGGTGTGATGATTTCAGCGCAGCACGCAACTATTCTCTCCGCGCTGCAAAAAACAACTGGATTTTTATGATAGACTGTGACGAAGCAATTAAGTCAATTGATGTTGAGGAACTCAATTATTTCCGTAAACATTTACCAGACAGTGTGGGCTCAGTCACCCGAGAAAATCTCATAACCGAGCATGGAAAACTGACTCTGAACAATACCGATTATACAGAGCGCTTCTTCGACAGACGTCTCTATCGCTACACCGGCATGATTCATGAACAGCTAACTCCCATCCGCGGCAAAGATTTTCCTAATTATCTGCTTAAAACAACGATTACTCATACAGGTTACAATATGACTCCCGAAGAGCGACGGGCCAAACAGCTGCGTAACCAGACACTGTTGGAGAAGCAGCTCCTAGAGGATTCAGATAACCCGTACCTCTACTATCAGCTCGGTAAGACATGTGAAATCACTTCCGATTACGCCGCTGCATGCAAATATTACGGCAAGGGACTGGAATATGACCTTGACCCCGAACTTGCATATGTGCAGGCAATGGTCGTCTCTTACGGCAATGCGCTGCTTTATACGGAACAAGCGGATATTGCATTGGGATTTGAAGGTATCTATGATGAGTTTGCCGGCTCTGCTGATTTTATTTATCTGATGGGCAATATCTACAAAGCTAACAAAATGTATGACCAAGCCCTCGCCCAATATAAGAAGGCAATCGGTATGCCGCATTGCAAATTAAACGGCGCCAACAGTTTTCTCCCCTTGTATCAGAGCGGTACTATCTTCGAGATAACCGGACATATTTCCGACGCCATTGCCTGCTATAAACATTGCGGCAATCTGGCTCCAGCCCTGCAGCGTCTGGACGCCCTGCAGCACAAGCAGTCATAACAATTCATTACTCTTAAGAAAGGACCGATTATGATTCCGATTTCTGTATGTATTATCACTAAAAACGAGGCGGAAAACCTTGAAAAATGCCTGTCAGCATTAAAACTATACCCGTTTGAAATTGTAGTTACAGACACTGGTTCCAATGATTCTTCCAAAGAAATTGCCGGAAAATACGCTGACAAAGTCTTGGATTTCGTTTGGTGCGACGACTTTAGCGCCGCCAGAAACTTCTGTATCAGCAACGCGTCCCACAATATGATTCTCTCATTGGACACAGACGAATTTGTGACGAAAATTGATTCAGATTCGTTGGAAAAGCTTATTGCACAGAATCCGACAGCCGTCGGACGCATAGAACTTCTGAATTATTTTGATACAAATAGCGGGCGGCGTGCGCATATCAGCCGTGTGGACCGCCTATTTGACCGCCGGCACTATACCTATCGAAACAGAATCCACGAATATCTTCACACACTCGGCAATATCTCCTATTCAACATACGAAGCCCCCTTGACCGCCGACCATGTAGGCTATCTTGGCAGCAAAGAAAAACTACGTGACAAATCCATGCGTGATATCAACCTTCTTGTCAAAGAATTAGAAGCAACACCTGATAACCCTTACCTGCACTTTCAGATTGGTCAGAGTTATCTGATGATGCGCGACGACCAAAATGCCTGTAAGTATTTTGCACAGGCATTAAACTATCACCCCGATCCCGCTGAGGACTATACACGCATCATGATCAAAAACTATGGGGAATCCCTGCTGTCGCTTGGTCTTACCACGGAAGCTTCCTCACTGCTTTCCTACTATTCTCATTACGAAGACAACGCCGATTATCTCTGTCTTGCAGGCCGTATCTATCTACAGCTAAACCAGCCTTTAAGAGCCCTTCCCGAATTTATCAAAGCACAAGCTGCTCCGAAAAAGGATTCCTTAGATTCTGCAACACGGACTCCCGCTTATTACATAGGCTTTATTTACGAGTTGTTCGGCGAAATAGATATCGCTAAATCACATTACTTAAGATGCGGCGATTATACGCCCGCCCTCAAACGGCTGGAAGCCATAAAAAATTGAGCTCCGCTCAATTGCGAGATTCGCTTCGCGAACTCGAAATAATGCATAGAAATTTCCTATGCCATAAAAAAGGGCATCTCATATGAGATGCCCTTTGATAATTCATTACACAATACTTTGCAGTATTCAGTCTGATTAGCCAAGTAAGGACAGTGCCAACTGGTTGGACTGATTTGCCTGTGATAACATAGATGTACCAGCCTGCTGCAGGATGTTGTTGTTCGCGTACTTAACCATCTCTGTAGCGATATCTGTATCACGGATTGCTGCTTCTGCAGATGTCGTGTTCTCTACTACGTTATCCAAGTTGTTGATCGTATGCTCAAGTCTGTTCTGTACAGCACCGAGGTCAGATCTCTGCTGAGATACTAATGCCAATGCAGCCTTTGCAAATGCATTCAAGGAGTTGAAATCCTTCTGTGTTGCAACTGTTGTGTCATCGCCTGCTGTTAAGCCTGTAAAGGTCTCGATCAAATCTTCAGCCATAGCAGTTGTGATTGTTGTTTCATCCTGAACCACACCATCCTCATCCAACGGACGGAAGGAAACTGCTGTGTAAAGCTTGTCGTCGATTCTGCCAGCCAAACCAGCCATGGACATATCTTCGATATCGATATCGATGTGCTGACCAGCCTCTGCACCTACCTGAAGACCCTTGCCTGTGAATTTTCCGTCTAACAAGTTCATCTCGTTGAATGTCGTTGTGCTCTGTACACGGTCGATCTCGCTCATCAACTGTGCTACTTCTCTCTGGATGTATGCACGGTCTGTTGTTGTCATCGTGCCGTTCTCACCCTTTACGGACAGCTCGTTGATTCTCTGTAACATATCATGTACTTCTGTCAGAGCGCCTTCTGCTGTCTGCACTGCACTGATACCGTCCTGTGCGTTAGCGGATGCCTGTGTAAGACCTCTCACCTGACGTCTCATCTTCTCGGAAATCGCAAGACCTGCTGCATCGTCTGCTGCACGGTTGATCTTGTAACCGGATGATAACTTCTCTGTTGACTTAGCCTGTGCCTTCGTTGTTATGCCAAGCATTCTGTTAGAGTTCATTGCTGTAATGTTGTGTTGTACTATCATAGTATATTCCTCCTTGAATTTATGGTGGCTTCCATGCCACTCCTTTTGATCGTAATGACTCCTTCGGTCCGTACGCCGCCTCCGGCTTCACTACCTGCTGTGTAAGTAAATCTGTTTTACTTTACTTGTAATATATATCGGGCAGTTTGCAATTTTGTTTAGAGTAAAATTGAAATTTTTTTACAAAAATATTTAGGTCCTAAATTGCCTGTACATATTCATGATACATTCTAACAGGTCTGCATACTAATCCCATCTGCATTTCCTCTCCCATACATAATAATAAGCCCATGCAACATGGGCTTATTTCTTTCTAATTGCTATATACCGTCATTAATCTCCGTGCGCTATTTCTTATTATCATAAAACTGCGGTGTAACAAAATTCAGGTTATTCATGTTATTATAATAATTTTCCGCCGCTCTATTCTTGGATATACCGCTTCCGATCGCGGACTGTCTCTTCTTGAACTGATTCTCCGCCAGCATTTTATTCCGCATATTTCCCGCATTCAAGGTTACGATTTTGTCGGTAATCTTCTGAATCTGTTCTTTCATGCGCGTAATCTCAGTGCGGTAACGTTCTCTGTTCTCCATCAACTCTTCCCGCACTCTGTCATAAACCGCCTCAAATCCACGATCCAGTTTATCTAACTCTTCCACATAAGCGCTCTGACGGTCAATCGCCTCGTCAAAGGCATCCATATCAAACTCTTCCTGCTTCAGAATCTGTTCCTGCGCGCGATTTTGCAAAATCATCTGATCTAACAGTTCATTCTTCTTCTCAAGACTCTGCAGTAATATCTGTGCACCGCTCTGGTTCATATCCATACCTCTCTACGCCTTATTGCACGCTTTCATAACTTCTTTCCAAGTATCTCTTAAAGTGCGGAGATGCACGTTAACTTCCTCCAAAATCTCCTTATCCTTGCGGATATTCGCCTCAAACAATCTTCTGAGCACATAGACATATATCTTATCAAACTCTTCCGCTACCGGGTATTTACGATCCAGCGTATTACGGAATTCTTCTATAATACGCTGGGTCTTCCTGATATTAACATGAGCTTTCTCTATATCCTTCTGCTCGATTGCCATGATTGCGATATTGCAAAACTTAATCGCGCCCTCATACAACATCAGAGTCACTTCCGCCGGTGTTGCGGTTAATATTTTATTTCTCTGATACTGTTCATAGGGATTCTGTGCCGGCATAAATTTGTTCCTCCTTGATCGTACTTATACCTCATAGTTTCTATCAGCCGCCGCCAAGCATACCTGCTATCGCATTGTTCTTGGACTGTAATTTTGCCATTGCTGTCTCCATTACCGAGAACTTATTGTACCATTTATCCATCAATGCGTTTAATTTGCTCTCCTCTTTGGCAATCAGGTCTTTATAATTGTCATATTCCTTCTTCATCGACTTGTCGTTATAAACGGTAAAGGCGCTGCTCGTGTCTTTCACGCTCTTCATCTTATCCGTTAGTTTATCATACAGGTTCTTGGACAATCCGCTAAAGAAATCCATAACCGTATTCGGATCGGATGCAAGCATTGCTCTCAACTTATCAACTTCCTTTGACACAGTCGGATCATCTTTATCGCCATTGATATGGTATGCGCCTTTCTCATTGTCCGCCGCATTGAAATATCCGAGCGTATTGATTCCGAAGTCAGACAGATACATCTTCTTGCCGTTCACTGTCGCTCCCTGCATCATCACCGTTCTCATCGCGTCGCTTACATCGCCCAGCGTACCGTCTCTACGCAATAAAGAATCTTTAATCTTCTTCTCCCACTCTTCGATTTCGGAGTCCGCTAACTGTGCTTTCTCCTCTGACAAGAGCGGTTCATACCCCTTCGCCGCATCGGCATTGTATAGGCTGCTCATCTCATTGATCAGCTTGTTGTATTCTGTGAAGAAATTCTTGATCATGTCATAGACGCCTTCAGCATCTTCCGTCGTCGTCAAGGTAATTTCTTCATTTGTCTCCTGCTGTGCCGTAATTGTCAGACCATTGATTTCAAATGTATTGGTACTGTTGGTATACTTCACGCCATTCAGCGTAATCACAGCATCTTTACCGTCAATCTTCAATGCACGCTTGTCTGCCAGCGCCTCTTTCTCGGCATCCGTAAGAGTATCATACTTGGCCGCATCTTTCATATACTGCTGTGCCGCAGCAATCTTGGAATCGAAATAAGCTGTTACTTCCTGCTCCATCTTTGACGTTGCAGTTACTTTTCCGTCAGCGTCTTCCGTGTAATAAGTCTTATTATCATTAATGGTCGCAACATTCTTATCAATTGTCGCCTGTGTATCCTCTAAGGATTTCACATAGTTGTAATGTGCCTTTTTCTCGTCAAAAGCTTTCTGTGCGTTGGTAGCCGCCTCACTCGCTGTCGTCACATCCTGCTCCGCCGCTTTGATCTCCGCTTCGGAAGCATCATTCTTCTTCAGTTCAGCAAGATGATCCTTAGCTGTCTTAAGCGCTGCTTTGGCATCGTCCAAGTCTTTCTTCAGACCGCCGTTACGTTCCTTGACGGTTGTCGTGTTGCCTTCATCGTCTGTCTTTGTTACTTCTTCTTCCTTTCCATATAACTCGTCGTATAAATCCTTGGCCGGCGTCTCGTCATACTTATTCTTCTCATCGTTCGCTTTCCTTAAATCATCCAGCTTCTTCTGGAGCGTTTCATTTTGCTTTAAAAGCGAATCCGTACTTGCCTTCTTCGCTTCGGCACGCTTAGCAGCTTCCTTCTCCTCGGCTTCGGTACGCAGCGGATCGGTAGCGTCGCCATAGCCTGCCCAGATGGCGTACTCTTTATACTCACTGCTGTCTTTATCATATGTGGAACCAAGTCCCAGCTTAGACAAGATATCCTGTCCTTTTGCGTCATTGCTGGTAATCGTAAAATCTGCTGCTGCCCCGGAGCTCTTAGAACTAAAATAAAACCTCTGATTCTTTGCATCGAAGCTTGCTGTCAGACCGGCATTCTCAAACTGCTTCACCACATCGGAAATCTTCATATCTCCGGTCACTTTAATATTCGTCGTCTTATTCCCGACCTTCACGGCAAAAGAACCTTCCCCTTCAAATCCGAGATCCGATAATTTCGTGTTTTCCGTACACTTCTTACCACTTTCCTCTGAAATACGTCCGCCGGTCATATATCCTTCCTTAGCAAGACTTAAGATCTTCATCGTCTGAACGCTGTTCGGAGCCTGCGAACCGGTAACAACACTGACTGCATTGGAGTTAGACACCTTCGTTGCCTTCTTCAGATAAGCATTCTGAAAACGCATACCGTCCAATACGTTCGTATAAAAGTTATAAATTTTAGTATTCAGGGCTTTCCATGCATCCTGCTTCCAGCTAAGCTTCGTCTGTGCCTTCACCAAATTATTCTTCTTAACACTCTGTGCCGAAGCAAGCTGGGTGATAATACTCTCCGTATCCAATCCGGAATACATACCCGTAATCCTAATAGCCATTCTTATTCCCTCCTAAATTCATGCTGTCTAACGCTTCTCATCTACAAGAATACCTGCCATCTCCCAGAGTCTCGCAATCATATCAAGCGTCTTCTCCGGCGGAAACTCTTTGATAACTTCCTTTGTATCCTTATCCAATATCTTGATCATAATTCTGTTTGTCTCTTCATGAACACCGAAAACAGCCTCTTCATTGCTGTTGTTAATCTTCCTGTTCATCTCTGCGATCATCTTCTTTAACTGATCGGGAGTCGCTTGTGTGTTCATCATTGACTGCTGTTGCTGCTGGCTTCCGTTCCCCTCGCTGCTGCCTTTCTCTTCCTCGGCCTGCGTCTTGGTTACAGATGCGGTCGTCGCATCAACGTTAACTGTCTGTCCATCTTCAGGAACTTCCGTGTTCACTGGTGTTGCTGTCTGCGGTCTTGCGACCGTCTGTGCCTGATAAGTCATAGCACTGTTTAATGGTTCGATTGCCATTGCCGATCACCTCCATGTGATTATTTTGAATTTATTAGAATCGTCTCGCGATAACGCTTTGCCACCTCTTCCGTATCTCGAAATCACGGTAAAATTTCGCATCAGAACAAAGAGACTCTACGTAATCTTTGATATATATATCGGAAAAAACTTCAATATATTTAGGGCGATGCATGCAAAATAGCAAATATTTTGCCGCTGCCAAATATCATGTTTCCCGCTTTACTTCATATTTGCTTTCTATTATACTAAATTCATACAAAATAATCTACTTGATATAACCTGCTGCCCAATATAGCAAAATATAAACTGCTTAATAGAACGAAGGAACCAAAGCCCTATGGAAATCTTATTTTACCGTTACAACAATATCTGCGAACCTGACATCATACAAATTTTTACCGATTTCGGCATCACGGTGCTTACGGAAGAAATGGAGATGACGGACAAATCAGTGACGCCTAAGCAGTGCGCCGCCAAAATAACCGACTGGATTATGCAGCGTTCTTTTGCGTTCGTGTTCAGCATTAATTTCTTCCCGGCAATCTCATATACTTGTAACCGTTTTAAGATTCCTTATGTATGCTGGAGCGTTGATTCGCCGGTTCCGGAATTATTTTCCAATGCCCTGAAGAACGAATGGAACCGTATTTTCCTATTTGATCATGCACAATACCTGTTCTTCCACCCCGTCAATCCGGAACATATCTACTACCTGCCGCTTGCCACCAATGTGAAGCGATGGGAACACGTGATTCTTGACATGACGGAAGACGATTTCGCAAAATACGGCTCAGACATATGCTTTGTCGGTTCCTTATATACAGAGAAATGTAAATATGACGCTTTGTTCCGCGCCCAATCTGACAGTAATGTCGCTTGCAATCCCTTAACTGCCCACAAAGAAACCGCACTTGACACTCGTGTCATATCTGCATATACGCAAGGTTTTGTAGATGGACTGATCGAGGCGCAGCTTAAAGTCTACGGGTACAATTTTATTTCTGACAATCTGACTGAACGCGTCATTCGTGAAATCGCGGACGCCGACCCTGATTTCTACCGCGGGAGCGACACTTACACGAATACCGACCGCTATCTTGTTGCACACCAGTATATCGGCATGAAACTGGCGGCTGTGGAACGTGAAAGGACACTTAACCGGCTTGCCGGACATTTCCGGGTCACACTCTACACAAACAGCGACACGTCTGCGCTGACCGGCGTTGACTGCCGCCGCGGTGTCAGTACGCTGACTGAAATGCCCAAAGTGTTCCACGCCGCCAAAATCAACCTGAACATGACCATGCGTCCGATTGAAACCGGACTTTCCCTGCGCATCTGGGATATTCTCGGCTGCGGCGGTTTCCTACTGACTAACTATCAAGCGGAAATCCCCGATTATTTTAAAATCGGCAAAGACTTGGAAACTTATGAGTCTATGGAGGAGTTGGAACAAAAGGTTCAATATTATCTTACACATGAGGAAGAACGGCTTCAGATCGCTATAAACGGCTATGAAAAAGTGGCGAGGTTTCACACATATGAACAACGGATTGCCGAAATGATACGGATGATCAGTCAGACCACGGATTAGTCATCAGTAAACAACAAGGCAGCAGAAACGGGGCAATATATAATGGACGTGCGACGCATTGCGCACACATAAAGCGGACAAACGCATCCGGTCTGTCCGCTTTCTTCTTTGTTTCAATATACAATAGCCGTTCTGTCAATCACTGACCAAGCAGATTCTTCAATGCTTCCATACCGTCTATATTAACGGATTCTTTATTGGCATCCTGAATCTGTACGTATACCTCTTTACGATACACAGGCACTTCCCTCGGCGCGCTTATGCCTAGCTTTACCTGTTCTCCTTTGATCTCAAGCACCGTAATTTCAACATTGTTGTTAATTACCAGCGCCTCATTCTTTTTTCTGGATAAAGCTAACATTTACTCACCTGCTTTCTTCTGATTCAAAATGTCATATATCGGGAATTTGACTTGGTATGTGTCGCCTTCTACAATAATCTGCAATGCTCTCTTCTCCGATACATTGATAATAATAGGACCTTTCAGATTGACTGTCATTTTGGTCAAATCATGCGGCACGGTCACAGTTACCAGAACCAAAAGCTCGTCTGGTTTGATCTCTCCGAGGACATTAAATAATTCGTCATCCGCTTCCGGATTATAATCCGGACACACAATCAGCGGATCCATAACGGGCATAGCAAACGCCGGCTCCTGCAGGGACTGCAGCCAATGAATGGAATCCGTCCCTTTTTCTTCATCATGTATCAGCGTAAATTCCGTCAAATCCGGAAAACCGATAATACCGTTGGGAAAATGTATGATCTTATCATCATCTATTATAATTTCTCCAAAAACCTTCGTTTTAATCTGCATACCCCGTAACCGCCCTTCTTCTTAAATATAGTTCATCAGATTGGTCTGCATAATCTTACCGGTCGCCATAAGTGCAGCCTGATATGTCAGCTCTGAACTGGATAATTCCACTGCCACCTGCGTAACATCTATACCTTCGTTATCCGTCTGCAAATCCTTGAATGTAGCCTTCTGGTTCATAAGGCGGGTACTGATTAACTCCAATCTGCTTCCGCGTGTCGCATTGTTCGTAATCGCTATATTATTGTCATCCATGTATTTCTGATATTTTGTAATCTGGTTCTCAAATTTACTATGGATGTTCTCACGAATATAACTCTGTGCTTTCTCGGCGCCTTCCAGCTTCTTGGACCAGTTCTTGTAATCATCACTGTCTTCGGGGAATTCCGCCATTTTCTTCTTGATGTCGCTAATCTGTGTCTCGATGCCGCGAAGCTGATTCAGACAATGCTGGAAATCATCCATATCCCTTCTGACGTCATGCGAGAACACTTCCGTTGCCAGCGTATTTACCTGAATCTGCTGATTATATCCAACATCATAGTAAATGTCCTGATCGGCCGAATTCACGTTATAAGCCGTTTTCTTGGTATCCTTCATGGTGCCGTCGCCTATATCCTTGGTCTCGATACATTCGAAGTAATGTGCCGGATTGATGTCACCTTCCTCCCAAGTAGACTTATCATAAGTAACTTGGAACGTGTCGCCCTCTTTATAATTATTCTGATAATATTCCTTACTGAATACCATCTCGCCAGTAGAAGGAATATATGCAATTCCACTCCATCCGTTCGGATCTGTCGGATCAGCCTCGCCCTTAGCGATAGCTTTATAAGCTTCCTCCGCATTGGCAAATTCCTTAATTCCGTTAGGTGCGGGCAGGGGATTTCCTGCTGCATCCTTACCAATTGATAAATCATTACCGTTTGCATCCGTAAATTTGAGCGGAAGCGGACCTGTCGGATTGCCTGCCGCGTCTTTCGGCGCACCGTCTACTCCGTCATAGGAAAGACGAATACGGTACAATGTCGTATTTGTAATGCCCTGCTCATAGCTGGTATTGGTTGTCGAATCCACACCGCCGTCACCCACACCGCCAATCGTAGTCGACAGTACATCTGAATTCACATAATCAATCGTACTGATATCCGCATATCCCATATTCTCTTTGATTTCATAAGAGAGCGGATGCTTCTTCATCTCCGCTATATCTGCGGCCGTATAGGTAATCGGCGTATCTGTTCTGAAACCTGAGAACACATAGCGTCCCGCATAGTCCACATTACCGCTGGCATAGAACTCACCTGTCAACGATTTCATCTGCGTCATGATAATCTCAAGATCATCGGCTGTCAAATCCTTATTGGCGCCTTCTCCTGCCTTCTCATATAGATTCTTCAGAACTTCATCGACTGTCTTAAGCGCATCTGCTGTCACTGACAGCCATGAATCCGCATCCTTGGCATTTTTATCATAGTATTGCGATATGGTGGTCACATTACTTCTTAAACGGAGAGCCCTGATAGCCACTACCGGATCGTCGGAAGGTCTGGCAATCTTACTCTGATTTGTCATCTGGTTGCTCAATTTGTCTTCCAGAAGCTTATTTTGATTAATATTATACAGCGAATTGTTCCGCATAATCTTGTTCGTCATTCTCATGGCTCGTCATCCTCCTATAATGCTTTTATGACACACCTGTCTGTAAAATCAATCTGTCGTATATTTCCGTCAGTACTGAAATCATCTTAGAAGCCAGTGTATAAGAATTCTGGTATTTCACAAGACTTACTGCTTCTTCATCTTCATCCACACCGGAAATTGACGTTCTCTGATTGTCAATATTGGTTTCTAAACTCAAGTAAGTTGAATAAAATGTATCGGCATTCTTCTTATTTAACATGGCATCCGATAATACACACTCCAGAAAACCGCCTGCATCTCTTCCGCGGAAACTAAACTGGTTCTTATCGCTGAGCATAGAGATGATTTTGCGCACCTGCTGATGCTGCTCCACACCGTCAACTTCTTCCGCATCACCAATTTTCTCACCCTTGCCTCTTGTTCCGAGTAAAGATGCATCCTTCATCAGTGAACTTTCAATCGTCACATTGCCGGCCGTCATGTAGTAATATCCCTTACCGTTCTGCCTTGAATCATTCAACTCATTTTCCGTATACTGTCCATCGCCCTTCGGGTAAGTACCGGTAAAGAGTATTCCGGCATCTTCCTCCGCATCGGTCATACCATCCGTAAAGAATCCGTTGACCTTCTTGGCGAAATCACGCAGCCACTCATTCATCTGCGACATATAATAAGGAACACCCTGATAATGTACGTCCTGACCAACGGTTGCGACTTTACCGTTTCTCTCTCCAGTGAGCGCATCACCAAATCCTGCCGCCTTCGTTGCCTCATTATCAATGGTAAACGTATACTCTGCGGTCTCCTCATCGAAGGTCCAGTCTGTGAAATAGAACAACTGGTCGCCGATGTTGATGACGCCGCCCGTATCCGACAGATTCGATTTGCTCATACTATCCAAATATGCTGCGGTAGTCTTAATCGTAACCTGACTAGTCTTACCGCTGTAGATGATATTGGAAGCCTTGCCGTTAAAATACTCGCCGTTATTACCGTCGCGCATTTCAATCAAGCCCTTCAACTCACCATGCATCGATGCGTTATACAAACCGAAATCTGTACCGTTCGTCCAGCGGATATCATATAATCCGTCTATATCCGTCTGATTAACCTTCTCGTCTGACTCACGCGCAACACATACCAACTGATTGTACTCATTCTGGTCAACCAGCGTCTGCCCTCCGGCAATACGCACAATATATCTGTTGGCTCCCGTGGCATTTCCCCACTGGTCGTAAATCGGGGATTCCTCTATCTTAACATCCACAACCGCCGACAGTTCATCTATCAGAACATCTCTCTTATCCCTAAGCTCATTTGCTATCGTTCCGGACATTTCAATCGTATTGATCTGCTTATTAACCGTTGCAATATCCTGTGCGATAGAGTTGATATGATCAACGCGAATCTTAATCTCATCATTCACATCTGCCTGCAAATTCTGCAAATCTCCGTACAAATTATTGAAATAATCCGTCATACTCTTTGCCTGAGAGATAAACGCCCTCTTGTAAGATTCACTGCTGGCGTTCTTCGTAATCTCTTGCAATGCCATCGCAAACTGATCGAAGATTGACTTGAATCCGGTCTTATTGTCATCCTCCAAATAATCCTCAATCATCTTGCAGTAATATGCTTTTGTATCAAATTCACCCAGCTTCGTCTCGTTGTCCCGGAATTTATTATCATAGAACTGCTCTCTGATTCGTTCGATCGCCAGCGTATTAACACCTGCGCCCGCACAACCGTATGTCGCAAACACACGAAGAGGATTCATGGCTTCCTGCTTCACTTCCTGACGGCTGTAACCTTCCGTGTTTGTATTACTGATATTATTCGCCGTCGTATTGAGCGCTGCATTGGAAGCTCGCAAGCCTGATGATGCAATTTCTAATCCAAAAAATGTAGATGCCATAAACTCACCTCTCTATCTTATCTGCCGAGCGTACTTAAAACATGCTCCAACATCTCACTGATGACATTGATATATCTGCTGGATGCGTTGTACGCGTTCTGGAATCTGATCATGTTCGTTAACTCCTCATCCGAGGAAACGCCTACAACCTGCTCTCTCGAATTGAGCAGCGCATCAGTAGCCTGCGTCTGTGTCGCCTGTATACCTCTGAATACGGAACCGCTGTTAGCTACCTGTGAAACCAGATTCTTATAATAATCCGTAAAGCAAAGCGGCGTCTCAACATTGGGATTTAATGTATAAATCTTCTCCTCAAATGCCGCCTTCAACTTCACCATAGCCGGATAGTCTTCCGAATGCTCATCCTTACGGAATTTTAAGAGCGCCGGGTTCTGACGTAAATCCGGATTGACCAAGAGATTGGAAACCGTCCAGTCCTCCTCCTCGACATTTTTGATAAAAAGCTTCAGAGGCTCGCCGTTCTCGTCTCTCAGATAATCAGAAACGCCTGCCGGTCCTGCACTCTCCGCCTCTTCCGCAAGTATGGCGTTGATTTTCGTTGCCACGGCATTGATCAACTGATCAAATTCTGCCTGTATATTCATGACGATGGACTGTGAAATCTGCTGGTCATACCAGCCTTCCACTGCCTGCTCCGGATCCGTAGGATCTGCATCCGGCGGGAAATTCTTAAGTTCTTTGTATGTAGCTTTGTGGTCACCCCTTGCAAGCAGCATACCCTTAAGAGAACCGATATCCGTATTTAAGTCGGAAGATACCTCTCTGGTCAAGTCAAATACCTTGGCACCGGCAATTCCTTCTTCCGTCACGACTCTCTTGCCGTCCTTGTCATAATCGAAGTTGGCTAACATCGTCCAATAAGGAGTGAAGAATCCGGTCTTGGGATCTGTATAGATTGCCATTTCATTAACCAGACTTCCCTTTACAAGATCCACATCCTCGAATCTCACACTCACATATCCGGAAATATCCTCCGTATATGAGATATTCCCCAGTTTAGCCAATTGATCCAGCAGATAATTACGCTTGTCACGTAAGTCATTCGCGTGTTCCTGTCCAGCCTCGATTGACACAATCTTCTGATTCAATTCCTCGATTTGCAATGCGTATTTATTTATGTTGTCTACTTCTTTTAAAACAGACTTATTCAGGTTCTCCTGATACTCTTCTAAAGACTTATAAACTGCTGATGCACGTGTCACAAATTCATACGCACGTGTCACGAATAAGTTCTGATTTACGGAACTTGTCGGGTCTTTGCTAAGTTCCTGAACTGATACCCAGAAATTAGATAGCGATTCCGAGAACTCATGTCCTTCAATAGAACCTCCTGCCTGACCCTCGCCCAAAATATACTCTATTTCCTCCATCGCACTCGTTGAAACATCATAAAAAGCACTCCGTCCCGACTCGCGGCGATAGTTTTTGTCCAAAAATATATGTCTTTCCTGTCGTGTTAGGGAATAATTGACACCAAGACCTAGCTGTTTCCAGTTCGTCTTATTGCCCTTCTCAATCGTCGTATACGTTCTTGTCGATTGGGCAACCTGCTGTCTGGTATATCCTATGGTGTCCATATTTGACATGTTGTGCGCCGTCGTATTCAGCGCATTATTTGAAGTTTGTAATCCTGATACGCCCGTCCAAAGGCTTCCCATTAATGACATAATTCTACCGTCCTTAACAATTATTGCTTAGCGTCAAAAGTTTTGTGGCTTGCACCAATCATATCCCCGGTACTGAACGCGCCCTTGTTGTAATTCGCAGTCTCGGGAGCTTTGTTCATCGCCTGTAAAACATTCATGTTGAACTGCACCAGTTCCAATGCTTCCTGAAGTAATTCCCGATTCTGTTCATTGATCCGCTTCACACCGCGCACATTCTCCTGCAGACTGTCAAATACAGCCGCCAGTTTCTCCTGCTCTTCCGGTCTTGCCGCCAGCATTTTAATCAAATCCACAATCTTTAAGTTGTTAACATCCTTGTTAAGCACATTCGCAATATCATTAATAGCTTCATTTCTCTGATTATCCAGATGATTAATTCTGCTTACTATGATCTGCTCCTCATCCGTGATTCTTGCCAATTCATCTAAGTCCTCCGACACAATGACCGGAGTTTTTCGCATGGACAAAGTCAGTAATCTCGCATATTCCTGATTCTCTTTGTCTAAAACATCAATCAAGACTTCCATTAAACTTGCCACGCCAAAATCTCTCCTTCACTGTGTCTACAGACTTTCGATTTCTTCGTACTTCTTCATTAACTTCTCCGCAAAACTCTCGCTGCTCACCTGATATGTGCCGTTCGCGATACTTGCTTTTAAGGGAGCCGTCAATTCTTCTCTGATATCTTCCGTTGCTGCCACTGCATTCTTAGCGGTCTGAATATCCTTACCGATACTGGAAATCTGTATCTGATCGGAAGCAGTAGCTGCCGTCTTGCCTTGTAATTTAGCAGGCTTCTTCGCGCTATATAACTGCTGTACCTGTGTGTAAGATTCAATACGCATAGGAGACTCCTCCTTCCATCTCAATAATTCTTTACACTATTTGTATCGGATATTTCGCGTAAGACTTTAGAGCATAATCTACTTTTTATTTTTTTGATCCGATTTTCTACGACGCTATCCTGCAATTTCTCTTCTTGCCAGCTCAAGGCAGCCCATGATTCCCTGATCGTCATGTAAGCTTGCCGGCACAATATAGCGCTCCATGTCTTCCAGCTCTTCGGCCTGCACGTAGCCGCCCAATAACTGCGTCACTTTCTGTCTGATTAACGGGAATAACTGTTCCTGATGCATCACACCGCCGCCTAATATGATCATTTCCGGCGATAGGGTCAATATATATCCCGTGAGCGCCTGCGCGATATAATCCGCCTCCAAATCCCACACCTCTGTCCGGTCCGCCAGTTCTGCTGCCTTACTGCCCCAGCGTTCCTCTATTGCCGGACCGGCTGCCATGCCTTCCAGACAAGTCTTGTGATACGGGCATTTCCCTTCATAAGTATCGTCACTTCTCTTGCGAATTAATACATGCCCTGCCTCGGGATGGACCATTCCGTGCAATAATCTGCCATCTATATAAATGCCGCCGCCCACGCCGGTACCAATCGTCAGATAGATGACGCAATTTTTGCCTTTCGCCTGACCGAACGTCACTTCCCCGAGAACGGAGCCGTTCACATCCGTATCAAAACCGATCGGACATTGAAGCGCGTCCGCCAGTTCGCCTACGATATTATAATTTCTCCACGCCAATTTCGGCGTAGAAGTGATACAGCCGTATTGCGGTGAATTTCTGTCCAGTTCAATCGGTCCGAAACACGCTACGCCCAAAGCCTCTACGCCGCGCTCCTTAAAATATTCAATCAGCTTCGGCATCGTAACATCCGGCGTCTGCGTAGGTATAGACACCTGTTCAAAAATCCTGCCCGTCTCGTCTCCTATGGCACAGACCATTTTGGTGCCGCCCGCTTCTAATGCACCCAATCTCATTCTTGTTCCCTCCGTTACAAATGTCTGCTTCGCATCCGCTTGTTTCTCTTTTGCACTCGTTCACACTCGCAAACGCGCGCTTCGCGCTCCTTGTCCGATTCCATCGGACGTTTGCTCGTTAATCAGTGCATGAAAAACAAATGTCTGCTTCGCATCCGCTTGTTTCTCTTTTACACTGATTATATCATCCCGCAAGGCAAAAAGAAAGTGAACCGTGCAAAACGATTCACTTTCTTATCAACTGCAATCATACTGTTCCGAATAATTATGCTCCTAACGCCGCGCTGCTCTTGTTCAAGAAAATCATATAGAATATTGATGCGACTAACGATGCGATCAACACGCCGATTGACGCCAAAGAAGCAACCAGCACCAGTCCCGGAATTCTGCCGAGAATTGCAACAACAATCAAAATTGCGTAACATACCGCGTTAATCTTCCAAACCAGCTCACCCTTGCTTGCCACATCGGCTGCACCAATCTGATTCATTACCTCAGACACAGACGTACATACAAAGTAGCAGATCAGGAAGCTAAGTACATAACCTGCGATAGAAAAAACGGTTCCCAAGAATCCTGCGCCAAACAATGCACCCACAATACTAATTACCAGATTAACGATACTAAGGGTAAACGCTGTCTTGCATCCCACAATATCTTTGCCCGCTCCGTATAAACCAACCAAGCTTAAGACGCCAAAGACGATTGCGGCGATTCCTGCTAAAATATTGATGATCGGAATGATCACCAATACCGTACAAATAATCGCACCGATTGACGCAATAAACATTTTCTTAAGACCCGCACCTGCGTTTTGATAGTTCTCCATTTACTCATTTCCTCCTCTGAAAATAATTGATAACTGCTATCCTTCATGAAAAGAATTCACAACACATTAATCATTGTATCAGATGATTGCGCAAATGGAAACACGTTTTCTTGCTGAATTGTGGTTATTTTTGGCTATTTCTGATTTGTTTTGCAATCTCCTCTACTTTCTGCTCGGTAAGAATGTATTTTCTATGGAATAAAAATACGGCAAGCATAAGTCCTGCAATAGGCAGCACCGTCATCGTCATGCGCAGCCCGAGAACGGAAGACCCTGCCGCCTGCACCGCCGCCGTACCCGATGTATCATCACTCAAATTGCACACGGATAAGCAGACAGAAGCAATCATTGCCGCCACACCCGAAGCAAGTTTCACCACAAAAGTCTGCATCGAAAAGATCACACTCTCATCGCGCCGGTTGTTTTTCAATTCACCATAATCTACCGTATTGGCGAGAAATACTGTAGTCAGAACCGTCAGCATACCGAATGCTGCAAATACAAGGAAAGCCGGAATAAACAGCGCCGCAATATCGGTGAGCCCGATGCACATAAACACAAACAGCACCGCATATCCCACAATCGCCATGGCAAAACTCACGTAAAATACCTGCAGAGAACTGATCCATTTACGAAGCAGCGGGTAAAAAATCATCATGGACAAAATCTGTACGGCGCCACCGAACATATTAAACAGCGTATAGCCGTTGTACCAGGTATCTCCTCCAAAGTCATATTTGAAAAAGTAAATCAACAAGTTCGATGTAATATACAAGGAACCGTTAATCAGCACAATTGAAATTACAACAATCATTGTCTGGTCATTTTGTACGAGCGCTTTAAACATCTGTCCTACCGAAGGCGCATCCACATCAACCGTTGATTTCTCTTTGATGTTCATGCAGGTAATACCTATGAACAAGACAAAAAGAACAGCGATGACCAGCGCGAATTTCCAGAATCCTTCCCGCTCGTTTCCATGCCCCAAAGCCTGCACGCACATCATTGTGATGATTGTGATAAGTGCCGACCCTACGCCCGCACAGGAACGCGCCAGTGTAGAAAGCCCTTCCCGTTCTTTTCCGCCCTCCGTAAAAGCAGGGATCATAGACCAGTAGGGAATGTCCATCATCGTATAAGTGACGCCCCAGACAATGTAAGTTGTGGCAGCATATGCCACCAGACCACGCCCATCAAGCGCTGGCGGCGCCCAGAACATCACGACTAATACTACCGCGTTCAAAATTGTCCCCAACAAAAGCCACGGGCGGAATTTACCCCATCTGGTTCTTGTCTTGGCTACCAGCACGCCCATAATCGGATCATTAAACGCATCGAATATACGCGCCGCCATCAGAATGATTCCCATCGCGATCGCGCTCACTCCCAGAATATCCTGATAGTAGTACAGAATATAGCTGGCAGAAAGCATGTAGACCATGTCTTTGCCGACCGCTCCCAAGCCGTATGATACTTTTTCTTTTGCTGATAACTTCATGTGTACTCCTCCTGTCATTATTATTTATGTCCATCCGCCTTCCGTTCCCTCAGTTTACCTGCGGACTACAATACCGTCCATCAGGATATTCACAACTTCATCCAGCGCGTCCTTATATGAGATGTCATTTTCCACAAGTACGTCCCGTTGAAAAAACTGTTCTATCGATGCTTCTAACATCATCTTGAGGATTGGTATGATCACCGGTTTGATACACCCCTCCGAAATTCCCTGCTCAAGCAACGCTATCGTAGACTCCCAGCCGTTCTCCAGTCTTTGTTCCACCTGCTTATATATGTTCGGATATTTTTCTTTCAAAAGATAGAGCCGGCGAAAATCCACATTCCGGTAACCTTCGGGAAGCACGCCTAATACCTTATGTATCTTCTCCGCCGTACTTAAACTCTCATCCTCAAGCACCTCCCGCTCGCTCTCCTTGATCGAGTCAAAAATATAATCCACCATAGTAAGAAAAAGCGCCTCTTTATTATCAAAAACTTTATACAGTGTTTTCTTGCTGATTTTCAAACACTCCGCAATATCGTCCATCGTAAATTTCAATCCTTTGTCGTTGAAAACCTGAATCGTTCCTTTCAGAATCGTTTCTTTTAAATCCATTGTACCTCCTTCCCTGCTGGTCGGTATACAACACCGCATCGTTTTGTATCCGCGCAATTCCTTGATTCCATAAGAAAAGGAAACTGATTTTTATATTTCAGTTTCCTTTATTGTATCATCTGTATATTATATTGGCAAGAAACTATTTTTACAAAAGGAGTTTCCGTTTTTGTGGAAGGTGACACATAAAATCAATGCTCTATTACCGTCGGCAGTATTGAATCAATGTCCATATAATAATGCCTGAAGTCATCCCCATCCACATAGACTCTCACCATCTGGTCACGCAGAATCGGCGCAGGGTCAAAATTCAGATTACGGCTTTTGAACACATGAACAACCCCGTTCATATCCTGATATCTGCATTTTACTATGTATGGATGTCGGGAATTGACACGGATGGAATAATTCATTGTAATTTCCGAAATCTCCGCCAAAACATACTGTCCGGAATTGAGTATCTTGTTATTGCGCCTTCTGATCCGAACCTCAAGAATCAGGCATAGGACTCCTGCCGCCAGTAGAGCCGCTCCCAGCCCGCCGAATGCGGCACGGAAAACCATCGCATTACCATTGATGCTCTCTTCTCCCACAACTCTTTCTATTATGATATATAAGATACCTATGCTGATGAAGACAATAGCCGCAATCAGCCGCGCACTCCATCCGCCCTTCGCTTTCCTTTGCTCCATTCTGTTTCTGTTCCTTCCTTAAGCGTTAAATCCGTCGTCCTCATAATACGCGCGAAATGCTTCTTTTGCATAGAAATTATCCACCGCCGCACAAAACTCCCGAATCGAATGCATCGCAAGCACGGGCGTCCCGATATCAACCGTTGGAATCGTGGTAAGCCCCGATAACGCCGGTCCGATTGTAGAACCACCAATGATATCGTTTCTGTTGACATACTTCTGATACGGAACCCGCGCACTCCTGCAAGCTTCCATAAAATATGCGGCGCTGAACGCATTGGTGCTGTATCTTTGCGACGCTGAATATTTAATCACCGGTCCACCGCCCGGTACGGGACGATTCTCCGGATCGTGCTTGTCGCTGTAATTGGGATGAACCGCATGAGCAGTGTCCGCAGAAATCGATGTTGAATTGGCCAACGCCTGAAAATGTGCGTCGTCCGTCAGACCGAGATTCTTACTGATTCGCTCCAAAGTATACGGTAGAAAGCCGGAATGAGCTCCCTGTGCGGAAGCGCTGCCCACCTCCTCGTGGTCAAAAGCGGCAAATACTTTGTAGTTCTCTCCTCCGTCACAGGATTCTGCCAACGCCGACAATCCTGCGTAAACCATACACAAATTATCGATGCGGGATGCCGAAATAAATTCCTCATCCTGTCCCATGAAAATTCCTTTTTGGTATTCATAGAGAAACAATTCATAGTCAAGGATATCCGACTTCTCTATACCCGCTTCCTGTTTCATAAGATTTAACAGATAATCGCTTTTCTCAACACCCTCTTCTTTCATGGTCAATAGCGGAAGGATATCCGTCTGCTTATTGTAGCCGCAATTGGTATTACAGTCCTTGTTAAAATGAATACACAAATTAGGAATCACGCATACGGGTTTGTCAATCTTAATCAGACGTTCCGTCAGTCTGCCGTCCTCTTTCACAATCACCCTTCCCGCCACGGCAAGAGGACGGTCAAACCATGTGCTTAATATGGCGCCGCCGTAAACTTCCACGTTCAGTTTCACATATCCGTCCGCCGTGACCGTGCAGGCGCCCGGTTTGATTTTCAGACCGGGGGAATCCGTGTGTGCGCCTATGATTCGGAATCCTTCCCTCGCCAAATCTCCGTCTCCCACCGTAAAGGCGATGATACATGAATGGTTCTTCACGACAAAATACCTGCCGCCCGCATGTAAAGACCACTTTTCCGTCTCTTTCAGTTCCTGAAAAGCGTGATCTTTAAGCATCAACACCGCGTTCTCTACGGCGTGATACGCAGTTGGGCTGTCATTTAAATATTGCAGCATGTTTTCTGCTAATTGTTGCTTTGTGCATTTGTCCATTGAGTTTATGCTCCTTATTTTTTGTTGATTTACCAAACGCCGGTCCAAACCATTTACATGAGATTGTTAAGCCGCTCATAGCTCTTACGCGAATCCTAATAATATGCCGGCTTGTGAATTACCTCATCAATATCCACATAGTAATATTTAAAATCCATGCTTTTCACATAGACCTTCACCGTTCGCTCCTGCAGAAAAGGCCTCGGGTCAAAGTATAAATTTCTGCTCTTAAACAGATGCTCCTCACCATGCGCGTCCCGGTATTGGCACGTTACTATGTAGGGATGCGGACAGTTTTTGATGACTGTGAGAAAATAGTTGATACCAATGTCCGTAATTTGCGCCATAACGTAATCCCCTGCGGCGTAGAGTTCTTTTATTCGCATTCTTTTCTGATATTCTAATAGCAGACCAAACACTCCCACAATTAGGAGTATTGCCCCTCCTGCGCAGAAAATGCAGGCGTCTTCAAGGCAATCGACCTGCGGATTAAGTACCGCCGCAAAGTAAGTGCATCCCATAATGAGAAAACAGCATCCTAAAACTATCAAAATGATACCCGTCAGAAGCAGACCTGTCATACTATACTTTGGTTTTCTTGTGGACATATAAGTACCTCGTGAAATGCGCGTCAATCATTCAGATATCGTCTCCGATAGTATTCCATCGTCCGGTAATCGAGGATATCCTTCATCTGCCGCTTGAAAGCTTCACTTCGCATGATTTCCGCCAGTTCCTCTCTGATTGCCAGCGCATACCCCTCTTTCTCGATGAAAAATCCTTTACCGGAAGCCTTGAGGAATTTAATCGGCATACTTTTTGCTTTGCTCAAGTGCTGCTTGTCGGTTATTTTCTGATAATCTTCGTGTGGGAAATTCATTATATTCTTTGATCCCTGACATTTTTGCATATTTCCACATTCTATCAATCAAATTATCTGTATACCCATCAAATTCTGCTTGTATCAAATCATTATTATTCTGACAAATTATACGATTCCTATTTTCAATTCTTATAATGTATTCCCTTGTCGGTATCCTATTACTTTTCTTTACGTTACATTGTGGACACGATAAGACAAAATTCCATATTCTATCATCCTTAACAAAAGACCACGGAATGAAGTGATCAACATGGGCACTCCCACTCCTATGAAACCTTCTTCCACAATAGAAGCAATTACACTCCTCAAACTCCTTTAGCAGGATATTTCTATAGATTGAAAGATTTGCCCGTTTCGGCGTAGCAAGTTCAAGCTTATCTATCACTCTAATTAGCACATTGTCTGAATTAATCTTCTCTAAAAACTTTGCCCATGAATAATAATTTAACTTCTCAATTTCCATCTTATACTTTAGCATAAACTCATATGCTGATGGAGCAACATATAGCCCATCAGCTTTTAAATCAAAGCTATATAACGTACCCTCAAAATCTTCATATAGCGCCCCAACAACGCACTTCTTACATTCAACCTTGACTTGCTTTATTATACTGTTTCTCTGATATGCATCAATAGATGCAAATTCCAATTTTTCCAAAACACTATTCGTCGCAACAGCACTTTGTAAAATTGTTTCTATTTTCGAGAATTCTGAACGTAAATCCTTTCTCATTTGGCGTAAATCATATTTTACAACTAAGTTCCAATAGTTTTCGGCAAATTTAGCAAATAATTGCTCGTATGTAAAGTAAATACCTTGATCTGTTTCACTTCCATTGAACAAATTATCTAACATAGATTTAATAAAACCAAATTTGTAACTATTTCTCTTTCTACTTCCATCAGAAAATACAAAATTAAATAGTGACCAATACCGTTCCTCACTCACATAATATTCTGATATTTCACCACTTTTCAAATTCCATCCTGCCACTTCAATCACCAAACCAATCCTTTAGCAATTTCTAGAAAATTACCAAAAGAATCTTCTACAGCTTCAACTAATATCTCTGGTCCCCAACTAATGCGAATAGAATTCCTAATCCTCTCTTCCGATATTCCCATTGCATTTAGCACATAACTTGGTTTATACGAATTTGAGTTACATGCTGATCCATTTGAAATTGCACAATATTCTTTTGTGGAAATCATTAATGCTTCTGAGTCAACTCCTTGAATAAAAATATTCATCGTATTAGACATACAATAATTTTGATCTCCATTAAATCCATAGCTCAATCCAGAATTTTCAATCAACTGTATCATTTTTTTCTTAATGGCTCGACATTGATTCTGATTATCCAAATATTCTTTTTGTGCTAGTTCACACGCTTTTCCCAATCCTGCCACTAATGCCACCGGAATGGTTCCCGGTCTAATTCCATGTTCTTGTTGACCACCATACATAATTGGCTTAATAGACGGACGTTTATACTTTTTTTTTCTAAGAATAAGTGCACCTATTCCCTGTGGTCCACCTAGTTTATGTGCACTCATAGAAAGCATACTATATTGAATCTCTTTTAACTCATCTACTAACTTACCAAAACTCTGCGTTGCATCTATATGAAATAGAATGTTTTGTTGTGATAATACTTCTCCTATTTCTTTGACCGGCTGAATAATGCCAGTCTCGTTATTAACATGCATAACACTAACAAGTAGAGTATCATCTCTTACTTTAGACAAAACATCTCTTGACTGGATTCTTCCAGTCTCATTCGGACAAATAAAATCAACTTCAAATCCTTGTCTCTGCATTTCCCTAACAGTTTCTAATACTGTCTTATGTTCAATTGATGTTGTTACAATATGTTTTTTATTTTCACTAATAGCATATTCTCGCAAACCTTGAATGGCAATATTATTACTTTCAGTTGCTCCACTCGTAAAAAAAACTTCTTCATTATTAACTCCCAATATAGAAGCCACTTGTCCCCTAGCATCTTCTACAATTTCACGGCTCCGATTACCAAAGTCATGCGTCCTACTATCTGCATTTCCATATACATTTTGATACACGCCAATTATCTCATTTAAAACACGTGGATCAATTGGCACTGATGCATTATAGTCTAAATATAGTCCCATATTATACCCCTGTTGCCAAATTTAACAAATCATCTAAATTCTTTATAAAGTTGGTTCCCGATAAATACTGAATTCCTCGTTCAAGATGAAGTTTAAAATATTTTGCTAAATTTGCTTCTGTCGTTTCAATTTTCTTTTCTATACACCATTCAATCATCAGTGCCTCGTATAGTTCACTATATTCTCCTGCAAATGTATACCATGACATTTCTACATTACTGTCTGACTCAACCGACACATCAGCTGGCACACTATTTTCACTTAATGAATAACAAAATGCCCACCTGCACAAAACATTCCAATTTCTTATTCCTGTTTTTCCCTTTAATCGAGACAGCTTGTCTTTCGCCTGATTCGACAACCTGATCTGTTTTACAATCATTCCGATTCCTCCGTAAAGTACCCTTTCATAATAGTTGTGACCTTTGTTTCATCATCATATCTAAGTGTATATTCATCTCCGATATCTTTTTTCATAAGCTTATAATAAGACTGGTCAATTTCTGAATCTGTTGAAAGAATAATGGTCTGCTCACTAGCCTGTGGAAAATATGTTTTGATCAGTGCAACTCTATGTGCAGAATCTAATCGTGAAAGCGGCGTATCAATGATAACCGGCAATTTCTTTTTTGAGCACAATGCCAACGCCCACAAAAGCGAAATAACCATTAACTGTTTTTCACCCGCAGACAAAGACTCTTTTTCAACTTCTTCTCCTGATTTATTAATATAGATCAAGTCTAAAGAATCTGGATCCATTTCTATTCGCTGAATCATATTTTTCTTATTTGCCAGTTTTTTATAACAATCCGTCATTGTCTCTGCGACTAATTTGATTTTCTTATGCTGTAATCGATTTTTATATTCGCTTAAAATTTTAACTGCCATATGCGAATACTTAATGATCCTGTCACGATCCTCATTTAATTCAACACGTTTTAAATAACCTTCCACTTTTTTACTGTATATTGCAGTAGCCGCCATGACATCTCCATTACATTTTTTTCTCTCATCATTCAAATTATCAGAAAACACATCTATCTCAATCGCTTTTTGCTCTGTCTCTTTCACTTTCTTATATATTCTGGCTATGGCTTTTTCATCAACATCAACAGACAGATAACTATCCAACTGCTCTGCCTCTTTCTGCAATTGTAACAGTTCTTTCTGCCGATTCTGAATTGTCAGCTTATTATCAAGAAGTTGTTCGTCTAAAAGTACTTGCAATTTAAAAATCGTCGTATCCGAAAGATTATAAGAAGGTGTCGACTGCTTGTTTTCCGACTGCATTTTTACGTAATCTATAAATTCCTGAATATCCTGACTATGACTACCCTTCCGGTCAAAATCTGACAGAAGGCTATTCATTTTCTTAAGTGCAGTCTCCATCATCTTCTTATCTTGTGCAATTTCCGCATTTTCTCTTATATTTATTAAAAGTTCCTTTACAAGAACAAGCGGCAGTTCCGAAGCTGCATCGCTCGTCAATTGTTCCCGAATACCTTCGATTTTGGTTACAATAGAAACTCTTTTTTGAAAAAGTTCCTGTTGTTGCGTTGCAATGTCACCACCCTTTTTTAAATAATCTTGCTGCAATTTTTCCAGTCTCTTACTAATTTCTTGTTGCTCTCTATATAGATCCTCTATTCTTTCATCGATTAAATCCAGCCTATTTTCTGCCTCTTCCTTTATATCACGTAATTGTTCAATTTCTTTTACTTCATCGTCATCCAACCTACTCTTTGATATCCTATTAATAATTTTGCATAGATCACTTTCTAATAAATCCAGCACAGACACACCCAACAATGATTTAATAGATTCTTTCACCTGCTTGCTGGTTTTTTCCGCCGCCAATTTAGCTATTTTCTCTCCATCAAAGAAGAAAAATTCTGATAGTCCGCTTGGAAGAATACTTTCTATAAACATAAGCCAGTTGTCTGTCAAAAAATCATTTAATTTACCATCCTTAAAGACCGATATACTTTCTACCACCCGTTTTTTATTTCCATTCCATTCCCTATGTACCCGATATATGCTTTCTACCTCATCTTTCATCAGAAATTCTAACTCAATATACGTTTTTAATGTCCCATCCGCCTTGTTCACGAAAGAAAGTAAATACTGTCCATACGTATTATAATTGTTCTCCTGATATGCAAATGAATTCGTTCCATATAATGCCAGAAGGATCCCCTCTAATATAGTAGTCTTCCCTCTGCCATTCATGCCGCCAATTAAAACAATCGGCTTCTCTCCATGAAATTCAAACTTATTCGTAGACGCATATATACCAAAATTATGTAATAGCAACTCTTTAATAATCATTCTTCCGCCTCTTCTGTACCATCAAATTCTTCGCTTTCGTCTTGAATATGTGCAAAGAATTTTTCGTCATATTTCCCACCGAGCTTTTTCTTTCTACTCAATTGCGTTGTGTAATACGCTGTAGCATCAGATTCATTCGCGTAAAAATTATGCCTGATACAATTTTCTATTGAATCCAGAATACCTTTCCGGTCATTAATACTGTTCGCTTCATTCTCAATCGCAATCAAATTATACATCATTTCAAAAGCTAATTCTTCATCTTTAAACAAATCGGTACAGGTCTCTTTCAAAAGTTCCCATTCATCCTTGCCATATGTTTCCAAGCCAATCCAATCAGGGTCTTCGAATGTTTTGCCCATTACTGACTCATAAATCCGCGGCAATGAATCGTCAAACTCATGTTTCTCATTTACCCATATTCTGCGAATGTTTCTAAGTTCCGGCAGCGAAATCAATTCCAGATCTGTAAACTCCGCGGGCCCATTTTGATTAATTTCCAACTGTATTTCCAGTAACTCTTCCAACCACTGCTCTCTTATTTCTTTTTTGTAAGGTCCATGGTGCAATTTCCCATAAGACCCTTGTAAATAGCCCTGCATTTTCTTAAAACTCCGTCGCTCGCGATCCTGCCCTTCATCTCCAAAATGATTCCGGAATTCCAATAATGGCGCCATCCATGCCTTCTCTTCATCATTTGCAATCATGGCCTCCATGGATTTATCCTTCTCAACCATAGTGCAAACCCAGCACCCAAATCTGCTTTTACCACAACTGGGAAGATTCTCTTCTACCATCATCGGACATTCATTATCCGCAGTAGCACCTTTATACAGTGTAAGTAACTCCTGATTGGAATATCCCCATGGATTTCTATACTGCATCAGAAACACCCATACATCATCGTCATTCCATTCTTCTAACGGTGAAAATACAAGTTCGTTTGCCAATGTCGGGTTAGGACTGAGTAATTCTCGAACCCGCTTCTTTTCATAATAAGCCATCGTTCTTGCTCTTCTCTGACTTTCTGCTTTTCTCGTGCCTAACACCATAATAATCTGACCATGTTCGGCTATAGCTGACTGAATAAAATGATTAACCGGCTGTATTTTTAACCGATCGGTACACCAGCGGAACTTTTTCCTTGGAAACGGATATCCTCGCCCTATGAAATTAACCCAGAATGTCTGATCCATTGCCGGTGTGAGCCTATGCGTAATAAAGGGCAACCCCTTTTCCTTCGCAGTTTCGTCCATAATCCTCAAAGATTTCTCTACCCACTTTTCAATGATCGGAGACTCAACCAACGTATCTGTATTGATTACATGTACAGGCTTTTTCAGATCTTCCTGTCTCATCTCACTAAGCGCCAACCATACTAGTTGCAAGGTTGCCGTGCTGTCTTTTCCACCTGAATATCCAATTACCCACGGAATTTCATCTGCCATATATAAATTACGGACAGTCTCCATTAATCCATTAATTTTGTCTTTTGTTATTGACGCACTTCTTTTCTTTAAATCTACAGCTTCCTTTTCGCTCATTATTAACCTCTACAATCAATTATTCATGTGACTTTCTTCTGCACTTTTTTCATCTTCAGTCAATGGCAGTTCCATATATTTTTTAATCACGTTTCCCGCCAAAAGAATCGCGTCTGAATTTGTAATCATACGACCATTGCTTCTAATTACGCGTTGTTTCCATTCAGACGCATTCCGTTTCCAATTTATACCGGCAATCCTTGGCAGATATTGGTCTAATACATACTCTTCATGTTCGAATAAATACCCACCCACTCTTCCAAAAGCCTGAATTACAACCGCCTGAGAAGCAATATATTGTTCCCGCAGTTCTTTTTTGCTTAATTCTTTTGAAGTCAGTTCATTCCATGGAACCATGTTTTCCACCACCAACCCCCAATAATCCATAAGAAACTTTCTAAACTTCTCATCACACTCTTTACGCCGTAAAATTTTCTTATTGGCCGTATAAAAAATATTCAATGTAAACAACGAAGCTGAATACTTACCAAGATTATCCTTCTCTTTGTCTACGTATGTATTTAAAAAATCTATTTCTGAAATCACCTGTCTGGTAGCAACCGCCAGCGGGTCTCTTGAATCATATAGTTCCGCAAGAGAATTGGATGTCTTGAGTGCATGTTTATTTAAATCTGTAAACATCTGCTGACTCCGTGCAAGTCCTTGATCTTCATAAAACACCACAGAAATTGTCTCATCTTCCAGCGCTGGATTCTCTTCAATCGCCGCCATAATTGCCGCTTTTCTATGTTGACCATCATTGATCAAGAATTTAGCGTCAAGTGACACTTCCAGAATTCCTGTCCCGTCATTTTCCTTCTCTATAAAATTAAACCCTCCATCTATGGAAGCTGCAAGGGCAGAAAAAACATAAGAATCCATATTATCTAAAATATATTTTTTTATTTCAGGTATCCGCGCTTCATTCAGTCTTCGCTGTGCCCTATATTCAGGCAAAACATATTCCTCATCACTTGCAAAAAGTCGCCCAAGCATTTTTAGCGGAACCATAGCTATGTAATATACCCTGCCGGCCTGAAGCCCTTTCACTACTGGAAATTTGTAACTGAAGTTCATGATTACCTCCTACCGAAAGTGCCATCTACTCAAGTAGTATACTTAAGTAGATGGCACTTGTCAACCAGTAACATTACGTTTTATCAATCATTTTGGGTCATTTCATCAATTATCTCACCAAACAAATCGGATAAATCCTTCTTTTCAGTAGATATTCCCGGATTAAAAGAATTCACATACTCAAGAATTTTATCAATATTTGTATACAGCCCACTAAACACTTCTTTCACAAATATGTTCATTCCAGCTTCCGCATATTGCTCTAACAGACTATATTTCATATCTTTATTTTCATCCAACAGAACCTTAATGTCTTTAGTGCTTAATACAGCAATAATATTCAAAAACGGCATATCATCCTTAAATATATGCTCTCTAATTGCATCTCCACCATATTTGTTTATAGCCATTTTTTGTTCGTTCTTAAAGCCTATCATAATAGCTAAAAGCATCACATCTTTCATCGTATCAAAATATTTTTCTTTAACTAAATATTGATAATAAGGTTCCATATCAACTGATTTTCCCAAGCCAGTTTTCACACCCACTCACCTCCCAAACTCTGTAAATTCATCATCTTTTCCATCATATTTACCATCCTGCATATTATAAACTTTCCCAACACGCTCCGCTATATTTTCTTCAACGGTACCTTTCCACTGTTCATCCGAAATCATTACAATTACCTGTGACGCCAATAGTGGAAGTCCATGTGCAATATTTGCTTTATGTACTGAACCCAAATTACCGAATGCGGAATCCATAACAATTGGAAAATCGCCACCAGAAAAATCCGTAATCAAATTACTTTTTACCTTTTCCCTCGCATACGCAACCAAAGCTCCAATGAAAGCCAAGCTCGTAATCTGACGTTCTCCCGTCGATAATATTTGAGACGTATGAGTTTCTTTATTTTGAATCACAAGTTCAAAATCCTCTGTCAAAACAGCTTCTCGATCGTCTTTTCGCGATATACCCGCAAACACTTCTTTTATTTTTGCATCCATATCCTCTCGGGTAATATCAATAAAAAGCCGCCGTATCTCTTTATTCAACTTTCCCAGCTCAGTAGCTATATCAAAGGCCTCACTAAACATATCTCTATTTTCTTGCTTTCCCTGTTCGCGCTTTAATTGTCCCTCAATCTCATTCTTCTTATTCTCACTGTTCTTAATATTTTGTTTTGTAAGTCTTATATCCACTTCTGTTTGCAGTTTAGACTGCTCCGCTTTTTGCCGCAAGTCCTCATAACTTGCAATCAGCTCTCCATAATCTGATGATAATTTACCACTAATTTTTTTTACCTGTTTATCAATCTCATCAATCCGCTGGCTCCATGCTAGCATTTTATTCTCATAAGCTATAATTCGTTTATAAAACCCCCTCGTAATCTCAGAAATCTCATTAGATTCAATAAATGCGCGCATAGTAATATAAGCATTATCCAGTTCTTCACGCCCTGCTGTCTCCAGCAATTTCTTAATTTGCACATAATACATACTGTTCGGCTCAAGCTTTTGTCCGCAAATGCATTCGCCATCTTCAAGCAAATCATGTACAAACTGCTGCTTTATATCAGACGGAAGTTCCTTCTTCTTTCGCTTCTCCTCCAGAAACTCTGACATTTCCTGAAACCGACCTGATAAAAGATAATATTTGAAATTTTTAGAAATATATTGGCATATTTCTTGTTTTTCTCTTTGTTGATTTTCGAATATATTACTTTTTTCCTTTTCAAAACTTTCTCGCTGAAGTTGCAAATTATTAATGATATCAGCATTATGCTCTTTTAGAAATTTGTTACAGTTGTCAAGTTGCTGTTCCGCCTCTTTTTGCTTTTCACATAACGCTGAAAGTTTTTCATTATCTGCTTTTATTACCCCTTCAGTATCATCATATTCCTGTCTTAATTGTTGAATTGCCTTACTTTTAGTGCCTTTCTTTGCCTGCTTATTATAGTCACTCTGTACTTCTACTATTGCAGACTCAATTTTCTCCAATGTTGTAAGCCCAAGGATATCTAAAATTGCTTTCTTAATCTCTTCTCTGCCATCAACTTTAGCCAACCGATCAATTCTCTCGCCGTCAAAAAAGAAAAATCCCTTTAAGTCTTTGGGAATAATTGATTCAAAAAAAGTCTTGTCCTCTATCGCTGAGGATGGATTTGCCTGATCTATTGCATGGTAATTTGGTTCACCTATTATTACTATCTCAGAATCATTTACCTTTTTAAATTTCTGAGAACGAGAAATAATATATGTACGCTGGTTATCACTAATACAAACTTTAACTCCTGCGTCCTCCATCTCCCCTTGGTTCATTTCATAAATCCGCCTTTTGTTTAGCATTTTATCAACAGACAACGGCTCTTCCACCTCGCCATAAAACACCCATGAAAAAGCGCTTAACATTGTCGTTTTTCCTGTTCCATTATCCCCTTTTATGATCGTCACATTCTTATCTGTATCAACAGAAAATTCTATTTTCGAACTTTGATATATTCTAAAGAAATAATTCATCTCAATCCAGTTAATTATCATTCTTTTGTACCTGTTGCATAATCTCCTCATTGATCAGAAATCTTAACTGCATCCTTTTCGTATTTTTTATACTTTTTTCCTGTGCAAGTATTTTTTTGTATACTGTTTGTACAACTTCACTGTATTTCATCATAATATCGTTTATCTCTTCGTTTCTTTTATGCACCGCTCATTCCTCCTGCATAGATTTTCCATTTTTCTAAAAAATCACCTTTCACTTCAAGCCCGTTTTGGGCTAACTCTGCAAATTCCTGCACTCTCTCAAATTCTCCCGCAATGATTTTCAACTCCATTTGCTTTTCCTCTAATGATAACTGACTGACCTCGCTGGCAGATCGTGTTGGTATTACTACAAAGTCATATATATGTGCATACCGTTTTCCCGCTGCTTTTCTAAGGATGCGTCCCCTTCTTTGAATATACTCCTTGGGATTACTTCCGCTTGACATAATAATCGCAGTCTCCAATTGCGGTATATCAACCCCCTCATCCAGACACCTGATTGCTATTAATGCTTGTACAATTTTTTGTTTAAATAACTCCAAAATTTCCTCTCTCTGTTTTCTATTCTCACCCGCCGTAAATTTAGCCGAAGTAATACCAATCTCATTATTAATTATATTATACACTTGATCTATATATCTGGTTTGAGATTCCATCTCAATCTTATCACCACAATAAATAATAAGATTAGATGAATCCTTAAATTTGAAAGCCAATTTTCTTAACTCATGCAACTTATTTTCTGCCGAGGCCAAAATCCGTGCTCTCTGACTTAATAAGGCTTTTATGCCTGCTTGATCTCCGTCAAATTCCCCACCATTTGCAGCAACACATCTGCTAATTTTTCTTGACAACTCAAAGTAATCGAACTTTTCCTCATCTGTCAGGCTCACATATATAGGGTGATAAAAATACTTCGTTAAAAATCCCGAATTTATTGCTTCTTTCATCGAATATTTAAAAATCACTTCACCGAAATATGATTTTAGAGATTCCATTCTATTTGAGTTATACTGAGACACTAACGTTGCAGACAAACCAAGTCTATATGTCGCATTTTGTGGTAAAGCTTCCTGCATCAAGTCCGAAGTCAAATGGTGCATCTCGTCAGCGCAAAAAATATAATCACCATCTATTTGATTAATACAGTTTTGAAATGCACATGATATAAATGTCTTATTAGTCGTAATAATAAAAAAACGATCTAAAGCATTTTTATTAAATAACTGAATACTTTTTATTGCATTATGTTCCCATCTAGTTCTTGATTCATAACACGCAATCGGATGAATATTAAATTCGTTCAAATCATCCATCCACTGCTCTAAAAGAACCACAAAAGGAACCACAATCACTAATCCACACTTCATATTATTTTGATAATATACCGTTAAAATCTTCGTAATAGCAGATAAACTGGTTTTAGTCTTGCCTGTTCCTGTCGCCATTTCAAATATGCCTCTATTAGAATGCTTAATCCATTCCGCTATAGCTGATTTTTGATATTTTCTTAAGTTCAACCATTCCGGAATACGAGGATTATTATCCCATATCATATTTGACTCATTTTCTATTAAGTCATCTTCCATTTCATTATCGAAAACAATTGGCTTCCTTATCTTAATCAAAGCATCCTTTACAGCCTGAGGAATTGGTATTGTAGACCAATTCAAACTGTTGCCATCCCAAATTTCATCAAATTGATTCTCTCGTTGAAATGCACGTCTATATCCCATCGAATCCCATGAACAATCTACCTCTATAGATTCATAATTATCCACCATAGCTGTTTCGCTCTCATTCATAGAACCTCTAAATGTAATTCTATTATCTTCTTCATCAACAAGCACCGAGAATTTATCATGAAATATCGCTTTTTTATCCCTTTTGGTTTTTACAACAACCCGAATTGCCAGCCTGTTTTCATATATCATCCATGCCAAAATATTTGCACCATCGCTATATTCAATATGATCAATGTCAAACATCTCAACAATCCTCTGAGCCGCCAGATCCTCTTGCGCCTTATAACCTAATTCTATCGCTTCATAATCTTCCTTACAAAAATTCGGAGATACAAGGAGTTGCATTTTCCCCCCATTATAGTAAAATTGTTTTAATCCTAGTCCAAGCGTAACCAACGCCGAACTAGAAAAGAAGCCAGCAGCACGTTTATACAATATGGTCTCTGGTAATACCACCCCATAAAAATCCTCAGGGATATCACTTGTATCCGTCACATATAAATCTTTTATATTCAAGTTTAGAAAGCTCATATACTATCCTTTCTCATAACTTGTTTATTCTATCCTGTTCTATATTTATACACATCTATATTCTAAATATATATATAATCCCAAATGCTTCACAATAACTTTTATAAAATACAGAAAAATATATCAGCAAAAAGATGTGTTTATCTTAAAAGACACTCACTATATGTAAAAAAATATGTTTCAAATATTTATAGTACAGCATTAAGTTTTGTATCTTTTATAACTATTTTTATATTTTCGTTTTTTGATATTGTACCATATTATCTACTATTTTTGTAAATATTATTTGCAAAATCATATGTTGTCTGTAACAAACGTTATAAACAAGTTTTTCTCCAAAACACGTCCAAAACAGAAGACCAAGGCGCTGCCTCAGTCTTCCTCATTTCATCCGTTCCTTCCGTCAACTATTGTACTGCACCTCCGGTATCTCTGGTTTCTGCTGTTTGGCTTATCCGGAATTGTCCGCTCAATCACACCCTGCTTTAACGCTGGATCAAGATAATTCTTACGGAATGTCTGCCTATGACTCAACCCTAATGCCCCCATAATTTCCGCTGCGGACAGTGTTTTGTTGCCAAGAATTTCCAATATTTTTCTTACCTGTGGTTGTACATCTTGGTCGGTATCTTGGTCGGTATCTTGGTCGGTATCTTGGTCGGTCACTGCTTCATACTTTTGCAGCGTATCATGAATAATCGTTAGCATCATCTCAACAAATCCACTGCTGTTTCCCTCTTTATCTGCCTTCCCAAGAGCATCGTAATACTCGTCTTGTCTTGTCCGTATTAAAGTCTCTATGGGAAGCCAATAAAACAACTTCTTCCATTGCCCCAGCAGGATAGTATGCCACAATCTGCCTAAGCGGCCGTTCCCATCAGCAAACGGATGTATAAATTCAAATTCATAATGAAAAATTGCGCTTTTTATAAGAGGATGCATATCGGATTCCTGATACCAGTCGATCAATTCTTTCATCTGTCCTGACACAAATTTCGCCGGCGGAGCCACGTGAATAACAGCGTCACCCGCATAGATTCCGACCGCGCCGGAACGAAATCTGCCATTTTCCTTAATCAACCCCTGCATCATAAAACGGTGTGCCTTTAACAAATCATCAATAGAATAAGGATTTAGTTCCGTCATAAGTTCATATGCCTGATACGCATTCCGGACTTCCTTAATCTCATTCGGATTTCCTAAAACATGTTTTCCGTTAATAATTGCAGTTACTTGCTCTACCGTCAATGAATTATGTTCAATCGCCAGTGACGCGTGTATCGTCCGAATGCGATTCTCCTTGCGCAGATGCGGTGTAACGTTTTCCGGCTGCAATACTGTTATTCTTCCGATTTGTTCACTAATCTCCATAAGCAGATTCACTATGGAATTTGACATATGGAACGGAGGCTCATATCCAGCCATACCACACCCTCCTATCTCGACGGCACCAGTCTGATAATTCTTCCGGCAAACTCGTTAAAGTTCTGTGTCTGCAGGATCACTCTGCCCGGTCCGGTAAGTTTCGTTAAGAACAAGCCCTCACCGCCCAAGAAGATATTCTTGAGCCCTTTTACCGTTTCAATCTCGTACCGCACAGACCTTTCAAAAGCGACCACATTTCCCGTATCCACTTTGATGACCTCACCGGGCGCCAGATTCTTCTCTACTTTATCACCGTCAATTTCAAGGAACACCATGCCTGTCCCACTGATGTCCTGCAAGATGAATCCCTCGCCGCCGAACAATCCTGCTGAAAACTTCTTCGTAAACGTCACATTCAAGTTAACCGTCTCCTGTGCGCAAAGAAATGCGCCTTTCTGGCAGATCATACCGCCACATGCTCCCACATCGATCGGAAGCACTTCACCGGCTACCGTAGAAGCAAAAGCTACTATACTGCCTGCACGCTCCGCTTTATAAGTCGCCATAAAGAGCGATTCCCCTGAAAACATTCTGCCGATACTTTTGCCAAGACCACCTCTCATATTGGAATCCATCGAGATTCCTTCCGACATCCATGCCATTCCGCCCGACTGTGTGTACATAGATTCTCCCGGCGCATCAAAAAGCACCTCCACCGCCGGCATTGTGTCTCCGATAATTCTGTACTGCATGCTCATTTCCTCCTTTATCACAATGATATTTTAATGTGTATAAAACACATATTTTCCTTTTCCCATTCCCTGTATCGGCACAATAATTTGAATTTCCAGCAATTTTCTGATCAACTCCGACGCTGGTGATGCTGTGATTCCCAATTCTGTTACGATTTCTGTTCTGCCAAACACTTTCTCAGCGCCAAATCTATCATACAATTTCTGAATATGCTCCAGCGTCTTTTTGGAAAAAGACCTATTTTTCAATTTTGAATCATATAACTCCAAGATATTATTACCGTGTTCTCGCTCTGCAATATCCTGTTCTTCGACTCCAATATCCTGTTTTTCAGCCCCGATATCCTGTTTTTCATTCTCAATATCCCGTTTTCGAGCTCCAATATCCTGTTTTGAGAAATTATCAAATGCTCCACTGATATGCATAAACCTATTATGAAGCGGATTCGTTTCATTTAGCAACAAATTTCTCAAAAATAATTCAAGATATTCCGTGGTCTCATGCACACCGGCTTTCAAATCATTGTAGTTAGCACGGACAAGCGCATTTCTAAAGTACCATGCATTTTCCGCAAAAATATCATTCTTTACATCAAATCCCAGCGTACGCAAATATTTAATGAAAAAAACTGCTGTTGTACGAGTATTTCCCTCTGCAAAAATATGGATCTGCCACAATCTTGCCACAAAAAAAGCTAAATGGCTAATCATTTCATTTATCGTCAGACCTTTATAGCTGAATTTTTTTTCCTGAGAAATATCATATTCCAAAGTTGCCTGCAATTCCGTAGCACTTCCATACAACACTGTCGCCCCATCGAGTACCCATTCTTTCTTAGTAATATTATAGTCCCTCATTTTCCCGGCATGTCTATAGATTCCTTGAAACAGTTTTCGATGGATTGACAGATATTCTGTGGGTGTAAGACTGAATGCTTTCTCTAAAAGTATTTTCGCTATACGTGCAGATACTTTATCTGCTTCCTCTGTACGATCTCCATTTTCCTGTTTTGGGCTCTCCTCATAATAACGTTCAAGCAGTTGCTGCGCCTGATCTATCGTTATACGCCCCTCTATATTCTTAATCGCAGTTTCCACCAGATACTTTGACGGAGTAAGCCCATCCACTGCCTGCAGCCCGATTGCAGTATGCCACACATAGCCCTTTTCTCTGATATTTGGCTCTGATTGTCTTAGATATTCCTTAAAAGGATCTCTTTCCATGTCAATCCCCCGTCCTAATCAAAAATACTGTCATCTGTATTTCTTATTAAAATTTTCTCATATCAACTACTATCCTGCAAGCAAAAAAGGTGGCAGATTATATATGATCCAGCCACCTAAAATTATGATATTTACTATGCTTCTTTCTCCATCGCCTCCGACACAGCCGCTTCGCAGCTTCGCATCGCCAGAATCGTCTTGTCGAACAAATCGTCGAGCTCCCAGCCGAGCATTTCCGCGCCCTGTGTAATGACCTCTCTGGAACAGCCCGCCGCAAACTTCTTGTCCTTAAATTTCTTTTTCAGGCTCTTAACTTCCATATCCATCGTGCTCTTGGACGGACGCATCAGCGCGCAGGACCAGATAAGCCCGGTCAATTCATCGGATGCAAAAAGCACCTTCTCCATCTCAAGCTTCGGCTCTTCCTCGCTGCAAAGCCCGTAACCGTGAGAACAGATGGCATATATCATGTCCTCACCCACTCCCGCTTCACGCAGCAATTCCGGTGCCTTCTTGCAGTGCTCATCCGGATAAAGTTCAAAATCAATATCGTGAAGAAGACCTGTTATCCCCCAGAATTCTTCTTCTGCCGCATGTCCTAATTCCTTCGCGTACCATCTCATCACGCCTTCCACCGTCAGTGCGTGCTGGATATGAAAAGGCTCTTTGTTATATTTCTTCAACAGCTCCAGTGCCTGCTCTCTCGTTATATTACTCTGTTTCGCAGGCTGTTCTGCTTCTTTCTTTCCGTTTTTTCCACGGTCGGCAGACTTCTTCTCCTGACCCTTATCCAGACTCTTCATCGTCGGGAAGAGCAAAACGTCGCGAATTGCCGGTGAATTTGTCAGCAGCATCACCAGTCTGTCGATTCCGTAACCGATACCACCCGTCGGCGGCATACCGATTTCCAGTGCGTTCATGAAATCCTCATCCGTGGTGTTGGCTTCCTCGTCGCCTGCGGCAAGCGCCTCCTCCTGCGCCTTGAAACGTTCTCTCTGGTCGATCGGGTCGTTCAATTCCGAATAAGCGTTGCACATCTCGCGTCCGGTGATAAAAAGTTCAAATCTCTCCACATACTCAGGCTTGTCCGGTTTCTTCTTCGTCAGCGGCGAAATCTCAATCGGATGGTCCATGATAAAGGTTGGCTGCACCAGATGTTCTTCCACATATTCCTCGAAGAATAAATTCAGGATATCGCCCTTCTTATGCCTGTCTTCGTAATGAATCCCCTTGGCGTCGGCAAGTTTCTTCGCCTCCGCAGTGTCTTTCACCGTATCGAAATCTACGCCGGCATACTTTTTAACCGCTTCCACCATGGTCATGCGCTCAAAAGGCTTACCGAGGTCAATCATTTCCTCTCCGTAAGGCACGGTAGTCGTACCGCACACTTCCTTTGCCACATGGCGGAACATATTTTCCGTCAAATCCATCATACCGTAATAATCAGTATATGCCTGATAGAGTTCCATCAGGGTAAATTCCGGATTATGTCTTGTATCCAGACCTTCGTTACGGAATACACGTCCGATTTCGTAGACTCTCTCCATTCCGCCCACAATCAGTCTTTTCAGATACAGTTCCAGCGAAATACGAAGCTTTACGTCCTCGTCCAGCGCATTGTAATGCGTCTCAAAAGGTCTTGCCGCCGCACCACCCGCATTCGATACCAGCATGGGCGTCTCCACCTCAAGGAAACCTTGTCCGTCCAGATACCGTCTGATAGAACTGATAATCTTAGAACGCAGTACAAAAGTCTTCTTGACGTCCTCGTTCATAATAAGGTCCGTATATCTCTGACGGTAACGAATATCCGTGTTCACCAGCCCGTGATACTTCTCCGGCAGAATCTGCAAACTTTTTGACAGTAGTGTCACTTTGGCAGCATGAATGGATTTCTCACCTGTTTTGGTGGTAAATACCTCGCCTTCGATACCGACAATGTCACCCACGTCATATTTCTTGAAATCGGCATAGGATTCTTCACCGACGCTGTCACGCGCCACATAACACTGCATATCGCCCTGCAAGTCCTGTACATTACAGAAAGACGCTTTACCCATGATACGTTTGGACATCACACGACCTGCGATGAAAACCGTCTTGCCTTCCAGCGCATCATAATTGTCTTTGATTTCCTGACTATGATGTGTCACATTATATTTTGTAATCTGAAAAGGGTCTTTGCCGCTTTCCTGCAATGCGGCAAGTTTTTCCCGCCTTACTTTCAGAAGCTGGTTTACGTCCTGAACCTGTTGTTCATTTCCCTGATTCTGTCCTTCTGCCATGTTATTACCTGCACCTTTCTCAAATGTTACCAATATGCCGTTTTCTCTTTCTATATTTCGCGTAATCTGCGTATATTTCCCTGCATTTATACTTTATCTTAATTCGATCTCTGAATCTCCAGCACTTTATACTGAATCATTCCGGCCTGTGTCTCCACATTTACCGTATCGCCTACTTTAGCGCCGATCAATGCCTTACCCACCGGAGATTCATTGGAAATCTTTCCTTTTAAGCTGTTCGCCTCAGTGGAACCTACAATCTTATATTCCAACTCCTCGTTATACTCCATGTCCAATATCTTAACCACACAGCCGATGTTAATCTTATCCAAATCAACTTCGTCTTCAACAACGACTTCCGCATTCTTCAGAATCTTTTCCAATTCTTCGATTCTTGCCTCGATATCGCGCTGCTCGTCTTTGGCTGCATCATATTCGGCATTCTCGGATAAGTCTCCCTGCTCTCTCGCCTCTTTGATTTTCTGTGCGACTTCTTTACGCTTTACAACCTTCAAGTCGTGCAACTCGTCCTCATACTTTCTTAATCCTTCATAGGTTAAGATGTTTTTCTTCTCCTGCATGGTAATTCTCCCTTTCTCCATATATTGTTACTTTTTTATTTTCTGCCTTATATCTGCTTGCAAGTATCATTTTGATTCACTTGGAAGAATGCGCGCCCTTTCGCATTCTTCCAGACATGACTTAGTTATACTTAGGCTGTGTCTTTTGCAGCCTTAGTATAACTTCATGTCTTCTTCATGTCTTTTTAACCTAACCATCATACCCATTTTTCACCATAGTGTCAAGGTATTTTAACGGTGAAACATACGGAATTCGGGGTGTTTTGCGCCTAAGCAGCCGTTCTTTTGACCCTTCGGACGCCACATCAATGTACACGACGTCACATTCCGGTAAAATCTTCGGATAGCGAAACTGTGCGCAATAGTCCAGAACCAGTCCGCGGCACATATGCCTGCCGCATCTTAGATTGCCCGTATCTCCTGATTCCTGTACACCACTGCGGCGGCTATATGGCTCAAGCTGTGGCACCAGCCCGTACTCATAGTAATATTCATCCAAATGACTGCCAAGTTCCATCCAGATATCTGTCTCCGCCATTTCTTCATAGAAAATCAGCAAGCGGTTAATCCGAGACAGATAGGGGTGCAGCAATTCTCTGGTCATCTCCATCTGTCGGTCCGTATCCGCCGGCTCTCCTAACAGCACCGACACCTCTCCGCTCTCTCTGATCATCTGACTCGCATAGCGGTCAACCAGACGCCTTGTCACCGCGCGCACAGTATCTTCCCTCGGACTAAAGCGCCTGCTGTACTCCTCCGTCAAAACCGCTTTAATCTGCGGCTGAAGCCACGTGTCCGTCAATGTTTCGGTCATGCTCTCCACGCGGCGCAGTACGTCTTCCATTGCCTCCGACAGCATTTGCGGCTTCCACGCTCTGCGCCTGTAATAGAAAGGCGGTATCGCACAGCCGACTACCTGAAGCGCTCCGTCGTCAAACAGTCCCGTCCTAAGAGACGCATCCTGAAACCAGAACCTCTTCGCCGCACATATCCCTTTTGGTTGTCCGTCATGTTCCGTTATCGAATAAAAATAAATAATCTTCTCCAGTTCCATGACTTAATATATGCGCTTACCCGTTCTGCCATGCAGAAAATATGATACAATGTTCCCGTGGGAGCTCGCTCACTAAGGGGATATTGTATCATATAGATAAATGCCACAGCGTAAACCATTCCGGCAAGAATTGCGGTGCAATTCTTGTGACGCAAGCCGCCGGGCTTGCGTCTATTGTATCATATTTTCTATAGGGCGGGACGCCCGACAAGATGCCAATGTGGCTGGACGCTACAACTCCTCCAGCACCATCCTTTCCAGCTCATCGAAACTCTCCACCATATTCACGCGCTGCCGTAACTTGGCGGAATGCGGCATACCTATCGTGTACCAGGACACATGCTTGCGCATCTCGCGGATACCCGTATATTCTCCTTTGCACTCCAATTGCAGTCTCGCATGGCGCAGAATCGCCGCCTTCACTTCTTCTCTGTCCGGCTTAGGACTTACCGTTCCATCCTTCAAATAATCTGCAATCTGCCTGAAAATCCACGGATTTCCCCGTGCGGCACGCCCAATCATAATACCGTCGCATCCTGTCGTTATAAGCATTTTCTCTGCGCTGGCGCCATCCGTGACGTCGCCGCTTCCGATTACCGGAATAGACACGTGATCTTTTACCTTGGCGATGATATCCCAATCTGCCTCCCCGGTATAATACTGCTCCCTCGTCCTGCCGTGCACCGCCACCGCTGCTGCCCCGGAAGCCTCCGCAATCTTGGCAATCTCCACTGCATTCACATGCGCCTCGTCGAATCCTTTACGAATCTTGACAGTCACAGGCTTATGAACCGCCTTGACCAGTGCCGTAATAATCTCTTCCACCAGCTTTGGCTGCCTCATAAGCGCCGAGCCTTCTCCGTTGCCAACCACTTTCGGCACCGGACATCCCATATTAATATCCAGAATGTCAAAAGGTCTCTCTTCAATCTGTTTCGCCATCTCGCTTAGGATATCCGGATCGGAACCGAATAGCTGCAATGACACGATACCTTCCTGCGGATGGATTTCCAGCAGGCTTTCCGTATTCTTATTTTTGTATAGGATAGCTTTGGCGCTGATCATCTCCATGCAGCACATCCCGGCGCCCTGCTCGCTGCACAGCAAACGAAAAGGCAGGTCAGTCACGCCTGCCATCGGTGCCAATATGATATTATTATTAAGCGCAACATCGCCTATTGCCAAACTGTGCAGTAAGTCGTTCATAGCCAAATCCTGCTTTCACTCATTATCCAATACCGTCCTGTCATGCAGTATAAAAACTCTGTAGTACAACTGCAATGACTCAAGCATCTCCTGTCTGTTCCTGCGAATCTCACCCACCAGCAGACCGCTGCTGATTTCATCATACAATAAATCATCCTCTTCGGCATTCGTTTCAAGCGAAACACTCCCGTCCTCCTCGAAGACAATCGTAAATATTCCTCCTACCTCCTCGGTAAAAAGAACGCAGATAACATGCAGTTCTTCCTTAACAGATTCGGGAATCCCCGCAAACTGTTCATTGAAATAGTATTTTTGCTCATAAGCATTCGCTCCGCAGAGCACCACTCTCTTGTCCATCACACATACCCGTACAGCCCGCGCACCGACACTTCGCCGGCATAAACTTGTACCTTTTCCCCGTTTTCCTTCTCGACGATCAGTTCTCCCCGCTCGTTGATACCACGGGAAATTCCCGTATATTCTCCCGCCGGATCGAGCACTCTCACTTCACCGTCTATTCCCTGCAAATGACTCTGATAAGTTTCCCGCAGTCCGGACATATCCAATGTTTTGAGAAACGTTTCGTAATTATCCTCAAAGCGCACCAGAATCTTCTCAAGCAAATCCGCCCTGCTTATCTGCCGCCCCGTCTCTATCCTTAAAGACGTCGCCGTCTTTCTTATCTCTTCCTGAAATTCTTCAGGGCTGGCATTATTAACATTCGTGCCGGCTCCCACTACAATATACTGTATCTCGTCCATTTCCGGTGTCATGGTCATCTCTGTCAGCATACCGCATATTTTCTTTTTGTTCAGCACGATATCATTGGGCCATTTAATCGTTGTGACCGCATTTTTTGCACCTTCCAATACGCTTTCCACTGCTTCCGCCACGCTGAGCGCCATGACCAGCGTAATCATGGACGCCTTGTCCGGCGCAAACTCTGGTCTGAGCATAATGGTAAAAGAAAGTGCAGTTCCGGACAGCGTCTGCCATCCTCTGCCGCGGCGCCCTTTGCCCGCGTTCTGGACATCCGCGACCACCACCGTACCGTGCGGTTCGCCTTCCTCTCCGCAACGCTTGGCATCATTGTTGGTAGAACCCGTCTGATCATAATAATATACTTTGCACCCTGCCCATTTCGTGGTCAGTCTGCTGGCAATCTCACTCTGTGATAAAATATCCGCAGGACCTTCCATGAGCCGGTATCCCCTGCCGGAAACCGACTCAATCTGATACCCTTCTTCTTTTAACTGGTTAATCACTTTCCAGACCGCTGTCCTCGTAACGCCGAAGCGGTCGCAAAGCTGTTGTCCCGATATATAATCTTCACTGTTCCTGAGCAGTGCCAGAATATCTGTCTTATCTGTTTTCATTACAATCCATCCACACTATCATTCTGTCGTCTAAGCATTCGCGCATCACCGCCATATCCGGCGCTTTATAATTTGTACTCTCCAAGAGTCACCGCCATCACAGCCTTAATCGTATGCATACGGTTTTCCGCCTCGTCAAAGACAATCGACTGTTCAGACTCAAACACTTCATCCGTCACTTCCATCTCATCAATGCCGTATTTCTGATTGATCTGTCTTCCAACACCGGTTTTCAAATCATGAAAAGCAGGCAGACAGTGCATAAATACCGCATTCTCTCCCGCATACTCCATTACCTTGCGGTTCACCTGATAGGGCATTAAATCATGCAGTCTGCTCTTCCAGACTTCTTCCGGTTCTCCCATGGAAACCCACACGTCCGTGTAGATGACGTCCGCTCCGCCGGCGCCGTCAGCCACATCCTCCGTCAATTTAATGCTGCCTCCCGTCTGTGCGGCAATCTCCTCACATGTCTGCACCAGCGCCGCCTCCGGGAAATACTCTTTCGTCGTGCAGGCAGTAAAATGCATACCCATCTTGGCGCAAGCCACCATCAGGGAATTTCCCATATTATAACGGGCGTCGCCCATATATGTCAGCCTGATTCCTTCCAAATGTCCGAAATGCTCTCTGATCGTCAGGAAATCCGCCAGCATCTGCGTGGGATGAAATTCGTTCGTCAGACCGTTCCATACCGGTACACCGGCATATTTTGCCAGTTCCTCCACAATATCCTGTCCGTAACCGCGATATTCAATTCCCTCAAACATGCGCCCCAAAACCCGCGCCGTATCTGCTATACTCTCTTTCTTGCCAATCTGCGAACCCGAAGGGTCTAAATAGGTCGTCCCCATACCGAGATCATGCGCCGCCACCTCAAAAGAACAGCGCGTTCTCGTGCTCGTCTTCTCAAAAATAAGCGCCACATTCTTGCCTCTATGGATATCCACGGGAATACCTTTCTTTTTCTTATCTTTTAAATCAGCCGCCACATCCAGCATATATGTAATCTCTTCCGGTGTAAAATCCAAAAGTTTTAAGAAATTTCGTCCTGTCAAATTCATAATAGCCCTCTTTTCTATACTCTATACACATAGACACAAACTATGTATGCAAACTCAGACAGTCTGTATAAACCGATTGTAACAAACTATGGGACGGCTCCGCAGAACCATCCCACAATGTTCTTAAACATGTAACTGTCCGACAATACCTTACAATCAGTTACCAAAACAAGTGTTATTCAAAAAACGAGTGTTATTTGAATAAGCCTCTTATTTCCAAACTTCTTTCACAGAAGCTGCAAGTCCTGCCAAGCCCTGAATCTCAGATGGGATAATAATCTTGGTCGCCTGACCGTCTGCCGCCTTCTCAAATGCCTCGAGACTCTTAATCTTAAGCACCGACTCATCTGCACCTGCCTCGCGAATCATTCTGATACCGTCCGCTGTAGCCTGCTGTACTTTAAGGATTGCCTCTGCCTCACCTTCCGCCTCGCGGATCATCTTCTCTTTCTGAGCCTCTGCACGAAGGATTGCAGACTGTTTCTCTGCCTCTGCCTCCAAGATTGCAGATTCTTTCTTACCTTCCGCAACTAAGACTGTGGACTTCTTCTCACCTTCCGCACGAAGAATTGCCTCACGACGTTCACGCTCTGCCTTCATCTGTTTCTCCATAGCATCCTGTATTGCCGCAGGAGGAATGATGTTCTTAAGTTCGACACGGTTCACCTTGATACCCCAAGGGTCTGTCGCGATATCCAGAGACGCTCTCATCTTCGTGTTGATCACTTCTCTCGACGTCAATGTCTGGTCAAGTTCCATCTCACCGATGATATTACGAAGCGTTGTAGCAGTCAGGTTTTCAATCGCCATGATCGGATTCTCCACACCGTATGCGAAAAGCTTCGGATCTGTAATCTGGAAAAATACGACCGTATCAATTCTCATCGTTACATTATCCTTTGTGATAACCGGCTGGGGTGCAAAATCCACAACCTGCTCTTTTAATACGACTCTCTTAGCCACTTTATCAATAAAAGGAACTTTGATGTGAAGACCTACGGACCATGTCTGTTGATAAGCGCCCAATCTCTCTACAACATAGGCATGTGCCTGAGGAACAATTTTGATGCATGATAACAAAATCAGGACGATCAAAATCAAAACAACTACTAATGCAATAACTCCACCCATTTCTATACCTCTTTTCTTTCTTCTACGACCAGCTTTACGCCATTGATCGCCAACACGGTAGCCACTGTACCAACCGGCAGCCTCACACCGTCCACTCTGGTCCTTGCAGACCATTCCATGCCGCCTACATTGACCTGTCCGATTCCCTGAAGATTATCAATCTCACTGATCACAATCGCCTGCCGGCCCACCAAGCTCTCCGCATTGGTTCTGATTCTGTCCTTATTAAAATATTTGACCGCAAGAGGTCTTGTAAAGAACAGTAACAAGGCTGACACGACCAGAAAAAGAATAATCTGCAAAAAAAGCGGTGCATGAAATAACGCCGCAATCGTCGCCACAAACGCTCCGCCCGCAAACCAGACAGTCGTGAGTCCCATTGTAAGCAATTCTATAATGACCAATGCTACGAGAACAACCAGCCAGAATACAGTCATACTTAAATCAGCTATAAAAGCCATCAGTCCTCACTCCTTTTCTCTTAGTATACGCATAATTCCCGCAATATACATAGTGTAGCCGTACTACTTATATGTTTTACAGCTACGTTACATTTTACTATATTATAACCTATCTGGCAAGGTTCATATGGAAGAATCATGCCTGCACATATAGAAGAATCGGACTTGCCAATATAAGCCTCAGACCATGATTCCCCCAAACATAACAAAGTTCCGCTAAAGCCGCACGCTTTGCAGCCTTAGCAGAACTTTATGTTTTGTTACCAGAATACCTGATGATCTATCAAAAGTCCGTCATGATTGCCAGCTCTTCTGAAATGCGTCGCTTCTCCGACATTCGTCTCACCGTTAATCGCCGCCTGCGCCGCCTCATAACAGCTATCCATAATGTTACCGCTGGTGTAAACTCTCGCAACCTTACCGTTTAATGCCGGTGTAAACTGTCCCGACGCAAATATAACACCCGATATTGTATTCGGATAAGCGCCGCTTCTGACACGGTTCATAACAACGGCTCCTACCGCCAGCTTACCGTTATAAGTCTCGCTTCCGGCTTCGCACTGGATTAGCGCTGCCAACAATCGAAGGTCGTCGCCGCCGACTACCACCGCGCCTTGGTTCGCCGTCAGTTTCGCCTGACGCTCTTCCTCTTCTCTCAACTTGATTGCCGCTAACGTCTCGCCTTCATCAATATGAAAATCCACGTCTACAAATTCTGAAGAAACATATCGCGTCTCTTCCTCGTATTCGACGCTGATCCAGTCGTCATCAATAAATTCGATGATTTCCAACTCGTCGTCTCCCGTCAGGAGTCCCACCACATCTGCATCCGTGTTCGGTTCATCGCGCACGCGTAAGATTTCCGTCTCGATTGTGACAATCAGATTCCCGACGTCATCCGCCATCGCTTCCGCATCCTCTCCGAAAAGAAGATACTCGTCGCTTGCCCAGCCGATCAGTTCGCCACTTTTTAATCTGGTCCAGCCGTCTTTCCGCTCCAATATTCTACCGCCGCAGTCCTTGTATAACACACCGACTTTGTCTGATTCTTCGCTCGCCTCCGCTCTCACATTCATGGCAACCTGCACATTCACCATCACCAGATCGGACTCTTCCGCCGCCTGCGTTTTGTCGCTCTGTGCAAGTTCAGTCAATTCTTTGATTGCCTGCTCGTTCGCGGTTCCCGTCGTCGGATCGATGATCGATGTGATTCCAACGCTCAAAGAATCAAGATATTCTTTTTGACCGGAAGCTTGTGCTGTCAAACACGACAATCCCGATATACTCAGACAAAGAATCATCCCGGCAAGCAGAATAAACGTCTTTCTGCCCTTCAGCATAATTATAATCCTCCACCATTTCCCCGATAATTCCCCAATATTACTATCATAATACTAAAATATTACAAAATTGTTAACTCCCAAGTTTTGGATAATTTTAGCAAAACACCTATTCTTTGTCAAGTTTACGCGGCATGTCCTGTTTTTATGCCTATTTTATGCTACTTTTCACACATATGCCAACATATCTGTTCAGGCGCACTTCTGGCGTACGTGCGAAAATAATGTTTTCTTGTTACATTACATTTTTATAGTTTGTTACGTTACATTTTTATAATTTCCCGGACTGTTCTACCGTGGCGATCAGAGCGTCCATAACCGCGCCTCGCATTCCTCTCTCCTCTAAAACACGAACGCCCTGTATCGTCGTTCCGCCCGGTGAGCAGACCATATCTTTCAGTTCTCCGGGATGTTTCCCGCTCTCGAGAACCAGCTTCGCCGAACCGTATACTGCCTGCGCGGCAAATTGATACGCCTGCGTTCTTGGCATTCCGGCCGCCACCGCCGCATCCGCCATCGCTTCGATAAACATGAAAACATATGCCGGAGAGCTGCCGCTCACCGCGCCCACCGCGTCCATGAGCCGTTCCGGAACAAGCATCGCCTTGCCGAAGCTTTCCATTAATTTAATACAATACTGCGTCTCTGCCTTAGAAACCTGACCATTCACACAGACTCCCGTGCATCCTGCGCCCACCAGTGCCGGCGTATTCGGCATACAGCGGACAAGCTTAATTTTGCTGCCGAACCGCTCCTCTATCCACGCCATCGTCTTTCCCGCCGCAATGCTTATAATGAGGGGATCATGGAGCAGACAATCGTGTATTTCGTGAATCACTTCTTCTATAAACTGCGGCTTCACGGCAAGAAACAACACTTCAGACTCTTCTGCCACCGCTTCATTCGTGTCCCGCACCTGTATGCCGTAAGCTTTGCGGACCGCTTCCATTGTCTCCTTTGTTTTCGCTGTTCCGATAATATCTTCCGGTTTTACGATCTGGTTATCCAGCATTCCTCCGATAATGGCTTTCGCCATGCTTCCAAGTCCTATGAAACCAATCTTCATTTCTTTCTCCTCCTTGTCTTTCTATTTCTTGTCTTTTACTTCTTGTCTTTTACTTCTTGTTCTTTATGTCTTGTCCTTTACTATAGCTTTCTTTATATAACTATGGTTATTAAATATATTCCCATCGCATTTAGTGACAAATCCATGTGTTTATCACTATTAAATCACTATTAAATCATGATTTAACGCATTTTATCCTCTATGTTTTATTCACATTTTGTAAAGTCATGATTCCGCAGCGCTTTCTAATGCCGCCTCTGCCTGTAAGCTTCATATAGCAGAATCGAGGATGCCACCGCCGCATTGAGCGATTCCACTTTTCCTTTCATCGGAATCTTGAGATACGCGCCTGCACATTCTGCCGCCTCTTGTGATAAACCATTTGCCTCGTTTCCAATGAGGAAAGCGCAGCTCCTGCGGTAATCATACTCGTCATAATACTGTTCGGCATGCAGATGCGCGGCGTACACATCAATCTCCCGCTCCTTCATCATGCGGACCGCTCCGCATAAATCGTCCGTATAGAGAAACGGTACTCTGTAGACAGACCCCATCGTTGAACGGATTGTCTTAGGATTATAGATATCCACTGTCTGTCTGCTCATAATAATACCGTCCACGCCGGCGGCTTCCCCCGCCCGAAAGATCGTTCCGAGATTTCCCGGATCCTGTATATTTTCCAGAACCATAAATAACATTTGTTTTTTATTCTGTCCACCCGGATTCACATCTTTAGAATCCATCTTCATGGAATCTGCCGCCTTAGGAACCCCGTCTACAGTCTCCCCGCTCCCTGTCTGCGTGTTCATCACGATACTCATTCCGGCAGCTTTGGAATGGCATTTCCCCGCAAGCATATCCTCTATGTTGTACTTAAACTGCCTGACAAGGCAGAGTATGCCCTGCGGCGTCTTCGTATCAGACATTTTAAGAAACACATCGTCAGCCACAATTTCGCATAAAAGTTGATTTAACTTTTTGTCGTACCTTTCATACAATTCTTTCTCCATCCGTTCGGATATATATACCTTCTCAATCCGTCTCGGCGGCGCTTCGTCAAACATCTTGATTCCTTCCGCCACAAAAAGTCCTTCTTTACTGCGTGCCTTTGCTTTCTGGGCAAGCTGTATGACCTCTCTGACAGAACGGTTGTTATAACTTGTAATCATCTATTTCTCTCCCTGCTTATTTTGATAAATGCCTCTTAAAATCCCACTTGTTATTTAATAAGCGCTTGTCTTCCGGCATAAGCCGGCATAAACATAACTTCTTTCGAAACAAACGCGCCATAAAGCACTGTTCATTTTCTCATTCCCATCAACTAAATCCTGATTTAACATCTTTTTTTGCGCGTCTCATCACAAAAAGCAGCCTAAACAGCGGAATTTCTTATCATATAAAACATTACCCCGCAAATTTATAATTTGCGGGGATACATAGTTTCTTCTATATATTAAAGAGCCAGAATTCTTGCAACCTGATATTCATACTCATGAATATTCTTCTGCATATTAAGCGCTTCCTCAATATCAAAATCAAGGAACACACCGTGTTGATAACCAACCACACGATTGGTCTTGCCTTCACAGAGAATATCCGCCGCATAGGCGCCCATGATGGAAGCATAATAACGGTCTTTACAAGTAGGTGAACCGCCTCGCTGCATGTATCCTAATATGGTTGCCCTCGTCTCCATGCCGGTAGCCGCCTCGATACGCCTTGCCATAGAAGTAGAGTGTCCGATTCCTTCGGCATTGATGATGATATGATGGGTTTTACCGCGCTTCCTGCTGGCAATGATGTTATTGATGATCTGCTGCTCATTATAATCATATTTCTCCGGAAGCAGAATATCTTCGGCGCCGTTCGCGATACCACACCACAGTGCGATATATCCGGCGTTCCTGCCCATAACTTCAATAATACTGCACCTTTCATGTGACGAAGAGGTATCTCTGATCTTGTCGATTGCCTGCATGGCTGTGTTGACTGCCGTATCGAATCCTATCGTGTATTCCGTACATGCTATATCAAGGTCAATCGTTCCCGGAATGCCGATTGTGTTAATGCCATGTCTTGCAAGTGCCTGCGCACCGCGGTAAGAGCCGTCGCCGCCAATAACAATGAGTCCTTCGATTCCGTGTTTATGGCAGATATCCGCACCCTTCTTCTGTCCTTCTTCCGTACGGAACTCGGAGCATCGTGCGGTACCCAAGATTGTACCACCCTGCTGAATCGTATCAGATACGGACCATCTCTCCAAATCTATGATTTCTTCATTCAAAAGACCACGATAGCCTTTTTTGATTCCCTTAACGGTAACACCGTTCGCAAGCGCCTTCCTGACCACCGCACGGATGGCTGCATTCATACCCGGCGCATCGCCGCCGCTTGTCAGAACACCAATCGTCTTGATCTGTTTTGCCATATCTACACCATGCCTTTCTGTGCTGATTTCTATCTGTATTTTACTCTAAACATATGCGTATTTCAATCTTTTTCGGAAATTGATTTACGGAGCAAAATAATCTTTACTCTCACACCACTTTCACATTTTCCTTCCCATACAGCCGGATCAGCCGCCCGGTCAGTTCCTCCCCGGCGTCCACATTCCAGTTGCGCGGCAGGGCGTTCATGGACTTCGGATTCTCCACATAAATCACAACGCTGTCTTTACCCTCTGATTGACGCAAGGCGTCGTACAGTTCTTCTTTATGCTCCTCATAGGCCTCCTTCGTCGGGAATTTAATCCACAGTTTTCTCGATATCTCTTCAAAAGGCGTAATCTGCTCGCAGATCAGCTTACCGTCTTTTTCTTCTTCCACCGAGACGCGGCCCTTGATAAATACCTTACTATCCTCTGCTATGCTGCTCCCGAAACGCTCGTACTGTCCCGGAAATACAATAACTTCAATCGAACCGACCAAGTCTTCTACCTGCAGAAAAGCCATCACCTTTTCATTCTTCGTATATTTAATCTTCTTTTCCGAAATCATGCCGCCGATGGTGGCGCTTCTGCCGTCAACGACCACTGTCTCGCCTGTTTCTTCATCGGGTACGAAATCAGCCGTCGTATTTGTGATATTCTTGCGCCACATCTCCTGATATTCCTCTAAAGGATGTCCGCTGATATATATGCCGAGAACCTCCTTCTCGAATGCAAGCTTCATTTCCTTCGAATATTCGCCCACATCAGGCAGTTTCACTTCGAAATCTTCTTTCTGTTCTTCGGACACGATATCAAACAACGACATCTGCCCTGCCATATTATTCTTTTTGTCATGCTGGATTCCGTCCATAATCTGGATATACACACTCATGAACTGCTTGCGCGTTCCGCCCAGACTGTCCATCGCCCCCGCTTTGATAAAGTGCTCGATTGCCCGCTTATTCACTTCCTTATCCGCCATACGGGTAATGAAATCTTTCAGGTTCGTGTACGGCCCACGCTCCTTACGCTCGGCGACCACGATATCAATAACCGGCCGCCCCACGCTCTTAATCGCCGTCAATGCATAGCGTATCTGATTGCCCGACACGGAAAACCCGACTTCTCCCTCATTGATATCCGGCGGAAGAATCTCGATTCCCATACTACGACATGTCATGATATATTCCGAGACTTTATTCGGATTATCAATAACCGACGTTAAAAGCGCCGCCATAAACTCCACCGGATGATAGTATTTCAAATATGCCGTCTGATACGCCACTACCGCATAGCACGCCGCATGGGATTTATTGAAAGCATACTTGGCAAAATCCATCATTGTATCATATATGTGGTTGGCCGTCTCCGCACTGATACCGTTCGCCACGCAGCCGGGCACACCCTCCTCGGGATTGCCGTAAGTAAAGTTCTTGCGTTCCTGCTCCATTACATACTGCTTCTTCTTACTCATGGCACGGCGCACCAGATCGCTTCGCCCCATCGTATATCCGCCCAGATCCTGCACGATCTGCATAACCTGCTCCTGATAGACGATACATCCGTAAGTAGGCGCCAGAATCGGCTCAAGCTGCGGGCAGTCGTATGTGACGGACTGCGGATTGTTTTTCCCCTTAATATATTTCGGGATAAAGTCCATCGGTCCCGGACGATAAAGCGAAATACCTGCGATAATATCTTCCAGACTCTGCGGCTTCAACTCTTTCATGAAACTTTTCATGCCGCCGCTCTCAAGCTGGAACACACCGTCCGTCCGTCCCGTCCCGATCGACGCGAGCACCGCAGGATCATTGTAATCAATCGTATCTACATCTATATGCTTTCCTGTGCTCTTACCCACCATTTCCACCGCATTCTGAATGACCGTCAGCGTGCGCAGACCTAAGAAGTCCATCTTGAGAAGCCCCAGTTCCTCTATGGTCGTCATCGTAAACTGCGTAGTTGTAGACCCGTCGGAACCGCGTGAAAGAGGCACGAAATTATCAGCCGCATCCGGACAGATCACGACCCCCGCCGCATGCATGGATGTGTGACGCGGAAGCCCTTCCAGACGCTTACTCATGTCAATCAGCGTGTGCACCTGCTCGTCTTCATTGTAGAGCTTCCTGAACTCCGGATTCATCACCAGCGCCTTATCAATCGGCACACCCTGATTCTGCTCATTGGGAATCATCTTTGCAATCGAATCCACGAAAGCATAGGGCAGATCCATCACACGCCCTACATCACGAATCACACCCTTGGCCGCCATCGTACCAAACGTGACAATCTGTACCACCTTGTCGCTGCCGTACTTGCGGTTGACATGGTCGATTACCTCCTGTCTTCTCTCGAAGCAGAAATCCACATCAATATCCGGCATAGACACACGCTCGGGGTTTAAGAAACGCTCGAACAGAAGACTGTACTTAATAGGGTCGATATTCGTAATCTTTAAACAGTAAGAAACAATACTGCCCGCCGCAGAACCGCGCCCCGGACCGACAGCAATGTCATTTTCTCGGCAATAGTTAATATAATCCCACACGATCAGGAAATAATCCACAAATCCCATGTCCTTGATGATGCCAAGTTCATATTCCAGACGCTTCTGCAGCGTTCCGTCATCATCGGGATATCTCTGCGCCATACCATCCTGACACAGCTTATTTAAATAGGACCACGAGTCATATCCTTCCGGCACCTCGTAGTGCGGCACCTTATACTTGCCAAACTCAATCTCCACATGGCATCTGTCGGCGATACGCTGTGTGTTCTCCACCGCTTCCCATGCATAAGAGAAAAGCCCTTTCATCTCCTCTTCACTTTTCACATAATACTGACCGCCCTCATAGCGCATACGGTCCTCATCGGCCAGCTTCTTGCCTGTCTGCAGACAGAGCAGAATATCATGCGGCTGCGCATCTTCCGCGTAGGTATAATGTACGTCATTGGTCGCCACCAGCGGGATATCCAGTTCTTTGCTCATAGAAAGCAGCGCAGCGTTGACCGTCTGCTGCGCCGGAATCCCGTGATCCTGCAATTCTAAGAAAAAGTTACCCTTGCCGAAACAATCCTCATATCTTCTGGCAACCTTCTTCGCCTCGTCAATCAGTCCTTTCTGAATATAGCGCTGCACTTCGCCCGCCAGACACGCAGAAAGCGCAATAATTCCCTCATGGAATTCCTGCAATACTTCCATATCCACACGAGGCCGATAATAATATCCTTCCGTAAATCCCTTGCTGACAATCTTCATCAAATTACCATAACCCGTGTTATTCTCCGCCAGAAGCACCAGATGATAATATCTGTCCTCGCCGCCCGTCAATTCCCTATCGAAGCGGGAATGGGGCGCCACATAAACCTCACAGCCGATAATAGGATTGATGCCCGCCGCAGTCGCTTCTTTATAGAACTCAATAACACCGTACATTACGCCGTGATCCGTGATGGCGGCACTGTCCATCCCAAGTTCTTTCACTCTTTTAACATATTCTTTAATCTTATTAGAACCGTCCAGAAGACTGTATTCGGTATGGACGTGTAAATGTGCAAATGCCATGCGGAAACCTCGTTTATCTATATAAAAGTTGATAGTTCGTTGAAAGAAAATCAGCCGTGTACTCTCGATTTTATCTCACAAGTCGTAATCCGCTGATATCCATTACTGCAATAGCTGTAACATATAATTTGACTGTTGGTTTGCCTGTGCCAGCATGCTCGTACCGGCCTGACTGAGAATACTATTGACAGAGTATTCCATCATCTCGTCCGCAATATCCGTATCACGGATAACAGACTCGGCATACTGCGTATTCTCTTCCGAGTTAAGATTGATCTTGTAAGCATGCTCCAGACGGTTCTGGTACGCGCCGAAAGTGGCCCGTTGGTCACTTATCGTCTCCAAAGCTGCTTTAATTTCATTAATCGCATTGCCGGAATCCTTTACCGTGCGCACGTTCGTATCCGCCATTCCTAATTTCAACAAGCTGAGCGAGTCATATGTAACGTCAATGTGCTGTCCCGCTTCCGCTCCTGCCTGCACATAGAAATTGCAAGCGCCGCCATAAATCGGAACATCTATCTGATGTCTGTTTGCATATGCCGTCCCAAAACTGACACTTGCATAGGACGAACTTCCACTGTCCGTATAAAAATCAAGAAGGGTGCTTGTATTCAAGGTATTATTGATTTTATCCAGCACCTTCTGCTCCGTATCGCCGCTGTCAACCCTGAACTTAATCTTGAAATCCCCTATGCTCTTGGATTGCAAGCCGTCTCCATACTCATATTGTTGGTCTGCAGTCAATGTAAAATGCAGCTGAAGATATCCGCCGTTGTCAGCATCACCTTGATTGGATTTCTTGAGCAGCCCGGGAGTCGCTGTCCCCTTATCGCCGGTCAATGCCTGCATCATAGATCCAAGCGTTCCAGCCCCTTTCTCGCTCGAGGTATGTACCGTGGCAACTTTTCTGTAATGAGGGTTATATTTCCCATTAATGGTTGCCCCTTCCCAATGCCACCAATAATCATAATCATCATCTGCCGTATCAGACGGCGCATAATAAGTCACCTTATCAGAAACCGCGGTTACCTTACCGATCCCGTCCATGTAGAATGTGAATTCCCACTTCTGTGTACTTTCACGCGCCTTTGCCAGATCTGTGCGGTCCGACGGGAGCGTCGTAAGGTTCGTCGTAAGGCTTGATTGTGCAACTGATTTACCGTCAGATTTTGCGGGCTTAATATAAGCATCATCAGCCGCATCGAAGTTATGTACATTCTTATTGGAAGAAGTGTCCTGCCCCCTATTTTGATTGGAGGCATATACCGCAGCATAATCCAGATCAATATATGTATAGTCCGACGAGGTATAGCCGTCATAAACCGTTCCGGGCTTCGTTACTGCTTTTTCATTCTTATCTTCAAACCTCGCTCTGGAAGCTGCCGACGGCGAAGAATAGAACGATGTTCCGCCAATGCATTTCACCATATCGTCTATTGTCGCCGTTGACTGCGGATCAAATGCAACCGTATGTTTAAAAACAGCCTCGCCATTATTATCATACAGTTTATTTCCTGCCACTTTCTCCCCAAAATAATCGCTCATCTCGAACCGGAAATTATTCTTTTTCAAATCATCCCAAGTGATATATGTCGTCTCATAGGTGTCCCCGTCATATCCCGTCCAATTGATTTTAACGCCTTTATCCTTATCCGCACTGACATGATACCTTCCGCAGGCAATCACACCGCAGTTCAAATTCGTGATGTCTATCCTATCATAAGTATTAGAAAATTCCACTGCCTGCTTCTGTACATATCCCAATACCACCTTTGCCTGCGGCTCCCAAATCTTAATCTCATTAAACGTCGTCGTATCAAAAATACGATCCAGTTCCTCCTTGAGCGCCTGCACTTCCTGATCGATATACGCACGGTCATCCTTGGTGTTTGTCCCGTTAGCAGATTTGACTGCCAATTCGTTCATACGCTGTAAGATAGCCTGCGTCTCATTCAGCGCACCATCCGCAGTCTGCACATAACCGATTCCATCCTGAATATTCTCCGCTCCCTGATGCAGTCCGCGAATCTGCCTGCGCATTTTCTCAGATATCGCAAGCCCTGCAGCGTCATCAGCCGCTCTGTTAATTTTATATCCGGAAGAAAGCTTTTCAGCGTTCTTCGCTTTCTTTTTCGTCGTAAGATTCAGCATTCTGCCTGCATTCCATGCAGACATATTTGTTTGTGTTGACAGCATCCTTGCGTCCTCCACCCTCATGATTAAATGCAAAGAGCAATAAGCGTATACTTCATGTTGTATATCGGCTTAATGTGCTTAAAACTTTAGTAACAATGCAGTATAAAATACAATAATTGCCAGAAACGAGGAACCGCATTAAAAAAGAGATACCGCCGAAGCAGTATCCCTTTCTTTTCCAATTCTGTTTTACAGATATTTCTTCAAATCGTCCGCCTTGTCAAGTTTCTCCCAAGGCAGATCCAGATCGTTACGTCCGAAGTGGCCATAAGCCGCCGTCTGCTTGTAAATCGGACGGCGAAGGTCGAGCATCTTAATGATACCCGCCGGGCGCAGATCGAAATTATCGCGCACGATATCTACCAATTTCTCATCGGATACCTTACCGGTGCCGAACGTATCTACCATAACGGACGTCGGCTGCGCCACACCGATCGCGTAAGACAACTGAATCTCACATTTGTCTGCAAGTCCTGCCGCAACGATGTTCTTAGCCACATAACGAGCCGCATATGCAGCGGAACGGTCTACCTTCGTGCAATCCTTGCCGGAGAAAGCGCCACCGCCGTGACGCGCATAACCGCCGTATGTATCTACGATAATCTTACGTCCGGTGAGTCCTGCATCTCCGTGCGGTCCGCCGATCACGAAACGTCCTGTAGGATTGATGAAGAATTTTGTATTATCATCAATCAACTCCTTCGGAAGAACCGGATCAAACACATATTTCTTGATATCCGCATGAATCTGTTCCTGTGTCACGTCAGCATCATGCTGTGTGGATAATACAACCGCTTCCAGTCTTACCGGCTTACCCGCCTCATCATACTCTACGGACACCTGACTCTTGCCGTCCGGTCTTAAATAGGTAAGCGTACCGTCCTTACGCACTTTCGTAAGCTGCAATGCAAGCTTATGCGCAAGTGATATCGGGTAAGGCATATATTCTTCCGTCTCGTTGGTGGCATATCCGAACATCATACCCTGATCGCCGGCTCCGATCGCTTCGATTTCAGCGTCGGACATTTTATTCTCTTTTGCTTCCAGCGCCTTGTCAACACCCATAGCAATATCCGTAGACTGCTCGTCAATTGCTACCAGTACGGCACATGTATTTCCGTCAAATCCGTACTCGGACTTGGTATAGCCAATCTCTTTGACGGTATCGCGCACAATTTTCTGCATATCAACATATGCGTTCGTGGTGATTTCTCCTGTCACCAGAACAAATCCGGTGCAGACTGCCGTCTCGCAGGCAACGCGGCTCATAGGGTCTTTGTCCATGCACGCGTCCAAGATAGCGTCGGAAATGGCATCGCAGACTTTGTCGGGATGTCCTTCGGTTACTGATTCTGAGGTAAATAATCTCTTCTCCATGTTTGTTCTCCTTTGCTTTGTATAATGATTGTATTTCTGAATTGCGCGTATCAGCAGACTCGGAATGCTCCATTCCTCGTTCGCGTTGCTCGTCATAAGCCGTCCTTGACACTTCTGCGTGCAAGCACGCGCCATGTCTCTGCCGTTTGCTGCCCCTGCTTATCCGCACAAAAAATCCGCTTACCTAAAATAAGCGGACCTGACAGTCGATAATCAAATCCTCTTATTGTTCGAGCTGCCGTATGACAGTATTTTCGCTCAGGTTGGCACCTTCCTTAAAGGGGTTGCCGTGGCTTCACAGATCCTATGTATCTCCACCACTCTGAATAAGAGAAAACATCACAATATGGAATTTTCATATCTATACATAACATACACCTATATAAGATACATGTCAATATCAAAATATCGACCCAACCGGCAAAACCGGCTTTCAATAAATCGTTGCGATCGGGTCATCCGACTTTTAATTTAAACTTCTGTAAATCGCGTTCGGTAGATACCTTATCAATCTGCGCGCCAAGCCCTTGCAGCTTCAGATGGAAATCTTCATAACCACGCTCGATATACTTAATATCATCTATGGTCGTGACTCCCTCCGCTGCCAGTCCTGCTATCACCAAAGCCGCACCGGCTCTTAAGTCAGGCGCCGTAATGCTCGCGCCGGTATATTTCTTCACCCCGTCGATAATCGCCGTATTGCTTTCCACTTTAATATTCGCACCCATGCGGGTCAGCTCGTCCACATATTTAAATCTGTTCTCGAAGATACTCTCCGTCACAATACTCGTTCCGGCTGATAATCCGAGAGCCACCGTAATCTGCGGCTGCATATCCGTAGGAAAACCCGGATAGGGAAGCGTCTTCACATGCGTATGCCCGAGCGGTTTGGACGCCACGACACGAACGGCGTCGTCAGATTCCTCTACCTCACATCCGATTTCAAGCAACTTCGCACTGATGGACTCCAAGTGTTTGGGAATCACATTCTTGACCGTCACATCGCCTTTGGTAACGGCTGCCGCAAACATAAACGTGCCCGCTTCAATCTGATCCGGAATAATACCGTATTCAGTGCCATGCAGTTTCGCCACGCCTTTGATTCTGATGACATCAGTGCCTGCGCCTTTGATATTCGCACCCATGCTGTTAAGGAAGTTGGCAAGATCAACGACATGCGGTTCCTTCGCCGCGTTCTCAACCACCGTCTGCCCTTCCGCCATGACTGCCGCCATCATCACATTCATCGTCGCGCCAACCGAGACAACGTCCATGTAAATATGATTGCCGGAAAGTCTCTCTGTCTCCGTAATAATCAAACCATGTTCAATTCTGACGCTCGCGCCCAATGCACGAAAGCCTTTGATATGCTGGTCAATCGGCCGAAGTCCGATATTGCATCCTCCCGGAAGCGCAACTTCCGCTTTCTTATATTTGCCTAATAACGCACCTAACAGATAGTAAGATGCCCTGATTTTCTTGATAAAGTCGTCCTCTATGATTAAATCATTAATCTGAGAAGCGTTAATTCTAACTGTGTGCCTGTCTATCTTATTGATGATAACGCCGATGCTTTCCATCGCCTGAAGCAGTACATTTGTGTCTCTGACATCCGGTACGTTCTCTATCACTACGGTCTCATCCGTCATGATTGCCGCAGCAAGAATAGCCAGCGCCGCATTCTTGGCACCGCCGATCTCCACCTCGCCGACTAACGGATTCCCACCTTTAATCGCATATTGTTCCATAATTGTCCCCTGTATATTAAACGAAATCAAATCATTAAAATCAAATCTTATAATCTAAAATTCTAAAACAATTAATTAACAGTATACCATATTTTACACATTTGTAAATGGGAATCTACGTTCGGCATCAAACCTGCGCCGCCAAGCGCCTTAATTCAGGTAATTGAGCGGGTTCACCTGCGAACCGTTGATCAGAATCTCAAAATGCACGTGCGGTCCCGTGCTGACGCCCGTATTACCGCTTAAGGCAATCTTCTGTCCCTGACTTACGGTTTGTCCCTGCGAGACAAGCACTTTACTTAAGTGTCCGTATCTGGTCTGTCTGCCATCCGCATGATTAATATACACAACATAGCCATAGCCGCTTCCCCAGCCTGCCTTCGCAACAGTTCCTGCGGAAGACGCCATAACTGCCGTTCCTACCGGCGTAGCCCAGTCAATTCCTTTATGATAGCTGCTGGCCCCTCTCGTGGGCGCTCTTCTTCTGCCGAATCCGGACGACTGACGTCCTCCTGAAATCGGCTTAATGTAGGTCGGCGGAATCTTCGTTCCCCGCTCTACGATCTTCGGCACCGCTTCATAAGTGATCTCTTCTTTTAAGATATCACGCACCAGTTCCTCATTATTGCGGTACGAAACATTTGCCACTACCATTCTGTGCCCTGCCGACGGCTCCTGCAGCGTCTGCGTCTGTGTGGTATACCAGTCATCATTATCTACATATATGATGTCCGCTTCATAATCTTCCTCATAGTATACTTCTTCTGTACGTTCTACCGATAACTCCGGTTCCGGTACGGTAACGATCAGCTCGTCCCCCACACGGATCATGGAATTTTCGTTCTCTATCGTCTCATTCATGGCAATCAGATCCGCCAGCGGTATCTCGTTCTTCTCAGCAATCTGGGAGAGCGTATCACCGGACACCACTTCATAAATCTGTTCCTTCTCCTGTTCCTTCGTCACTTCCTCTATCGCCTGCGAAAGCGAAGTAATCTCATAATCCTGCAGATAAGACTCCACCACTTCCACCGTATCGCCGAACTCCAGAGACTTAAGCCCCAAATCATAATCCGAGAAATCCTTCTCGACCGCCGGTTCGATATCTGCGAACATCTCGTCCAATGCCGCGCTTATTCCGACGCTGGTCATGACTTCTTCAGCCGCTTCCTCTTCCTCCTGCTGCTCCACGGCAGAATAAATCTGTGTTGTGAGAACATTTAATTCCCGTTCCCCGTCAAGCACCAAATCCACATAATACTCATTCTCATCGTCATACTTATTGATAGACGCCTGCAACAGCGCCAATACTTCTTCCGTACTCGCAAGGTTCACGGTATACTCGTTAATCTTCACGGTATAAGAACGGTTCAATGTCTCTTTGACGCTTCCCCTGAGCACCGTCGTCATATTAGAAGTTATGACGCTCGCGTCGTCTACAGTTCCCCAGAGAACCTCCGTACCTTCGTAGCTCAACTCGCTGTCAGCAAGCACCAGCTCATCGCTGGTTGCCGCAAGTCTTTTGCGCGCCGCGATCAGACACCGTTCTACCTGACCGGGATCGCCCACAATACCGACTCTCGTACCGTTCAGATACACGGTAAAAATATTGTTCCCCGTATATTCCAGTTCCTGATAACTCGGGAAAAACAATATCGCCGCAAAGATTGCAAGCGCCGCAATCTTAATATATGCAATTCTCATTTTTTTATAATGTCTCGTAAATAATTTCATCATAATTTCTTCGTCTCTTTTTTGTAACAAATTCGTAACATTTTATATTCTAACAGTATTTCCACAAAAAGTAAAGTGATGTATAATCCAAGTATGGATAAAATCATTTTTCACATAGACGTCAACTCCGCTTACTTAAGCTGGAGCGCTTTGGAAAAACTGCATAAAGGCTCCGACATTGACCTGCGCGCCATCCCTGCCATTATCGGCGGCGACATGGCGAAACGCCACGGTGTCGTGCTGGCAAAATCCATTCCGGCAAAAGCTTACGGTATCGTCACCGGTGAACCGATTGTCAACGCCATGCGTAAATGCCCGAATCTGACACTGGAACCGCCTGACCACCATCTATATCACCGCAGGAGTCAGGAATTAATGACACTATTGTCAGATTTCTCTCCCGACATCGAACAGGTCAGCGTGGACGAATGCTATATGGATTATGCCCCGATAAGAAATCACTATTCTTCCCCGGAAGACGCCGCTTGCATCATCAAGAACCGCGTCAGGGACCAGTTAGGATTTACGGTAAACATAGGGATTTCCGACCGGAAAGTACTGGCAAAGATGGCTTCCGATTTCCGCAAACCTGATTTGGTGCATACTCTGTACTCCTATGAAATCAAAGATAAAATGTGGCCCCTCCCGGTTTCCTCGCTCTTCATGTGCGGACACTCCAGCGTGGAAACCCTGCATAAGTTAGAGATACTGACTATCGGAGATTTAGCCTGCGCAGACCGCTCTATTGTGGAAGCCCACTTAAAAAGCCACGGCGCTCTCCTGTGGGAATACGCCAACGGCATCGACAACTCCGAAGTAATGACCGTGCCGGCTGACGCCAAGGGGATCGGCAACTCCACCACCCTGAGTCAGGACGCCACAGACAAAGAAACCGTCTATCGTGTGCTGCTCTCCCTTGCAGAATCCGTATCACACAGACTTCGCGCCCAAAATCAGACGGCCGGCATGATCAGTACGGAAATCAAATATAACACTTTCAAGAAGGTGTCTCACCAGATGACGCTCTATACCCCTACCAACCAGACGGATTTAATCTACCAGACTGCCTGCGCGCTTTTTGATGAAATCTGGGACGAAACCCCGGTGCGGCTTCTGGGCATACGTTCCTCCAAGCTCGTCGCCGACACGGAGCCGGTGCAGCTTTCCCTTTTCGATCTGCCGCAGACCATGCAGACTTCCGCCTCTACGGCGTGCGCCCTGCCCTCTTCCAGAAAAAAAGAGCGGCTGGACGCTGCTCTCGACTCCATACGGAAGCGCTACGGCGATGACGCCGTTATGCGCGGCAGTCTGATAGCAGCACGGAAATCAGACGAACCAACACGCAAGGACTGAACCTGCTTCATATAACCCAAAAAGAAGAACCGTTTTACCGGTTCTTCTCGTATTATCGTCTCTTCTTATCTTATATCATTGCGCCAAGTCAGTTCTTCCTCGTTCCCTGCTTTCTTTTCTTCTGCACGCTGTACCCAAACTTTCCTATTTCCTCACCTACGGTAAGATATCTCCCATGTGAATAGACAAGCGGCTTAGCGCTGTTTAAATGAAACCTGCCATTCTCATCCATATACTGCTCGTCCGCATGGACCGACAACACTTTGGCGAGAAACATATGGTGTGTCCCCAGCTCAAGTTTCTGCGTCACCCTGCACTCGAGATTCACCGGACTTTCCGCTACCATGGGCGCTCCCACATGTTCTGCGGGAACAGGCGTCAGTTTCATCTCCCGCCATTTATCGACGTCCCTTCCGCTCCTCACACCACAATAATCCGTGGCATACGCAAGCTCCCGCGTAGTCAGATTGATCACAAATTCTCCCGTCTCTTCTATCATATGGTAAGAATACCGCTCGGGTCTGACGGAAATGGATACCATCGGCGGATCGGAACAAATCGTGCCGGTCCATGCCACGGTAAACAGATTCGCGTTCCCCTCGCGGTCAGCCACACTGACCAACACAGCCGGCAGAGGGTACAGCATATTACCCGGCTTCCAAACCTGTTTGCTCATAACTTCTCTCCCATCCGTCAGAATTGAATGGTGATTGAAAACAACTGCACAATAATATCGACAATCACGCCAATCATCGTCAGAATGGTAAACGCCAGCGTTGCCTTGCCCGCTCCGTTCTTACTCTGTCTGTGCTCACTTTGCAGCACTTCCGTCTGTTTATTCAATTCATCGGACACTGCCGCCTGCACGTTGCGATATACTTTTACATTTTCCCTGTGCAGGAAATCATCCGACTGCTTAAACTTCTCTTCTAAAAGTTCTTTAATCTGCGCCAGTTCCTGTTCTTTATCGGCTCCCTGCGCATTTGCACTCTGCGCGTTTGTTTCCTGCATGGCTTCCAGTTTCTCCATGCATTCCTTCAAGACCGCCTGCACTTCTGTTACATTCTCCACCGTCTTCAAATTGACCTGTCGGATTTCCCTCATCAGTTCGTCATACGCCTGCATCTGGTTCTGAAGCTGTTCCATTTTAACCGCCTCTGCCGTCATATTGGCGCGAATCATCTCCTGCGCATTTCTTTTTTGTGCAAGTTTATCAATAAAAGTATCCATTACGTTTCCTCCGTCCGCTGCGCTCCTCAGTTGTATCAATCCCGATTAATATGCCTATTGCAAAAAACTAAACAACTTACTGGCATTTTAACATCTTTCTATCGACATGACAACTACAAAGCGTATGCCGTCCATACTTACACGCAAAATCCCGGCAGTTCCAGCAACATGCTGTTTTTATGTAATTTGCACAACTTTAACCTTCATTTTTGCTCTTCATTGTAAATATTCACGATAACTTTACAAGATGTTCATAATTTATTCACATTTGAATCGTATACTTTAACTATACCAATCAGGGAAACATGTAATGTTTAACATTACACACATAGATAAATTTTTTCATAATAGCCCAAGCGCCGAAAGGTGCTTGGGCACTCCTCATTTATAGAAAGATTTTACGAGATTTATTCAGACTAATATTCATCCAATTCCTGCTGCTCTATATGCTGGATTTCTTCATTCAACGCCAGCATTCTTGCATCCAGCTCAGACACTATCTGCGCGCACTCCACCAGTTCATCCTTGATGTGCTCCGGCGCATTGCCCTCAAACTTATAATGTATCTTATGCTCAAGACTCGCCCAGAAATCCATGGCAACCGTTCTGATCTGTATCTCTACCTTCGTATCGGCAATACGGTCAGACAGATACACCGGCACGGTCACCAGCATATGATAACTCTTATATCCGCTGGCCTTCGGATTGACAATATAATCTTTCACCGAAATCACCTTAATATCACTCTGGTTGCTAATCATCTCCGCAATCTGATAAATATCAGAAGAAAAAGAGCATATTACACGAATACCCGCAATATCATTGACATAGCGGATCATGTTATTGATCGTAGATTCATATCCGTGCTTCTTCAATTTCTTAACAATACTCTCCGGCGTCTTAATACGCGATTTAATATGTTCAATCGGATTGTATCTGTGTACATGCTGGAACTCATCATTTAAGATTTCCAATTTAGTAGAAATCTGTTTTAAAGCAGAGTTATAAATCAGCGTCACTTCTTTCCAGCTGTCAATGTCGCCGTCTCTGTCTATTCTTATTTCCATTTTTCCCCCTAAAAGCAACCAAATTATAATCGTCATTAGGCACAGATCCACCATTAATCCGTGCTCATTGGTATCGTATATCTGCAGTGTAACCTTCATTTTCTCTCACTGCATAGTACTTATGTACAGTATACCACACCATCTGTCAAAAATGTATATTTTATACAATTTTTTCATATTTTTTTAATTTTTATTGTATATTTTTCATGCCTTTTCATCCAAATCCGACTTTAGACAACAACATATAGCGGGTATCGTCACCACATAAGGGTACATATAGCGTATGAGTACCGTCGGCGAAAGCAGAAGCGTCATATAATAGGCAGCTAAGAACATGACAGGAATCAGCATTTTGTACTTTCTTCTATATATAATTACCGCCATGTACATACACAGCATCCACCAATACAACGCCGGTGCAAATATGATACGGACAACCGGCACGCTTTGATAGACATTATCCGAGACGATCCGTTCCATCAATCCCCGCAGTTCCGGCAGATAGCTGCGCTCTATAATCTCACACCCGGCAGGCATCGTCCTGTTATCGGTCGAGAGATATCCGAAACCACTCTCCGTTCCTACCCCGTATATCTGCGCATGCGTGCGATCCTCTATAAACCAATACCCAACAGAATTATGAAGGAAAGCGTCTATATAAATCTGAGGATGAGCTACCCCCAGTTTTATCCATGTTTTGATCAACCCCGCCGGGTCGTCATGAATCACGGCACGATTCTTCACAGGATCGGCAAGATACGGATTATATGCCGCAAAAACCCATTCCGAAGGCAGATATTTCTCCAGTTCCTGCCGCATGGCAGGCGACAGTGTCTCCTCCGCCTTCACTCTGGTACGCGCCATCTGCTGCAGAGGAATGCTGAGCATTTCCCGCGGGCTGCCGTTCCTAGCTCCCGTTACTGTCTTCAATGAGACATTCCCCACCCCAAACAGAACAAGTGCGGCAAGTGTACATACAAGATATCTTTTCCATACGCCGTGCTTAACGCCACGTATTCTGTACAGTCCGAACGTCACGCAGGGCGCAGTGAGTACAAAGGCATATGCCGCATTGTTTCGAAACAGCAGAAGCAGTACCGACCACAACATATACAGAAGCCAGTTTCCTGTCGTCGCACCATCCTCACTCACCGCATGTAAAGCGCTTTTATCATCACCGGTCTCTGTGCGCCCCGGCTTCGTCACAAGCCCGTGAAGAGCCAGCGTATACAGAAGCACCGACGCTGAAAATAATACATCTTTCGTCGTGCTGAGCGCCAGAATGGAGTTCGTCGGAAACAGCGCATAGAACAGAAGCATTATATTTCTCAGAAATACCGATACGCCTTGCCGATACAGATAGGCAATCGTATATCCGAATACTGTCGCCATAAGTAACATCTGTACCACGGAATGCAACGCCATACCCGCCGAATAAGAACCGGGCAGCAGACCGCCCAGCTTAAAAAAGGCTCCCAGAAATAGTGTATGAAGAAGCGGGTGATGGGTGCTATAATCATGCGCAATCACCTGATAAAGCTGCCCTTCCGCATCGTACGCAAACACCGACGGATAGTAGGCAAGAAAAACAGGCAGCCAGCACAAGAATATAATCAGGCTTCCGGTCAGCCAGACCTGCCAGAAGCGATACCGTTTCGGTTTCGGCTCTTCATGCGTTTTGACGTTCCTGCCGCAAAGCGCCAGAGAGACGCAGGCTGCTGCCGTCATCGTCAGACATCCTATCTGCATTATCAATCCCGGCAGCTCTTTCAATCCGGCAAGCGCGGTGCCGTCGCGGCGTATCCGGCATCCCAGCACGTACGCGGCTGTCATAAATGCACCCCACAGCAGTGCGTGGAGTTTCAGTCTTCCTTCCTGCCGCCTCATGAATCTGTCAATCAACAGATAAAACAGCACTGCTCCTACGCCGCCAAACAGCGCGACGGCAATCCGTGGCGCTGTTTGCGTCCACTCCTCCAAAGACACCACTAAATTAATATTTATGACAGATAGTGCCAAAGATATGACCGTTTTTATATATTTTTTTTGTGACAGACTGATTTTTTCTATGTTCACGTTCCTTATTCCCTCATACTTTATATAACATTCCATGCGCAAACCGCTCTTTTCGCCTTAAGTGTAACATTTTATATGCAAAAGAAAAAGTGTTTACTTTTAATGGCAGGATTTGTATAGTATTATAGTAGATTATCATGTGAAATAATATCAAAAAGATATGATCATGTATAAAGGAGCGCAGCTATGTTTCGTCTTTGGGCTAAAGAATTTCAGGATAACCACATGTTAAGAGATACCGTCATCGCAGATTCCTCCGATGACACGCGCACGCACAAAGTTTTTCATGCTCTGGACGAAGTATGCTATCAGTTCGATCTGGGCAAACCGATCTGGCTTGATTCTACCATTCAGGACTTCAAGCGCCATGACAAAGCCAGATTCACACAGGATAACTTCATCGAGAACATAGACTTCGACTATCTGGAAATCCACGTTATCGAGGAAGATTAGTCATTCCAGACTTTTCCGTATCATCTTTATATTCCTATGCATAATTTTGTTGACTTCGCATACTTTAAGTAGTAGTATTATGATATATTATATGTAGTTTTTAAAACTACATATTGAAGCTTCCTTGTTGTTATGAGGAGTATGAATTATTAAGATCATGAATTATTAGGATTATGAAGAAAGAAGGGATTATCTATGCAAATTACAATTCGCGAACCCGGAAGCGCCATCACACATTTTATCGGCATGATGCTGGCAATCATAGCCGCTACACCGCTGATGGTGAAGGCGGCCGGCGATTCAAATCCTACCGCTTTTATAGCGATGGCAATATTTATCTGCAGTATGGTAGCCTTATACGGCGCCAGCGCCATCTACCACAGCGTGACCGTCAAGGAAAAAGTCTTAAATATCTTCCGCAAACTGGACCATATGATGATTTTTGTTCTGATTGCCGGTTCCTACACGCCTGTGTGCCTTGTCGTTCTCGGAGACAAACTCGGCTACACGCTTCTCGCCGTTGTGTGGGGCATCGCCATCATTGGCATGATCACAAAAGCTTGCTGGATCACATGCCCGAAATGGTTTTCTTCCGTGATTTATATCGCTATGGGCTGGGTATGCCTTGCGGTCTTTGGAACCTTGCGGAATAATTTATCGACAGGCGCATTCCTATGGCTTCTTGCCGGCGGCGTCATCTATACCATAGGCGGCGTGATTTATGCCCTCAAACTGCCTATTTTCAACTCGCGGCATAAGAATTTCGGCTCTCATGAAGTATTCCATCTGTTTGTAATGGGCGGAAGCATCTGTCATTTCATATTTATGTATCTGTATGTAGCATAAGAGCAAGCCACACGGCTTGCTCTCATAAATAGTTAACGGTTATATTCTTTATAAGCTGTCAGTGCCTTGGTAAACCGCACTGTTTTCTCATCAAGCGCTATAGCCGCTCCCAGCGGATATTTGTCCGGAAGCAGTGCGGAACCGACCTCCGGCTCCCAGTAGAACACGCCAAGCCCCATATGATCCGGCACCTGTTTTACCGCCTCCATCGTGTTTATCAGAAGCTGGTATGTGCCTTCTTCGTCCGTCTCCAGTCCGCCCACCTCACAAATCATAACCGGTTTCTTATAAACTTCCGCATAATATATCAAAGGATTATAGAAAAGCGCCTCCGGTTTTTTCTCCTGCTCCTCTACTATCCGGTCATACCAGTACGGATAATATGAGAATCCCAGAATATCTGTTTTGCCTCCATATTGAAAGAACGTATCCAGAAATGGATCGCAGGCCTCGCGGAAATTCACACATGAAATATGCGTAATCACCTGACAATCAGGGCAGCACTCTTTCACCGCATCATACCCTGCATTCAAAAAGGCGATCATCTGTTCCGGGTGTTCGGCGCGACTGCCCGCGGGAAGCAGTAAACCGGGATTAATCTCATTTCCCACCTGTACCCATTCCGGTATAACGTCATTCTGCACAAACAGGCTCATGACATCTTTCGTGTGCTGATAAACTCTTTCCGTAAGCTGTTCCGGGCTATCCTGCCGCCATTCTTCCGGAATATCCTGATGCTGCGGGTCGGCAAAATAATCGCTATAGTGGAAATCAAGCATCAGCCTCATTCCCTCATCCCGTACCCGCTTCGACACTTCCAATACGCTTGCCGCATCACAGAATCCCAACATGCAGACGGTCTCTCCATCTTTCTTCCAGTAAGCATCTTTGGGCGGGTTCACAAAAATACGAAACCTCACGGAATCCGCTCCCATTTCCTTCACCATACGGATCGGATCAACTTCCTGCTGATTTCCGTCTACCCAGCGGATGCCTCTTGATTCCAGCTGACTGAGCCAGCCCATATCAACGCCATATGCTTTTCTTGCTGTCATTTTTCCGTTTCTCCTTCTTGTTCTGATTTAGCGGGTTGCCAGCCATGCGTTATACTGGGAATCAAACTCATCCTTCACATTCTGCAAACCGGAATCATAACATTTCTGTATCATTTCATCTAACGTAGCGTCCACATCGTCAACAAGACCAAGCTCCAGCATCGGAACGTAATCATTCAACACTACTTTTACGGCCGCCACATAGGAATCAACCGGCGTCGTATCAAACACAAACGTGATCGTCGGATTGTTTTCAACTCTTTCTCCCCATCCGTCGGAAATTGCGGACATACGAGGATCCGCTCCGGCTTCGTTTAAGTCGCCGTTCTTGATCGCCCATGATGCGGAAATTGCAAACGCCGCAAAATCAGCAGATTTCTCTAATTCTGTGTAATAGCCTTCCTCATCGATGCTGTAGTGCTCACCCTCGATGCCGAGAATCAGCAGTCTGTTCAGATAAGTATCAAACTTCATCAAATCGAGAACCATCGCAGCACGCTCAGGATTATTGGAACCTGCTGCAATTGCCATATCATTGTTGGAGAATGCCTCGCATCCCACGAAATGGTCTGTCGTAAGGTCGTAAAGTTCACAGGAAACGCCTTCACTCTCCTCCGCCTGTCTCACATATGTAATAACCGAACCGTTCCACGCAATGGATGCACCCTGCAAAGCACCGAACGCATCGTCATCCGTTACCGTATTGGTCAACGCACTGCGGCTCCAGCATCCGGCGTCCGCCATCATCTTCATATCCTTTGCATACTGGCGGAACCAATCCGTCTCATAGGACAGCTTAATGTCGCCAGCCTCCGGAAGACTGCCGTCCCACTGATAAATCATATCCATATAATCACTGTCGAGCGCAAGGAACGTATCATACTGCTGACGATATACATCCCAAAGTTCATTATTATCCACGGAAGACGCCAACGCATAGATACCGCTTTCAGGCGTCTCTTTCTCAGCAATTGTCAGCATGAATTTCGTATAGTCTTCCCAGCTTGACAGAGAACTGATACCGTACTTGTCAGCCAGATCCTGACGGATTGCCACAATCTTGCCCATAGCCTGCGCTACATTGGAAGGAACTGCTATCGTCTTACCGGATAAGGTTGTCTCACTCCAGCTCTCCTTATCCTGATACTTGTTGGACAGCGGCATATAATTAGCGATAAAGTCATCCGTCAATTCATAGAAAGAACCTTTTGCCGCTTCCGTATACATATAGCACCAAGGGGCGGTAAAAATCAAATCCACCTGCTCACCGCCTGCAAGCACGAGAGAGTACATGGTCTGATAATCGCTCCAGCTCATAAAAGTAACCGCAAGTTCTGTATTATACGGTTTCAGATAATCATTGACAAGCGAGAGAACCTTATCCCAATCGTTAGGCGTATCTCCTATCAGATACATGTTCACGGTATACGGTTTACTCAAATCCGTTGCCGCATAGAAATCCGGTGATGCAGCAATCGCCCCCTCTCCGACCGCAGCCGGCAGACTGTCCAATGCTGCCGCAGGCGCAGATACCGCATCGTCTGTTGACGAGTTGTCAGCGCTTTCGCTGCTGCCGCTGTCGGAAGCCGTGCTTTCCGTAACTGCCGCGCCAGTCGAATCGTCTCCGGAAGAACCGCATCCCGAAAGCATACCGGCTGCCATGCTTACTGCTAAGATCATTGATAATAATTTTTTCTTTTTCATAGTTTTTCTCCTTTTTATTTTTATTCCTCCGGCGCTGTGCACCCGCGCCGGATCATAAATTTCTATCCTTTTACCGCACCGATCGTAAGTCCCTTAACAAAGTATCTTTGTACAAACGGATATAAGAGTACGATCGGTCCTGTCGCAATGACGGTCATCGCCATTTTCATACTTTCAAGCGGAACCGTCGGCAGCGCCATACCGGACTTCTCCGCCACGATTCTCATCGCCTCGGCGCTTCCCAATACCCTTTGCAGATAATACTGAAGCATAAACCTGTTCTCATCAGTAATGAACAACATACAGTTATACCAGTCGTTCCAGTATGCCAGTGCCGCAAACAGGCTTATAGTCGCAATGAGCGGTTTACTGAGCGGCAGAATCAGCTTCACATAGATCGTCATGTCATTCGCGCCGTCCATTTTGGCTGATTCCGTAATCGCACTGGGAATGCCTGACATAAACGACTTTGCAATAATCATATTCCACACGGAAAACATCATCGGAAGGACAATGCTTACATAGGAATTTTTAAAATGCAGATACCGCACGCACATCATGTACCACGGCACCAGCCCGCCGCTGAACAGTGTCGTGAAGAAAAAGAAAAACGAAAAGTGATTCCTCCACGGAAAATCCTGCCGCGACAAAACATATCCTGTCATCGTAGCCATCAGCACCGCCAAAAAAGTTCCGGCAACGGTAACGCCCGCCGTAGTGACATACGCCTTCAGTATGGCAATCGGATTTTTCAGGCAAAGCAGGTAACTCTGTACGCTGAAATCCGTAGGAATCAGCGGATAACCATTACGAATCAGAGACGCCTCGTCCGTAAACGATGCGACAATGATCAGATAAAAAGGCGCCAGACAAATCAGTGCAAAGAGCCCGATCACAATATAGCCGACGATATTGACCGACAATTCATCTTTACTCAAACGACGCTTCTGCAAAACTATAGTCTTCGACATTGTGTACACCTCCATTAATACAACGCATAATCCGGATTGACCTTTTTAACCAGCTTATTGCAAACCGTAATCGTAATGAAACACAGCAGCGACTGGTACAGCCCCGCAGCAGCAGATACGCCGATGTCTCCCGTATCGATCAAAAGACGGAACACATAGGTATCGATGATATCCGTCATCGGCTGTAAAATCGCACTGCTCTTTACCGTCTGATAGAACAATCCGAAATCACCGCGGAATATATTTCCTACTGCAAGCAGAACCAGAATCATCATTGTCGGCTTTAATAAGGGAATGGTCAGATAACGAATTCTCTGCCATGCGCTTGCACCGTCGATAGACGCCGCTTCGAACATCTCCTGATCCAGCCCGGTGATGGCTGCAAGATAGACCACCGACCCATATCCCGTTCCTTTCCACAATTTTAAAAATACCAGCACCGGCGGCCACGCTCCCGGCGTATTGTAAAGATCGAAGGAATTAAGACCCATCCAATTCAAAATATGATTAAAAACGCCTCTTTCAAAGTTGAAGATATTGTACATAATGGCGCCCGCCACTACCCAACTGATAAAATAAGGCAGGAACATAAATGACTGCGCAATCTTTTTGAAATATTTATTGACCAATTCGTTAAGCAGAATCGCGCTACCCATCTCGCAGATGACCCCAAGGAAAATAAATGCCACGTTGTACAATAAAGTATTTCTTGTCACCTGCCCTAATTTCCCGGAAATCAACAGCGCTTCAAAGTTACTCAGTCCGTTCCACGGCGAACCGTAAATCCCGCCCGCATATTGATACTTTTTGAAAGCAAGTACAATGCCGCTCATCGGTATGTAATTAAATATGATGACATAAATTACTGCCGGAGCCAGCATTAAGAGCAGCATCCAATGCCTTTTGACGGTTTTTGCAAATGGTTCCCTATACCTTTTCCCATGTGCTTTCTTTTTCATTTCATTTCCCCTTTCGTCTGTTTTTGTTACTTTTTATGCAACATTAATTGCAAATTATGGTTTTCCCTTTCTTTTTTAGGCAAAATCATGTATAATTAACACATTTCAATCTCTTTTGAAATTAATTTTATGCATTTTTGAGTATACCAACAATGACCTAATCAGATAAAGCGCACAAATTTAGTATCAAATACGGGAATATTTTGTGAGGAAACACAAATGAATGAAGAAAAAAAGAATTTTGAACGTCCGCAGTTATCAAATACAAACACGCCTTTTGATATTCTGAATACTACCAGCAGCATCAGCTATCTGTATAAACTAAATTCACCTTTTCAGATTACTTATGAGTATTGCAGCGGTTCCCGCCCAAGCGATTATCTGAATATCCTGTCGCTTTCAGGAAGCGGTCAGTCTTTCTTTCAGGAATCCATCGACCTTCACAACTACCTCTTCCAGAACAAAGCGCCTCATTCACACGATCACTACGAATTTCTGATCGTTTTAGAAGGTTCTCTCGTACAGAAAATCGAGGGCAAAGAATACTTATATCCTGCCGGATATTCCTGTCTGATCAACCGTAATCTGTTTCATACGGAATCATTCAGTCAGGCAACCAAAGTATTATTTCTTGGTTTTTCCGCCGATTTTTTTATCAAACTTATCAATGTGAATCACTCTGCATATTTTTCTGAGGAAAACCTTATCAAAAATACGCTTTTATATGACTTCATTACGGATGATATCAACAACCCCGGCAGAAAAGCCTATCTGGATTTTATTCCGACACTGCATAACAGAATGCCCTTAGAAACCCTGCATCAATTTGCCGAAGGTCTGATCAATAGTATCTTGTTTCCGAAATTCGGTTCCACTTACATCATCAATGGTCTGCTATGCAGCATACTTTATTACCTTTCCGCTCCCGAACATTATCACTGTACCTGCGTCGAATTGGATAATAACAGCGATTACCTTCTGTTCTCCCGCGTCGAACACTTTTTGGAAGAAAACGACGGGCGTATTTCACGCGCCGAACTTTCCCGTAAGCTCAACTACAGCAGCGATTATCTGAACCGTATCATCAATAAATACACCGGCATGTGCCTACACGATTACGGAATGCAGTTCTGTATGAAAAAAGCCGCCCATTTCCTTTCCTCCACCGATGAATCCATTGCATCAATTATGACAAAGTTGTCGTTTTCTAACCGGACGTACTTCTATAAGCTTTTTAAAGAGCACTATGGCATGACGCCTAAAGAGTATCGCAGAAAATGCGGCTGATCAAATCCGGGCATCAGAAGAAGCTCCATAAATTCTACGCACTAAAAAAGAAGAAGAACGACTGTCCCGTCTGTTCCTCTTCTTTTATATTTCATTTTCTAATGCAAACAATAACCGCTATCCGTTCTATCGCTTAGTCATCATAACCGTTCGGATTGCTGCTCTGCCATCTCCAAGAGTCTGCGCACATCTCCTTGATGCCGTACTGTGCCTCCCAGCCAAGTTCTCTCTTCGCCTTATCCGCATTGGAATAGCATGTGGCAATGTCGCCTGCACGTCTTTCTTTGATCACATACGGAATCTTCACGCCGGTAGCTTCCTCGAAATTCTTCACGATATCAAGTACGCTGTAACCTACGCCCGTACCTAAATTGTAGATGCAAAGTCCGGCTTTCTCTTCAATCTTCTTCAGCGCCTTCACGTGTCCGACTGCGAGGTCAACTACATGGATGTAGTCACGGACGCCTGTTCCGTCCGGCGTATCATAATCGTTGCCGAACACACCCAGTTCTTTTAATTTACCAACAGCTACCTGCGTAATATATGGCATCAGATTGTTAGGGATGCCGTTCGGATTCTCGCCAATGGTTCCACTCTGATGTGCGCCGATGGGATTGAAATAACGAAGCAGAATCACATTCCATTCAGGATCAGCCTTCTGCATATCGGTAAGAATCTGTTCCAACATGGATTTGGTCCAGCCGTAAGGATTGGTACACTGTCCTTTCGGGCATTCCTCTGTAATCGGAATCATCGCCGGATCGCCGTATACTGTCGCCGAAGACGAGAAGATAATATTCTTTACACCATTCTTACGCATCACATCTACTAACGTCAGCGTACCAGCAATATTGTTCTCATAATATTCCCACGGCTTCTGTACGGATTCGCCTACCGCCTTAAGCCCTGCGAAATGAATACAGGAATCAATCTTCTCCTGTTTGAAAATCTTCTCAAGCGCCTCTCTGTCCAGTATATCCGCTTTATAAAACTTCACCGGCTTCCCTGTGATCTTCTCCACTCTCGCCAGAGACTTCTCGCTGGAGTTCGCCAGATTGTCTATCACTACAACATCATATCCTGCATTCTGTAATTCAACCACCGTGTGGGAACCGATATAACCTGCGCCGCCCGTCACCAAAATTGCCATCTCAAACACCTGCCCTTTCTGAAATATATTGCCTTGTTAAAATGTTAATTCATACCGCTTGCTGCATTCCTGCATGCAAACGATCTATCCATGATTTATATATATTGTACACTCTCAATCCAATTCTATACAAGATGCCAATGTTATCCAAACCAGTCAAAATGTTATAACACTACCTCTATCTACAGCTCAATCCCATTCTCCTCGCACAGCTTCCTCGCGCTCTCCACCGAATCAATCCCTGTTTTATTCTTAATCGGAGCAAACTCATGATTTCTGACCACCTCATAGGGCAGACAGGAATCCAGCTCGTGAATCATATCAAGCACAAGCTGCTCGAATTTATACCCGTTCGGACTCTCCGGTTTCACCGGCATTCCGTTATCATCCAGATGCGGAATCTTTTTCTCCACAATATGAAGCGGAAGTTTTCTCGCGGCGATTTCTTCCAAATCTTTTTCCCGGAAAAGATAGTTCAGAATCACGCCGAAATTGTATGCCGGCTCTCCCTGCGCATCCTTTGCTTCCATCAACTCGTCGGTCATCTCATAATATTCCACGATAGATGGCCTGCCGTCTTCCAGACAGATTGCCCCCACCTTCTCGTCGGGTGCATTTTTCTTGACTACTTTGGCGCCTACCGCACTGTTCGTCGCGATGGTCGCCCCCACAAAACAAGGATCCGCAATGCGCTGCAGCACATTATCCACCGCAAACACATTCAGCCATTCCACGCCCGATTTCCTAATTTTGTCTACCACTCCCCACTTCATCATAGACAAAAACCAGCCGCCGTTACCGTTGGGCGACGTAGACATCTTCCACTTTTCTTCCATATATACCTTACCGTCATAATCAGAAGCCGGCGCCATATCCTGCATGAAAAAGGTCACATAGTCGGCGTTGTAACCGAAATAATCCTTATCCTCAAAGAACGACGCGGTCGCTTCATGATTCTTGTCACTGGTCATAATGTAGAGCGGAATCCATGCGTCCGCCTGCCGTACCACATCCATCAGATTCTCTATCAGACGCTGGAATATAAATACCTCTTTGGTCAGTCCGATGTTGTAAACGCCTTTCGGCGCATCGGATCCGAGTCTCGTGCCCATGCCTCCCGCGAGAAGCACCGCGCCTACTTTACCCGCTCTAATGGCGTCCAGACCAATCGCCGTATACTCCTCTCTTTTGTCCTCAATCTCAGGAAGCTGCATCACCTCAATCGGCGTAATCTGCCCCCGCGGATTCAGTTCCTCCTTGTGCCGGCACTGTGAAAGCACTTCCAGATCCGTATTCTCAATCTGCTCTATTAACGCTTCCTTCTCATAGCCGCTCAAATCATCATAATATTTCAGGACATGTAACTGCCCGAATTTCTCCAATTTGTCGTGTGCTTCCTGATATCCCATATGCTTCTCCTTTTCTGCGCATTCCATATTAGCCGATCATCCGGTCATTTATACCTATTGCGCCTGCCTGCATTCATTCTACCACGAACGGCATATCTCCTCAAATATATTTTAACCTTTTCATACTATATTATCAGTTGTTTTCACGCCTATGCCGATACCCGTCTAAGCGGACAACTTCCTCTTCTCTTTACTTTTTGGTCAATTCTATCTATAATTATCCTATCTGTACAAACAATCGACCAAAGCAGCATGATTGCCATCCATCGGAAAGAAGAAATCCATGAAAGAAAATACGACATTAAGCATGCTTGAGGCATTAGACAGCCCAAATTCCTCTATAAATGTACAAAACGGAGAAAGTGATTTCGGCAGGTTTTACGATATGAACGTTCCATTCCAAATTACATTGGAATATTGCGACGGCGCCGACGCTGAGGATTATGTGAACGTAGTTACACTCTCTTTTGCAAAATCTGTTCTGTATCACGAAACGGCTGCTCTAAAAAACTATTCCTACGCTAAAAATGCGCCGCATTTTCATAACTTTTTTGAGTTTGTGATTGTTCTTGAAGGGTCTATCACCCAAAGAATAGAGGGCAAAGACTATCTGTACTCTGCCGGTTCCTGCTGTCTGATCAATCGAAGCCTCCGTCATCTGGAACACTATCATTCCCGATGCAAGGTTTTATTTATCGGTCTCTCACCTGACTTTATCAGCGAACTGTTTGACTCCATACAACATTCGCCTTTTTTAAGCGAAAAAGGAATCTGTAACAGTCCAATCTATCACTTTATCACCGACGATCTGCATATTTCCGGCAAAAGGGCATATCTCGACTTTATCCCTGCGTACCAGAATAACCAAAGCATATCACGGCTGCACACTATGACTGAGGAAATCGTACATACCCTGCTTTATCCGGAGTTTGGCGCCTTCTACCAAATACGAGGTCTGCTCTGTTCCTTCCTGTCTTACCTCTCCTCGCCAAGATTCTATCATTGTACCGACATCTGTCTCGATACCAACAGCGATTTTCTGCTCTTTTCACGCATCACACGGCTTTTTGAAGAAAGTGACGGGCGTGTCACACGCAATGAACTGGAACAGTCGCTTAATTATAGCGGCGATTACCTGAACCGTATCACCAACAAATATACCGGGTTGTGCCTTTACGACTACGGCATGTCTTTTTGTCTGAAGAAAGCTGCTCAATATCTCACAAAAACAAACGACTCCATCAGTTCCATCGCCACGTCGTTGAAATTTACAAACCGCTCGCACTTCTACACACTATTTAAAAGGAAATATGGCGTCACCCCGATGGAATATCGCAAATCACACACCTGATACTTCTCCTTTTACAAAAAAAGTAACATTATCTTCCATAAATATGGTACACTAAAAAGGTACAATGGCACTGTAGAATCACTCTGCATTACAAGCTGTCATCCGACGAATCAGAATTTCAGGAGGATAAAAATATGCAGGACAAGAAAAATCAAATACACAATTCTATACCTATTTATCGGAAACTGCGTACAAAACTGATCGGAGCATTTCTGATCCCGGTACTATGTATCATCGTGCTGGGCGTCGTTTCCTACCGACAGGCATCCAATGCCATTATTTCAAGTTACGAAGAATCCGCTATGCAGACCATGCACATGGCAAACCAATACATAACGCTGATTGTCAACACCGTGCGTTCAACTTATAAATCTTATCTCTCCGATGCAGACTTGACTACCTACTTTAAGAATTTAATGGACAGCACCGAAGGTCAGACGCTCGTCCGCTCATTTGAAAAGACCGTAAGCCGGGAGATTAACACCAACTCCCTGCTCGATAACCTATATTTTATTTCCGACAGCGTACCGTCCATCACCAGCAGTTCTCCAACCGAAGAAACGCTGTACACCGCTTATGCCCAAACCCCGGAAGGTATACAGGTTGCCGATGTGCGTTCCGCCTATTATCTGTTTGGCAACATATCCGATGCCGACGCTGCCCTCGGTACGGACAGCAGTAATTACTCTCTGCGCATCGCCAAATATATGAACAACAGCAAATCTATCATGCTGATAGATATTGATAAAGAAATTATCCGTGATTCGCTTGCTACAATGGACGCCGGTGAGGGCAGTTATGTCGCGCTGATCACGCAGGACGGCACGACGTTTTACTCTGACGGCTCATCCGAGCGCGATTCCTTGTTCACCACCTCGGATTTCTATCAGCGGGCGCTCACGCAGGAAGAAGCCGGCATGGAGTATGTCACTTATAACGGAGCTCACTATCTGTTTCTTTACTCTCCCATGTCGTCGTCGAATACCATGATTTGTTCTCTCATTCCCGAATCAACTATCCTTGCACAGGCATCGGGAATCAAGACAGTCGCTTTTGTTCTTGTTGTTATCGGCGTAATCATTGCCGCACTATTAGGCTGCCTGCTGTCGGCTCATATGAACGGCAATATCTACCATATATTAAATCAGTTGAAAAAGGTTGCCGCGGGTGATTTGACGATTCATCTTGAATCGAAAGGAAAGGACGAATTTAAACTCTTAGCCGCCGGCGTCAACTCCATGACTGACAGCATGAAATCACTGATCACCAATGTCACTGCGGCAAGTGATTCTCTGAATATTGCCGCCGGACAGGTATCTTCCTCTTCCGAGACGTTTGTTATGACCGCTGGAGATATTCAGAACGCCATCACCGAGATTGACTCCGGTGTTTCACAGTTAGATGCAAACTCCGCCGACTGTCTCGCACAAATGGATACTTTGTCGGGCAGAATTCATGAAATCTCCAGCGAGACAAAGGACATTATCAGTCTGACGGAATCGACAGGTTCCTCCATTAATGAAGGCATCTCCTCCATGTCCGTCCTGACCGACAGCGCCAAGAAAACGTCCGAAATTACGGATAACGTCATCCATGCCATTGAAGCGCTGGCAGACAAGTCACGCTCTATCGGACAGATTATTGAAAGCATCAACAGTATCGCCAAGGAAACGAATCTTCTATCCTTAAACGCCTCTATCGAAGCGGCAAGAGCGGGTGAATCGGGACGCGGCTTCGCCGTTGTTGCCGAGCAGATTCGTCAATTAGCAGACCAGTCCGCACAGTCTGCCGGTCAAATTCAGGTGATTATAGACGATATCGTAAAGAGTACATACGGTGTTGTGGATATTGCCAAAGAAGCGGAATCTACCGTAGAATATCAGGAAAAAGCAGTGTCACAGACCACGGAAGCTTTCCACGCCATGGATGATCAGGTACACACGCTGCTTACTTCCGTTTCACAGATTTCCGAGAGTATGCAGAACATGGAGTATGCCCGCAGCGCTACCTTGACTGCCATCGAGGGCATCTCAACCATCTCCGCTGAAACTTCCGCCGGCTCAGCCAACGTCAACACGACGGTGACAGCACAGCGCGACGCGATTCAGACATTAGATACTGCGGCGAACACCTTGCAGGAGCGCGCCGCAGAGTTAACAGATTTGTTACATCAGTTTACGATTTAGATTTTGCCAGAATTCCTTCCATGATTCTGCGGACATAGAAGAATGCCGGAATCAGGAATATATCGGCAAATATCCACGCAAGAGGATTGGCGAAGCACACTGCTCTGAAACCGAAAAACGGTACGAGCACGAATCCCGCCAGTCCTCTTGCCAGCATCTCAAAAGCCCCGGCAAATACAGCCAGCTTACTGAATCCCATGCCCTGAATGAGGAATCTGACAATATTGACAAGCGCCAGAGGGAAATAGAACAATACGTTGGTACAGACAAACGTAAAGGCATTATTCAAAATCGTGCTCTCTCCCGCATCTAAGAACAGAAGCAGCAGATTTCTTCCCGTCAAGTACACAATTCCGATTGCAATCACCGAATAACCGAGTCCCAGCAGCGTACAGGATTTCAGTCCCTTATTTACGCGGTCCAGATCTCCTGCGCCCACATTCTGTCCACCGTAAGTCGCCATCGTAGAACCCATCGCATCAAACGGACACATCAGCAGCATACTCAGCTTGCCTCCCGCCGTCACCGATGCAACGGCGGCCGAACCGATTCCGTTTACCGCGCTCTGTAAGATTACGCTTCCGATTGCGGTGATGGAATACTGAAGTCCCATGGGAATGCCCATATTACACAGCTTGCCTACACAGTCGCGGTTCCATCTCCACTCCTCTTTCGACATTTTGAGTATTGTATATTTTTTATACATATAGATAAGACAGCACATTCCCGCCACAGCCTGCGAAACCACGGTGGCAACGGCCGCGCCTGAAACTCCCATATGAAATACGATAATACATAGCAGATCAAGAAAAATATTCATGATAGCCGCCATCACCAGAAAGACTACCGGCGTTTTGCTGTCTCCCAAGGAGCGCAGAATCGCTGCAGTCATATTATAGAGAAATGTGACCGGAATACCCAGAAAAATAATCACGATATAACTGTAGGAACTGTCTATGATATTGGCAGGCGTCTTCATCGTCTGCAGAATCGGCCGACAGAGTATTACCACCGACACTGTGATAATCACCGCAAAAATCACGGAAAGCCACACGCAGTTCGCCACATACCTGCGCAGATTTTCTTCATGCTTAGCGCCATACTCCTGCGCGATCGGAATCGCAAATCCATTACACACACCCATACAGAATCCGACGATCAGGAAGTTGACAGAACCGGTCGCTCCCACCGACGCTAACGCATCCACGCCCAGATAATGTCCTACGATAATCGCATCTACCATACTGTAGAACTGTTGAAAGAGCAGCCCGAACAAAAGCGGCACTGCAAACCCGAGAATCAGCCTCATAGGGCTTCCTTTCGTCATATCTTTTTCCATAATACTCCCATCCTTTCTCCTCAGCCCGAATCTCTTCGAAGCAGTTCGTGCAAGACGCCCCGGCATAAATGTCCGAGGCGTCTGCGGTGTAATATATTGATAAGTATAAAAGGAAGAACTATGTTATTTGGAAAGGCGAATCACATTCCAGCTCTTTTTCTCGAGAACTGCCTGTAAAACACCGCCGTCTACTTTGGAATTACCGCCGGTCTTAGGCGCAACGTTGTCAGGATTTTCCTCTGTGTTGACTGCCTTAAGGTCGTCATGTTGCAAAACAATATGCTCCTGTACGCGATAGCCTGCATACTGTCGCAAATCCAAGGTTACTTCCATATCCTCTTCCAAATCCTTATTGACCGCAAAGACTACCAATTCCTCTTTCTCACCGTTCTCCACTACCACACAATCCAGATAAGGCGCTTCACCGTACTGCTTCGCCTCATAAACCGGAGATTTCACAATCGTGTTTAATACCGTTCCCTGTCCCATAGTTGCCGCATGCATATAGGGATAGAATATCGTCTGTCTCCATGCCCCGGTATCAGAAGTCATGATCGGCGCAATAACGTTTACAAGCTGTGCCAGACAGCCAATCTTCACCCTGTCCGCATGGCGTAACATCGTAATCAGCATGCTTCCTACAAGAAGAGCGTCCTCGAAATTATATATATCTTCCAACTGGTGAGGTTTCTGTACCCATTTCTCCAGTTCCTTATCCGCTTCGTTAGAATGATACCATACATTCCATTCGTCTAATGAAATATTAATGGTCTTCTTGCCGTGATGTTTACCCTTCACATAATCGCAGATTGATATTACCGAAGAAATAAACTGGTCTAAATCTACGTTGCTCGCAAGGAAATTCGCGGAATCATTGTCTCTGTTGCCATAATACTGATGCATGGAAACGTAATCAACCGTACCATAACTCTCATCCAGAACGGTAGCCTCCCAATCTCCGAAGGTCGGCATCTGGGAACCAGAACTACCGCATGCCACCAATTCGATGGAAGGATCCAGTATCTTCATGGCCTTACCTGTTTCATTGGCTATTTTACCATACTCTAATGCGGTCTTATGACCGGTCTGCCAAGGACCGTCCATCTCGTTGCCAAGACACCATGTCTTGATGTTGTGAGGCTCTTCATAGCCATGAGACCTACGCAGATCACTCATCTGTGTTCCGCCCTTAAAGTTGCAGTACTCTAACAGATCTTTGGCTTCAAGAATCCCTCTGGTTCCGAGATTGACCGCCATCATAACTTCACTACCCGCCTTCTTGGACCAGTCTGCAAACTCATTTAAGCCGAACTGATTCGATTCTACCACCTGCCACGCAAGATCTACCTGCGCCGGTCTTTGATCCTTCGGTCCGACGCCATCCTCCCATTTATACCCGGATACAAAATTACCGCCCGGATAACGCACGATGGGTACGTTACACTCTTTAACCAGCTCCAATGTATCCTTGCGGAAACCCTGTTCGTCTGCAAAAGGGCTCTCCGGCTGATAGATTCCTTCATATACCGCTCTGCCGAGATGTTCAATAAAAGAACCGTAAATTCTTCTGTCAATCTCGCTGATAATGTACTCTTTGTCAATAATTACTTGTGATTTCTTCATCCTGTCCTCCATTCCAATACGTCAATTTTTTCTGCCACGCCCAATTTGATTAACCTTTATTACCTTCTGCTACTGCTGCTTGTCATGACTGCTTCGTGGTAGTTTCATTCTATCAGAAAAGAATTCGATATCTATATCTTTTCTTCCGTTCTATTTGACTTTTTTTCCGATTTTATCTATGATGATTTGTATATCTTCCACATAAGTCAGAATACGATGACATAATGAAACCAAACAAGCATAAAGGAGAAATACATGTTTCATATCGGATACTGTGATCACAATCGTTTCAACCCTGATTATGACAAAATCGACCGCCCCGAAGGCAGCGGCGACTACCTGCTCCTGTATTTGATGACGCCCATGAAAATGCAGTTAGGCACGGAAAACATCGTCACAAAAGAAGGGGCTTTTATACTCTATACGCCCGGAACCCCACAGATTTATCAGGCAGTCAGGCGGTTCAAAAACAGTTTTGTCCATTTTACATGTGATGACGACAGTTTTCTGGAAGCCTATGATCTCCCGGTCAACCGCATCGTATATCCGCCGGATCCCGACGCCATGAACGTCCTGATGCAGTATATTTATGTGGAAAGCGTCGGCAAACAGGAACACTACGAAGCGCAGCTTGACAAATTAATGCATCTGCTGCTCATCCTTTTTTCCAGACAAATACATACTTATCCGAAAGAATCCGTATTTGCTGCCGACCTCTATGAACAGTTCAAGAAAGCAAGAACAGAAATCCTGACTCATTTGGGCAGGGAGTGGAGCGTAGACAATATGGCCGCCTTGACAAATCTCGGGACAAGCCAGTTCTATAATTACTACAAGCTGTTTTTCAACCGTTCTCCGAAATCCGAACTGTTGGAAGCGCGGATTGAACGGTCAAAATATCTGCTGCGTGTAGAGAAGCTTCCTGTCGGACAGGCCGCCGCGCAGGCCGGTTTCTCCAATGTGTCGCACTTTACACGCTACTTTAAGAAGGCATGCGGCATGACGCCGTCGGAATACGGGCGGGAAGAATAATCTCACGCTCAGATAAAAAGATAAATCCCTTTGAAAAATCCGGTTGACAACTCCGCGCCCCTGAGAGTATTCTTGATAGCATAACGCTTACATATCATACAAAGAGGATTACCTATGAAAGACAGATTTTACTCTCAAATAATAAAACTTGTAGTGCCGATCGTTATTCAGAACCTGCTCAGCGCCGCCGTCAATTCAGCGGACGTCGTCATGCTCAACTATGTGGGGCAGTCTTCCATTTCGGCCGTATCGCTTGCGTCCAACTACGCCAGCGTCCTTTTTATGGTTTACTATGGACTCGGCACCGGCGCAACTCTTTTGTGCGCGCAATACTGGGGTAAAAAAGAATTACAGCCGATTCGTGTGGTTGAGGGAATCGCCATGCGTTTTTCTCTTCTCATCACGGTCTTCTTCTCCGCTTTTGCTTTTTTTGCACCGGAACTGATGATGAAGATTTTTACTAACGATGCGGAACTGATTGGCATCGGCGCCGGATATCTGCGCGTGATGTCCGTCACTTATCTGTGCTGGAGCGTGATAGAAATTTATCTCGCCGTTTTGCGGAGCATCGGCAAAGTGACAATCTCCATGATTTTAAATATCATAGCTTTTTCACTCAATATATTCCTGAACGCGGTGTTTATCTTCGGTCTTTTCGGCGCACCGCAGCTTGGCGCTACAGGGGTTGCGATCGCCACCGCCTTATCCCGTATTGTGGAACTGCTTGGCTGTATTCTTGTTTCCTTTGTGTTCAGCAAAGATTTGAAACTGAATCCCGCCTACATGTTTATCCGCAATAAGCTGCTGTTAAGGGACTTTGTGAAACTGTCCCTGCCCGCACTCGGCAATGATATCTCATGGAGCGTTGCTTTCTCCATGTATTCGGTCATACTGGGACACCTCGGAAGTGATGCCGTCGCCGCCAACTCTCTCGTGGTCGTTGTCCGCAATTTCGGCACTGTGCTCTGTTTCGGCACCGCCAGCGCCGGCGGTATTCTGCTCGGCAACGTAATGGGCGAGGGCGATATGGAGCGTGCCAGAGAGTATGCATCCAAACTGATGAAGCTGACAGTCATTACCGGAGCCATCGGCGGTGTGCTGATTCTCATCGCCACGCCTTTTGTACTGCGCTTTGCATCCCTGTCGGATACCGCAATGCATTATCTGAAATATATGCTTCTCATCAACACTTACTATGTTATGGGAGCCGCGGTGAATACTACCTTGATTGCCGGAGTCTTCCGCGCAGGCGGGGATACCCGTTTCGGACTCATCTGCGATACCGTAGACATGTGGTGCTATGCCGTGCCTCTCGGATTTATTGCCGCCTTTGTTTTCAAGCTTCCGGTGTTGGTGGTCTACTTCCTGTTATGCACCGACGAATTCGTAAAATGGCCTTGGGTCATCAAACGCTACCGCAGCGGTAAATGGCTGCAAAACATCACAAGGGACAATCTGTTTGCGCAGGATGAATGTTCGGAGCAAAATTAGACCATGTCCATAACGCTCCGTCTTCTGTGAAAGGAACGACAATGCAATATTATCTGGCGCCCATGGAAGGCATTACTACTTACATATACCGTAACGCCCACGCGCGATACTTTGGCGGAATCGACAAATATTTTACCCCCTTTATCAGTGACAAAAATTTTGTCACTAATAAAGATTTTATCACTGATAAAGGTTTTATCAGCGATACTGATTCCGTTACAGCCAAAAAATCAGGTAAATCGCTTAACACGAAAGAACTTCGCGATATTTTACCCGAAAATAATACAGGAATCACGCTTGTACCGCAGGTGCTCACCAATAGCGCCGTGCGGTTTCTTGCCGTTGCAAAAGAACTCTCATCTTACGGCTATGATACCGTCAATCTGAATCTCGGCTGTCCGTCCGGCACCGTTACCGCCAAGAAGCGGGGTGCAGGTTTCTTGAGTGTTCCCGATGAGTTAGACGCATTTCTCTACGAAATTTATGAAAAATGTCCTATGAAGATTTCTATCAAGACAAGACTTGGCGTATCTGACCTGTCTGAGTGGAATCGCCTGCTGGATGTCTATGCGAAATACCCGATTCACGAGCTAATCATTCACACGCGTTTACTGAAAGAATTTTATACGGGTACAACGCACCCTGAGGCTTACGCCGAAGCCGTCAATCGCTTGTCGGCAGGCGATACCGTAAAAATAACCAAAGAATGTGCCGCGGACATATGCGAACTCCGCAACAAGCCCTACGGCAGTCGAGATCATCTTCCCCGAATACCACTATGCTACAACGGGGATATTGTATCGTTGAAAAGTCTTGAAGATGCCATGACGGCAGTCAACGCCTCCCTATCACTGCTTCAAAATACGGAAAGTCCGGTAACTGCGGACCGCGTCATGATCGGACGGGGTATCATCCGGAATCCGGCTCTTGCCGTACAGCTACGGGAATCCCGTTCTGACACGGCATGCATTTCTGACACTCGTGTCGTATCTTTGGCGGACAGCATCGTAAACCGCACAGCCGTCTCCAAGGAAGACTGGCGCGCTTTTCATGATGAAATTCTTGATGGGTATATAAAGATTATGTCCGGAGATTCCCCCGTTCTGTTCAAAATGAAGGATCTCTGGACATATATGAGTCAGAGTTTCTCTAATTCGGAAAAATATTTAAAAAAGATACGCAAGGCAAACCGCATTACAGATTATGTAAGCGCCGTGGACGGATTGTTCCGGGAACAAGAGATTCTTGCCTGCGTTTGAATTACCATGTTCCTTTTTATTCATATGTGAACATTTTCCTCAGCATCCTGCACCCATATGAATACAGCGTCAACCTTCCGTGCCTGCCTATTTCCATATAATACCCTTTATTGTCTCTGCGGTCTACGGCAATCACAAGAACCGTCAAGGATATATTGGGATTGATCACACTCTCCACGACAATATTACTCTTGCCAATTTCTTTGATATCCTTTATCTCACGCTCGCCGACTTCATCCATATACACAAATAAGAGCATGCACAGATTCTTGTCCTTCTTTCCTGCTTGATAAAGGCGTTCTACCTCACGGCGCAGAGCATTCTGTGCCTCAATATCCTCGGTCATGCGAACATAATAACAGACAGAATCTTTCAGAAAAGAAAATTTCTTTCTCCTGTAATACCCCTCTTCCATATACTTGAATTTGTTATCCGCAAACGTCTGTGCAAGCAGTTCCTGCGCCGCCAGCAAAATTCGTACCGGTTCTTGTTTCTCATACCGCGCATCCATCCTCATGCAGTCCGCTGCAAGCAGCGCCGGATACGCCTTGCCGATTAAAATCAGCGCTGCAATATTCCCGCCAAAAAATCCAATCACAATGACCGGCAAATATGTAGTATTGAACTTATCAGAATACTGCGACAATGCCGCCACAATCAGACAGGAAAAAGCAAGTACAATCAAAACTACCGCTATGATTGACATCTTCTTCGCCTTTTTGTATTCATCAGTCATACCCGTCTGTTCATCCATAATTGCCTTCCTCAGCATCCTTATAATACAAAAGCTGTTTCCTCATAATCCTTTACATAGTATCTGATGTTCGTCCTGCCCCGCCGGATAATCGTATGCCCTTCCGCTTCCAGTTTCATTCTCTGCGCCTCTACTCCGCCGGGGTACTTGGAATTCAACTCACCGTTTGCCTTAAGCGTTCTCCAGTACGGCGTTTCATCCTCTGTACGCTGATAACTCGCCCATGCTGCAATGGACACAAAGATTCCCGCAGTGATAGGATCCGTGAAATCCGCGTCGTTTTCTTTCGCCAGATAATCCCTGATCATTCCCACCGTCACCACTTTGCCGTACGGAATCTTCTTCATGATCATATCGTAACTAACCGGCGGCGCAAAATACATTCTTTCCCCACCATACTTCTTAATCGAAGCTTCATCAGTCACGATTTGTATCTTCGGCATGTCCGAAGCCTTATGCAGCATCGCGTTAAAATCTTTCTTATCTTCATTTGCCATTCAAACCACCTCCTCACAACATCATAGATGAATTGATACAGTCATGCAATGAGACGGTTTTAAAAAAATAATCAACTGTGCAGCATTCGTATAATGGAATTCTGCCACTGAGTATTCCCCTATCCCTGAGCATATCTGGTCAGGAACTGCTTCGTTCTCTCCTCGCGCGGATGGTCTATCACCTGCTTCGGATCTCCCTGTTCCACAATAATGCCGTCATCCATGAAAATAAGCTGGTCCGACACATCTCTGGCAAAAGCCATTTCATGTGTAACAATGATCATCGTCGTTTTCTGCTCTGCCAATCCCCTGATAACCTTTAACACTTCTCCGGTCAGTTCCGGGTCAAGCGCAGAAGTCGGCTCATCGAAACAAAGAATATCCGGTTTGAGCGCAAGCGCCCTCGCAATTGCCACACGCTGCTGCTGTCCTCCGGACAACTGATGCGGATAGTGGCTCATACGGTCGGCAAGCCCCATCCGGTCCAGAAGTTCTACCCCGTGTTTGTCTATCTGCGCATAGATATCCTTCTTGTTCTGTTTAAAATCCGCTTTTTCCTTAGCGAGCAGTTTCTCGGACAAAGTCACATTCTCAAGCGCCGTATACTGCGGGAACAGATTAAACGATTGGAACACCATCCCAAAGTGTAAACGCTTTGTGCGCAAATCCCTGCCCTGTTCCTTAAGAGGCATCGACGCATCGAAGAGCGTCTCACCCTTGACGATAATAGAACCTTGATCGGGTGTCTCCAGGAAATTCAGGCAGCGCAGAAGCGTCGTCTTACCGGAACCTGAAGAACCGATAATCGCCAGCGCATTACCTTCCTCCAAAGAGAAACTGACGTCGTCAAGCACCTTGGTGTAATCAAACTGTTTTCCGATATTTTTAACCTCAAGAATCGCCATATTCACACCTCACCTAAAGTAGTCCAGTCTGCGTTCAACATAATTAAACAGCAGTGTCAGGACGCCGACAAAAATCAGATAAAATACGCCCGTATAAAACAACGGCCATGTCAACCCGTTACTTTTCATAAAGGAATAGCCCGCAAAAGTCAATTCATACGCGGCAATGATACGCGCCAGCGAAGTGTCTTTGACCAATGTAATGATTTCATTGGACATCGGAGGCACTACACGTTTCACCATCTGCAGCAGCGTTACCTGAAAGAAAATCTGTGTCTTGGTCATGCCGAGCACCTGTCCTGCCTCGCGCTGCCCTGCCGGAACACCTTCTATGCCTCCACGGAAAATTACCGAGAAATAGCAGGCATAATTGATACTGAACGCCACGACGGTAGCCGTGATACGTCCAGCCTCATTACCGCTCCATATATTATGTCCAAGCCACAGGCCGGGACCGTAAAATATGATGATAAGCTGCAGCATAAGCGGTGTACCACGGATAATCCACACCAACACCTGTATCAGATAACGCAGCGGTCTGAATTTACTGATAGAACCAAAGGCAAGAATCAAACCGAGCGGCAAAGCAAACAACAGTGTAAAGATAAAAATCTGAAACGTTGTCAGCAGACCGCCCAGCAATGATTGTGTAACACTCCAGAACATAATACTTCTCCTTAATCAAAATCTCCTGCCGGCCCGGTTTCTATCCGCATACCGAACCGACAGAAGTCTTCTGTTTATAATCAGTCGTTACTACTCGGCTTGCGGCTGTTCTACCAGAGCTTCCTGCACACCGTATGTAGTAGCCGTCTCTTTCATGGAACCGTCCGCATAACTTTCTGAAAAAACGGTATTGATATAGGCAGCTAGGTCAGAACCTTTACGGCAGCCTACCCCGTACTCTTCTGTGGTCAGCTCGTCCGTGTGTTTCATGTTCGGATAGCTCGTGCCTTCACCAATCATCGCGCCTGCCATAAGTAAGTCAATGATTGCTGCGTCTGATGTACCCGCGGCAACCTCCATCAGTGCATCCGCCTGAGACGCTACCACATTGGTCTGAAATCCTTTGTCATTAGCCGCTGCTTCACCGGCAGAGCCTGCTTCTACCGCATATACAAAATCAGCGCTTTCTGCATCCGCAGTATCGGGGACTACGATCACCTGCGCGTTGTTGCAGTACGGTCTTGAGCACTCCATTGCCGACGTTGTTTCGGATGTGAGCGTCATACCGTTCCACACAACGTCAATGTTCTTGGAATCCAGTTCCATAATCTTGTTATCCCAGTCAATTTCTACAAACTGCGCCTCTACGCCAAGCTTCTTTGCCACGATGCGCGCCATATCCGCATCAAAACCAATCCATTCGCCGGATTCATCCTTGTAATCCATCGGCGCAAAATCGGTAATACCTACGATCAGCGTGCCTTTCTCCTGAATGTAAGCCACATCGCTTCCATCCGCCGCCTGTGCGTTATCCGCAGACGTCTGCGCCGCTCCGTCGGACGCCTTGCCGCATCCTGTCAGTACCGTTCCCACTGTCAATGCAAGTGCCATAATAAGTGCAAGTTTTCTTTTCATAATTCTCCTCCTCTTCTGCGCTGCTTTGCCGCGCATCGTTTTTAAAGCGCATAATATATCTTGCGCTTTTCATATAATCAAATACCGTTGTATTTTATCATAGTAGCGGACTAAAGTAAATGGTAACTCTTTCTTTAGTCCGCTAAAATTCCGTTCCCTATCTGTCAGATTCCACAACCACCTCAAAAATCCTCGCCATAACCGGCTTATGATATCTCACGGTGAGTATTTGTTTTGTCAATCCTTCCATATTCTCTGCATATTTACCGGAATTGTCAACACGCAAAGTTTCTGACATGCATGTCATTTCCGACACTTCGTACTCTACATGCTCTGCAAGCGCCTTTTCCGGATATGCCAGCCGTACCGTCATTTTGTGTCCTGCCGAAGTAATTTCCGGAATCAATTTGCCTAACGGTATCTGACAGGAATCATCCTCTCCGCCTCTGCGCCAGATTGCAAGATACACTTTCTTCTCCGTTTTTAAAGCCGATACAAGCCAATAATCCAGACTGTCCGCCAGCCCGAGCGGCCATACGGGCCGTGCCAGGCGGATATCTCCCCGGATGTTTTTATAATAATCAATACCCTCTTTTACAAGTGCCTTGCGCTCCGCCGACAATTGCGGAATATGTCCGCTCTGGTGGATACGCAGAAGAAGCGCATTGACCATATTGTAAACTGTCTCTTCCTCGTCACCGTCTCTTTGCGGATAGGACCACACGGCCGCCTGCTCCGGCGTCAATCCCGCACAGGCATTGGCGGCGATCGTAGCATAATTACGGTAATCCTCCTGATCGGATGTGGACTGAATACTGTAGCGGGACAGCATGGCATAATCCGTCCGAAGCCCTCCGCTGGAGCAGTTCTCAATGACCAGATCCGGATATTTCTCAAACACGCCGTCCAGCCAGGTAAGATAAGCTCTCTCATGCTCCAGCATGCCTTGTCCGACGCTGTCTGCATGAAGTTCCGTGCCGATACCCGGCTCTATGTTGTAATCCATCTTGATATAGCCCACGCCATACTGATTCACCACACGGTCAATTACTTCGTTGACATGTTCTATCACTGCCGGATTACGGAAATCAAGCTGGTAACGGCTCCGGTCGAAGACCCTCTTGCCATGTCTTACGAAAAACCAGTCGTCCGGCACCCGTTTTGCCTTCTCACAATTAATTCCCATGACTTCCAGTTCCAGCCACAAACCGGGAATCATACCCTTATCTCTGATATACGCCGTCACTTCCTCTATTCCGCCGGGGAAACGCTCCCTGCACTGCTGCCATTCGCCGACGCTGTCCCACCACTCGCCGGGCGCGTACCAGCCGGCGTCTATGACATAGTACTCACAGCCAATCTCAGCCGCCGCGTCAATCAACGGAATCTCCTTCTCCGTAGTCGGATCGCCGAAGAGACAATTCATATAATCATTAAAAATAACCGGAAGATTGTCGTTATCCTTATTGGGACGTCGAATCATCCTGCGGTATCGTGTAAGCTGCCCCATCGCCCCGTCAAAATCTGCCGAAGAAACCCCTACCGCCACCGGAACTGTCGTAAAGTTCTCTCCGGGCTGCAGAATCTTGAACCAGTGCGACTGCACCTCCGTCGGTCCGCTGAGCGCCAGATAGAAATGCCCGTTCTCATCACTGATCTCCGCATGCCAAGAACCGTTATGCTCAATCTGCCAGTATAGTCCACAGTCAGCCTCTGTATTTTCCAGATATCCCATCGGCAGGTATCTCTTCGTGGACCAATTACCCGTATTCGTCAGTTCAAAGGTAGACGACGTCCTCTGGTTCACCGTAGGCTGCGTCTGTCCAAGCCCCATCTGCGGAAACGTCACGGTACGGAAATTCATCTCCTTCTGCCATCCATGACAGGCATAGGTCAGCTTCATTTTCTCGTCGGAGTTTGTCTTACCTTCCTTCTCTATTCCAAGATAATAGAAAGAAGAAATATATTCCAATGTCTGTGCCTCTGCTCCCTCGTTCACCACTTCATGATACATACGCACAGTGGAAGTGCCGGTATAAAATTGCAGATAGGAAACGACTTTTGCTCCCGTGAGACTGTCCTTCTGGGTAATCACGAGCCGCCTGCCGATTCCGTTCCGTTCGTCCTCCATACCCGCATATTTGAGCAGATAACCCGGCGCCGTCACAATATGCTTATTGCCGTGTTTCTCATAGGGTCTGTTATATCCCGAGAAATTAACCTGCACAAGCTGGAACCCTTCCTGTACATATTGTCCGTTATCTTCTATTCCGCAAAAAGGATTGGATGAAAAATGGAGGAGCTTTAGCTGCTCCTCATCCGTCACGCCAAATACCAGATAAATCCCGTCCTCTTCTATGCTAATCCGATCAATGATTTTCGCCATATGCTCCTCCATTTATTCAATTTGTATTTTGGCTTTCTTAAGATTCGCTTTGTGAAACCGCACCTTAAAACTTGATTTCTTTTCCCTGCAGCCGCCACTGCCTAAACTCCGCAGAAGCCGACAGCAGTAAGTCGGAAGACGAATTAAGCGCCGTCTCCACAGAGTCCTGAATCACACCGATGATAAAGCCGACCGCTACCACCTGCATGGATATCTCATCGGGGATACCGAACAGAGAACATGCCATCGGAATGAGCAGTAAAGAACCTCCCGCCACACCGGACGCGCCGCAGGCCGCCAGAGCCGCCAGCAGACTAAGGACAATTGCCGTCGGAATGTCTACCGGAATACCGAGCGTATGTACGGTCGCCATCGTCATAACCGTGATCGTGATCGCCGCGCCGTCCATGTTAATGGTCGCACCGAGCGGGATCGTCACGGAATAAGTATCTTTATCCAAGCCCATCTCCTCACAAATCTTCATGTTGACCGGAATATTTGCCGCAGAGCTTCTTGTAAAGAACGCCGTGATCGCACTCTGCTTTAAGCACTTGAAGATAAGCGGATACGGGTTCTTTCTAATGCACCAGTACACAAGAATCGGATTGGTGATAAAGTAGATGCCCAACATACAGCCTACCAGCAGAACAAGCAGCTTGCCGTACACTGTAAAAGTCTCCAGACCGCTTGTTGTCACACTCGTATAGACCAGACCCAAGATACCGAAAGGAGCCAGATTGATAATTGTTGTAACTACCTTGGAAATACCTTCCGAAATATCAGAAAGCGCCGTTTTCGTTGTGTCTTTCGCACCTCTGAACGCTACGCCGAGAAGCACCGCCCAGGAAAGTATACCGATATAGTTGGCATTCACCAGAGCAGATACCGGATTTGCCACCACGTTCATTAAGAGCGTGCTAAGTACCTCCACAATGCCCTGCGGTGCAGAAGCAGCCGTGTCCGCCGCCTCACGAAGTACCATATCCACCGGGAAAATCATGCTTGCAAACACTGCGATCACAGATGCCAATACGGTACTGAACATATACAGAACAATGACGGTACGAATGGTGCCGCCGTGCGATTTCCCTGCATTTGACAAAGAGCTCATAACAAGGAAAAATACCAGAAGCGGTGCAATCGCCTTAAGCGCACCAACAAACACATCTCCCAGAATCCCGATACCGGAAGCCTGAGGAAGTACCAGCGCAAGTATCACGCCGATTGCTAATCCTACGATAATACGTTTGACGAGACTGATTCCCGTCCATTTCTCCCACATTTTTTTCATCTCACATATCCTTTCTTGTGTGACATCCGTGTCACTACTTATTCCACGGACTGAAATTCGACAAATCTACGCTTAACAGTATACCATATGCAAACATACATTCCTAGCGAAATCTTTACACTATCGGGATTCTCACCGTAACTTTCGCGCCGCCGTGTACCGCCCCGCTTTCCGAACCCGATGAAGTTCCTTCCGCGCAAGAAACGACCGGGGCATTCTCCAAAATCAGTTCGCCCTCATGCTGCTTTACTATCGTATCGACGATGTACAGCCCCATACCGAAGTGGGAGTCTGCAGCGCCGCGGCTGTCATCGTCCATATAGAATTGCTCCTTTGCATGACACAACGCCTTCTTCGTAAATCCTTTTCCTGAATCGGTAATTGAAAAGTCAAAGTGCGTTTCGTTCTCTTGCCCTTCAAATAAAATTGTTCCTCCGCCGGGTGTATGTTCTATGGCATTTGTAAAAATATTCATAAACGCCCGCGCAAGAAATGCCGGTTCCGCACATATGATACCCGTAAAATCAGGGCATCTCCATTGCAGATTTACATGGTGAAGCGCACACAATCCGCTGACCTGCGGCCTAATCTCTTCTAAAAATCCCGCGACATGTATACGCCTCCTATTGACGGGGATCGACGCAGACGACCTGACTACCTCAATCATCATCTGCATATAATCCTGCATTTGCAAAACACTATCCGTAATGCATACCATGTAATCATTCTGTTCTTCCGTAAGACATGTATCGGCAAGCAGTTCCGCATTCCCGCGCACGAGCGTGAGTGGCGTCTTCAAATCATGTGCAAGCGCCGACATCTGTTCATTCTTTAATTGTTCCATCCGCCACTGTTTTTCCAAAGACTCTTTTAAGGCAATTCTCATCTCGTCCATGGCATTCAAAATTGTATTGATCTCTCTAACGGAACCACGTGCAACCTCAAACTCCAATTCCTGTCTCTGTATCATATCCGCCGCTTCGGCAAGCGGCGACAGTTTCTTTCTGATAATTACGTTGAACCGGATAGCCACCAATAGGAGAATTGTCAGAACAATCGTAAGAAAAATCACAAGCAGTAAGATTTCCGGCCGTGGCAGACATCTTCTGAGCACGGCAGACTGATATTGTACCATCAACTGATACCGCAGCACACAGTATTCCGAGCCCCGTGGGATTCCCAGATAATAATCCGCGCCGATATAAGTACCGCCGTTATATTCTTTACCATTAATGACATTCCATGCACGTAACACTTCCTTTTCTCCCATATCTCCGCCCAACATATGACCTTCCTCGTCGAATATCGCGTATTGGCATAATTCCGGAATCAAATCCTGCGTCACCCGTTCCGCTTTCTGTATCTCTTCAACCGCCGCTTTTGCCTGTTCTTCCGAATAGTTTGCCGGATAAATCGCATCGCTCTGAAGCAGCAGCCCGAACGCACATGACAATCCAATAACCGTCAGTACAATCCCCACAAAAATATATAAAAAATATTTCAAAAAAAATAAGCCGATTGGAATTTCTCTATACTTTGCACTCCGTTCTGTCAATCTTCTCTTTGCCATAGCAATCCTATCCTTCTTACAATTAGTCGTCCCATTTATACCCGATTCCCCACACGGTCTTAATCGGTGAATAGTGATATCCTTCCAACTTCATCCGAATATTTTTGATATGCGTCGTAATCGTCGTGTCATTACTCTCGCCATCAAATCCGAACACACTCTCATAAATCTGTTCCTTGGAAAAAACCTGTCCATGATTCCGCGCAAGAAATTCACAAATTAAATACTCCGCCTTAGTCAATGGGATTTCCTCACCGTTTACCGCAAGCTGCTTTGCCGATAAGTTAAACCGGGATCCTGCAAATGAAAGTCCTGCAAAATGTTCCCTCGTCTCCCGTCTTAGATGCGCCGCCACTCGTGCGCGCAGTTCCGCCGCGCCAAAAGGCTTACTGATATAGTCATCCGCTCCGGCGTCAAGTCCCCGTACCAGACTACTCTCCTCTGACTTAGCCGTCAGAAAAAGGATGGGACAATCCACAATTTTCCTTAATTCCCCACATAATGTAAGCCCGTCCTTCCCCGGCATCATAACGTCCAAAAGGATTAAATCAAACCTATCCGGTTTCATTTCATTGACCTTTATAGAATCTGACACAACTGTCACATCGTGTCCGTCCTTTTCCAAGATTCTGCGTATCATTGTCAATATAGCAGCGTCATCGTCCACTACCAAGATATTCGCCATAAATCCTCAAACTCCTTCCCACACACAGCCTCCGCAGGTTTCTAGTCATTCCCGTTCGTACCATCCCAGCGACAGCCCCACACCACGTACAGAATAAATGCCGCCACCGTTACCACCATACAAATCCATATACCGCGTCTGTCATCAATAACCGGAAGCTTCCCACCACCATATGCAGGCAGCAAGGCGCATACCATTCTGGACGCCCATGCCGACGGAAGAAAAATCCACACGGAATCCCCCAGTCCGGTCAGACAAACCGCCGACACCAGGCTCTCCGCAATGCCGAGGCCAACGGACGCCCCTTTATTAAACCGCAGCGCAAGAAACATATGCCATATATATAAGAAAATACTGCCGCCAGCCATGATAAACGCCGCGATCCAATAGAATGAATACTTCACAACATGCTGTTTCAAAATGAAATAGTATCCCGTTCCGAACAATACTGACGTAAGTACCACCGAACCTGCTCCAAACAATATTAGCATCATCAGTTTAGAGAGAAACACACTCCTCCTATCAATTACTGCCAGCATCATTTGGCAAGATCCGGCACAAGATTCTTGTTCTGCTGCTATCGCACAAAATATTCCAATCAAAAAAGGATAACCAAGCCCCATTATTTGAAAATATGCCTCTACTTTGCTGAAAGCATTCCACGGCGTGAATGCGTAATAAATAAGAAACACCGCTGCCATCGCACACGGAATGACCAAATGAGCCATACGCAGCGGAGTATGTTTCGTTTTGAGATAATCTGCTTTCAGATTGCATAATAGATTGCGCATTGTACTAACTCCTTCCATTCTCTCCTATCTACCGATACTTTCCGATTCTTAATCCGTTGCCCTGCAAAACCGCCTTGCTGCGGCAAAAGTAAGAAGCACAAACCACGCAATAGACAGCACAGTGCCGGGAACAATGACGGACGCGCTCATGTAGTGGCTGCCTGCTTCCACAAGCAGTCCGTTGGGCATAATCTGCAAGATTGGGCACATCAGCCTAAAAGGAATGGACGCCGGGCATATCCACCACAACTGCGATGCCCCAAGCGCTATCAGACTGCCAATCGTCAATGTCATACATGTGAAAATACATGCAAACATACCAAAACGGGCGCTAAGCATCAGGTAAATCGGTATCTCCCACAGATAGCAGACTGTTAAGCACAGCGCTGCCACAAAACCATTTGATATCGGTATCGACGTACCTATCAGCATCCCACCCACGGCCGTCCCGCAAAAAATCAGCAAATTGGCACACAAGAGTTTAGCCGCACAATATATTACTTTGCCGATCAAACACCGCTCCGGCGGGATTTGAGTCGCCAGCATGTTGGCATAATGCTGCTTTTTCTCCTTTTGCATATCCAGATAACATAATACTGCCAACATACCCGGCAAAATCATCGTATACCACCAGTTCCAAGCATTGACGCTGTAATATGACGTTCCTCTGCTTAAAGAAAATGATATGAACACTTGCAGGATGGCAGCAGCAAGCGGCAGATAAGCAGCAAAAGAATGACGCATCTTAAGTTTTTCCGAATAAATTAACGCAAACATCTTACGCACACTCCTTTCCCGTCTCCCGCATCACCTTCATAAAAAGCGACTCCAAATCTTCCTTGTGGTCTATTGCACCGCTGTACCCAAGCCTGCCATTGGCAATAATGCCGATATAATCTGCCATCTGCTCCACTTCGCTTAAGATATGGCTTGACAAAATTACGGTAATTCCCTGTGCAGGAAATGATTTGATAAGTTCACGCAGTTCCTGAATGCCCAACGGGTCCAGCCCATTCGTCGGCTCATCCAGAATCAACAGTCTCGGATGATTCAATAACGCCAATGCAATACCGAGACGCTGTCTCATTCCCATAGAAAACTGTCCCGCCCGCTTCTTTCCCGTATCGGTCAAATCCACCGTACGCAGCGCCTCTTCTATCCGCGACTGCGGCAATCCAAGCATTGTTGCCCTCACTCTTAGATTATCCTTCGCAGTAAGATTGTCATAAAGCGGCGGCGTTTCAATCAACGCACCGATTTGGCTTAAGTCGCATCGGTTCCATACATGCCCGTCATATATAATTGTACCGGAAGTCGGACGGAGCATACCCGTAATCATCTTAAGTGTCGTGGATTTACCCGCGCCGTTCGGACCAAGAAGCCCATAGACGCAATTTTTTTGAATCTTAAGAGATAAGCAATCCACTGCCGTCTGCTTTTTAAATTTCTTACAGAGATTAGTTGTTTCCAGAATCGTTTCCATGTTGTATCCTATCCTTTCTTAAAAACTGCAACTCCACTGTTTGCAGCCACCGTATTGGTTTCTTAAGGATAGGATACAAGGCAATTATGAAGATTTGATAAAGAAATGCACAAAATAAACAATCAACGAGTCAGAACGCCGTCTCTGTTATAGGACACTACATCCGCTATTGTATCAAGCGTCTTGTCATATACGAGAATCGTAACATCGCTGTAAGAATGATTCTGCACCTGATTGTTCACCAACACTTTCATGACGCCTTCGTCGTTTCTTACAACTGCAATATCCGACAGCTTTGTCTCCGTATACCATAAATATTTTGGCTCTGCCGGAGTCTGATACCGTATCGTTCCATGATCCAACACGACCGAAGCCGATATATCTAACTCATAAGGATCAATTCCCATCAATTCCTCCAGCGGTTTAACTAATTCATTCTCTTTATAATTGTTGTCCAGTGAAATAATAATCAGATAGTCATCCCGCTCCCCGAGCTTATGAATATAACTTTCTACGTCCGCACTTCCTTTTAATTCCATATTCTTCCTATATGCGGCATAACTGTCGCTATACTTCTGCCAAGAATCCCATGACTGTCCGCCGCGACGGTCGGTAAGTTCATAATTTTCTGTCAGCCACTCGCCAAGATACGCCGTATATTTGCACGATCCGCTATAGTTTAAATGCGACGCTTCCGCATAGTCTGTTGCCGGATTGAATCCCATTTCATTCAAATACAGATTTCCGTCTAAGAATAAAACGCCGTTTTCCTCGGCATATTCTTTCGCCCAACGATACAACGACTGGTCCTGCTTCTGCAGACCCGCATAAGGCACAACCGTAAACGCCAGTTGAATCTGATGCTCTTTCGCAAGCGCAACCATTCTGTCAAGATATTCCCTGTTCTTCTCAGTAGGCTCTGCTTTCTCCGGATTTGCATCAATCTGCGGCAATGCGTCATACTCGGTGACCGCATAAGTAGGTCGGTATCCCTTATACCATTCACCGCCAAGATTATTTACCTTTTCATCATAATTGCCCTGCTTTAATTCCGTACAACTGTCGTGCGTCAGCGGATAAGAAGCGATATAAGTCAGAAATTCCTCATGTGGCACGCTGCTCCATACGTTTTTAACCTTATTTAGCGAAAATCGCATACTGCTCACATTTTTAATCACATTGGATGAACCGTAATATTCGTCTTCAATCAACAGACCGTACAAATCAACCACCATTACTTTCGGCGACTGATACTTAAGCGTTTCCTCCATATTGTAGTAAGTATTCCACAAGGTCTGCATAGTCCCCGCCAAATTGTACCCTGCAATGCCGTAATCATCCCACAAATCAACCACATTCACTCCGGCATAAACATGGCTGCTGCCATAGAAGATGACGTCCGCCGTATCCCGCTCCAGTCTGTAAAAACCGTCCATCGACTGGTTTCCGTCATAATTAGCGGCCAAAACATGCCCCAGCCTGCCAAAAACCAGTAATAATATTACAATTCCCGCAAACCATCTGATATATTTACTCATCAATCATTACCATCCCTGCTGCACATTCCTTTTGTCAAAAATCATAATAAATAAAATCAACTGGGTCAAATCCCGGACCGTAGATACCGAATAAATACCATATAACCAAGGCGCCTGTAATAACAACCAACCGGTACAGCCAGCTTTGCGACACAAAAACCCGGTGAAGATCCATCCGGCCGCTCATACGCGAAACCCATCCGACACATACCGCGCCCACGATCAATATGAGAAAATCCCATATATCCAGTCCCACCTGATACAGCGTGCCATCCGCCAATATCCAAGGATTCCAACCGGTAAACATACGCCGCAGCATCACAAACGCTTCTTGTAAACCCTCCGCACGGAAGAACAGCCAACCGAATTCAATCAATACCGCCGTTGTCAGTTTCTTACGGAGCATTGCGCCGTGACTGCTTTCATCCAACCCCATCCGGCGGCAGATTTTCTCTCTGACCGTAACCGTCATATCACCGATCACCTGATACAATCCGTTGAGTCCGCCCCATATCAGATACGTGACGCCCGCGCCATGCCACATCCCACAGAACAGAAATACTACCATTACATTCAAGTATTTATGCATTTTGCCCCTGCGGTTTCCGCCAAGCGGGATGTAGATGTAATCACGAAGCCATGAGGTTAACGAGATATGCCACCTTCTCCAGAATTCCGCAGTCGTCGTCGCCGCGTACGGCGCATGAAAATTCTCCGTCATTTCTATGCCAAAAAGCATGGATATACCCATAACGATGTCCATACACCCGCTAAAATCCATGTATAGCTGCAAAGAAAACAGTAAGACTGCAATCAGAATAAACAGTCCTCGATACATATAGTATTGACCGAACACTTCCTCGACAAAGATTGCCGCTCTGTCCGCAATCACCATCTCCTTCAAATATCCCCAGAGTATGCGCAGCATTCCTTGATAGAATCGGTCCCTGTCAAAAGAGTTCCCTCCAAAAAACTGCCGTTCCATCTTTCCGTAGCGGTTAATCGGTCCCGAAACAATATACGGAAAATAACTCGCATATAATAAATAATGGAAAAAATTGCGCTCCGCAGGAATCTTGCCCTTATATACGTCAATCACATACGAAATATTCTGAAATGTAAAAAAACTCATCCCCAGAGGCATCACAAACCGCCATGCCAAGCTTGTCCCGAACAATCGGTTGATCAGGGCTAATTCTATACCGCTCCACTTAAGGATAAAAAGGATTCCGATATTTATGAAAATCAAAAAAACGGTTATAAGTCCCAATAACTTCTCAGATACCGGCTTACCGGATTTCTGGACTTCCAGCTTCTTGGCCCCATACCATGTGGCAAAAGAAAACAGCAGCAGATAGATTGAAAAGGCAGGACCGGCGCATAAATAGAAAACCATGCTTGCAAGCAGCAGCACTACCCACTGCCACCTCTTCTGCACTATATAATATATAAATACTGTCAACATTACAAATATCGCAAATAAATAAGACGTATATGACATCGCCGCGCACTCCACCCGTTTCTCGATATATAATATAGAACCCGAAATACGTTTCCATTATATTTTATTTACAGTCCAATTGCAATCAAGAGTTTACCGGCTATTGATTGTGCTTGGTAAAATGGTATAATAGACGCAAGTGACAGCACTTACTGAGATTATTCCTTGGAGGCAGTATTCTATCATGAAAAAAACATTCCGCAAAATTACACTCGTACTTGTCGCTCTGCTTCTGATCATCCGCAGAATCAGTCTTCTTTTTATCAGAAACATATTAAGGGCAGTACCTCAGAAGAATGATATTGCCGCAGACTCTGATGCAGATGAGGAAGCCTCCTTTGGGTCTATGGCAGGTAATTCTGCTTCCCCCGCTCCGACTCTCTCCACCGAAGACGCTTACATGGAAAACAGACAGAAACTCAGGGCTATGGGCGCTAAGTTTGAGCAGACCATGAAAAATGCTTCCATTACAAATAAGGACGGCTTACTGCTGCGGGCAAAATATCGTATGCACAATGCAGACGCCCATCGTTGGATCATTTCCATCCACGGCTACAAGGACAGTCATCATTTCATGCTGCCCTACGGCGCGGTTTTCTACAAGAAAGGATATCATGTACTTCTGCCCGACAACCGTGCGCACGGAATCAGCGAAGGCAAATACATCGGCATGGGCTGGCTTGACAAAGAAGATATCGCCGAGTGGATTCAGTGGATTATCCGTAAGGACCCGGCGGCGAAAATCATTCTCCACGGCGTATCTATGGGCGGCGCAACCGTAATGATGACCGCCGGCAAGAACCTTGACCATGTAGTCGGCTATATAGAGGACTGCGGTTACACCAGCGTCTGGGACATCTTCGCGTGCGTCATGAAAAGAGACTATCATCTGCCGGCTTTTCCGATTCTCCATACCTGTCGTGCCATCAGCCGGCGTAAACTTGGCTATGACTACGTCGAAGCGTCCGCTCTTACGCAGCTTGCACACTGCAATAAACCAATGCTTTTTATTCATGGGGAAAAGGATGATTTCGTACCCACGGATATGGGCTATGAAGTATACAAAGCTTTTCCCGGTGAAAAAGAACTCTATATTGCCAAAGAAGCCGGGCATGCAAACGCCATGGACTATGACCCGCGTACATATTTTACAAAGATATTTTCCTTTATAGACAAATACATCAGCTTTGATGAAACAATCCGCTAATCATGATTTAAGATTCATATCAATTGAAATACACAAAACAAAGGAATATTATTATGAAAATGCCATTTCTTAAACAATCGGAAACATCGGAACAAGTTAACGCCCCTGGACAAAACAAAGAAAATATCCGCATTACTTTCAATATGGCATGGCCTTCTATCGTAGAATCCTTCTTCGTGGCATTCGCCGGACTGGTAGACTCATTAATGGTAAGTTCGTTAGGTTCCTATGCCGTTGCCGCCGTGGGACTTACGACACAACCTAAATTCATCGGATTGTCTCTATTCTTTGCGCTCAATGTAGCCATCTCCGCACTCGTCGCCAGAAGGCGCGGCGAGGAAAGACCTGAGGAAGCCAATCGAATCTTAAGCACCGCAGTTGTCTTTATCATTGCAGCCGCGGTCATATTAAGCATTCTATTTGTCACGTTGGCCAGCCCGATTATCCGTCTGTGCGGTTCCACGCCCGAAACCCATGACAGCGCGGTGGCGTATTTCAAAATCATCATGGGCGGTATGATTTTCAATTGTATTCAGATGGGGATCAATTCCGCGCAAAGGGGCGCTGGCAATACCAAGATTACCATGCGCACCAATGTGACTTCCAATACCGTCAACATTATTTTCAACTATCTGCTGATCGGCGGACATTTCGGTTTCCCTGCGCTGGGAATCCACGGCGCGGCGTTAGCGACGGTATTAGGAACCGTAGTCGCATGTATTATGAGCATTCTCTCCATCTTAAAACCGGACGGATTCATCAGCATTCCATATATTATGAAAAACCGTGTTTTTCCGGCGGCAAGAAGCTTTGTTAATCTTGTCAAGGTCGGCTACAGTGTTTTCTTTGAACAGCTTCTGATGCGAATCGGCTTCATGATGACGGCAATCATGGCTGCCAAGCAGGGAACGGACGCTATGGCCGCACATCAGGTCGGTATGAATATCATGGGACTGTCATTCTCCTTCGGAGACGGTCTGCAGGCTGCCGCAGTTGCGCTTATCGGACGAAGTCTCGGCGCCGGAGACGAGAAGCTTGCCAAAGAATACGGCAGCATATGCCGAATGTTCGGCGGTATTATTTCCGTATGCCTCGCAGTACTCTATTTTGTCGGCGCCGGAACGCTTATGCGGCTCTTCTTTGAGGAGGAACATATCGTCACGATCGGGGTAAGTATTATGCGCGTCATCATTTTTGTGGTCGCATTCCAAATCAGTCAGGTCGTGTACATGGGCTGCCTGCGCGGCGCGGGAGATACTTTCTACACTGCGGTCGCTTCCACAATCAGCGTGACTTTTATCCGTACTGCCGGTTCCTATCTGGGCGGATATGTTTTCGGGCTCGGTATTGTAGGAATATGGCTGGGTGTGCTTGCTGACCAGATTTCACGATTCCTGTTTGCATCGACGCGGTTTAAGAAGGGAAAATGGACGCAGATCAAAATCTAGGAATACAGAAAAAGCATACTATCTGAGGCACATAAAGCCGCAGTAAGAAAAGGAATCCGTCAATGATTAACCGACTGCTCAGTATCATCTATATTTTAATGAATAAAGGAACCGTGACTGCCACAGAATTAGCCGAGCGGTTTGAGGTATCGGTACGGACGATTTACCGTGACGTCGATACTCTCAGCATGGCGGGAATTCCTATTTACACGACCAAAGGAAGAGGCGGCGGCATCAGCCTGACGGAACAGTTCGTACTCAACAAAATGCTTGTTTCCAAGAAAGAACAGAAACAGATTCTCGCGGCTCTGACCAGCCTTCGGGAAGCCGGCGTCCGGGAAGAAGAAGAAATCTTACAAAAACTCGGAGATTTTTTCATGGAAAAGCCGGAAAATTGGGTCGCCATAGACTTTTCCGATTGGAGCGGACGCAGACAAGCGTTATTCGCTCAGATTAAAGACGCTATTTTGAACCGCCACGTTTTACAATTTGACTATTACGGGCAGCACGGAGAAATGAGCCGCCGATGCGTAGAACCCGTACAGCTTCTGTTCAAAGAATATACATGGTATTTGCGCGCATTTTGCAGGACAAGACAAGCTATGCGTCTGTTTAAGATACTGCGTATGAAAAGAGTGGAAGTTCTGGACGAAACGTTTGACATAAGAGACGACATGACGGGGAATCAGCCGCTGGAAAAGACTTTGCCGCTGGAAAACACTTTGCCGCCAGATGCAGCCGCTACGGATGCCGATACGAACAGAACCAATCCAAATTGCGACGAACCGGGTGAGAACTGCGACCCTGAAATCGTCTTATGGATTGATAAATGCGAAGCTTACCGCATCTATGACCGTTTCGATGAAGACGAGATTACCGTACTGCCCGACGGACACTTTGAAGTACATTACCGCTGTACATTAGACGACTGGGTGTATGGTTTGATTCTGTCTTTCGGTCCTTCGGCAAGAGTATTAGAACCCCAATGGGTGAAGACGGAGATACAGAAGCGGATTCATGCGATGAGCAGATTGTATGAGTGAAGAAATTTTATGTTGTTTCACATAATATGACACGCCGGTGTCATATTATCTCTGTTATAGTAATCCTACAATACACCGCAGACAGTAAACCTAATGTCTATCACACTGTCTGCCAAAAACAACTCAACGAACAACAGGAGGATTACAAAATGGAAACAACAGGATTAAAGATTTGCCAAAGCTGCGGAATGCCGATGCAGGAAAACCAATACGGGACTAATCAGGACGGCAGTATGAATGACGAGTACTGCTGCTACTGCTATAAGAACGGGGCATTCGTACAGGACTGTACCATGGAAGAAATGGCTGATTTCTGCGCTCCTATCGAGGTCGAGGGCGGACGCAGCAAGACCATCGAGGAAGCAAAAGCGGGGTTGATGCAATACTTTTCGACTCTGGCAAGGTGGAAGGCGTAACATGGCTATTAAAATCTTAGAGATAAAAACAGAAAACTGCCCGGCGACACGATTAATCGGCAAAAAATATGAAAATGGTCCGAATTGGAATGAGTGGTGGGAAAATAATTGGTTTGCAGCATTAGAAACAGTGAAACCTCTTCCCTTTAACACAGATGCCTATATCGGCGCCGTACATATCGTAAACGGTATGCCCGAACATTGGATTGGTATATTCTTTCCGGTTAACGCAGAAGTTCCGGAGGGTTTTGAATATGTCGATATAGAACCGTTAGATTATGCCGTATGTTATCTGTATGGCAAAGAAAAGAGTGATGAATTTTATGCAATGGATACGCATAGCATGTGCTTGGAAGCATTGAAAGACCATGGTTTGAAACGCAAAGAAGATGATTGGTGTTTTGAACGATACAACTGCCCAAGATTTACAACACCTGATGATAAGGGCAATATAATCTTGGATTATGGAATTTCAATCGAACATTAACCCCCATCACCCGATTCTAAAGCAAATCACCATCGCCGATAGAGCATAAAAAGGGCTGCGCACTAATTTGTGATATACTTCATCATATTCAGTGCAGCAGCCCTTACATTTTTATTCAGCCGTAATCTCCTCGGTATACTTTACACCAAGCTCGGAAATCGTTCCGTCAGCAAGCTTCGCCTCGATTGCTTTATTAATTATATTAAGAAGAGCCGTATTGCCTTTCTTTACGGCAATCGCATATTCCTCAGACTCAAAAGCTGTAGAATCTTCCACAATCTTAAGTCCCTCATTATCACCGATATATTTCTGTGCCGTTGCGGAGTCAATTACAACTACATCGCACTTGCCGTTTACCAGTTCCATAACTGCTTCCGTACCCTTCTTAAACGCCTCGTAAGGATATCCCATATCTTTCACGCAAATCTCACCGGTATAACCCTGCACAACGCAAATCTTCTTGTCCGCCATATCCGCCGCCGTCGCAATATCAGAATCTTCCTTCACGATCATAACCTGTGTTGCCGTGTAATATGGTGTGGAAAAGTCAACCTTCTCCAATCTTTCCTCTGTCACTGTCATACCTGCAATGGCCGCATCAATCTGCCCGTTCTGTAATGCGATGAGCAGCGAGTCAAATTCCATATTCTCAACTGCCGCCGTCATACCATTTTCCTCCGCAATCTGCTTTGCGATCGCCATATCGATACCGTCATACTGGTCAATCACGCCGCTGCTTGCAACGAACTCAAATGGCGGGAATTCTGCATTTGTCCCGAATGTGATAACGCCCTCTGTCTTTGTCATTGCTCCTGCATCTGCCGTCTCTGTAGCGGCTGTATCTGCCGCTTCACCGGAAGCTGCCGTCTCTGTGTTCGCCGCGTCTGTTGTCGCATCCGCTTTGTCTCCGCACGCTGTCAGCGTGGACGCCATCATAACCAGGGTAAGTACAAGCGCCGCTGCCTTTGTCACCTTTTTCATAATATTCTCCTCCTATAATAAATAGATTGTGTATCAGTAACTGCCTGTCGCATCAACAGCCTGTTACCTGTATCTGAAACCATCTCTCCTACCGCCATGCCGCAAACCGGTATGCTCGGAAGCTGGCTTGATACCATATAAAATGGAATTGTTTCACGTCTTATAATATTACAATATTCTATATCATATTATAAAACTTTACTCAAAAACAACTTAGTCCTCTCATTCTTCGGATTGCTGAATACCTCTTCCGGCGTGCCGCTCTCCATGACTTTGCCTTGATCGATAAAAAGTACTCTGGAAGCCACTTCTCTGGCAAATCCCATCTCATGGGTGACAATTATCATCGTCATACCCGATTCGGCAAGGTCTTTCATAACGTCCAATACCTCGCCTACCATCTCCGGGTCAAGCGCCGAAGTCGGCTCATCAAAGAGCATAATCTCCGGATTCATCGCCAGCGCCCGCGCAATCGCAACACGCTGCTTCTGTCCGCCGGATAACTGTGCCGGATAAGCGTCCGCCTTCTCCGAAAGATTCACGCGCTCTAAAAGTTCCTGTCCTTTGCGGACAGCCTCCGCCTTCGTCATTTTCTTGAGAAGTACCGGAGCCAGTGTAATGTTATCCATAATTGTGAGGTGTGGAAACAGATTAAACTGCTGGAATACCATCCCCATCTTCTGTCTGACATGATTCACATTCACCTTCGGCGCATTGATCAGTTGATCGTCCACATAAATCTCGCCGTCGGTTGCTTTCTCAAGCAGATTTAAACAGCGAAGGAACGTACTCTTACCCGAACCGGACGGTCCGATGACCACCACCACTTCCCCTTGGGAAATATGCTCGTCTATTCCGTCTAAAACTGTCAGGTCTCCGAATTTTTTATGTAAGTTCTTTACTTGAATCATAAAACATACTCCTTCCTACCTGACATCGGATTTTCTTAACTGCTTCTCAATCTGGCGAAGCAGCAGCGTCAATATCTTAATCAGCACATAGTAAATCACCGCTGTTCCAACTAGCGGCATAAACGCCTCGAATGTAGCACTCTTAATAAAATCGCCCGCCTTCTGGATATCCACCAATCCCACATAACCGACGATGGCAGTTTCCTTGATCAGTACGATAAATTCATTGCAGAGCGCCGGAAAAATATTCTTAACCGCCTGCGGAATCACGATTCTCGACATCGTCTGAAAAGCGTTCAGTCCGAGCGATCTTCCCGCTTCGGTCTGCCCATGGTCAACAGAGAGAATTCCTCCCCTTATGATTTCCGACACGTACGCACCGGAATTGACACCGAACGCAATCGCCGCAATAATCCACTTATCCAGATCCACTGTCGCAAAGATTACGAAATAAATGATCATCAACTGGGTAACGGAAGGCGTTCCCCGAATCACGTCCGTATAAATGCCGCCAAGCACTCTCGGAAGCTTTCTCTTGGACAAATTGCACATTGCAATCAGCATACCGATCAATATGCCGATAAATACCGCTAAAAGAGAAACTTTAATCGTAACGCCGATTCCGTCTAATAATAATTTATAACGTTCTTCTCTGATAAAGCATGAATAAAATTGGTCACAGAAATCAGAAAACCATACTTGAATCCCTGTCATTGGTCTCTATCCTTTCAATCGTTATGGGCTGTCTGCACATCCAATTTGCTGTATATGTATTTGCATAAATCCGGATTATGCATACTCTGCATATATATGCACTACACAATTCCCGACTCGCATTATATCACAAAGAATGCGGGTTGAAAAGCATAATTCATAATATGCGCCGAAAATCCTGAAAACTCTTCTAATCATAATACATTCCGCGCATAAAAGCATATCCCCTGTTCTATAAGGATATAATATAATTACCCTGTTTCATTGTGATACAGACACAAAAAAATGCAACACTTGTATAAGAAGTGTTGCATTTATGCCTTACATTGTATATATCGGCGCCCCCGCCAAATACTTTAGGCCCGGATTTAAATTTTTTAAAATTAGTTACTCAAATGTTTATAACCAGTTAAATAACCGGCAATACATTGAAATCCGCCAATTATACAATGTTTCTACAGTTGTACATTCAGATAAACTCTGTCCTTATCCTCCTGCTCAATACACAGATACTTCTTCGTCACACGATAGGAGGAATGATTATAAAGTTCCATTAACAGCGCAGGCTGAACCCCCTGCTTCCATGCGTGATATCCGAATGTCTTACGAAGAGAATGACAACTGATATGCTCGTCTAATCCCGCATATTCCGCTGCTTCTTTCACAATACGAAATGCCTGAGAACGCGATAAGTGTGCCTCAGCCTTCTTTCCGCCTGCAAAAAGATAATCATTTTCTTTGATTTCATGACCGTCTTCCTCAAGAATGCTAAGCGCTTTACAAACATTTGCGTTGACCGCAACGCTTCTCTCTTTTCCGGTCTTATGCTCTATAATACAGATATGCTCCCTGAAACACTGTTTCTTCTTATTATATACGTCTCCCCACTTAAGCATCAGTAAATCACTGATGCGAAACGCAGTATTCAGCCCAAGGATAATCATGGTATAATTCCTGCATTCCGGTTTTACTGTCAAATAATATTCCTTAAATTTCTCTAATTTTTCTTCACTTTTGATTGGGTATGTTGTACTCATATTTATTCTCCTTTATGTCTGAATTTAGTCCCTCCACCACTATACAACTATCCGTTGTAAATGTAACGCCATGCCCACATAGTTATATGCACACAGCCTTACTGATACTTCGCCCATGCAATGTCGGGGCATGAATGCAACACTTCTTATACAACTGTTGCATTCCCCTTCACAGAATGGAAATGCAGGGAAGCGGCTTTATAGAATAAAGAAATGCAGGGAGGTATCACGATGTTAAGACTGACGGTAAGCACGGAGGAATATTTGATGATCGGCGACGATATCAAAATTGTTTTCTTGGGCGGCAGCAAAAATCACACCCGCGTGATGTTAGATATTCCAAAAGAAGTAAACGTCGTCCGCAGCAAGGTCATTGAAGGACGCACAAACGACCCGGAAGAGAAGAAAAAACTTGCGCACTACTACGCCGTGCCGGAACTTCCGGAGAAATACCGCAAGAAAAAGAATCATTCTTAAACAGGGTAATCACCCGAGGCTATCCTAGGGGCTTCGGGATTACAATATAACTTAATAATATCACAACGGCCGTAAACGGAATTGCGGCTGGCAAAATCAAGGAGGAAAATTATGATAGTACAACACAACATTACAGCAATGAATTCCAACAGAATGCTTGGTCTTACGACAAGTGCACAGGCTAAGTCAACAGAGAAGTTATCATCCGGTTACAAGATCAACCGTGCGGCAGACGATGCAGCGGGTCTTGCGATTTCCGAGAAGATGAGACGTCAGGTGAGAGGTCTTACACAGGCATCCGCTAACGCACAGGACGGTATCAGTGCAGTACAGACGGCAGAAGGCGCTCTGACAGAAGTACATGATATGTTACAGAGAATCAACGAATTGTCCGTAAAGGGTGAGAACGGCACGATGACAACAACAGACCGTGCATACATCCAGAGAGAAGTAGGACAATTGATGAGCGAGATCAACCGTGTACAGAGCACAACGACCTTCAACGAGATGAACCTGTTAGACGGAAATTTCACAGGCAAGGGTCTTCAGGTAGGTGCAGAGGCTGGTCAGCACATCGATATCGATATCGAAGATATGTCCATGGACGGTCTTGCCAAGAGAATCAGCGAGGATGAGAAGCTTTATACAAAAGTTACCTTCCGTCCGTTGAATGACAAGGGTGAGGTTCAGGATGAGAAAGTAATCACAACTAAAATGGCTAATGACTTGATCAAAACCTTTACAGGTCTGAAAGCAGGTAATGACACAACCGTTGCAACACAGAAGGATTTCAACTCCTTAAATGCATTTGCAAAGGCTGCACTGGCATTGGTATCCCAGCAGAGATCTGACCTCGGTGCCGTACAGAACAGACTTGAGCATACGATCAACAACTTGGATAACGTAGTAGAGAACACGACATCTGCAGAAGCAGCGATCCGTGATACAGACATCGCTACAGAGATGGTTAAGTACGCGAACAACAACATCCTGCAGCAGGCCGGTACGTCTATGTTATCACAGGCTAACCAGTCCAACCAGTTGGCACTGTCCTTACTCGGTTAACGGATATTCTCCTGTACAAACGCAGGCTGCGTAAGTATACGGAATATCATATTAAGAGTTCATATGTTGTGTAAGAACGACCGCATCCGCTTCCGGGTGCGGTTGTTCGTTATGCAGTTGTTCGTTATGCATTTGTATCATTTTTGCATCATTTCATTGATATGTCTTGCTATTTTGCTCTTAAACTGTCATACTAATCCATACGCTGTTAATAATTTGAATAAATTGAATATATACTATAAACAATATCGAATAAATATCCTATTGTCTCGTATCGTCAGTGTTCTGCACACATCATTTGATTTGTGCCGTAGCATTCATTGCAGAATACCATATGACAGATAATGGGAAATTACGGAGGACATTATGAAGAAAAACAATGTGATCAGACACTTTATGAACAAAATGCCGGCATATGCTTTATCCTGTGCCCTGCTTCTTGGCATAGCCGTCTGCTGCACAGCCTGCGGTTCAGGTCCGGATACCGGAAGCACTCCCGATTCGGATGTAACGGCAGATTCTTCCGAAGACAGCGCACAGCAATCTACAGATACCGCCGTCAATGAAAACGACGGGCAGATTGAGACGGATTCCCCGGGTGATGATTCTTCGGAAAATTCCGAAAGCAAAACTGACACATCTGTCAGCAGCGAGCCATCCCATATTACGATTACAATGAGCGAAGAAGAAAACAACAAATCAACCGAGGATGGTACGGTCTATCTGTACAAAAGCATTTCTTATCCGACCGTCAGCATCGAAGGCAATGAAACTGCCGCCGATAAAATCAATGCTGATATCCTTGCACGGGTGGAGTCATTCAATGCCAATACCGAAGTGGAGGAATGGGGCAAAGAATATATTGATATGTTTGAAACGGACAAGGAAGCTTTTGAGAAAGAATCCATCACTTTCACAGGTTATAGCGAAGACTTGTCTTTTCAGACGAAAAGGGCCGACAGTAATGTCATTTCATTCACTATGACCTACTATGCATATACGGGCGGTGCACACGGGAATTACGATACCATCGGTATCAACTACAATGCCAAAACCGGCGATTTGATTAGTTTTACAGATTTAAGCGAAGATGATGCCGCTTTTCATGAAGACACTCTCGCCTATAACCAGAACCTTGCTAAGACAGAATACTATAAAGAGCGCATGTTCTCGGAGGATACCATTACTGACGGCACGCTGGAATCCGTGCTGTATGCAGACGATGCCTGGTATCTGTCCACCTCCGGTCTGGTATTTATGAGCGGTCCCTATGCTCTTGGTCCCTTCGCTGCCGGTATCATTGAATTCATCATTCCCTACAGTGATTTAGCCGACATGGGCTTTCAAAATGCCTATGCCTACACGGACAGATTCGTAATGAGGCTGTCCCCCAAGGAAACCTACTATTATGATCTGAACCATGACGGCAGTGAAGATTCTATTCTTATTTATAATGAAGACGCGGTTTCGGATGACGGCTCTTTTCAGACGAAACGGCACATGATCATCAATGATATCGATTTCGCCCAGAGCGGAGATGAAGAAATTCAGACACAATTCGCGCAGACATTTACTACTTGGCCGGAAACGCCTTTGTACTTGTATGACCTTGTCCCCGACGACAATTATGTGGAACTCATGTTTGTGTCCGGAGAGGACATAGGCACCGAGTATGTCTATTACAGTTATTTCTACCGTTATCTGGAAGACGGCTCCCTTACCTATCTCGGCAAGACAGAAGGAGACGCCACCGACCCGACGATAGACACCTCCGTTCTTACGGTCAGCAACGAGTAGCCTCCTGATTGAAAGGTTAATTTTACGGCAAAAGAAAACGCAGCATTTATATCAGATATTTCATGAGACCGCCCGTAACTTCCGCAAGCTCTTTCTCCTCTGTGATAAAGAGTCTTGCGGAAGCTTCTATGGCAATGTCGCTCACCTTTACCAGCTTCAGAAATTGAATGTCCGACTCACTCGGCTGCTTTACTTTGCAATCATTCACAATCTCATTCAACCTGCCAAAATAATACATCAGTTCTGCAAATATTTTCTCTCGGTCAGCCGTCTCTTTCTGATAGTTCTCTCTGATTCTGTCAAGCACGCTTTCTCCGTATGCCCGTCTCTCCAGTTCGCAGACGGCAATGACCTGCATGGACATTTTCAGTTCTCCCGTGATATCTGAAGCCTCCATAAGCACATCCGGCCTTTTTTCCAGCACACTTAAGAAATACTCTTTGGCACCCGCAAGGTCTCCCTGTGCAAAATAATCTGCCAATCTCTCCTTCATCTGCTTCGTCTCATACTTCTCGGTGGTCATACCGACTTTACACTCATAGACCTTAAGTCCCTTCACTTCCGTCCATACAAGCAACAGAAATTCTGAGATAAAACCGTATACCCGCTTGTGATAATCATCGTACCCGCTGGGGTCAATCCGCTTCTCCACTTCTGCAAAAATAGCAAAAAGCCACTCGGCATACTCGTCATACAGTTCCTTGGAAGACACCATCATATTGCCGAAATAAGTGCCTCTATCATGAACCAGACGCTCAAAAGTATCATAGTAAGCCGGATACATCTGCCTGATGACCTCCCCCGTAGTCACCAGATCGAAGATGTTGTAGTCGCTCGCATAGCCGTCAAAATATGAAAAGTTTAATTTCAATTTCTTGGATGTAATGATATCGTAATCTTTCAGGATAGACAGATAATCCTCCTCATTAAGAATCCTGCCCTCCTCGGTGCAGAAATACCTCCTATAATGACAGATTCCGACATAATCTGATGTACGGATATTCTTCCAGACCCAGTACACGCCTGTCAACTCCCCGTAATAGCAGTTCTTATCGGATATGTTATCGCCCGTATTGTCTCCTGCATAACCATAATCCTGCGCCCCGGCACGACCTACATGTAACGGCATGTAGATGGAGTCCTCCGGCGTCTTAAATTTCTTATGTGTCATTGTAAAAATCGTAACCGACATTGTTTCTTAATCCTCTTCTCATATATTTAGAATGAATTCATTCTATAAATCTAAGCATATGCTTCCCCGTAACTGCCCAACCTTTGTTTATTTTATCACAGTTGCATCTATTCATAAAACAAAATCTAAAATGTATTGACATTTTAAATCATTGTGATATCATAATGATATCAAATAAATATTCTATTGGAAGCAAATGCTGAAATACTGCATACATACAGCATCTATTTCATTACTGTAGCTTCAGAACGGAGGACTTCATGGAAGATAAAATTTTAGTAGAAAAACTGATCGAAGGTAAAAAGAACGGAATGTTCATGCTGTTTACCACGCTCTTGCTATATGGCATAGCGCTCGTCGGACTTGTGATCGGCATTATAAACTTTGAGGCTGAGACTGACACTCCGCTTACAACGGCGCTTTTTGTCATATGCCTGATATTTATATGTCTCGGCTGGATTATCTTCTGCGGACTGAAAGTTCTTAAACCGCAGGAAGCGTTGGTGCTGACTCTGTTCGGTAAATATATTGGAACGCTCAAAGGCGACGGTTTCTATTTCGTCAATCCTTTCTGTGCCGGCGTCAATCCCGCTTCTCATACGAAACTGAGCCAGAGCGGCGACGTGAAAGGTCTTGGCAGTGCAAACGGCGCGCTGGTCATAGCCGATGCGGCTGCGAACACCCAACAGGAAGCACCCTCCAAGAAACTTTCGCTGAAAATTATGACCTTAAACAACAGCCGCCAGAAAATCAACGACTGTCTTGGCAATCCTATCGAAATCGGTATTGCAGTGACATGGCGTATCGTAGACACCGCCAAAGCCGTCTTCAATGTAGATAATTATAAAGAATTTCTGTCTTTGCAATGTGACAGTGCCCTTCGTAACATTGTACGCATCTATCCTTACGACGTAGCGCCCAACGTGGACACTACCGGCGATGGTATGGCTGACGAAGGCAGTCTGCGCGGTTCAAGCGAAATCGTAGCCGGAAAGATACGTGATGAAATCCAGACCAGAGTGGAAGAGGCCGGTATTGAGATTGTGGAGGCAAGAATCACGTATCTTGCATACGCACCTGAGATTGCCGCAGTAATGTTGCAGAGACAGCAGGCGTCTGCTATCATAGACGCAAGAAAGATGATCGTTGACGGCGCAGTTGGCATGGTAGAAATGGCATTGGAGCGCTTAAATGAAAATCATACCGTCGAACTGGATGAAGAACGCAAAGCAGCCATGGTTTCCAACCTGTTAGTCGTTCTGTGCGGCAATCATGACGCCCAGCCGGTGGTCAACTCCGGAAGTCTCTACTAATACAGCAGGCTCTAAGCTGTACCAGTACATCAGCCATTAGACTGCAGCAACTTCCTATCACACAAAGAAAGGTCGGACACTATGGGAGATTCAGGCAAAAAACAAGTGCCCCTCAGATTATCTGCAAAACTTTATGACGCCATCGCTTCATGGGCGGAAGACGACTTCCGCTCCGTGAACGGACAGATTGAATATCTTTTGACCGAATGTGTCAGGCAGCGCAAGAAAAACGGAAAATATGTATCCGACGAGATTGATGTGCCACCTGAACTGGATATCAAATAGATTTGTTATGCGAGCCCGGAAACACGATATACTATATAAGCCCCTCATTCAGTTAAGGATGAGAGGCTTATATTTTTAACGAACAATTCCTTGTGCATTTAATATTGCATTTTCAATACAAAATCAAGCGATATAATTGACAACCGCATAAATCAAATGACAAACCGCAAAAACGGAGCATGGAATCACCGCTATCATATTCTTTCTGTCAATCGCCAAAAATAAAAACGAAAGGCACGGCGGAATCGTCAAGCCAAATATGACGGCTACGTTAACGATGCCAAGATAATAGACAACCCAGCTTGCAAAATATAGAAAACAACAGGCAAATACAGCGGCAGTCCAAGGCGTAATACTTATTATACGCCCATCTGCCCTTGCACGTTCCGGATTCCTGACAAAGCACAATGCAGCCACCATCAATACCTGACATACGGAAGCAACGGCGTCAAGCGTTGCCGTCGCCGATTCCGCCCTTAGAATATCGTTTGGCGCCGGAACCGCAAACCAGATAAAATTGGGAATCATAATCACCACAAACAACAACAGTCCCCAAATGTCAAAACCTAGATTGTATTTTTTCATAATAATCTCCTCAGCTTTTCTGAAGCCCATTATCTTCTTCCCTCGCAATCTCCCTTTCCTTGCACCGCAGACGCTCAAAACAGCGATAGCTGCTCATACCCTTTATTCTCCGAAAATTCCCGCAGATAATGGAAGATTTGTTCACAATTGCTCACAATGTGATTTTCCTTGCAGAAACTCCGGAAATACCTCATAAGCTCCCCCGAACGCTCGCTGGGAATCTCATAATCATATCCGAATCTGCGGTGATACTTCTCATGCATCCCCGGAAAATGCTTATCCAGCGCGGCATAGAAATACTCTCTATCCCCTTTTCGCAAGGTCACTCCCATTCCGAAGCAGATAATTCCATATACCCCTGCCTCGCGGCAATATTCAAGAATTCCTTCGATATTCTCCTTCGTATCGTTGATATAAGGCAGAATCGGCGACAGCCACACCACCGTGGGTATGCCGTTTTCCTTCATAATCCGTAGTACTTCATAACGCCTTCTCGTGGTACACACTTTCGGTTCCACGATACGGCATAATTCTTCGTCATAGGTAGTCAGCGTCATCTGCACCACGCATCTCGCCTTGCGGTTAATGCTTGTAAGTAAATCCAAATCTCGCAGAATCCGGTCCGATTTCGTCTGCACCGTAACGCCGAATTCATACTCGTCAATCAGCTCCAGACATCTCCTCGTAAGCTTAAGCTGCTCCTCGCAATGCATATACGGGTCACACATCGCTCCTGTACCAATCATACATTTCCTGCGTTTAGAGCGGAGCGCCCGTTCCAATAGTTCCGGTGCATTCTGCTTTACCTCAATATCCTCAAAGTCATGTTTCATCTGATAGCACTCGCTGCGGCTGTCACAGTAGATGCAGCCATGGGTGCACCCACGATACAGATTCATCCCGTTTTGAGATGACAGAATACCCTTAGCGTCTACGAAATGCATGACGTCAGTTCTCCTTTCGACCGCTATGTAATTTCACTTTTTTAAATTGCCTGATATACGGATCTCTATAGAACGCCCAGACAAGCTGTATTGTCATCAAACACCAAATGAGGGGTTCGCATAGGATGACCCCTGCATATCCGATTTTGGGGATAACGACCGCCGCAAACAGGATTTTACCGACAAACTCCATAGCGCTAGATACTAACGGCAGAATCTTCTGTCCGATTGCCTGAAGGGAAGAACGCATAAGAAACACATACCCCAAAACAATGTAGAAAGGCGCCGTAAACCACAGATAACGCGTCCCAATATCCAGCACAACCGTCTCTTTGGATCCGGATATCAAGGCGATCAGAGCCGGCGCGCCCAAATACAGAATTGTCATCAACACAAATCCCCAAAACACACACAGAATATTTCCGTAACGGACGCCTCTACGAATTCTCTCACCTTGTCCTGCTCCGCGGTTTTGAGAGACAAAGGTAGAGACGGCCATACCGGTAACGGACATCGGCATCATACAGAAGCTATTCACTTTTCTGGCGGCAGTATGTCCGGCAATCACAAGATAACCCAGACCGTTGATGGCAGACTGTAGGATCACGGTTCCAGTAGAAACAATCGCATTCATCAGTCCCATGGAAACTCCCTGACTAAGCAGTTCCTTGTATAGCTTAGATTCGAATACAAAATGTTCTCCGGATGGGATCAGCAGACGGCACTTCAAGTAGATATAAGCCAGACATAAAATTACCGAAACGCCTTGTGCCAGTACCGTCGCGACAGCGGCGCCTCTCACACCCATACCGAACCTTGTAATAAACAGAATGTCCAGAAAAATATTCAATACCGCCGCCAAAATCAAAAATACCAGAGGCGCCACGCTGTTTCCTACAGCACGCAGCAACGCGGCAAGCAGATTATAGGCAAACATTACTCCTACAAAAAGAAGCAATGTAGATATGTATGCAAAAGACAACTCTATAATTTCTTCCGGCGTATTTAACAATCGCAGCAGCGGCATCAGAAATACGCGCGAAAGCAGTACAATCATTATCGTCATACCTGCTCCGATTACCAGCGCGCCCGCCACAGATCGCTTTAAAAGTGCCCGGTCCCCTTTGCCGAAGCTTCTCGCAGTCACAATTGCCAGACCGTTACCGACTCCGTTCGCGAATCCCAGAAGCAATTCATACACCGCTGCACCCGATCCCATTGCGGCAAGCGATTCCTCTCCAAGGTAATTACCGACGATCATGGTGTCCACCGTATTATAAAGCTGCTGGAACACCCTTGATATAAAAAGAGGAATCATGAAGAGAATCAATGCTTTAAGAATATTTCCCTGCAGGAAATCTGATTTCATAGGATGCTTTTCCTCTCTTCCTATCCTTTAAAAGACACATTATTCACAAGGCAGCTTAAATCCCCACTGTTCCCTGACAGCATCCAAGATTCTCATCAGACGCATTGTCTCGCTATGGGGCATCTGCATGCACTCCACCTGACCGTTTCTGATCGCTTCTGCGCAGGCAATCGCTTCGTACTCATATCCGTTAATCTGTTCCGGCACAGGATAACGTGCGCTCAATTTCTTGTTCTCATCATAGACACGGACTTCCGAGCAGTTATTTAAATCGCCCATCTCAATATAGCCCTTGTCCCCGTAGATGATTCCGCGATTATCCATACATGCCAGCATATTGCTGTGCAGAATCGCTATCTTGTCCCCCTCAAACTTAATGCTGATACCGTTCATCCAGTCCACACCTTCCGGCGACATAACTGCATTCGACTGAATATCCAACACTTCCCCCGTGAAAATCGTCAGCGCAAAATTTAACGGATAGACTCCTAAGTCCAGCAGCGCGCCGCCAGCCAGTTCAGGCTTATATAACCGTTCTATATGAGTGAGAGGCGCGCCAAAATCTGCCACAACAGACCGTACTTCCCCGATGGTTCCCTGCGTGATCAAGTCCGCGATCATCTTTCTGCTCGGCATATATCTTGGCCAGAATGCCTCTGCCAAAAGAAGTCCTTTCTCTCTTGCCAACGTAATCAGTTCTTCCGCCTGACGGGCGTTGACGGTAAACGCCTTTTCCAAAAGCACATGCTTCCCATGCTCCAGACAAAGTTTCGCATGTTGATAATGATGCGAGTGCGGGGAAGCCACATAGACAAGTTCCACTTCCGAATCTTCTACCAGTTCCTCATAGGAACCATACGCTTTCTCAAATCCCCATTTCTCTGCAAACTTCTTCGCCCGCTCATAGCTTCTGGATGCCGCCGCATAACATTCAAACATATCAAGCCGGCTCACCGCCTCCGCCATGCTGTTCGCAATATTTCCGGTTGCAAGAATCGCAAATTTAATCTTCTCCATGTTCAATCCTCCTTACATGATACTTTTTATATGTAACACTCGTTTCAATAGTTCTGCTGCCGCTCTCTCCACTATCCACGTTCTTCCGTCCCTCCGGAACGGCTTCTTCGCTTCATAATCCACTCCGCCAGCGCCTCCGCCGCATAGCTGATCGCAATACCACTGATTGTTCCGAACAGCACGTCGCTCGGATAATGCACGCCCACATATAACCTCGAAAGCGCAATCAGTATCGCCAGAATCAACGCCGGTACGCCATATTTTCTCGGAAGTCTGCGGAACATAATGCACGCCACCGCAAAAGAACATGCCGAATGCCCCGACGGAAAAGATGAGTCTACAGGCGTCCGCACCAGATAAGTCAGCCCTTCAATCACCTCATAAGGACGCGTTCGGTTCACCACATTCTTCAGAAATACATTGTTGACCAGCAGCGTCCCAATAAGTGACAAGCTTGTCATAAATCCCACTTTGCGCGCCTTGGGAAGCACTAGCATGAGTATCGTAAGTGCAATCCAGATCGCGCCACCGTTCCCCAGCGTCGTAATCACTTTCAGAATCGGCGTCATCACCGGATTTCTGATTACCTCCTGAAAAAAGAGTAATATGTTGTCATCCAGACTCGATAAAAAATTCAGCATAATTTCCTTCGTCCCCCATTTTTAGCCGCCGGGCTTTTGTCCAGTATATCATATGACGCCATGGTTCCGAAACAAATTTTCAATGAATATTTTACTGATATTTTAGTGATGCATTCTATTGACAGTTATAGGCGCCATCACTGCAAAGATGCTATAACTTCCTGAACAGTTTCCTCGCCGCGACAGCAATCACAAGCGAAATCACCCCCGCAAACAGCACCACCCCCGCCTCGTATCCTGCGAACAACTCAAACAGAAATCCGTACAACGCATTTCCGAAAGGCTGCGCACACATCGAACCGGTCATCGCCAACGCAATCACTTTACCCACAAGTTCCTGCGGCGTCTCCGCCTGCATAAAGGACATAATCTGCACCGTAAAGATAGTAGAAATGATCATAATCACAAAGCAGCATAATGTGATTGTCATATAAACTGCCATACTGTTGTCCATACATAGAAGTGCAAAACCCATCGGGAGCACACACGCGGCTCCCATAATCAACAGATTCCCCGCCTTCTTTATTTGGAGTCTCTCCGCCAGCACACCGGCGCCGATACCGCCCACGATACCGCCAGCCGCCAGCGCTCCCTGTGCGTATCCGTACAGTCTGTTTGCCTGCGCTGCCTCAAACGGAAACACTTCCGTGATCAGATAGGGCAGTCCCACAATAATCATGGAGGACAAAAACAAGTTGATACCGCAGATGACAAGCAGTCCCTGACCAATTACCGGTTTTTCTCTACATATGAAATGAGCGCTTTCTCTTATGTCTCCGCACGCCACATGCACAATGCCGCCTTTTACCTCCCGTTTCTGATAAGGTATTCTGATAAAAATTTCCATTAAGGCGGACACCGCAAAACTGACTGTACCGACTACCAGTACCGGTATCAGCCCATATGCGCTGTATAGAATGCCACCAAACACCGGACCGAGCAGTGAAGCAAAAGAAGCAATGACATTGATCACCGCATTTGCACTCATAATCTTATCTTGTGCCATAAGCGCAGGCACACTCGCCTGTACGGCAGGCTGATAGGCTCCCGCAATCCCATATAAAATCATTAACGTAACGGTAAGCAGCAATACCAGACTGACGTGATTCATCAGAAGCATAAATAACAAAATCAGCCCTGCCGTAGACAGATCCAGTATCACCATGATATTCCTTTTGTTGACACGGTCGGCAATCAGTCCGCCCACCGGCGACAATAGCACCGCCGGAACAAGCGATAGCGCCATCACCGTCCCATATAACGCCGAAGAGCCGCTTTGGTTCAGCAAATAAAGCGGCAATGCAAACCGAACTGCCGCATTGCCGAATAGCGAGATAATCTGTCCGATTACCACAAGTGTAAAATCCTTTGTGAATAGTTTGTTTTCCATGATCATAGTCTCCTTTTCATTTCTGTTGCTATCATCATAAAAAAACACGATTGGTTGCGCGACACATTTCAGATGTCAGACCAGCAAATACCGGTTGCGCAAGCTGCAATCTTAACCACACATCTTGCATTCTGCCGCAAATGTGTCCTTGAAGCTCTTATTCATGTCTGGCGCGTCGCACTTGATGCAGTAACAAAATATACCAATATGTACTAATAAAAAAACATAATGCTTTTTCCCTCATAAAGTGCTATATTATACTTGCATATGCTATGTCATAGCGACCGGAAACGTCAACTAATAAGACGATATATTGTCACAGTGATCCGATATATCGCATTGCAAAATTATTCTATGACGCTTCGGAATGGAGAAGAGATGTTTAAACAAAAGAATTCTGATGAGCAAGGACTGAAAATCATTATTGTCGGATGCGGTAAAGTCGGCAGAACGATTCTTGCACAGCTAATCAAAGAAGGTCATGATATCACCATCATTGACCACAATCCACAGAAAATTCAGGAGTTGACCGGATTGTATGATGTGATGGGGATCGTCGGCAACGGCGCAAGCTTCGGCATCCAGATGGAAGCAGGCATCGCTTCCGCAGATTTGATCATTGCCGTAACCGATTCGGACGAGCTGAATCTTCTGTGCTGTACAGTCGCTAAACGTGTCGGTAACTGCTCCGCTATCGCCAGAGTCCGCACCCCCGATTACAGTAAAGAGGCTAACTATCTGCGTGAACAGCTCGGACTCGCCATGATTATCAATCCGGAACTGGAAGCTGCCCGTGAAGCGGCGCGCATTCTATTCCTTCCCACCGCACTGGAAGTCAGTACGTTTGCACACGGACAGGCAGAGATGATCAAATTCAAAGTACCGGACGGCAATCAGCTAGACGGCATGACCATTGTTGACTTGGGCAGAACTCTCGGCAAAAATATCGCTGATAATATTCTGATTTGCGCCGTAGAGCGTGACCGTGATATCCATATTCCTTCCGGTAACTTCCGCATTCAGAAGGGAGATTTACTTTCATTTGTCTCCTCCAGAGCAAGTGCAAAGGCTTTTCTTAAGAAAATCGGCTTTAAGACACATGCCGTCAAGAATACACTGATTATCGGCGGCGGTAAATCCGCATACTACCTCGCCTCCCAGTTGATCCACATGGGAATCTCCGTCAAGATTATCGAGAATAATCCGAAGCGTTGTGAGGAACTGAGTATTCTGCTGCCGAAAGCGATCATCATCAACGGAGACGGAACGAACGAGGGGCTTCTGAAGGAAGAGGGCATCGAATACGCGGAATCTTTTGTTCCGCTGACAGGTATTGACGAAGAGAATATCATGCTGACGCTCCATGCCAAAATGGTGTCTCAAGCAAAAGTGATCACAAAAATTAACCGCATTACCTTCGACGATGTAGTGAGCAATCTTGATCTCGGAAGCGTCATTTACCCGAAGTTCATCACTTCGGAGGCGATTATCGCATATGTGCGCGCCAAGAAAAATTCAATGAACAGCAATATTGAGACGCTTTATCATATGTTTGACTCCCGTGTGGAGGCAATTGAATTTCGTGTGGAAAACGAATCCAAGGTCACAAATATACCGCTTGCCGAACTGTCTCTTAAGAAGGGGCTGTTGATTTCATTTATCAACCGCAACGGCTCTATCATCATCCCCAGCGGACAGGATTCCATTCAGGTCGGCGATACGGTTATGATCGTTACAACACACACGGGATTTGATTCGATTCAGGATATTTTAAATTGATACACCGAGAGAGGACGCCTGCATACAAATGAACAGTTCAATTATTCGATTCATTTTAGGATATATATTGAAGACGGAGGCCGCTTTACTTCTGCTGCCCTGCCTGATTGCACTCATCTATACGGAGCGGGAGGGCTTATGGTATCTTCCTGTCGCTGCTACCTGCTTTCTCTTAGGCAGCCTGATGACAAGAAGAAAACCGACAGACAGTGTCTTTTATCTGAAAGAAGGCTGTATTGCCACCGCCTTTAGCTGGATACTCTTAAGTTTCTTCGGCTGTCTTCCGTTCGTACTGACGGGAGAAATCCCTTCGTTTACGGACGCTCTGTTTGAGACAATCTCCGGATTTACGACCACCGGCGCGAGCATCTTAAGCGACGTGGAAGCACTCTCGCACTGCTCCTTGTTCTGGAGGAGTTTCACACACTGGATTGGCGGTATGGGCGTACTCGTGTTCCTGCTCGCCATCGTACCCTTAAGCGGCGGCTCCAATATCAACCTGATGCGCGCAGAAAGCCCCGGTCCTTCCGTGGGCAAGCTGGTGCCCAAAGTGAGATATACCGCGCGCATTCTCTATCTGATTTATTTTGGCATGACCGTGATAGAAACCATTCTGCTTCTTCTCGGCAAAATGCCTTTGTTTGACGCGGTATGTACCAGTTTCGGCACAGCCGGAACCGGCGGTTTCGGTATCAAAAATGACAGCTTTGCAAGTTACTCTCCGTACCTGCAGTGGATTGTCACAATATTCATGATTTTGTTTGGCATCAACTTTAACGCCTACTATCTTATCCTCTTTGGAAAGCTTAAAAAGGCTTTGCAAATGGAAGAAATCCGGTATTATCTACTGATCATACTGGTATCGGTTGCCATGATTTTCTTAAGTATCCTGCACACATACTCCAGCGCATTTGAGGCGTTGACGCAATCGGCTTTTCAGGTAGCTTCCATCATCACCACAACCGGTTTTTCTACTACCGACTTTAACACATGGTCAAGCGCCTGCAAGATTATTCTCGTCCTGTTAATGTTCGTAGGAGCCTGTGCCGGAAGTACGGGCGGCGGTATCAAGGTATCACGTTTTGTCATTCTTTTTAAGACGGTGAAGAAAGAATTTACTTCCTACATCCATCCGAAAAGTATCAAGAAGATTCAGATGGATGAAAAGCCGATTGACCACGAGACTATCAGGACCGTAAACGTGTACATCATTACTTTTATGGTTGTTTTTGTCTTGTCGTTATTCCTCGTTTCACTCGATCATACGGATCTTGTTACCTCATTTACGGCAGTTGCCGCCACCATCAACAATATTGGTCCCGGTCTCGAATTAGTAGGACCTTCGGCAAATTTCGGATTCTTCTCGAATTTTGCCAAATATGTCCTTATGTTTGACATGCTTGCCGGAAGGCTGGAGTTGTTCCCGCTGTTACTTTTGTTCCATCCGAGTATCTGGAAAGATTTGTTTGCATATAAAATGAGCATCCGGCAGAATAAGAAATTTTTGCGGAACGAGAAGAAGGGGTAATCGCCCCTTCTGTCTCTTTCTCGCAGCGCCGCGTCACATGACTGTCTCGTTTCGAAGCGCGTCTACAAGATTATCCTTTAATATTTTTCTGCCGCCTATCGCGTAAGCTGTGGCAACAAACCCATAAACAGCCGCTATAAAAACGACAATCGGCACATATGGCGCCTGCCGCCAAAACTCCGCCGGGTTCAAATAACTCGCCCTAATCATAGCGGATATCGCCACCACGGTCAGCGGCACTGTGATCAGCACCGGACGGCCCGCAATTACAAGCATCTCTATCCGAAACATTTTCTTCAATTCATGGGGCGTCATACCCACCGAAAGATATCTTGCACATTCACGTCTTCTCACGCGCATGAATCCCATAGTATAGGAAAAGACATTTGCAATCCCGATTGTGGCGAGCAGCAGACAGAACACCCCGATCATAAACTGATAGCCCGCTATCATTCTGTCATTTGATATCTTCTCCTGTATCCGATTCTCTGTCTCCACCTCGTATTCCTGACCGAGTATTTGGGTTGTTACTTCTTCCATCCTGTTTAGCTGCGGCAGCATTTTCTCATCATAGTCCGTCGTATATCCGGCGCCTATCCTGTCAGTCAGGATGCGTACATATGCATCCGGCTCAACGTTTACGCCTTGCCTGATTTCTGAAGAGATGTTTTTCCATAGAGACAGCGGTATCACATGCACCAGTGTGTAATCATCGTATTCTTCCCTGAGAAGCGGTTCTTTGTCCGTATAGCCAAGGATCGGAATTTCCATCACACCGCCGCCTGACTCAATTTCGGTTTCGTTCTTTTGTCCGGGTATGACGTCCGGTCCGCCAACCTGCAACTCTGCACTGTCACGCTCTCCCGTCAGATACGGAACATACTCACGGTAGCGGAAATTACTGTTGACGCTGTCCCAAATATGATTGATCACAATCGCGCCGTCTGACCGCGGCGTCATTCCGATTTGCTCGCAATACTCCGCAAACCCTGCATCGTCCAATATGATGAGAGGCGCTTGTATAAGATAATATTTGCCAGATGCATTCTGCCCTGACAGCCGCTCCAGTCCTCCGAGCGCCTCTACTTCCTTGCTGATTTGCGATGCCGGAACCCGTACTGTCGCCGCTGCCTTCTGATATACTGCGCAGCCTGCCTCTCCTTGTTCTCTTACCGTCATCTGCAAATCCTCAATCCACTCTATGTCTTCTATCCGCACATCCTTCACCGTTGCCATTGCATCCCATACGTCCTGATATCTGGCGAAATAAGTGTAGCTTGTGCTGATATCCGAAAGCTTAAAGAAACACAGCATAACCGTAAAGCTTAAGAAAGCCAGCGTCAAAGATATGGAAGAAGTCCTTAGCGCCTTTTTCTGTGCCTTCAACGCATTTCCCGCCAGTTCTCCTTCTATGCCGAACAACCGGGACAATATCGGCGAATGTTTTCTCTTTCTAAGCTGCATCTCATCGGCGCCGCGAATTGCCGAAAGCGGAGTCATCTTCGCCAGTTTCCTTGCCGGAATCCATGCGGAAACCAGCACTGTCAGCATCGAAACCAAGACGGCGAGCACAAATATGAGCGGATGATACCGAAACGGCACATCATGACGTCCTGTCTGCTGTGAAGTCAAAACATTTATCATCCAAATAAAACCGTACCCTGCCCCTATTCCTGCAAGATTTCCTCCCAGCACCGGAGGCATACATAATATGACCGCCTCCTGAACCAGACTTATGCATATCTGACGCGGCGTAGCGCCAACACTCGAAAGGATTCCCAACTGATGAATCTTGGCGTTCATAGACACCGCAAAAGAATTGTGTATCACAATAATCAGGGAAAAACAGGAAAGTATCATAATCGCCGCATACAACGGCAGTATCATTCTCGGCTTATCGTCGCCCGGAATACGGATGAAATACATGGAAAGAAGCTGGTAATTGTATGTGATCCTCCCGCTTTCCAGTCCCATTTTTTGTGACAGAAGTGTCATGTCTGAATAAATTGTACGCGGATTGCGAAAATACAAATCAACTACCGGAACTTCGTGCCCTGCCTCCTCCGAAATTTGTACCTGCTTTGATACCTTCTCCGCATCTTCCTCATGAGCCGCCGCTTTTGTTATATTGCCGAAGCTGCGGATTAGCTCTAACTCTTCCCCGCTGACTTTTCCGACAATACGCGCCTGCCAGTCTCCTTCTTCCAGCACGACAGCTTCCACATCATATGCCCATATATTATAAAAGAAACCGCACAGGATAGACAGAAGCAGCGATGCAATCAGCGCCGCCGAGATAATGGACACGCTCGATGCGCGGTTCTTGCGAATATCAGACCACACAATCCCGTTCGAACACGAAGTGATACTTTTCCCCATACTATTCACCCCGCTTTCTGTCCGCAATAATGCGCCCGTCTTCTATCGTGATAATGCGATCCGCTTCAAGAGCAACCTTCTCGTCATGCGTAATGAGTATGATCGTCTGGTTCAGATTACGGTTGGACAGCTTCAGTAAATCGACAATTTCCTCTCCATTCCTGCGGTCCAGATTTCCGGTCGGCTCATCAGCCAACAGAAGCGCCGGACGATAAACCAAAGAACGGGCGATCGCTGCACGCTGCTGCTGTCCTCCTGAAAGCTGATTCGGCAGAAAATCCAGTTTATCCTCTATTCCAAGCGCCGTTATCACCTTCATAAAATACTCCTGATTAACTTTCTTCTTATCCAGCAGAAGCGGCATCAGTATATTCTTGCGAATCGTCAACGTCGGAATCAGATTGTAGAACTGGTATACAAGCCCCACCTTTCTTCGCCTGAAAATCGCTGCCTGCGTCCGGTTCAAAGTCGAAATATCTGTATCTTCAACCATGACTTTGCCCTCTGTCGGCGTATCTACACCGCCGAGAATATGAAGCAGCGTAGACTTACCGGAACCCGAAGCGCCCACAATTGCAACAAACTCTCCCTTCTCCACAGACAAATTGATACCGTCAAGCGCTTTCACCTGATTGTCCCCTGAACCATACACTTTCTTGATATTGTCACATCTTAAGATTTCCATGACTTCCTCCTTTTTGTTTGTTACTTGTAACCCGACTATCTGATTCCAACAATACCAACAGAAAGTGACAACTCAGTGACTGTAAAATTTTAATTGAAAACATGCGCCGCCCTGCGGCAGATTGCGCGCCGTTATTGTGCCGTTTTGCAGTTCAAGAATGGAGCGTGCAATGGATAATCCTATTCCGACACCCGTGTCATTATTTATTCCCTGTGATTTACTATTCTGCAATTTATTTCCCTCAATTTTATCCGTATTTTGCTCCGCCATTTCTTCCACATTTACCTCTTTTCCTATCGTCTGTCCACGATAAAACCGTTCGAATAAATGCGGGATGTCTTCCTTCGCAAAACCTGCTCCCTCATCCCATATGCAGATTTCCTTATAAAGCGGATTCGAAAAATAGTCACAGTGGATCGCACTGCCTTCGGGCGCGTGCTCCATGCAATTCTTCATCAGATTCATAATCGCTTCCATCGTCCATTCCATATCGCCCTCAAATGTGACACAGCCTTGGTCGGGAATCTTGACAACAATATTTCTCTGTGAGAGAAGGTCATTGAGATTGTCTGCCGCCAGATTCAGAACCGTATAAATATCTACCTGCGTATGCTCCAGCTTTAAAGTTCCCGCATCTATCCTTGAAAGTGTCAAAAGTTCTTCCTCGAGATGCTGTAAACGTGTAAGCTGTTTAGTGATTTGATTGATATGTTTCTGTGCTTTTTCCTGACTGTTGCTTAGAAGCTGTAAAGCCAAAAAAGCTGCCGTAACCGGCGTCTTCAACTGATGCGCGATGTTGGCCAGATTGTCTGCATAATTTTCCTTCGCCAGAACCGCCTGTTCTCTAGTCCGATACAATTCCGTAACCGTCTTATACATCTCGTCCTGAAGATGCGAAAATGCATCCTCCTTCGTTGCCAGAACCGCAACCGCTCCGCCGACATTTATCTGTTCCAGATAATCTGTCAATTCGACAATCCTCGCCCGCTCATATCTACGCGGAACCAACCAAACAAAAAGAAATCCGCCGGCCGTCACAAGAAAGACGGCCGCGGATAGTATGATCATCTTCGTCGGAATGACGCCCCAGTATGCATTGCTCCTGCAAAATTCCCGTATAAAAAATGCCATTGCATAAGATATCATTCCAAGACATAGCAATATCACGACAGTTATCGCAGTTTCTCCCCTTCTTATCCCCTTAGACCAAACGCTGCATTTCGAGACAGCTTTCCTATGTGCGCTCATAACGTATCCTCCATTCGATATCCGAAGCTGCGTATTGTCTTAATGCACTTCGGCTGATGTAACTTCTCTCTGAGCCGCTTCATTGCAACGGTCAAAGTATTATCATTCACATAGTTCCCGCTGCTGTCCCAGACACGTTCCAGAATCTGCCCGCGCATAACTGTTTTTCCCTTATTTTCCATAAGCAGCAAAAGAAGCTGATATTCCGGCAAGCTAAGCGCCAGTTCCTCTTTGCCAAGATACACGGACTTCTTTTCTCTGTCCAATGTGATGTCATCGCAGTACAGCCTAGTCTGTCCGTTCTGCCCGACCCGCCGAAGCAGCGCAAGAATACGAGAATGCAGCACCGTCAGTTCAAAAGGTTTCACGACATAATCGTCCGCTCCGTCCCCGAATCCTGCCACGATATCTTTCGCATCGCCTCTGACGGTCAGGAAGATAATCGGCAGCTTACTCCACTGGGAACGAATAAAACGGCACATTCTGTCTCCCTGCCCGTCCGGCATATTCCAATCAAGCAGTATAAGCTGTGGACGCATCTTCGCGATTGCCGTTCTTGCATCGGTAATGGTACCGTAAACAGTCACGCGAAAATCATACTGCTCCAGATATTCTTTGACGGACTGCGCGATAGACTTATCATCCTCGATGTAGTAGATTTCGGTCATTTTAATCGTCGTACCTTCCTTTTTACTGTTGTTATCATACTATCCAATTCTAATCGCTTTAAAGAAATCATCTCTCCACATTTTACTTATCTACCAGTATATCTTGTCTGTCCTGCACTTTCAAGAATTCGGTACTCTGCTGATATATATTTCACAAATCGCATATTCTTAATTTATTAAATTTCTGTTTGACAAGTAATAGGTAATATATTACCATATATATGTAATACATTACCTATTGTGCAGAAAAGGTGGGGTCTATGAATATAAGAAATGTTATGCAATACGAAAATATAGATTTTAGCGGTATTGAAACGTCTCATTTCCTGCTGGGATTATTAAGCGCATTTGACAACCGTTTTCAGGCTATGGCAGATAGAAACATGAAGGAAATCAGTTGGAAACAGTTTTTTGCTATCATCTGCATTAACTTATGTAAGAAGCCCCCTGCCATTAAAGAACTTGCCGAAATTATGGGAAGTTCTCATCAGAACGTCAAACAAATCTTACTTAAATTGGAGAACAAAGGATTTGTGACAATCACCGTCGACCCAAGCGACAGACGCAGACAGAAGGTTGAACTGACTAAGTATTGCACGGAGTTTTGCAATAAAAACGCTGATATGAGTGACGCAATCCTTGGAAAAATGTTTCAGGGTATCTCAGACGAACAGCTTAAAATAACGATTCAGACGATCATTCAGATAGAAGATAATCTAAAAACATTATAAGGAGCAGACATTCATGGGAAAAGGGATAATATTATATCAATCAAAATACGGAGCAACGCTAAAATATGCCAAATGGCTGCAGGAAGCAACCGGATTTGACTGTGTGCAGACGAAATCTGCTACTCTCAAACTGGTGTGCCAATATGATACCATCATCCTCGGCGGCGGAGTCTATGCATCGGGAATTGCCGGTCTGTCCTTTTTAAAGAAAAACATGGTTCATCTAAAAGGAAAAAGAGTCCTTGTATTCTGCACAGGGGCTTCGCCTTATGACGAGACAGCCATTTCCCAGATAAAAAAGCTGCATTTTAAGAACGAACTAGGCGGTGTGCCGCTGGTATATTGCCGCGGTGCATGGGATGAGGACGCAATGACATTTAGAGATAGAACCCTATGCCGGATGCTGCAAAAAGCCGTTGCAAAAAAAGACCCCTCAACATATGAGCCGTGTGAAAAAGCCCTCATGTGCTCCGTTGGACAAAAATGTGACTGGACAGACCAAAAATATCTGGAACCGGTTCTGGCTTACTTACGACAAAATTAATACGTGAACATGTCTGGGCGGCATGCGCAGTGCGAAACTTTCTGCTTTAATAGTAATTCGGCATCGGGTTGTCCGGATATTTTCCCCTCATATTAAGCACATAAGGCCACTTGCCGTCGTCTTCGATAATAAATCCGTATATCACGCCCATATGACGGTGCCAGTGCCTGAACTGTCCCAGTATCAGACGAAATCTGCTCATATCACAATTCTCCGGTTTTTCAGACAATTCACGATCGGAAAGCCCGGCGACATAGTTTTGTATCTTATTCCGGATTTGACCAAAATAGCGCTCCATTTGTCCACGGCTTAAGCACTCATCCTTTGGTATCACATTCAAATCCGCCAAGGTATCCATATGAAAAGGCGGGTTCTGATAGGTTTCGTCGTATGGGTTTATGTACCATCTGTCCATGGAGTATAATGTATGATACAGAAACTTCCACATAGGAATCCCGTCATAACGCTTGGTCCACAATTCGTCCGGGATGCATTTCATAAGATTTTCCGTCTCCCACAATGCCCTTTCGGTTAGAAACCTGATATCATCGCATAACACGTTACCACTTTCCTGCATTCTCTTTGCGGTCTGTTTTGTTCCTGTCGGAGATAACGCGCTTTTCTTCTCCTTATGCGCTGTGATAATTGTATAACTATACGCGTTTACCGTAATCACACATTTTTCAACATTCACATACCAGTTTTTCCCGTTTCTTGTAATAACGGCGGCTTCAGAACTGATTTTATTTTTGCACCACTCAATCACGTCATCCGTTTCCAGAGACAGGTTCCTTTTAATTCGTTCTATCCCTAATTCTGTTGTATGTAATTGCTCCAAATTGTTCAGCAGTTCATTCATGAAACGTTACTTCCTTCTTGATTTTTTCCTGTACTGTCTTGTTAAGCGCTGACCATTCTTTATTCATTTTCTGCTCGCTTTTCCTTCTGTTTCATTTCATAATGTATCCGACGCATTTCGTTTTGCTTTTCCGCTCCGCCCCATGTTGTGGGAAAACTTTTTCCTACTGCCGTATCAACGTCGCATAAACTTCGGGATAAAAAGAAGTTACTGCAATCTGTATTGTGGTTGCAATATTCAAAACCCAATGTCCCGTCATAATATAAGAAACCGAACTCCCTTTGGCATATCGGAAGCATATCCATATCGTTAACGGAAGAAAAGACAAGAAACGGTAGGTCATAAATCTCATATCAAGTATCGTGGGAATAAAGCTGTGCTGCAAAGCATAGAAAAATGCAGGGAGCAAAACCGCCGCCCATTTGGAAGTGAAACTGTTCACTCCATATCCCAAGTATATTCCGTCTTCTGCAAGCGTCGTTGTCAGCGGCAATACAAAAATATTTAAAATTGCAAGATAGGGCGGAATCGGCGCTATCATCATCGGTGCAAGATAGGGAAACTCTCCATAGCAAATCCATCCTGCGAAATACATCCCTCCTATACCGACAAACAGCATGAGGATCATAACAAGAAATCTTTTGAAAATACTCTTCTGCCCCTTGTCGTAACGTATCATTTCCCGGTATGTCGTGTTGTTATGTTTGCAAATCATCCATAAAACAACGATTGTAATAATGTTGATTAACGATGCAAGCATTGTCCACCAATGCGTAATATCTATTAGTCTCCTCCGGGTAAAGATACTGCATAAAGAGAATGCCGCAATAAACAGCAGACACCGCATCGGTAAAAGGAACCATATCTTCTGATTACATTTCATCTGCCGCTTCCTCCCCACGCTTCGTTCCGCGCAAGAGCATTCCGACCGTATCGGAAATGAATAAATCCCGTTCGGCTTTGGAATATAAATCATATCCCAAAACATCTTTTGCAATATCTTTTGCGAGAAAAGCCGTCTGCATGGCGGATACAAGAATAAAGGTAAGTAATTTCCCGGACTCTTCATACTGCCCGCTTCTCATTGCATAAGCAAACCCTTTTTGCGTATAAACAGAATTACTGTCCGCCAAATAATTTTGCATATCGCTTAAAATTGATATATTGGAAATCGCCTGATTGTCAAAAAGAAAATCAAAAGTCTGGCTTGCCCAAGATATTAAGCGGCTTTCATCAGTCAGTCCGTCATCTTCGCCAAAATCGGCAATCTTGGGTGTAAATCCCAGCAACATCTTATTTATGCTTCTTTGTACGCATTCTGCTATCAGCTTTTCTTTGCTTCCAAAAAAGTAATTGACGGATCCTAATCCGATGCCCGCCCTTTCTGCAATTAAACGCGAAGTGATTTTAGCCGTATCGCCGTTGTGCTCTCTCAGCAATTCCGTAGTGATTTCGATAATATGTTCCTTGCTCTTTTCGTTATCACTCATATCCTTTCCTCTCTGAACAGTGTTCACATATATTATCATTGTAGTGAACACTGTTCAGAAAGTCAATAGCATTTCACATCTTTTTACTGTAGTACCAAACCAAAATGAAATAGACAAAGACGCTCACCGCAATCAGGCACATGAAAGATAGCATTTTTATCTACTTACTTTCCATGGATACTTTCATTCATTTTCCTCCTGATAGATAAATATTTCCTCAATTGACAGATCAAAATATTGCGCCAGCTTAAATGCCAGCGTAAGCGACGGATTATATCTTTCGTTTTCCAGCGAGCCGATGGTCTGCCTTGAAACTGCCATTGCTGCCGCCAATTCTTCCTGCTTGATCCCTTTTTCCCTGCGCAGCTCTTCTAAACGGTTTTTCACGTTGTCCTCCTTTCACGTAAAGTTTCCTTTCCGTGAGTGGAGTATAGCACATCTGAGATGAGTGTCAAGGAAACTTTCCATATGTGTGCAAAAAAATACAGACCCGACAAAGTCTGTATTGACAATTATTTGCTTCCGTAACAAAACAAAGACAACACTATTTTTCTGCATCATCTTCTGACAGTATTTCTGATAAAGCTTCTAACAAGTTTTGTGCCATTACTTTGCCCATAACAAGATTAATCACCTCTTCAATTCGCACATTCTCCGTCTTTCCGTCATCGCCAATCTCTGGTATCTGCTGAATAAAATTTATCATCAGTTCTTCTTTTTGTTGATCCATTGCGCACGAAAATCCATTCGTAAATTGTAACATAATAATCTCCTCCTTACATCTCTATTCTTTCATAGAAATTATAAACTTTGCATCTATTTATGTCTTGCGCCATTTTTGCGCTTGATTTATAATCAATTACTTGGCAAGGTTTACCAACAAACTCTTTCTGTTCAGACATCACATATAAAACATCCGTGTCCAACATTCGCCGCACCTGTACGGCACTTGAGCACGGGCATAGGCTTACATCTAATTCTAACTCCAGCTTTTCCGCAACATCGGCAAGTGTTTTGATTGAAAAATTATAATCTCCACCTTCCCATCTTGATACCATTCCCTGACTGACATCCATGTAAGAGGCAAACTCATTTTGTGTCATACCAAGCTCAATCCTTTTTTTCACTATGGAAGCTGAAATTTGCCCCAAAAGATTCGAAGCCGTTATATTTGAGGCGGTAAGATTATCCTCAAACAAATTCAACAAATCATTAAGCTGTAAAGTTCCCTTTTTAGAATAATCCTTCATACTCACCACCTCTAATCTCTACATTTGACTATATCTTTTATCCAGTATTTTTTTCCATTGAGTATAATCGGAAATCCTTTTGCCCGCACGTTCGTAAAAAGCTGCCAGAAATATAGGATTATTTTCTGCATCAAATGTCATCAGCAAACGCAAATTAAAGTTTTTTCCAGTCAAATGCAATGAATAATACTCTTTATCCAAATATTTTATTATTTCATTTCCATCTGCATTATATACTTGTCTGCCCAACGTTTTTACGAAAGCCAGCTGCTTGACCAAAAGTGCAAAAATTTCTTTTTCGTGCCCTTGCGCATCATAGAGCAAATTTTTAAACTCTTCCATGAACGCGTAATGAAACCGGAAACCTTGATGCAAATATTCTTCTAGATTTTTTATTAACGCTGATAAAGCTTCTTTTTTATTCATTTCTTTTAGTCCTTATATTATATTACTTATAAGTAATACCTGCAACTACTTTCATTTCATAATTTTATAATAGAGCACACAATATTTTAATTTAATAATATTATCGCAAATAAATTATGTTCGTGGGTCAAAAATCAATACCTTTAATTCTACAATTTTAATTATAATATGGCAATTCATAATAAACTTTTTTTATTGACTTTTTGAACAACGTTCAATATAATGAACATGTCACGATTTGAACATTGTTCAAGGAGGGGGAGCAAATGGACACCAAAGAAGCAATCATTCAATCAACAATAGACCTCATTCGCGAAAAAGGCGAGCAGATGGACGGCATTACGGTCCGTGAGATCGCCCAGAGAGCAAATGTGGGATTAGGACTGATTAATTATTACTTTGAAAGCAAAGACAAGCTGATAGAACTATGCGTTGAGCGCATCGTAAACGGCATTGTTGACGCCTTCCATACCATTCGGGAACAAACAGAAAACCTCTCTGCTTTTGATAAGCTTGCCTGTCTCGGCAACATGACGTTTTCTTTTTTGTTTGAGCATTACGCGGTGTCGAGAACTTCCATTCTTTCGGATATGCGTATACCGAAAGACGATGACAATACACACCGAACATATCTTGCTTATCTTCCGCTTGTGTCCGCCTGCCGTCCGGATTGGGATGAGGAGACGCTTAAGCGAAAAACCTTCTATCTGATTACGGTCATGCAGCAGTCATTTCTGCGGCATAAAGTCATCAGGCAGCTCTACGGCATCGATTTGACGAATGCCAAAGAACGGAAAGAATTCCACGAAACCATATTGCATGACATTCTGGGAGGTAAAGACTGAATATGAAAATTACCGTAATAAATGGAACCGAGAAGCACGGCGTAACCTATCGTCTGAAAGAAATATTTCTGGAACGCTTTCATGAGAAAGCAGAAATCACCGAATTTTATCTGCCAAGAGACTGTCCGTCTTTCTGCTGCGGCTGTACAAATTGTATCCTCAGCGGAGAACATGCATGCAAAGACGCCGGATACATACAAAGAATAGCGGCGTCCCTATTAGAATCTGATCTGATCGTCATGACGTCTCCCAGTTACGTGCTGCACGCAACCGGTGCCATGAAAACGCTTCTTGACCATTTTGCCTACTTGTGGATGCCGCACCGCCCTGCATCTGAAATGTTTGGCAAACGTGCCGTTATCATCACACAGTGCGCAGGCGCAGGTGCGAAATCAACCGCAAAAGACATCAAACACAGCCTTTCCTGGTGGGGTGTTTCCGAAATCAAAATATTTACCGGAAAGCTTATGGTAGACATCGTCTGGGAAAATCTTACCGAAAAGAAACACCGCGAACTTACGCGGAAGATGAACCGATTGTCGGATAAGCTGTCTGGCGTCCATTATGAGAAACCTGCAAGGGTCAATGCCATTACTAGAATAAAGTTTCTTTGCTGCCGTATGATACAGAAATCATTGCATGAAAATAACTCCGAATATCTTGACGGAAAATACTGGGCGAAGCAGGGCTGGCTTGGAAAAGCCCGACCATGGAAAGCCTCGACGGGCAATTGATAAATAGTGCGCTAAAGACTGTCCCTGATCACCTTCCAAGCCTCTGCCAGCCGATCAAACGAATATCCCGCGTTCGCCGGGCTGGTAGACGGCAGCAGATACGCCGCTCTCCCATTCACCGGGAAAATATATTTCTGATACAGTTGGTGCGCCTTGGAACCGTTCGTATAGATTGTCCGAATATCCGCATGGGACAAAATACACGACAAGTCATTCGGCACCACATTCCGTATGCTGGCGTCAGAAGAGCCTGTAATCTCACAACTTGCAATCACATCCCAAACCGCGATATGATGCGCCAAAAGCATATTCCGTTTCTCTTCTATACTCTCCGGCACGGCACAGCCGAGCGCCTGCGCGCAGACTTTCCAGAAGCGGTTCTGCTTATGTCCATAGAAAAACTGCTGTTCCCGCGACTTCACGGAGGGAAAACTTCCCAATATTAAAATCTTAGATTCTGCGTCATAGACGGGCGCAATCGGATGTTGAATCATTGCAGACTCCTTCTTTCTTCTAATTCTTCACTCAAGTATTCCCGGCACAACCGCAGAAACTCTCTGAGCATGGGTCTACCGGACGTACTTTTATAATACGCACCGAAAGAGAGCGGTTCAACCCCCGATAGAGGAATATACTTAAGCTTTGCATCGTTTTGTCCCGGAAATTTCGGAAGCATGGCAATACCGAATCCGGATTTTGCCAGCAATAAGGCTGCCCCGGGGTCTTCACAAAACATCATATTCGCAGGTGCTCTGTCCTTGATCAAGTCATGTTGGAACGCACGCAAACCGCCCGGACATTTGTTAGGTGCGATAAACACAAGCCGCTGTCTCTCCAAATCTTCTGCCGTCAGGCAGCCGTACTCAGACAAAGGATGATCTATAGGTACAACTCCCGCCAAAGAAACCTTTATGAATTCTCTGTATTTCCCATAACTTTCTTTTTCATCCTTGGTCTGAAAAGCCACGACAACATCTACTGTTTCTTCCGCCAAAAGCTTGTACAAATGTTGAAACGGAACCACCTGAAAAACCGGAAGCATCTCCGGATAGATCTCTGCCATACTCCGTAGTACATCCGTCAACAAATCCAAGTCATTGTGTGCATGGCTGCCGATGTTAAAAGGCAGCTGTCCCACACTGCCCTGCTCATGAAAGCGTCGCTTCGTAAAATGAATCAAATGGAGAATATGCCGTGCGTCATCCAGAAAAGCGTACGCCTCCGGCGTCATCTGCACCATCCGCGTCGTGCGCCTGAAAAGCTGCACATTCAACTCTTCCTCCAAGGAATGTATCTGTTGTGTGACTGCCGGCTGGGTCACATTAAGCTGTCCTGCCGCTTTTGCAAAATTCAAAGTTTCCGCCACAGCCAGAAAACATTCTAATTGCATTGTCGTCATATTTCGGCTCCTGTTTCCGTTGATTAATAAGTTTTTCTTATTGATTATAACAAATTCTTAATTCACAGACAAGAGTAATGCCGCTACAATGAAGAACGAAAGTAACAATGAAACAAGAAAAAACATATAGGAGGTATCCGATTTATGAATAAAACAGCAACAAACCCGAACTCTGTACCGACCGTAAATCCGCTCGGTACGGAAAGTATAATAAAACTAACCGTCCGCTACGCCGTACCAAGCGTCATCTCCCTCGTTGTCAATTCCCTATACAACATGGTCGATCAGGTATTTATCGGACAGGGTGTAGGATATCTCGGAAATGCGGCAACCAACGTCATCATGCCAATGACCTTGATTCTGATGGCAGTTGCCATGATGTTCGGCAACGGCGCCTCGTCATTTATGAGCCTTCAGCTTGGTAAGAAGAAACCGGAGCAGGCGGCGCACGGTGTAGGAAATATGATAACATTGACCATCGGGGCAGGCATTCTCTTCCTCATCCTATTTGAAATCTTCTTAGAACCGCTGTGCTGGCTGTTCGGTGCAAGAGGTGAAGTCATGTCCTATGCGGTGGACTATGGCAGAATCATCGTGCTCGGTTTTCCGGTCTTCGTCATCGGCGTCGGTTTCGGCAATGTCATTCGCGCCGACGGACGCCCGAAAGCGAGCATGAACGGAATGCTCATCGGCTGTGTTACCAATATCATTTTGGATCCCATTTTTATCTTCGTATTCCATTGGGGCGTCAAAGGCGCAGCATGGGCTACCATTATCGGTCAACTTCTCAATGCCGCTTATTATGCTTTCTGCCTGTTCCGTCTTAAGACAGTTCATCCTGTGAAGCATGATTTTATTCCGGACAAAAACATTGCCGGCAAAATCATCTCCCTCGGCTTGTCTTCCTTCTTCACGCAGATTGCCGGAACCGTCGTCATCGCACTGCAAAACAATCTGTTAGTCAAGTATGGGGCAGACTCTGTCTATGGCGCGGATATTCCTATGGCAGCGCTTGGCATCACGATGAAGACCAGCCAACTCATCACGAGTATTGCCTTAGGAATTGTTTCCGGCGTGCAGCCGATTCTCGGATACAATTACGGAAGCAGGCAGTACGCAAGAGTCAAACAGACTTTTAAACTCTCACTGATTTCCTGCACCGCTATCATGATGGCAGCGTTGTTTGTATTTCAGTTGTTCCCGGAAACAATCATCAATCTTTTCGGACAGGAGTCAGAATTATATATGGAATTTGCCGTTAAATGCTTCCGTATTTACCTAATGGCATGCTTCATGATTCCATCCAGCATGGTCATCGGTATCTTTTATCAGGCGATTGGCAAGCCCATACCATCCATGATCCTGTCACTGTCCAGACAGATTATCTTTCTTATTCCTGCCATGCTGATTCTCAGCGAACTGATAGGTGTGGAAGGTATTTTATGGGCCGGTCCGGTGTCTGATGTCTTCTCCGGCCTGATTTCGCTGGTTACCGTGTTTATAAGCCGGAAAAATATCTTTTCCGAGCACGCAACCGCACCGAAATCCGGCAGTTTCAGTATGCGTGTCATGTTACATTCACGCCGTCACGGAACTTTTGAACAGTATCCATGTGCTGATAAAATAGCTAACCAGCAGCAATAGGAGTATCATACCCGTTAAGGACATCTGCGCAAGCAGCACGCTAAATCCGATGTATGCCGTAACCTGCGCCGACACCGACTGCACATAATACCCCACGATAACCGCCGCGACACAAACCGCCACCGCTACCGGCAGGCCGAACCATACGCCAAGCTGCCGCAGTACGAGTCGTCCGATGTCCTTCTCTTCCACCCCTAGCTTGCGCAATACAGCAAAACGATATTTATAATGCGCGGAATCGAGAAGCTGCTGCAGGGAAAGAACCGTAAAACAAATCACCATCAACACCACCGCCCCATAAAGCATGACCGCCTGCAAGACAAACATATTTGCCTTCGTCTCATTAACCTGCAGCGTACGCATACGGATATAATAGTCTACTCCGTCCTCCACATTCTCCGGATATACCGATAGGAAAAGTTCTTCCAGCCCACGCGCTTGTGCATATGGAATCTTGTCTGTTGTCATAACGTACCTATCACGCATGACCGCAAGCAGGTTCTCACAAACACTGTCCGGAAACACCAATAGTACATCTGTATATGGATTATAGAGCGTCTCTCCTACCGCCTCCGTATAGCAGTCTGTTTCAGCAAGCTTCAAGCTGCCTGTATCTGTCATGATTTCCTTATGCGTTCTTAAGAACGCATTCCGCTCTTCTTGCGTGGCGATTGACTGCCACTGAGTCGTAAATTCGTTTTCTTGCAGAGAAATCTCCTCATACCCCAGCATTTTCCTGATACTGTTGTAATCATGCAATGAAATAGCCACCGCCGGAAAATCCAGTTTGATTCGGTTGCGAAAGTCTTCTCTCTTTGGCAGATACAAATTGAAGGTAAGATCGTAAACTGTCTCAATCCCTTGTTCTTCCAGATACTCCGTCACAAATTCATAATCATCGCGCGGAAGTTCCGCTTCCTCATAGACGCTCGTATATCCGGTCGAAATCTGTACGTCGTACTTCGAGCGTATCTCCAGAAAACCGAACGCCCATCCGATTAAAACAGGCGCCGCCATCAGCATAAATATTGCCGCCGCAAGCGTTGCACAGATCAAGGTCATGGTCTTATTCGTGGTAGACAGCTTCGTGGTGATCTGCCCGTAGAAAAACAGATTCTGATTTCGGTATCTGTGTTCCGGCGACCGTTCCTTCCATGCCACGAGCATGGTGTTTGTAAGATAGATAACCGCACAAATGATAAATAACAGGTTGCCCAGAACAAACATCATATACTGATTGTTCGTGCCTGTTCCCATTGAAAGATAATATTGATTCTGCACGGAAGGCACACTCGCTGCAAACAGTGTTTGAAACATTGCGCATATCAAAAGCCCGATCAGCAATGTCTCCCGCTTACTGCCACTACGGCGCGTATCTTTGCTTCCGACTGGATTTGCCGACGCAGCGGTCCTTTCATCCATCCTTTTTCCCAAAAACCATATCGCAGACCACAACAATGTAACCGCCGGCAGCAGAATATTGCCCCAGAACATAATATGCACCGGAAATGGAAATCGGCTGTCAAAATAGAAATGCTTCTTCTCAATTCCAGACACCAACATCCATACCGTCAAGACCTCAAACAGAATCATTATAACCGGTATCTGACGGCTTTTCTTCAAAGAAGGCTCATTCGCCCTGTCCACAGACAACATGTCGATGATCTTAAGTCGCCTGATTGCCCGAAGGTTCAATATTCCGACAGCAATAAAACTTAACACAAAAAAGCCTATTGTCAGGAGAACCGTGTCCGGAAACAACGTCCAAGTTATGCGAAAATCTTTATCATAAACAGACATCACCATCGCGGTGATCAACTGCGAGCCGAACATACCAAAGATGATTCCCAGCATAATCGCAATCACTCCCATTACAAACGTCTCCGCCAAGAAAAGTATACCGATGGTCTTCTGCTCCATCCCCATAACTGCCTGCAATGCAAACTCTTTCTGTCTGCTTTGCAGCATATATCGGTTGACATAACTTATTAAAAACAATAATAACAGTGTGACAGCGCAAATTGCATATTTCATCCCGTCACCCAATATTCTAAAATTGTACTCCACCCCGATATCCGGCTGATAATACTTGCTGGAAATAGACAGGAAAGAATAGAACAACGTAACGCAAATAGTCATCGTCACAAGATAGACCAGATATTCCTTCAAGGACCGCTTTGCGTTCCTAAACACGAGTTTCGCATACATGGCTCTGTCCACCTCCAATCATCGTCAATACGCTTAAAATCTTATTAAAAAAGGTGCTTCTGTTATCTTCTCCCTTACGAAGCTCCGTAAAAATCGCGCCATCCTTCAGGAACAGAATCCTTTCGGCGTAACTGGCAGTAAAAGCGTCGTGGGTTACCATGAGAATCGTCGCGCCAAGCTGTTCATTGATCTGCTGCATGGTAGAAAGCAGCATCTGCGCAGAATGACTGTCTAGCGCTCCTGTCGGTTCGTCCGCCAGAAACAGCTTTGGGTGATTAATTAACGCCCTCGCACAGGCACACCTCTGTTTCTGTCCGCCCGAAACCTGATACGGATATTTGTGCAGAATATCGCCGATATTCAACTGCTCACACATTTCCTCAACACGTCCTTCTACCTCGCTTGCCGGAACCTTGTTAATTGACAGCGCGAGTGCAATATTCTCTGAAATCGTCAGCGTATCTAACAAATTAAAATCCTGAAACACAAATCCCAGATTCTCCCTGCGAAACCGCGCAAGCTCCCCTTGCTTCATCTGCGTAATATCGATGCCACGCGGCGCTTTCTTATATGACGCCTTATCTTTCCCTATAAGACGCACATCCTCTTCTGCCTGCTGCCCATGCAGATAAATATGTCCCGCACTCACTGTATCAATCGTGGAAATACAATTAAGAAGCGTCGTCTTTCCGGAACCGGAAGCGCCCATAATACCAAGAAACTCCCCCTCCTCCACCGTAAAACTGATCCCGTCTATCGCCTTCGTAATGTTGCCCTCATTGCCATAATACTTCTGAATCTGCTCTAACTCTAAAATCGTACTCATGTTATATCATTCTCCTCTATCATTATCATTTTTCTCTATCAGTTTCCATGCATTCATGCCTGTTATCTCCGCTCTGTCAGAATCATTATTTTTTATTTCCACTCTCTACTCTGCATGATAGCAAAACCGTACTTGTATTTGTATCAACTTTTCTTACGAAATTCTTACGGAAATGTAAGAAGTGCAGGGTATCACCCCTGCACCTTAGCTACAAAATCATTAATATGAAAAGAAAGCATAACCGTCGTGCCCTCCTCCTCGGAGACTACCTCCAAACCGATTCCCAATTTATCACAAAGCTTCTTACATAGATATAGCCCGATTCCGGTAGCGCTTTGAACGGTTCGCCCATTGCTTCCCGTAAACCCTTTGTCATAAATCCGTGGCAGGTCGCTTCCTGCAATACCGATTCCATTGTCCTCTACCATAAGAGAAACCATATCCGCCTTTTTCACGGAATAAAAATGTATCAACGGCTTGTCTCCGCGGTATTTAACCGCATTGCCAATCAATTGGTTCAAGATAAACCGCAGCCATTTATCATCAGTGTAAACATGCTCTTCCATCTCAGCTACAGTAATCGCCACACCATTTTGGCGCAGCAGATATTTGTTGTCGGCAATCGCACTGTGAACCGCATTCGCCAGATCAGTCTCCCGAATGATGTAATCCTTCTCCGTATACTCGCTGCGGGCAAAATACAGCGCCTGCTCCGTATAGTGATTCACACGCTCCAGTTGCGCAAGCAATTCCCTTGTAAAATCACGACGGTTGTTCTCACTAAGAAGCTTTATCGCCGCAAGCGGCGTCTTCACTTCATGAATCCACTGTTCGATATACTCTTTGTATTCCCTGCGTTCTTTCTCAATGTCTGCAATTTTTTCCAACATGGACTTTTCAGCCATTTTCATGATTTCAATATAAACCGCATCGTCCGCCCGCTCAGGCTTCGCCACAACCTCGGCAATCAGATAGCGTTCTTCCAACTGCTCCGTCATGGCGAGCAGCTTGTCCAGATACTTTTTACGTGTGAAATAAGCTGCTGTCAGATAACAGCACAAGACAAGAATCCAAACAAACAGAATAAAGAGAATACTGTCTCCCTCATTGCCGCTTACCGTAAGAAATAGCGCGAGAAAAGCCATCCCCAATAGGTTGACTAATATGACGGGCAGTTTATTCATCAAATACATCTTGCCGTTCATAATATATCTCCATACCTAAATGCTCCTGCCTTCAAATCCCTGTCTGCTTTCAATCTTCTTAAATGGAAATACACACTCCACGGTATCATGAAAGCAGATACCCCTGCCTATGCTTCGTCTTAATGAAATCCGTCACCCCGATACCGGACAGTTTCTCTCTGATTCTGGTGATATTCACGCTCAACGCATTGTCATCCACATAAAGCTGACTATCCCACAAGAAATCAATCATATCATTCCTTGAGCAGATTTTTCCGGCATGACTGAAAAGATAGTAGAGAATCTTCACCTCATTCTTCGTCAGTTCCGCTCTTTGACCGTCATACTCGACGAAACTTCCTTCCAGATGCAGACAAACATCATTCCATGTGAGAATTTCCTGCCCGCCGGACGCAGATACCCTCCGCAAAAGCGCCGCAATCTTTGCAAGCAGAATCGCCGTGTGATAGGGCTTGGTCATGAATGCGTCACCGCCCAGCATAATGCTGTTCAATTCATCCATATCCGTATTGCTGCTCGTCACAAAAATAATCGGCATATCAGAAAAAGCCCGAATTTGCGAACAGATTGTAAAACCGTCATCACCCGGCAGTTTAATGTCTAGCAGAATCAAATGTGGTTCATATGATTTCACCTGTTCGACCACCGACGTAAAATCCGTCACGCTTTCCGCATCATATCCGTTACCGATTAACAGATTTTTTAATTGCTGTTGTATTGTAATATCATCTTCAATGATTAGTATTCTGTATTTCATAAATATTGTCTCTTCAAAGGGAGTCTTTTCTATTAAGACGATTAATCAATGTAAGCAGCGGAAAAAGGGACTATCTGCAATTGAATAAAAGTTAAATAAGCGGAAACTTTATTGAATGCTGCTCATATTCTATTCACAACATCAGCTTCTCTAACATCTCAATCAGCGACAAATCCGCCGGCAGCCACTGCACGTCATATAATTCGCTCTTCGTAAGCCATCTGGCGGCTTCCGCCTCCTTAAGCACCAGTCCGCCCGCATTCACTTTTGCCAAGAAGCAGTCCATCGAAAGGTGAAACGCCGGATAATCATATTCTATAGTATGTATCAAACTGCCCACTTCGATATCGGTATCCAATTCTTCCCTGATTTCTCTGACAAGCGCATTCTCCGGCGATTCCCCTTCTTCAATCTTACCGCCCGGAAACTCCCACTGCCCTTTGAATTCTCCGTATCCTCTGGCTGTCGCAAAAATCTTCGCAGGTTTCTCCATGTCGTCACAGATGATTGCCGCCACTACACGTATTGTTTTCATACTGCATTCCCCTCGATGATTGATACACTCTGAAGCTTCTTCTATACATATTACCATACATAGATTTATTTTCCTAATAGAAAATGTCATGCCCTCACTCCGAAGCTCCATAAAACCATCACTTTCCGCCCAGCACTTCCCCGACAGCCCCACAGACATTATCAATCATATCCTCATGCGCCGGGTTGTACCTTTCAAGGGCATCTATCACGTCATTTCTGGGAAAAGCGCGCAGAAACTCCTGCTCCTTTTGTATACAGATCAGATATTCATAGATGCGGTCTATTCCCGTATATGCAGATAAATCCTTAAGCACGGGATAATCCAGTGTCAGAATCGTGTCCTGCGGCGCAAAACGCATATCATACCACTTGAAGAACTCCGGTATACCTTTGACAAAGGTATCATACAAGCAGCGATTCCCATAGCTGTCAAATTGTGTCTGCATATCATTATACAAAGCAAGCGCCGCTTTGACCTTCTTCTCCACGCAGGCTAACCCTGTTTCATACGCCTGCTGCGCTGACATTCCTTTCGAGCGCGTCGTAAAATCTCTTGTTCCGGTATGTCCTTCTCCCCTGTCCTCCTCATCTTTCTCCGCATATTTCGCTTCGCGGATGCAATAGAGCACTGCTCCCATCAACTGTTCCGCTTTTTCATAAGTAACAGACGTACTGTCCCCCGCCGTGTAGCGCTCTGTCAGCTTCGCCACGATCGGCATGATTTCTTCTATCGATATTTGATTCTTATCCAAAAAGTTCATGAAGCGCCTCCCAATACAAATCGTAATCCCACCGTTTCACTTCGTCCAATTCTTCATATTCTCCATACCCCTGCGTCTCACGATACCCACGATATCCCGCACGGATTGCCTGCGCAAAATTTGCGAGGCAGGTTCCCTCCAGATAATCCAAATCTCCATAACATGTCCGGTCAAACTGTTCTTTCATGAAATGCAGCAGTTCGTCATCCGAAATCTCATCCTGCATCTCATTCTTATATAAGAAGAAAATTTCCTGTAGACGGATCAGCGTATCAACATAACTGCTTTGGCTAATAAAGTCCGAATCGCAGAATTCATAAATAATCTTAGGCATAATTCCCTCACCGAATTCTACCCTTCGTGACTGCCGCAGGGCATGACTGCGCTCTGCAACAATCAATTGTGCATCCTGTTCGCTTAAACTCAGTCCGTATTGCTCCGTAACCCGATTTGTTTCGACCACTTTCGCCAATTGATTCTGCTGCTGCAATAACACCATCCAATTCTGCTCCATGTACCTTCCCCCTTCGTTCTCATTCATAGCATTTGCCTCTGTTTACATCCCATTCATTAAGATTTCACCAAATACAATGCGCTATAACCTATCACGCGGAATTTGATTATAGCATCGCATAGAGAACCTTACCAGTCTTGAATTTCCGACACTTTTGTGGTATTATAACAATGGAGTTAAGGTGCAGATTTCATATCTGCTCTTTTTTATTTTCTCTATCTATGTACTCTTATCTCCTTACCTGCCGAATTTTTGATAACATCGGAATAAGCAAAGCCACTGTACGTATAGCGTGAGACCGTCTTCATGGGCATGGGGCAGTCCTGCCTGCTTGAGCGCCACTGCTACCTGCCTTTTAGTCAACAGTCCGTTTTTTCCGCAGATGCCGTACTTCATAGAATGTTCGATAAACCTGCGGAAGTGATATCTGATTTTCATTTCCCAATTCACTTTGAGCAGCAAAGACTTCTCCGTCTCCCTCGGTATTCCCATGAACCTCTTTGCCGCGCCCTTCTCCATAATCAGCCAGATATCCGTAGGCATATTTGTCCCACTTGTCAATTTCCCAATAATCTGCGTGGTAATAAAATACGGGATGTTTGCATAAATCTTATAACTGCCCTTTACAGGTAATCTGTATTTCAAAAAATCCCCGCAAATTAGCTGCAAATTGGAATATTTTGACAACCGCGCTCCTGCCCTTTCATACATTCTGCGGTCAATTTCGACAACCGTGTCATTTCTATTAATATTGCTCAGTTCCACGATCCTATGAATCAATTTTTTTGCTTGTAATAAAATTCTGTGAATCAGATATATGTTTTGTATAATCATTGTTTGGATGTTTTCTGCCTTTTTGCATTGTATGCCTCCTTCATATTCTGTCATTCGCAGCATCTTAATATGCCACTTCATCTGATAAAAGGCAATAAAAAAGCAGGTGACCATCCATTCAAACGGAATTTCCCTGCTTTAAAATCTAAAAATGAAGATACGCAAATAAGCGTTGTCAAATACCGCCGCGCTTCTTATCCTGTATCCTCTTAAGCAAAAATACGATGCCGACCGCCAATACAATCGTTACCGCAAGACCACCCTCCGGTCCGAACGCGCCTCCATTTATGATATCTCTATTGTCTGTCAGCGTACTTCTGAATACAGAGCACTCCGTGACTATACCACTCACCCGTAACCCCCAGAAGTTACCCTGCACCAGATTCCAAACACTGTGGAACGCGGCAATTCCCCATATGCTTCCCCGCTCAATAAAATACAGCGATGCAAATATCCCGTATAGAACCAGATTGATAAATGCCAGCACGCTGATTCCGTTATTAAGAAGATGCAGCGCCGCAAATATCAGCGCATTAGACAATATTGCCACCCACATGGAATACCGTCTGCCAATCGACACCATCAGATATCCTCGGCAGATCACTTCCTCGCTCATTCCCTGAAGCATAAATCCAACCGTAAAAAGTACAAATACTCCGATACTGAATGTGCCTGAAAAACCATTGACTTTTATTGCTCCTGTCAGCACGCACAGAAGCACCGCTGCGGAAAAGAGTACGAAGCCCATGCCGAATCCAATCAGATAGTCCTTACCCGCCCTTTGTCTTGTAAAGCCGATTGCATCCATTCTCCGTTTCTGGATAAACCTGCAGAAAGCAATCGTGACTGCCGTCATTCCGATAGTAGCAACCAGTGACACGACCATATAAATATCCGAAGAGGCTATCTGCATTGCCGCCGCCGTTGCTCCTTCCACATCCCCTGCCTCTAAAGCTTTCTGATACATTTTATTCTGCGACAAGAGCAACACTTCCATCGGCATCATACACAAAATCTGTGCAATTCCTCCGACAAGAAACACCGCAATGAAAACCAGTATTTCCAGAATCCAGTTCATACCCTTTTGCCTTTCCTGCGCTTTGATGACTGATTCCGGTTTCACTAATTGTAAATCCATAATAATCCTCTTTTCTTTCCTTATTTTATATGACTATCCAATTATAATCCCTCGTATGCTCTTTTGCAAATATAGTCCGATAATTGCTACAACAGCTTTCACGCACATTCAATCCCATAGTCAATTTGCAATGACTAATGAAGTATCATTCCCTCCTTCACAACGGTATATTGTGATACAAATTATTAACTACATATCGCACTCTTTTGTATATACAATCATTCGTTGTGGAATAATACATAGAACAACATTACACACATCGAAGAGGTATCTGATATGAAAGAACTGCGCGAGAAAATACGGGAATTGCGGGAAGATCGTGATATAAAGCAGAAGACCATAGCCGACTATCTGGGCGTCTCTCAGCAAACTTACTCAAACTACGAAAACGGATATCGAGAAATTCCCACATGGGTAGTTACCGCTTTGGCGAAATACTATAAAGTCAGCACAGACTATCTTCTTGGTGCGGAAACCGGTTATCTCGGCAGCACCAATCTGAAGAAACTCTATCTGGAAAATATTACAATGCATGATGTAGTGTATGATATTCAGCAGTTAAAACGAAATGAGCGGAGAGATCTGGTCAAATATATCCGCTATTTGAAAAGCATCGAACAGCCAAAATAATCATATGCTCTATATTCCGATTGTTACTTTGGTTTTGCTCGTGACACTCTTTGTAACATTTGCAGCCATAACCGGCATACGCGAGGTGCATATATGAAAAAATTGCGCGGACTGATACGAGATTTACGGGAAGACCATAAAATAAAACAAAAAGCAATTGCAAGTTATCTGGATGTTTCCCAACAGACTTATTCCAACTACGAAAGCGGCCGCCGTGATATACCGACTTGGGTAGTCGTTGCCTTGGCGCAATATTATAAAGTAAGTACCGACTATCTCTTAGGTGCGGATTCCGGCTACCTCGGCAGTACTAATCTCAAAGATTCCTATCTGGACGACATTACGCTCCACGATGTCATGTTTGATATGCAACGCCTTGCTCCTCTCGAAAGAAAAGAGCTGCTCCGATATATCGAATATCTGAAGCACGTCGAATCATCATAACTCTTTATTTTCTCATATTTCTTCTCTGATTCCATGTTAAAATTCCGTACCGGTCTTATTCACGCAATGCTCCTTTATGCCAAAACCATAGTATATGTGCCAACCCAAGGATTACTGCACTGATTCCAACAACCGCTCAATGATATCGAAAAATAATGCAGGGGACAGCACATGCTGTCCCCGCTTTTACTTACCGCAATATATCCTGATCGCTTCAGCTGTAAACTTAGCCGTCCCCTCGCCGCCTGCACGGTCGATGTTGTCGGTAAACTCCCCACCGTCAACATACATCTGCCCAAGACCATAAATAGTCTCGTTGGAGCACTGATAATAGTGCTGCGTGATATAATCCTGCAATTTTTTTACCTGACGCTGTACGGCATCAGATTCCGGCGCACACTCTTTCAACCTGCCGAATTCTGCAAATATCTGCATCAGCTTCTCCGCCACAGCCTGCTCTTCCTCCTTGCCTCTTCCTGCATGTTTCTGCTCATACTCCTTGTATTCTGCGGTATTACCCCACTGCTCTTTCGCCTGCAGTGCGTATTCGTCAATCTTCTTCGTGTCAAATACTGAAAAATCCATTGTCCTCACTCCTTTAAGCTGTATTTCACGGGCAAAGCCGATTAAATTTTCCAGACGTTCTTTCTTCATGGTAAGCAGCTTGATCTGCTGCTCCAACGCCATCTTCCTATCGAAATCCGGTCTTGATATGATTTCCTTAATCTCTTTTAACGGAAATTCCAACTCACGGAACAGCAAAATCTGCTGCAGCGTCTCCAAAGCCGTATCGTCATACAGCCTATAACCGGACTGTGTGTACCGTGTTGGTCTGAGCAGTCCGATCTTGTCATAATATTGCAGAGCGCGTATACTCACTCCGGTCAATTTGCTGACTTCATTTACTGTCATCATTGTCATTCCCTCCCGTGTAAGTATACCATAAACTATTACGCTGCGTAGGAGTCAAGACTATTTTTTATTTTATGCAATCATGCTAAAATAAACGCAAGTTAAATTTACATTTTGAGCTATAATAAAAATTTACATTGCGCAACTTAACGTTGACAATGTGCATTCAGAGAAATATAGAAAATGTCAATATGATTTGGTAGCATTTCCCTATCAAATTACAGGAGGTATCACACAATGAATTTAGGTGAGAAGATTTACAAGTTAAGGAAAGAAAAGGGACTATCTCAAGAAGTTCTGGCCGAACAGCTAGGAACCACCCGACAAGCCGTCAGTAAATGGGAGAACAATCAAGGGTTTCCTGAAACAGAAAAAATATTACAGTTATCCAATATTTTTGAAGTGTCAACTGACTTCCTACTAAAAGAGGAGAAATTAATACAAAGCGCCACAGAAGAACGTGGATATTATGTAAGTATGGAAATGGCAAAAAGTTATATTGCTAATGCAAAAAAACTGAGCCGCTACATGGGCATAGGTTTTATGTCATTAGCCCTGACCGGAATACCCTATGTAATGCTTGATGTAAATACCACGGGACGCTACTTAGGTATAGGTATCTGCATTGCTGTAGGAATCATCTCATTTGTTCTTGGAATGTTTACAGAACAGGAGCGGTTCAAAGTCTTATAGCAGGAACCGTTGATATTTGATTACGGATATATGAAAGATTTAACTGCGGAATATAGGTCTCGAAAGAAAAAATATATAGCTCTATCCGCTTCCTGTACCGTCTTATTTATCCTCAGCGTCTTAGCGCTTTCCTTAACTGTACGGGAAAATGTTATGTGGGCTGATTATCGTTCATTCATTTTTCTCGGATTCTCCATCGGTCTGTTAGGCATGGTGTATTCTGCCGGGACGATGGAAGCGTATGAGTTACTTGTTAACAATGAACATTATACAAGCCGTCTGCTCTTTAAAATCAGACGCAAAATAAAGCAGAAACTTGAGATGTAAAAGACATTTGACAGACGAATCTCCTCATAACTGCTGCCATGATGGCAGATAAAAAGAAGACAATAAAGAAAAGTTTGATATCCAAACATATCATGAAATTGTCGCCTTTACAGAAGGGAAAAATTAGATGAAATTGAAAAAGCACGTGAATCCGGAAAACACCCGTATCAGAAAGTACTGTCGGTTCTACTCAGCGGTTTGATTTCTTTTATCATCTGTATGATATTTATGCGGCTGCTGTAAGGCAGCCGCTTCCACGCACACAGTCAATATAAAATAGCAGCGTTTTATTTCATTCACCGTAACAGAAAAATGATGTGTCCAGTTCACACGATCAGACTTTTAAAACACTAAATTGTCACGCAGTTTTGACAGTTCATACTCCTTCGCCTTAACAACGACCGCCTTTTCTTTAAAAATCTCACCGGCAATCCGCCGCTCCAAGTTTCTTCTCTGTTCTAAATGCATAACCAGACCGTCTAATCCCTTAAGCCCGTACTTTCTTCCGCAGGGCGACTCTTCCAGATATTTTATCATCATCGGGAACCATAATTCATGACCATCGTCATCAGAACGCTCTTTTCTGATTACCTCAACCGCTCCTACAATGTCCTCCACGTCTAAATAAATGATTCTGTACGGTCGATCAGCCAGCACCTGACATAGTTTTGCGTAGAAAGACAGAATCTCTTCATCCGTCATCATAAAATACAGCATTAGATTTTCTATGATATTCTGAAAAATAGAGCACTCAAAAATCTGCCCTTCACCCTGCCATCTGCCGAAGCGCTCGAAAATCACCTTTTCAAAAGATTCTCTGTCAAAGTTACCGTTATAAATCTCATACTGTTCCAGCTGCTTATGAAAACCCGGAATCTCCGTTAGAATCTGCGTATAGCAGATAATCCTATGATCCCTCTCCGTGACAGTCTTGGCTCCAATCTCCTCAGATAGCGACGGGTAAGCCTCCCGTATGTCTTCATACTGCTCCTTCGTTACATAAGCGCACCACGCCAGTTCCACAGGGGAATAATCTCCCTCGCGAAACACCTGATAGTCTTTCAAATATTCAGAAAGGCGACGTACAAAAGTCGATTTACCCGCGCCTTGTAACCCTTCAATAAAATAATTGATTCTCTGCATCAAAACTGCTCCTTATCTTTTCCGTTAACATTTCTATCCTTCTCACACCGCAATTTTATCCAATTCGTCTTCTTGCTGATTATCTTATAATATTTTTATCAACAAAAGGAGGTAATACATATGAACAGCGAACTGTTTGAAAAATTTAACGATGGCTTTCTCAAACTGCCGGACGCCATAAAGGAATTTGCAAATATTCCATGGTCCGTACATCCGGTCTTCGAGGGCGTAGAACTCAAACACATTGTCACATCAAAAGACACCGACGGACAATTCAGTTATCACCTTGTTCGCATTGCACCGGGTAAGAGTATCAAAAGCCATGTCCACGAAACACAGTTAGAAACCCACGAGGTTATTGCCGGTTCCGGAATATGCATCAATAACGGCAGCGAAATCATTTATGAAGCGGGAACTATTTCTATTATGCCGGCTGGCATTTTGCATGAAGTCACCGCCGAAAAAGACGGACTTTACCTATTTGCAAAATTCATTCCGTCATTGTGCTAAACAATACGCTTTACAGACTGCACATATTCACTCGGCGTTAGTCTTACAAATTTGTGAAAGCATCGATCGAAGTGGCTTTGGTCACAAAATCCTGTGGCATAAGCCGCTTCAATCACGCTTTTCCCCTCTTCTAATATTTTCTGTGCCTTTCTGACCCTGCATTGTATCTGAAACTGATGCGGCGTTATTCCACATTCCAATCGAAACCGTCTTATCATATAATACGGACTCATCCCTACATATCTCGCCATGTCATGAATCATGATCGACTTTTCCGGCTCTTCCATAATGAGACTCTTCAGTTTCCGGATATAAGCGGTCCCATCTTCCGCTTCATCTGTAATCAAGCCTGCATTGATACATACACACAGCATAGAATAGGCGGTTCCCTTCACCGACTCTATTGTATGCGGCGTGTCCGGCATAATACAGAAACAGTCATATGCATGATAAATTTGTTTTCTGCCGTTACAAATGATACAGACCTCACCGTCCAAAACCCAACCTAGCGTAACATGACATGCATGTGTATGCATCGGATAACTCTGCGTTGCATACCGATAATAAATGTATTCAACGTCATTATTCTTCCGACAATAAATAACATTGTTTCTCATATGGTTTCTCCATCTAAAACATCACTTCACTTTGCTGTCCGCTCAACTCTCAGCCGGAACAAAAGTGTCCTCAATACATCTGTTCGACTTTAAACTCAGGCAAGATTTTTATTGACTTGAATAGACAGCTTGCGCTACACTTTATACAAATTACTGCTCTTATCCACCAATCATAACAGAGGAATTCATATGATAAAAAGTATTGAAGGCTTAGTCTCTTTCCCTGTAAATGCACAAAGAAACTCATTTTTTGGCGCCCTTTCTTCCATTCTTCTATACCGTAACGCTTGCACAGAAGACACACCTTTTTTCTGTGGCAAATATCAACGTAACTGTATACGATGCGGCGATTGCGGAAACGAACCTTTTATTAATAAACATCACCTTCAAATATATCAATATTTGATTACAATAACAGGCTGCGCGTATTTTTGGATTGATAAGGAAATTGGTAATTCTTACGACAGGCAATACATAGCGGACGAGTTTTCAGAAACCGCTCTTGATCGGCTGTCTTTAGCTTTATATGCATCCGGCTACCGCTATGAGGCAATGAACAAAAATATAGAAGAAGCTATCCTATTTGATAGAATAAAGCAGTCTATCGAAGAAAAACAGCCTATCCTGATCAAATTGAGCCTCGGCGATCTGTGGGCAGTGGTAACCGGATACGATGATGCTAAAAATCTTCCCTACTTAATGAAAGCACGCCATTCACCACAACTTAATAAGGACTGGTATCATAAGCTCAGCAATATCGTTTTCATAACAGATAAATATGATAGTACGATTTCCTTGTCCGAATCTCTTGGTCATATGATCAATCACTTAAATACCGGAAGCAGGAATAAGCTGGAACAAAAGATCTATCAAAAATTGGAAACGGAAGCAGACGGAAAAAAACTTGGCAAGTGGTTAAACCAATTAAACGGTCTAGCCATAGAAACCAGATGGCACGCATCTGAATGTTATCGGAATACGCTGGCATCTGAGGTTGACGATGATAAATGCAAAAAATTACTTTTAGAAGCCGCCGATTTACATCTCCATTTCCATGATCAGGCATGGAAAATCTGGGGCCTTCTGGGTGTTTCGCCACAAACTTTCTATTGTGTGCCTCACAATATCAATGAATTATTGGATAAATCATCTGCCCGGACAGAACTTAAATCCTTATTTCAGGAATTATTTACCATAGACCGTCAAGTCTCCCATTTACTGCAGGAATGTCTATCTTTACTGTAATCATATATGCCGGGGCCGTCGCACTGATATTATTATTATCAGCATGTGCGACAGCCTCATATATAAAATTCTCCTGCTTACACCGTAATCTCAATCAGATTATCTTCCATTCCGACAATACAACTCTCATAATATCCGTCCCCCGTCGTTCTGGGACCGCTCGTAACTCGGAAACCATCGCCTTGTAGTCTGGCTGTAAGCGCGTCTACCTCTTCTCTGCTTCCAACGCTGAAAGCAAGATGCGTATATCCGGTACGGTTCAATCCTTTCTCGTCATCGCTCATATCCGATTTATTCATAATCTCCAATCTTGCCCCATCGTCAAAAGTCAAGAAATATGAACGAAAACCCGTCGCCTGATTATGATACCCATCGTTCGCCGACGCGTTGAAATATCTGACAAAAAAATCTCTTGCCGCCTCTAAATTATTTACATACATTGCAACATGCTCGATACGCATAATTTCCTCCACTCTCACCTGTTCATCTCATCCACAATCTTCTCCGGCTTCGCCGTCATCTCCACCCATGCCGGAATAAAACCGCTCTTGACTGCGTTGCGCACGGATCTGATATTGGACCATGCAGAACAGTAAAAGGGCACTTTCCCTCTTCGCAATATTTCCACCGCCAGACTGCTTGTCAGTGCCGCCGCTACTCCGCGTCTCCTATAGTCCGGCAGTACGTCAACGCCAATCTGCCACATAGTATCACAATCGGCAGAGCAGGCTGCAAATCCGATAAGCCTGCCGCAGTCATATGCTCCGATTCCTAACACGTCAAGTTCTTTCCTATCTGCGCAAAGCGCATTGCTCCATTCCGGTTTGTACAAATTTACAAAATCAGACGGTCCCAATATTTTCAATTCATAATCACATGACAATGCATAAAGTTTCTCGATGTCCGGAAGATAGTATTCCGCCATAAAGCATACCTTATGTCCTTTTTGCATTAGTCTCTCGTTGAGCCAATGCATATTTGGCGTCTCAAAGCAATGATAAAATTCAAATTTTCCTATGTACTCTTCCACAATGTTCCGATATTCATCCCGGACAGACGCGACAATATTATTTCCATAAGAAACCATATTGCAGGTGATCGGTTCCTTATAATACTTCCGCGCTCTCTCTCCTACGCCGGATTTAACAATTACGTGATGGCTGCATAGAAAATCGTCCGCGTTACAGTTAATATCCAACGCAGACTGTTCCATTGCAATTTGCAGAATCTCTTTATTTGTCACTATTCCGGTTCTCCTTACTCGAATTGTAACGCAATTGCTTTTATTATGATTCTTAAAACAATTGTTTTTATATTTTCATTTATTATAATATATCTGTACTACTTCTCACAATTAATTGTTTAAAAGTAAGCAGTATATTTGTAACAATTCAGCCTTCACTGTTTCGCCGGATTCGGACACGTAATAATCCACAAATAACCAAAGCGATCCTTTATAAGAGAACCGCAGCCACCGTCATCCGGTTCCGGATGCGGCTTTAGCGGTGAAACCACTGTTCCGCCTTCCGCCAGCACCGAAATGGCTTGCAATGCATCCTCCTCTGAGTCCATGTGAATCATCAGTTTGATACTCGTATTCACTTCTGCACCTTCAAAAGCGTCTCCCGCGGACATATGCGTATTGCCGAGCGCGAACTCCACGTGCATTACTTTTCCAGCTTGTCCCGGTTTCACGTCGGGCGTATTCTCAGACCAACGGGACATATAATAAATCTCGCCGCTAAACGCCTCCATATAGGTGTGGATTGCTTCTTCACAGTTTCCGTTAAATGATAAATATGGAATTACATTGATCTTTTCTTTGATTGCTTCCATTTTCTTATGCCCCTCTTTCTTCGTTAAGCACGAAACTATTATAAATATAAAGATATTTTATAAGATAAACGGTCAAATATCTAGTAAATTTCCGACATCCATTCATTTTCCTATAGCAGTTCAACCTTCTATTTGCTTTCCTGATTTAACATGATGTTACGCTTCATCCGAAGACTTTCTTGATCTTTCTGAGCTCATTTTCTCTCTCCACCCAGTTCTCCACATACCCGCAGTCGCAGCACACATACCTGATTACCGGTATCTTGCCAATTAACGTTGCCGTACTAGTATAAATATTGTTACCGCTGGCATGGCGGTAAGGATTGTCCGGAATACGAACAATATTTATAGCGCCACATTTTGTACATTTTCTTGTATTCTTCATTTCAGCACCTCCTGCATTGAACAAGCAAAATCAAAACTTCAACTATTAACGTCACTATCATCACCGGCGTCACCATAGGCGCTGTTCCCACGACGCCTGCAAGCAAGAGCATTACCGCCGGAACAATATATTTCCTCGGATGATGCCACAAATCACTCTCTATTTTCCAGCCTCTGACCGGACAGAACCACTCCATAAATACCGACCCGACAGCGCTTTGCAGAGCAAAGAAAACGGCCGTCAGAATCACGTATACACTCATAGTATCCATGCTTTTCATTCCATATTCCCCTATAAAACCGCCATTGATAACATACCAGCTTCCGAGGAAAATCAGGTCCGCCGCCATATTACACAGAAAAATAAACAGACAGTACGGCACGCAGAACGCCGTCTTTTGTCCGGGCAGGAAACGAACCGCCTGCTCTAAATGCGGATCGCAGGATAGCAATATGCAAATCGGCGTATTCAGTGAAAGAATCGCAAATCCGATCGGCATCACGAACACCCCTTCCAGCCTCCCCAGAAAAACGGGCAGTACACACGCCACCAGCCACATGACCGCCGTATTTGCCAGATAATTTTTGTGCGCCGCCATATAGCGAAGCAGATAGCGCCACACAGAGGGTCGCATGCATTTTCTCATAACCCGATTTGTTCTGCTGCCGCAAAAATAGAACGAATAGACATCGGCATGTACTAACAGCATCACTGCCAACAACACACTGCCTGCCAGCATAGGAAGAAAAATCACGCTGTCCCATAACAAGAAAATAACTGCAATGACCGCTGTTCCCCATATGACGCTCCGGACAGCACACCGCACCCAATATTTTCTTACCGCATAAACACAGGCTGTCATAAGAATTGCATTAATCATACAAAGAATACTTCCCAGAATTTCCGTACCGCTCCACACCGAAACAGCTATCACTACCGCTATAAGCCCCAGAGTTTTCGTGAGAATCGTATAGATTCCCAGTACGGACACATAGGCAAAGATAAAGCGCTTTTCATCAAAGGGCATCATAAACATATTTTTCATATTCTCAGCATTATCGTCCGAAACTAAGGCCTGCCACATTACCCCGGCACTAACGCTGCTGACCATCAGATACAGAATAAACGGCGCGATCGTCAAACTAAAATCAGCAAGATGCAGACCTAAAAAGACAATGAACCAAACAGCCAGCGTCTTTGTCACTCTTTCCATTTTCACACCTAATAGTTTATTGGCAAATATCTTGTACATCTGACTTATCTCCTTCTTCACTCTTATTTCCCGATTTCCTTACCCCATGCTTCCTTTTGTCCGCCTCTCTCATCTCGCTCACCTTCCCCATATCGGAGCGCCTTCCGGATATCCACGGCATTAATCTGCCCGCCTTCAAAGCTCTGTCTGATCTGTCCGTCCTCTAATACCAGTACCCGGTCAGAGGTCAGCGTAATGCTTTCCAGAATATGTGAGGAAAAAAGTACCGTCCCGTGCGCCTTATATCCGGCAATCAATTGATATAGAAATTCCGTACTCTGGAAATCCAAACCGTTTACCGGCTCATCCAGCAAAAGCAATTCCGGTTTTAATGCAAAAGCCGTGATCAGAAAAGCCTTTTTCCGATTGCCCGTTGACAGGTCTTTCATAAGCACATCCGTATATTCCTCAAAATGAAATCCTTGTATCAACGCCGCGGTATCCGGATTTCCCCGCTTGTAAGCAGCAGACACGTACGCCATATACTCCCGGAACGTAAAGTACTGAAAAGAATTGTCCTCCGCAAACACGGTATAGCGGCTAATTTTGAAATTATTATCCCGAAATTTCACAGCGTGGTCGTGCATTCGGACTTCTTCCACCCGGAACGTCTCATGCAGTCCTGACAGAGTCTTAATAAACGTTGTCTTGCCCGCGCCGTTTAACCCGATCAGTCCCACTACTTCATTTTGCTTCAGTTCTATGGAAAAATCAGATAATACATTTCTTTCCTTGTGATACCATGCGCTGAGACCTTGTATGGTTAAAAGATTCTTTTCCATCCTAATCCTCTCCTCTATCCTTCTTCATCTTATCCCATGCGGAATATGCAGAATATAGGAACACGCCTCCCGCAATGACATAAACAACAGCCGTTTCCATACTGCCGGATAAACCGCAGACAATAGCCGCCGCTACCCAGACCAAAGCTAAAATACCACGAATATAAATATGACGCATTATGATTTCCTCCTTCACAAAACAACTGATTTTTCCTATAGAGTTACATGCCGACATCATAATTTCTCTCTGCCAAATCACAGTTCCATGCATCTATAGGATTTACTGTACTTACATCATAGCCCCCAAATAAAGCCCGTGCGGAAATGTCCGTAAACGGTAAGATTTTGACCACGAATGATTCCCAAAAGAAAAATGCAAGCCCGAAGGCTTGCAAGGGAGAAAAACTCGTTTTGTTATATCTTATCTGAATACTAACATCTTACTTCCAGTATCTTTTCCAAACAATAAAAAACAATGGCATAAAACTCAAAAAGGATTGAAACATTTATGAAATTAGGAACGTTCAGAAAAAACATTGTCACTGAGTATGATGCAAAATTGGCTTCTTATAAATAAGATAAGTATGGTAGATAAATCTTCTTACATACAAAGTACAAATTTATTTTCTAAAAATTTTTAACCTCTGAACGGTGACCAATGGTTCGCCATAGTAATCAATTCTCACTATTTCACTCTCTTTTATACGTATTTCTTCGAGATAATCTCCTATATATCTTTCAACATATATCCAGCCACCGTTTTTTCTCATACTTCCTGCGTGAATACACTTTACTGATTCTGCGCCATTTACATATATATCAGCACATGATTTATCCAAAATATAAATCATATCTACATATTTAAATAAAAGGAACACCCATCCGGCTAGTGCAATTCCCCACACAAACAATGCTATATTTTTATAATTTATAAGTGGTACAAAAAAAACAGTACTAAAAATGATACAAAGAAACATTAATAAGAATTGTTTATTTAATCCATCTGTATATAATTCAATTTTTGTTTTAGGATGCTTTAACATAACAACTGTTACTATAATATTGATCACAATGCCTATAAGCCCCAAAGCAATATGTAATCTTCCATTCTTATGCCAAAGAGAGATTATAACAATTAACAACTGCATAATAAAAAGATTTATCATCATGTATATATATGCTTTCCTAGCAATATCATAAAATGAATTTCCTCTTCTATATTGAATCTTCCAGTACCCCATTTTCTTATTTTTTGATTTGATATCATACCAATTCTTTATCCAACCTAATATTAATAAAGTAATCGGGACAATTACATAGTACATTGTCTCATTTTCCAATGTTTTCTGTAATATTTCCTGCATCTAAAAATACCTCCTCACACACAAAACAAAGTTAATTTTGCGCATTTGTCAATTCTAATTTACACTTACCACCATTTTTCCATGCTTCTCAAACTTCTACCCCATCAAAACACAACGTAGCAACCGCCCGAAACAGCTCCCCGCTGCATTCGGTCCGTATCATACCGTCGTACTTTTCAGCAGCAGTCCGGGCGCTTTTCAGTCCCCAGCCATGCAATCCGCCTTCTGTCTTGGTTGTTTTCAGTTCTCCATTTTCCTGTATTAATGAAGCCGCAAAACGATTCTCCACCTTGATGACCAGCATTTGATTGATTCTGCGAATGGTAAGTCTCACATACCGCTCCTCTGGTTTCGTCACCTGTCCTGCCGCCTCCAGCGCGTTATCCAGAAGGTTCCCCAATATCACACAGAGGTCGGCGCTCCTGATGCCTGCGCGCTTCGGAAACTCAACCTGCGCCTGCAACTGTATTCCGTCCGCAGCTGCCAATGCGGTTTTGCTGTTAATCAGATAGTCAACCGTCTCATCACCCGTCCAGACAGTGTCCGTCATTTCCCTGACGGGCGTCTGCAGTTCATCCAGATACTTCACAGCCTCCGCGTACTTTTCATGGGTAAGCAACTGACGCAACGCGCCGATATGATTATGGAAATCATGGAACAATTTCGCATTCACCGCATAGGCATTATTAAGCGTAGTGTAATCCCGCTCTAATAATTCCGCCTGCTCGGACTTCAATTTCGCCAATTCCTTTTCACTTTCATATTGACGATTCATATTGAATACCAGCACAGCCATCATCAACACCACTGATAGAATCGTCCATGTGCTAAGCATATCGTCAGAAATCCCAAGCGCGGTCTGCTCAGACAACGTGACGACAGCAATCAGCCCCGCCGCCGAAGCCGTTAACGTAAACCGAAACGCTCTTTGCTTCTCTATCTCCTGATTTTTCAATAAATACAGCGTTCCGGCGAATAATAGAATATGGAGCAGCCAGACGGCGACTTGTCCGCTCACCGTTGCTGCATCAAGAAAAGCAGATGAACGGAATAAAATCCCCATTCCGGCCATTAGAAGGAATGTCCAAAAAGAAACCGCAATCTCATAGTAGATGCTGATAAACAATCCCATTCTCATATCCGCACTAAGCAGACGCTTTCCACACACCGCGATCCAGACTGTTTCTAACGCTGTCCGGTAAAATTCCGGAATCCCCGTAAGAAATGCCGTCACAATAATCACTAAAGAACCTGCTGCCCCGGTCACCAGACTTTTCACAAGACTTTTTCTGTCCGACAGTTCAAGCGAAAGCAGCCTTACAATGAGAAGCAGACACGCAACGACGCGCAATCCCGCCCACAGAATATCGGATAAGAAAATAAACCAGTTTATCTGTATTGAGGGAATCATTATCAAATTGAAATGTGTCATATATGTGTCCCCCAATACATATTAATCCGTTCTTTGACCTCCTGTAAATGAGAGCGGCTGATGGGAAGCGATACGCCGTTTTTAAAGATTACCATGCCGTCCTTGACCTGCATGATATGTATCATATTGACAATACATCCCCGGTCAATATAAATAAATTCTTCCGCGCCCAGTTCCTCGTAAACCTGTCCAAGACTCTTACGGACCTTAGACATACCGCATTCCGTAACAATGCCGGCATTCTTGCCGTCACGCTCAATATAATAAATCTCCTTGTAAGGGATTTTCTCGAGTCTGCTGTTGGTCTGAATCGTGTAGGTTTTGCCGTCTTCTAACAGAATCAGTTTGACAGCGTCCCTTATCGCTGCCGGAAGTCTCTTCTTCGTATCACTTTTCGGCACATAGCGGAATACCGCCAGTTCAAACGCGTCTATGGCATATTCGATATGGGATGTGATAAAAATAATTTTTATATTGGGAAGACGGGGTTTGACTTGCTCCGCCAGTTCCATACCGCTGCTGCCGGGCATTTCGATATCTAACAGAATTAAATCATAATAAAACTTGTCTTCGGTAATGTCATAAAGCAGGTTTTCACTGTCGGTATACGTGGTAATCTCACCGATAGTTCCGCACTGCCTGAAACATTCCTCTGCAATTTGTTTGTGCATCTGCACCGCCTTCATATCGTCATCACAGACTGCTATGTGAAGCATGATATCATCTCGTTTCCTCATAGATTTTGATTCCGGCTTTTGTATCAGGTTTCAGTATGAATTGACGGAAAAGCCAATTCCCCTTTATCATATCCTCCCCGTAGAAATGAATATCCTTCCGCCGTCTACGCGGAACAATTTCAATTCCGGCTCCTGTCGCTTCTTCCACGTCGCAGGTAATCGTTGTACCGTCTGTCGCATAAATCTTTGAAAAACCATTCATGGCAAACCCTGCTTTCTGCATCATCCGTCCCATTCTGCCTGCCATATATTCAAGTTTTCCTTTGCTGTTCACATACACTACCGGAACATCAAACGCCTCTTCATACGCACTACAAAAGAAATCATTGTTTCTCTGTTCCTTTGCAGGTTTCTTCGGGTCAGCCGGACAACCATGCGGGAACAAAATCATGGCAAGTTCTTGTTTTTTCACGCTATCATAAAAATGTTTTCTCTTCGCATCATAGCAAATTGCCACACCGATATTTCCCATCGGCGTCTGAATGATATTGTCAAATAATCCGCGCTTAAAGACAGCCGCCTCGCCCTCTGACTTTGTGACAACACCCCAAACCTGTTTCCCGTCAGCAATCATGTATCGATTATAATAGTCTCCATTTTCTTTATCAAGATATCCCGTCCCGATATAGGTATGATATTTCTCTGCCATCTGCATTGTCCATAAGGACGTGTCAGTTCCACAGTTGTCGGCATACTGCCATATTTCTTTACTCGCCATATAGCTGCACAAAGCCAGTTCCGGCAGCACGACAAAATCCGGCGACGGCAGCTTCGCAATAAGGGATTCTATATACTCTTTTCTATGCGCAATACCTTTGATATCATTGTCCAGTTCTAGCGCAAATACTCTCATATCACTCTTCATTTTGTCCACCTCCCGCCGTTTCCAAAGCCACCAGCAGACTTTTCATGTTTCTCGGCGTTAAATGCTCTTTATAAGCCAGACCGGTGTCCGTTATATGCAACACAGGGTATTTCCCCTTCGTCTGTAAAATGTATTTCTTTTCAATCAGCCAGAATATGACAGCATTAACTTCTTCTCTGCTTAAATAGTCCAAACTCTCATACTCGTCAACGGTATCCAGACAATATTTTATGACCTTCTCTGAATTTGAACCGCGTAAAACACCTATTAATATAGTGACACCAAAATAATGTTTATCACTTATGTGCACCAAAGCCTGCAAAACAATTTCTGCAATTTGAAATACGCTTATGCCTTTATATTCCGGAAACTTCTCTATCATTATCTCATTCTCATTTGCGCTGCTTAGGATTTCCTGTTCCCAATTTTTCTTTTTATCTGCGTCTTCTGATACGCTCTCCTTTGCTATTGCCATATTGGCAGCCGATAATTTGCTAAAGTATGCCTCTACACGTCCATAACTGCCCTTATTTGGAGTCTCGCCCCATTCATATCCCATCATCTTATAATAATCACGCATGGAAACTGTATTACAACAGCCGGTATTATTTTTCTTATACTCAGAACAGCCAAGAAAATATCCGTTCTTTTCAGAGTATTTAACAATCAGATACCCGTCCTGACATTCACTACACTTCATAATCGACATTTTCCCGCCGGAAAGATTATTCGACATAAAACTGCATAGTTCAGGTTCATTCGTACAAATATACAATTTCAATCCATAAGCTGACTTATACTTAAGCTGCATCGGAAATCCGCAAATCGGGCATCTCTTTTTGTCCATTCTGATCGGCTCTTCTTCCGACCACTTTCCCCGCAAATATACATTCTTGTATTCCCTTTTTATTTCCAGTAAAAACTCTGACGGATTTTGCTCTGGAACAATAAAATACACTCTGTTTTTTGTGCGCGTCATGGCTACATAAAAAAGCCGCCTCTCCTCAGCATACTGCATGGATTTGTCTTCTTTCACCACCAGAGATAATACAGGGTCATCCTCAATTTTAGAAGGAAAGCCATAGGTTTCATTCCTACCGTTTACGACAATGACATTATCGTATCCAAGCCCCTTTGAAGCATGTGCCGTCATAAAGGTGATATTGAGTTTCGGGTATTTGACAGACTTTACTTTTGCACCGCGGTTTGCATATTCAAATAGTCCCGTCCTCATCAAACGGTCGCCGTCAAATCCAAATCTCCCAAGCAATAATATTTTAGATGCAGAAGTGTTCTTCCCTTCCTTTGTATCATACTCCATAATCTGTTCAAGCGCCGTCTGTACAGCATAAGCCATCGCATAATTTGCACCGCTTCGTCTGTCTTCTTTCGGAGATTTTCTAGTATTATCATACGTATAAATAATAACCGGCTCGTCAATATGCTTCGGAGAAATCAGAGATTTCTGTATCTGGGATGTATTCTTCTGGATAAAGTTGCCGGCAATATCAATTACTTCCTGTGAATTTCGATAAGTACGCACAATTTTCATTAGTTTTGCATAACCCATCTTCTCTTCAAATCTCGTAAACAGCGTAATATCAGAACCGCTAAATGCATAAATTGACTGCCAGTCATCCCCCACTGCCATAATCTTTGCATCAGTCACTTCTGAAAATGCCTTGACTAGGTCAAATCTTTGACGCGAAATATCCTGATATTCATCTACGATCAAATACTTAAAATCAAGCTTTTCTTTCATTTCCTTTACTTCATTAAGAACTCTTGCCGATTCATTGATCATGTCCTCAAAGTCCACTGCATGATTTTCAAGCAAATATCTTTTATATTCCAGAAAGCAGGCATGACATATGTTTAGAAAAAGTTTTGTTCTAACATTGGACGTTTTTCTTGCTAATTCATCAAATTCTTTTTCATCATATCCGTTTACCTTAAAATTCCTAATAAAATTAATCACCAGAAATACAAGACGGTTAATATATTTATTTTCTTCTAAAGTAATCAGTTTATTAACGATTTCTTCATTGGACCGCCTGTTTAACCAGAATCCATGTTTTGCTAAAAGTTCTTCCAGATGTGCAGAAATACTTCGTTTATCATGATAAGAGGAAAAAGTATAAATCAATTCTGTCTTATGTTCTTTATGCAGACGAATTTTGTCATTTACCGCCTTCTTATATGCCGCAAGTTCTTCCTCATCATACATAAAATTCTGTCCATCTTCCGTAATTCCAAAGTGTTCAATATATGCAATGTGATTGCCCTGCGCAATCAAGAAATCGGGAGTATACGGTTTGGCCGCCATGAAAATATTATATGGATATATTGGTTCATAAGTATATTCAATACCGTTTAGATATAGGAAATTAGCTATTTCAACTTCCTGCGTCGACCGTAGAATTTCGTTCTGAATCGTAACTTTCTGTTTGCTCCTTCTATCTATTACTTCTGCCCGGAAATCATCTAATTCACTCCGCATCGTTGCATAATTAGCATTTGCCATCTGATTAAAGAAATGATTAATATCATCTCCTTCATATGGCGCATCAAAGTAAGAGGCAAAAAACAAAATAAGACTATTGACTACACTCGGATTTTTCAGAATTTTTCCCCTGAAATAACCCTGTACGCAATAATATAGCTTACTTCCATCAATAATATTTAATTTCTCCGGATTATTTTTATGTAAAATCGCATTCCCTGTCGAATGAAATGTCGCAATCGGGCATTCGATATGAAGAGCCTTGTTTATCTTATCTTTCAACTCGTTCACAGCTTTATTCGTAAAAGAAATAATTAGAATCTGCTCTGGATTAATGTGCTGCTTTTCCACAAGATATTTCACCTTCGCCGCAACCGTTGTTGTCTTACCTGCTCCCGCGCCAGCTATCACAAGGCTGTAATCCTCATCAGCAATAACTACTTTTCTCTGGTCCTCGTCAAGACTAATGACTGGATCCACCTCCTGCAAGATATTGTCCAGATAAATCTTCTCTTCTACCAGTTTCTCCGCAATATAACTATCATTGATCTTATCTACCTGCTCAACGATATTTTCATATTCAGAATATAACTTCTTTGCCCGCTCCACTGCAAATCCGTTTTTATTGCAGTAATCCTCCAGAATGTCGTTCTCGTCCATTGTCCTGACAAATTGCATAACCTCAGAAAACTGCCGCACCATAGGCATATATTCTCTTCTTGATAGATAGTAGTCTGCATCTTTTAAACTTATCAAAAATTTTTCCCACTCTAGAAGTTCTAAGCATTTGCCCGTAACTTCTCTTTCCTGTTGTTGTGTCATTATATTTTTCCCGAATAAAATATCCAGCAGTCCCATAGTTTCTTCCGTTCTCCATTACGCTATTCTGTGCGGCTTATGCGCGTTTCTTCTTTGTTGAACTTATTCTGTAATACGTAAGAAGTATACCACGTTATCTGACATTTTTCTATGTAAATGCCATAATATTCAAACGGACAGTCATCCATATGTAATAACCGCCCGTTTCTGATACTGTGCAACTATTCTGTTATAATCATCATAACCGTTAAATAGGTAAAATGCAGTGTTCTACTCGCACTCCACCACGTCATCCGTATATTTTCTCTGCATATCATGCCGCTTCTTACGATTTTCAACCGTGTCAAAGATAATAGAAAAATCGTAATCCTCCGGGTAGAGTTGCGTCGCCGCAACATGAAGTTTCACACGTTTATGATTAATCCAAATCTTCTTATTCGGAAGCTGCACCCGCAGTACGCCCTTTTCATTAATCGGCACGCATACGATGCCTATTTTTTTCTCCGGATAAATCATGACGCTGTCGCCTATTCTATACTTGGTGCTTAGGTCTGCGTTACTTTTCGTCTTCTTTGTTCTGGAAATCTTCGGTGTATTTGTTTTGACGACAGTGCTCTCTGTGTTTCTGAATTGATAGGCATCCACCGCATCCTCGCCATATGCGGCGCACACTGCCACCTTCAGCATTTCGCCTGGCATTCCCAATCTGTCTGCGATGTAGAACGCACAGCTTTCGCCCGCTTCTCCGATTACCATCTGATACGTGGGACTTAATGTCTCCTTGTCAAAAGTCATCCTTGCATTGACAATATCCTCCGCCTGATTTGCGTATTCTTTCACTTCCGGATAATGAGTCGTCACCAAAAAAATCGCACCGCTCTTTCTAAGTTCTTCTAATATCGCAATGGCAATTCCCATCCCTTCCGTCGGATCCGTACCGGAACCCATTTCATCCAAAATAACAAAACTATCCTGATTGACCTCGCTGATCACTTCAAGCACATTCGTGATGTGTGCAGAAAATGTTGACAGATTTTCAGATAGATTCTGTCCGTCTCCTATATCGCACAGATAAGCGCTGTTCATACAGATATCCGCGCTTTTACACGTAACATGCAGTCCGCACTGCGCCATGATGCAGTTTAACATAACCGTCTTGATCGCCACTGTTTTACCACCTGTATTTGGTCCGGTTATGATGATGCCACGCACCTTCTCTCCAATGTCAAACTGTAACGGTACTGCAATCTTTCTATCCATCAGAGGATGCCTTGCATCAGATAGTAGAATACTCCGCGCCGTGTTGATCGCCGGCTCCGTCGCATCCATATCGATACTCAGCTTGCCTTTTGACAATATCAAATCCAGTTTTTCAATCCTAGACAAGTCCTCGTGCATCACGGGGGACGCCCCTGCCACCATTGACGATAACGTATATAAAATACGATACACCTCATTTTCTTCACTGATTCGTAGTATTTGCAGCTCCTCATAATATTTTGCCACGCTTGCCGGTTCCATGAAAAGTGTGCTTCCTGTAGAAGATTTATCAATCACGCTGCCGGATATCTTAAGCTTATATTCCTTTTTCACGGGAATACATACCCGTCCATTTCTAAGCGTGCAGTAATGATCCGCCATGCACTCCTTATTAGCGCGCATCACTTGTTCCGCCTTCTGTTTCATCTGTTCCTCGCATTTTATGATTTGACTCCGTATCTGACCTAATTCCTTTGATGCATGATCATCCACAGCGCCGCCTCTGATTTTCATGCATATCTCTTCCCGCAGTTCACCTACCGCATCCAGATTTTCTTCATAGTATGCCAGAGAATTATTGTATGCTTTGCCCTTTTCCAAGTAATCTTTCAAACGTTTTATCGCCACCAAGACCTTTTCTACCCGCTCCAGTTGATACGGCGTCAGGCAGTCGCCCTTATCTGCGATCAGCAGAATTTCTTTCATTTCGGAGACATTCTGCAGCGGCGGCATACCGAGTTTTTCAATCAACTCTCTCGCATTCGTCGTATCCCGCAACTGCTTTCGTAACTCGTTTTCAGAATAAATGATGGTCGTTTCCATGATTTTTGCTTTCGCCCAGTCTGTAACTGCTAAATCAGCCCATACCGCCTTCACTTTATCAAATTCAATTTGTTTCTCAATATCCATTTCCGACTCCTTTTCCGCTCGCTCTACGAGCTCGCACTATTATATCTCTTTAATCCCTTTTTCCACATCAGACAAGCGCCCACGGAAAACAGTACTACAACTAATATCCCATACATCGCTAATTTGTAATCCATATCGCCTATCATACTTTGCACCGGAAGCGTCGCCATGATTCCATATGGCAGCAATAGATAAAAAATAAATTTATACACTCCATAAAAAGCAATGCCCGGCAGTTTCATGCATAAATTAATCCCTGCATCCTCCAGTTGTTCCATGCGTGCCATCGACACGACATATAAAGAAACGGAGCGAATGATAACTTCCATATCATAGTACAGAATCCCCATGAGCAGCAGCCAAAACAGATACTCCAACACCCGCAAGGCAGTCACCTGCACTTTGGACATGGCGCCGCCATATGCGATGATGCAGATACTCATTATCATAAGCGGAACCGAACCCGGACTGATATTCTCAAAAGATAATCTGAATAATGGACTTACCGGTTTGGTCAGATATAAATCCAGTTCACCGGACCTGACTTTATCAGGAATCCCGTTTACGCCGAAAAAATACAGCGTCATGTTAACAGCATTGAGCAGTGAAAAAGTCCCTATATATAGAATCATCTCTCCCTGATGCCATCCGCCTATCGTATCGATGTTAGAGTAAATCACCCCAAAAGCCAGCAGCTGAATGACAAATAAGCTGCCATCTACAAAGAATGGCCCGAAAAAGTCCATCCGAAATACTGCGATTCCGTGAAAACGCAAGTATAACATTTCCCTTAATACGCGTAAATTTTTCTTTAAATGTTTCATTAGATTCCCACCCCGTCATACTTTCTGATATATTGATTCCACGTAGTATCAATCACAACCTGCATCACCACGCACCAGACTGCGATCACCAGTAATCCGCTTACCGCTTCTTCCTGATTCATCCCGGTTAGCAGCATGGAAGGAAGATAAACCACATAGTAGAACGGAAGCGCTTTCATAATATTTACCACTGACTCCGGAAAAAGCGCCAGCGGAATGATACTTCCCGTAATCAAGGAAATCAGGTTATTCTTTATCATCAGAAAAGTATTGATGCCTTGATATTTCAAAGTCAACAATCCGAGATAGTAATTAAGCTGTACCATAAATATCATGCCTAATATTGTCATCAGTACCGCACAAGCAAAAACCGCCGGATGACTCGTAAACACAAATTCAATGTTAAATAGAAATACCCAGACCACAGCCGCAATCAGGTCAAACAGCAGATAGAACAGAACAACACCGAGTTCCATCGCCATGAAATACTTCTGAATGTTGACCGGTATGACCATATATTTGGAGAACGTTCCGTTGCGGATTCTGTCATGTATTTCATTGCTGATTCCTTCGGACATCTCCAATCCGGACAAAAACGAACTGACAATGTAATACGAGAGCATCCCATGAAATGTAAATCCGCCAATCGCTTCTCTGCCGCGGAAAATAATCCCCCACAACAGATACGCAAATAATATTCTGCTTATCGTAAAAATCATATTAAATATCACATCAGCCCGCCATGCAAGCTGCGTTTTCATGTATGTTCCGGCAACTGCCATGTATTTCCTCATATTAATCCTCCATTCTTGTTCAGACATTGAAATCTTCCGCATATAGATTTTCACACTACTCCCCTTCCGAATAAATGCGTTCTATCACAGCATCCGTATTCTCGCCTTCAAACAATTCGTCCGTCGCGCCATCATATAGTTTGACGCCATGGTTAATCACCACCGTTCTTTTACAAAGCGCCTTGATATCTTCCAGATAATGTGACGTCAGAATGATCGTCGTTTTCTTTTCTTCATTAATTTCCTTTAGAAACTTGCGGATTTGTTTGGATGCCACAGCGTCTAATCCAATTGTCGGCTCATCCAGAAACAGAACTTTTGGATTGTGCAATAGCGCTGCGATTAATTCCATTTTCATTCTTTCACCGAGCGACAATGTTCTTACCTGCACATCCATGAGTTTTTCGACTCCAAATAGCTGAATGAAATAATTCTTATTCTCCTGAAATTTTTCTTCCGGAATCTCATAAATTTCTTTGAAAAGACGCAGCGTATCGTTTACTGTCAGTTCAAAGAACAATTGACTCTTCTGTCCCATGACAACGGCATATTGCTTCTTAAATTCATTTTTTAAATCGTTGGGATAATATCCGAGTACATCAATGCTTCCTTGTGTCGGTGCAATGATACCCGTCAACATCTTAATCAACGTTGTCTTGCCTGCGCCGTTCGGTCCGATCAGCCCGATAAATTCGCCCTCCTCCACCGTCAAATCAATACCGTTCACCGCCAGCTTTTCTTCATATTCCCTCTTCCACAAGCTTACAATGCTTCCTCTGACTCCCTCTTTCTTCTGAAACCTGCGATATTTCTTAACCAGACCTTCTGTTTTAATGATTGTTTGATTCATGCTTTCTCATCCTTTCCACATATCAGTTCCATACCAATAAATAACCGCTGTCCGTAAAAATAAATAATGCCGCCTTAAAAGGCAAAAAAGACCATGCGTACCTTAAGTGCATTAAGATACCATGGTCTTTTCATTTCTATATGATTATCGTTCAAGAAAAAAGAGCATAACCATACAGTTATGCTCATATCATTACGAAAAATATAGTTACCACAATATTAAGCAGTTGTAAGGCGAAACGACTGACAACAGATGCTGTCAATCAACGGACAGACTTTTAGTGTGAACATAAAGCCGCCATTGCAATATTTATTTTGCAATTTTCTCCGTTACAACAATGCTTAACATACAAATTTCTCCTGCTAGAATTTTTGTTCATTATAACTCATCTTGTATGCTATGGCAAGTGCTTATTGTGTTTTCTTTGCTTTCTCTGATGCGACTACAGTTTCCTCGCCTTCACACAAAATGAAAGCGGCATCATCTTCGATTTCTTCGTCTTAGGATCAACTTCTCCCTGCGCACATAGCGACTGCTCGTCTGTCTCCTCGACAAACCTCTCGATAACAAATCCTGCTTTCGCTAAGGCATTGATGTACGTTGATATCTTTCTGTTACAAAGGATAATCTCGCTGTCATGCACCGGCATTTTAAAATATGATTCGTCATAATAGCTTTTCGTCATGACGAGTTTGTCACCTTCAAAAACTTCCTTTCTTTCATTGCAGGACCATGCAACGCAGTAGTTTAATGTATGATGCCAGCTAAATATAAAGATGCCGTCCTTTTTCAGGTAAGATGCAATCTTGTCAAATGTTCCCTGCAGATCAGTCGTCCAGCCGATTCCGTATATGGAATATACATAGTCAAAATACTCTTTCGGAACGTCAATCTCCTCTTCCATCTTCGCACACAGAAGCTTTGCGCTATATCCGTTCTCACTTAATAATTTCTGTGCGTTGTCAAGCTGTTTATCTGACAGATCAACGCCCCATAATTCTCCTGCGCCCCGTTCGGCGTGATATTTGAGCGAATGTCCGCTTCCGCAGCAGATTTCCAGCATCTTCTTACCCGCAACGTCTCCGAACAGATGTAAGTCGTCTTCTGTCGGAAACCGGACGCCGTACTCCGGAAGCGCCGTCGTGCCAAACCATAAATCCGCATGTTCATTCCAATAGGTCTTGTTCGTCTCTATGATTTCATTTCTTTTTATTGCTTTCTCTTGCATTTTCTCTCCATGTATTCCTTTCTATCCTACATGATGCCGCCATTTACGGAACTTCTCCTCCTCGCAGTACCTTCCTTAGTGCTGGATATTCTGCTCCTCTGTCATTTTCATCATACTAAACGGCGGCAGAATACTATCGATTTTCTCATATAATCTGTCGTCAAACTGATAACGCACTTCGCACTCTCTATCGAAAATCATAGTTGGCTCTTTATCCTGCGTCACAGACTCCCACACGGGTAATTTATCACTTTCTAGTTTTCCGGTCTTCACAAATGACATAAATGCCTCAAAAATCTGTGTCTCCAGTTTCTCACCCACATCCGGAATCTGGCACACTTCCACCAACTCCGTATTACGGAAGAAGAATGGAATGTCGGAGCAGTGCCATGCGATTTTGTTATGATACATCGGAAATTCCAGCGTAAACTCATACAGATAGGTGCCGATATTTCCTCCCTTGGCATGAAGATTTACAAGGTGCTTTGTAGGCTGTCTCATCACACGGTCAATCAACAGCAGATCTGTCGGGTTCTTACCGGGGAAAGCCTCACTGAACAGCTTTATCATCTCATCGGTATGTTCTCCGTATACAGGCCTGATTACTTCTTTCATCTGTTCTTCGGTCAATTCGTTCTTATCATACTGCGCCGGCATAAATGCAAACTCGCCGAACACACTTCCCGCCATAAGCGGAATCGTAAATGCATGTTCCCTGAAGCCGTAATTGAGCGGATTTCCCTTATAATAGTCGTTGACAATCGGACCTCCGCCAATATAACCGCCCTGCTTTGCAATCGCCGGACTAACCTTTTGATATGCTTTCACCAGCTCATAGTACGGAACCGACTCCAGTTTCTCAACTTCGTTTTCAGGAATTTGGAGTTCCTCCATAATCTTCGTGACAATTTCACGTCCGTCTCCCGTACACGCCGGCATAAGTTTCCCATCGTCTACGCCGCTCATAACAAGCCCCTTATGGAAGAGTCCGTCCGCTTCCTCAATCTGCATCAAATCCGTAACTTTCATGCCGCCGCCCGACTGTCCGAAAATCGTCACATTATCAGGGTCTCCGCCAAATAGTGCGATATTGTCGTGTACCCATCGAAGCGCAGCAACCATATCCGCGTGACCGGCATTGCCTGAATTAGCGTATTTCTCACCAAATAAAGACAAATCCAAATATCCAAGGATGTTCAGACGATGATTAATAGACACCACAACTACATCTCCATGCATGCACATATTGAATCCGTCGTAAGCGACCTGCTCAATCGAAGAGCCTGCAAAGTATCCGCCTCCATGCAGCCACACAACAACAGGCATTTTCTTATCCTCATCCAGACTCTTCGTCCAGATATTCAGATTCTGGCAATGTTCGTCTTGCGGCCAGTAGCGGTGAGGCACCATTAATTCCGCACACGGAATGTCTTTATCCATAAGAGGACACACAAATCCATAGGAATTTGCCTCTTTGACGCCCTCCCATTTTGTCTCCTTCGGCATTTGAAATCTGTCCGCATACGCATATGGCACTCCCTTAAAAATATATTCTCCGTTGTAGAAATACCCTTTCAGTTTCCCTCCGGTCGTCTCAAGCACCGGAACATCATCAAAACGAAATGTTTTTGTCATAGTCGTTTCCCCCTAAATATTATAATATGACGAAAACCATTCGGTCTTCATCTGTAAGCCGAATGGCTTTCGTCTGTAAGCCAATGGACTTACGTCTATTGTAATATATCCGTATCGGTTTCTCAACGAATTTATCTCTGCAATAGCCATTAAAGTTTCACAAATTTTTCCTTCTATATTTTGACATCAAAAGATAAGTCGACGCCAAAATCACACAGTGCATCAACATAATCAGAACGTCTGTCAGCGGCACTGTTCTGCTTCCTGCCGACAAATCCATAATACCATCAAATGCCGCCTGTGAAGGGACCAGATAGAACAATGCCGAAAGAAACGGGTTATGAATTTCCACCAGAAAGCTGAGAATCGGTACGGCGATAAACAACAACATTACAATTTTAATATAGGTGACGCCAACCATCAGCCCACTTGAAACCTTGCCGATAAACAGACCGATCATAGCGGCGGCAAATGCCGAAAGCGCAATAAGCAGCAGCACAAAAAACACATTTTGCACGGAGAGCGGAAAGCAGATACACGCTGTGACAAATGCTGATAATCCGCCGCAGACAAATCCGACAATCATCTTCTGTATCATATATTCTCTGTGCGTCATCGGTAAAATCCCATTGACGAAAGCCACGCCGTCCTCTTTCTCAGAAATGATATTCATCGCATTAAACGTACATCCCATAAACATAGCAACAATAAGCGTAACGACAATGAACAAATCTTGAAAACCCGCCATCACATCGGGGCGTTCCATAATCCGAACCGTTTCCTGCAAAGCGATATCACGTTGTTCATACAAACCCGGCAGCGTATCGGCAGTCTGCCGGAAAAGTTCCAGTTCGTCGCCTGACACAATTGTCGAAATACCTTCTCCGTCTGACAACACACCAATCAAATTTGTTGAAGGTTCATTGACTGCCGCCTCCAACTCATCTGATGTTGTATAAACCGTAACTGTTCCGTATCGCTCCAGCCATATGGCAGTCTGCTCAGATAAGTCTTCCTGCAAAACACCAAAACACAATAATTCATCTAAAGAAGAAAAATCAATACATCCGACAAAATTTAATGCCACAGCAACAACAATCGGCAGAAGAAATGTCATCAGACAAAATTTATCACGCAATACGCTTTTTAATTGATACCGAAAACCTCTCATCCTGACTCATCCCTCCTCTCGTACTTCTCTGCGAAATGCGCTCCATGCTCCCGCAAACAGCACTGCAGCTGCCGCTATGCAACCAACGTAATAAAACGTATGATTACTTGTCATTCCGAAATACGCGTTTTTCAGTTCCATATAAATATAGTAAAACGGATGATAGCGAATCCATTCCGGCTTTACCGGCGTATTGGCCGCCATAAAAACCGGCGTCGCCGCAAATATGGTAATCAGCAGATACATCAACGTAAACTGGCGAAAATCTTTTAGCAGCAGAGAACAGATTAATCCCGTCAACGCCATAATCACAGACAAAATCGCTGTCTGAAACAAAACTGTCGGCAATATCGTCATCATATCCGGCCATCCGACATTCAACAACGTCAACAGAACGGCGAAAACCAAATCAGCCAGCAGAAAAACCGTCAGCTTGGACAACAGAAACAGATACCCCGGCACCGGCAGCACGGCATGAACCCGGATGACGCCCATCCCCTTTTCCTTAAACAGCACAGAGGCAATCCCCAGAAATCCCACCGCCGCAATCTCAAAAAACAGAAGTTCACACGTAATTTCCTTGCGCGCCTTCTGCTCCGGCGCATTATAACCGACAATCTTAGCGTCAGACCTCTCGGACGGATGCATCAGGGATAGCGCATAGTCAGCGCGATGTCTGTCCATGCCTTCCGCGCCCTTATAAAATACAATTTTCGGTGTACCCGCCGCCGCATCGATACCTACGCTGTTCTTGTCATTTAGCAGTGCTGCGTCAAATTCTTCCTTTGTGGAAACTGTATATACCAGCGGAGAAACTGTCTTCTGTGTTCCCTGCGGGTCATATAAATATACCTGATACATCCCGGCGTCCATAAGCCTGACGTATCCCAGATTCACATATAATGTATAAATGATAAGAAAACCCAGCGACATCAGAAAAAACTTTCCCGATATCAAAAGTCTGATATCCTTCTTAATCAAAGAACAAAAACCTTTCATCACTCACCCCTCCTCCTGCATGTGTTTTCAATCCAGCCTTTTGCCCGTATACCGGATAAACATATCCTCCAATGTGGGTTCCTGTGAATGGATACTGAGAATCTCATCATACAGAAAGGGGATTCCTGCTTCCAGTTCTGTTACCTCAAGCGTTTTCTCATCCCTTTTCCCTTGATACAGATAAGTGACCACCACGCGTTTGCTGCTGTTTTGTTCCTTAAGATTCCGTGGTGTGTCCAGAGCGACAATGTTTCCTCCTGACAGAAATGCTACGCGGTCGCAAAGCAAATCGGCATCCAGCATATTGTGAGTCGTCAGAAATACTGTCGTCCCCTTCCTTCGCTCTTTCTCAATGATTCTGCGAAATAGAACTGCCCCTGTCGGATCCAGACCGCTCGTCGGTTCGTCCAGAAACAATAACTTCGGATTACTAATCAATGCCCTCGCCATACTTACCCGCTGCCGCATACCTTTCGAATAAGATGCCACCGGCTTTTTCAGAAAATCTTTCTTAAACTCCAATTCATCCAGAAGCTCATTCACATCACGCAATTGTGCCTGCGGATAAAATGACGAAAAATATTTCAGATTGTCCACCGCGCTCAAATTTGCATACAGATAAGGATACTCAAAAAGAACGCCTATCTTCTGGAAGAACGCCTGCGTATGTGCAGTTGAAATATCCCTGCCAAACAATGATACCTCTCCCCCGTGTCCTTTCAGAATCCCCGTCAGTATCTTTTGCGTCGTTGATTTCCCCGAGCCGTTGGGACCCAAAAATCCAAAGATTTCTCCGTCTTGTACCGTGAAATTCAATCCATGTAACGCTTGTTTGTCCTTTCCGTAGGAAAAGGTCAGATTTCTCACCTCAATCACTCTTCATCACCCCATCTTCCGCGCTGATTTCTCTTTCTGCTCTGTTCACGCCCACTCCACCATTTCATGAATTTTACTTTCAGTGGAATAGAGATTATAAGCGCTGCCGCAATCACAATCCACCAATACCATTCCAGTCCTAAAAACATAGTGTCACCTCCTTATATGACGCTATCATATAAAGGAGAGGTGAAATTGAAGTGTGGGTTGGGTGAAATCACAGTGAAAATAAGTAAATTTGCTGCGCAAATTAACTTTTCGAGATTTGCTTCGCAAACTCGGCACATTGGCTTTTATTGTACTGTGGGAATAGAGAAGAAAAATTCGACGCCGTCCGGCAAGTTGTTGACACCATATTCTAAGTTCTGCATGGACAGAACCTGCGCGACGATGGCAAGACCTAATCCTGAACCGCTATATTTTGCATTGTGATCGCGATAAAACTTTTCCCAGATTTTGGAGAGATTTTCCCGCGGTATAGCATCGCCTTGATTAAAGACAGAAAAACGCAGCATACCGCCCTGTTCGGCTAATGATAATTTAATCATACCTTCTGACGATACATTCTTTGCCGCATTGACCAGAAGATTATTCAAAACCTGCTCCATCCGGTCCATATCCGTATAAACATAAACACTGTGTTCCGGCAGCTCATATTGTAATTCATAACGCGTATCCGGAACGTCAAGAAACAGCCTCCCGGCAACTGTTTCCAGAAGTTCCACCAAATCAAACCGCTTAGGGACAAGAGCCGACACCCCGCTTTCCAGCGCTGATAAGTCCAACAAAGTAGTAATCAGACCGCTCATTTTGTCCGTCTCCGCTATGATGACCTCCGAGTATCTCCGCTTCTTATTCTCGTCGGATTCATCCTGCAAACCCTCGGCATAGGCGCGGATAACTCCCAGCGGCGTCTTCATTTCATGGGAAAGTGCGTCCGAAAGTTCTTTGCGCTCAGCCAATAACCTGCGCTCCTTCTCCACATCTTTCTCAAGCTGCTCATTGGCCGCCTCCAATTTGGCAAACGCCTGCTGTAAATTGTCAGACATTGCATTCAGACTTGACGACAATTCCCCGAACTCATCATTCGATGAAATATCACACGGTTCCGAAAAATCCAAATCAGCCATTCGCTGTGCAGAACGGCTCAATTTGGAAATCGGCTTTGAAATAAAATGTCCCATTAGAAAATCAACAGTCAAAATAATAGCCGCCACAAAAATTATCCACACAAAAAAGGATACGTTTGAATCACTCTCTAAATTTACTGATACAATGTATGAAAGAATCAGCAGACATCCTGCCAGCTTTGAAATAAACACCAATTTCCTGCGAACGGTCCGAAGCATAAAACAATCAAATAATTTCATTCTGATCCTCTACCTTTCAAATTTGTATCCGGAACGAATAAGCGTAACAATATGCCTGCCTTCACTGCCAAGCTTCTGCCGCAAAGTCTTGATATGCGTATCTACCGTACGGGAAGTTCCTTCAAACTCATAGCCCCAAATCCTATTGAGTAACTGTTCTCTTGTAAAAACCTGTCCGGGATTCGTCATAAAAAAGTGAAGCAGTTCATACTCCATATGTGTCAGCGCAATTTCCTCACCCTCAACATAGACCTGACGGGAAGATGACACCACCGTAATATCCCCCGCGTTTAGTGCATCCGCCGGCTCAGAGAATGTGCGGCGCAGTAAGGCGTTTACTTTTGCCAGCAGGATCTTAGGGCTAAAAGGCTTAGTCATATAGTCGTCAACGCCATATTCATATCCCTTCAGCTTATCACTCTCATCGCTTTTGGCCGTCAGCATAACAATCGGTATATTGCTCATCTCCCGTGTCATCTTGCAGACGGAAAACCCATCTATATGCGGCATCATAATGTCCAGTATCATCAGATCCACCGGATGATTCTTCAATATCATCAGCGCCTCTATTCCATCATCTGCGATCAGACAAGTATGCCCGCCTTTCTGCATATATGCGGCGATAATATCCTGCATATTCTTTTCATCTTCTACAACTAAGATTTCTGCCATCTCCTTACTGCCTCCCAGAATAAACTGTAACGCTTTTATCGTCTCTTTTCAATTATTATCTATTTAAAACCAGATTTTCCACAAATAAAATCAAGCAAATTTCTTTCTGATTCTGTATAATAAGTATAGAACAGTTGAATTTGACACAATGCATAACACGAATCTCAGGGAGTGAATGATCAAATGTATGAATGGCAGCGGCAAATATAGAAAATGATTGACGTGATAGACCTATATATCAAAAAGAATGACTGCGAATCATTGTCGCTGAGCCGTCTCTCTAAAGAATCCGGCTATTCCGAATTTTATATCTCCAAAAAATTCAAAGAAATTTCCGGAATGCAGTTCAGAGATTATCTACGCTATCGGAGATTAGCCTTCGCACTCAAAGAAGCTTATGATATTACTCCCAGCGAGTATCGCAGACACCCGGGACCTGTTGCGCTTCGTACGATTATCAAACCTTTCGACTGTTACTTATCAGAAATAGGAGCGAATCATATGGGAAACTCAGAACAACAAATTAAAACTTATTATGTCACGATTCCGGCACACAAATTTCTGCATATCAAGAACTATGAAAGTATCGGATACTGGGACTTCTGGCAGAAACAAAGTCTCATTCCGGGACAGGACTGCGAGACAATCTGCGGTCTGTTAGACAGCATCAAGGGTAAGTTAGATGACATGGGCGGAAATGAAGCAAACAGCGGAAACGGTCAGATTATGGCATACATCAATGAACCTGCCGGAAGGATATGCAGTTGGGGAATCCCTCTTGCAGAGTGCTACGGCGTACGCCTTTCGGCTGATTATAACGGTGATATTCCCCCGCAGATGCTTTTGATCGACGTACCCGAAGGCGAATATCTCGTCTTTGAACACGGTCCTTTTGACTTCGAGAGGGAAAATCAAAGCGTGGAAGAAAAGATTGAAGCTGCCATGAAAGCATATGATTATGCCGCTGACGGCTACCTTCTCGACACGACTCCCGGCAGAGTCTTTTACTTCTATCATGACCCTGCGCGGTTCTGGAAGTATGTCAGACCGGTACGGAAAATAACGCAGTCAGATTGAAGTCTGTGACGATCATGTAAGCCCGTTGTCGATGTCAGCCCTTCTTTACTTGAAACAACCGATAAAAATTTTTCGTGAAAATCCGGCTTCCTGTGAAATTCAACAACTCAAACGGAGGTTTTCATGGAAAAAATCATTTATTACTTTAGCGAAACCGGAGGTTCTCTTAACCTAACTATGAAAAACTTTCAAAGAAATGATTTACTTTTTTCTCTATGCGGTTTAAACTGCGCTTTATGCCCCATGAATATAAATCAATACTGCCCCGGCTGCGGAGGCGGTGAAGGAAATCAGTCATGTTCCATAGCCAAATGCAGCTTACAACATGACAAGGTACAATATTGCTTTCAATGCACAAATTATCCTTGCGATAAATATAGCAAAATCGATGAATATGATTCTTTTATCACACATCAAAATCAGAAGCAGGATATGAACAAATTCAGCAAACTCGGCGTAAAATCGTATTCCGCGGAGCAACAGAAAAAGAGAACTCTGTTAAACCATCTGCTGGAGCATTATAATGACGGGCGAAAGAAAACCTTGTTTTGTGTTGCAGTCAATCTACTGGCATTAGACGATTTAGAGAGTATCGTAATCAAATTGGACAACAGCAATCCTTGTCTTACTCTAAAAGAAAAATCTGCTCTTGCCGCTAATCTGTTCCATGAAACTGCCGCACAGAAAAAAATCATATTAAAGCTGCGCAGGAAAAAATCGGCAAACTGACGCATGAAAGAACATTCCACAACAGCGCAACCGCCGGAACTCTTCCGCCATAAGCTTCCCTTGTCGCAATCGAATTGAGCAGCACACAGAACAAAGCGCTCACGCACCCCGACACGATAATGATCAGCACATCGATAGGCGCAAGAACTATTCCGGATATGCTGTCAAAAATGAATCCCTTTCCAAAACTATATAAATGCCTGCAGTTACACCAAGAAGAATAAAGAACACTGCAATGGCGGCGGCAGAGCCAGCAAGCAGTGTAAGCCGCTTGTCCAGCCTGACGCATAGGGGCAATATCAGTACACCCGTCAGAACAGCCATACAAATCGGCGTATACGGAATAATGTATTTGGGATAGTTCTCTTTCAAAACAGTGCCGCTTACCTTTCAGACTTTAACAACGCATAATAACATGCGTCGCAGATTCCCTGATTGTTCCGGTCCGCGCTTCGCATGGTTCCCTCATACTTCATTCCGCATTTCTCCATTACTTTACCGGAATTAGGGTTTCTCGGGTCGTGTCTTGCTTCAATACGATTGAAACCTACTTCTTCAAAGAAAAAATCCATAACCGCTTTCATTGCCTCAGACATGATTCCTTTATGCCACCATGTTTTTCCAATACAATATCCGATATGAACCATAGCAATATCCTGATCCATATGAACTGCGCTGATACTGCCGATAGGCTCGTCTCCGTTTTCTTTGAGAACAATCGCCCACTGATAATACTTTTCATCAGAATAGGATTTCACCCAATCCTTTATTACAAATCTACTGACGTCAGGATTCGAATGTGCCGGCCACGTTAAATACTTCGTCACCTCTTGATCTGCCGCCCAGTTCTGGTACATTGCATCGGCATCTTCACTGACGAATCTTCTTAAAATCAATCTTGTTGTTTCTAATCTATGTGTTCCACGGTGTTTCATGTGCTTTCCCTTTTTATAATACGTGTCTTACGTCGTATCTATATCCCTTTAGCTATGATACTTTCAGTATATCTCACACAACAGCTTTTATAAAGTATACCTTTTTGCATTGACATATTTTTTTATTTTGATAGCATTTAATTTAGAGCGGACGCCTACTCCTAACAATATTAGGAGGTAAAGTAAATCAATGAATGAAAATTTGTATCAACGTTACCTAGAAACCAGTGTCTACACATATGTGGGGAAATATAAGGATTTTATATTATCGCTGCCGAATGATATCTCTTCCATAGGAATGCTTGTTTGTGACCAGATTACCCATCCGTCCATGTATTTTGCAGAACCTCTTCTTATCTGGAAGATACTTATTATGGAAAATTTGCGTCCTATCCGAAGCATCGCTTTAGAAACGAAGATGAACTGTATATCACAGCCGTTTCCATGATTGCCGGTATTCTGCGTTTAGATGAAACCGGATTTACAAAAAACAGGGACGTGACAAAAAGAATTACCGTATCATGCAGACAAGCTTCTGTATTATTCAGTGCAATCTTAAAAGCAAAGGGAATCCCCTGCCGTTCAAGAGCAGGATTTATGGATTTCGGTAATACAGGCGACAGCTACATGGAACATTGGGTGAACGAATATTGGGATTTTGCTGATAACAGATGGGTTCTGGCAGACATCGACGGCTATTATGAATACGAAACGCGTTTTGGCTACAGCCAATTTGATCTGCCGCGTCGAAAGTTCATAACCGCCTCGGAAGCGTGGCTGGATTTGAGAGCGAATAAGTCAGATAAAAAGCTGGATGTGTTTTCACCAAATCCTTTGGAAGGCGTATGCGAATACCTATTTATGGACTTTCACGCGCTGATGAACAACGAAATTTTTTATTCTTACCAGCCCCTATATCTGCGCGGCGGAATACAGACGCTCGATGAAAGCCAATTGCAAGAACTTGATTATTTGGCCAAACTGCTGGCAGATCCTGATGAAAATATGAATCAATTAGACCATTTGTGGGCTAATAATGACAGACTGACTGTCTTGACAAACAATACGCAGAATATCTATTATGATACTTTTTGTCAATCATACTGACCTATTTGGAGAAACTACTATGGAATTTATGACAATTACCTCATCTGACAATATGTGGGATAAAGTAAGTGAATATGCACAGAACTGCTCATGGAATGCCGGAAAATCTCTGTCTAAAAATATGTCGGAAAATGTCTTTACCGATTGGGAGCGGGTAATTGTCGCCTTACACGGACAGAACATCGCAGGTTACTGCACGGTTGCGAAATCTGATTGCATACCCAATGTCCTCTACACTCCTTACATCGGTTATATGTTTGTCGATGAAAAGTACAGGGGACACCGCCTGAGTCAACAGCTCATTTCTTATGCAATGTCTTATCTTCAATCATTGGGATTCCATCAAGTGTTTTTGGTAAGCGACCATGAAAATCTATACGAAAAATATGGTTTCAAAGTCATTGACAGAAAAATGGCGCCTTGGGGCGAAATCGAAAAAATATACGTGCAGGAACTGTAGATTTCTATTGCTACAAGCTTATGTCCAGTATGGTTTCTGGTCTTTGTGCCGAAATTCTTTCAACCGTTCCCTATAGTTGTCTAACAACGACTCGTAATGCGCTTTCTGCCTGTCTTTTAAAGCATTCTTCTCCAAAAGTTCCCGGAGCTTTGTCTCATACTGTTTCAGATAGTCTTGCGCCGCATCCTTATAGTTATTAGCCACGTTATTGTCAATTCGCTCAATCAGTGCCTCGAGGTCTCTGTTTTTCTTCATCAGCATGTATCGTCCCTCCAACTTTAGCCGGCATTTGTCGGTCCTCTCGCTCATCACCAGCGTACCGCATAGAGAAACATAAGTCAAATGCCTTTCACTTCTTGATGATTGGCACCCACATACGAAAGCCATCCGGAGCCCCGCCGTTTTGAAACCATCTCTCTGAAAAGATATGTTCTTCATAAAAGAGTCCCATCAGACAATCAAATTCGTATTTCTCAGTATTTTTCATAAATTCAACAAAAGCCTCGGAAGCCTTCATCATACTAAGCGCTATATCTATCTTGTTATTTTCATCAAATTGATTCAGCGTAACATTATTAACCAGAAATAAGCCTGAAGGGGCGTCTTCAACTTGCAGCCCACAGAATTCTTTCTGACCGCATTCGTCACCTATAAGATACATCATTGCTTTGTAAGGATGACTTACATGCTCAGATGCATTTTGATGTCCCTCGTCTTGAGGATGGTGCCCAGATGGCGCAACTCCTATGTATCTTCTGGCAGTGCGGTCCTGTACATTCTTTTTACACCACTCAGACATCTGTCCCCATGCTTCGTTCTCCGGATCAACACAATCTACTGTGAAACAGACCACTTTTTCATTCATATGTTCTTCAATTTTAACAATACCAGTTTCATTCATCATCATCTCTCCTTCTCCGATCCGGAGTCTGAAGTTTAATCTAGGAAAACAGAAGGGCGAACCTTCTTTTCTAACTCCACTTGGTGTATTTCCTGTATAAATGCGCACCGCACGCGAAAATGCCGCTGCCGAATGATATCCATACTTCATGGCGATATCAATGACCTTTTGCTCGGTATCTATTAATTCTCTCACGGCATATTGGAGTTTGCGCTTCCTGATATATTCATCCAGTGTCATATTCGCAATCAGTAAAAAAAATCGTTGATAAGTTGACTTGGACATTCCGGCTATTTGGGCAGCTCTTCCATAATCAATCTCGTCAAGCAGATGATCTTCTATATATGCAATTGATAGATTAAGTCCTTCTACATAGTCCATTTGACACCTCCTTCGATGATTATATCATATTTATTCTCAAAGTGTTTTGCAGTAAACGGCATTTGCTGCATATTGGCAGATTTATATCATCCATGGACTCATGCATTCTGGTGTGCAAACCGTCTGCCATATCCTATGACATGAAAATCTTTCCATAATTTTTTAGAGAAAATTTCAACAGACTGGTCAGACAGCGCTTATATAGCAACCGAGGATAACGGACAACCGTTGGGATTCTTCTGTTATTCTATCAACACGGAAGACAATGTCGGTTTTCTTAAATTTGTGATTATAGATAAAGCAAAACGGGGAATGGGATATGGCAAAGACATGCTGAATCTGGCTCTTCAATACGCCTTTCAGATAACTGGTGCAAAAGCGGTACAGTTGAATGTTTTCAATGAAAATACTATGGCGAAACAGTGTTATGCAAGTATCGGTTTTGTTGAAAAGAATATTGAAAAGGATGTATTTCCATATAAAGATGAGTCATGGAGCAGATATAATATGATAATATCAGAAAAATAGACACTATACAGGCCTATTTTCTCAAAAAACGGGCATTATGAGGAAAGCCCGGATGAAATCTCTTTGGTATATTAAATATACAATTCAAACAAGGAGGAAAACACTATGCACGCATGGGAAACAATTCAAAAAACTGTAGACTATATCGAAGAACATTTACAAGAAAATTTACAAGCAGAGGATTTAGCTGTGATGGTAGGACTATCGCCATTCTATTTTCAAAGATTGTTTAAGCGTCTGGTAAACAAACCGCTGCAAGAATACATCAAGCTGCGGCGTTTAGCAAAATCTATTGAAGTGTTAAATACGGATAACCAGCGAATTTTAGATGTAGCGCTAGACTATGGTTTTGCCAGCCACGCGAATTATACCAGAGCCTTTAAGGATGCTTTCGGGATTACGCCGGAGGAATACAAAAAAAAGCAGCCTCTTCTCAACACTTATGTAAAACCGTTAATATCTATGGGGTATGTTATTGTCGATGAGGGCGTTCCGCTCATTGTTGAAGATATTGTTTTAGAGATACGCCGGGAACGCATTACCACACCGGAAATTTTTCTCGGTCTTTCAGCGGACGTTTCCATAACAGCGCAAACACCCATCGGAGAAAGTACCGGCTTAGACGCGCCGGGACAGCTTTGGGCACATTATCACAAGGAAAAGTCGACGATTGAAGAATATATCCAGCCCAGCATTGAATTGGGCATGTCCTGTTCTGTTACTGCGGAGAAAGGAACATTCTCATATTTTGCAGGCGGACTTGCCAAAACTGTACCCGAAAATCTGCCCGACGGCTTTGTACAACGTGAGTTGTCCATCGGTGAATACATCGTTTGTTCCATAGAAGCAGAAAGCTTTGAAAAACTTGTAACGACAGCGTTAGACCAAGCAGGAAAATATCTTTTTGGCACATGGCTGCCAAAGCATGAACTAACTACTCAACCATTCTCGGCTGAAAAATATTATATAACTTCACAAGAAACACACCACATGGAAATCTGGGTGTCTCCAATCACCACGACAAAATAGAGGTTATATTCGGCAGCTTTTCGCTCTCCTTTACACATATGCGGAGGAAACAAAGCACTCAGATATTTTGTTGCAGGACTTTGGTCGCAAACCTTGCCTGCAACAAATACTCATTCTTTTTATGAGAGTCCGCATTCAAATATTGAGCATAATAATCGCATACTGCAAGCTGATAGAGATACAGTTTGACAAGATTATCTCTATCATATTGCGTAAGTGAAGCGACACTGCAATAACGCCCGACGTAATCCTTCAATTTCGCCTCGCCATACTGCCATCAATGCAAGATGGTTCTGCATAAAAGAAAGAACGTGTTATCTCCCAAATAACAGGGTGGCGACACGCACAAGTTCAATCAACTACTGCATTTATTTGATCTTTCCCACAAATTATTTGATTAACAGTATAATCACCATGTGAATTACGATAAGTTAGTTTTTGCACATCAAACTTCCAATCACGAATTTTTGGGACTATTTTCAATCGAATCTCTAAATCAATAAGAATATCTGTTTCCCGCTCTTGCTTTGCCAATTCATAGGAATGGCGGTAAGATTTTATTGCACTTTCCGGTGTCATATATGGCTGACTCTTTTATCATCAAAGATTGTGACAAAATTGCCTGACTTATTTTTGAGATAATCAGATACTTTTAGTCCCCTCTGCAATAAAAAACTGCAAATTTCAGGTTCTTCTTCAGGGTGATTCATTTCATTGGCATCTACTATTTTATAAATAAACTTCCCTTGATGAGCGTTTATGAAAAACGTATCTCCACCAACTCCGGCTGTCATCTTATGAATATCAAAAACTTCAAGTCCATATTCTTGCAATAAAATATGCCTAATCCTCTCTAATATATTCTACATATGTATTTCTCCAATCACTTTCGACCCAATACTCGGAACCGTCCCTAAGCCTTCCGAGAAATTTATACTGATACATTTCCCTGCGGATTAACTCTATATCTTCAAATGCAATATTTGCCCTAATAATTTCGTTAATTTCTTTTTCCGCATATTTTCTGTTTGCATCTATTTGTTCCGCAATTTTTATAAGAGCAATAATCCTCATCGGTCTTTTAGACGGATATTGAATTAGTCTTTCATTAGAATCGTAATAGTTATCCAGTTTTTTATAATATGTTTCGATAGATTTTTCCATAGTGCCCTCCATTGTCATTATCTTACCATAAACGCATACGTGATTCCAATAAAATTCGTTTGTTTGCTCCTTATACTCTCCCGACCATATTATAGTTTCTCTTGACAAAGCGACACAAGTGTTGGAAATAGTTAACGCTTTTTCCGATAAACAGAAAAACGAAACATTTACCAAAATCGAGCAGCGCATTCCAGCTAGCACGATCTTAGAGGAACTTCTTTCAAAATATGCAACTGAAATGATTGATTGCGAAAATTCTATAAGCCTTGCTATTTACGAATTTTATAGTAATCCAGCGATTTCAAAAGATGATAATTCTGTAAAAAAGCAGTATGAAATTTCAAAATCAACATGGATAGAACTTATCAACTATGGAATAAGCACGAAAGAATTTAATGCCGTAAACCCGGAATCTATTTTCAATATCATCATATTTGCATATCAAGGAGTACGAATGTACAGCAAGTTGATGACAATTGATAAAGATATTCCCGCTCAAATAATGAATGAAATAAAAAGGCTATTATTGACGGAGGAGGTTCAACATGAAAAATGATATTGCTTTGGTAAGACCAACTTTAGAACTAAAAGAAAAAGCGCTTGATTATCGCAAAGAGCATTTTCAACATGGAGAAGATATTATCTACGGAAGCGAGCTTTTTGACAAGACAGAAAGCTACGAGGAATGGCTATCCTCTGTAACGCGAAACACCAATCCCAAAACGGTAAGTGAAAATTGGATAGTTACAGATACTTTTTTCGCAATAAAAAAAAAGTGATGACAAAATAATCGGAATTATTGATTTAAGGCACACGCTGAATGAATTTTTGAAAGATTTAGGAAATTGCGGATATAGTGTACGTCCATCCGAAAGAAAAAAGGGATATGCAACAGAAATGTTATATCAGCTTCTCCAAGTGGCTAAAAAAGCAGAAATGAAAGAACTTCATATATCCGTTGAAAAAGAAAATACAGCGTCAATAAAAGTTATACAAAAAAATGGCGGCGTTTATGAACGAAGCTTTTCTTTTGAAAACGAAACTGCGGATATTTATAAAATTGAGATGTAAACCTTCTGAAAAACCGCATATGGCAATTCCCGTATACTTTCCTTAAATATCTTCCGGTTTTGCTATTTAGATTCAGGTGGCAAAAGGTGCCCTATTTCTATTTCTCTTTATCATTGGAGCATCTTACATCCACTATCTCGCACATTATTTCTTGTTGATTAAAAAATACTGTATCATTGGTCCCACTATTTCCTTTTTGTCGATTATAAAGTAATCATCAAGTATCGTATCAAATTCTTCTACCGATAAATTAAACTGATCCTGCCTGCCCAAATATTCTTCTATCAGCTTTGCAATTTCAAATTCAGGACTACCAATATTCGGAATGTCGAGGACAAATCTCCCATTTGGTTTCATAATTCGTGAAAACTCAGTAACTGCCTGCTGCACAAATTCTTTTTCAAAATATTCCAAAGAACCTACGCACTCACCAATGTCAAAAAAGGAAGTATCATATAGCGTATCATGCATACTGCAACAATACAAATCACCAACGGCTAAATGATTTTTTTCCGCATATTCCTGTAGCAGTTCAATCGTTTTGCTACTAATATCGACTCCATAATATGTAGACGGCCAGTCTTTATATCCTGCAAACATTAAGTTTAGGCAGCACCCTAAATCAATAAATTTCATGCCGGCCTTTGGAGCAAGATACTCAACAATCTCTTTTCGGGCACTATCGGAAAGCGTTTCTTTCATCCGCATTTGTTCAAACAAAGGATAATTGGGATGACTCGTAATATAAGAGGGAAAATTGACATATGAATCAATGCCCTTTTTCCCCAAGTCAATGCCTTTATCGTACGATTTTGCAACTAACTCCAATTGTTTTTCCATTGTATTTCTCCACTACTCTTATTTTGGGCAGTTCCCAGACAAACTGAAAAATATCGCTTTACCAAGGCGCCTCCCATATATTCAATTTCACTGTATCGGCAATACACATTACGCCATCAATGCTTTTACTTTCTTTTCCATAATCTCATAAACCAGTTTAACATCGTTTTCTAATTCATAAATTCCATGTCCTATCGTTTTATACCCTCTATGCTCATATAGGCACACTGCCGAGAGTGAAGCATCTAAAAGCACTGTGTTATATTTGTTTGAAATTTCCGCCTCCAAACAATCCATAATCTTTGAACCATAACCTTGTTTCTGGTAATCCGGCAGCACATATACTCCTGTAATATGGTTGTTGTCATAACAACCTGTACCGGTAATAACATCTCCATCTATTAATACTCCCATATTTCCGGACGCTATGCCCGCCAAAATATGCTCCCTGCTATGATGTTGGCAAAAGAAATCTGTTACCTCTTTAGGATAATACTTTGGATATACTGTTCTTATCGTTGTATGTAAAACATTGTATATTGCATCTGCCATATCCACTGTCGCTGTTAAATACTCCATATCTCTCCTCCAAAAACTCTCAACTTACAAATTGGATTATATCATTTTCGAGTTTTATTTACCACAACAATATAGGACATGGCAGCCGTCGTCACCCCTCCCCTTCAAGTCATTCCGCTTTACATGCCGCAATAAATAGAGAACACATTTTTATAATCTAAGCTGCGTAATTCTTTCATCACTTCTCTCCTTATTAACTAACAGAAAGCAAAATTATAGTCACCCTTCATACTTAATTCCACTGCGGGTAAAACAATCAAATAGGCCCCACAAAGTCATGGAATACAGAGTATGCCGCTCTGCCCGATAAACTGGAATTTTCTGCTCCTTTCGTCTTTCTGATATTGTCATTCTGATAAATGGGAAGAAAGTTCACGAACAAATATAAGAAAATATGAGTTTTCCGGATTATTTTGTAAATCACCATCAAGCCACCACAAAATACTAAAAAGAATATTATCAATTTGCGCTATACACTTGGTAATAGCAAAGGATTTATCTCTGGCGCTGACAAAGTAACCCATAAAATTATAGTAAACTTCCATAATGGAGTAGCTATAGCAAGCGATTGCAGCAGATAAACTCTCCTTTTCTTTAAGCTCAGAAGAATGCTTTTCGCATAATAAGTCAAAAAGTTCTTTCGGAAAATGTATAGAAGCAAGATATTCTGGGTCATCATAACTATCAACAATACATGAAATTTGATTACACATCTCACAATATTTTTCTAATTTCGGATATGGTCTTTCACTTGACATTTCCCAATTGCTCTTCACATATTCAAATCCGGTTTTTAATTCAGAAAAATAAGATAAACTCTCAAAATTTAACACTTGAGAAACAAATGGCTCTATCCATGATTGGGTGAAAAATAATAAGTTTTCCAACTGTTCAAGTGTGTATTTTTCACTGTTTAAGGTTCTTTGAAGCGCTAAACTAAGTTGACTTTGCAACTGGTCATACATTTCTTCATTTGTAAACTCAATTTCATTCGGAATAAAATCAAACATTATGCTTTCATTCATATCTACTTATACCCTTTTAACTTTTTCTTCTAGCTGTTTTCTTATCCGTTCCGCTATTTCTGAATTTACAGCCTTTTCCTCACTACCATAAGTCCAACCAAATCCATCTCCCACATATCTTGGAAAAATGTGCAGATGATAATGTCCCACATCATTAAACTCACCACCGTTTTGCATAATGCTGTAACCATTCGGATGATATATTTCTTTTAATGCCGTTACTATCTTTTTTGACACAATCATCAAATGTGCCAACAATTCATCCGGAATTTCATCCAGATCCAAATAATGTTGTTTTGGAACCAATAATATATGCCCTTCATTAATCGGTTCCATATCCATAAAAGCCATTACAAACTCATCCTCATATACAAAATCTGTTATTATCTGTTCTTTATGGCAAAATACACACTCACCCATAACATTCCTCACACCAATCATTTTTCATCTATCAACAAATGTCCACAATTTAATTTCTGTGTAAAACAAATAATGATTCGACCTTTGAAGGAACCTGCGGATATTCCTTGCGAATAATGAGTCCATCTTTCTCCAACTCTTTTAACTGATTTGTCAGCATTTTATGCGTAATTGGGGCAAGCAAACGTTTCGAATCTTTCATATCCAAAATCTTGAAGATAACAAGTTTCTTTGTTCACACATATGCTCTCCTTTTTGATAGTATCACACAAAAAAAGTCCGTACTTATCAAATTGTATTATATACTCTTATAATAAAAATTGAAAGGGGGCGGGGAAGGAACATGAAGATTATAATAATAAACGGAAGTCACAGAAAAAATGGTGCGACAGCATTGATACTGCGTGAAATGTATCAAAAATTATCAGAAGATATTGAAACAGCGGACGGCATTAATGATCGTAATATAAAGTAAACCACCTGCTCCTTATATCTCTTTCTGCCCATTATGATATAATTTTTTATTGACTTGAAGTGAGCTTCATAGTTTATGATGAACCAGAAAGGCGGATGACATGTATTCAGCAAAGAAAGCAGCCAAAATAACCGGGTTATCAACAGCAACTTTAAGATATTATGAAAAAGAAAAATTATTGCCCCAAATAGCTAGAAACAGCCAAAAATATAGGCAATATACAGACGAGGACATTGAATGGATAAAAATGCCTTATATCACAGTAGAAAGCGGCGTTTTATCAGATACGCAAAAAGAGGAACTGATTAAACGATTAACAGAAATATCTTCTGAAATTATGAAAATACCACAGGAATTTTTTGTGACAACCATAAAGGAAGTGTCCGACAAAAACTTCGGCATTGGCGGGAAAACCATTGATATGGTAAAAGCTGAATATATACAGACCCATAGTAAGCAGCTGTAGATTCTGTTAAAGTTTGTTCCTTAATATGTTGCCCAAAATGTTGCCACGCATTATTACAGCAAATCTCTGCAAATGGGCAACCGTTTTCTCATCTTCCATGCTTTCCTTTCCAACATATATCGTTGGACATTTACCAGATGCTATTACTGTCCGCCACCATTTTCTCATAAATCTCCTTAACTCTTTCCTCGCCGCTCCCATGAAGATATTCATGCCAGCAGGTGAAAGAAGTAATCACATTGGCTGCCCGGATATGTCCATCAATCTCCTCCCATGTAACCCTTTTCCCAGAAAGGCGCCTTATCTCCCGCCCATAGGCTTCAACGAGCTCCTGCTCTTTCAGCGGTATCCCGTCCCCTCGCAGCCTCCCGAAGAAAAAACTCAGACCGCCCGATGCCGCTCCGGCTTCCACGCCCTGCCAGTCGCAGATGATAATTCTACCCTCATTGTCCATAAGCAGGTTATCCCAATGAAAGTCGCCATGACTCAGCACAATCTCCTCGGAATCATGCCATGAAATAATCCGGTTAATTCCTTCCGCAATACGCTCCAGCAGCGCACTGTCAAAAACGCCCGGATGTTCATCCAGTACTGCGCGCCAGCCTTCCACAGAAGCGCGAATCTGTTCCTCCGAAAGAGGCTGTGCCGCATGCCGCTTCTGCATTAAAAGCGGGGGAATTTCCGAGACATGTACAGTTGCAAGGCCTCTCATGATTTTTTCCAGCAGTTCCTTATTTATTTCCCGCCGTGAAAGCATCTGATAACGTTTCATCAAAATCGAAATCTCCTCCTCCGTGCTTCTCAGTCCAAGCACCTCCGGCAGACAACCAAGACCTGCCCCGCCATCAGCATACCACCATGCTTCCTTTCGGTAAGCCTCATACAGTTCATCATTTCCAAGCTCCGCCCTGTATATTTGTTTTAGGACACACTCCCCGTCGATATCGTACACCCTTGCTCCGCTTTTTCCTCCTGCAAATAGCTTTTTTTCATTCTTCTCCAGATAAGCTTTCGCACTGTCTATATCCATATCCTTGTCCCCGTCCTTTCACAATCCCGTTAATTCGCATCTTCATAACTTTCACATTTTCAGATAAGGTATGACACAATCTTCAGGCATCCCCAGACGGCTGCCCTAGTTAAACCACCTACAACAATCCAAATAATTCCCGCAGCCATTCCACCGACAGGCGGATATAATTATAATCTCTTCTCCTTGCGGATTTTGCCCAGATCGTATCGTCACACCACGGCGCACCATGACCTCCTTTGGGAAAGATATGGCACTCAAAGGGCACGCCGTGTCTGCAAAAGTACCATACAAAAAAGTTGGGGGAGTATATTCACTTACCTGTTCATCACAGGCCACCAGTTTCAGCTTCTCTTCAAGATTCTCGTCGTCCTTTCCTACATGAGCTTCCAGAAAGTCGCAACAATGGCGCAACCGGGTGGTAAGTATGGCATAACACAGGACAGCCGCATTAGGCTTGTACAGCGCAGCATCCTCTTTAGCCAGATGCCATAGGGTGCTCACGCTGGCACATAAATGTCCCCCGGCAGAAAATCCAATGATTGCAATCTGATCCTCCTGAATTCCCCATTTATTTCCGTTTTCCCTTAATATCCGGATGGCTGACATCAAGTCTCTCTGAGGTTCCGGGAAATGATGGGGCTCCACACTATAGCTGAGTACCGCTGCATGAAAACCTGCAGCATTATACTGCATAGCCGTTTTTTCCCCATCAGCCTCAATACATAACATTGTATAACCGCCTCCTGGAACAATCAAAACAATTGGCCTCTTTTTTACCGATTCCTCCAACAGATACATCTGCATTGCGGGCATAAAACCGTGTTCTGTAGGTTCCTTCCGTACATCAACCTTAAAATATCTCACAAAAATACCACCTTTCTGAATGTTGTGCTACTTTCCGCATTCCGCAGAAGCCGGTCAATGCAGAAAGCATAACATTTTTTAGAAAAGTGGTGTACAAATAGAAGGTTTAAACCTCCTCCATTTCATCTGCCATGACACAAATCTGTCTGGCCTTTTCTTTTACCTCAAATAATGTTTCCATATATCGATCCGCCCGATAAATCAGGTCTTCATTTTCTCCAGGCTCCATGAGCTGCCGTATAGCCAGTTCTCTGCTTCCTCCATCATATTCTTCAAAAAAACTCTTCACTGCCATCATACTGTAGCCATTGTCCAACAGCAGCCTTATCACATACATACGATTCAACTCCTGCTGTGAATAGAGCCTTTTCTCATACTGAGCCCGCTGTCTGAACAGGCCATTGCGTTCCCAGTTCCGAATGGTCTCGGATGTCGCTCCTGCCAATGCGGCTGCCTGCTTTTTCGTATAGAGTAAACCGTCCTCCCTGGTTTCCTGCAGCTTGTCCATCACAATATCAACAGCCCGTTTCGTTCTCCTGATATCCTCTTCCACTGCCTGCAAATACCTATCCGCCGCCCGACGGTAAGCCTCCGGATTCCAATCTCTCGATGCCTGCAAAACATCCCTGCTTATCCTTCTAAGCCGCCTGTTTACAAAGCCGCCAAACACAAGTCTGCAGACTCGAATCTGGAAAATATGCCTTCTGCAAAATATCCTGTACCCGTTAGGCAGACGTTTTGCAGGTTCTAGGAAACCACATTTTTCATAAAAGCGGATGGTTCCCGCTTTCACGCCGGTAAGCTGCGACAGACTTCCAATCTTCAATTCTTCCTCCCTAGGAAACGGCTTAGATTCTTTCTTCCATGCAAAACCGTATTCTTGTTTATTCATTTTCATTCCCGTCCATAATGAAATCTATAATTCAATATCTTAACAAATTAGCAAGAATATGTACTTATCTTTCATAAATGCAACTACTATAGCTAATGGCAAGCAATCCGTAGACTACCTGCCATGTAAAATAAATAGTGTAAACTTTTTCATCACTCGAACTCGGCGTGTTCTTCGCTTTGCTTAACTATATTTGTATAAGTTTTTATATAAATACACACCTGTTTTTACTTTAATTACATCATTTATTATGGTTTGCCGATTTTCTGTTGCTAAAATGTCGCCACGCATTTATTATAGCAAATCGCTGTAAATTTTGTCATCAAAAAATTGCTCCATAACGTTCTATTTATAACACCGTCTCTGTAACTCATACATTATCTCTTATAAATACATAATAGTCCGTATCATAACCGCCCCATCGATAATCCCCGCTCTTCCACTCTATAATCATATAGTCCATGTCATCAATTGTCACAATTTCATATGCACAGGCGGTATGATTATAATGCTTGAGCACATAACCTTTCGTCCAGCTCTGAATCTCTTTACCCAATATGGTTTCATCCATATA
>ERZ808051.21-NODE-21-length-209405-cov-6.945583_pt1 | contig 209405 bp, 183 predicted proteins | sample MGYA00380199_ERZ808051 | MGnify/ENA primary metagenome ERZ808051 (study PRJEB31490, sample SAMN06133391) | mouse gut metagenome | isolation source: J11 | host: mice | place: China: Chengdu | collected 2015-05 ... | reverse complement strand
CAGGATAGAAGGATAAAGAGCCTCTTTTAAGAGGCAGCCAAGTATCAGAGATTAATAAGATACTGCCTATAGGCAGCGCCGAAAAAGGGGTTGCTTAGACACCGCCTATAGGCGGTACCGAAAAATGCCCCGGAGGGGCTCATCCAAACCACCGGCAGAGCCGGTGGTCAAGCCGCACGGCTGTGATTTCTATTTCTCTTGACAAATACCCTATGGGGGTATATTCTGGTTTTAACAAGAAAATACCCCTATAGGGTATTTTGGCGTTGCAAGCTATTTTGCCATGGTAAAATCAGACAATGGGAAAAAGGGAATGTTTTATGTGGAATCGGAAAGGATGAATAAGAAAGGGATGGGTATGCTGACGGAAGACATTCAGAAGCAATGGGAAGGAGAAATCGTGGAAAAAGAGGATGGCGTGGAAAAGGTGCATGGCATGGAAAAAAAGGATGGATCATGTGAGGGGGAAAGACAATCCTGCGGCTGCCATCAGAAGACCACGCCCCGCAGCGACGAGGAGCTGAAGCTGCTGAAGAATCGTTTGAACCGGATGACGGGCCAGCTGAACGGAATCGGAAAGATGCTGGATGAAAATAGATACTGCGGGGACGTGCTGAATCAGGTGGCAGCGGTGGAAAGCGCCTTGAAGTCCTTTGCGTACATGGTTCTTCAGAAGCATATGGAGACCTGCGTGACGGAGGAGATACGGAAGGGAAACCTATCCGTGGTGCAGGAGACGGTGGAGCTGGTGAAGAAGCTGGGGCGCTGAAGGGAAGAGAGCGGAACAAATTCCCGCAGGCGGGAACTGGAAAAACAGTCTCGGAACGGAAGCGCCCGGAAGGAATTGCAGACAGGAAATGACTGAAATTCCTTCCCTGAGAGGGGCGCTGAAGAGAAGAGACGGAACTATAATAGGAGGGCGAGGATTTGAAGGAGAGGTATCATATATCGGGAATGACCTGTTCGGCCTGCTCTGCCCATGTGGAGAAGGCGGTAAATAAGCTGGAGGGGGTGGAGAAGGCTTCCGTCAATCTGCTGGCGGAGACTATGGAGATCAGCTATGAGGAAGGCAGGCTTGGCAGGGAAGAGATTGAGGAGGCCGTGGAAAAGGCGGGCTATGGGGCCTCGCTGATCATAGGGGGAGCCCGCTCAGGATCCGGGACATCCGGAGGAACAGTAGGGGGCCAAAAGGCTCAGCCATCGGAATATCACGGAGGGCGGAATGGTGAAAATCTGCCGGAAAGCGCAGGCGCACGGGCAGAAAAGAGGGGCAATAGAGGCAGCCTGCAGCGCAAGGCCAGAGAGGAGGCCCGGGCCATGAAATGGCGGCTGGGGATTTCCATAGGTTTTTTGGTTCCTTTGATGTACGTGGCAATGTACCATATGTACAATGAGTGGTTCGGGATTCCCATTCCTTCTTTTGTACACAATTATTTTCATGGCAATGCAAATGCCATGACCTTTGCTATGACGCAGCTTCTGCTGCTTCTGCCCATTTTGTACGTGAACCGAAAATTTTTTGCAGTGGGCTTCAAGACCTTGAGACATTTATCGCCCAACATGGACAGCCTGATCGCTCTGGGGGCTTCCGCAGCCGTGGGGTACGGTATTTTCGCCATGTACCGCATCAGCTACGGGCTGGGACATGGGGATCCGGCGCTGGTGGAGCAGTATTCTCATGATTTGTATTTTGAGTCGGCGGGAATGATTCTGACTTTGATTACGGTGGGAAAATATCTGGAGAGCCGTTCCAAGGGGAGAACCAGCGAGGCCATCACCAAGCTTATGGACTTGTCGCCTAAGACGGCGGTGGTTTTGAGGGACGGTCAGGAGGTGGAGGTTCCCACGGAGGAGCTGCGGGTGGGGGATGTCTTTTTGGTGAAGCCGGGAGGCATGGTGCCGGTGGACGGCACGGTGCTGGAGGGAAGCTCCAGCGTGGACGAGGCGGCCATCACCGGGGAGAGCGTTCCCGTGGAAAAGAGAGAGGGCGACCGGGTGGTGTCCGCAACGGTGAACAAGGCCGGATTCCTGAAATGTCAGGCGGACAAGGTGGGGGAGGACACCACGCTGGCCGCAATCATCCGTCTGGTGGAGGAGGCGGGGGCAAGCAAGGCTCCAATAGCCCAGCTGGCGGACAAGGTGGCGGGGATTTTTGTGCCGGTGGTGATGGGCATTGCGCTGGTGACGCTGATGGTCTGGCTTCTGGCGGGGGCCGGGGCGGAGTTTGCCATATCCAATGCCATTGCGGTGCTGGTAATTTCTTGTCCCTGTGCTCTTGGTCTGGCCACCCCCGTGGCCATTATGGTGGGAACCGGAGTGGGGGCCGGACACGGCATTTTGATCAAATCCGGGGAGGCGCTGCAGCAGGCGCGGGATATTGACACGGTGGTTCTGGATAAGACGGGCACTGTCACCGCAGGCAGGCTGAAGGTCATGGAGGTAAGCGTCTGCGTGCCGGATATGTCCATGGATACATTGCTGGAGATCACAGCGGCGCTGGAAAAAAAGAGCGAGCATCCTCTGGCGGAAGCCGTGGTAGGCCATGCGGATTCCATGGGGCTGCCCATTCCTCAGGTCAGGGATTTTTGCGCGGTGTTTGGCCGGGGCGTGGAGGGCGTGCTGGACGAGGATATTCCGCCTCAGCCTATGGTGCGCCTGCATTCTGACGACGGGCCCACGGCTGTGGTCAGGGCGGAAGGCGGTATGGAAAAAGGTGCCGGAGAGGTGTCAGGAAACGAGGGCGCAGTGGATGAAGGCAGCGTTTCGGGCAGGAACCTGATCCTGAATAGGAAGGACGCAGGGGCAAAGGCCGGGACCCGGTATTTCGTAGGAAATCTTCCCTTCATGAAAGAGAATGGAATTGCCATAGACTCCATGGTGCTGGAGAGCATCAACCGGCTGGCGGACGAGGGCATGACGCCGCTGCTTACGGCCTCGGAGGGAAGACTTCTGGGAGTGATAGGCGTGGCGGACGAGGTGAAGCCCACATCCAGAAAGGCTGTCAGGGAGTTTCGGAAAATGGGTATCCGGGTGGTGATGCTCACAGGAGACAACAAGCGCACTGCGGAGGCGGTGAGAAAGCGCCTTGACATTCCGGAGGTGGTGGCGGAGGTTCTGCCGCAGGACAAGGAGAGGAAGATTCAGGAGCTGAAGGCCAAGGGGCATAGGGTGGCCATGATCGGGGACGGTATCAACGACGCGCCTGCCCTCACCGCTGCCGATGTGGGCATGGCCATCGGAGCAGGGACGGACGTGGCCATGGAGAGCGCGGACATCGTGCTTATGAAGAGCGACCTGCAGGATGCCGTGACGGCGGTGCGCTTAAGCCGGGCGGTGATCCGCAATATCAAGGAGAATCTGTTCTGGGCTTTCTTTTATAATGTAATAGGTATTCCCTTAGCGGCCGGAGTGTGGTATCCTTTATTTGAGGTAAAGCTGAATCCTATGTTCGGGGCGGCGGCCATGAGCCTGAGCAGTATCTTCGTGGTGGGCAATGCCCTGCGCCTGAAGCGGTTCAAGAGCGGGTTCAAGGCGACGGATGCTTCCGGGGACGGACAGCATGGAGAAGCTGTGGCGGATGCGGAGAGCATGAAAGCCCCGGCGGCTGCGGAAAGCGTTAAGGTTCCGGCGGCTGCGGAGAGCATGAAAGCCCCGGTATCTGCGGAGAGCGTGAAGGCCCCGGCGGCTGCGAAAAGCGTGAAGGCTCCGGCGGGTGCGGAGAGCGTGAAGACCCCCGTGACGACGGAAAACATGAAGGCGTCTGCGGAGAACATGCATGTGAGTCAGAATTGCGGATTCTGCGGAGAGGGGACGGCGGCCTTAGGAGGCGGAAAGTGTGAGTTCAAAAATGATGATATTCCGGGCGGTGCCCATGGAGAAAGGAAGGAAATGAATATGACGAAGAAAATGCTGATTGAGGGAATGATGTGCGGACATTGCACGGGCAGGGTTCAGAAGGCGCTGGAGGCTTTGGAGGGAGTGAAGGCCGTCACCATGAGCCTTGAGGAAAAGAGCGCTCTGGTGGAGCTTGGAGCGGAGGTTGCGGATGAAGTGCTGACTGGGGCAGTGACGGAGGCCGGCTATGAGGTAAAGGAAATCACAAATGAAAAATAAACTTTTTTATGTACTGTTTCTTGTGTATATTGCCATGGTGGCGTTCATTCTGTACATCAACGGTGTGTTTACAGGAGAGATCACGTCCCTGAGCAACCTGATCATCAACGGCGTGTTTCTCCTGATCATCGGGATTCTGTTTCTGATTTCCGGTGTGAGCTTTCTGCGTCTGAATCGTCTGACGGATGAGCTGGAGGATGTGGCGGAGGACCTGCTGAAGGAATATAAGGACGGGGGAGGCAAGAACCTCTGGGCGTCGCTGCAGGAGCGAAAGGGGCTTTTTGAGGACAGGAACTTAAGGGAGGCCTTCGGAAGATACCGGATGCAGATCCGGGGCAGCCGCAGAGGCAGACATTATGTGAACCCATGCGGCATCGAGGAATATGTCAACGAAGAGCTGCTGGAAAGGGTGGGATGCAATTTCTTCAATTCGGGCATTTCCGGAGCCATGACGGGACTTGGAATTCTGGGAACTTTCATCGGTCTGTCTCTGGGGCTTGGCTCCTTTGAGGGGGATGATATTTATACCATTTCAGATAATGTGGGTCCCCTGCTGTCGGGCATGAAAGTGGCATTTCATACTTCTGTATACGGTATAATATTCTCTTTGATATTTAATATCGTTTACCGCAGCATTATGGCGGATGCATATGAGAAGCTGGAGTATTTTCTGAATGTTTTCAAACAGTGCGCCATGCCGCCGGAGGCCGAGTCAGGGGAGGAGAGCCTTACCGCCATGCTGGTGTATCAGGCGAATATGGCAAATTATATGAAGCAGCTGCTGGAGATATCCAGAGGGGAGGCCGGGGTTCAGACCGAGGCCATGGAGCGCTTGGCAGGCTCGTTTCTGGAGCAGCTCCAGTCCGTGATGGGAACGGGCTTCAAGGGGCTTGACGGCGCGCTGAAGTCTGCCGCCCAGACCCAGACGGTGAACTCGGAGAGCAGCAGAAGGCTTCTGGATGCCGTGAACGCCCTTATGGAGTCCAACCGGCAGATGCAGGAGACGATGTCTTTTATGATGGAACGGCAGGAACGGCTGGCAGGGGAGATCGATGCCCAGAAGCGGACGCTGGAGCAGGCCTGCGACGAGATCAGCCGGGACGTGAGCAACCAGCTCTATACATTTGAGCAAATGAGGAATTTATATGAGAACGAGAACCAGACGAAGGAATAGGGAAGCATTTGCAGAGCATAGTTTCTGGCAGTCCTACTCGGACATGATGGCTGCGCTTCTGTTGATTTTTGTACTGATCATTGCCATCACTCTTGCGATCTATAAGCAGAAGACCACGGATCTGGAGAAGTCCCAGAACAGTTTGGGCATTGCCAGACAGGAGCTGGATGACGCAAGGAAGGATCTGGAGGACGCCAGAAAGGATCTTGACGAGTATAGGGCGCAAATCGAGAAATCAAATCAAGAGCTGGCCGATTCCTTGGCCCAGCTGCAGCAGGCCTATGCCAATGCGGCTCTGACTCAGGATGAGCTGAACAAGGCCTATCTGGAGATCGAGAACGCAAGAAATGAACTGAGCGCCACCAAACAGGAGCTGGAGAACATCGTGGGCATCAGGACGGACATCATCGGCGCGCTGCAGTCGGCGTTCAATAATTCTGCCATGAGTGTGGACGCTCAGACAGGCTCCATCACTTTTTCCTCGGATGTGCTGTTCCGCTATGCCAGCGCGGCTCTGACGGAGGACAGCAAGAAGGCTCTGAAGGAGATCATACCTACCTATCTGGATGTGCTGCTGCAGGATGAATTCCGCGGGTATATCGCGGAGATCATCATCGAAGGCCATACGGACACGGACGGAGGCTATGAGATGAATATGGAGCTGTCCTTCAATAGGGCTTATTCCGTGGCGGAGTTCTGTATGGATTCCAAGAACGGACTCAGCGAGGAGAAGATCGCGCAGCTCAAAAGCGTTCTGACGGTAAACGGACGTTCTTACAGTGATCCCATTTACAGAACCGATGATCTGGGAAACCCTACGGAGCAGGTAGATATGCCGGCCTCCAGAAGGGTGGAGATCAAGTTCCGCCTGAAGGAGGACGAGATGATCGAGAAGATTCAGGGAGTGCTTGGGGGACAGTAGAGGTACTGCAGGATGAATTCTTTTTGAAAAGTTTATGATTTCTTTATTGATTTTTCTCCCAGAGCTGTTATAGTTATCATAGAACAGACAAAAAGAACCGGACAAGATAGGGCCATGGGCCGTGAAGGCCCGCGGCGCTTGCCGGTGCCAATGATACTTCGTCTGGGAAGAGGAGGATGTGGCATGAATATACAGAGGTTTACGCAGAAGTCCATGCAGGCGGTGGAGGGCTGTGAGAAGCTGGCCTATGAATACGGCAATCAGGAGATTGAGCAGGAGCATCTCCTTTACAGTCTGCTCACGGTGGATGACAGCCTGATTCTGAAGCTGATAGAGAAGATGGAGATACAGAAGGAGCATTTCCTGAACCGGGCGGAGCAGGCGGTTGTCAAGCGCACCAAGGTGCAGGGGGGCAAGGTCTTCGTGGGCAAGGATCTGAACAAGGTGCTGGTCAGCGCCGAGGACGAGGCCAAGGTGCTGGGGGATGAGTATGTGTCCGTGGAGCATCTGTTTCTGGCCATGCTCAAGTTCCCTAACCGGGAGATTGCCCAGATCTGGAAGGAGTACGGCATCACGGCGGAGCGCTTCCTGAAGGCATTGTCCACCGTCAGGGGGAACCAGAGGGTCACCAGCGACAATCCGGAGGCCACCTATGACACCTTGGAGAAGTACGGGCAGGAGCTGGTGGAGAAGGCCAGAAATCAGAAGCTGGATCCAGTTATCGGCAGGGACAGCGAGATTCGCAACATCATCAGGATTCTTTCCAGAAAGACCAAGAACAACCCGGTTCTGATCGGAGAGCCCGGCGTGGGAAAGACTGCGGTGGTGGAAGGGCTGGCCCAGCGTATCGTCAGGGGCGACGTGCCTCAGGGGCTTAAGGACAAGAAGATTTTCGCGCTGGATATGGGAGCTCTGGTGGCGGGAGCCAAGTACAGAGGCGAGTTCGAGGAGAGGCTGAAGGCGGTGCTGGAGGATGTGAAGAGCAGCGACGGCCAGATCATTCTTTTCATAGACGAGCTGCATACCATTGTGGGCGCAGGCAAGACGGACGGCGCGCTGGATGCCGGAAATATGCTCAAGCCCATGCTGGCCAGAGGGGAGCTGCATTGCATCGGCGCCACCACTCTGGACGAATACAGACAGTATATCGAGAAGGATGCGGCGCTGGAGAGGCGTTTCCAGCCGGTGCTGGTGGAGGAGCCTACGGTGGAGGACACCATCTCTATCCTGCGGGGGCTGAAGGAGCGGTACGAGGTCTACCATGGCGTGAAGATCATGGACAACGCGCTGGTCAGCGCTGCGGTGCTGTCCAACCGGTATATTTCCGACAGATTCCTGCCGGACAAGGCCATCGATTTAGTGGATGAGGCCTGCGCTTTGATCAAGACGGAGCTGGACAGCATGCCTACGGAGCTGGACGAGCTGCAGCGCAAGATCATGCAGATGGAGATCGAGGTGGCTGCCCTGAAAAAGGAGGAAGACCGGCTCAGTGTGGAGCGTCTGGAGGATCTTCAGCGGGAGCTGGCGGAGCGCAAGGAGGAGTTTGCCGCGGGAAAGGCCCAGTGGGACAATGAAAAGAACTCTGTGGAGAAGCTGTCCAAGCTGCGGGAGGAGATCGACACAGTGAACGGAGAGATCCAGAAGGCCCAAATGGAGGGGAATCTGGAGAAGGCGGCGGAATTAAGCTACGGCAGGCTGCCCGCCTTAAAAAAGCAGCTGGAGCAGGCAGAGCAGGCCGGCGCCAAGGAAATGTCTCTGGTGCGGGAGAAGGTTTCCGACGAGGAGATATCCAGAATTATATCCCGGTGGACCGGAATCCCCGTGGCGAAGCTTACGGAGAGCGAGCGCAACAAGACCCTGCATCTGGACGAAGAGCTGCATAAGAGGGTCATCGGTCAGGAGGAGGGTGTCACCAAGGTCACGGAGGCCATCATCCGTTCCAAGGCAGGCATCAAGGACCCGTCCAAGCCCATCGGCTCTTTCCTGTTTTTAGGTCCCACCGGCGTGGGCAAGACGGAGCTGGCAAAGTCCTTGGCGGCAGCGCTTTTTGATGACGAAAACAACATGGTCCGTATCGATATGAGCGAATATATGGAGAAATACTCCGTGTCCAGACTGATCGGAGCGCCTCCCGGATACGTGGGCTATGAGGAGGGCGGACAGCTGACGGAGGCGGTGCGCAGAAAGCCCTACAGCGTGGTGCTGTTCGATGAGATCGAGAAGGCCCATCCCGATGTGTTCAACGTGCTGCTGCAGGTGCTGGACGATGGGCGGATCACGGATTCTCAGGGGAGGACGGTGGATTTCAAGAACACTATACTCATCATGACCTCCAACATAGGGGCGGCATATCTGCTGGACGGCATCGGGCCGGACGGCCAGATCAGTCCCGAGGCGGAAAATAAGGTCATGAACGACCTGCGGAATCATTTCAGGCCGGAGTTTTTGAATAGGCTGGATGAGACCATTCTGTTCAAGCCTCTGAGCAAGGAGAACATCGGCGGCATCGTGAGCCTGATCATTGCGGATCTGAACAGACGGCTGGAGGATAGGGATCTGTCCTTGGAACTGACGGAGGAAGCGGTGCAGCTGATTGTGGACAATGCCTATGATCCGGTTTACGGGGCGCGGCCACTGAAGAGATATATTCAGAAGCATGTGGAGACCCTGACGGCGAAGCTGATCTTGTCTGACGGCGTTGGAGCCGGGGATAGGGTGCTGATATCTGTGGAGAACGGCGAGCTGGCGGCGGGAGTGAAGTGACGGGCAGCAGCAAGGGGCGTTGGGGTCATGGAGATAATATCAGAACATGGAGCGCAGTGGCCATGGCTGTTGAAATGGGCGGCAGAAGCCTATCCGGCGGGAGGAAGAAGGGAGCAGCGGATGGATAAGACGGAATTTGTCACAGTAAAGGGAGACATCACCAAAGACCATGGCGTTACAGCCATCGTGAACGCTGCCAATACCAGTCTTCTGGGGGGAGGCGGCGTGGACGGAGCCATTCACCGGGGAGCGGGTCCTGAGCTTCTGGCGGAGTGCCGCCTTTTGAACGGGTGCAAAACGGGCAAGGCGAAGATCACGAAAGCCTATAGACTGCCCTGCGAATATGTGATCCATACTCCGGGGCCTTGTTGGAACGGAGGAAATTCCAGAGAGCGGGAGCTTTTAGCGTCCAGCTATCGGTCTTGTCTGGAACTGGCGGTGGAGAACGGTATACGGAGTATTGCGTTTCCGTCTATTTCCACGGGAATTTATCGTTTTCCTTTGGAGGAAGCGGCTTCCATAGCCGTGAAGACGGCAAAGGAATTTGCCGAGCAGCATCCGGGGGCGCTGGATGTGATCAAGTGGGTGCTTTTTGACGATAGAACACTTGAGGCCTACGAGCGGGAGCTGGGGTGAGCTGGCCCGTGGGCGGGGTTTTGTACGGAAAGTCCGATCTGTATGATGCAGGTCGGACTTTTTGTTCATGACAATAGAAGACTCGCGAAGCGTGGATTCTATTGTTTTTGGCTTGTAAAAAAGGCCGGAATTTGATAAAATGGGGGAATGTAAACGCTTACATAAAGTGGGACATCATTTTGAAAAGGGAGAAAATATGATACCGAAGGATCCGATTATGCTTTTGAGCTTTGTGAACATGAAACTGAGGGATTTTTATTCAGATCTTGACGTTCTCTGCGATGAACTGGACGTGAGCAGGGAGGAGATCACGAATCCTTTGGAGGCTGCGGGATACCGTTATGATCAGGAGCGGAACCAATTTGTTTAGGGGTGCAGGAAAAGGTTCGGGCCTGCGCTGCCAGATCTGCACGGGCTGCGGTCTGTGTCCGGGGGCGGCTGTAGACAGACTGCAGGTAGAGGTGGCTGCTTCCGGAGCCGAAACGGGCAGAGGGCAGGCAGAGGCGGACTCCTCGGCGGCAGCGGAAAATAGGGAAAAAGGAAGGATACTCCATGTGCTGGCGGAGGATGCCCTGCTTGGGAAAAAATTTCCTCTGAAGGCAGGGGGCAGACGGCTGGTGACTGCGGACATCGGAACCACTACCATCGCCATGCTCCTATATCATGAAGACGGAAGCGTGGCAGACAAATATGTGGCCGTGAATCCTCAGACCATGTACGGAGCAGATGTGCTGTCCCGTATTCGTGAGGCGAGGCGGCCGGAGCATGCGCATAGGATGCGCAAGCAGGTGGAGGAGGTTCTGGAAAAGGGGCTTGAGCGTTTTTCAAGGGAACTGGCGGAGGGAGAGTCATTATCCATGGTTCTGGCGGCAAACACCACCATGACATACCTTTTCATGGGTTGGGATGCAGAAGAGCTGGGACAGGCTCCCTTTGAGGCGTCCCGGCTGGGGGCTGTGGAACGGCAGGTGGCAGGAGTGCCCTGCTTCGTGTTTCCGGGGCTTTCCGCCTTCGTGGGCGGAGACATTGCGGCAGGTATTTACGCCTGCCGGATGGAGGAGAGAGAGGAGCTTACCCTGCTGGTAGATCTGGGCACCAACGGAGAGATGGTTCTTGGAAACCATCACCGGCGGGTGGCCTGCGCCACCGCCGCGGGCCCTGCCTTTGAGGGAGGGGCCAACGCGGGGATCTGGGGGGCGGACATGGTGAGCTTGCTGGCGAGGCTTTTGGAGGAAAATGTCATGGACGCTACGGGGCTTCTGGCGCCGGAATATTTTGACAAGGGAATCCGCATCGGCAATGTACTGGTGACGCAGGGGGCGGTGCGCAGCATCCAGCTGGCCAAGGCTGCCATTGCGGCAGGAATCGAGATCCTGCTGGAAAAGTACGGCATCCGGGGGGAACAGGTGGACAGAGTGGTGCTGGCGGGAGGTTTCGGCTATTATCTGCGTCCCACGGCGGCGGCAAGAATAGGGCTTTTGCCCAAGGAGCTGGCAGATAAGGCCGTCACGGGGGGCAATACGGCTCTGGCGGGGGCGCTGCTGGCAGGGAGACGCATCCTTTCGGGTGAAACCATGGCTGATGCCGTTCAGGGGGAGGGAGACCGTCCTTGTGCCGGAACAGGCATTATAGGATCGGCAGCTCATACTCTTGCGGTGCAGTTAGAGCGCATGGCGGGGGATACCGAGGTTGTCAATCTGGCCATGGAGGCCGGGTTTGATGGGAGATATGTAGAGAATATGGACTTTCCCCACTGGGACGTTTCGGGTCAAGGGGCGTAGAGGGAGGGGGAAAGGGAGATGGAAGATAGGTGCAGCTGCTTCCTTTGAGGAGGCACGGCGAAAGGCCAAGGGGGAAATACGGCGTTTGTGCTCTGCCTTCAGGGGGCAGGCTGAAAGGCGGCAGCGGGGGAGAGGATAGAAAATGAAGCAGATTGTTTCAAAATACTTAAGGCCGTATTTCGGCCGCATGAGCGTGGGATTTCTGATCAAGTTCGTGGGAACCATCATGGATCTGTGCATTCCCTATATTTTGGCTTATATCATCGATTCCGTCATTCCCATGAGGGATAGGGCGCGGGTCCTGCTCTGGGGAATGCTGATGTTGGTCTGCTCGCTGCTTGCAGTGTCCTTCAATATCATTGCCAACCGTATGGCCTCCAAGGTGGCAAGCGATGCCACGGAGGTGATTCGGCATGATCTTTTTTCCAAGACCATGTATCTTTCCAATGCCAAAACGGATTCTTTTACAAAGCCGTCGCTGATTTCGAGAATGACTTCGGACATCTACAATCTGCACCAGATGCTGGGCCGGGTCCAGAGACTGGGGGTGCGGGCCCCCATATTGCTGATCGGCGGGGTCTGCGTGACCTTTACGCTGGACGGGGCCATGGCCTGCGTGCTTCTGGCCACTTTGCCGCTTCTGGGCTTCATTACGGTTTATGTTTCTCGGCGCAGCATTCCCATGTACGGCGTCCTGCAGGAGGCCAATGACCGGTTCGTGCGCATGGTGCGGGAGGACATAGCTGGAATCCGGGTGATCAAGGCATTGTCAAAGACGGAATATGAGACGGAAAAATTTCGTTCTATCAATAAAGAGGTGGTGGAGCGGGAGCGAAAAAACGGCATGGTGATGGCGGTGATCAATCCTTCCATGACTATTCTGCTTAATCTTGGGCTGGTGGGGGTCATTTTGGTGGGAGCTTACCGGGTGAATAGTGGCATTTCGGAGGTGGGAAAAATTCTGGCCTTCACCACTTATTTCACCATTATCCTAAACGCCATGCTTTCCATTTCCAAGATGTTCACCGTGCTTTCCAAGGCCATCGCATCCGGGAACCGTATCTGGCAGGTGCTGGAGTGCCCGGAGGACATGGAGGTTGTGGAGGCGCTGTACGAAGAAATGCCTTGCGAGGGAACCGGCGCCGATGAGGAGATTTGCTTTGATCATGTGACTTTTTCATATCTGAAGGAAGGGGAACCCAATATCAAAGATCTGAGCTTTCGGATCCGCAAGGGTGAGACGCTGGGCATCATCGGGGAGATCGGCTCGGGAAAGTCCACCATCATCAATCTTTTGATGAGGCTTTATGATGTGGATCAGGGCTGTGTCCGCGTTGGGGGAAGGGATGTGCGCAGCTATAGGCCGGAGGAGCTGAAGGCGAAATTTGGGGTGGTTTTTCAGAATGACACCATTTTTGAGGATACCATAGCAGGCAACGTGACGCTGGGCAGGGAGCTGGGAGAAGAGGAGATCTCGGAGGCCCTTCTCTATGCCAGAGCCAGAGAGTTCGTGGAGGGAAGGCAGGACAGGGAAGCGGATGCATTGAACATCCGGGGAGCGAATCTAAGCGGCGGCCAAAAGCAGCGGGTGCTGGTAGCCCGGGCGCTGGCGGCGAGGCCGGAAATCCTGATATTGGATGATTCCTCCAGCGCGCTGGACTATCGGACGGATGCGGAGCTCCGCAGGGGAATCAAGGAGCATTATAGTGATACTACTCTTGTGATCGTTGCCCAGAGGGTCAGTTCCATACGAAATGCGGATCATATATTGGTGCTGGAGGACGGCGCTCCCATCGGTTACGGCACCCATGAGGAGCTGATGGAAGGCTGTGGGGTCTATGGGGAGATCAGCAGAATACAGACTGGGGAGGTATGAGGAGGCGACATGGAAAAACAGACAGTAGAATTTCCTTTGGCAATGAGAGAATACCTAAAGGGAAAAGACTTGGTTGAAGTAGTGGATAATCACCGCAGCGGGGATAAGGTGTATCAGGTGGATGATACATATATTCTGAAGATGTCTGAAAATGTGGAAAGACTCCGCCGGGAGATGGCTCTCAACGACTATCTGCGGGGCAGGCTGCCCGTATCCGAAACGGTTGCGTTTGCGGAGGAGGAAGAAAGGGCCTTTTACTTAAAAACAATGCTGCGCGGTGATAGTCTGGCGGACAAGAAGAATCTTCAGGATCCCCGGAAGCTGGTTGAGCTGCTGGTGAAAGCAGTGCATATGTTTCACGGCGTGGACGGCAGCGACTGTCCCATCAAATGTCCGGATTCTCAGGGCAGCTGTTTTGTACACGGCGATTTCTGCCTTCCGAATATATTGGTTTGGAACGGAGAAATTAGCGGATTCATTGACACGGAGGCAGGGGGGCTGGGAGATCCTTGGATAGATTATGCATGGTGCATCTGGTCTCTGGAGTATAATCTTGGAACAGACGAATATACGCCCCTTCTTCTGGAGGGCATAGGCATAGAATTTGACAAGGAAAAATTTGAATATTATACCCGTCTGTGAAACGGGACGCAGCTGGAAAGAGAGCAGGCCAGAGAGGACAATACCGCAAGAAGGGCAAAAGAGCAAGGCGAAAAGAGTAAGACAGAGAAAAGCGCAGAGGGCAAGGCGAAAAGAGCAAGGCGAAGAGGCAATACCGCAAGCAGGGAAAAGAGCAAGATAAAAAGAGTAAGACAGAGAAAAGCACAAGGCGAAGAGGCAATACATCAAGCAGGACAGAGAGCAAATCGGAGAGGGAAAGACCGCAAGCAGGATAAAGAGCAAAGCAGAGAGGGCGAGACAGAGAGCATGGCAACGGAAAGCGTGGAGAGAGCGGACAAAAATAGAAACGAGGCAGCGCAGAGCAGGCGGTATTCCGCAAAGACGATTCTGCGTTTGGGGAAATACATGCTGCAGTACAAATGGATGTTGGGGCTGGCGGCGGTATGCACGCTGGGCAGCAATCTGTTCTCCCTGATAGGGCCCAAGCTCACAGGTCTTTGCATCGGAGCGGTGGAGCCGGGAAGGGGCGCGGTGGACTTTGGCGCGGTGTTCTACTACGCCGCATGGATGGCAGGCTTTTATGTGGTGTCCGCACTCATGTCCTATGGGCTGCAGGTACTGATGCTGACCATCAGCCGCAAGGTGGTGTATCGTATGCGGCAGGATGTGTTTGAGAGGCTCATGGGACTTCCGGCGGGGTATTTTGATATTCACCAGACCGGGGATATCATCAGCCGCATTTCCTATGACATCGACACGGTGAACGCCTCCCTTTCCAATGATCTTGTGCAGCTGCTGACCACAGTGATAACGGTGATGGGGGCGCTGGTGATGATGGTGACGATATCACCGAAGCTGGTGCTGGTGTTCGCCTTCACGGTGCCCCTCTCTGTGCTGATCACCAAATATATCACGGGGAGGACCCGGCCTCTTTTCCGGATCAGATCCGCCAAGCTCGGGGAGATGAACGGCTTTGTGGAGGAGATGATATCGGGCCAGAAGACCCTGAAGGCCTACGGCAGGGAGGAATACACCCGGAACCGCTTCAACGGAAAGAACAAGGAGGCGGTTGACGCCTATTACCGCGCAGAATACTATGGGAGTGTAGTGGGGCCTTGCGTGAATTTCATCAACAATCTTTCGCTGTCCCTGATCAGCGTGTTCGGAGCGCTGCTGTATCTGGCGGGCTCCATGAGAATAGGTGATATTTCCTCCTTTGTGCTGTATTCCCGGAAGTTTTCAGGCCCCATCAATGAGGCCGCCAATATTTTCAGCGAGCTGCAGTCTGCCCTTGCGGCGGCGGAGCGGGTCTTTCGCCTGATGGACGAGGCGCCGGAGCCTGCGGACGAGGAAGGGGCTGTGGAGCTTAAGGAGGCTCAGGGGGATGTGCAGGTGCGAAATGTCAGCTTCGGCTATGTGCCCGGAAAGACCATTATCCATGACCTGAGCTTTCAGGCCAGACCCGGCAGGCTGATTGCCGTCGTGGGGCCCACTGGAGCAGGAAAGACCACGCTGATCAATCTGCTGATGCGGTTCTACGATCCGGACAAGGGGGAGATTCTGGTGGACGAAAAGGATTCTAAGAGCTTCACCAGAGCCAGCCTGCGCAGGGCTTATGCCATGGTGCTGCAGGATACATGGCTGTTTTACGGCAGTATCTATGAAAATCTGGCCTACGGAAAGGAAGGCGCGTCCAGAGAGGATGTGGAGGCTGCTGCAAAAGCGGCTAGAATTCATTCCTTTATCAAGCGCCTGCCTCAGGGGTACGACACCGTGCTTACCGATGAGGGAACCAATATCTCCAAGGGCCAGAAGCAGCTGCTCACCATTGCAAGGGCTATGCTGCTGGACGCAAGGATGCTGATATTGGACGAGGCCACCTCCAATGTGGACACCCGTACCGAGCGTCAGATCCAGAAGGCCATGCTGAAGCTGATGGAGGGAAAGACCTGCTTCGTCATCGCCCATAGACTGTCCACCATCGAGAATGCGGATCTGATTCTGGTAGTGAACGGAGGAGAGGTGGTGGAACAAGGGACCCATAGGGAGCTGATGGCCAAGCAGGGCATGTACAGACAGCTGTACAACGCCCAGTTTGAGTAGGGGGCTTTGGGGTACATAAACACGGGAATCTAGGGGTGGTGAGAATAGAATAGGCTTTTTCCCATCATCCCCCTTTCAGTGATTCCGTTTCTTGCAGTGGGTCTGGGCCGGATTGTCGATCAGGTTTCCCTGACTGTCGAACCGGGAGCCGTGGCAGGGACAGTCATAGCTTGCTTCATCAGGGTTCCATTCCAGCCGGCATCCCATATGAGGGCAGTTGGGAACCAGCTTCTTGTTTCCGGAAGGCAGGATATGCTTTGCCAGACCCTTTAATGTATAGGCTCCGTGTATGGCCAGATTCTTTGCCCCGTAGGCGGTGAAATGCCTTTGGGGAGAAAAGATGTCCCTCTGAGGACATTCCTCCCTGCAGATCATGGCGGTGATGATTCGGGCGCTCACCATGGCCGTGGTCATCCCCCATTTTCCGAAGCCTGTGGCAACGTACCAGCCGGGGTTTTTCCGGGAAAATCTGCCGATATAGGGAATTTGATCCAGCGTCATGCAGTCTTGTGCAGACCAATGGGCTGTCTCCGAACATCCGGGATAGAGCTCTTTTGCCCTGCGGCGCAGGATCTCGTATCTGCAGCCATTTTTCATGGTTCTTTGATTCACGCCCGTTCTATGGCTTCCTCCCCCAAGCAGCAGAAGCTCTCCCTGAGGCCGGAAGGAAAGGCCGTCTTTGTCGATTCCCAGATACATGCCCTTTATGGGCCTTGCCCCTTCCAAGGCCGCCACATAGCTGCGTTCCTGATGCATCCTTGCAAAATAGTATCCCGGCACATTGATAAAGGGGAAATGACATGCAAATACGATGTTTTCTGCCGTGACGCAGCCTCTTTCAGTCTCTATGCGCGTTCCCGTCACCGTCAGCACCTTCGTGTGCTCGTAGACCTCCACTTCTTCCGCCAGCCCCTCCAGAAATTTCAGGGGATGGAATCTGGCCTGACATTCAAATTTGGCAGCGCCGGCTATGGAGAAGGGCAGCTCGCTGTCCGTCTCCAAGGAGGCACGGATGCCCAGCTCCTTGGCAGCAGCCACTTCCTCCATAAGTTTTTTTGTCTCTGTGCGGGAATACAAATAGGCCGGACACCGCACAAAATCACAGTCAATTTCTTTTTCGTGAATCAGTCTTTCATATTCTGCGATTGCCGCTTCATTTGCCTGAGCATAGTGCGTGGCCATTTCGTGCCCAAAGCTGCGCAGCAGGCGGTCATAAACCAAGCCGTGCTGGGAAGTGATTTTGGCCGTTGTGTTTTTCGTCTGGCCGCCTCCGATTCGGTCCGCCTCCAGAACCACCGCCCGGACGCCTGCCTGCTTGAGATAATAGGCGGTAAGTATCCCCGCCAGGCCCGCTCCGATAACTGCCACGGGCACTTCCATGTTTTCAGGAAGCGGCTCCCGCTGCCTGATTTTTGTATCTGCAGTCCAAATAGATTCCATTTTGCGCCTCCGTGGCGGCCTCGTTCAGGGCCGCAGGTTCTGTCGTGATCTGAATAGTATGTACGCAAATGTGTGGAATATGCAGAGGGCAAATAATCATGCAGCACATGCCTTTTCTCTAAATATTTAGCAGATTGGCAATCTCGGAGAAGTTTATCAGCAAATCATCATAGATATTGACTTTGATTATGGAATCAAAAGGATATTGAACGCTTATGATATTGCCCTCAAAGTAATTAACGGTTACAGTCTTTCGGCGTGGATCCACGATCCAATACTCATGGACTCCGGCATTTTTGTAGTAATATGCCTTACGAATATAATCATCTGACGGATTACTGGGGGACACAATCTCGATGATAAAATCAGGCGCACCATTGCAGCGTTTCCCATCCAATTTGCTCTTGTCGCATACAATCATAAGATCAGGCTGAACAATGGTGAGAGGAGCGTCATTCAATTTCACATCAAATGGGGCATGAAACACCTTGCAGGAGCCTTTCTTGCTTTTGATATAGGTGTTGAGGATAGTAGTCAGCTCTGTGGAAATTGTCTGGTGGATTTCTGATGGGCTGGACATGTAATAAATTTGCCCATCAAAGACTTCTGCTCTGACATCATCAGGGAGAGCTTCGTACTGCTCTAAAGTGGTAATTTGAGGTTGTGGCTGTATTGCTGGCATAGTGACACTTCCTTTCATGGTTATTGTACGTGGTTTGGTGCTGCTTATTCTCCGGAGCTGGCAGCAGTCTTTTTGATGTTGAGATTTTCTTTTCCGATAACAAAATAGGTAGGCCTGCTGCCAGAAGGAATATTCTGATTAGGGGAATTATCTATTGTACTCCATAATGTCACCCGGCTGGCAGTCAAGGTATTCGCAAAGATTGCTGATTGTGCGTGTGTCTATAATGCCGCCCCCATGTTGTAGCTTTTTTATGGTTTCAGTACCAACGATTTTATCTTTGCGCAGGCTGTAAAAGGTTTTTCCATTTGCTGTTAACAATGATTCCAGTTTTTTAAAGCTGATGATGCCCATTTATTCAACCTCTTTCTTTTGGCGTTTCAATGAAGTGGCAAGAAATGAAGCCATTTTGTCCATGTCACGCTAATATATTATAGCATTTGTCACGTACTAAACCTAGTGGCAATGTGTACAAAGATTGTGAAAACAATACGTACTAACTTTAGTGAAATAGTCGATAGAAACTCCGCGTGCCCGGTGTCACGCAGGAAAAGCGTCAGGGTCTGCTGCAGTTCATAGCCGGAGGGGAGCAGGAGGAGCTTACCGTCTGCCTGAGGCAGGATAGGGCGAATTTATATGACAAATCTGCCGGAAGCGTTTGGAATAACGGAAAGGAACTGCGAAAAGTGTGATAATACATATTGTATTTTCTCTGTATATTTGGTATGATTTAGCAGACAGAGCAATTTGAACGGGCGTTACATTAATATAATTTTGGAGGAATCAGAAATGGCAAAGAAACGCAACATCATTGTAGGACAGTCTGGCGGCCCCACTGCCGTGATCAATTCCAGTCTGGCAGGCGTCTATAAGACGGCCAGAGAGAGAGGCTTCCACAAGGTTTACGGAATGCTTCACGGAATTCAGGGCTTTCTGGACGAGCAGTATGTGGATCTGTCCACCCAGATCCATACCGACATGGACATCGAGCTGCTGAAGAGAACTCCTTCCGCATTCCTTGGCTCCTGCCGGTTCAAGCTTCCGGAGATCCATGAGAACAGTGAGATCTACGAGAAGATTTTCCAGATTCTGGACAAGCTGGACATCGAAGCCTTCATTTATATCGGAGGAAACGATTCCATGGATACCATCAAGAAGCTGTCCGATTATGCCATCGTGAAGGGGCATGAGCAGAAGTTTCTGGGTGTGCCCAAGACCATCGACAACGATCTGGCCCTCACCGACCATACTCCGGGCTTCGGCAGCGCTGCGAAGTACATCGCCGCATCCACCAAGGAGATCATCAGGGATGCTCTGGGCCTGACCTATAACGATAAGGAGGCCATCACGGTCATCGAGGTCATGGGCCGCAACGCAGGATGGCTTACCGGCGCCACCGCTCTGGCCAGAACGGAGGAGTGCGAGGGTCCCGATCTGATCTATCTGCCTGAGGTTGTCTTCGACATCGACAAATTCCTGAAGACCACGCAGGATCTTCTGAAGAAGAAAGAGTCCGTAATCATAGCCGTTTCCGAGGGCATCAAGCTTGCTGACGGAAGGTATGTCTGTGAGCTGTCCGGCGGTGCCGATTATGTGGATGCTTTTGGACATAAGCAGCTGCAGGGAACCGCCGCGTATCTGGCCGGCTTCCTTGGGGCAGAGACGGGCTGCAAGACCCGTAGCATCGAGTTCTCCACCTTGCAGAGAAGCGCGTCCCACATGGCTTCCCGTGTGGACGTGGACGAGGCGTTCATGGTGGGCGGCGCTGCAGTGAAGGCTGCGGACGAGGGAGATACCGGCAAGATGGTGGTTATCGACCGTGTTGCGGACGATCCCTACATGAGCGCTGCAGGCATCTATGACGTGCATCGCATAGCCAACAACGAGAAGCTGGTTCCCCGTTCTTGGATGAACAAGGAAGGAAACTACGTGACGGAGGAGTTTATCAACTATGTAGAGCCTCTGATTCTGGGCGACTACCAGCCCTTTATGGTGAACGGCCTGCCTCAGCATCTGGTGCTTAGAAAGAAGTAAGACTCAAGCAAGGTTCTGCGGAAGCTGTTGGGCATCCGGGGCGCGGCTCCGCTGTCCGACACAAGCCGTAGGAATTGTGTTTACAAGACAAACCAACAATAGAATCCACGCTTCGCGAGTCTTCTATTGTCATGAATAAGAGCGGCAGCCCGCCATGCACTATGGCGGACTGCTGCTTTGTGTTATGATAGCTGAAACGGAAATGATGAGGAAATGTTATGGAAACAGTCAGACGGGGCTATGAGCCGAAAGACATGGTTGAATTTGGTTCCAAAGCGGTTGAAAAAATGAGGGCTGCAGCGCAGGAGATGGTGTTTCTGCTGAACAGGGGATATGATACCAAATCCGCATATACTTTTGTGGGGGATCATCATCTGCTCTCCTGGCGCCAACGAATGGCTCTGGCCCGGATTACATCGCCTCAGACTGCTCTGGAGGGGCGGGAAGGAAAGCGGCTGCTTCAGGCGCCGGAGTCTCTTGTTCTGGACGGGTTCAACACCATTATCACTTTGGAGGTGGCTTTATCCGGTTCCCTGCTTTTGGAGGGAATGGATGGCACAATCCGGGATTTGGCCGGACTGCGGGGAAGCTATCGCATTGTGGACAAAACGGTGCGGGCAGTGGAACTGCTGCTGGGATGGATGGAAGAGCTGGAGGTAAAGGACGCTCTGTTTTACTTGGATCAGCAGGTATCAAATTCCGGTCGTCTTCGGGGGCTGCTGCTGGATAAAGCAGCCGATTCCGGTCTTCAGGTTGCAGTGGAACTGCATTCTGGTGTGGACGGCGTCCTCTCCCGTATGACAAACGTGGTCACTGCCGATGCCATCATTCTGGACAAGTGCGGCAGCTGGTTCAATTTAAACCGCGGACTGATCGAAAAGTATATTTTGGATGCGTGGATATTCCGGCTGGAAGGGCTGCCCGTATTGTTGAAATAACTTGATTGCCATAGGAAGCATCTTCGGCATGGGGAGATGGAGAAGTGGGGACTCCGGTTTTTGAAAGGGTTCCTGAATGCCTTGACAAGTATATGACGGCAGAGCGATTTGCAGCGAAAATATGGAGATCTGCACCCGGACGGTGGTTTTTGCCGTCCGGGTGCTTTTTTATCGGCCTTTGCCGGTTGCGCGGGGCAGCGGTTTCATATTCCGCGAAAGAGGAGATATGTGAAACACAAATCTAGGAGGCTATAATATGTCTTCCCTGCCCTCCCCATAGGCCTCCAGAGTATGTCTGTCGATCATGGCATTGGCAGCCCCTTGTCTGGAGATGCAGTATCCTGCCGCATAGTTGGCTATTCTGACAGCCTTTTCCATGGAACAGTCCTCTGCAAGAGAGGAGGCCAGAGCAGCAATGAAGGCGTCTGCCCCGGCGGTAGTGTCGGCAGGCAGGAAGCCTGGCGCCGCAGGAAAGAAGGTATCCGCTTGGGCGGACCGAAGATAGCATCCCTCCTGATCCAGAGTGATAATCACGACTTTTGCACCCTGAGAGAGAAAGAATGCTGCCTGCTCTTGAAAGCTGCTTTCTGGGGGACATAGGGAGGCAGCTTCTCTGCGGTTGGGCACGAAGATGTCCGTGTTTTCCAAAAGCTCCTTTGGGAGACTTCGCAGCGCGGCAGGCTTCACGATGGTAGAACAGCCGTGCTTTTTGGCGGTGACTGCCGCCTGCACGGCGGTCTCTGAGGAAATCTCGGTGGAGATCAGGCAGTAGCATGCGTTTTGGAATAAATGTTCGCGCTGCAGGATGTCCTGCGGTGAGAGGGAGCTGTTCGCGCCGGGCAGAACCGAGATGGCGCTCTCGCCGTTTTTTTCCGCATAAATATAGGCTTTTCCTGTCTGCATCTTTTGGTTCCGGTGTATTCCGCTGGTGATCACCTTGTTTTTTTCCAAGGCATCGAAAAGGACAGCCGAGTCTGCGTCAGTTCCCGTCTCCCCTATGAGGGCGGCCACATGGCCTAGTCTGGCCAGACCTATTGACTGGTTCGTGCCTTTGCCGCCTACTGTGGAAGAGGAGCTTTGGATGTTCACCGTCTTTCCGTGCTGGGGCAGGGCTTCTACCTGAAAGGTGATATCCAGATTGAGGGCGCCTACCACCACAAAGCGTCGGCTGTGGTGGGGGGCCGGATGGCTGAGGCTGTCTTCGCTGTCCAGCTGTCTTGGGGTGGTGAAGACGATGGGCTCCCCATCCTCTGTCTTTTCGCAGAGGCGGACGAGCTGTTCGGCCACATATTTTCCGAATTCATGATACGGGATCTGGATTCCGGATATCTCGCAGCGTCTGGGAGTCTCCTCAGGTTCTTTGAGACTGACGAGGGAAAAGGCGGAAGGGACAGGATAATGCGCGCGCGTCATCTTTTCGTATAGTTCCACCGACTGCGCCAGATGGGAGCTGACAATGCCGGAGGTTCGGAGGTTTATGATGCTTTGAGTGCATTCGTCTCCTGCGGAATAAAAGACTCTTGCCTCGGAGAAAGGGATGTTATTGTAATAAAGGCAGTTTCTGAATCCCTTTAAAACGGCTGCCGACCGATGGCTTTCCGCTTTCAATAGGCAGGCGATGTCCTTGTGGCCATAGTCGATCAGGCTCTGGGTCATGGCGTAGCCCATACTCTCAAAATTTATGGAATAGGAAGGGGAAGATTTGGATAGGGCATTGATGAGGCATGCCGGGATGCTATGGCTGTCGAACTGCTGGAGACTCTGGACCTCCGCGGGGTTCACCGGCTCCCATATGACGCCGTCCACGTTATGGCCGCAGAGCACGGCTATGTTTTTTGCCTCAAGTTCCAAAGATTCACGGCTGTCCAGCAGCAGTATGGAATATCCTCTGTCTTGTGCCCTATGCAAAATCCCGTCGATCATGCGGCTTGCCTTGGAAGCATTGCGCAGCAGGACTCCCAGCATGAATTTCTTTGCCCTTGAGACGCTTTTAACGGTTCCGTAAGGGGTGAAATTGTATTCCTTCACGATTTTAAGAACGCGGCTGCGAGTCTGGGGGTTGATGTTGTCGGCTTTGTCGTTTATGACCTTGGAAACGGTAGAAACAGACACGTCCGCAAGTTTGGCAATTTCCTTTATTGTCATGTTCCGCTCCTATAGAATTTTCTTTTGTTAGATTTCTGGAATACTTTTTTGTTTTCTATTATGCAGCATGATCATCCGATTGTCAACAGAAAAGCAGTGGTGTATGTGATAATGTATAAGAAAATATTTTAAGAAAAAATTTTTTATATATTTTGTAAAATATAATTGACAAAATAAGGATTTTAATATATTCTGACAATAAGAAAACATTTTAGGAAAGAATTTTCTTTATGACAAATATATAATTATCAGGAAGAGCTTTGAGACTTAGAGATTGTTGGTCGTGTACAAAAGAGAAGATGCTGAGGGTAGGACAAAACAAGGGAGGGAGAATGATGGGTAATTTATCTGCGGTCGGCTTATCTGGGGGCAGGAAAAAAGGAAGGCATGGACTGCTGGAGCAGATCAAAAAGAATAGGTGCATCTATCTGTTCATGGCCGTCTCTCTTGGGTGGTATCTGCTGTTTTGCTATGGTCCTATGTATGGCCTTTTGCTGGCGTTCAAGGATTTCAACGCATCCAAAGGGATTCTCATGAGTCCCTTCGTGGGGCTGAAGCATTATAGAGAACTGTTTCAGAATGCGGAGTTTTTTGAGGCGTTCTTCAATACGCTGGTCATAAGCTTCAGCAGGCTGTTGGTTGAGTTTCCTGCGCCGATCATTCTGGCGCTGTTGCTGAATGAGCTTCGGGACGGGCCCTATAAGAAGACACTTCAGACGATCTATACATTTCCGTATTTTCTGAGCTGGGTTGTGGTGGGGAGCATTGTTCTGAACATGCTGGGCAGCGACGGGGTGGTGAACAATCTTCTGAACATGACGGGAATCGGGAGCCAGAAGTTCCTTGCGGATAAATCGCTTTTCAGGCCGCTGCTCTATATCACCAGCATATGGAAATCGGCAGGCTGGACGAGCATCATCTATCTGGCGTCCATGTCTGCCGTGTCCCCGGAGCTATATGAAGCAGCCACCATCGACGGCGCCAACCGTCTGCAGCGCATCCGGTATGTGACCCTTCCGTGCATTCGTCCGACTATTGTGGTAATGCTGCTGATGGCCGTGGGAAATACCATGAACGCGGGATTCGACCAGATTTTCAATATGTATAATCCGGCGGTGCGGTCGGTCTCCGAAATACTGGATACCTATATCTACAGAATCACGTTTCAGACATCAGGGGATTTCGGCTTCAGCACGGCAGTAGGGCTGTTCAAGTCTGTCATCAACTTCATCCTATTGTTTGCCTTTGACCGTCTGGCCAAGCGCATGGGAGAGGAAGGGCTGTTCTGAGCGGGAGGTCACAGCCGTATTGGATAAAGAGGAGGATGGAGCGGAGGGTTACCGGGAAAGGAGAGGTATTATGGCAGGAAAGAAGAGGGGCAAAAAGCGGCGGCAGGCTCCGGCGCAGCTGGTGATAGGTATATTTCTGGGACTTTTGGCGTTGCTGGTGGTGTTTCCGTTCTACAATGCGATACTGGCATCCATATCAACGCAGAAGGAGTTTTCGCTGAATCCTTTGATGCTGTTTCCCAAGGAGCCGACGCTGTCGCCCTATACATATCTGATGGAGGCCACGAACCTGATGAAAGGATATGGGAACACGCTTTTCGTGCTTGTTCTGGGTGTTCCCTTCAATATGCTGGTCACAGTGGCAACGGGCTATGCCATGGCCCGGCCTGCGTATCCGGGCAAGAAGCTGTTCGTGTTTCTGATCTTGTTCACCATGTATTTCAGCGGCGGTATGGTTCCGCTCTATCTGCTGATGAAGGATCTGCATTTGACGAACAAGCTCATAGGGATTGTGCTTCTGTATGGCGGCAATACCTTTTATGCGATTTTGATAAGGAATTTCTTCCAGTCCATTCCCAAAGAGCTGGAAGAGTCTGCGCGAATGGACGGGGCGGGGGAGTTTACTTTATTCTTCAGGATTTTGCTACCTCTGACAGTGCCCATCCTTGTGACGGTTCTGCTGTTTTTCACGGTGGACAGATGGAACGAGTGGTTCAATACCATGATTATGGTGCGCAGCTCAGACAAATGGACACTGCAGGTCATTCTGCGAAACATTGTATTTACCACGCTGGATGATATGGCCAGCCGCGTAGTATCGGTGGAAAAGACCTATTATTCCCTGAGCTTGAAGATGGCGGCAATAGTCCTCACCATGGCTCCGGTGATGGTTCTGTATCCCTTTACACAGAGGTTCTTTATGAAGGGTATTATGGTGGGCTCTGTAAAGGGATGATGGATATACATAGAAAATGATGTCAATAGGAAGTAAGGGGGCAATTCAGCAACGGCTTCGGCGTTTTTGGGCGCATGGGCAAAACATCGATGAAGGAGGTAAAAGTATGAGGAGAACAAGAAATAGGATTTTGGCCGGTTTGTTGTGCGGAGCTATGGCGCTGAATATGGGTGCCTGCGGGCAGGATGACTCAGGGCGGGGAGAGAGCGGACAGATTCACTTTACTGCCACGTCCATCAATTTGCCGGACAATGTGAGTTTCATGGAAGACGACATCTATAAGGCCTATAACGAAAAATTCAACTTTACCTATGAGCTTACAAACATTACATGGGAGACTTGGGACGAGGGAGACCGCATTTGGATTATTTCCGGGGACATGCCGGACATGCTTTTCTGGAATTTCAATCTAAAGGATTATAAATCCTACACCAGTCAGGGGCTGCTGAAGCCGCTGCCGGAGGATCTGGAGGAAAAGTATCCCAATCTGGCGGCAGCCATGGAAAAGACGGGCATTGCAGGTTATCTGAAGTCCGTGGATCCGGAGAACAAGCTCTATATGATCCCCAATGTGATCTATCTGAATCCGCCTACGGAGACCACGGATATCATTTTGGATCCCAAGGTTCTCTATTACCGCAAGGATTGGGCCAAGGCCGTGGGCATAGACGTGGGGGAGACCATTACCACGGAGCAGGTCGCAGAGCTGGCCAAGGCGTTCATAGAGAAAGATCCCGGCGGCAACGGCGCAGGAAAGACTATAGGATTGACTGCGACTCCGGGGAACATGGACGCAGTGTTTGTACAGAGCCATAACGCTTTCTTTAATCAGTTTTATAAAGGCGCGGACGGAAAGTATGTCTGGGGCGGCTTCGACGATTCTACTCTTGAGGGCGTGAAGGAACTGCGCAAATACTATGAAATGGGAGTGATTGACCCTGACTATTATGCGTTCAAGGGCAAGGAGCACTATGAGAAGTTCGACAGCGGAATCGCAGGCATGTTCTTTGACGGCGCATCGGGAGCGAATGTGAACGAGCGTTTCCAGTCCTTTGCCCGCATGAATAAGGACATTAATCCTTCCGATGCCATCGGACTTTCCGTGGTGGTTGGAGCCGACGGGGTCTACCGCGGCGAACAGAACGTTATCAACTATTGGGCGGGGCTGCTGTTTAGGCCTGATCTGGACGATGAGGTTTTGGAATGCATTCTGAGCATTCTGGATTATTCTTGTACGGAGGAAGGGCAGAGGCTGATTCATCTGGGCATAGAGGGTAAAGACTTTACGCTGGACGGTGACGAAATCACTGTGACCAGAGAAAAAGATGCCAACGGAGAGTTCGTGTCCATTGCGGATCTTTATCCTTCCTATAATTTCTTCTTTACGAAGGCCGTGCTTCCGGATGACTGGTCCGCCCATGACCCCTCTCTGCCCAAGGCGGTGCTGGAGCAGGCTATGAATATGTTCCATGTGAAGGAGCGGGCGGCAGAGCTGGTGGAGCCGGATTACGATGTGGTACTGTTTGACGGCGAACAGAAGCTGAAGTTCCCCATTTCCATAAATGAGATCATTACGGAAATCGTAGTTTCCGGCGACGATGTGGACAAGCGCTGGGAGATCTTCAAGAAGGACAATGCCAAGACCGTGCAGGGCGTTCTGGATGAGATCAATGAGGCCCTTGCAAAGTAGGCACGGGGAGGCCCGGCAGTTATTGCCGGGCCGGACGGACGGCGAATACATTAATACATAATTGTAGTTTACAGCCGAGCGGATGCATGCTATGATATCGGTTATGGGGCCTATGCTCCTAAGTCAGGACAGACCTATGGGAGAACTGCAGATAGGGACTGGTGGAGCATTGTCGGCGTATTTGGAATAGGTTCGGGAGGCTGAGATGCCTTGGGTGCAAAAGGAAGGCTGGGGATAGGAAAGTTCAGGGGGTGGACTGGAGGAGACCGAAATGAGAGACAAGAAAAGGATACTGGTCATCGGGAGCCTGAACTTGGACATGGTGGTCAGTGCGGATCATGTTCCGCTGGCGGGAGAGACGATTCTGGGCAGGAATATGGCTTTGGTTCCGGGAGGCAAGGGGGCGAATCAGGCCTGCGCGGCAGGAAGGCTGGGAGCGGACACAGTCATGCTGGGGGCCCTTGGACAAGACGCCCACGGAAGGCTCTTGGAGAGCAGTTTGAGGGAATCGGGGGTGGACGTGTCCAGACTGCTGTGGCGCGACCACAAGGAAACGGGATTGGCCATGATCACGGTGGGCGACAGCGGGGAAAACTCCATCGTGGTGGTGCCGGGGGCCAACGCCACCTTGACTTTGGAGGATCTGGACAGGAACCGCGACCTGATCGAGGGCTGCGACGGGGTGATCCTGCAGCTGGAGATTCCCGTGGAGACCGTGTGCCATGGGGCGAGGCTGGCAAAGAGTCTGGGGAAGACGGTGATATTGGATCCTGCCCCCGTGCCCAGACATTTTCCGGAAGAGCTGTACGGATATGCGGATGTTATCAAGCCCAATGAGACGGAGCTGGGAATGCTCACCGGAATCAGTGATGTCACGAATCATCTTGAGGAGGCGGCGGAAGTCATCAGGAACCGGGGCGGAAAGGACTTGGTGGTGACGCTTGGGGAAAAAGGAGTATTCTTGGCGTCCAAGGTCTATGGAATCCGGAGAATCCCTGCCGTCAAGGTGAAGGCGGTGGACACCACTGCTGCCGGGGACGCCTTCACGGCGGCACTGGCCTATCAGCTGCTGGAGGGAAGGGGGCTGCTGGAGGCTGCAGAGTTTGCGAATCTGGTCTCCGCCATGGTAGTGACCAGAAAGGGGGCGCAATCCTCCATCCCCTCAATGGAGGAGGTGGAGAACTGGAGAGACGCCGCGGAATTCCTGGAGGGATAGAATGACGGATGGCAGCTTGGAATTTCTTCGGGAGAGGGCATAAAAAGAGGCTTTGGGTGGTCTTCTGGGGCAGGCGTGCCGAAAACTTGTGTGAAAAGGGCAAATAGGTGATTCCGGCAGTTCTCCGTGCATATATTGTACAGAGAAACACAGAGAATCGAGAGCGGATATGAAGAAAACGATGATGGCAATCCTGCTGTTTGATATGGTGGCAGGATTGCTGTTTTTAGGTCTATATGGACTGCGGGACAAGGCGGTGGCGGCAGACAGCGGATTTGTGAGGGTTGTGGGAGGGGAGACGGAGTGGGAGCCTGAGGATGTAAAGAAGATTGCTATTACATTTGACGACGGCCCCCACCCTTCCTACACAGCCCAGCTCTTGGACGGACTGAAGGAAAGAGGGATACATGCCACATTCTTTGTCACCGGGGAGCATGCGGAACTGCACCCGGAAATCATCCAAAGGATGGCGCAAGAGGGACATCTCATCGGCAATCATACATACAGCCACATTCAGCTGACGAAAAAGAATCGGGAAAAATTCAAGGAGGAGCTGATCAAGACAAATGAGATACTGAAGGAAATTACCGGTGAGGAAGTGCAGTATGTGCGGCCTCCCTATGGAAGCTGGGACAAGAGCTTCGAGAAGGAGCTGAACATGTTTCCGGTGCTTTGGACGGTAGACCCCTTGGACTGGTGTTCTAAGAACGTGAACTGCATCACGGAGAAAATCGTCAGCAAGACCGGGGAGAACGATATCATTCTGATGCACGACTATTATGACACCTCTGTGACAGCGGCGCTGAAAGCCATAGACGAGCTGCTGGAGGAGGGGTATGTGTTCGTGACGGTGGAGGAGATATTATTTGACTGATCGGTGGGGGGATGGTAAAATTTAAAAGCAAAGTTTCATATTCAGGACAGAAAGAGTAAAAATCAGTTTTGAGTATGACCCCATATCCTTTCTGGTGAGCTTATGTGACGATTTGCAGGAATGGGAGCGTTTCTATTTGCTGATTGACAACCGGCTGGTGAATGCAGGGGGATAGCGGATTGAGATTGTGCGGCGATATAGGGATGAATTCGCGGTATGTGTCTGAAGCGATAAAAGGGTATTATAGGAGGGGATAGGAGGGGATTGCCGGAAAGGAGGTAGGTATGCCGAGAACAGTCAGCATCGGATGTCAGGATTTTGAAAAATTGAGAGTCCGTAATAATTTCTATGTGGACAAGACTATGTTTATAAAGGAATGGTGGGAGGCGGAGGATGAAGTAACGCTGATCACCCGCCCCGGACGTTTTGGGAAGACTCTTACTATGAGCATGCTGGAGAAATTCTTTTCCGTGGAATATGCCGGGAGGAGCGATTTATTTGCAGGGCTGGATATCTGGAATGAGGAGAAATACCGGGAGCTTCAGGGGACATATCCTGTGATTTTCATCAGCTTCGCCCCTGTGAAGGAGGGAACCTTTCTTAGTGCGCAGAAGAAAATATACTTTCTCATCGCGGAATTGTATAATCGGTTTGATTTCCTTCTGGACAGCGGAATCCTAAAAGAGGATGAAAAAGAGTATTACCGTAAAGTATCCTTCGACATGGAGGCCAATATTGCCACTGATGCCCTGAAAGCGCTGTCGGGCTTTTTGGCCAGATATTATGGGAAAAAGGCAATTATTCTTCTGGATGAATATGATACGCCCATGCAGGAGGCATATATTTATGGCTACTGGGAAGAACTGGCGTTTTTTACCAGAAGCCTATTCAATGCTACTTTTAAGACGAACCCCTATATAGAGAGGGCCATCATGACGGGGATCACCAGAGTAAGTAAGGAATCCATGTTTTCAGATTTGAACAATCTGGAGGTGATAAGTGTCACTTCTGGAAAATATGGGAACGTCTTTGGATTCACGGAAGAGGAAGTATTTGCCGCACTGGATGAATATGCCATGACAGATCGAAAAGATGAAGTGAAGATGTGGTATGATGGGTTTTCATTTGGGCATTGGAAAGATATTTATAATCCGTGGTCTATCATAAATTTTTTGGATAAAAGGATGGCAGCACCTTACTGGGTAAACACCAGCTCCAACAGTCTGGCGGGAAAGCTGGTTCAGGAAGGCAGTCCGGAACTTAAGATGACAATGGAGGGACTGCTGCAGGGAGGGACTTTCCGCGCTTTTCTGGACGAACAGATTGTGCTCAGCGAACTGGAAAAAAGAGAAGGCGCAGTCTGGAGCCTGCTGCTTGCCAGCGGATATATAAAAGCCATATCAGCGGCGTTGAAGATGGAATATATGGAAATGGAGTACGAGCTGAAGCTGACCAACATGGAAGTTCGTTATATGTTCCTGCAGATTATCAGAAAGTGGTTCGGGGCGTGCCGCGGAATGCAGGATGGTTTTCTGAAAGCGCTGCTTTCCGACGATCTGGAGGGAATGAACGATTATATGAACGAGGTGTCCGGTGAAATGTTCAGCAGCTTTGATACCGGAAAAAAGCCATCGGAGAAAGCTCAGCCAGAGAGATTTTATCATGGATTTGTATTGGGGCTTCTGGCTCAGCTGCAGGACCGCTATGTCATAACTTCCAACAGAGAAAGCGGTTTGGGACGGTATGATATCATGATAGAGCCGAAGCGGGCCGGAGATGTCGCATTTATCATTGAATTCAAGGTAGTCCACGCAAAAAGACAAGAAACTCTGGAAGATGGAGTAAAGGCCGCACTGCAGCAGATTGAGGAGAAGCGGTATGAAGCTGTGCTGTTAAGCAGAGGGATAGAGCCTGAGAAAATCAGGAAATATGGATTTGCCTTTGAGGGAAGCCGGGTGCTGATAGGAAGCGCATAGTTTCCTGAGGGCCCGGTACATCGGATGAGGGAGGAGGAAGGCTGTATGAAGCTTATTTTTGCATATATCAGAAAGCATTTGGGGATTTTTCTGCTCTCCACCCTTTTTCTGACCATGGAGGCCATGGCGGATCTTCTGCAGCCTGCGCTGATGTCCGGGATCGTGGATAAGGGGATCAAAAATGCCAGTGTGAGGCAGATATGCGGCTACGGCGCGGTGATGCTGGGGATCGCTTTGACAGGGGCGGTCTGTGCCGTTGTGCGGAATCGCTTTGCCAGCAAGGTGTCTCAGACCATCGGAAAGGAGCTGCGCAGGGATATGTACCACAATGTTTCGCTGCTTTCCATGGAAAATATAGACCGCCTGCGCCCAGCGTCCATTATCACCCGGATCACCAATGATGTGGCGCAGGTGCAGGAATTTATCAACGGCATTATGCGGATCATGGTGAAGGCGCCCATTACCTGTATCGGAGCCGTGGCGCTGATCATGGTGCAGACACCCCGGCAGGCTCCGGTGATGGCGGCAGTTCTGCTGGTGGTTTCAGGCTTGGTGCTTGCCAACATGGGGATAGGCTATCCCCGGTTCGGGACAGTGCAGAGACGGATAGACGGTCTCAATGGCGTTGCCAGAGAATTTCTTTCCTCAGTCCGGGTGGTGAAGGCTTTCCGAGCCGAGGAAGAGGAGACTGAAAAGTTTGCGGAGGCGTCCCTTGCGCTTGCCCGGGCAAATACGGCGGCCCTCCGGACCATGGCAGTTTTTTCGCCGCTCATCAATCTGACAGTGAACTTCGGCATTGTGCTTCTTTTATGGATTTCCGGAGATGGGGAGGGCAGGGAGATCGGCAGACTCATGGCCTCCGTCAATTATATGACGCAGGTTCTCTTCGCAGTCACCATGATAGCAAATACCCTGAATACAGCGGTCAGGGCGGCTGCGTCGGCGGAGAGGATCAAGGAGGTCCTTGACGAAAGACCGGCACAGGAATTGCCGGAGAGGCCTCTTAGGCCCCGGATCGTGGGGGACATCCGGTTCGAGAAAGTATCTTTTGCCTATGGGGGAGCGGGAAAGGAAGCGCTTCATGACATGGACATACATATAAGGAGCGGAGAGACAATCGGAATTATCGGGGCCACAGGTTCGGGAAAATCAACGTTGGTGAATCTGGTTCCCCGCTTTTATGATGTCACGGCAGGCAGGATCCTGATAGACGGCTGCGATGTGACGCAGATAGATCCGGCGCATCTGCGGGCAGCCATTGGGGTAGTGCCTCAGAAGGCGCTTCTGTTCACGGGGACGATCCGGGAGAACCTGCGGTGGGGCCGTGAAGATGCAGGGGAAGAGGAGCTGCAGGCGGCGGCAAGGACTGCCTGCGCGGAAGAGTTTATAAAAGGCAGCGGGCAGGGATACGACACCTTGCTGGGGCAGGGAGGCGTGAACCTTTCCGGGGGCCAGAAGCAGAGGCTGTCCATTGCCCGGGCGCTGGTGCGCAGCCCGCAGATATTGATTTTGGACGATTGTACCAGCGCGCTGGACGCACAGACGGAGGCGCAGGTGCTTTCAGGCCTGCGGTCGGCAGTGGGTCGGATGACGGTGCTGCTGGTCAGTCAGCGTATTTCCACGGTCATGGGGGCGGACCGTATTCTGTGCATGGATAACGGGCATATGGAGGGATATGGAACTCACGAGGAGCTGATGGCATCCTGCAGGAGCTATCAGGAGATTTATCGATCTCAGATCGGGAGGGAAGAGGAGGCATGTGATGGCTGAGAGGAGCGGAGGAGTGCCGCCTGCGAATCTGAATGGAATATCCCGTCCGGGCCGTGGCGGGGTGGTGGTGAAGCCTAAGAACATGAAGGGGACGCTGGGGCGTCTTTGGCGGCTGACAAAAGGACAGAGAAAAGGGCTGGGATGGATACTGCTTTTGTCCGCTTTCGCCTCCGCGGCCTCCATACTGTCTCCCTATGTGACGGGAAGGGCAGTGAGCGCGGTCAGCAGCGGGGACGCGCTCTTCGGGGTTCTGGCCTGTCTGTGCGGGCTGTATCTGGGAGACTGGCTGGTGAAGTTCTTGCAGGCTTTTTTCATGGCGGCAGTGGGACAGAGGGTGATTTACCATATACGCAGGACTCTGTTTGACCGGATAAAGACATTGCCGCTGTCTTTTTTTGACCGGCACAGACATGGGGAGCTGATGAGCCGCCTCACCAATGACGTGGACAATATCAGTACCACCATATCCAATTCCCTGACGCTGCTTTTGACCTATGGCTTTACCATAATCGGCATCTTTGTCATGATGGTGTGTCTGAATCCGCTTTTGACCATGGTGGCTCTGGCGGGGGTGGGGCTTATTTTCTTATTGACCGAGACGGTGACGAAACGGACCAGAAAGCTTTTCAGGGAACAGCAGAAAAATCTAGGGGCGCTGAACGGACAAGTGGAGGAAAGCGTTTCCGGGCTGTCCCTGATCAAGGCGTTCGGACGCGAGTGGGAGATGGAGCAGGAATTCGGGGAGAGAAACGATGCTCTCTGCAGGGTGTCCATAAAGGCGCTGATCTGTTCGGGATATCTGATGCCACTTATGAATGTGGTGAACAATCTCTTGTATGTGGCGGTATCGGTGTTGAGCGGTATGCTGTTCGTGAACGGGAGAATCGCTGACATCGGGCTTGTCACCAGCTTTCTGCTCTATGTGCGTCAGTTTACCCGTCCCTTTGTGGAGATCGCCAATATCTACAACAATTTTCAGACTGCCGTGGCCGGGGCGGAGCGTGTGTTCGAGATTTTGGATGAGGCGCCGGAGCCTCCTGACAAGGAAGGCGCCTTATGTCTTGCCAGCCCCCATGGGGAGATCGAATTCCGGCATGTGGGTTTCGGCTATGATCCGGAGAAGTCGGTGCTGAGGGATATTTCCGTGAGAATTCCGGCGGGGACGCAGGTGGCCATTGTAGGCGCCACGGGCTCCGGAAAGACGACGGTCATCAATTTGCTGACGAGATTCTATGATGTTTCCTCAGGAAGCATCCTTTTGGACGGCCATGACCTGCGGGACTACCGCATGGAAGACCTGCGGAAGGCCTTCGGGGTGGTTCTGCAGGATACGGCGCTGTTTGCCGCGTCGATTAGGGAGAATATATCCTACGGGCATCCCGAGGCAGGCATGGAGGAGGTGCTAAGAGCGGCGGAAATCGCCGGGGCGGACAGCTTCATAGCCCGGCTGCCGGAGGGATATGACACGGTGCTGGAGCTCGGGGGCATGGAGCTTTCTCAGGGGGAGCGGCAGCTGCTGACGATTGCCCGCGCGGTGCTTGCGGACGCCCCCATCTTGATTTTGGACGAGGCAACCAGCTCCGTGGACACGGTCACCGAGCAGAAGATACGGCGGGCCATGCTGAAGATGTGTGAAAACCGCACTTCCGTCATTATCGCCCATCGTCTTTCCACGATCCGCAATTCCGATCTGATCCTGCTGCTTGAGAACGGGGAGATTGCAGAGCGGGGAACCCATGAGGAGCTAATGGCGCTGGATGGAAATTATGCCGGAATGTATCGGACACAGACAAAAATAGGATGATGATGGGTCAAAGCCCCATCATCATCCCGATCAGCTGGTCCCGCTGTACGGCGTCCTCGGAACCCTTTGCCTTCATGGAGAGTCCGTCCAGCTCCGCCTTGCTGGCGGCAGCCTCCATCAGCTTATCCTGAAATGCTTTCTTTTCTTGTTCTGCCTTTTGCGCCCTTCTTTCTGCTCTTGCCCGATTCTGGAGCTTAAGGGTATTTTCCATGGAATTCATCAATTGCGTCATGTCTGTCATAGAAGCACCTCCCTTATTTTGATATAATCTATTCATCTAACATATATATCGGCAGTTTTTTTGTATTTATTATGTATAAAGTCTGAAACTTTCTATGTTATATGTCGTTATATCATTAAAAGGTATTTAAGGGGATTCAAAGGTATACGGTATAGCTTTGGCGGGCAATGAGGAAGACAAGGGGAGGGCATATGGGGCTTATGACGGCGGCATATTCGATTCTGCATCTGCTGGTGGATGGCGTCTGCGCTCTGGCGATGTTCGGATCGTTCCTTTTGGAGGAAGAGGGATATTTTCTGATGCTTATATACAATTTCTGCGCCTTTGCGCTTCAGATGCCCTTGGGTATTTTGCTGGACATGCTGGAGCTGAGGAAAGGGAAGAGAGGGAGAGGCCCGGATCCGGCCCTATGGGCTGCAGTGGCGGGTGTCTTGCTCACGACTGCAGGGGCGCTGACCCATCCGGCGGTTTTGGGAATGGGGAATGCCCTATTCCACGTGGGCGGGGGCGTGGGCTGTATCCGGGAGGACAACGCAGGAGGCTGGAAGGGGCGTGGGCTGGGAGTGTTCGTTGCGCCCGGAGCCATGGGCTTATATCTGGGAACGCTGTCTGCGAGGTATGGCGCGGGGGAGGCTTGGCTTTTGGGAAGCGGCGTTCTCATGGCGGTATTGTGCGGGGGGATGATATGCCTTGGAAGACGGCGAGAGGAGGGAAGCGAACGGAGAGAAGCGGCGGCCGGCGGCCTTGGAACGGGCAGCAGCCGTACCGCCCTTAGAACGGGGCAAGGGTATGTCTTTTTGGCGTCGGTGTGTCTGCTGGTGGTGGTGCTGCGCTCCTATGTGGGAATGGCTGTGACATTCCCTTGGAAGACGGGAGTCTGGACAGGTTTTCTGGCCGTGCTGGCCATAGCGGGCGGGAAGGCGGCGGGAGGATTTGCGGCGGCAAGTTATGGGGCTATGAAGACTGCTGCAGTGTCGCTGGCTTTGGCGGCAGTCTGCTATCTTTTTTCGTCTGTGCTTCCCTTGGGCCTTGCGGCGCTGTTTCTGTTCAATATGACCATGCCCGTGACCTTGTACTGGATCATGAGGGGCATGCCAGACATGACCGGATTTGCCTTCGGCTTTCTGACCTTTGCCTTGTTTTTAGGCTTTCTGCCGGGATACTTCGGGCTGCTGCCTCAGGCGGGGGGGAGGATATTGGGCTGTATAGGATCCGTTCTTTCTCTGCTTTTGCTGTGGACGGCGGATAGGAGGAGAGGATGAGGGCGTATTTGTGGAGGATGTTTGCCGGCTCTTTAGGGCTTACTGTGGCGGCAGAGCTGGGAGTGGCAATTCTGTACTTATCTGTGGAGCGCTTGAGGGAGGGGGCTGGACGGGCCAAGGCCGGGGCCCGGCCCGGTTTGAGGGGAGCTTTTTCGTCTGAAGGCATGGGGCATGGGGCGAGGATTCTTCTTCTGACAGTGCTGGTGAATCTGCTGACAAATCCTCCGGCGGTGCTGGTCTGCTGGCTGGGGCGGCTGTGGATGCCTCCGGGGCTGCAGCTGTGCTTGCAGCTGGCAGTTGAAGCCTTGGTGGTGGCGGTGGAGGGCGGCGTCTACGGCAGCTTCGGCAGGAAGCCCGGATGGAAGATCAAAAGGCCGATGCTGTTTGCCTTGGCGGCAAACGGGACGTCGTGGCTGCTGGGGCTGTGTCTGTCCTGATGTATATTGGCGGCGTACATGCATATGATAAGGAAGGTTCGGCAGAGCTGCGGCAGACTGCAGGAAGGAAATGCCGCGGCCCTCTGATATGGGACGGGAATGTATTGATTTTGGCATCTTGCAAGGCGATAAGGAGGATATAATGAAAAGATGGCTTGGTATTCTGAGCGGATTGATCTGTTGCGCGCTGTGCTCGTTTTCCGTGCGGGCCGATATGATCTGGGAGCCGCAAGATTCCTTTTATGAGAGGCATGAGAAGGAATGCGATTATGTGAATAGGCAGTTTACAGCCAATGGACCCGATGGGATGGTCATAGTCTATAAGAGTCCGGAACTGCCGGAGATAGTGGACACATGGGAGAACGGCCATAGGGTTTCCATTATCTTTACTTATAGGGACAGCGACGGTATCCTATGGGGAATATATGACGATTATCGGGGGAAATGCGGCTGGGTGCCGATGGATTATATGAGTGTAGTGTATGATGATATTTCTTTCAGAGATGAATATGAAGAGGAGATCGAGATCCGGAAAGGGCAGCTGGATGACAAATATCTGGGGACGGAGGTCTATTTTTGGTCTTATCCGGGGGGAGATGCCTATATACTTATGAAATTGTCCGAATACACACCGGAGTATGGAGAAACATTTGTGGACGAGGAAGGGAATGTCTGGGGAGGAGTGGGCTACTACTACGGCATCAAAAACAACTGGATCTGTATAGATAAGCCGGATGCAAGCTTTCAGGAGCTTTATCCGGAAGGCGGGCCCCGGAGAGGTAGGGGTTCTGACTCTGGGGAGGAAGAGTGGGGATCGGGGACGAAAACAGATGGGGACCGCATTGTTCCAAAGGGTGACAGCAGAGCCATGACGGTGACCTTGGCCATGGTGGCGCTGGTGGTGAGCGTCACGGCAGTGCTGCTAAGGATCCTGAAGGGAAGAGGAGAGCGGAAGGGTCTGGAAAAATAGCAGACACAGCATAATATTTCCTCCTTCCTTGGTTGGACTGACTTTGAATGAAACTCTTGTGCTGGCATCCATAGATAGGATTCTACAGCACCTTTGCCAGAAAGTCTTTGGTGCGCTGCTGTTTGGGGGCGGAGAAGATGGCTTCGGGAATGTCCTCCTCCACGATTTTGCCTTCCGCCATAAAGATGACTCTATCGGCCATTTCTCTGGCGAAGCCCATCTCGTGAGTGACCACCACCATGGTCATGCCCTGCTTGGCCAAGCTTTTCATGACCTCCAGCACCTCCCCTACCATTTCGGGATCAAGGGCGGAGGTGGGTTCGTCGAAAAGCATTACCTGAGGATTCATGCAGAGTGCCCGGACAATGGCGATGCGCTGCTTTTGCCCGCCGGAGAGCTGGCTGGGATATGCCCCCGCCCTATCGGCCAAGCCCACTCTTTCCAGAAGCGTCATGGCCTGCTTTTCCGCCTCTGATAGGTTTTTTTTCAGCAGCTTAACGGGAGCAAGGGTCATGTTTTTCAGGATGGTCATATGGGGAAAGAGATTGAAATGCTGGAAAACCATACCCATTTTCTGTCTGTGGAGATTGATATTGGTCTTTTTGTCGGTAATGTCCACTCCCTCAAAGAGAATCTGTCCGGCGGTGGGAACCTCCAGCAGATTGAGGCAGCGCAGAAAGGTGGATTTTCCGGAGCCGGAGGGGCCGATGACCACTACGACTTCTCCTTTGCGGATGGATGCGGTGACACCGTCCAGCGCCTTGATGCCGCCTCCGTCGAAATGCTTCTGCAGGCCGGTGGCCTGAATGATATATTCATCGCTCACTGTTTCTTAGCCTCCTTTCCAGTCTTCCTACCAGGAAGGTGAAGAACATGACCAGCACCAGATAGATCAAAGCCGACATCAGCAGGGGGAACAGATAGTCATAGCAGTTTCCGCCGATGATGTTGCCTGCGTAGGTTATGTCGGCCAATCCCACGTAGCCGGCCACGGCGGTTTCTTTCAGCAGCACGATGAACTCGTTGGCCAGAGTGGGGAGAGTGGCCTTGAAGGCCTGAGGCAGTATGATATAGCGCATGGTGGAAACATAGCCGAAGCCCAGACTGCGTCCCGCCTCCATCTGGCCCTGATCGATGGACATGATGCCGCCTCGGATGATTTCAGCAACGTAAGCTCCCGAATTGATGCCGAAGGACAGCGCGCCTACCATGATCTTGTTTCTGCTGGTGGCAAAGACCACGAAATACATGATCATCAGCTGCACTACCATGGGCGTTCCCCGGATGACGGTAAGGTATACTCTGGCAACTCCATTGAGAAAGCCCAGAGCCATTTTGCCGGGCCCGTGCATTTCCGTGTGATTCTTGTCCCAGGACACCCGGATCAGGGAGACGACCACCCCCAGCAGCACGCCGATGAGCAGTGCGAGGAAAGTCAGCAGAAGAGTGTTGCCCAGACCCTTTAAATACATTTGGTAGCGGTTATCAAAAATAAAGCTTTTATAGATGTCATAGCCTATGTCATTGAGCCACTGAGGGCCGTTTTGTATCCAATCCGGCGCGTCCAGAAGCCAGTTTTGGGAAGCGGATGGTCTCATAAGTAGTCTCCTATCATTTTATGGCGCTTGACCGCTGATTTACAAATCAGGGGGTCAGCTGCTCCAACCCCCTGATCTGCATTTCTATCTGTGTTTTCTTTGAAAAGATGTGCTATCGTTACTCTGCGGTAATGTACTTGGCGATAATTTTTCCTATAGTGCCATCATCAATCAGATCCTTCAGAGCGCCGTTCACGGCTTCATAGAGTTCGGCATTGTCCTTGCTCATGGCGATGGCATAATCCTCAGTGACATATTCGGTCTCAAGAATCTTGAGTCCCTCCACCTCCTGAACAAATGCCTTGGCAGGCTCATTGTCGATTACAACACAATCTACCTTCCCGGTCTTCAGCGCCTGTACCGCTTCTGCCCCCTTGCTGTAGCGGTCGATGGTGCCAAACCCTTTCTTTTCGATGTCGTCCGTGGTGTAGAGATCTCCGGTGGTATTGCGCTGGACGCCTATCACATGGTTGGCGCCCTCTGCGAAAAGGTCGTCCAAGCTGACGATAGGGCTATCTTCGGTAACGATGATTACCTGCACGCCAGTGGCATAGCTGACAGTGAAACTCACTTCCTCCTGACGGTCAGGGGTGACGGTCATGCCTGCAAGACCGATGTCGGCCTTTCCGCTTGCGATAGTTCCGGTGATGAACTCAAATCCCATGTCGTCAATCTGAAGCTCCAGACCGAGCTTGTCTGCGATGGCGGATGCGATCTCCGCATCTATGCCCGTCACTTCGCCTCCCTCGATGTACTCGTAAGGGGGAAAGGTGGCGTTGGTAGCCATGATGAGCTTGCCTTCCACGACGGTGGTGAAACCTCTGTCGTTATTTGAATTATCCTTGTCTGCAGGTTTGCCGCCGCAGGCTGCCAGAGTAGACACCATAGCCAGAATGCACAGCAGTGTGATTGATTTCTTCATAATATCCTCCTCCAAATATGTAATATGGCATACTTGCCGATTCGCATCTGTTCAAGGGCTTGGTAGGGCAACTTTGAGGCCCGGGCAAAAACGGCCTGCCAATGGACAGATACTAGCACTTTATGGGGAAATTGTCAATAAATATTTGGTTTAAGAAACTTTCGTTGGAAATCAGCAAGGCTGTGTCTTCAAAATATACCTTTCAAAAACAACATAGCTGTTTAGGTTGTTATTTCCTGAGCCCTATATTATAATAGATTTTGATAATAGAATCATGTTTTAGATTCTATTATAGAATTTAGATAATAGAATTATGTTTTAAATTCTATTATAGAATTTAGATAATAGAATTATGTTTTAAATTCTATTATAGGAACAGAAAAAGTAACCTACGTTTCGGATATGGGCACCCATTGGGAAGCGGTTTGTGGATATGCATTGTGAATAGCAGATAAAGAATTTATAATGATATACATAAACCGGCATTAGGAGGAATTGAAATTCTTATGGAGAGATGGGATATGGAATTGAAGATACAAACCTATACAAAGGATAGAATACCGGACGTTCTGGATTTTGAAAGGAGATTGCGCAAGGAGGAAGATTTCTGGAGGTGGGAGATCGATCAGGCTTATGTCAGCGCTGTCGAAAGGAGCTTTGATGATAAGAGCTTCGACGATGCCATTTCTCTGCTGGCATATGATGGTGGAGAGGTGGTTGGGAGGATTGACGCTTCCCTCATTGCAAGCCGTTTTGATGGGTCGAAAAAGGCGTATCTTGATTGGATCTGCGTCATAAAAAGCAGCAGGCACCGGGGTGTGGCGCAACGGTTGCTGGAATCTTTGCGGCAAATCTTAAAGGATAGGCAGATCGGCACGCTGATTGCTTTGACCGCCGCCAATGAGGAGGCACAGCATTTTTATAAGAGTGTTCCCGATTCTGTGATGAGGGATGTTGGCATTTGGATTGATATTAAGTGATGGAAACACAAATTTTGTAATGACATATAAATATATGTTGTATTTGAAATTTTGCAAAAGGCAGAGAATTCTAAAAAAGGAGAAAGGAAAGGGTCAGGGTGTTTATTATGGGTGTTTTATCGGATTTGGAACCGAAGAAAGTGTTTTACTTTTTTGAGGAGATCACAAGGATCCCTCACGGTTCGGGGAATGTAGGACAGATCAGCGATTATCTGGCGGACTTCGCCAAAAAGAGAGGACTGTTCTGCATTCAGGACAAGCTGAAGAATATCACAATCGTGAAGGAGGCTACCTCCGGGTATGAGGGGGAGCCTGCGGTGATCCTACAGGGACATATGGACATGGTGGCGGTGAAAAAGCCGGATTGTGATATGGACATGAAAACGCAGGGCCTGCAGGTAGCCGTCCGGGGAGACGAGGTCTATGCCGAGGGAACCAGTCTGGGAGGAGACGACGGTATTGCTGTAGCTTATGCGCTGGCGCTTCTGGATTCCGATTCCTTGTCCCACCCCCGGCTGGAGGTAGTGATCACTGTGGACGAAGAGGTGGGGATGGACGGGGCCAGAGGAATCGACTTGTCCATGCTTACGGGAAACCGCATGATCAATCTGGACTCGGAGGAGGAGGGGATCTTCCTGACCAGCTGTGCCGGAGGGGCCAGAGTACACTGCAGGCTGCCTCTGGACAGCAGAGAGAGGCAGGGAAGGGCAGTGGAGGTGACACTGGGAGGTCTTCTGGGAGGACACTCCGGAGGGGAGATCCACAAGGAAAGGGGCAATTCCAACTGTCTTTTCGGCAGGGTTTTATATAGGCTGGCCCAAAAGCTGCCGGTGAGCTTGTGTCAGGTGAAGGGCGGATTGGCGGATAATGCCATTCCTCGGGAGACCAAGGCCTTATTGGTGACGGAGGCGGAAGCTGCCGGTGAGCTCTGTGCCATGATAAGGGAGTTGGGAGAGGAGATCAGGGCGGAGCTGGGCTCTAAGGATCCCGATTTCTACATTGAGGCGAAAGAGGGCGGAGAAGGAAGCTTTTCTTGCGTCAGTCCGGAGCTTACCAAGGCTGCAGGGGCATTTCTGTGCGCTCTGCCGGGTGGAGTGCAGGCCATGAGCGCAGATATGCCGGGACTGGTTGAGACCTCTTTGAATTTGGGGATACTGAAATATGAGGAGGGGAACCTTCTGGCGGAATTCTCCGTCCGCAGCAGCGTGGAGAGCGCAAAGAGGGCCCTGATCGATAGAGTGGGCGCAGTGACCGGGCTTGCGGGAGGCGCCATCGAGGTCAGCGGTGACTATCCCGGCTGGAAGTTTCGCAAGGATTCCCCTCTGCGGGATAAGATGGTGAGGCTGTATGAAGAGATGTATGGCGCGGCTCCCAAGGTGGAGGCCATCCATGCAGGGCTGGAGTGCGGAATTCTTGGGAGCAAGATAGGGAATCTGGACTGTGTTTCCATGGGACCTGACATGAAGGCGATACACACTACAGAGGAGACTTTGAGCATTTCTTCCGTGAAGCGGGTGTGGGAGTATCTGGTGAGGCTGCTTGCCAAGAAGGATGAAGCATAAAACAACACAGAGGAGCATGGCTATGACAAAAAGAGAAAGGCTTTTGAACGCATTTGAAAACAAGCCCGTGGACCGGATTCCCGTGGGGTTCTGGTATCATTTTTCTCCGGATGAGGATCTGGGACAGGAGACGGTGGAGCAGCATCTTCAGCTGTATAGGGATACGGGCATGGACATGATCAAGGTCATGTGCGACGGCTATTTCAATTATCCCAATCCTTATATCCAAAGGGTTGCTTGTGCAGAAGACTGGTTTTCCATGACGCCTCTGGGGGAGGATCATCCCTATATCACCAAGCAGGTTGAGCGGGCCAAGGGTGTGGTGAAGGGGGCGGCGGGAGAATGCTGCGTCTTCTATAATGTGTTCTGCCCCATGTCCTTGATGCGGTTCGGTACCAGCGAGGAACTGCTGATGCGCCATATGCGGGAGAACCCTGACGCGGTGTGCCATGCATTCAAGGTCATAGCGCAGGATATCAAGGCGCTGGTGAGGCGGCTGATAACGGAGGCAGGCTGTGACGGCATCTATTACTGTGTGCAGAATGCCGAAAAATTCCGGTTCACCGCCGAGGAATACCGCAGGCTGGTGACTCCGGCGGAGCTGGAGGTGCTAGAGTACGCCAACGGGCTCAGTGACAACAACATTCTGCACTGTTGCGGCTGGGCAGGGGACCAGAACCGGGTGGAGGTCTGGCAGGACTATCCGGCGAAGGCGGTGAACTGGGCGGTGTATGTGGAAAAGCTTACGCTGGCGGAGGGAAAGAGATTCTTTGGAGGACGCTGCGTGCTGGGAGGCTTCGACAATAGGAAGACGGGAATTTTGTATTCCGGGAGCAGAGAGGAGATAGAGCGGGAGACGGAAAGGCTTGTGGAGGAGACGGGCCGTAGGGGCGTGGTTCTGGGAGCGGACTGCACTCTGCCCTCGGACATTGATTTGGAGAGAATGAAATGGGTGAGGGAAAAGCTGGAACAGCTGGCGTGATAGGTATGGGGGCATAGTGCGAAATGTGGTTTCTGCAATGTGCCTATCCGGATTAGAATTGCGGGGCAGAAGGAAGCAGGCTGCCCCGCAGTCTTTTTTTCAGTTTTGGAGAAAGGGCCTTTCGGGGAAAAGGCTTGGATGGACGGGGTTCTGACAAGGCAGACCTGCAGGATAATTTGAGGGAAAACAAGGGAGAAATGGTCATATGGATAAGAAGCTATATGAGAAGATCGGTATCTGGCTTGAACAGCATAGGAAGCAGATGGAGAAGGACATTATGAGGCTGGTAAGGATACCCAGCATATCCGCGCCTTGGGGGGGCGGCGTTTCGGGGAGAGAAGAGGCATCGGAAGCCCCCTTCGGACAGCCCTGCAGGGATTGTCTGGAGGAGATGCTTGCCATAGGCCGCGAACATGGGTTTTATACGGAAAACTACGGAAACCGGGTGGGGAGTATAGGGGAACGGGAGAAGGACTGGGACAACATGATCGGCTTTTGGAACCATATGGATGTAGTGCCTGTGGGAAATCAATGGAAGTACGAGCCCTTCGTTCCTTTTGTGGAGGAGCCCTTTCTGATAGGACGGGGGTCTCAGGACAACAAAGGGCCTGCGGTGGGGATACTGTATATGATGGAATGTCTTCGGGAGCTTCAGGTTCCTCTGGGACATCAGATGTGCTTGTTCGTGGGAACGGACGAGGAGAGGGGGATGGAAGATTTAGAGTACTACATACAGCACTATCCTGCTCCCCGTCTTTCCATGATAGCTGACAGTGGGTTTCCGGTGTGCTATGGGGAAAAGGGAATCATTGAAGGCGGCCTGCGTTGTCCGAAGCTTACATGGGAGGGAATTCGGGAGCTAAAGGGAGGAAGCGCCAGCAATATGATTCCGGATATGGCGTATGCTGTTTTGGAACGGACGGCTGCAGCAGAAAATGCGGTCATTAAAACTTTGGACAGGATAGAGAAGGGGGCGCCGAAAGGACAGACGCAGGTTCCCGCAGAGGCGCAGGCCCAAATAGAAGCGGTTTTTGAGCAGGACAGAATCCGTGTTGTCTCCAGAGGGAGGAGCAGACACAGCGCCTTTCCTCAGGGCAGCGTCAACGCCATTCACGGACTGATGGGTTTTCTGGCCGGGCTGGAGATTCTTCCGGCTGAGGATGCAGGGCTTTTTGGCAGGCTGGCATTTCTGTCAGAGGAATATTTCGGGGAGCATATGGGAATCGCCTATGAGGATCAGGTGTCGGGACGAACCACTTGTGCAGCCACTGTGCTGAATATGGAGGAGGGAAAGGTATTTCTGCACTTCAATATCCGGTATGCCATCACTGCAAATCAGGAAGAAATGCTTAAGAATCTCCGTCGGACAGGGGAGGAAAACAAAATGAGCTGGGAACTCGGGCGAAATTCCGGGCCCAGCTACTTTCCGAAGGAGCATCCGGCGGTAGAGCGGCTGACAAATCTTTACAATGAGATTACGGGCAGCCGGACGGAGAGCTTTGTCATGGGCGGCGGCACCTATGCAAGAAAGCTTCCGAGGGCTTTTGCCTATGGGATAGGCGCAATGAAGGAATCGGAGGAGGACAAGGAGGTCCGCAAGAGGCTTTTTCTGCCGGGACACGGCGGGGCCCACGAGCCGGACGAGGGGCTTAACGTAAGGCTTTTGACGGAGGCTATGAAAATATATGCCATGGCCATGGTTGAGCTGAAGGATTGTCAGCTATAGTGAGCGGCGCTGAATAACTTTTGAAAAAAGGGGCTTGTGGAATTATTTATAATCGTCTACAATAGCATTCATACGCTTAGAGGAGATGATGGATTATGTGGGAAAAGGTAACTAGCTTGTTCGGAAAGGTGGACATGACTCAGGGACGGCCCTGGGAGAAAATCGTTATTTTCACGATTCCGATGCTGATCGGAAATATCGCCCAGCAGCTTTACAACACGGTAGACAGTATTGTGGTTGGAAAGTATGAGGGAGACAACGCTTTGGCGGCAGTGGGAAGCGCCGGCCCTGTATTCAATTTGCTTCTGGTGCTTTTTGTGGGTATATCCATGGGTGCCAGTATTATGGTGTCCCAGTATTTCGGCTCCCGTGATAGGGCAAATCTGTCAAAGACCATCGGCAGCACCATTACTTTGACAGCGGCGGCATCGGTGCTGCTGATGGTTGTGGGGGTGCTGACGATTCGGCCTCTGCTGGTACTGCTGGATACGCCGGACACATTGATAGACTGGTGTACCTCCTATCTGATGATTCTATTGCTGGGAATTGCCGGGCTGGCCTACTATAATATTCTCTGCGGGGTTCTGCGGGGATTGGGCGATTCCTTGTCGGCGCTGGTGTATCTTCTGGTGGCCACGGTGATCAATATTGTGCTGGATATCTGGTTTGTGGCAGGTCTTAGGCTGGGGGTTGCCGGTGTGGCTCTGGCCACGGTGATTGCGCAGCTGGTGTCGGCAGTGCTGTGCGTGATAAAGCTTAGGAAGATGACGGAGCTCTTCGACATGAAGCTTCATTATTTAAAGCCGGATAGGGAGAACATCATGACGGTGCTGCGGCTGGGCCTGCCGTCGGGACTTACGCAGGCGATCTTTTCCTTGGCCATGGTGATTGTGCAGTCCCTGACCAACAGTTTCGGGGAGATGATCATTGCTGCAAATGTCATTATCATGAGAGTGGACGGCTTTGCCATGATGCCCAATTTCTCTTTCGGCACGGCCATGACCACCTATGCGGGACAGAACGTGGGGGCCAGAGAATATGACAGAGTGAAGCTGGGAGCTAAGCAGGGCACGCTGATCGCAGTGGGCACTTCGGCAGCAATCACTGGACTGATTTTGCTGTTCGGACCCTATCTCATGGGAATCTTTACAAATACGGGAGAGCTGGCCAGGCTCAGCGCCGACATGATGAAGATTCTTGCGGTAGGCTATATCGCCATGGCGGTAACCCAGAGTCTTTCAGGGGTCATGCGGGGAGCCGGCGACACGGTTACTCCCATGTGGATATCCCTTTTGACAACAGTGGCCATCCGTGTTCCCGTGGCGTATGGACTGGTTTACCTGACAAAGACAGAGGTTCTGCCGCAAGGGCGGTATGAGAGCCTATGGATTTCTCTATTGGTTTCCTGGGTGCTGGGAGCGGTGGCAACATTTTTGTTTTACCGAGTGGGAAGCTGGAAAAAGAAGGCGCTCTGATAGGGATGTCCCCAGAGCAAAGGAAGAGGGATCAGGCTTGTGCCGAACGAGAGGTAGCTTTATGAAAATCATGGTCAGCGCTTGTCTGCTGGGTGAGAACTGCAAGTACAACGGCGGAAATAATTATAGCGAAAAGGCGGCGCAGTTTTTAAGGGGGCACGAGATCATCCCCGTCTGTCCGGAGGTTTTGGGGGGACTGCCCGTGCCCAGAGTGCCTTCGGAGATTGTGGACGGCAGGGTAGTGTCTCAGGAAGGGAGAAGCGTAGACAGGGAATTCCGTCTGGGAGCGGAGCTTGCCCTGAAAAGGGCGGTGGAAGAGGGCGTGGAGCTGGTGGTTCTGCAGTCCCGAAGTCCCAGCTGCGGTGTGAAGCAGATATATGACGGAACATTCTCCGGCAGAAAGGTAGAGGGGCAGGGAGTATTCGCCAAGCTTCTTTTGGAGAACGGCTTTTCGGTGCTGGATGCAGGGGAACTGTAGCCGGAGCGCACAATATCTTTTGTGAATATGACGGAAGTGCAAGGGAACATTGAAGTGCAAAGAACACCGAAATACAAAGTAGGATTGGGGTGTAGAGAACACCGAAACGCAAGGTAGGATTGGAATGTAAAGAAGGCCGAAACGCAAAGTAGGATTGAAGTGCAAAGAACACTGAAATGCAAAGTAGAATTGGGGTGCAGAGAACACCGAAACGCAAAGTAGGATTGGAATATAAAGAAGTCCGAAATGAAAGAGAAGACTGGAGTGCAAAGAAGGCCGAAACGCAAAGTAGGATTGAAGTGCAAAGTAGATCGAAATGTAAGGGAAGATTGGGACACGAGGAGAGCCGGCTATGAAGATCCAGAGATATAGGCATGAACTTGAGGTATCGTATGCTTTGGGGGCTACGCTGACCTATGAGCTGGTCAGTCGTGCACCGGAGTCCGTGACGAGGGTTTTCGTCAGTTCTTCCACAGAGGAGACGGAAGGAATCGGGCGGCTTTTGAACCGCTGCCAAGAGCTGGGAATATCGGTGGAGCAGAGCGACAAGGCTTTTCACGTGCTGTCTCCAAAGGGCAACTGTTTTGTGATAGGAGAGTTTCGGAAGAAGGACATGAGAATTACGCCGGGCATGCATCTGGTACTGGTGAACCCCTCGGACGCAGGGAATCTGGGAACCATCATCAGGACGGCTGTGGGCTTCGGTATTGAGAACATAGCCATTATAAGGCCCGGAGTGGACTTTTACGATCCAAAGACAATCAGAGCTTCCATGGGAGCTGTCTTTCATGTGGCCATAGAATATTTCGGGTGCATAGAAGATTATAGAGAACGATTTCCGGAGAACCGTCTGTATGCGTTTATGCTTTCTTCCAGCACGCCTCTCACAGAGATAGAAAAAGAGGAGCCTTGTTCACTGGTGTTCGGAAATGAGGCCACGGGTCTGCCCGATGCATACAAAGATTTCTGCCGAACTGTGGTCATCAAACATTCCAACAATATAGACAGTCTGAACCTGCCTATGGCGGCAGGCATTGCCATGTATGAGTTCACGAAGGACAAATGGAGAGCATGATTTGTTCTACATTCTTTCATCCCGATATAGGACATCCTTGAGAGGCAGCTTGTTTTTCTGCTTGTATTGGTACATTTTCGCATCGGCCTCCTGAATATAGGCCTCTACGGACATGTCCGTGTGGGCAGGAACAAAGCTGCTGGCATAGCTGAAACTCTTGGGGGAATCATTCCCGCAGCTGGCCTGCAGACTGCTGCGCAGCCGTTCCAGTTTCTCATCCTGCTTCTGGGGAGTAGTATCCGTCTGGAGCAGGATAAATTCATCGCCGCCTACCCGGCATACTTCACTGCCCAGAGTCTGCAGGGCATCTGAAATCTCGATCAGGTAGCTGTCACCTCTTTCGTGTCCGAAAGTATCGTTATAATATTTCAGGTAATCCACGTCAATGAATGAAAGCGTGAAAGGCATTCCCTCCACTCGCCACTGCTCCATTTTTTCCATGGCATAGCGGCGGTTGTTCAGTTTGGTCAGAGAGTCAATGTAAGCCAGACGGTAGATCATGTTCTGCTGCTGCTTGCGCTCGGTTTCGTCCATGACGATATGAACCACGGCGTTCTTTTTTGCATCATGGTCTTCTGAGGGGCTGTCGCTGAACCAAGGGATGAGAAAGGACTCTACCTGATAAAAGGTTGTTCCGCTGTTGCCCGGATTGTCAACTTCCATGTTCCAGATCACGGAATCCTCATGTCCGTCCACGGGCTGCTGGGCTTCGGAATGCTGTGCGATCTGCTGCTGAATATGGGGCTGCTGCTGAATCAAACGTTTGGTCAGCTGACTGGCGGCCTGAGGAAATGTCTTTTTGAACCAGTTCCCTGACCGGTTGATATGTACCTCCTGATCTGTGTCCACGGCATATACGAAAATCATGTTGTTGGTATAGTCAGTGAGGGCACGCACCAGAGTCAGGTTGTTCTTCAGCTCCTGATTGCTCTTTTCCAGTTCCCAGCTGGTGTCGTCCAGAGCCTGAATGCTGTCCAGCAGAACCTGTTTCTCCATCTCGGCGTTCACGATATTTGACTGCAGCTGTGCAGTTATGGCATTGAAGGATTCGGAGAAGCCGGGTGTGAAATTCACACGTTGCGTATAATCTCCGTTGGCTATCTGGACTGCCTGCTTGGTCATGCGGCATAGAGAATCCTGCAGCGCAATCAAAATCTGACCTAACGGCCGGAAGTCCGGTGGCAGGTCGGTGAGAGCCAGAGTGGCAGATTCTGGGCGACGCAGGATGTTCTGTAGATAGTCGTATAGGAGTTGAGCGGTGTTGTTCATCGAATCCCCCTATCTATATGATCTATGGGATCATAATGCTTCAAAGTTTTTTGGTGACAGTGTGGAGAGGGGCCGACAGCACACTGTCCTTTCCGTAGCAATATTTATTGTACCATATGTTGTGCCTAAGTGCAATATATGTTGATTTTCAATACAAAATAGAATTGTATAATACAAACTATGCTTTCTTGTATTTTTTGACATATATTTTTATTATATATTCATGGATAGTTGTGTAAGAAACTTTTTGTAGTTCTTTAAGATATTTATCAAGCGTAGAGGCTATTTTTTTATAATTGAATTGGCTGTCTTGTAAATTTCAGATCTCATTGATACGTGCAAATCGTAACAGCTGCGTTCTGGTTTTAATCATTTTTACCAGCTGGAAAAGAATAAATTGCTGATAGGAGAGTGCTGATGATAAACAAAAATACAGATCCAAAGCTTCACGAGTTCTGGGAGAAAAAATTAAGTGTAAATTACGATGTGGAATATGAGCGTTATAAAAAACTATGCGGACTTCCGTATAATAAGAAAACAGTTGATAAAAATTATCCTGACGAACAAGAACAAGATTTGCTTATATACGATGTTTGGTATAAAAGTGTAATCAAAAGCATCAATAGGCTTACGTATGATGAAAAACAAGAGTATTTTAGGTATCTAGAACAAAAAACACGAGAAAATGAGGATAGATTTACGTTGGCACAGACGATTTTAGCCCCATTTATGGTTTTTTTTGTGAGCTTTATGTTGAGTATACTGAATGATTTCATGGGTGAAGTTTATGGAGTGGCGAGATCCTTCGGCAGCTTACTTATAGGCTGTATTGTGCTATCACTATATACCTTTAAAGAACTGCTGGGGACCAAAGAAACTGCTAACAGAAAATATTTCTATCAGGACATGAAAGAGATTTTGGACAACGAAATAAAAGGTACTTGAATAAAGGCCAGTGAGAGGATAAGGTAGACTCCGGATGGTAAAGAGGATACGGCTGGTGAACCCGTTTGGAGAGTATATGATTGAAACAGCCAGTTTTTCAGGAAGTACATTACGGACATGGCAGGGCACACGGACATGCCGTGCATGAACCGGTTCTGCGGGAGGAACAAGAAGACGTAACAAAAAACTCCGGAACCCTGAAAGGGATTCCGGAGTTTCATGCCATGTCAAGATGACGGAACGTATGGATAATTTTTTGATTATCTTGCGATTATCTGGTATCCACAAACCAGACAGAATCAAAGGTTACGAAATGGAGCATACGGGATTCGAACCCGTGACCTCCACACTGCCAGTGTGGCACGCTCCCAACTGCGCTAATGCCCCATGCATTTTATTATAACATAAAAAATAAAAAATTCAATAGCGAAATTAAAAAAAGAAAGATAAATCTTGCGGAGGTATTGTGGAGGCGGGAATTCTGCAATATAATGAGAGAAGGCTTAAATTTCAAAAGAGAAGGAGGGAGCGGGCATGCAGGCGGAAAACGGTCAAAGCAGGGGAATACGTTTGTTGAAGAAGGGCAAGAGGGGGATGGCGCGCATTCTGTTCAGCCGTATCGGTTTGTTTATGACATTGCTGCTGCTGCAGGTGCTGTTCCTTGTGAGCTTATATTATTGGTTCCGGGAGTTTCGGCCGCAGCTGTACAGCATTATGGTACTATTTTCTGTAATCATGGTCATCTATCTGCTCAACAGCAGGCTGGATCCCACTGCCAAGATCACATGGCTGGTGATTTTGATGCTGACGCCCGTATTCGGAGCGCTGCTGTACTGCTATGTACAGCAGGACATCGGGCATAGGGCGCTGAAGGTGAGATTCGGTCAGATGATAGCAATGACCAAGGGACATCTTCCGCAGGCGGAGGACACTTTGAAAGGGCTTGTGGCGGAGAATCCCGGCGTCGCCTCGCTGGCGCACTACATCGGCAGGAGCGGCTGTTATCCGGTATATGGCCATACGGAGGTGACTTATTTTCCTCTGGGGGAGGACAAGTTCTCCGAGATGCTCAAACAGCTTGAGATGGCTGAACATTTCATTTTTTTGGAATATTTCATCATCAGCGAGGGGCGGATGTGGGGAGAGATCCTGGAGATTTTGGCCAGAAAGGCCAAGGCGGGCGTGGATGTTCGGCTTCTTTACGACGGAACCTGCGAACTTGCCCTTCTGCCCCATAAGTATCCTAAGCTTCTGAAAGAGCTGGGCATCAAGTGCAAGGTGTTCGCCCCAGTCTCCCCTTTTATCTCTACCCATTATAATTACCGGGACCACAGAAAGATATTGGTGATAGACGGGCACACTGCCTTCAATGGCGGTATCAATCTGGCCGACGAGTACATCAACCGGATAGAACGGTTCGGCCATTGGAAGGACACTGCGGTCATGGTTCAGGGGGAGGCGGCAAAGAGCTTTACCCTGATGTTTCTGCAGATGTGGAATATTGATGTCAAAGAGCCTGAGTTCAAGGAGGTACTGGCGTGGCCGGACCGGCCAAGAGAAGGGGCAAAAGGATATGTGATTCCCTATGGGGACTGCCCTCTGGATGACGACAGGGTGGGAGAGATGGTGTACATGGACATTCTGAACCGTGCCGTAAAATATGTGCATATCATGACACCCTACCTGATATTGGACGGAGAGCTGGAGACGGCGCTGAAGTATGCGGCGGAGAGGGGTGTGGAGGTGGCGCTGATCCTTCCGGGCATTCCGGACAAGCGGCTGCCCTATGCTCTGGCCAAGACGCACTATGCCTCCCTCCTGAAGTCGGGGGTGAGGATCTATGAGTATACGCCGGGTTTTGTACATGCCAAGGTATTCGTAAGCGACGATGAAGAAGCGGTGGTGGGAACCATCAATCTTGACTATCGCAGCCTATATCATCATTTTGAATGTGCTACTTACATGTATGGTACGGACTGCATTCACAAGATTGAGGCGGACTTTTCCGCCACCCTGCAGAAGTGCCGTCAGGTTACGGAGGAGACCGTCAAAAAGGAAAAGCTGACCGTGAAGCTGATGGGAATACTGACGAAGGTGGCCTCCCCGCTTCTGTGAAGCCGGAGGGCAGGAGGAAAGATTTTCGATTTTCTTTGCAACAGTAGATTGTTCTCAGGGTAGGAATATGGTATGATGATTCAGAGAGGAACAAAAGGGTCAGCCATGGCTGAGGAGGGAGACGGAATATGCTGCTAAGTATGAAAAAGGACATGAAGAAACAGGTCAAGCGGGTGTGCAGGCAGACGGAGAAGCTTTTTAAGGAATTTGGGGAGGGGAAGTCTTCCGCAGAATATGATACGAATGTAGTGTTGATTAGAATGGACAAGATCGAGAATGAGCTGAAAGAGCTGCGGGAGCAGGTAAACCGCGAAAAGAAGCAGCAGTATATGGAGCGGCTGGGACGCACGTCGGTGCGTTAGGCGCTGTGGCAAAAGCATTTAAAAATGTGGGGATACATAGACGGCGGCACCCTAAAAAGGGTGCCGCCGCTGCGTGATTCTATGGCTGCCGTATGGCAGGGAGAATAGGGAAGATCAAGGCTGGATCTGGAAGGATATGTTCACAATGAACCGATCCGTATCAATATCCAGAGAGAAGTTTCCTCCGCAGGCTTCCGTGAAGGTCTGGGCGATGGAAAGTCCGAGGCCGCTGCCTCCGTCCGTGCGGCTCTGGTCGCCTCTGGCGAATCGTTCCGTAAAGTCCTTGCCCTTTTCCGGCTCCACATGGGAGGTGTTTTTCACGCTGGCAACTGCCAGAGATTTGTCTGTCTTCAATGTCACATATACTCTGGAGCCGCTTAGAGAATATTGGAGAGCATTCTGAAACAGATTCTGAAAGACCCTATACATCCGCTGCCCGTCAGCCATGATCATCACCGGACTGTCCGGCAGCTGCGTGCGGAAGGTGACAGAGCTGCCGGCGATCTGCTCTTCCATGTCAGCGAGAGTCTGGCGCAGGAGTTTCCCGAAATCCAGCTGCTCCATGCACATGGGCAGCTCTCCGGAAGCAGCCTTGCTGACCGTGAATACGTCCTGCACCATGTTTTTCAGGCGCTGGGATTTTTCGTCCAGAATCTTGACATAATCCATTACATGCTCCGGCAGGTTCTTCTCCTGCTTCAGAAATTCCACATAGCTGATAATTGAGGTCAGAGGAGTCTTGATATCATGGGAGACATTGGCGATCAGCTCCACCTTCATCTGCTGGCTCTTCATCTGTTCCTCTACGGCCTTAGCCATGCCGTGCCGTATGTCTTCCAGCTGTTCTATGACCTTTTCCAGATCATGTCCGGCGAATTGCGCGTCGGTACTGCAGCTGTCATAATTTCCGTTGCGGATCTCGCTGATGCGCCGGGACAGAGTCTCCATATCCAAAGCCGTCTCCGCGTTCTTCCTGCCTATCAGGTATTCTGCTGCCAGAAAGCCTGCCGATGCTAAGAGAAACAGCAATAGCATTCCATAGTTTATAGGGCGGGACACGGAATTAAGAATCACTGTTGCCAGAGCCAGAATTCCGTAGGCTAAGGCAGCTGCAAGGGCGGCTGCGCTTCGGCGGGCCATTTTTTTTGCCAGAGGGCGGTTCAGCTCTTTGGCAGAGAATTTTCTGCAGAGTCCGGCGACCAGACTGCGCTTCCAAAATCCCTTGTTGTGCCTCAGATCATTCCACAAGAAATAGATTCCCCAGAATAATATGATCCAGAATATGGAAGGGATGGACGCAAGCAGCAGGGGACCATAGCTTGATATGGCGGCAGTATAATTATAGTCGTACTGAAAAAAGAACTCCTGCCATAGGTCATATTCTGAACCATTGATCACGTAGATCAGGATGAATAAATACAGAAGGTATAGTATGGCCCCCGACAGCAGCACCTTAAACTCCACCCATATCTTTGCCTGTATTCCGGCTATATCTGTCGCCGCCTGCCGCCTGCTTTTCCGGCAGAAGAGGGACAGCAATAGGAAAGCGGCTCCGGATGCCAGACAGACTATGCTGTTGATCAGAAAGATTCTGCGCCCGTTCAGATTGTGCTGTATCCAATATAGAGAGCTTTCCAGCTGTCTGGTGCTGCTTCCGTAGCCCTCAGTGTACAGAACGGGCGCCTTTGCTGCGGCCATGTACACCTTCACTTTTTTCAGGCTCTCGGCGGGCTGGAGATTGCGGTATCCCGGAACCTCCCAGAGGCTGTCGTCGCGATAATAACCGTCTCCGTAGACATCCAGTTCACTCCCGTCCTTGACGATTCTGACCTTTTCTCCGTCAAAGTATAGAAGGAAATTGTAGCCGTCCGGCGTATTTAGGTTTCCGTCCGTCTTCAGAAGGTCGGAATTGGAATAGAGTACCTTCCCGTCATAGAGGATGGTATAGAGCAGATTCTGATCCCCTTTGATGCTTTCATGGTATTTTTGGGCAAGCTGTTTTTTCTGCTCCTCCGTGAGATGCTTGGCGCTTCGGTTGGAGTATCCGCTATAATACTCCAGATTTTCCAGATAGGATTCCAGACTATCCCGATAGCTTTCCATGTTGTCTCGGTAGGATTCCAGCTCTTTGGGAGCTTTCATGTCGCTGAGAGAATCTATTATTTCGAGATAGTTGTTCTGGAATTCGTATAAGTCTTTGAGATAGTTATACAAATCGTCAGGCGAAATGTTCCATTCTGCAGTTTCGGAATAGCCATCCTCATAGATTTCGTTGAATATGGATTCGATATAGCCTTCATAGTCATATCCCTCTCCATAATAGACATCGCTGCCGTAGCGCCATATGTCCCAGAGATTCTGTCCGCCGGTAGCCATGATCAGGAAGCATTCCAGACGGTTCGAGATATAGGACCGGAACCTATCGCTCTGCTGATAGTCGTCCTCCAGCAGTTTATCGATCTGCGAGATGCGGATTCCGTGCGGATTGTACCGCAGGAGGCCGGTCAAACCCTCCAGCGTCAGGCAGACGCCCAGAAAGAAGATGACGAAACTGATTATTTTTTTACTTTTTTTCCATTTTGTATCCAATGCCCCACACCACCTTTATATATTCTGGCTCTTTCGGATTCAGCTCAAGCTTTTCCCGGATGCGCCGGATATGCACCATGACGGTGTTCTCCGATGCAAAGGCCTCTTCCTCCCACACTCTGCGGTAGATCTCCTCTGCCGGAAATACCCGGCCAAGGTTGCGCATGAAGAGCTCCATAATTCTGGTCTCCGTGGCAGTGAGCTTCACGGGCTCTCCGTCCGCATAGAGGACTCTTTCCTCCGTGCTGTAGAGCAGCCTGCCGTTCTTGATTTCGGTACTGCGGCAGCCGGCGTGGATATCGCCCAGACTGGTGTATCTGCGAAGCTGGCTTTTCACCCGGGCCGCCAGCTCTGCAGGATGATAGGGCTTTGCCACATAGTCGTCGGCGCCCATGGACAGCCCCAGCACCTTGTCCGTATCTTCGCTTTTGGCGCTGAGGACGATGATGGGGATGTTCTGCTTCTCCCGGATGCGCATCAGGGCGGATAGTCCGTCCAGCTTCGGCATCATCACATCGATCAGCACCAGCCGCACTTGATTGGAGGAAAGGATGTCCAGAGCCTGCAGTCCGTCATAGGCCTTCAGAACCCTATAGCCCTCTCCCTCCAGCAGGATGCCGAGGGCTTTTACAATTTCCCTATCATCATCAACTACCAGAATGCATTCGTCCATGCTGCCTACCATGCCTTTCTTCTGTCTCATTCTTGAACCGTATCTTTGAGCCGATTTCAGGATATCCTGATTTCATTACAAATTTCGCAGGGTGTTTCTTACGGATTTCTTACAATCCCTCACTTTATGAAATAAATTGCGCCGCCTATTGCTTCGCCGGCACCTTGGCCCGCGGCGATAGAACAGAATCATTATAGCAGAAATATGTCCGGCTGCATAATGATTTTGGATCAATCTAAGAGCCGCAGAACAGCTAATATTCCTAATCTACCCCAAATTCGGTCAATATAAGCATGGATGAAGACAGATACATATAAAAGAGGGTAAAACATACCTCTTTGGATTAACTGTCCAATGACAGATTTTTCCTTCTATAGTATGATAATAGGAAAGGGGGATGACAGAAAGGGAAATAGGGGCAGAGCGTGGGAGGATATCTGGATAAAGAGGGACTGACTGTAAGGAGGGACTGCGTTGAACATTGGGGAAGCGAAGGAGGAGCTGAGACGCACGGCGGAGATTTATCTGGATACGAATGAATACGGGGAATATACGATTCCCTACGAGAGACAGCGGCCTGTTCTTATAGTGGGAGCGCCGGGGATCGGAAAGACCGCGGTGGCGGGGCAGATCGCAGCGGAGATGGACATTGCTCTGGTGTCCTGCTCTCCGGCGCATTATACAAAGCAGGGCGCTCTTGGGCTGCCATACATGGCAAAGAGGGAGTACGGAGGCAAAGCATGGCAGATTTCCCAGTACACTATGAGCGAAATCCTGCTTGCCGTATATGAGACTATGGAGGAATCCGGCAGGAGGAGGGGGATACTGTTCCTTGACGAGATTCACCGTGTCCCGGAGGCCATGGTGCCCGTCATGCATTCCTTTCTGCAGAACAAAAGGCTTGGCGGAAAAAGCCTTCCGGAAGGGTGGGTCATAGCGGCGGCAGGGAACCCCATGGGGGACGGGATAGGGCAGTTGGATATCACTATGCTGGACCAGCTGAAATTCCTTGAGGTGGAGGCGGATTTGGGGGCATGGAAGGCTTATGCCTACCCACAGGCGGTCCATGCTGCAGTGACCGCCTTTCTGGCTCTTTGTCCGGAAAGCTTTTATTCACTGCATGCTGCCGGGGAGGATCGGGAATATGTGACGGCCAGAGGCTGGGAGGACTTATCGGGAGCACTGAGGATGTATGAGAAAAAGGGCTTTCAGGCAGATGAAAAGCTGATTGGGCAGTATGTGGGGTGCAAAAAGACAAGAAGGCGGTTCAGGGAATGTTATGAGGTGTTTTTGAAGTGCAGGGAAAGGTTTTCGGCGGCGGATATTCTTGGGGGAAATTGGAGTTCGACCCTTGCGGGGAGAGCCGCAGAGGCGGAGCCGGAAGAGCGGACGGTACTTTCCCATATGCTGCTGGAAGGTCTGAACAGACTTTTTTCAGAAACTGCGGGGCGGGAAGCGGTGCGGCGGAGGGTAGGGCGGCTTCTTGGGAATGCTCTGCCCCGGAGCGGGGAGGAAGGGCAGCTGCCGCCGTATGGACACCTCTATATCTTTCAGGAGCAGCTTAAGGAGGAGAGACGCAGGCGTCAGGCGGCCAACAGTCTGAGCCCTTCCCTGAAGGCAGAATATACCGAGGCGGAGAGACTGACGGCAGCATATCTGGAGGCGGCAAGGAGGGAAGGGGATATCCACGGACAGATTATGCTGTTCAAGAGGGAGATGGAGAATCTGGAAAGAGAGAGCGGGAAACAAGCGGAGAGAGCAGTGGCGGCGCTAAAAGAGGGGATGTCCTTCATGGAGGAGGTCTGGGGCAGGGGGCATGAGCTGGACACCTTCCGGAGGGAGCTTGCGGCCAATCCGTTCAGCAGCCGCTTTTCCTCGCCGGCAGCGTTGCCTATGAGCCTATGAATGCGAAGGAGAGTGCTGCTCCTGAGTCTGCGGCAGAGCCTCTGCCGGGTGCCTATATGGTGTGAATACAAAGGAGAATTGCGGAACCGTGGCGGGTGTGAAAGTATCTGGGGCAAGGGGAAGAAAGAGGAGCAGGCGGAAGTCTGACCACCTGCTCCTGAAATGAGAAAAACATGAAACATTTTGTGATTCATACAGAATCTTGTACGGACATAAGACTATTTCCCGGATATTACGACCTTGTCGAAGGCCATATAGGGCAGCACGGTAGTGCCGTCTGCCGTTGTCTCACGGGAGATTGCAACCAGATTGTTCAGAAGCTCCGCCAGATTTCCATTGATCATGGTTTCGCTGACGGCTCCCTTGACTTTTCCGTCCTCAATGAGGAAGCTGTTCTTTGCCACGCCTGAGAAGTCGCCGTTGACGCCGGGCTGCCCCCCTGAGAAGCGTCCTACGATAAGCCCCTTCTTGATATTTTTGATCATGTCTTCATATGAAGTGTCGCCGCCCTCTATGATGACGGAGAAGGAGGAGTTCTTTGCGGGGGCGAATCCTGACTTGTTGGACACATACAAGGAGAGCATGAAGGACTTCAGAACGCCGTCCTTGATCAGGTCATAGTCTTGGGATCTGAAGCCGTCGTAGGTGTATTTTTCTCCGCACACGATGCGGGAATCTCCCGGACAAAGGGAGATCGTAATACGGCTGTCCGCCACCTGCTTCTCCAGTTTGTCCAGCCATATGCTGGTCTTTTCCAAAATAACGCCGTCCGATGCAAAGTTGGAGACGGCGCTGCCCAGAAAGCCGCCCAGACTGCCGGGAGTGAGAACGATGACACCCTCGAATTTTCCCTCCATAGGTATGGTGGTAAGCTGGGCTTCCGTGTCGGACAGATCCTTTTCCAGAGATCCCAGCTCAATGAAAGGGCGATCCAGACTGTCCGTGTAGACACCGCTGCCGAAGAAGGAAGTGGTAGTCTCCCCCTCATGGGCAGAAAACATAAGAGAGACGGAGTATGCGCCTGTGAAACTTTCAAACTCCGTGCCGTTTGTGTTCTGGTAGACGGAATGAACCTTGTCGTGGCTGACGATCATCTGCTCCATGATGATTTTGGGATGCCGTTCTGTGATATCCTTCATCAGCTCTCTGGTGCGCTGGAAGAAGAGGTCCATGTCAGGTTCATAGGCTCCGTCCTGGAAGGTTTCGGCCTCCTGTCTGGGGGCTATGTCGTAAGCCTCGTCAGGGATGCCGGATTCCGCAGATTTGATACAATCCATAACTGCGGAGTTTATGGAGCTGTCATCAAACTGGTTGATAAAAGCAGACCCCTTTTTGTTGTCCTTGTAGGCCGTGATAGAGAGGCTGCGGTCGAACAAGGTGCGAAACAAGGAGAATTCCCCTCCATCTACGTTGAATTCATGTTTTTCTTTTTCTGTCACGGTGAATTGGGCCTTTTGGGCGCCTGCCCCCTGCAGAGTTTTTTTCGTCTTTTCAGCAATCCGTTTTATGTCTTCCATATCAGCGACCTCCTATCATAACCTTGCAGCGAAGGGCGGGACCGCCCATTCCAACGGGCATCGGCTGTTTTTTGCCGCAGTAGCCGGAGCTTGCCCACTCTACGGTGTCGGACACCATATCCACGGTCTTCAGCATCTCGAAGGCCACGCCGGAGATTGTGGTGTCCAGAAGAGCCCGCCCCAGCTTCCCTTTTTTGATTTCATAGCCCATGTTGATGCCGAACATGAACTCGCCTGTGGTATCAGCCTGACCGTTGGTGCTGTTGAGCAGGTAATAGCCGTCTTCCACAGAGGCAATGATGTCCTCCAGCTTATCTTTTCCGGGCAGAACGGCAGTATTTCTCATGCGTATCAGCGGTTCGTCGGAAAAGGCCCATGCACGGGCGTTTCCTTTGGGCATCGCCTCGAAATGCTGGGCGCTTTCCCTGCTGTGCAAGTATCCCGTGAGGATTCCTTCCTTGATCAGAGTTGCATCCTGTGCAGGGGTTCCCTCGTCGTCCAGATATACGGGTAGAGGGGCAGGCTTTCCGAAAGCCGTGTGGGCGAAGTCCACGAGATTTACCAGCTCGGAGGCCACGCATTTGTTCAGGGCAGGCCCTGCCACGGAGCCTCCCAGCACCAGATCGGCCTCCACCGTATGCCCTACAGCTTCATGGGCAAGCATTCCGGACATAAGGCCGCCGAGAACCACGGTTTTGTATCCGGCTTCGGCATAGATGCCTTCCCGCTTATGCATAAGCTGTTCATAGAGGGCATCGATTTTAGAATAGCAGAGGGAAGGATCCGTAAAGTTTTCGAGGAAGGTGCCGGAACCGCCGAAGGGTACGAAAAGCTCAATGGGGGTGCCGGAAGTAGTTTCGCTGTTCAGGAATACATAGACATAGCTTCTGGGGGCGCAGATATGCCCGTCATAGCCGTCGGAGGTGCATATGATCTTTTCCATGGAGTCCTCCATTGCCACTACGGAGCGGCTGGAGAGTTTGGGGCAGTGGGCGGTGATATAAGAATCCAGCTCCTTGGCGAATTCGATATAGTGCTTCTGCGCCGCGTCTTGTATCTTCTTGCTCAAGGGGATGCCCCCGCAGGGGATGATGGGCAAGGGTTCTTTTCCGCGGCCTACATGCCGGTCCATGAAAAGGGCATTTTCGGCAGCTGCCTTCAGCACGGTCTCCGCAGCCTCACCGGAACATTCTGCCATGGAAGAAAAGCCATAGACGCCGTTTTGGTATACTCTGGCACTGGTGCCGGAGCTTTCCATCCTTGCGTTTCCGGTGAGGTTGCCCTGCACCAGCGAGACTCTTCTGTTGCGGCTTTTCTGTTCCCTCAGCTCGGTGTGTACGCCGTTGGGAAAGAGCGCTTTTTTGTTTGAGACATGATCTTCTAGCATTTGTCTACCTCCTCTTTATAGCTTTATCTCTGCTTAGAGATTGTTTTTGATGGTTTATAAATATTATAGCAGATAATATTCTTTTGTACATATCTTATCGAAAAATGCAGGCGGTATATTTTTAGCAAAAAATAAGATTCTGTTTATAGAAAATCCGGCTTTTTTTGATATGATATAGATGGTTGAATTTGGAAAAGGGAGGGACGGTATGGGAACGATATTGAATTATCTGGAGCAATTTGGGAAATATACATTTTCGGAGATGCCTATGACGGAGCTGGACAGCCTTGCTCTGTGCCAGCTGTCGTACCTGAAGTTTGAAGGAATGGTGCCGGGAGCAAAGGACGGACTGGCATCCGTCACGCTGAAAAGTCTGGAGAGCCATCCTGAGTTCGAGAAGCTTTTTGCCGATGTCCGCTTTGAGAAAAACAATAGGGCTCTCATGAGGAGAATGCTGGAGGGCAAAAGGTTCGGAGGGATTCGTCTGAATCATTATGTGAATATCGTGGAAGAGAAGTGGGAGACCCAGTTTTCTGCGATAACCTGCGAGCTGGACGACAAAACGGTCTATGTGGCATATAGGGGAACTGACGAGACTATCGTAGGCTGGAAAGAGGATTTTAATATGGCGTTCATCTCCCCGGTGCCGGCGCAGGAATGCAGCGTCATGTATCTGGAGGCGGTGGCGGAGAAGCTTTCAGGACCGCTCTATCTGGGCGGGCATTCCAAGGGAGGAAATCTGGCGGTCTACAGCGCCATGAACTGCAGAGAGGAGATTCAGGACAGAATCGTCAGAATATACAGCATGGACGGACCGGGTTTTCGGCCGGAGGTTCTGGAGCGATGCGGCTATGAGAAAATAGCGGAGAGGGTGGAGAAGATTCTTCCCCATTCTTCTCTGGTAGGAATGCTCTTTGAGTCGGACATGCACTATAGGGTGGTGAAGAGCAAGACCATCGGGCTGGCGCAGCATGATCCTTACACGTGGCTGGTGACGGGAAATCATCTGGTGAAGGCAAATGATGTCTATGAGCGGAGAAAGCATATGGACAATACGCTGAATCAGTGGATATTGTCCTTGGACGAACAGCAGCTGAGGACCTTTGTGGATACCTTGTTTCAGGTGATCAGCGCATCTGATGTAGACAATCTCATAGACCTTACGGCCGAGTGGAGAAAGAGCATGAACGGCATCATCTCTGCCATGAAAGAGTTGGACGGCCAGACCTCGGAGATGCTGAAGAATATGATCAAGTCATTGTTCGAGATGGCCGGCAGCAATATGAAAAAGGAAGTGGTCTCCAAAACGGAAGCTACCTTGAGCCTGATATCCCAGAAGACGAAACCAGAGAGGAAAAATAGGACAAAACCAGCTCCCCGCTGATCTGGGACCGCCTCTCATCCATGCGTTCGGGATGCCACTGGACACCGATGACGGGAAGGGATTCGTGGGAGATTGCTTCAATACATCCGTCCAGAGGACAGATCTGAACGGCTGCCAGCCCTTTGCCCAGCCTTTTGACGGCCTGATGGTGGGCGCTGTTGACCAGAGCGGTTCTCCCATAGAGGGGATAGAGCCAGGAACCCTGACAGATAGCGGTTGGGTGGTATTTATCCCCGTTCTCATATCGGTGACAGCTTCCCGTGGGCATATCCTGCACCAGGGTACCCCCCAGCCCCACATTGATCACCTGCATGCCCTTGCAGATGCCCAGAACAGGGAGGCCCTTATGCAGAGCCATGTGGAAGATCTGCAGCTGCAGAATGTCCAGCTGTGTATCGATGTTTCTGGAGCCATGGTTTTCTTCACCGAAGAACGCAGGGGCGATGTCTCCTCCTCCGGGGAAAAGCAGTCCCTGACAGCAGGAGGCGGCGTCCATGTCCAGCGTTACCAGAGGAGTGGCCACGGACTGAACGAATCGGATATAATTGGCGGTATCGGCAGGTCTGCCGATGATTGCGATTTTCATTGGCTTGGTTTCCTTGGAGGGAATTCTCTTTCATCATATGTGGGAGTCAGCCTTCCTATGACGTATATTTGAAAAGGGGATTCTTAATAGAATTTGGATAATAGAATCATGTTTTGATTCTATCATAAATTTCCGCTTTATCTGAGAGGAAAAATCTGTTAGAATACTAAAAGCAATCAAAGGACGGAGTCTTACGGAATGATGAGGATGGAAAAAGGTTCAAGGATATCAAGCTTAAGGAAAGCGGGCGGCGGAGCCCGGCTGATGACGATGGCGCTGGCACTGTTGGTTCCTTCGGGAATCATGCTGGTATTGTTTGTGATCAGGGGTATTTATCCCTTTGGGGACAGAAGCTTTCTGTTTTCAGATATGTACCATCAATATATGCCCTTCTTCAGCGAACTGCTTCACAAGATAAGGGGAGGCGAAAATCTGAGCTTTTCCTTCAACGTGGGGATAGGTTCCAATTTTCTGGCCCTTTTCGTGTATTATCTGGCCAGTCCCCTGCATGTTTTTTCGCTGTTGGTGCCGGAATCCCATCTCATGGAATTCATGAGCTATCTCATCGTTCTGAAGATCGGTTTGGCGGGTCTTACTGCCTACATCTATCTGCGCAGGCGTTTTTTGACATGCCGGAAAACCTCGGAATGCAAGCAGGTAAGCGCAGAGAGGGCCGTTCGGGCCGGAGAGTGGGGAGCTTTGCTGTTCTCTTGTTTCTATGCGCTTTCAGGATTCATGGCTGCATATAATTACAATATCATGTGGGTGGACTGCGTGGTACTTTTGCCGCTGATCGTGCTGGGGCTGGAAAGGCTGGTGCAGGAAGGCCGGTGGGGAATGTACTGTGTGACTCTGGCAGTCTCTATATTCACCAATTTTTACCTTAGCATCATGATCTGCATCTTTCTGGTGCTTTACTTCATTTTATTGCTGGTGACGGAGAAGAACCGCCTCCGGAGCATGATATATTTTTTGAATACATCTCTGCTTGCGGGAGGGCTGGCGGCGATTCTGCTGATTCCGGAGGTGTGCGCCATTCTCCAGACGGACTTCGGGGATATGAACTTTCCTAAGAAGGCAGAGTCTTATTTTTCGGTGCTGGACATGCTGGCAAGGCATTGTGTCTGTGTCTATACGGAGCGGGGGCTGGACCATTGGCCCAATATCTACTGCGGCAGCGCAGTGCTGATGCTTGTCCCCATGTATCTTATGAACAAGCGGATTTCCATTCGGGAGAAATTCTGCCGGATGGCCTTGGCGGGATTTCTTCTGCTGAGCTTTGGCACGAACACGCTGGACTTTATCTGGCATGGGATGAACTACCCGGATTCTCTGCCGGCCAGACAGTCTTTCCTCTATATCTTTTTGATCCTGACCATGTGCTACGATGCATGGTGCCGTGTGCGGGAGGAGGGGGAGCAGCAGATCTTATACGGGTATCTGTGCGCGGCGGCGTTCTTCTTGTTTTGCGAGAAGTTTATCTCCCATGAGGATTTTGAGATGGGAGTCAAGATATTGACTCTGGTCTTTGTCAGTGTCTATGGGATACTTTTGTGGCTGTACCGAACCAGAAAGGCCGTGAGCGTCCATAAGGCATTGGCATTGGTGGCTCTGGTGGCGGTAATCGGAGAATGTACCATCAACACCTATGCCACAAGCGTGGGCACGGTGAGCCGCAGCGCCTATCTGGGCCAGCAAGACGACTATAAGAGTCTCTATGAGATGACCAAGGAACAAGAGACGGGGCTTTATCGTGTGGAGAAGTTCACCAGAAAGACGAAAAACGACGGAACGCTGACGGGGTATCCTACGGCCAGCGTCTTTTCCTCCACCCAGAATTCTTATGTAATGGATATGTATAGAGTGCTGGGAATGCGCCACAGCAAAGTGTATTATGGGTTTGACGGTGCCACGGCATTGACTTCTGCCTTGTTGAACGTGAATTATATGTTCGGGGAGTCGGAGAAATATGAGAACGGGCTATATGCCCTTGAGGCCAGCAGCGGCGATGTCTACCTCTATCGGTGCAATGCAGTGCTGCCCTTCGGCTATGTGGCACCGCCCGGTTTTGATCTCACGGATGCTTATCAGGACAACGGAATCCGCGTCCAGAACAAGATGATCTCCGATCTGGGGATCCGAAAGCCGCTTTTTTCTCAGGTCAGCAAAAAGCAGTCAGGGGATGATGTGGTTTTCACGGCGGACAAGGACGGGTACTATTACGGAATGCTCACGGCATCCGGCACCGGGAAGGTGATGTACTTGGGGGGGAGCACGGAGTCCCAGACCTACAGCGATCTGAAGAACGGTTCCATACTGTACCTTGGGTATTTGGAGGAGGGCCAGAAAATCACGCTGGCCAACGGCAATGAGAAGGATGCAACGCGAAAGGTGTCTGCGAATGTGTACCGGATGAACGAAGATGTGCTTTGGGAGGCTCTGGATCTGCTTTCTGCCCAGCATATGGAGAATGTTGTCTGGGAGAGCGATTTCATTTCAGGGGACATCACGCTGGAGGAGGCGGGCAGGCTGATTCTTTCCGTGCCGTATGAGGACGGGTGGACGGTATGCGTGAACGGCGAGGAGATGGAAGGCACACTCTTCGGCGGCTGTCTCATGGCCTTTGATCTGGAGCCGGGGCAATATTCTTTTGAAATGAAGTATGTGCCTAAAGGATTTGGGGCAGGAGCTGCCGTCAGCGGCGTCAGCGCTGCGGTTCTTGGAACAGTCCTCTTTGTGGGACGGAAGGGACGGCGCAGAAAGGGAGGCCCAAAGCAGGAGGATCCGCCCCAGGAGGGATGCCAATCCGGTGTGGATGCACGCAAAATGCCGGAGTATTCTGAGGAAGATCCGCCCCAGGAGGGATGCCAATCCGGTGTGGATGCACGCAAAATGCCGGAGGATTCTGAGGAAGATCCGCCCCAGAAGGGATGCCGGTCCGAGGAGCAGGCAATGCCAGAGGAGCAGGAGGATTCTGAATAGGTTTGCATTGATTCCTCAGAAAGGCTTCCGCCATGGGCCGTTGCGAGGCGGAAGAGAGGAGGAGCGGTGGTGGCGTCCGCAAAATCCATAGTGGCAAATTTTGGCATAGTATGCTAGAATAAGGATATGCAGATGGCTGCGGCCATAGGGCAGTAGAGCCCAAATCCAAGGAAAGGGCAACGAATATTGCGTTGTGCAGGTGAGGCATATGATGCTTGCGTTGATACCTCTTTTTGATGAAAATATGGCGGTAAAGGCATATTCAGTCTTTTCTCAAAAGGACAATTTCTTTTTGAATCCCCTGATGCTGGGGACGGGCCGGTTTGACGGCGCGGCAGCGGTGGAGGGACTGGAGCTGATCGAGAGCATGGGGATAGAGACGCTTTCGGCGGATGAGGAGATATTCGTTCCGGTCAGCAATATTTCTGTTTTTTCCGATGTGGAGGCTCAGTGCAGCGCGCCTCACGAGAGGCTGGTGTTTCTGATAGACAACACGATTCCGCCCATCGGGATGTATGTGGAGCGTTTGAGGGAACTGAAGGAGAAGGGGTATAAGCTTGCCATGCGGAAGCTGGCGGTGGCAGATTTTGAAAGCTACCGGGAGGTTCTGAAGCTGACGGACTATATATTCCTGAACAACCGTAAGATCGCCATCGAAAAAGCCCGAATCTACTTCGGGAAGCTGTACCCCAATATCAAGCTCTGCGCCGGGAACATAGACAATATGGAAATATTCAAGGAGCTGAAGGCCGGAGGAGGCTATCAGCTCTATGAGGGAAATTTTTATAGAGTACCCGTTACCAAGGGCGAAAATGAGGTGGCGCCCCTGAAGGTGAACTATATAGAGCTGCTGAATATGGTGAACAACGACAATTTCGATCTGATAGATGCGGCGGACATCATAGGACGGGATACGGCGCTGACCATATCGCTGCTGAGGATGGTCAATAAGATGACTGTGACTTCGGGTATAACCACCATCCGCCATGCGGCGGCTATGCTGGGGCAGGCGGAGCTTAGAAAATGGATCAATACCGCAGTGGTGAACGAGCTTTATGCCGACAAGCCAAGCGAGATCACCAGACTTTCCCTTCTGCGGGCTAAGTTTGCGGAAAAGCTGGCAGGCGTCTTCGGCATGGAGAATAAGGGGGAGGAGCTGTTTCTCATGGGGCTTTTCTCTGTGCTGGACGTGATTCTGGAAAAACCCATGGAAGATGCTTTGGAGATGGTCAAGGTGGACGGAGAGATCCGGGGTGCCCTGATTCGGCAAAGCGGGCCTCTGGCTCCGGTGCTGGAGCTGATGACGCATTATGAGACTGCCAACTGGCAGGATGTGTCCAGACAGCTGGTTTTGGCGGAGATTGACGTGAAGCCGGTGAGCGAGGCCTATGAGGAGGCGCTTCGGTGGTATCGTGACTTGATGGCGGGAGAGGCCGGAAAATAGAGCGAAAAATACTTGCGTAGGGCGTGAAATCGAAGGGGATTCTTCGGCACGCCCTTAAGTGCAGATAGGAGAGATTATGAAGGCGTACTTGATTTTGGAGGACGGCACCGTATTTGAAGGGATCCACATCGGCGCCCTTCGGGAGGTAATCAGCGAGATCGTATTCAATACCTCTATGGCAGGATATCTGGAAGTGCTGACAGATCCTTCTTATGCGGGTCAGGCCGTATGCATGACCTATCCCTTGATCGGCAATTACGGCATATGCAGGGACGACATGGAATCCGCAGGGCCTTGGCTGGACGGATTCATAGTGCGGGAGCTTTCCCGGATCCCCAGCAATTTCCGGTGCGATATGACCATCCAGCAATTTCTTGAGGAAAGCGGCGTGCCCGGCATCGCGGGCATTGATACCAGAGCCTTGACGAAGATTTTGCGGGAAAAGGGTACCATGAACGGCATGATTACCACGAATGGAGAATACGATCTGGAGGAGATCCTTCCCAAGCTGAAGGCGTACACCACGGGAAAAGTAGTGGAGAGAGTGACCTGCAGGGAGAAGTATGTGGTGAAGCCTGCGGAAACTTTGGAGGAGAACGGGCCGCTGTCCGGATCCGCAAGGTTTGACAAAGAGGCGTTTGCCAGAGGGGAGCGGGAGCTTAGGCCTGCGCTGGTGAAGGAGCTGTGCGGCAAGGGCTTGCGGGTGGCGCTTCTGGATTTCGGTGCTAAGGCAAACATCGCCCGCTCCCTTGCGGAGAGGGGCTGCGAGGTGACTGTCTATCCTGCGCTGACTTCCGCGGAGGAGATCCTTGCGACTGAGCCGGACGGTATTATGCTCAGCAATGGTCCGGGAGATCCAAAGGAATGCACCTCTATGATTCGGGAAGTGAAGAAGCTGTATGATTCGGAGGTTCCCATTTTTGCTATCTGTCTGGGGCATCAGCTGATGGCCCTTGCGGTGGGAGGGGACACCCACAAGATGAAATACGGGCACCGGGGCGGGAATCATCCGGTGAAGGATCTGGAGACGGGCAGGGTATATATTTCATCCCAGAATCATGGCTATGTGGTGGATACGGACAAGCTGGATGAAAGCATAGCGGTTCCGGCCTTTGTGAACGTGAACGACAAAACCAACGAGGGGCTTGCCTACACGGGCAAGAATATCTTTACGGTACAGTATCATCCGGAGAGCTGTCCGGGGCCTCAGGACTCCGGATACCTATTTGACAGATTTATCCAAATGATGCGAAAGAGCGAAGCGAAAGAGCATCATTTTGGGATGCGAAAGAGCGAAGCGAAAGAGCATCATTTTGGGATGCGAAAGAGCGAAGGGGGGAACGGCAATGCCTAAGAATCCGAATGTAAAACGTGTCATGGTTATCGGTTCCGGCCCTATCGTCATCGGGCAGGCGGCGGAGTTTGACTATGCCGGCACTCAGGCCTGCCGCTCTTTGAAGGAGGAGGGAGTGGAGGTTATTCTGGTGAACTCCAATCCCGCCACCATCATGACGGACAGAGATATCGCGGACAAGGTGTATATTGAACCCCTCACCGTCAGGGTGCTGGAGCAGATCATAGAGAAGGAGAAGCCGGACAGCATACTGCCTACCCTTGGAGGGCAGGCGGGCCTGAACCTCGGCATGGAGCTGGAGGAGTCGGGATTCCTTGCCGCCAGAGGGGTGCGGCTTCTGGGAACCACAGCCGCCACCATTCGCAACGCCGAGGGGCGGCAGGAGTTCAAGGATCTGATGGAGCGCATTGGGGAGCCCTGCGCCGCCTCCAAGGTGGTGGAGACGGTGGAGGAGGGCGTGGTCTTTGCCGATTCCATCGGCTATCCGGTGGTGCTGCGTCCGGCTTATACGCTGGGAGGCTCCGGGGGAGGCATCGCCCGAAATCAGCCGGAGCTGGAGGAGATTCTGGAAAACGGCCTGCGGCTGTCCCGGGTGGGACAGGTGCTGGTGGAGCGCTGCATTGCCGGCTGGAAGGAAATCGAGTATGAAGTGATGCGGGACGGGGCGGGAAACTGCATTACTGTCTGCAATATGGAAAATATCGATCCGGTGGGGGTGCATACGGGGGACAGCATCGTGGTAGCCCCCTCCCAGACGCTGGGGGACAAGGAGTACCAGATGCTGCGGACCTCCGCCCTGAACATCATCAGCGAGCTGAAGATCACCGGGGGCTGCAATGTGCAGTTTGCCCTGCATCCCACCAGCTTTGAATACTGCGTCATCGAGGTGAATCCCAGAGTGAGCCGTTCTTCGGCTCTGGCATCCAAGGCCACCGGATACCCCATTGCCAAGGTGGCGGCCAAGATCGCATTGGGATACACTCTGGACGAAATCACCAATGCCATCACGAAAAAGACCTATGCCAGTTTTGAGCCAACGCTGGATTACTGTGTGGTCAAGCTGCCGAGGCTTCCCTTCGATAAATTCATCACTGCCAAGAGAATTCTGACAACACAGATGAAGGCTACCGGGGAGGTCATGAGTATCTGCGATAATTTCGAGGGAGCTTTGATGAAAGCCATACGCTCTCTGGAGCAGCATGTGGACTGTCTGCTTGGCTATGATTTCGGCGGACTGTCTTTGGAAGAATTAAAGAAGAAGCTGAAGGCGGCAGACGATAGGCGTATCTGGCTGATTGCAGAGGCCATTCGCAAGGGGATCAGCCTGAATGAAATCCATGAGATTACAGGGATCGATATATGGTTTTTGGACAAGATAGCTATTTTGGTGGAAATGGAGGAGGCTCTGAAGGGACAAGAGCTGACCCCGGAGCTTTTGAGGGAGGCAAAGCGGCTGGAGTTTCCAGACACTGTCATCGGCAGGCTTTCGGGCAGATCTGAGGACGAGATCAAGGGGCTGCGCCATGCATACGGAATCCGGGCAGTGTACAAAATGGTGGATACTTGTGCCGCAGAGTTTGCCGCTTCCACACCCTATTATTACTCGGTGTACGGCGGAGAATGCGAGGCCGGCGGTGTTTCCTATGAAGGGCCAAGAGACGGCTGCTTCCCTATGGAGGAGCAGGGAGACCGGAGGCTTCCCGCAGAAAGGACCGGGGCGGGCTTTTCGCCGGTGCCGGAAAACGGGAAGGAAAAGAGCCGCAGGAAGGTGCTGGTGCTGGGCTCCGGGCCTATCCGCATCGGGCAGGGAATCGAGTTCGATTACTGCTCCGTCCATGCCACATGGGCGTTTTCCAGAGCAGGCTATGAGACCATCATCATCAACAACAATCCGGAGACGGTGAGCACGGATTTCGATATTGCGGACAAGCTGTACTTTGAGCCTCTGACTCCTGAGGATGTGGAGTCCATTGTAAATATCGAGAAGCCGGAGGGGGCGGTGGTGCAGTTCGGCGGACAGACAGCCATCAAGCTTACGGAGAGCCTAATGCGCATGGGTGTTCCGGTTCTGGGCACTAAGGCGGAGGACGTGGACGCGGCGGAGGACAGGGAGCTGTTCGACAAGATTCTGGAGGAGGCGGGGATTCCCAGAGCGGCGGGGGGTACGGTGTACACTGCCGAGGAGGCCAAGGCCGTGGCAAACCGTCTGGGCTATCCCGTGCTGGTGCGTCCCTCCTACGTGCTGGGAGGTCAGGGAATGCAGATTGCCATCTCCGATCAGGAGATCGAGGAGTTCATGGCCATCATCAACCGCATCGCACAGGATCATCCCATTCTGGTGGACAAGTACCTGCAGGGCAAGGAGGTGGAGGTAGACGCGGTGTGCGACGGCACCGACATCCTGATTCCCGGTATCATGGAGCATATCGAGAGGACGGGAGTTCATTCCGGGGACAGTATTTCCGTGTATCCCGCCCATACCATCGGAAAGCTGGTGAAGGACAAGATTGCGGAGTATACTGCAAGACTTGCAAGGGCGCTTCATGTGAAGGGCCTGATCAACATCCAGTTCATTGCCATAGGAGAAGATGTGTATGTAATTGAAGTGAATCCCCGTTCTTCCCGCACGGTGCCTTATATCAGTAAGGTCACGGGGATCCCCATCGTGGATCTGGCCACGGAAGTGATCTTGGGCAAGACCATCCGGGAGCTGGGCTATGAGCCGGGCCTGCAGCCGGAGGCGGATTATTATGCCATCAAGATGCCGGTGTTTTCCTTTGAGAAAATCCGTGGGGCGGAAATCAGCTTGGGGCCGGAGATGAAGTCCACCGGCGAGTGTCTGGGCATAGCGAAGGTCTTCCACGAAGCGCTGTACAAGGCGTTTCTGGGGGCCGGCGTGAATCTGCCCAGACATAAAAACATGATTATTACCGTGAAGGATGCGGACAAGGGGGAGGCTATTGAGATCGGCCGCCGCTTCGAGAAATTGGGATATACCATCTATGCCACCAGAAGCACGGCGGCAGCCTTGAATGAGGCGGGAGTCAAGGCCAGAAAGGTGAACAAGATTTCTCAGGAGTCTCCCACGGTGATGGACCTGATTCTGGGCCATAGGATCGACTTGGTCATCGACACGCCCACTCAGGGGAGGGACAAGTCCAGAGACGGATTCCTGATCCGACGCACCGCCATCGAGACCGGCGTGTACTGCATCACGGCTATGGACACTGCGAGGGCGCTGGTGACCAGTCTTGAGAACGCCAGCAAAGACCTGACTCTGGTGGACGTGGCAGGGCTGTGAGGGGCTGTAGAGCGCCACGCCTCATCTGGCTTCTCCGTATTTCTTCAGTAGATGAACTTGGGGCGGCCGAATTTCTGGAGGACGGTTTTTTCCAGAAGCTTTAGGGACTGCTGTTGATTCTGGTTTTCCGGAAAGAGGGAGAAGGCAGGGGGAATGAAGGCCAGCGGCCAGTATAGTCAGGAGAGATAGAATGATTTTTCACAGCAATAGCAGGTATAAGGAATATCTGGAAATGATGGAAGGGGAAATAGAGAAGCTGGAAAGCGGAGATCTGGGGCGGCTTCGCTCGGTGTACGGTGCTTTTGCCACACAAGATTATCAATTGATAAAGCGTGCGGGGGAGGCGGTGCGGCGGCAGCTGTCACCCATGACAAACCTGCAGCTGTTGGGGCTGTGCCGGAAGTTTGGGTCTTACACTTCATTGGAATGGTCAATAAACTGGGCGGAGGTGTCCCCGGACCGGATACAAAAGGTGCTCTCCGGGGAAGCTTGTAGGTATATACTGATTCTGGGTTCTTTCCATCCTAACGGATACTATCGGGAAAAATGTGTACTTGCCATGGCAGATTATCCGGGGATGCTGTTCTGGGTTTTTCCCAGAATGAATGACTGGGTGGAGCAGGTGCGTGACGTAGCAGACGTAGTCTTGGACAAATTTTTAATAGGCTGCGGCGCAAAAGAGCTGATGGAAAGCATTCCGGCATTTGAGCGCCTTCGGGCAGGCCGACGCAGGACAGAGGGCCGGATGCAGGTATTGGAGGAACAGATAGAGGAAAGGCTTTCCCATGTCCTGAGGGAAATGGAACCGGGGGAAATATTCTGCATGGAGCCTGCAGTGCGCATGGCGCTGTATAGGACGGCAGTGGGCAGCGCGCTGTGGAGCCTTGAGGAAATGGAAGCCTATCAGGAAATGGAAAAAGTATCCTGCCTGAAAAGATTTCTGACTCGGAAAATCTTTTCCCATCCGGACTGCACGCCGGAGAGGGCACAACGTTACCTTTGGGACACCTCCTCACAAGTTCGGAGGATGGCGGTGGAATATCGTTATGAGCGGCTGAAATCGGGATGGCCGGGTCTGGACAGAATGCTGTTGGACAAGAGCAGGGGTGTCAGGGAATATGTGGTTTATATTCTGGAAAGGCATGGCGGAGTGGATATCCGGGAATATTATCTGGGTCATCTGGAGGATCTCAGGCCCGAAAACGCGATTCTGGGTCTGGCGGAGTACAGCAGGAGCGGAAATGTCCTCCCTCTGGTAAAATGTCTGCAGAGACCTGAGCGCAGTGTTCTGAAATGTACGCTTCTGGCATTGGGCAGTCAGGAAGATTTTTCGGATGAGGAACTTTTCTGGGGGTATCTTCTGGAGGAACGGATCGAACTGTCCAGAGCAGCGTTCTTGTCCATCCGGAAAAAGAGGTTTCATTTCGGAGCAGAGCGGATTTACGGGGCATATAGAAAAGCGGAATATGCGCATCAGAAAAAATACCTGCTGAAACTGCTGCTGGCAGAGAGTTCCTGGGAAAGGCTGCCCTTTCTGCTTCGGCTGTATAGGCGGGATATGCCGGAGCTGGAGGGCGATCAGATTCTGTCGGGCATTCAGGTCCGCTTTATGTATGCACAAGTTTCGCAGGTCCTCCATAGGGATATTCTTTCAGCATTGGAGGAGTGCCGTGGAGAACTTCCGGCCGGGGTGGAGGAGGGCATTCTGTATGACCTGCGGTTTTTGGCGCACAGACCCGGATAAAACGGATCTTAAGCATACAATTCTGTATCCGGGTGCTCCCTATGGTATTTCCGCCAGTTTTCTCCTACGTGGGCGACTTTGCAGCCGGTTTCCCGCTGAAGGGTCAGGTAGGCATTGTTCATGGCGTTCTGGGCGGATTCTCCGTCCTCTTTGGTGGTCCAGATCAGATAGAGAATGGGTCCGGCCCCCGCTTCCCGCACTCAGGCGATCAGCTGTCTTTCGCTTCTGGACATCACATCTTAGCATTTTTCCGTAAAAAAGTAAATCATTGCATCCGGTTCCGCGGCTTGCAAAACATATGTTGTATAACAGTTTAGACTGAGCTAGACTGTTGCCAAGCGGTTGCTTTTTCAAGACGGCAGTCAGGCCGTTCTTTCTGTTCGGAGACATTGCAATTATTGGCTTCGCGGAAGGGGCTGTCAGAACTGTTGCGGAAAAATGTTGATCTGTAGGCAAAAACCAAACCCATGAAAAGCTGCTGCATTCCGGGTAATGTCTGAGTGGGAGCGGTCAGGAAGTGAGGCGCAGCCAACAAAACCGAGCAGAAATAGTCAGGATTTTTACAGGCGGATAGGATATTATGGATTTGTCACTAAGGGAAACGGACGGAAGGACATCCGGAATCGGAGGACGGCAGGGAGGAAGCGTGGACTGGCTGACAGGGTTAAAGACGGCAATCGACTATATGGAGGGGCATCTGCTCGAAGACATTGGCGCGCAGGAAGTGGCGGATGCAGTGTATCTTTCCCCTTTTTATTTCCAGAAGTGCTTTAAAATCATTACGGGATATTCCATCGGAGAGTATTTGAAGAACCGCAGGCTGTATCTGGCGGGTCTGGAGGTGCTGAAGTCGAATACTTCCGGGAATGAAGCCCGGGGCGGCGGGATAGGGAAGGTCATAGATCTGGCGTACAAGTACCAGTACGATACACCAGAGAGCTTCAGCAGGGCTTTCACCCGCTTCCATGGGGTGTCTCCCATGCAGCTTCGGACACAGCCGCATCAGATCAAGGTATTTCTTCCGTTGACAGTGGAGATTTCAGTAAAAGGAGGCAGCAGGATGGAGTATAGGGTTGAGAAAAGAGGAGCCATGAAGATGATCGGGTTTGAAAGGGTGTTTTCCTATGAAAACTCCTATCAGGAGATTCCCAAATTCTGGCAGGAATTCTGCGGGAAATATTGCGGACATGATGCGCCCGGGGAGTCGGCAGAGGAAGGTATCCGTCAGGTCATTGCGGAGTGCGCAGTGGGAGAATTCGGCGTCTGCGTGGAGGGCGAAGGCGATGCGGAACATTTCCGTTATTATATCGCGGGGGCCTATCAGGGCGGTGAAGTGCCGGAGGGGATGAAGGTTATTGACATTCCTGCCAGTGAGTGGGCGAAATTTAGATGCACCGGCGTCGTGCCCAACGCGGTGCAGACAGTTAATACGCGGATATTCAGGGAATGGCTTCCCGGAAACAAGGAGTATGAGATGGCCTTCCATCTGAATATCGAGTGGTATTCCAGCGGCGACACAGACAGTGAGAACTACGAAAGCGCCATCTGGATACCGGTGAAACGTCTGGGATAAGAGTCCTGCGGCAGTGTTCCTTCCCGGGGCAGTCCATGATTTTTCCTGCCCCCCCAAAGGGGAACGTGGTATCTGTTCTTTCCGGTCAGAAGACTTTGGGAAAAAGGTATGGAAGGGAAAGGAAACAGAGGCGAAGGGACTTATGATGGAACTTCTTAAAGCTCCGGAGCGGAAGGATATAAATAAAAGATGGGATAAAAGACAAAAAGCGGAGAAAAGTGGTGAAAACCCTCTTTACATTTCATTCCGAAAGTATTATGATTAAAAATCATAAGTTCCGCGCATGGGCCTGAGGCAGACCAAGAAGGCTGTCCTTGGGTGCAAATGCAATATTCTAAAGCGTTGATGAGAAGAGTAGGATGCAGGAGCGCCTCAGAGAGAACCGCCCGGGGAACCGGGGCTGGGAGCGGTTTGGCGGCAAGCATTCCGAAGACCATCTCGGAGCGGCTCTAATCAAGCCCGGAGGCATCCGTTATCGGCAAATGAAGGTGGCAGGCTATCCCCGCAAGGGTGGCGGCAGGTTCCGCATGGGAGCGGGTCTGCGTTTGTCCGGCGGCCGGATCTGATCAAAAGCAGATCTAGGGCGCGTGGGGGCGGGAAGGCTGCAAAAAGGGTGGAACCGCGTTCAAAAGATGAGACGTCCCTTGCAATAGGAATATTGCAGGGGGCTTTTTGTCATGCTTATCCATATGGGAAAGGAGATTGAGAATGGAAAATTTTATGGAAAGCTTAAGAAAGTGGAAAAAGGACTGCTTCGAGGGAGAGGTGACCATGCCGAAGGTGACATTCTGGCTGGCAGCGGCGGTGTGCCTGCTGGCGGGAGTGGTGTACGGCCTGCTGAAAGCGCCTATGACTGCAGGCTACCATAAATATGTGGGCTGTAATAATGGGAATAATTTCAGCGGCGGAAGAGAGTGCTGCTGTGAAAGAGACGAAGAGGAATAGAAAAGCATTCAATATTTGGATAAATGCCCGCAAGGTTGGGTAGGGAGGTAGAATGATGAAGATTACATTGAAGGACGGCTCCGTGAAGGAGTATGAAAAGGCTATGAGCGTGTATGACATAGCTATGGATATCAGCGAGGGGCTTGCCCGGGCGGCATGCTGCGGAAAGGCGGACGGAGAGACTGTGGATCTGCGCACCGTCATCGATAGGGACTGCCGGCTGGCGATCTGCACCGCCGCCGACCCGGAGGGGCTGGCGACCATTCGCCACACTGCCTCCCATGTGCTTGCGGAGGCGGTGAAGAGCTTGTTCCCGGAGGCCAGACTTGCCATCGGCCCCAGCATCGACACGGGATTTTATTATGATTTTGACCACGCTCCTTTTTCCAGAGAGGATCTGGACGCCTTGGAGGCGGAGATGAAGAAGATCATCAAAAAGGGCGTCAAGCTGGATAAATTTACCCTGCCGCGGGCGGAAGCGATCCAATTCATGGAGGACAAAAAGGAGCCTTATAAGGCGGAGCTGATACGGGATCTGCCCGAGGACGCGGAGATTTCCTTTTACAGTCAGGGTGACTTCGTGGACCTGTGCGCCGGCCCTCATCTGATGAGCACAAAGGGCATCAAGGCCTTCAAACTGACCTCTTCGTCCATGGCTTATTGGCGGGGCGATTCCGAGAAGGCCAGACTGCAGCGCATTTATGGAACAGCATACAATAATAAAGAGGAGCTGGCGGAGCATCTGGAGAGAATGGAGGATGCCAAGCGCCGGGACCACAATCGGCTGGGAAGAGAGATGGAGCTGTTTACCACCGTGGATGTCATAGGGCAGGGCCTGCCCCTCTTTACTCCCAAGGGAACCAAGATGATCATGAAGCTCCAGCGCTGGATCGAGGATCTGGAGGACAAGGAATGGGGGTATGTCCGCACCAGAACGCCTTTGATGGCCAAGAGCGATCTGTACAAGATTTCGGGGCATTGGGATCACTATAAGGACGGGATGTTCATATTGGGAGACGAGGAGAAGGACAAGGAGGTATTTGCCCTGAGGCCCATGACCTGCCCTTTCCAGTATTATGTATACAAGAACAGCCAGAAATCCTATAGGGATCTGCCTTATCGCATGAGCGAGACCTCCACGCTGTTCCGCAGCGAGGATTCCGGGGAGATGCATGGGCTTACCCGAGTGAGGCAGTTCACTATCACGGAGGCCCATATCGTGCTTCGCCCGGATCAGGCGGAGGAGGAGCTGAAGAACTGTCTGGATCTGGCCTATCATGTGCTGAAGACTCTGGGGCTGCAGGATGAGGTAACTTATCGTCTGTCTAAATGGGATCCGGAGAACAAGGCGAAATATCTGGGGGACGACAATTATTGGAACAGCACGCAGGATGCCCTGCGCACGGTGCTTCGGGAAAAGGCCGTGAGTTTCGTGGAGGCAGACGGGGAGGCGGCGTTCTATGGGCCCAAGATCGACATTCAGGCCAAGAATGTGTACGGCAAAGAGGATACCATGATCACCATTCAGCTGGACTGCGCCATTGCCGAGAATTTCGACATGTACTATGTGGACCAGAACGGCGATAAGGTGCGCCCCTATATCATCCATAGGACATCCATGGGCTGCTACGAGCGGACGCTGGCATGGCTTATCGAAAAATACGCGGGAAAATTCCCCACATGGCTCTGCCCGGAGCAGGTCAGGGTACTTCCTATCTCCGAAAAGTACGAGGCCTATGCCGCCAAGGTGCAAAAGGAGCTGCAGGCAAGAGATATCGACGTCACTGTTGACAACCGCTCCGAGAAGATCGGCTTCAAGATCAGGGAGACCAGACTGGCCAAGGTGCCTTATATGCTGATTGTGGGGCAGAAGGAGGAAGAAGAAGGATTGGTGTCCGTAAGGAGTCGTTTCGCCGGAGACGAGGGACAGAAACCCTTGGAGGCATTTCTGGAGCAGATCTGTCAGGAGATCAGGACGAAGGAGATCCGGCAGGAAATGCCGCAGGAAGAAGGAAAGGCCGCTTCCGTATAAACGGTCTGCCGAAAATTATGTTGTTGTTTTTTGCCGTTACATTTTGAGGTGTGAAAAATCCGTATATGCCGCCGGAAAAAGGGCATACTGTTCCTGACAGGAATAGATGCTTTGCGTTCATCGCTTCTGACTGCCGCGTTGCTGACATGCTGTTGACATGCTGCGGCGGTCTTGCGGGACGTATGGAAGGAGGAAAATATGGCGGATTTGAAATGTGCGGTGGAGAATTGCACCTACAATGACAAGGAGCAGCACCTATGCTGCAAAGGGGATATCTGCGTGGGCGGGCAGCATGCCTGCAGCTGTGACGGAACCTGCTGCGAGAGCTTCATTCAGGAAAGAGAGGGCAGGGATTCCTTCAAAAGCTCCGTTGTTCATCCCAGCAAGACCATCAGCATTGACTGCGAGGCGGTAAAATGTGTATATAATTCCAATTACAAATGCCATGCGGATCATGTTGACATCAAGGGGTGCGGAGCCTGCGCCTGCGAAGGCACGGTCTGTGCTACTTTCAAAGAGAAATAATATTTAAGCCGTAGGCCAAGGCTTCTTGCTTTGGCTTTCGGATCAGGAACGGGAAGAAGAACCGTCATGAGTCCTGAAGGGACTTGTGGCGGTTTTTCGCCGTTTCGGCACATTGACAGACATGAGGATGTGGGATAGAATGGAAAGTACGGCGGAAGGTATGGCCTGAGAGAAAATAAAAGGTACGAAAAAGAAAGCATGAAGGGCGGCATATTCAGGCAAGAGTTGCATGGAAGAATAGCATAGAAGAATTGCATGGAAGCGACTCAAATGGCCGATAGCTGAATGGGAAAGGGAGTCAGGATGAAGGTAGTAGGCAAGCAGAGGAACAGCAGAATGTGCTTTGTGTGCGGGATGGACAATCCCATGGGTATGAAGGCGCAGTTTTATAATATGGAAGACGGAAGTGTCATGACAGTGTTCCGGTACGAGGAGGAGCATCAGAGCTTCCCCCAGAGGGTACATGGCGGACTGACGGCCACCATGCTGGACGAGCTGGGGCTGCGGGCTATGTGGACGAAATCTTCGGAGGAGGTGTTCGGCGTCACCATGTCCATGGAGGTGAAGTGCAGGAGGCCGGTGCCGTATGGCGTGGAACTGGTGGGCAGGGGCATGGTGGAGCGGGAGACGCCGAAATTCGTCACCATCCGTTCGGAGCTTTTCGACATGGAGGGAAATAGGCTGGCAGATGCGGAGCTGAAGTACATAAAGCTGGAGGTAAAGCAGATCGTCCAAGGCATTGAGCCCCACGAGGAAATGTGTTATCTGATAGAAGATGACGTAAAAGAAATCAACTTCAGGAAAAAAACGGAACATCCCTCGGACGGTCAGGCGGTCTGTTCAGGGGTTCGGCATAGTCTGGGAGAGAATGAGTAAAGATTTGGAATGAAATGGGCAGAAAGGGATGGGCGGGATGTTTTTTGCAGATTTATCGGCGTGGACGGCAGAAAATGTCATTCTGAGAATGGTGGCGGCGGTGGTCTTGGGAGCGCTGGTGGGCATTGACCGAGGGGCAAAGAGAAGGGGAGGCGGAGCCCGGACGGACGCGGCCGTGTGCCTTGGGGCAGCTATGGTGGTAATGACGGGACAGTACATGGAGCTGCGGTATCACGGCACCACGGACGTGGCCCGCATGGCCTCTCAGGTGGTGAGCGGCGTGGGCTTTCTGGGAGCCGGATCCATCATTGTGTCCGGCCATCAGGTCAAGGGCCTGACTTCGGCGGCAGGGATCTGGGTCTGCGCCTGCATCGGACTGGCGGTGGGAATCGGCTTCGTGGACGGAGCTGTTCTGGCCACAGTGATTCTGCTGGGGATGCTCCATGTTCTGCCGTGGGTGGAGGGAAAGGTATATAAGCATTCCAGATACATGCTTCTTCACGTGGAGGCCGCCGAGGGAAGGGCGGCAGGGGAGCTGATGCGGAAGCTGAAGGCGGACGGGTGCGTGGTTGACATGTTTGAGGTGGATAGGCTGGGGACGGATATGCAGTCCTTTACCATAACCATCACCATTCGGGTTCCCCGCAGGCTGAGCCGGGAGGAGTATGCGGAGAGCCTTCTGGGAATCGGCGGCATTACGTCCATCGACAGTATGTGAGGCTCAGCTGACGCTGAGGTTCGCGTATTTTTTGGGGGACACGCCCACAGCCTTGGTGAAGGCTTTGAAAAAGTTGCTGTAGTCTCCGAAGCCGCTTTTCTCGAAGGCCTCGTTTACGGAATCCCCTTCATTTAAATGGGCCTTGGCGATGCTGATGCGGCGGGCGTTGATATACTTATTGATGGTGGTGCCGGTGGCCTGCTTGAATATCCGGCATATGTAGGATTCGCTGAGAAAGAAATTTTCCGCCAGCTGTTCCACTGTGATGGGCTGCCCGATGTTCTGGTTGATATAGACAAGGATTTCGTCCACCTGATGACTGTATTTGTAGCCGCTTTCGGAAAGCGCTGTCTCGTTGGTGTCGGAGAGAGAGTTGATCATGGCCAGCAGCTCCATGAAGGCGGAGCGCTCCACAATGTCATGGGCATATCCTTTGGCGGAGGTTATTTTGTTGATGTAGTAGAGGAAGCGCTTCTGATGGGGCTTGCTCAGGGAGACTTTGTGCTGGAAATGTCCGTCCCGATGAGTGAAGCAATAGTCCAGATCCGTCTCCTCCGTGGAAAGCCTCTTTACGAAATCCGGGTGGATGGACAGCACGATGCGCTCATGGACAAGGTTGTCGATCTGGGTCAGCTTATGGCTTTCATACTGGTTGATGATGAAAAGATCTCCCGGAGAGATGGAATAAAAGCGGTTGTCTATCAGAAACTGCTTTCCGCCGGAAATGGAATAATACAGTTCGTAGCAGTCATGGATGTGCATGTCCATGGCTTTTTCTTCTTTGTATAGATGGGCGATGGAGAAGGTGCGAGTGAGCTTGCAGTTCTCGATGGCCGTCTTGCAGGATGTTAATTCTTCCATAAATGGGATCTCCTATTTAAAGTACCGTCTCTGCGCTGCGACGCCCCTCTCAGGGAAGTCTTTTTGGCCGCAAAAGCATGCGTCCCAAAAGCCTTCCGGGCGTCTGCGCTTCGAGACTGATTGAAGTACCGTCTCTGCGCTTTGATGCCCTTACTATACTACAAATGTTCAAAATATGCAAGGTTTTGATAAATATTTGAATAGACTTGGAGAATTCTTTTGTGTATACTGAGATCATGGCCCAGAGAAGAACACTGGGAATACTCTTCCGAAAAGGGAGAAAATTTATGGAAAAGATATCCGTTGCATGATATAATGAAAGCAATTATGCAAGAGGGCAGTTATTGACGGATTTTTGCGATGTTATTTTGTGTATCGGATTTTATTCTGCAGAAAGAGAGGTGTAGAAGGTGGAACTAAGAACAGCAGTATCCCCAAGAGATGTGAAGCATTATACCACGGACAGGCTCAGGGAGGAGTTTCTGATTCAGGATCTCTTCGTACCGGGCCAGATTAAGCTGGTATACAGCCACATCGACAGAATCATCACAGGGGCGGCGGTGCCTGTGGAGCCCATTAAGCTGACGGCGGGAGATGAACTGAGGGCAGAATATTTCTGCCAGAGAAGGGAGCTGGGCGTCATCAATATCGGCGGCAGCGGCGTCATCACTGTTGACGGGAGGGCCTACAAGGTGGGACACAAGGAGGCTATGTATATCGGCATGGGCTCAAGAGACATTGTCTTTGCAAGCGACGACGTCTCGGCTCCCGCAAAATTCTATCTGAATTCCGCGCCCGCCCACAGAACATGTCCCACGGTACTGATCAAGCCGGAGGGAACGCCGGAGGACGGAGTGGTGATCGTGAAGGACGAGAACAAGGTGGAGCTGGGATCTTTGGAGGACGCCAACCATAGGGTTATCTGCAAATATATCCTGCCCGGTCAGGTGGAGAGCTGTCAGCTGGAGATGGGCATGACCAAGCTGGCCCCCGGCAGCGTCTGGAACACCATGCCCTGCCACACCCATGACAGACGAATGGAGGTATACTTGTATTTCGACATGCCGGAGGATGCCTTCGTCATGCACTACATGGGAGAACCCCATGAGACCAGACATATCGTTATGAGAAATCAGGAGGCTGTGATCTCCCCCAGCTGGTCCATCCATTCGGGATGCGGCTCCAGAGCCTATACCTTCATATGGGGCATGGTGGGCGAGAATCAGGACTTTGACGATATGGACGGCGTGGCCATGAAGGATTTGAAATAATGTCGGCGGCCAAAGGAATGCCGGCGGAAAGATAGAAAATATTCAAGGAAAGCAAAGAAAAGAAAAACAAGAAAAGAAAAGCAAGAAAAGAAAAACAAAGAAAAAGAAAAAGGAGAAAAAGAAAATGTCTGAATTCACAAACTTTTCACTGGAAGGAAAAGTGGCTCTGGTAACGGGAGCATCCTACGGAATCGGCTTTGCCATCGCTTCCGCTTATGCGGAGGCAGGAGCGACAATCTGCTTCAATGATATCAATCAGGATCTGGTGGACAAGGGGCTGGCGGCTTATGCGGAAAAAGGAATCAAGGCCCACGGCTATGTGTGTGACGTAACCGACGAGGACGCGGTAAATGCGCTGGTTGCCCGGATTGAGAGCGAGGTGGGCGTCATCGATATTCTGGTGAACAATGCGGGAATCATTAAGAGAATTCCCATGACCGAGATGACTGCAGCCCAGTTCCGTCAGGTCATCGACGTGGATCTGAACGCGCCCTTCATCGTGTCCAAGGCCGTGATCCCTTCCATGATCAAAAAGGGCCATGGCAAGATCATAAACATCTGCTCCATGATGTCCGAGCTGGGCAGGGAGACCGTGTCCGCATATGCTTCCGCAAAGGGCGGCCTGAAGATGCTGACCAGAAATATCTGCTCCGAGTACGGCCGGTACAACATTCAGTGCAACGGCCTTGGGCCCGGCTACATAGAGACTCCCCAGACGGCTCCTCTTCGCGAGGTTCAGCCCGACGGCAGCAGGCATCCCTTCGACCAGTTTATCTGCGCCAAGACTCCTGCCAATAGATGGCTGAAGGCAGAGGAGCTTACGGGTCCCGCGGTATTCTTGGCATCCGAGGCGTCCAACGCCGTGAACGGACATATTCTCTATGTGGACGGCGGTATCTTGGCCTACATCGGCAAGCAGCCGGAATAAAAGTAGGTAAATCAGGAGGAGACTTTCATGAAAATAGCATTGATCAACGAGAACAGTCAGGCGGCAAAGAATCAGATGATCTGCGATACTCTGAAAAAGGTGGTTGAACCCATGGGACATGAGGTGTTCAATTACGGCATGTGCGGCGCGGAGGACGCAAATTCCCTGACCTATGTGCAGAACGGCATTCTGGCTGCGGTGCTTTTGAACTCCGGGGCCGCGGACTATGTGATCACCGGCTGCGGAACGGGGGAAGGCGCCATGCTGGCCTGCAATTCCTTTCCAAAGGTGCTCTGCGGACATATCGAATCTCCCTTGGACGCCTATCTGTTCTCTCAGGTGAACGACGGAAACTGCGTGGCGCTTCCCTTTGCGGAGAATTTCGGATGGGGCGGAGAGCTGAATCTGGAATACATTTTCGAGAAGCTTTTCTGTGCTCCGGGAGGCGGCGGATATCCCCCTGAGAGGGTGGAGCCCGAACAGAGGAACAAAAAAATTCTGGATAAAGTGAAGGAAGTGACCCATACTGATATTGTGACCATTCTGAAGAATCTGGATAGGGAGCTGGTAAAGGGCGCTCTGGCAGGAGAGAAGTTCAAGGAATATTTCTTCGACAACTGCAAGTGTGACAAGATCGCTGAGGCAGTGAGGGAAATCCAGAAATAGAGATAGGGGAAGCCGCTAAAGGGCGGCGGAACATGCATGTGGAACGTAAATAACGCCCCATAGGCAGATAGGAGAAGAGAAGATGAACGCAGTATTAGAGCAGATTAGTAAAATCGGCATCGTACCCGTGGTGAAGATCGATAGGGCAGAGGATGCGCTGCCGCTGGCAAAGGCGCTTTGCGCCGGAGGCCTTCCTTGCGCAGAGGTGACATTCCGCACGGACGCGGCGGCGGAGGCCATTGGGATCATGACAAAGAATTTTCCCCATATGTGCGTGGGAGCGGGCACTGTGCTGAACCCAAAGCAGGTGGATGCGGCGGTGGCAGCAGGGGCCAAGTTCATTGTGAGTCCGGGTCTGAATCCCCGAACGGTGAAGTATTGTATCGAGAAAAATGTGCCTATCACCCCCGGCACCTCCAGCCCCTCGGATATCGAGCAGGCTATCGAGCTGGGACTGGATGTGGTGAAATTCTTCCCTGCGGAGCAGTCAGGCGGTCTGGCCAAGATCAAGGCCATGGCGGCTCCCTATGTGAACATGAAATTCATGCCCACCGGGGGCATCAATGCCAAGAACCTGAACTCCTACCTTGACTTCAACAAGATCATTGCCTGCGGCGGGTCATGGATGGTTCCCGGCGACCTGATCAATCAGGGCGCATGGGATAAGATCGAGCAGCTGACCAGAGAAGCGGTGGGAACCATGCTGGGCTTCGAATTGGCCCATATCGGCGTGAACACGGACAGCAAGGAGGATGCGGACAAGGCGGCGGCAAGGCTCTGTTTCCTGTTTGGTCTTCCGGCCAAAGTGGGAAGCGGCGGAACCTTTGCGGGCACCATCGTTGAGGTGCTGAACCAGCACGGCAGAGGCACTCACGGACACATTGCCATCAGGACCAACTATATCGAAAGAGCCATCAACTATATGAGCACTGTGCTGGGAGTTGAATTTGAGGAGCCCATGATGAAGGACGGAAAGTGCAACGCCATCTATCTCAAGGAAGAAGTGGGCGGATTTGCGGTGCATCTTCTGCAGAAATAATCTGATATGTGAGAAAGGATTTGACGAAAATGGCAAAGGTAATTACCATGGGGGAAATCATGCTGAGGCTGTCCACCCCCAATTTCGAGAAGTTCATTCAGGCGGACGAATTTGACGTATGCTATGGCGGCGGCGAGGCCAACGTGGCGGTGTCGCTGGCCAACTACGGCCATGACGTGGAGTTTGTCACGGCGGTTCCTGCCAACGAGATCGGTGAGTGCGCCGTGGCCGCTCTGCGGAAGTACAATGTGGGCACCGGACATATCGCCAGATGCGGCGAGAGACTGGGCATCTATTTTCTGGAGAGCGGATCTTCCATGAGACCCTCCAAGGTGGTTTATGATAGGGCGCATTCTTCCATTTCCACTGCCACGGCGGCGGACTTCGACTTCGACGGAATTTTTGAGGGAGCGGACTGGTTCCACTTCACCGGGATCACGCCTGCCGTGTCCGATGCTGCCGCAGCGCTGACCGAGGAGGCGCTGAAGGCGGCCAAGAAGCATGGGGTGAAGGTTTCTGTGGACTTGAATTTCCGCAAGAAGCTCTGGTCCTCCGAGAAGGCCCAGAAGGTTATGAAGAATCTGATGCAGTATGTGGACGTCTGCATCGGCAACGAGGAGGATGCAGAGCTGGTTCTGGGCTATAAGCCGGGCAAGACGGATGTGACCAGCGGCGATCTGGAGCTGGCGGGATATAAGTCCATCTTTGAGCAGATGGTTGCAGACTATAATTTTGAGTACTGCGTGTCCTCTTTGAGAGTGAGCCGCTCCGCCTCCGACAACGGCTGGTCGGCCTGCATCTATTCCAGAGATACCAAGGAGTTCTACCACTCTAAGGAATACAGCATACACCCTATTGTTGACCGTGTGGGCGGCGGCGACTCCTTCGCGGGGGGCGTGATCTGCGGCATGCTGGACGGCAAAGACTTCAGGGCCGCTCTGGAGTTCGGCGTGGCGGCGTCCGCGCTGAAGCATACCATTCCCGGAGACTTCAATCTGGTGTCCAGAAAAGAGGTGGAGACCTTGGCAGGGGGAGATGCCTCAGGGCGGGTGCAGCGCTAATCGTATAACCGCTGAATCGTCTGATTCAGCGGTTTTTGTGCAAAGCATCCATAGAAGGACGGAAGGATGCATAGAATGCAAAATGATTAGAAAGGCGGTATAAGCAGATGTACGACATGAAACCGTATTTGGAGACCATAGACAAGGTTATCGCGCAAGGGCCCTATGAGGATACCTGGGAGTCCTTGTCCCGCTATCAGGCGCCGGAATGGTATCGAAACGCCAAGTTCGGCATTTTCATCCATTGGGGAATCTACAGCGTTCCGGGCTTTGGCAGCGAATGGTATTCCCGCAATATGTACATAAAGGATTCGGGGGAATTCAAGCATCATGTGGAGACCTATGGAAAGCACTCGGAATTCGGCTACAAGGACTTCATTCCCATGTTCCGGGCGGAGAATTTTGATCCCGATGAATGGGCGGAGCTGTTTGCGCAGGCCGGCGCAAAGTATGTGGTGCCGGTGGCGGAGCATCATGACGGCTTTCAGATGTATGCCAGCGAGATCTCTCATTGGAACGCGGCTGAGATGGGCCCTAAGAGGGACGTGCTCAGAGAGCTGAAGGAAAGCTTCGGCAAAAAGGGACTCCAGACGGGACTGTCCTCCCATAGGGTGGAGCATTGGTTCTTCATGGGCCATGGAAAGGAGTTTGACAGCGACATCAAAGAGCCCATGGAGAGGGGGGATTTCTACTGGCCCGCCATGCCGGAGCCCAAGGATCACTTTGATCTTTTCAGCGAGCCAATGCCCACGGAGGAGTTTCTGCAGGACTGGCTGGTGCGCTGCTGCGAACTGGTGGACAAATTCCGTCCCAAGGTGGTTTATTTTGACTGGTGGATACAGCATAGCTCCGTGAAGCCTTATCTGAGGAAATTCACCGCATATTATTATAACCGCGCGGCGGAGTGGGGCACGGACGCGGTGATCAATTATAAGCAGGACGGATATCAGTTCGGCTGTGCAGTGCCTGACATGGAGAGAGGTCAATTTGCGGATGTAAAGCCCTTTTTCTGGCAGACGGATACCGCTATTGCCCTGAATTCATGGGGCTACACGAAAAACAACAATTTCCGTCCTGCAGAGGATATTATCTGCGACTTGGTGGACATTGTAAGCAAGAACGGATGCCTGCTGCTGAATGTGGGCCCCAAGCCCGACGGGACGATCTCGGAGGAGGACAAAGCGGTGCTTCTGGCCATAGGAGACTGGCTGAAGACCAACGGCGAAGCTATATACGGCACCTCCGTATGGAGAAAGTACGGGGAAGGTCCTACCCAGATCGTGGAGGGACAGTTCTCCGACGGTATCAAGAAGAACTTCACCTCCGCTGATTTCCGGTTCACCACCGCCGCCGGAAACCTTTACGCCACGGCGCTGAAGTGCAGCGAGGACGGAACCTACTGCATCAAGACGCTGGCGGTGCAGGATGCCTCCAAGGAAGCCAAATTCCACGGCATCATCAAGAACGTGGAGGCGCTGGGGGGCGATGACAGCCTTACCTGGAGCCGGGACGCGGAAGGCCTGCACATCAAGAGCAGTATTTCAAGCAATAGTCCCGTGGTGTTCAAAATTACGGTGGACTAGATTTCTTCATCGGACAAAAAAGCCGGCCCTCATAGGAGAGCGATCTCCCGGGGCCGGCTTTTTCAAGTTATTATTTTACTTTATCCTTCATGGGCCGCACCAAGAAAATGCTGATCAGCAGCGCCACGATATATAATCCTATGGTCACGTACAACACATTCTGATATCCGGCGGGATTGACCAAGATTCCATGTACTTCGACTTTTTCTCCCGTATGTTCCACGATCCAGTTGGCCAGCTGATTGCCTGTGAGTCCTGCGATGGCCCAGGCGGAAAGGGTCAAGCCGTGGATGGCGCTGATGTTTCCCATGCCGTAATGGTCGGACAGCAATGTGGGCACATTGGAGAAGCCTCCGCCGTAGCCTGCGTTCACCACAAAGATCAGTCCCAGCACCAATGCCACCAGAAGGACGTTCCCCTCTGCGCCGTTCTTGATTCCGCCCGTCAGGATCACGATTCCCGTAAATACAATGGACAGTATGAAGATAAGCTTATAAATGGTATTCCGGTCCTTCATGGTGTCCGCCCACGCGGAGAAGCCCAGACGGCCGCCGGCGTTGAAGACGGCGGATATGGTGGCGATGAGTCCGGCCATTCCCGCCAGACCGATGCATTTCACGATCATTTTTTCCTGAGAGATCAGGGCCAGACCGCAGGTGATATTGATGTAAAACATAAGCCAGATGCCGATATAGTTGGCGATGGGTCTGGACTTGATGACTGCCATCATGCTTTGACCCTTTTCCTTCTTCTGAGGCTCATGCCAGTCGGCAGGCTTTCTCAGCAGGATGTGTCCGGAGAACATCATGATGAAATAAACTGCCGCCAGAATCCAGAACATCTTGTAGATTCCGCCTGCTCCCAGATTGTTCAGCATGGCCTGCATAATGGGGCTTGCAATGGCCTTGGCGGCGCCGAAGCCCGCCACCGCAAGACCTGTGGCCAGACCCTTTCTGTCCTGAAACCAGAGCATCAGGGTCTTCACGGGAGAGAGATAGCCGGTGCCGAGACCGATTCCCATGATAAAACCGTAGCACACATAGATTCCGATCAGAGCCAGTATGCTTCCGGTGCCGTTGGCAGCGTAATAGTTGCCGCCGTAGAAAATAAAGAAGCCCGTGCCCGCCATTCCTGCGGCAAAACAGATAGCAGCGATGAGAGAGGACTTATGGATGTCCTTTTCCACCACATTGCCCAGAAAAGCTGCGGACATGCCCAGAAAGAAAATGGCGAAGCTGAAGGCCCACTCTGTTGCCCCTTTGCTGAAGCCGATGTAATCTGCGATCTCCTGACTGAAGATGGACCAGCAGTAGACCGTACCGATGCTGCAGTGCAGCAGCAGCGCCGGAATTGCGGCGCAAATCCATTTGTTCTGCGTTTTCATGTTGTATTTCGTCTCCTTTTTTAGTGCGTCAGCCGTCTTGTCGGCACCCGATGAAAAGTTTCCCGTAAAAAAGGGCGCTGTCAGGGCAGCAGCTGCTTTTTGTATTTTGTCAGACGAACGTGCGCCTGACGATTTTCATATGCTATTCTACTCGCTCTTCCGGGAAAATGCAAGTATAGAATTCGTTTCGTTTCTGTCAGGCGTTGACGTATTTATCAAAATAAAGTAGAATGGAAAGCGTGGTTCGCAAAAATAAGGGGGACGGGAGAGGGGCGAGAGAGAAGGGATGAATACGCGGAGCTTTTTTCAGGATGCTTTGGCGGACTTTGCCCAAGAGGCGGCATGGGGAGGCGCTGTCCGCCATCTGGCCGACTTGGGCTACACGGCGCGGCAGATTGCGGACAAGCTGGACTTTCCCGTTTCCTATGAAAAAGTGCGCAGAGCGGTATGGGAGCGGCTGGTGGATACGGAGGTGATTCTGCTGGAGGAGCCCGGGAGCGTCAGGGGCAGGATGCGTTCCGTCTTTGTGCGGGAATATGACCGGTACGGAAAAGCGAGCTTCCGTCAGGTGTGGGAGGACGCCGGGGCAGGAGGGAAGGGCAGGGACGGGAACGGAAAAAGCGGCCATGGCCGGGGAGGCGCCGGGGACTTAGAACAAGACGGGCCTATCGTGGCAGACAAGGCTCTGGGACAGAGACAAGGGTCTGACGGGGCCGGGGGCTGGAAGGAAAAGCAGGTGTCCATGGAGACAGGGCCTTCGGTGGAGGAGCTGGCCCGGGCGCTGCACAGAGGAATAGAGGCAGGCGGAAGGGAGCGGGCCTATGTATCCTGCGATTTCGGCTTATTTGACCGGACGGCGGGAGGATATGAGAAGCTGCTGGAAGCCTTGGACGAGCGGCAAAGAGAGTATCTGACGGGTCTTTTGTGGGCGGGAAAGAGGGTCTACCATAGGCTGGATAAGCGCATGGAGGAGATTGTGCTGAGGCTTTATGGCACAGGGGATTATCACGGGAAATGCTACCTTCTGGACATCCGGGAGACGGTCACATTTTGACCGCTGCAGGGATGGTTTCATAGTTTAACAAAGTCTAAATATATCCTAAAGATATTGCAAAGCTTCTTGAGAAATGAACAGGAATTTGATATACTTTTCACCGTGCCGCACAAAGGCATCAGAAAGATCATTGGCGCGGGAGCGCATGGGGAGTGTAGTGTGAAAAGGATACGGAAGATTTTGTCGGCTTTGGTTCCGAGACATGGAGTGTTTCCTCTCATATTGGCGGTGACACTCAACTTCTCGGTATATTATGGAACAAGGATCATCGCGGGGGACTGGCACCACTATAATATAGAAAGTTCATGGGACAAGATGATTCCGCTGTGGTCTCCTTCGGTGGTTATCTATTTTGGCTGTTATCTCTTTTGGATTGTCAACTATATCATTATTGCAAGGCAGGACAAGACATCGGTATGTCAGTTCTTTTCCGCGGATTTTATATCGAGAATCGTCTGCATGGTGTTCTATCTGGCGTTTCCCACCACGAATACCAGACCGCAGATAGCGGCTGAGGGATTTTGGAATCAGGCCATGCTCATGCTCTATGAAACGGACGCGGCGGACAATCTTTTTCCGTCCATACATTGCTTGGTGAGCTGGTTTTGCTATATCGGACTGCGGGGAAGAAAGAACATATCAGCCGGGTATAAGGCGGCCTCCTGCATTATGGCCATTCTGGTCTGCGTCTCCACGCTGACGACGAAGCAGCATGTGCTTATTGATGTGGCCGGGGGGATCTTTCTGGCGGAAATCTGCGTTTATATCGGAAAAAGGCCAAAGGTTTGGGGAACCTACGAAAAGCTTCTGGACAAGGTGAACAAGAAAATTTTCGGAAAAGAGGGGAACTGAATGTGGACGAAGAGAAAGCTGATATGGAACGTGGCCGTCTTGTTTGCGGTCTTTGCCCTTACGATATACGGCGTTTTTCACGGGGAAGATCTGGGAGCCATGACGGATGCCATTAAACAGGCGGATATCCGTTATCTGATTCCGGGAGTGGCTCTGGTAGTGTGCTTTATCTGGGGCGAGTCCATCATCATTTGGTATATGATGCGCTCCTTTCAGATATATTTGAAGAAGAGGGTATGCTTTCTGTTTTCCTCCGTGGGATTTTTTTTCAGCTGCATCACGCCTTCGGCCACAGGGGGCCAGCCCATGCAGATTTATTATATGAAAAAGGAGAAGATTCCCATTCCGGTGAGCACGGTGATTTTGATGGTAGTGACCATCACATACAAGCTGGTGCTGGTGGTGATCGGGCTGGGGATATTGATTTTCGGCAGGGGCTTCCTGCATCATTATCTGGAAAACATTCTTCCCGTGTATTATCTGGGATTGGCGCTGAACGTGTTCTGTGTCAGTTTTATGACGGTTCTGGTTTTTCATCCGCTGCTGGCGGAGGAGATTCTGCTGAAGGGCATGGACTGGCTGGAAAGGCTGCATCTGCTGCGGAAGAAGGAGGCCCGCAGGGAGAAGCTTCGGGATGCCATGCAGACGTATAGGGAGACGGCGGCTTACCTGAAGAAACATTATAAAGTTATAATAAATGTGATTCTGATAACCTTCCTGCAGCGTTTTCTTTTGTTCTCCGTCACATGGATGGTGTATCTGGCTTTTGGGATGACGGGAACCTCCGCCATGGATGTGATACTCCTGCAGGCCGTCATCTCCATTTCGGTGGATATGCTGCCTCTTCCCGGAGGCATGGGAATCAGCGAATCCTTGTTTCTCAGGATATTCGGCATTGTGTTCGGCAGCCTGACGCTTCCCGCTCTTGTGCTGTCAAGGGGGCTGGGATATTACAGCCAGCTGGTTATCAGTGCATTGTTCACGGTTGCGGCACAGCTGTATTATACGTTGCGTTCTGAGAAGCATTCTGTTACAATGGTAGAGAGGGCGTTTGTGGAGCTGTCACAGGGGCAAGAGCACGAGGATAAGGGGAACGGAAGCGACAATGAGAGGGATGAAAAATGAAAAAGCATAGGTTTCGTTTGATAGGTATTTACGATTACACGGTAATTCTTACTTATATCAGTTTTGCGTCTGCCATCACGGGGATTTTCTGCGCAGTGACGCTGCATCTGCCGTGGGCGGTATTTGCGCTGGCTTTTTCCGGGCTCTGCGATATGTTCGACGGCAAAATAGCGAGAACTAAGAAGGATCGGACAGATGACGGAAAAAATTTCGGCATTCAGATCGATTCCCTCTGTGACGTGGTATGCTTCGGAGTGCTTCCCATAATCATATGCTATGAGATGGGCATGAAGCATGTCGTAGGCATGGTCATTTTGGTACTGTACGGCTTGGCCGGGGTGATCCGGCTGGGATATTTCAACGTGATGGAGGCAAAGCGCCAGAGCGAGACCGATGAGGCGAGGAAGTACTACCGGGGGCTTCCCATCACTTCCATGGCCATCGCCCTCCCTATTTTGTTTGTCTGCTCCCCCTTTTTTCCGACTCCGGGAGTGTTTGTCATCGCCCTTCATATTTTGGTGGCCATGGTGGGGGGGCTGTTTGTGGCGGATTTTTCCTTCCCCAAGCCTTCGCCCCAAAAGGTTCTTTTGATCGTGGCGGTGGTGGCCGCGGCGGTGGCGGTGCTGCTTTTCATGTGGCGCGGCGGTGAGTTCCTACATAGATAGAGGTTGGGGAAGAGGTGATGCAATGCATTTTGTGAGAGAGCGTGGCGGCAGGATCGTCAAGGAGGATTCCCTGCAGGACCGTGTTTTGGCCAGACTGTATGGAAGCGCTGTGGGAAGGATATGCCTAAAGCCGCTGGTGTCTCCTGCGGTTTCCGGTCTTTTAGGGGCTTTTTTGAGCTCCGGCGTCTCCAGAGCGCTGATCGGGCCTTTTGTCAGAAGCCACAAGATCCGTCTGGAGGATTTTGAGAAAAGAGAATTTCATTCCTATAATGATTTCTTCACCAGAAGGCTGGCACCGGGAGCCCGCAGGGTCTGTGAGGAGCCGGAGGCTTTTGTCAGTCCTTGTGACAGCAGACTCAGCGTATATAAGATAGATGATGAAAGTGCTTTCTCCATCAAGCATACCGGCTATACGGTACAAAGTCTTCTGCGCAGCAGAAAGCTGGCGGATCGGTTTGCCGGAGGGTACGCATGGGTGTTTCGGCTGTGCGTGGAGGATTATCATAGATATATTTTTGTGGACGGGGGAGTGGCCGCCGGAACCGTTAGGATTCCGGGGGTGCTTCATACGGTAAACCCCGTTGCCAACGATAAGTTTCCGATCTATAAGGAAAATACAAGGGAGTATTCCCTGCTTCGCTCGGATCATTTCGGCACCATACTTCAGATGGAGGTGGGTGCCATGATGGTGGGAAAGATTCAGAATCGTCATGTGCGGGGAGACAGAGTGTACAGAGGGCAGGAAAAGGGCAATTTCGCCTTTGGGGGCTCCACTGTCATACTAATGACGTCCCAAGGGGCGGTGGATCCGGACAAGGATATTTTGGTGAATTCCATGAGAGGCATTGAGACGAAGGTAAAGCTGGGAGAAAGAGTGGGAACCTCGGCAGACGCATAAGCGTCCGCCGAGGTGTTTTTATGTGCGGCTATTCAATGCCGGGCTGCGCCTCTGCGGGGCATGAACGGCCTTAAAGAGGCCTGATGTAACGGCCGCTGTGTCGTGCGTTTCGGATTCGTCCGGCGATGAATATGACGGTCAATAAAAAGATTCCCATTGTCAATAGCTTCTTCATAGCATGTCCTCCGATTTCTTTTGTTTTCTCTATGATATACCAAGTTGCTTAAGAGTGGTAGCAAAAAAATCTTAAGTTTTTCCAAAGGGGCCGGGAAACTGTCATAAGAAAAGCTGCTAAGAAACTACTGAGAAAAACTGGATTGACAGCTCTGGGCTGCCGCATTATAATATACTTAGCAATACAAAGCATTATATAACCGCAAAGGATATGTTCCGGTGAAGGGGGGTGGCAGATTGAGGCAAAAGTACGAGCAGCAGATGAAGAAGGGCGTGCTGGAAATGCTGGTTCTGCAGCTTTTGTCGGAAAAAGAGAAGTATGGCTATCAGCTGATCTGCGAGCTGAAGGAAAGGAGCCGGGAAATATTTCTGCTGAAGGAGGGGACGCTGTACCCCATTCTTTACCGCATGGAGGATGACGGGCTTGTGACCAGCAAATGGAGCGAGCCCAGAGGCAAGGAAGTGTCAAAAAAATATTATAGGATCACGGGACAGGGCAAAGAGACTCTGCTGCGGCTGAAGCTGTTGTGGAGGGCATTTTCAGAGTCGGTGGACGAAATCATAGAAGACTGATCCCATAGAAAACGGATCCGCATGGCCGTAAAATACGGCGGGGATTTGGGGGGGAGATTTCGGAAGCTGTCTGGGACAAGGAGGAAGAAATGACTAAAGCTGGGAGCATAATGGTTTTTTTGATGTGGGCGGCGGGAGGATGCCTGCTGACGGCACTGGGAATATGGGCCTTTAGGGCGAAGAAGGAGGTGGGCTTCTGGGCAAATGTGAAGCCGCTTCCCATGAGGGACGTGAAGGCCTACAATAGGGCGACGGGGCGGCTATTCATTGTAGATGGAGTCCTTTTCATTCTTTTGGGGCTGCCTCTGCTGTGGGGAGCCCATTCCGCTTGGATATTGATCCCCATTCTTGGGGCGGTGGCGGAAATCATAGTGTCCATGGCTGTTTATACCATTGTGATTCAGAATAAGTATGAAAAGAAATAGGGATGACCCTATGTTTTAGGTGATAGGGAGCGGATAGGTTCAAAAAGGGGCAGTGGGAAGATGGAAAGAAAAGAATATGTGAGGCAGGTGGTCAGGCGTCTGCAGTGTTCTCCTAAGAAAAAGAGGGAGATTGAAAAGCAGCTGGATTCCCATATCGGCATCGGGCTGGGGGAGGGCAGGCAGCTTGAGGAGATTCTGGCGGAAATGGGAGAGCCGGGGGAGCTGGCGCAGGAATTCAACGATAATTTTGAGGAAGGGGAGGGCAGACGGGCCGGAGGACATAGAAGGCTGACGGTGGCTGCGGTCATAGTGCTGGCAGTATTGGCGGCAGCGGCGGGAACACTCTATTGGCTGCTTCCCAAGGAGAGGGATATCAGCGCAAGCGCCGTTTTTGACCCGGCATATGTGGAGAGCCGGGCGGAGGAAGTGATCCGTTTGTTCGGTGAAGAGGACTATGATACTCTGGACGGATATCTCTCCGAGGAAGTCCGCAGAGTCTTTGGGGTGGCCGAAATGGGCATGGCAAGGGAATTCGTGTCTCCGGATTGGGGGGAGTTTCGGTCCATGGGAAACATATACATGACGGAAATCAGTGAGAAGGGAAAAAGCTATGCCGTAGTTCAGGTCAATGTTTCCTTCGAGAAGGTGAGCGTGGTGTTCACACTGACCTTCAATGAAGCTATGGAAATAGACGGTTTTTATGTGAAGTGATGGATTCGGCGGATTTTTAAGCTGTCTTGACTGTAGCCCCGAAAAAGGGGGGCTGGGCGATAAGTGGCAGCAAAAATCTTTCAGTCAGGTAAAGTTTTCCTTATTTTTTGCCGAAATAGGAAATAGGCGGACTGTCATATAAGGGGATGTACTCCGAAAGGGTGACAGAAAGCGGTGAGGACATTTGTCGGGAGTGCCAAGGGAAGGCATGGCATCCTGCTGAACTGCAGAGGGAGACGGATTCTTCGGCGCAGGATGGATAGAAAAGCTATGGAGGGCAGAATGGAAAAGATAGGAAATTATTATCAGAGCAGTTTGTATGACAGAACCGCAAAGACGGGGAAAGAGAGCAGAACGGCCACGGCTTCCGGAGCAAAGAGCGAAAAAGCCGGCAAGGAGAGCAAGGCGCCTGCTTTGAGCAAGGCGGCCCAGAAGCTGCTGAAGGAGCTTCAGAAGACCTACAAGAATATGGACTTCATTGTCGCTGACTGCGACACCGAAGAGGAGGCGGCAGAATATCTGTCCAGAGGCACCAGCGAGTACAGCGCGCTGCTGAGCACGGACGAGCTGGAGAAGATGGCAGCCGACGAGAGCGTCAAGAAAAAGAACATGGAGATTCTGGACGGAGCGGTGGAGAAGCTGGACGACATGAAGAAACAGCTGGGAGAGAAGGGAGAGGACGTGACCCGGATCGGTATTGCCATCGGCAATGACGGGGAAGTATCCTTCTTTGCGGAGCTGGAGAAGAACAGTGAGAAACAGCGGGAGCGCATCGAGAAGAACCGGGAGGAGAAGAAGGCAGAGGAGACAGAGACGGAAAAGTATATGCAGGGCGCAAGGCCGGGAAAGCGCACCACGGTATTTGCCTCGTCCGTCAGCGAGCTGGCTGAGAAGATTGCTCAGGTAGACTGGGACAAGGTGAAGGAAGAGCGGTACGAAGCTTCGGGGCAGCGTTTCAACTTTATGGTGTAGGCAAAGGCTGCAGACGGAGCAAAAAAAGCTGCGGCCTATAGGAAATTGAAGGGCGAAAAAGAGGGGCTGCTGCAGAGGGGAGCTTTTGGCTGGCCGGACGCAGCAGTTTCCTTGTGCTTTCCAAAAAAGGGAGCCGGTAAGCCTTGGGCCGTAAGATTTGTGATAGGGCCGGGAATGGTCTCGGAACAAGATCGATAAACCGAAAAGGGAGGTAGGATGATGAAAAATATAAGGAGCATGGGGAAGGGCTTGGGCAGGAGACTGGCAGGCTCTCTGGTGGCTGTGGCGCTGGCAGCGGTTCTGGCAGCCTGCGGCAAGGACGGGGCTTCCGAAGAAGGTGAGGATGTCTCCTCCGTAGGCGGAAACGAGTATTCCGACAATGGGGAGAGTCGGCCGGAGCCGGAGGAGGATAGGCACCATGTAGAGATAACCATCAAGGACTACGGAACGATTTCCGTGGAGCTGTATGGGGAAGTAGCTCCCATAACCGTGGAAAACTTTCTGAAGCTGGCGGGGGACGGATTTTATGACGGGCTTACCTTTCACCGGATTATAGAAGGCTTCATGATGCAGGGAGGATGTCCGGAGGGCACAGGTTACGGCGGAGCGGATGAGAACATCGTCGGGGAATTTGATTCCAACGGACACATAAACAATCTGTCCCATACCCGGGGAGCCATATCCATGGCCAGATCAAACGACAAAGACAGCGCCAGCTCCCAGTTTTTTATCGTACATGAGGACAGCGTCTATTTGGACGGGGAGTATGCCTGCTTCGGCTATGTGACGGAGGGAATGGATGTGGTGGATTCCGTCTGCGAGTCGGTAGCCGCTGGCGAAAACGGCACCGTGGCAAAGGATGACCAGCCTGTTATAGAGAGCATCAAGGTCATAGACTGAGCGGGGATATTTCAGGCTGCAGGCTATCGGATTGCTGTGGTTTTTAGCTTTTGACTCTATCGTCTTGGGGGTTGTGTGTGCCGGAGCACACAATAGTATGGTATACTGCACAATGAAGTCGCCTATTTCCATGGACATGTTGCACAAAAATCTTTTTCCGCAGATAATTTACTGACATTTTCTGTTTAAATCTGTTAAAATAAGGATATAACAAGGATGAGAACAAATTTAGTCAGCAAATATGCGGAAAAGGAGGGCTTAGTGTTTAAGGTTGGAGATTATGTGATCTGTGGCAACAAGGGTGTCTGCACGGTGGAGAAGATCACTAGACTGGATATCGCAGGAGTGGACAAGGAGAGAGAGTATTATATCCTGAAGCCTCTTTATATGGGAGGGAGCACGGTGTACGTTCCGGTAGACTCTTCCAAAGACTCTATGCGCAGTGTGCTGAAACGGGACGAGGCGCAGAGGCTGATAGAAGCGATCCCCCAAATTCCGCTGTTGGTCATCACCAATGAGAAGCTGACGGAACAGATGTACAAGGACTGCATCAGAAAAAACAGCTGCGAAGAGCTGGTGAAGATGATCAAGACGATCTATCTGCGGAAGCAGAAGCGCATTCAGGCGGGCAGAAAGGTCACGGCGGTAGATGCCAAATATTCCCATATGGCGGAGGAAAGCCTCTATGGGGAGCTGGCGGTGGCGCTGGACATGAACCGCAAGGAGGTGGAGGGCTGTATCGCAGAACTCATCGACGGAATGAAGGTGAAGGCTTAAGCAGCGCATAAACAAGGCATTACCAAAAATCGTAGGTACTCAGATTCTTGGGTAGTTACGGTTTTTTACAGTAGCAGAAACGAAGACCAAGGGATTGGAGCAAATATGACAAATATTCTCAAAAACAAGGTTTATCTTTATCTGACGGAGTTTTTTGCAGGCATGTCGGTGATGGCGGTAGAGCTTGGGGCAAGCAGGCTGTTGGCCCCCTATTTCAGTTCCTCCCAGATCGTCTGGACCATCATCATAGGAACCATCATGATCGCCATGGCGCTGGGAAACATCTACGGAGGCCGCAGCGCCGATAAGAATCCGGATCCGGGAAAGCTTTATGTCAGGATCCTCATCGCGGCCTTGTGGATTGCGGCGATTCCGGCGGTGGGGAAGTATATCATAATCGCCATCTCGGCGCTGCTGATCTTTTCCGTGAACAGCAATTTCCTGATCATAGCAGCATTTGCGGCATGCATGGTGATTTTTGTGTTTCCCTTGTTCCTATTGGGAACGGTGACCCCCTCTCTGGCGAAGTACTCCGTGGGCAGTCTGGAGGACAGCGGGAGAATTGTGGGAAATCTGGGAGCATTCAACACGGTGGGAAGTATCATAGGAACCTTTGTCCCCACTTTCGTGACGATTCCGGCCGTGGGCACTTCCGTTACATTTCTGATCTTTTCGGGGATTCTCCTTGTGCTGGCGATTCTGTATTTCGTCAGTGCAGGCTGCTGGAAGAAGAGGGTTCCGGCAGCCGCGGCGTGTTTTCTGCTCTGCAGCGTGTCCGGCTTTTCCGGCAGCTTCGCCTTCTGGGAGAAGGATCTGGCCTATGAGGGGGAGTCTGTCTACAATTATCTGCAGGTTAAGGAGAGCTCCCGCAGCGTGATCCTCTCCACCAACGTGCTTTTCGGCGTGCAGTCCATATACATGAAGAATCAGGGGCTCACAGGGATGTACTATGACTATGCCATGGCGGCGCCTCTGATGGTGGAGGGAAAGGCACCACAGGAGTGTCAGGGACTGATTCTGGGTATGGGCACGGGTACATACGCGGTACAGTGCAAGAAGTATTACGGGGGAATGGCGCTGGAGGGAGTGGAGATAGACGAGAAAATCACAAAGCTGGCCAGAGAGTATTTTTATCTGCCGGAGGATGTGCCTGTGCTCACCTATGACGGCAGGGCTTTTCTGAACGCGGTGGACAAGAAGTATGATGTGATCATGGTGGATGCCTATCAGGATATCACCATTCCCTTTCAGATGTCCTCTTTTGAGTTCTTCTCTCTGGTGAAGGCCCATCTGAAGGAGAACGGCGTGATGATAGTGAATATGAACATGCGCGGCAGCAGAGAGGGAAATATCAACCAGTATCTGGCCGACACGATCTCTCAGGTATTTGGGCATGTGTATACGGTGGAAGTGGCAGGCTCTACCAACCGGGAGCTTTTTGCGTCGGACAACGGCTCCATGCTGGCTTGTCTGGAAGAGAGCAGGCAGAGGATCGAGGACCAAGACTTATATGCCATGATGGAGAAGGTGGCAGGCAGTCTGGAACCCTATGAACAGAAGGGCTATCTTCTCACTGACGACAAGGCGCCGGTAGAGCTTCTGGGGATGCAGGTCATCGACGATATCATCAAGGACGAGGTGGCGTACTACAAGGGGATCTATGAGAGGGAGGGAATCAAGGGGCTGCTGGAGGGCTTTTAGCGGCGGTGCCGCGTCAGGAAAGGCGCGGGAGAAGCGCAAAAGGGATTCCCCATGTATAATTGCCATAAATTTACATATACTACCAATGAAAAAAGCCTTAAGGGCGGAATGAGAGGAAAATGCAGAATGAAAGAAGAAACCTATCCCTTTGTGGCCAGACCCCTGCCTTATGAATATGACGCTCTGGTGCCCGTGCTGGACGGGGAGACCCTTGCATTTCATCATGACAAGCACTACAAGACCTATGTGGACAACCTGAACAATGCGCTGTCGGATTATCCGGAGCAGCAGCAGATGAGCCTGCAGGAGCTTCTGACGGAGCTGGACGCCCTGCCTACGGCCATACAGACTGCCGTGCGCAACAACGGAGGCGGGGTCTACAATCATGAGCTTTACTTTGATTCCATGAAAAGTCCCGTGGGTCAGGAGCCGTCGGGGATGCTGGCGGAGGCCATCGACAGGGATTTCGGCTCTTACAAGCAGTGGAAGGAACAGATGAAGCAGGCGGCGGTGGGCAAGTTCGGATCCGGCTGGGCGTGGCTGGTCAGCGACAAGAACGGAAAGCTGTCCATTGTTCAGACCTCCAATCAGGATGTGCCGGATCTGGAGAAGTATATTCCCCTGCTGCTGGTGGACGTGTGGGAGCATGCCTATTATCTGCAGTACCAGAACAGAAGGGCGGATTATGTGGAAGGGTGGTTCGGGCTGATCAACTGGCGCAAGGCCGGAAAGCGTTATGAGGACGAGCTGCGGTAGGAGAAGAACGGTGCGGACTTTCGGCGGGCATAGGAGCAGGCCCAAGGATCGGCCGGAAAGCCTGAGGGGGAGACGCATGAACAAGAGAAATTATCAGAAGGAACTGGAAAAGATAATAGAAGGGCTGCCGGGATCTTCCGGCCCCGTTCCCAGAGTATTTCTGCACAGCTGCTGCGCCCCCTGCAGCAGCTATGTGCTGGAGTACCTCTGTAAATATTTCTACATAACGGTATTTTACTTCAATCCCAATATCACGGAGGCGGAGGAATACCAAAAGCGGGCGGCGGAGCAGAAGCGGCTGATAGAGGCCTACAATGGGCGGGAAAAGGGGTATTCTATTTCCGTGGTGGAAGGGGAATACGCGCCGGAGTCGTTTCTTGAGATGTCCAGAGGACTAGAGAGCTGTCCGGAGGGAGGGGAGAGGTGCTTTCTGTGTTACGGGCTGCGGCTGAAAGAGACGGCCGAATATGCAGCCCGGGGCGGCTATGATTATTTTGCCACCACCCTTACGGTAAGCCCTCTGAAGAATGCCGGGAAGCTCAACGAGATAGGGGAGGCGCTGGCCCGAAAGTACGGCGTGGCATGGCTGCCCTCCGATTTCAAAAAGAAGGAGGGCTACAAACGCTCCATAGAACTGTCCGCGCAATACGATTTGTATCGGCAGAACTACTGTGGATGCCTGTTTTCCAGAGCGGAAGCTGCTTGCGGCTCCAGACAAACCGAATCCTAAGAAAATCATTCCTCTTCATCATCGGAATGAAAGGAATCGATGTATGCCATGAGGTCGGCGGCTTCCTCCTCTGTCAGAGGGCCGCAGGGGTTCATGGTGGAGAAGGTGAGATTGAATATATCGTCCTCCTTCGGCGTGAAGGCATAGACGATTCTTTTTTTGACTGTTTCAAAAATATCTCTCAGACGCATGGTTCTCCTTTTGAGGGCTATGGGTGTCGTTGTTTCCGGGAAGCTCTCCCACAGACCTTTTTTCTACAGTGTCCAGTCCGGCCATGATAAGCTCCCGAATCATGTCTGACTGTGTCTTGTCATAAAAGTATTTTTTCTTGGCGTCGGCCAAAAGGAGTGTTATCTCCTGCGTAGCAACAAAGGTCAGACGCTTTGATTCAGCTGCCATGTCCGGCATCTCCTTTCCGAAAAGAGCATAGGTTCAGAACTGTCACCATTATAGTTTACGAAAACTAAAATTGTCAAGAATATTTCCTCGATTCGTTAAAAAAACTCTTGACATGGGATATGAACCCATGCATAATAAGAACCATGGGAGGTGCGTAGGATGCCAACGAAAAAACCACGCTATACAGTTATCGTGGATGAAGAAATGCTGAAGAAGATCGATGACTATCGATTTGACAACCGTTTTCCCAGTCGTTCCGCGGCTACGCTGGAGCTGATCAGCATCGGTATGGATACCCTGAAAAAGCGGGCGGCGCAGCCGGAAGGCGGAGAAGACTGACCTGCAGGGCTGCCCGCGCTCCGGGACGGGGCGCAGGAGCCGGGCTTTCATTTCTGTGTATTTTTCTGCAATCGCACATCTGGCTTATGACAAAAACCACTTCAAATTGAAGCATTCTTGGCTTTTTGTCTTTGAATTTCCCCAAATTTCCAGCAGCAGTAAGAGAAAAACTGTAGAAAAACAGTATTTTTTTAGATTTTATAAATAAATTATCCTTTTGACCAATATAGCGGGCAATATTTTCCCTTAACATGGCATAGACTAAAGAAAGGTGTAGTCAATGTCGTTAAAAATGGCTCCCGGAAGAGAGGGAAAAAGATGGAACAGAAATTACGATGTGATTTGGATATGGGAAGCAACCTCAGAAAGATGAGAAAAGCAAAAGGGCTCTCACAAGAAAAGCTGTGCGCGGAACTGCAGCGCCGCTCTTGCGACATAGGCAGGAGCACCTATGAGAAGTATGAAAACGGAGTGTTGAACATCCGAATCAGCGTGCTGGTAGCGCTGCGGAAGATCTATGGATGTGACTATGGAGCTTTCTTTGAAGGCATGGATCAGGAGGAGGTCTAGTGCCGGCGACATTGACGAAACCAAAGAAGACAGATAGTGAGAGAGGGGCTAATCACTGCCTCTTTCCTCTTCTGTCTGCTCGAACAAGTCGCCTACCGGCACGTTCAGAATCCTGCTGAGTTTGTCCAGAGTTTCAAACCGGATGCTGGAAGTCTCGTTCTCCACGATGTTTTTGAAATTTCTGTAGCTCAACATATCCATCCGCTTGTACAGCCAATATTTGGTGTGGTTTTGCTCGTCCAGAATCTGCAAGATGCGTAACCGAATCATAAAACTGCCTCCTTTGGGTATTATAGTAGAAAATAAGACTGAAAAATATCATATTTATTTGCAACATATGTTTGAATATCTTGCGTATTCATTATATAATTATCTTGCACAGAATTGACATAGGACAAACAAAGTGTTCTGGATTTTAACAATTGAAAGGAGAAAAGTATATGGACAATGTGAAGTTTGGCCCTGAGGAAAGGAAGAGGATGCTGGAGTTCACGGCTCAGGCCCTTGGCGCGGGGAAAGCGGAGTGGACGGATAGGGAGCTTTTGCTGAACTACAACAAGGCTCTTGCGATGATGGTTCTCGCAATAGGCAAAAAGATAAGGGGGTGATTCGACAGGGGCGTTTTTTGTGGATTTTACGCCGACTATAGAGATAAAATATTCACATTGGTGTTGACATTTCCTATATTTGGGTCTATACTGAATTTGTTAATGATGATAATTAGTGTAAGAGTGGCTTGACGGCCACTCTTACTTGCATGTTGAGGGCTTTTCAAAAGCCGGGATGGAGGAAAAATGTCCCGCAGGGAAGATTATGAGACAAGGACAGAAAAGCTGCTGCAGCCTATTGCCGCAGCCAATGGTTTGAGCATCTATGACGTGGAATATGTGAAGGAGGGCAGCGGTTATTATCTGAGGGCTTACATAGACAAGCCGGAGGGAGTGAACATTCTGGACTGTGAGAAGGTGAGCAGGGCGCTGTCTGACGAATTGGACAGAGAAGACTTCATTCCTGATGCATATACGCTGGAGGTGAGCAGTCCGGGTCTGGGACGCGTGCTGAAGAAGGATAAGCATCTGCAGGGGAGCGTGGGCCAGAAGGTGGAGATCAAGCTTTTCAAGGCCATAGAGGGCTGCAGAGAGTTTTCCGGAGAGCTGGAGGGCTTCGACGGTACGCAGATCAGAATTTTGGAAGGGGATGCTACCAGAAGCTTCAGGCGGGCGGACATTGCGGTGATCCGTCTGGCGGTGGATTTTTGAGACAGACTATCACAACTCAGCACAACAACATAGATTTGGCAGACAGCCGGAATGGAGGAAATGATGAATAAGGAATTGATGGAAGCGCTTGACATTTTGGAGAAGGAAAAGGAAATCAGTAAGGAAACCTTATTTGAAGCGATAGAGAACTCTCTGCTGACGGCCTGCAAGAACCACTTCGGCAAGGCAGACAACGTGCATGTGGAGATTGACAGGGAGACCTGCGATTTTTTGGTATATGCGGAGAAAGAGGTGGTGGCCTCCGAGGAGGAAGTGGAGGATAAGTGTGTGCAGATTTCCCTTGACGATGCCAAGGAGCTGTCCGCCAGAGCGGCGGTGGGGGACATGCTCAATGTGGAGATCAAGTCCAAGGAATTCGGGAGGATCGCAACCCAGAACGCCAAGAACGTGATTCTGCAGAAGATTCGCGAGGAGGAGAGAAGCGTCATCTACAATCAGTATTATGAGAAGGAAAAGGATGTGGTGACGGGAGTCGTCCAGAGGTATCTGGGAAAAAATATCAGCATCAATCTGGGCAAGGCAGACGCCATGCTGAGCGAGAGCGAGCAGGTAAAGGGAGAGACCTTCCGCCCTACGGAGCGTATCAAGGTGTACATTCTGGAGGTGAAAAATACGCCGAAGGGCCCTAGGATCAACGTGAGCAGGACTCATCCGGAGCTGGTGAAGAGGCTGTTTGAGTCGGAGGTCACGGAGATCAAAGACGGCACGGTGGAGATCCGCAGCATCGCAAGAGAGGCAGGGAGCCGAACCAAGATCGCGGTTTGGAGCAATAATCCCAACGTGGATGCGGTGGGAGCCTGCGTGGGCATGAACGGGGCCAGAGTGAACGCCATCGTGGACGAGCTGAGAGGTGAGAAGATCGATATCGTCAACTGGGACGACAATCCGGGAAATCTGATTCAGAACGCGCTCTCCCCGGCAAAGATCGTGGCAGTGTTCGCGGATCCCGACGAAAAAACGGCAAAAGTTGTGGTTCCCGATTATCAGCTGTCTTTAGCCATCGGCAAGGAGGGACAGAACGCCAGACTGGCGGCGAGGCTGACGGGGTACAAGATAGACATCAAATCCGAGACGCAGGCCAAGGATGCGCCGGGCTTCCGCTACGAGGACTATATGGAAGAGGACTACGGGGAATATGAGGATGAGTACGATGAGTATGAGTCCGAGGAATACGAGGAGCCTTCGGAGGACGCAGAGGTCGGTGAGGACGCGGAGGACACGGAGTACGAGGAATATGACGAGGGCGCTTTTGAGCCGGAAGTTGAGGAGTAGAGGGGCTTATGGCGAAGAAGATTCCCTTGAGGCAGTGCATCGGCTGCGGCGAGATGAAAGGAAAACGAGAGATGATGCGGGTCGTGAAGACGGCCGAAAATGAGATATGTCTGGATACAACAGGCAAGAAGAACGGGAGAGGCGCATATGTTTGTAAAAGCAGGGAATGCCTGCTTGGGGCCAGAAGAAACAAGGGGCTGGAGCGCTCTTTCAAGATGAGTATTCCAAATGAGGTATATGATACCTTGGAAAGGGAGTTTGAGAATCTGGATGCAGAATAAGATTTTATCGCTTTTGGGAATTGCAATGAAGGGACGCAATCTGGTCAGCGGCGAGTTCCAGACCCTGGAGGCAATTAGAAAAGGTTCCGCCATGCTGGTAATCATTGCGGAGGATGCGTCGGACAATACCAAGAAGCTTTTTTCCGATAAATGCAAATTCTATCAGGTGCCTATGATATGTTTCGGCACGAAGGACATGATGGGAAGCGCCATCGGGAAAGAGGGCCTGCGGTCATCATTGGGCGTATGCAATGCGGGATTAGCGGAAGCAATCATGAAACAGTTGGAAGAGAAGTAGATGGCCGCAAGGCAGAAATGGAGGAAGGCATGGCGAAACGAAAGGTACATGAGCTTGCGAAGGAACTGGAAGTACAGAGCAAGGACATATTGAGTTTCCTGCAGGAAAAGGGAATTGAAGCCAAGGCAGCGCAGAGCTCCGTGGACGAGGAGGCGGCCATGCTGGTACGCCGGGCGTTCGGCAAGGGCGGGTCAGGCGGAGGCGGAAAGCCAGAGGCGGCAGCAAAAAAAGATAAAGTAAAGGAAGAGGCAGAAAAAGCAGAGATGGAAAAAACCGCAAAAGAAGCAGCAAAGCCCGTAAAAGCGGCAGAGGCATCGACCAATGATGCGCCGAAGAAGAAAAAAACGATCATTTTCGTGAGCAACCCCCAGAACTCCAAGATGCAGGGACAGCAGCGTCCTGCGCAAGGAGGGAATAATAGGGCTCAAGGCGGACAGAATAAGGCTCAGGGAGGCAGAGGCGGAAACGGTCAGAACGGCTCCGGCGGATCAGGCAACAGATTCCAGAACGGAAAAGGCGACCGCAACAAGCAGCAGGTACAGGCTCCGGTGAGGATCAAGCCGCTGACCCCGCCTTCCCCTACCCCCGCGGTGCAGATGGTGGTCTCGAAGCCCCAGCCAAAGGTGAAGCGGGATCAGAACGAGAACCAGCAGAGTCAGGAGACGCAGCAGAAGGTTCAGAGCGCTCAGCAGAACGAGAAGCCGCAGAGCGTCCTGAGCGAGGCGGTCCAGAACGAGAAGGCTCAGCAGGATACCGTCCGGAACGAGAAGCCTCAGGGAGAGAGGGCACAGGATGCCAGAACCCAGAGCGAGCGCGGTCAGGGCGACAGAAACCGGAATGAGAGGGGCGAACGCGCCCAGAGCGACAGGAGCCGGAACGAGAGAGGCGAGCGCGCTCAGGGCGACAGAGGCCAGAACGAGAGAGGCGAGCGCACCCAGAGCGACAGAGGCCGCACAGACAGGCCTCAGGGCGATAGGTTCCGCAGCGACAGAGGACCGAACGGGAGAGGCCAGAATGAAAGGACCCAGAATTCAGGCGGCAGTCAGGACAGGCCGAACAGAGACGGCCGGTATCAGGGGCAGGGAGGCCGGTATCAGGACGGCCGGGGCCAGGACAACCGCAATAGGGACAACAGAGGACAAGGCGCGGGCAGAAGCGCCGACGGAAGGCCGGATCGGGGACAGTTCCAGTCCAGAGGCGGCAGCGGTCAGGGCGGCAGGCCTTCGGGCGATCGCCAGAACGGATATCAGAGAGGCGGCAGGCCTGGCTATGAAGGCGGTCAGGGTGATCGCCGTGGTCCGGGCGGCGGCCCGGGCGGCAACCGTAATTTCAATGGCGGTGCGCGCGACGGCAGAGGCAATGGAGGGCAGGGAACCGGATTCAGAGATAATAAACCGTCTAAAGGCTTCGGCGGAGAGGCTCCGGCAAAGGATGTGGAGAAGAAGCGGGAGGAAGAAAAGAGGCGGGCAAACACCCTGGAGAAGGGTAAGCGCTCCAAAAAGGATCATATTTATGAAGAAGACGAGGCGCTGAAGAACAAGCCGGGCAGGTTCATCAGGCCTGAAAAGAAGAAAGAGGAAGCCGCAGAAGTCATCAAGGTGATCACCCTTCCCGACATGATCACCATCAAGGATCTGGCGGATAAGATGAAGCTGCAGCCGGCAGCCATCGTGAAGAAGCTTTTCCTGGAAGGAAAGATCGTTACCGTGAATCAGGAGATCTCCTACGAGGAAGCGGAGAATATCGCCATGGAATATGAGATTCTCTGCGAGAGGGAGATCAAGGTCGACGTGATCGAGGAGCTGCTGAAGGAGGGCGAGGAGGATGAGACCGCTCTGGTGGAGAGGCCTCCTGTGATCTGTGTCATGGGCCACGTGGATCACGGCAAGACCTCCCTGCTGGACGCCATCAGAAAGACCAATGTGATCGACAAGGAGGCAGGCGGCATCACCCAGCATATCGGCGCGTATACCGTGACCTTGGGCGAGAGAAAGATTACTTTCTTGGATACGCCGGGCCATGAAGCGTTTACGGCCATGCGTATGCGGGGCGCCAACTCCACGGACATCGCCATTTTAGTGGTGGCGGCTGACGACGGCGTCATGCCCCAGACGGTGGAGGCCATCAGTCATGCCAAGGCTGCAGGCATCGAGATCGTGGTGGCAGTGAATAAGATCGACAAGCCCTCCGCGAATATCGAGAGGGTGAAGCAGGAGCTGACGGAGTACGAGCTGGTGGCTACGGACTGGGGCGGCAATACGGAGTTCGTGCCGGTTTCCGCAAAGTCCGGTCAGGGCATAGAGGATCTGCTGGAGACCATTCTGCTGACGGCTGATATCTTGGAGCTGAAGGCGAATCCTCAGAGACGGGCCAGAGGTCTGGTGATCGAGGCGGAGCTGGACAAGGGCCGGGGCCCCGTTGCCACGGTGCTGGTACAGAAGGGAACGCTGCATGTGGGCGACTTCATTTCCGCAGGATCCTGCTATGGCAAGGTCCGGGCTATGATCGACGACAAGGGCAGAAGGGTGAAGGAGGCGACTCCCTCCACGCCGGTGGAGATTCTGGGACTTTCCGACGTGCCCAGCGCGGGAGAGGTGTTCCTTGCCCACGAGAACGACAAGACGGCCAAGTCCTATGCGGAGACCTACCTTGCCCAGAACAAGGAGAAGAAGCTGGAGGAGACCAAGGCCAAGATGTCTCTGGACGATCTGTTCTCCCAGATTCAGGAGGGCAATTTAAAGGAGCTGAACCTGATTGTGAAGGCGGACGTACAGGGAAGCGTGGAGGCGGTGAAGCAGTCTCTGATGAAGCTGTCCAACGAGGAAGTTGTGGTGAAATGCATCCACGGCGGAGTGGGCGCTATCAACGAGTCCGACGTGACTCTGGCCAGCGCGTCCAACGCCATCATCATCGGCTTCAACGTCAGACCCGACGCCATGGCCAAGAGCACGGCAGAGCGTGAGGGCGTGGACGTAAGGCTGTATAGAGTCATCTATCAGGCAATAGAGGATATCGAGGCGGCCATGAAGGGTATGCTTGATCCCGTGTTCGAGGAGAAGATCATCGGTCATGCGGAGGTTCGGCAGATATTCAAGGCGTCCCAGATCGGAAATATCGCCGGATCCTATGTCACCGGCGGAATTCTGCAGAGGGGCTGCAAGGTTCGTATCAGCCGGGAGGGCAAGCAGATCTATGAGGGCGCCCTTGCCTCTCTGAAGAGATTCAAAGACGATGTGAAGGAAGTAAAGGAAGGCTATGAATGCGGTCTGGTGTTCGAGGGCTTTGATCAGATTCAGGAGCTGGACACCATCGAGGCCTATATCATGGTGGAGGTGCCGCGGTAGGCGGATTGTCTGCCCGCCTTGGCGGGCGTGAGGAATAGATATGAGAAAAAACAGCGTGAAGAATACCCGCATCAACGGGGAAGTCCAGCGTGTGCTGGCTGAGATTATCCGGGGAGAGATCAAGGATCCCCGGATCAGCCCTTGGACAAGCGTGGTGGCGGTGGAGGTGGCCCCAGACCTGAAAAGCTGCAAGGCCTGGATCAGCGTTCTGGGGGACGAAGAGGTCAGGAAGGCCACCATGGAGGGGCTGGAAAGCGCCATGGGATTCATAAAGAGGCAGCTGGCCCGAACCGTCAATCTAAGGAATACGCCGGAGATCACCTTCGTTTCTGACGAGTCCATCGAGTACGGGGTCAATATGTCCCGGAGAATCGACGAGGTCATCGCGCAGGACGAGGCGGTGAAGAAGCCCTGAGAAATCTGTCGGAGCAAGACAGCGTTTGTTTGAATAGGATAGGATTGGGGATTAGATGAAGCTGAATATTTTGAAAGAGTGCGAGGGTGCCGGGAGAATAGGGATCAGCGGGCATGTGAGGCCTGACGGGGACTGCGTGGGTTCTTGTCTGGCGCTGTGGCAGTATCTGAAAAAATGCCTGCCTGATGCCTATGTGAAAGTCTTTTTGGAGGCGCCGGCAGATATCTTCAGGGGGATCAAGGGCTTTGAGGAAATCGATTCGGATTTTTCCGAGGAGGAGCCCTTCGATGTCTTTTTTGTGCTGGACAGCAGTGTGGACAGACTGGGCGGCGCTGAGAAGTACTTCAGAGAAGCCGGGAAGACCATCAATATCGACCACCATATCAGCAACTTGGGCGGCGGGCAGTTAAACTGCGTGGAGCCGCAGATCGGTTCCAGCTGCGAGCTGCTCTACGACCTTCTGGACGAGGAGATGATGGACAAGGATCTGGCCATGGCGATCTATGTGGGCATGATTCATGACACCGGTGTGTTTCAGTATTCAAATACCACTCCGGCTACTATGGAGAAGGGGGCCAGGCTCATCGGTTACGGCTTCGATTTTCCGAGGCTGGTGCAGGAGACCTTTTATCAGAAAACCTATGTACAGGCGCAGATCATGGGAAGGGCGCTGATGGAGAGCGTCCGTTTCATGGACGGAAGGTGCATTGTGAGTGTCATTGAGCGCAAGACCATGGAATTCTATCATGTGGAGTCCAAGGATCTGGACGGCATCGTGAACCAGCTGCTGAACATAGAGGGGGTGGACTGCGCCATTTTCATGTACCAGACCGGGGTGGTGGAATACAAGGTGAGCCTGCGCTCCAACGAGAAGGTGAACGTGGCTCAGGTGGCCGCTTATTTCGGCGGCGGCGGTCATGTAAGGGCGGCCGGCTGCACTTTGTCGGGTACTTTCCATGATTGTGTGAACAATCTTTCCCTACATATAGAGAAGTCCATGAGACAGCTGGAGAAGAACGAAAAGACAGCGGGCGGGAGGGCCGAACAAGAGGTATGAGGAACGGAATCATCATCGTCTGCAAGGAGTCCGGCTTCACTTCCCATGATGTGGTGGCGAAGCTTCGGGGGATCTGCGGCCAGAAAAGGATCGGCCATACGGGGACTCTGGATCCGGAGGCCACGGGGGTTTTGCCGGTCTGTCTGGGCAGCGCCACGAAGCTGTGCGATATGCTGGCTGACAGGGACAAGGAATATGTGGCGGAGCTCTTGCTGGGGGTGGAGACCGACACTCAGGATCTGACCGGAAGGGTGCTTGAGAGGCGCTCGGTGGAGGCCGGCAGGGAGGAGATCCTTGCCGCGGCGGAGAGCTTTGTGGGAGACTATATGCAGGTGCCGCCCATGTATTCTGCCCTGAAGGTGGACGGGAAGAAGCTGTACGAGCTGGCTCGGGCGGGGAAGGAAGTGGAACGCAAACCGCGCCCCGTCCGGATTTATGAGCTGGAGATTCTGGAATTTCGGCTGCCCGTAGTGGTTTTTCGGGCAGTTTGCTCCAAGGGGACATATATTCGTACCCTCTGTTCCGACATAGGGGGGAAGCTGGGGTGCGGAGGCGCCATGCAGAGCCTGAAGCGCACCAGAGTGGGTCGCTTTTCGTTGGAGGCTGCCCGCACGCTGGGGGAGATCCAGCTGCTGAAGGATGAGGGGCGGCTGGATGAAGTGCTGCTTCCGGTGGATTCTGTCTTTACAGAATGTCCGATCATTCATGTCAGCAGGGAGTTTGAGCGGCTGCTGAACAACGGAAATGCCTTTCTGCCGGAGCAGACCCAGGAGAAGGCGCTGCATGATCCGGAAAAGTGGGTGCGGGCCTATAGGGCGGATGACAGCTTTGCAGGGATTTATGCATATGATTCCGGCAGGGGACAGTATCGACCTATAAAAATGTTTTTGTGAAGGTGTGGTTTTCTATGGAAATCATTGCGAATACGACAGATTTTTATCTGGCCAGAGGAAGAGAGACGGCGGCGGCCATGGGGAAGTTCGACGGTGTCCATATCGGGCACAGAAGGCTTTTGGAGGAGATTCTTTCCCAGAAAAAGAGGGGCGCCGCCGCCTGCGTGTTCACCTTTGACCCGCCTCCGGCCGTATTGTTCGGCAGACGGGGAGAAGATGTTTCGGTGCTGTCCACCAAAGAGGAGAAGCGTCTGCTGTTTGAGCGCATGGGGGTGGACATATTGATCGAATTTCCCCTGAATCAAGAGACGGCAGCCATGTCGCCGGAGGCCTTTGCCTTGGAGGTTTTGGCAGAGCGGATGAACGTGGCCTTTCTTGCTGCGGGGAGCGATCTTTCCTTCGGCGCCAAGGGAGCGGGAGACGCGGCTCTGCTGCAAAGGCTTGGCCCTAAGCTGGGCTTCGAGACCAGAATCATCGACAAGGTGTGTCTGAGAGGGACTCAGGTCAGTTCCACCCTTGTGAGGGAGAGACTGGAACGGGGGGATATGGAAGAGGTTCTGCAGCTGTTAGGAATGCCTTACATGATTGCGGGGAAAGTGGTTGAGGGAAAGCGGATCGGAAGGACCCTTGGCTTTCCTACGGTGAACCTTCTGCCCAGACCGGAGAAGAAGCTTCCTCCAAGGGGAGTGTATTTTTCTCAGGTGCGGGTCAGGGGAAAGGTCTATCCGGCCATCAGCAATGTGGGCTGTAAGCCCACGGTGACTGACGAGGCGGTCATGGGGGTGGAATCTTATCTCTACGGCTTCGGGGAGAGCGCCTACGGAGAGGACATAGAGGTCTATCTGTATTCCTTCCGCAGGCCCGAAAAGCGATTCAAGGATAGAGAGGCCCTGAGAGCCCAGCTTCAGGAGGATATTGCAGCCGGGGAGAGCCGCTATGGGTGCATCCTGTCAAAAGCGGAAGGAAAAAGCAGGATTTTTTGAGGAATCCTGAACCATTACAAGAGACGTTGGATCCGCTGCGGCGGACACGAGGTATATGAATGAGTGCGAGTATAATTTTGTCCATGGCGGGGGGCTTAGGGCTCTTTCTGTTCGGCATGCGCGTCATGAGTGATTCCATCGAGAAGGTGGCAGGCGCCAAGCTGCGCCGTATTCTGGAGATATTTACCACCAACCGTTTCACGGGCATGGTGGTAGGGGTGGTCTTTACCGCCATTATCCAGTCCTCCTCGGCCTGCACGGCCATGGTGGTCAGCTTTGTCAACGCGGGGCTGATGAATCTTTATCAGGCGGCGGGAGTCATATTCGGAGCAAATATCGGTACTACCGTCACATCGCAGCTTGTGTCCTTCAACTTGTCGGCTTACGCTCCCGTGATTCTGCTGGCGGGAGTGCTGGCGGTGATGTTTTGTAAGAATGAGAAGGTCAAGAAGTTTGCGGAGATCGTCATCGGCTTCGGCGTGCTGTTCCTTGGACTGAGCACCATGTCCAGCTCTATGGCGGGCATGAGGGAGGTGCCGGAGATCGTGAACATGCTGGCCTCCCTGAAGAATCCCTTCATGGCAACTCTGGTGGGATTGCTTTTGACCACCGTCATCCAGAGCTCCTCGGTCACGGTGAGCATTGTGCTGCTGCTGGCCAATCAGGATCTGCTGGAGCTGCCCATTTCGCTGTATATCATTCTGGGCTGCAACATCGGTGCCTGCACTACGGCCCTGCTGGCCTCCATGGCAGGCAAGAAGGATGCCAAGAGGGCCGCGCTGATTCATTTCTGGTTCAACGTCATCGGCACGGCCCTGCTGTACATATTGTTGTTTGTGGCTCTGGAGCCTATTATGGAGATGATCTGGGCCATATCCGGGGACAAGGGGCGCTTTGTGGCAAATGCCCATACCGCGATTAAGATCTTTCAGGTGATCGTGCTGTTCCCCTTCTCCAACTGGATCGTGAAGCTGTCCTGCCTCTGTGTGCCGGGGGAGGACAGGAAGGTCAACTATAGGGAGAGCTATCAGCTTGAATACATAGGCGAGAAGGTGGTGTTTAATCCGGCCACCGCCGTGGTGGGGGTGATCAAGGAGCTGGACCGTATGGCCTCTCTGGCCAGCGAGAACCTCAATAGGGCCATGAACGCTCTGATCACGCTGGACGAGGAGGACATTCAGGAGGTCTATGAGGTGGAGAAGAATATCAACTTCCTGAACCATGCCATCACGGACTATCTGGTGAAGATCAATCAGGCCACGCTGCCCATCGAGGATCTCAAGAGCATCGGTGCGCTGTTCCATGTGGTGAACGACATCGAGAGAATCGGAGACCATGCGGAGAATGTGGCGGACGCCGCCAGACAGCGGAAGGAGGCGGGCATTTCCATCAGCAAGGAGGCTCAGGGACAGCTGGGGGAAATGCTGGAGATGGTGAACAAGCTGATCCGGTATTCCGTGGATATGTTCGTCAGGAGCGACGAGAGCCATATGCGGGAGGTAGTGGCTCTGGAGGACAAGGTGGACGCAAAAGAGAGGGAGATGCAGATGGCCCATGTGCAGCGTCTCACCAGAGGGGAGTGTACGCCGGAGGCAGGGATGATATTCTCCGATATAGCTTCGGGTCTGGAGAGAGTGGCGGATCATGCCACCAATATCGCCTTCGCCATAATCGCGGCGGAGAGAGAGGCAGAGGCGGCGGAGACGCAAAGAAGACAAGGATAAAACTTTATTTCATAAATTCACTCTCAGCTGTTGACAGCATGGAGGGAAGCTTGTATAATTCTTCATGGGATGTAACAAGTTTGTAACAATTCTGTCAATACTTATTAACAGGAACCGGATCGGTTCTCTTTTAAGGGAGTGAAAATACATGAGATATAAGAAGAGCGGGAAAATTGCGGTGCTGTCTGCAGGAATGGCCCTTTGCATGATGGGGACATCCATGCAGGCTTTTGCCTCCGAGAGCGTGCTGCCGGGGGCAGGCGTCACCTCTGTTCTGGAAGCCAGAATGACTACGGAAGAATATATTAAATATGCTCAGGAGGCTCAGGGAGCGGCCTGGGGGTATACGAACATCGGCATCGCAAACGTGGAGAGCGGGAACCTGAATGTGAGAGAGGAACCGTCCACCACCGGGAAGCTGGTGGGAAAGATGCCCAAGGACTCTGCCTGCGAGGTGGTGGAGGAGGTGGACGGCTGGGCCCATATCGTGTCCGGTGAGGTGGAGGGCTATGTCAGTCTGGAGTTTCTGCTCACGGGCCCCGACGCGAAGCTGAAGGCCAACGATCTGGTGCGCACGGTGGCCGTTGCCAAGGTGGACGGGCTCAACGTCCGGGACGAGGCCAACACGGACAGCGCGGTGCTGACGCAGGTGCCCAACGGCGCAGAGCTTGAATGGCTGGAGACGCTGGAGGGCTGGGTCAAGGTTTCCATAGACGGTCAGGAGGCCTATGTGGCGGAGGAGTATGTGACCGTTGAGGAGAAGCTGGACACTGCCATTACCATGACCGAGCTTCTGTACGGCGTAGGAGTGTCCGACGTGCGGGTGGATCTGGTGGAGTATGCCAAGCAGTTCGTGGGAAATCCCTATGTGTGGGGCGGCACGAGTCTGACCAAGGGAGCGGACTGCTCCGGCTTCGTGCTGAGCGTGTACAAGAAATTCGGGGTGAAGCTGCCCCATTATTCCGGGGCGCAGGCCAATTCCGGCACGAAGATTTCATCTTCGGATCTGCAGCCGGGGGATCTGGTGTTCTATGCCAACAGCAGCGGAACCATCAATCATGTGGCCATATATATCGGGGGCGGGAGAGTGGTTCATGCCAGCAGCCCCACTCAGGGTATCCGGATCGACAAATACAACTACCGGACTCCCTGCAAGTATGTCAAGATTCTGCAGGACTGAGGTCTTTAGAGGCCTGAAACAGCTTGGAGGAACCACTTGCAAATGACTTAGGAGATTGAAAAAAGTTGTTTACATTTGGCGGGAAGTATGCTATCATAGTTTCGTCTTAGCCGATGCCCGGATCTGGGATGCTCCGACCCGGTCTGAGTGTCAGGCGGTTCAAAATCAATTAGGAGGAAAAAAGAAATGATTTCAAAGGAAAAGAAGACTGCGATCATGAACGAGTACGCCAGAACTCCCGGCGATACCGGATCGCCCGAGGTTCAGGTAGCGGTGCTTACCGCAAGGATTCAGGAGCTGACAGAGCATTTGAAGGCGAACCCCAAGGATCATCATTCCCGCAGGGGTATGCTGAAGATGGTAGGCGCAAGGCGCGGCCTGCTGGGCTATCTGAAGAAGAAGGACATCGAGAGATATCGTTCTCTGATCGAAAAGCTTGGATTAAGAAAATAAGGCAAAGTGTGGGCAGGGCAACCGAGTAATAGGCAGGTGGATTTACTTGGTTGCCTCTTTGCGGTCAGAATTCGATGCAGGCTGCGCCTTTGGCGCAGGGCACGGCGCTCATATGACAACACGGAACAGAAGAAAGTTCCGAGACCGCTGAAAAGGACGTGGAGCAGAGGGCTCATGTCTTTTTCAGTAGTTTCGGTGTCTTCTGTTCCTATGTTTATAAAACCAGCCGCAGGCAGCGGCGGAATGGAGGATTATATGTATCAGAGCTATGAGATGGAATTAGGCGGACGTACTTTGAAGGTGGATATCAACCGTGTGGGCAAGCAGGCCAACGGATGCGCCTTCATGCATTATGGGGACACGGTGGTGCTCAGTACGGCCACAGCGTCGGACAAGCCCAGAGAGGGGATCGACTTCTTCCCTCTGAGCGTGGAGTTTGAAGAGAAGCTGTATGCGGTGGGCAAGATCCCCGGAGGCTTCAACAAGAGAGAGGGAAAGGCCAGCGAGAACGCCGTTCTGACCAGCCGCGTCATCGATAGGCCCATGAGGCCCCTTTTCCCCAAGGACTATCGCAATGATGTAACCCTGAACAATATGGTCATGAGCGTGGACCCTGCCTGCCGCCCTGAGCTGGTGGCAATGCTGGGAGCAGCCATCGCAACCAGTATTTCGGACATTCCCTTTGACGGTCCCTGCGCCATGACCCAGATGGGCATGATTGACGGAGAGTTTATCATCAATCCTTCTCAGGAGCAGTGGAAGAACGGCGATCTGAACCTCACCGTGGCCTCCACGAAAGAGAAGGTGATCATGATCGAGGCGGGGGCCAACGAGGTTCCCGAGGACAAGATGATCGAGGCCATCTATAAGGCCCATGAGGTGAACCAGACCATAATCGCCTTCATCGACAAGATTGTTGCCGAGGTGGGCAAGCCCAAGCATGAATATACCAGCTGCGCCATCCCCGAGGAGATGTTCGAGGAGATCAAGAGGCTGGTTCCTCCCGAGGAGATGGAGGAGGCGGTGTTCACCGACGACAAGCAGACCAGAGAGCTCAATATCAAGAATGTCACCGCCAGACTGGAGGAGGCCTTTGCGGAGAAGGAGGAGTGGCTTGCCATCCTTGGGGAGGCGGTCTACCAGTATGAGAAAAAGACTGTGCGCAAGATGATTCTGAAGGATCACAAGCGCCCCGACGGCAGAGAGATCACCCAGATCCGTCCTCTGGCAGCGGAGGTGGATATCATACCCAGAGTCCATGGCTCCGCCATGTTCACCAGAGGCCAGACCCAGATCTGCAACGTCTGTACGCTGGCTCCGCTCTCCGAGCAGCAGAGGATCGACGGACTTGACGAAAATGAAGTAAGCAAGAGATATATGCATCACTATAATTTCCCTTCCTACTCTGTAGGCGAGACCAAGCCCTCCAGAGGACCCGGAAGGCGCGAGATCGGCCATGGAGCGTTGGCGGAGAGGGCTTTGATTCCCGTGCTTCCCAGCGAGGAGGAGTTCCCTTATGCCATCCGCAGCGTGTCCGAGACCTTTGAATCCAACGGCTCCACTTCCATGGCCTCCACCTGCGCCTCCTGCATGTCCTTGATGGCTGCGGGCGTGCCCATCAGGAAGATGGTGGCGGGTATCTCCTGCGGTCTGGTGACGGGGGACACCGATGATGATTTTGTACTGCTCACTGATATTCAGGGGCTGGAGGATTTTTTCGGAGATATGGACTTCAAGGTGACGGGAACCACGGAAGGAATCACCGCCATTCAGATGGACATCAAGATCCACGGCCTTACAAGGCCCATTGTGGAGGGCGCTATCGCAAGGTGCCGGGAGGCGAGACTCTTCATCATGGACAACTGCATGAAGCCTGCCATTTCCGCTCCCAGACCGGAGGTGGGCCCTTATGCGCCCAAGATCATCTCCATTCAGATCGATCCCGAAAAGATCGGAGATGTTGTGGGCCAGCGTGGCAAGACCATCAATGAGATCATTGCCCGCACCGGCGTGAAGATCGATATCACCGATGACGGCAACGTATCCGTGTGCGGCACCGACAAGGCCATGATGGACAAGGCGGTGGACATGATCAAGATTATCGTCACCGACTTTGAGGAAGGCCAGATTTTCAAGGGCAAGGTGGTCAGCATCAAGGAGTTCGGCGCGTTTGTGGAGTTTGCTCCGGGCAAGGAGGGGATGGTACACATCTCCAAGATCGCCAAGGAGAGAATCAACCGGGTGGAGGATGTGCTGACAATAGGCGACGTGGTTACTGTGGTCTGCCTTGGCAAGGACAGGATGGGCAGAATCAGCTTCTCCATGAAGGACGTGGCACAGAAATAGAATTCGGAATCCCCTGACCGGCATCGGCAGGGGATTTGTCATTCAAAATTATAGGAGGTCATTATGTTATCAAGAGAACTTATCAAGGAAGCGCTTCATAAGGCGCTTTCCACCGGCGCGGATTATGCCGAAATTTTTGCGGAGCATACACAGAGCAAAAACATCAGCAATATATCGGGAAAGACGGAAAAGATAGGCGATTCCGTGATTTCCGGGGTGGGCATCCGAATTTTCAAGGGAACCAGATGTGTTTCAGGCTCGGCATCCTCTTTGGCGAAGGAGGCGGTGCTGGGATGTGCGGCGAAGGTGGCGGACGCCCTATCCGGCGCTTGTGATACTTCGGATATCATTTTGCGGGAGAGGCTTTTCGGGGATATCCATCCTATTAAAATCGTACCTGCCAGCGTGGAAAATTCCTATAAGACAGATTTCCTGCGGGAGTTGTGTCTTGGCGCAAAGGGGTACAGCGACGAGATTTCTCAGGTCAGCGGCAGCTATGTGGAGGTTGACCATAAGATTCTGATAGCTACCAGCGAAGGACTGCTTGCTCAAGACAGGCAGATCCGCACCAGAGTGTCGGTTTCTTCCGTGGCCAGCAAGAACGGGGAGAACCAGACCGGCAGAGTCAGCCCCGGCGCAAGGAAGGGGCTGGAACTGTTTGAGCTTCTGGATCCTAAGACACTGGGGGAGAAGGCTTCCGCACAAGCAGTCACTATGCTGCATGCAGGCTATATCAAGGCGGGAACCATGCCGGTGGCCATTGAGAACGGCTTCGGAGGGGTGATCTTCCATGAGGCCTGCGGGCATTCTCTGGAGGCGTCCTGCGTTGCGCTGGGACAGTCTCAGTTTGTAGGGAAGCTTGGGATGCAGATAGCAAATCCAAAGGTGACGGCCATAGACGACGGAACCATCCCCAACGGATGGGGCTCCGTCAATATAGACGACGAGGGTACGCCGGCCAGAAAGAATGTGCTGATTGAGAACGGGATCCTGAAATCCTATATGATAGACAAGCTCAACGGCCGCAGGATGGGCATGGCGTCCACGGGCAATTCAAGGCGGCAGAGCTACCAGTATGAGCCCACCTCCAGAATGACAAATACCTATATCGCTGCCGGGGAGGATAGGGACGAGGATATCATCGCGTCCATAGAAAACGGGCTTTATGCCAAGAGCATGGGCGGAGGCTCCGTGAACCCTGTTACGGGGCAGTTCAATTTTGCCGTAGATGAGGGATATGTGATCAGGAACGGTAAGATATGCGAGCCTGTGCGGGGAGCCAGCCTGATCGGCAAAGGTTCGGATGTTCTTATGAACATTGATATGGTGGGAAGAAATGTGGATAGGGCTCAGGGCATGTGCGGCGCCTCTTCGGGAAGCATCCCCACGGATGTGGGACAGCCCTTGATTCGCGTGTCCTCCATTACCGTAGGGGGACGATAGGGCACATAACGTAGTGTACGTGGGAAATCAAGGATGGGAATAGCCCGTAAAGGGCGGGCAGATAGGAGTGAAGATGATATATCAGGAATTCAAGGAGACCGTGATCGGCATCGCACAGGAGATGGGGATTGCGGATTATGAGCTATATTACACCGAGGGCGACTCTGTATCCGTGGAGATCTATCAGGAGGAAGTAAAGGGCTATAGTGTAGAGGATGATTTGGGTGTCTGTTTTCGCTGTGTGGTGGACGGCAAGGTCGGATATGCCTCCACGGAGAATCTGACGGAGGAGGAAGCCAGATCCTTGGTGGTTCGGGCGCTGGACAACGCAAAGTCCATTGAAAGCGAGGAGGAGGTCTTCCTTCATGAGAAGGGGGACACATATGCCGTATGCCCTCAGGATACCTCCGTCAGGCCTACGGGCGGAGAGCTGATCGAGGGGGCGCTGGCGCTGCAGAGGAAGATGTATCAGGCGGATCCCCGGGTGGCGGACGGCACTCAGGCAGTGATGCTCTATGGCAGGCAGAAATATGCCCTATGCAATTCTAAGGGGCTGGATCTTGAGGATGTGATCTCTCTGGCCAGATGTTATGGCATGCCGCTGGTGTCAGAGGGCGGAGAGATGTATGACGGCTTTGAAAGCAAGAAAGGGCGTCTGCAGGATTTTGATCTGGATGCCATTGCAGAAAAGGCCGTGGAGCATGCGGTATCCGCCATCGGCGCGGACAGCGTTCCCAGCGGTAAATATGATGTGGTGTTCTCCAACAAGACAATGGCTGCGCTGCTTCAGACCTATGCCTCGGTGTTTTCTGCAGAGCAGGCCCAGAAGGGCATGTCACTGCTTAAAGGCAAGGAGGGGGAGAGGATCGCAGCGCCCTTTATCACCATTGTGGATGATCCCAGATATGAGGAAAACTATGTCATGAGGACTTTTGACGGGGAGGGTGTAGCTGCTTATGCAAAGAATGTAGTAGAAGACGGTGTACTTGTCACTTTGCTCCATAATCTGAAGACCGCCGCAAAGGCGGGGGTGAAATCCACGGGCAATGCCAGCAAGTCTTCCTATGATGCAGTTGTAGGGGTAAGCCCTTTTACTTTTTACATCAAAGCGGAAGGGGGCTCTGAGACGTTGGGAGCAGAGCGCCGGAAAGGGCTGGAGGATATGCTTGCTTCGGCGGGGGCGGGCTTGTATATCACGGAACTGATGGGGCTTCATGCGGGAGCGAACCCTATTACGGGAGACTTCTCCCTATCGGCTAAGGGCTTTATGATCTCGGAGGGCAGGAAGGGTGCTCCGGTGAAGAATTTTACCGTGTCAGGTAATTTCTTCACGGTGCTTCGTGAGATCGAAAAGGTCGGATCGGATCTGGAGTTCGGGAACGGCAGCTTCGGATCTCCCTCCGTGCTGGTGAGGGACATGTCTATAGGCGGAAAGGAGTAAGGGGGCGGAAAATGGATCAATTGATGGAATTGCTTAAGACACGCAGAACCTACCGCAGGTTCCGGCAGAGGGAAATCCCGCAGGAGACTGTGGAGGAGATATTAGAGGCGGCCAGACTGGCTTCCAGCGCTGCAAATAGGCAGCCTTTGAGCTATATTGTGATCCGAGAGCCGGAAAAGACGGCTCAGGTATTTGGCTTTACCAGATGGGCGGGAGCGCTGCCTCCCGAACTGGGGCAGCCCAAGGAGGGCGAGAGGCCGGTTCTTTTTATCGCGGTGGTGGAGAATCTGGACATCAATAGGGACTGCGACACCGACGCAGGGCTGGCCATCGGCAATATGACGCTGGCCGCATGGAACCGGGGCGTGGGCAGCTGCATGATCGGGGCATGTGACAAGGCGGCCCTGTCGGAGCTGTTCGGGCTTGGGGAGAACCAGAAGCTGCACACGGTGGTGGCCTTCGGCTACCCGTCCCATGAGAGCCATATCGTTGATATGGAGTCTCCGGAGGAATTCAAGTATTATCTTGACGAAAACAGGGACTATGTGGTGCCCAAAAGGAAGCTTTCGGACGTAGTGCGCTATTTATAAGGGACAGCCTGAAGGAGAAGGTCAAAGTCCCTGATTTTGGAACAGCAGTTTCATCTCTTCTGGGGATTCCTGCATACCTCTCTGAAACCATACCTCTATCCAGCCATAGAGGCTATAGGCCACAAAGGCTTTGGCATAGGCCTCTGCTTTCGGCAGATCCGGCTTTAATTCAAAAGTGTCAAGGATGACGTCTTTCAGCAGATAGATAAGATGCCGCTTGTTCAGAAGCGTGTAAAAGGCGCTGTGCTGCTCAAAATGCTCGAATATCATGCCGATGCCGGAACTGAGAGGGAGACTGTTGTCCTTTTCCCAGCCGCTTTTCCATTGGTGGAACAACTTGTTGATATGGGCTCTCAAGATATCTTCCTTGCTGTTGAAATTGCGGTAAAAGGAAGCGCGTCCAACGCCTGCGTTGTCGCACAATTCGCTGACGGAAATATCTTCGATTGCTTTTTCTTCCAGCAATGCCAAGAGGGATTTGGTTATATGCTCTATCACATACATGTTTCTTCCTTCATTGCTCATGGGGGATACAGTTTCTCGGCCTTGTCCCATTTTACGCCTCCTGATGATTTTGAATACTCATACAGTTTGTTGCTGATACAAATGTCTTGCCGATATCATAACATGGGCTGTCTCAAGAGTCAAGTATATGGTCTTGATTTGGCCCATGTCCGGCATGGGCCAAAGTATGGAAGACCCGGAAAGACTTTGCGGCTTTTTTATATTATTTTATTTTTATTTAATTGCATTTCCGCTAAAAGAGTCTAAAATGAGACATGTGAGCGGGAAAGTTGCTCTGGAGGCCAAAAGACTCACGCCGGCCTGCAGGGCGGCGGACTTCATTCACATGTATCGCGGGATGCCGGCGGATGCCGGAAAACGGTGCGGACATGTATCGCGGGATGTCGGCGGATGCCGGAAAACGGTGCAGGACATGTATCGCAGGATGCCGGCGGATGCTGCGGGAAGACTGTCATATGGGTTGAAATGCGGGGAGGCATTGGGTATGAGAGAGAGATTGCAGAGGTTTATGTGGGGGCGCTACGGGACGGACCGGCTGAATCAGGTTCTGTTGATCTGCGCCTTTCTGAGTTTGCTCATTTCCTTTTTGGGAGGATGGATCTTTTATCTTCTGGCAACGGTTCTGATGGGCTATGCATATTTTCGCATGTTCTCCAGAAATGTAAACAAACGTTCGCTGGAGAACCAGAAATACCTGAAGCAGGAGATGAAGGTGCGGGGATTTTTTGGAAAAATGAAGCGGGACATGGCCCAGCGGAAAGAATATCATATCTATAAATGCCCCAGCTGCGGACAGAAGCTCCGGGTGCCCAGAGGAAAAGGAAGGATCGCTATCAGCTGCAGGAAATGCGGAAACGAATTTATCAAGAAAAGTTAAGGGCAGCCGGCATTATGGAGGGTTGAAATGTTCGGATACATCATTATCAACAAGGCCGAGATGAAGTTCAAGGAATTTGATGTCTATCAGTCTTTTTACTGCGGCATATGCAGGGATTTAAAGAGAAAATACGGAGCCTGCGGCCAGCTGTCCTTAAGCTACGATATGACCTTTCTGGCCATTCTGCTGACGGGGCTCTATGAGCCAAAGACCCATGTTGGCAGCTGCAAATGCATTGCCCATCCCTTCGAGAGCCATCAGACCAGAAACAATGTTTTTACGGAGTACGCGGCGGATATGAACGCGCTCTTTGCCCATTATAAATGTCAGGACGACTGGAAAGACGAGAGAAAGTTCTGGAAGCTTTTCTACGGAAGGCTGCTGGAGGGCAGGACGAGAGGGCTGGGGGAGGCCTATGAGCAGAAAATCCGAACCATAAATCTGCTGATGCAGGGATTTTCCGATGCGGAAAAGGTACAGGATCCTCAGATCGACACTCTGGCAGGGCTGTTCGGCAGGGTCATGGGAGAGATCATGGCTGTTCGGGAGGATGAATGGGCGGAGAGCCTGAGGCGGCTGGGCTTTTTTCTGGGCAAGTTCATCTATATCTGCGACGCGTATGAGGACGTGGAGGCGGATATCAAAAAAGGAACGCCCAATCCATTGAAGCACAGATATGGGAACCCTGACTTCGAGGAGGAGAGCAAGACCATATTGATGATGATGATGTCAGAATGCTGCAGAGAGTTTGAGAAGCTGCCCATCCTTGAGAACGTGGAGATCCTGCGCAACATTTTGTACTCCGGCGTGTGGTGCAGGTATGAGGCAGCCCGGGAGAAGCGTATGCACGCCCGGTCGCAGGGAACGGCCCATGCCGCCGACAGCTAAAGAATTCGCAGGTCTTTTGTGCAGAAAACGAGGAAGATATGTACGATCCATATAGTGTGCTCGGAGTGGGCAGGAACGCCTCCGAGGAGGAAATCAAAAAAGCATACAAGGCATTGAGCCGCAGATACCATCCGGACGCCAATATCAACAATCCCAATAAGGCGCAGGCGGAGGAGAAGTTCAAGGAAATCCAGAATGCCTATCAGCAGATCATGAAGGAGAGAACCTCAGGCTACGGCAGTTACGGCGGTTCCGGTCATGGAGGCGGAGCCGGAGGGGCAGGATCCGGCGGGCAGGGTTATGGCCCCTTTGGCGGCTATGGCCCTTTCGGCGGTTTCGGATTCGGGGGCTTCGGGCAGGGCCAGAATACCGGATATGAGGAAAACAACTATATCCGCGCTGCAGGGAACTATATTCGGAGCGGCTATTATAAGGAGGCGCGGACCACTTTAGACGGCGTGGGCGAGGGGGAAAGAGGCGGCAGATGGTATTATTATAGCGCAATCGCCCACTCAGGGCTTGGGAACAATGTGGCGGCGCTGGAACATGCCAGAAGAGCGGCGGCTCTGGAACCGAACAATATGGACTACAGAAGATTGCTGCAGCAGTTCGAGAGCGGGGGGAGCTGGTACGAGCAGCGGCAGGCAGCCTACGGCTATCCCACCTTCGGCAACGGCAATCTGTGCATGAAGATATGCATCGCCAATATGATCTGCAATATGTGCTGTCTGGGAGGAGGGTGCTGCGGCGGGCACGGAATGTATTATTATTAATCCTTGACTTTTGCAGGAGGACTGTTTTATAATGGGAAATACAAGATATTGATATGGGTATTGTCACATGGCACAATATATAGATTACAGTTCGGTTGTACTGAGATCGCGTGAAGAGTGACTAAAGAAAAGGTCGTATCCGTAAGATGCTTGCGGTGCGGCCTTTTGCCGACATCAGGCATAAAAACAAGGAGAGGAAGAGAAGATGAGGATTCAGAAAAGAGACGGCCATATCGTTCCCTTTGAGGAGGAGAAGATCAAGGCGGCCATCCAGAAGGCAAACAATGAGGTGGAGGAAAGAGATAGGGCCGACAGAGGTCTGGTACAGGAGATTCTGGACGCGGTGCATAGAGAAGGCAAAGAGCTGCAGACCGTGGAGCATGTGCAGGACATTGTGGAACAGCACTTGGTACGCAGCAACAAGTACGCCCTTTCCAAGAAATACATTGTCTACCGTTATCAGAGGAGTCTGCTGCGCAAATCCAATACTACGGACGAGTCCATACTGAAGCTGATCCGCAATGAGAACAAGGAGCTGGCGGAGGAGAATTCCAACAAGAACACCCGGCTGGCCTCCACCCAGCGGGACTATATCGCAGGGGAGGTCTCCAGAGATGTGACCAGACGCATGCTTCTGCCGGAGCATATCTCCATGGCCCATGACAACGGAGTCCTCCATTTTCATGATGCGGACTATTTCATCCAGCCTATCTTCAACTGCTGCCTCATTGATATCAAGGACATGCTGGATAACGGCACCTCCATCAACGGCAAGATGATTGAGTCGCCCAAGAGCTTTCAGGTAGCCTGTACGGTGACGACCCAGATCATTGCCGCGGTGGCCAGCAATCAGTACGGAGGCCAGTCCGTGAATGTGAAGCATCTGGGAAAGTACCTGCGCAAAAGCAGAGACAAGTTCAGGGCCCAGCTGGACAAGGAGTTTTGCGATACGCTGGATGAGGATGCAAAGGAAAAAATCGTTGAGATGCGCCTGCAGGACGAGCTGCGCTCAGGAGTGCAGACCATCCAGTATCAGATCAACACTTTGATGACTACGAATGGACAATCGCCGTTTGTGACGCTGTTTCTGCACATTGACGACAAAGATGAGTATGTGGACGAGACCGTGCGCATCATCACGGAGATCTTGCATCAGAGGCTTCAGGGCACCAAGAACGAAAAGGGCGTCTATGTGACCCCGGCATTTCCCAAGCTGGTGTATGTGCTGGATGAGAACAACTGCTTAAAGGGCGGGAAGTATGATGATGTGACCAGACTTGCGGCGAAATGCTCTGCAAAGAGGATGTACCCCGACTATATTTCTGCAAAGAAGATGCGGGAGAACTATGAGGGGAACGTATTTTCCTGCATGGGCTGCCGTTCCTTCCTGTCCCCCTGGAAGGATGAGGCGGGGAACTATAAATGGGAGGGCCGTTTCAATCAGGGGGTGGTGAGCCTGAACCTTCCTCAGATCGGCATCATCTCTCAGGGCGATGAAAAGGTTTTTTGGCAGCGGCTGGAGGAGCGGCTGGAGCTGTGCTACGAAGCTTTGATGTGCAGGCATAAGGCGCTGCTGGGCACGCTTTCGGACGTAAGTCCCATCCACTGGCAGTACGGGGCCATTGCGAGGCTGAAAAAGGGGGAGAAGATTGACAGACTGCTCATGGGGGGATATTCCACCATGTCCCTTGGGTACATCGGCCTCTATGAGCTGACCTGGCTTATGAAGGGCTGCAGCCATACCGCCCCGGAGGGGAAGGAGTTTGCCCTGAAGGTGATGGATCATCTAAAGAATACCGCCGCCGAGTGGAGGCAGAAGACGGGGATCGGCTTCAGCCTATACGGCACCCCGGCGGAGACCCTATGCTACCGCTTCGCCAGAATCGACCGGGAGAAGTACGGCGACATCCCCAATGTGACGGACAAAGGTTACTACACCAACTCCTACCATGTGGACGTGCGGGAGCCCATAGACGCATTTACCAAGTTCACCTTTGAGAGCGAGTTCCAGAACAAGTCTCTCGGGGGAGCCATCTCCTATGTGGAGATTCCGAATCTGGTCAACAATGTGGAGGCGGTGGAGGAGCTGATCCGCTTCATATACGACAACATCCAGTACGGTGAATTCAATACCAAATCCGATTATTGCCATGTATGCGGTTTTGACGGGGAAATCACGGTAAACGAGGATAATGAGTGGGAGTGTCCCCAGTGCCACAACAAAGATCATAATAAGATGAACGTCACCAGAAGGACCTGCGGTTATCTGGGGGAGAACTTCTGGAACACGGGCAAGACCAAGGAGATCAAGTCAAGGGTGCTGCATCTATAGAAAAGGGGCTCTGGGTCTGACGGAATCAGAGAGATGGGGGAATACTTTGTGAATTATGCAAATATCAAGAGGACGGATGTAGCCAACGGCCCCGGCATCCGGGTATCGCTTTTCGTCAGCGGCTGTACCCACGGGTGCAGGGGGTGCTTCAACAAGGAGGCATGGGACTTTCATTACGGCGAGGAATATACGGCCCTTGTGGAGGAAGAGATTCTTCGGCTGCTGGCGCCGGACTATATCCGGGGACTCAGCGTGCTGGGCGGAGAGCCTATGGAGCCTCAGAACCGGGAGGCGGTGCTGGGGCTTCTGCGGAAGGTCCGACAGCGGTATCCGCAGAAGGATATCTGGTGCTACACGGGTTATGATTATGAAAAAGACATACTTTCTTGGGCGCAGCAGCAGGAGGCTGTTAGGGAGCTTTTGTCTTTGATAGACGTTCTGGTGGACGGAGAATTCGTAGAGGAAAGGAAGAACCTGCGTCTCGCCTTCCGGGGCTCCGAGAATCAGAGACTGATCGACGTAAAAGAGTCCGGACGTCAGAAGAAAACGGTGTGTCTGTCCATTTAAGCGGGCTGTGCCGGAAGGACGTCTCCAGTGGGTGATGGGAATTAGAAATAGAATCGGAAATGGAATAGGAATAGGAATTAGGAAGCGGAAACGCAAGCTGCAAATGGAAAAGAAAGTAGAAATGTAAGCTGTAAATGAAAGCTGTAAATGAAAGCGGAAATCCCTGCCGGGAAGGAGTTATGGCCGGCAGGGATTTTTTGTATCTTTTTTCCCTTTTGAATACAATCTTAATACAATGCTATTTTCTGCAAATCTATAATTTCCTACTGTACATTTATAAAAAATATGTTAAAATTAAATACATATGTGTCATTTTTTCTGTAAGAAAACGTGTTTGGGAAAAAGGATGTGATTTTGATATGGAACAGGATATTGAATATCGCCAGAATCTGGTGCAGAGATATAGGCGGGAGATAGAGCCGCTGCTGCGCTATCTGCCCTGGCTGAAACAGAATGCCGGGCGGACGGCCAGCAGCAATTATCAGAGACAAAATATCGGCAGCAATTCCATCAGCTTTCCGGTGTATGATTCCTCGCTGATGGGATTTGTCAGGGAGGCGGCCAGAACCGGGCTCATGAACCGCAATTACCCTTATGTGTATACTCGCAACCGGATCAGGAACCATGAGGACGAGAGAAAACTGATCGAGAGAGCGGAACTGAAGGACTGGGACATGCTCTGTGGCATTTTGTCCAAGTATGTGATGGGGGGCAGGACGAGGGCCACGCTCTGGAGCGAGGCGGTGCAGGAAAATATTTTCTTTCTGGTGTTGGAGAGGATGCGCAGAATCACGGCGTTTTGGGACAGATCCGGCAAAATTTAGAGAATGGGGCGGGGGATAGGGTATGGGAGAAAAATCGGTACAGAAGAGGAAGTTCATTCTGGAGACGGCCAGAAAGGTGTTCGTGGACAAGGGCTTTAAGAAGGTGACCATGAAGGACATCGTTGAGGCCTGCGAGATCAGCCGGGGCGGTCTCTACCTTTATTTTGACAATACCAGCCAGATTTTTCTGGAGGTCATGAAGCTGGAGAGCCAGGAGGCTGACGATGTGTTTTCCGACAGCATTACGGAGGACGCCACAGCGGCGGATATTCTGCTTCTTTTTCTGCAGGAGCAGAAGAAGGAGCTTCTGCGGAAAAACGACACGCTGACGCAGGCTATCTATGAGTTCTATTTCCAGAACCAGCTGGGAAAAAAGGACAATATTCTGAAAAGGCAGTTCGACTCTGCGGTGAAAATCATAGAGAAGCTCATAGAGACCGGCACGGACAACGGGGAGTTCTACTGCGAGGACTGCAAGGGCACTGCCAGAAATATCATGTTTGTGCTGGAGGGACTGAAGATTTCTGCCCAGACCATAGGCATCACGGCGGAAGCCGTTGACAGAGAGATCCTTTTCATTCTGAAATCTCTGGGGCTGGAAGGGTGAGAGGGGCATTGCAGAACTGAAATGAAGAGATAGGGCTGAAATAGGAGGAGCGAAATGGGAGAGGTTAGGCGTATTTACGTGGAGAAGAAGGAGCCCTTTGCCGTAAAGGCAAAAGAGCTGCACGAGGAGATCGGGAACTTTCTTGGCATCAGGACAGAGGGGGTGAGAGTATTCATCCGTTATGATGTGGAGAATATTTCCAAGGAGGTGTTCGGGCAGGCCTGCAGGACTGTTTTTTCCGAGCCGCCGGTGGATGATCTGTATCAGGAGTCCATAGACGTTCCTGAAGGCGCAAGAGTGTTTTCCGTGGAATTTCTGCCCGGACAGTTTGACCAGAGGGCGGATTCCGCGCTGCAGTGCGTACAGTTCCTGAAGGAGGATGAGGAACCCGTCATCCGCACCGCAGTCACATATATGATTCTGGGACAGATCACGGATGAGGAATTTTCCAGAATCAAGGCTTACTGCATCAATCCCGTGGACTCCAGAGAGACCGACGAGATCAAGCCTAAGACTCTGGTGACGGTGTTTGAAGAGCCGGGGGACGTGGCTTTGATGGAGGGCTTTGGGGATATGGGGGAGGCGCAGCTGAAGGGTCTTTATGATTCTCTTTCCCTTGCCATGACTTTCAAGGATTTTCTGCACATTCAGAATTATTTCAGGGAGGATGAAAAGAGGGATCCCTCCATTACGGAAATTCGGGTTCTGGACACCTATTGGTCCGACCATTGCCGCCATACCACCTTTTCCACGGAGCTGAAGGAGGTGGAGTTCGGGGAGGGATATTACCGAACCCCCATTGAGACGGCCTACCGCAGCTATCTGGATACCAGAGAGGAGATCTTCGCAGGCAGGGAGGATAAGTATGTCTGCCTGATGGATCTGGCCTTGATGGCTATGAGGAAGCTGAGGAAAGAGGGAAAGCTGGAGGACATGGAGGTATCCGACGAGATCAACGCCTGCTCCGTGGTGGTGCCGGTGGAGATGGAGTACGACGGGCGCAGGGAGACGGAGGAGTGGCTGGTGTTCTTCAAGAACGAGACCCACAACCATCCCACGGAGATAGAGCCCTTCGGCGGGGCGGCCACTTGTCTGGGCGGCGCCATCAGGGATCCCCTTTCCGGCAGGGGTTATGTGTATCAGGCCATGCGGGTCACCGGGGCCGCGGATCCCACCGTGCCCGTGGCGGACACCTTGAAGGGCAAGCTGCCCCAGAAGAGGCTGGTGAAGGGGGCGGCGGCAGGCTATTCCTCCTACGGCAACCAGATCGGCCTTGCCACCGGCTTCGTGAAGGAAATCTATCATCCGGGCTATGTGGCCAAGCGCATGGAGATCGGGGCGGTCATGGGGGCGGCGCCCAGAAAGAACGTGGTCAGGGAGACCTCTGATCCCGGCGACGTGATCATTCTGCTGGGAGGGCGCACGGGCAGGGACGGCTGCGGCGGCGCTACAGGTTCCTCCAAGGTGCATACGGAACAGTCCATCGAGACCTGCGGGGCGGAGGTGCAGAAGGGCAACGCCCCCACGGAGAGAAAGATCCAGAGGCTGTTTCGGCGTCAGGAGGTGAGTCTCCTGATCAAGAAGTGCAACGACTTCGGGGCAGGCGGCGTGTCCGTGGCTATCGGTGAGCTGGCGGACGGCCTGACGGTGGATCTGGACAAGGTGCCCAAGAAGTATGCCGGTCTGGACGGCACGGAGCTTGCCATCTCCGAGTCTCAGGAGCGCATGGCGGTGGTAGTGTCCCCGGAGGATGTGGAGAGGTTTTTGGGCTACGCCGCAGAAGAAAATCTGGAGGCTGTGGCTGTGGCCGTGGTGACGGAGGAGCCCAGACTGGTTCTGAAATGGCGGGGCAAGAAGATCGTTGACTTAAAGAGGGCTTTTCTGGACACCAACGGAGCCCATCAGGAGACGTCTGTTAAGCTGGACATTCCTGACGAGAAGGAGAATTATTTCGCCAGACTGGCAGTGCCTGCCGTGGAGGAGGCGCTGGAGAAGGGGGATGTGAAGGGTGCATGGCTGACGCTCTTAAACGACCTGAACGTGTGTTCCCAGAAGGGGCTGGTTGAGATGTTCGATGCCTCTATCGGGGCTGGCAGCGTGCTGATGCCTTACGGCGGAAAGCATCAGCTGACGGAGACTCAGGTCATGGCGGCCAAGCTTCCCGTGCTGGAGGGAAGCACCGATGTGATCACCATGATGAGCCATGGCTTCGATCCCGGTCTGTCTTCATGGAGTCCCTATCACGGCGCGGTCTATGCGGTGGTGGAGTCCATGGCCAAGATTGTGGCGGCAGGGGGAGATTTCTCCAAGATCCGCTTTACCTTTCAGGAATATTTCCGCAGGATGACCGAGGAGCCTTCACGCTGGAGTCAGCCTTTTGCAGCGCTTCTGGGGGCCTACGACGCCCAGATGGGCTTCGGGCTTCCCTCCATTGGAGGAAAGGATAGTATGTCGGGCACCTTCAACGACATCGATGTTCCTCCCACGCTGGTATCCTTTGCGGTGGACATAGCGAAGCAGAAGGACATAGTGACGCCGGAGCTGAAGAAGCCGGGCAGCAGGCTGGTCCGCTTCAAGATGGAAAAGGACGATTACGATATACCCGTATACGATCAGGTGGCGGCTCTGTACGGCTTTATTACAGAGCTGATGCGCAAGGGGCTGGTGCTTTCCGCATATGCGGCGGATGCCAGAGGAGTGGCTGCGGCCATCTCCAAAATGGCCTTCGGCAATATGCTGGGAGTGAAGACAGATGCAGACTTGGCGGCAGAGAGCTTGTTTGAAAACGCTCTGGGAGACATTGTGGCCGAGGTGCAGGAGACGGCTCTGGGGCTTATAGAAGAGTCTGGCTTTGATTATGCCGTGATCGGCACGGTTACGCAGGAACCTGTATTTTCGGTGGGGGATGTGCGGCTGCAGCTGGGGGAGGCTTTGGATGCATGGACTTCCCGGTTGGAAAAGGTATATCCCACCAAGGCGGTAAAGGACGTTACGCCTTTGGCGGCGGACTGTCACAAGGCGGAAAGGATCTATGTCTGCAGGAACAAGGTGGCGAAGCCTGCGGTGTTCATTCCGGTATTCCCCGGAACCAACTGCGAGTATGACAGCAGGAAAGCCTTCGAGGAAGCGGGGGCGGAAGTAGTGACCAAAGTATTCCGCAACCTGACCCCGGCAGATATCAGGGAATCCGTGGAGGAGTTTGAGAAGGCCATATCTCAGGCGCAGATCATCATGTTCCCCGGAGGTTTCTCCGCAGGAGACGAGCCGGACGGCAGCGCCAAGTTCTTTGCCACTGCCTTCCGCAACGCCAAGCTGCAGGAGGCCGTCATGGATCTGCTGAACAAGCGGGACGGTCTGGCGCTGGGGATCTGCAATGGTTTTCAGGCGCTGGTGAAGCTGGGGCTGGTGCCCCACGGCGAGATCGTGGGACAGAAGGAGGATTCCCCCACGCTGACCTTCAATACCATAAATAGACATATCTCCAAGATGGTGTATACCAAGGTTGTCTCCAACAAGTCGCCTTGGCTGCAGGAGGCTGTGCTGGGAGGGGTCTACTGTGTTCCCGCCTCCCATGGGGAGGGTCGTTTCGTTGCGTCCGGGGAATGGCTGGACAAGCTGCTGGAGAACGGTCAGGTGGCCACCCGGTATTCCGATCAGGAGGGCAATGTGTCCATGGACGAAGAGTACAATGTAAACGGCTCCTATATGGCCATCGAGGGAATTACATCCCCTGACGGACGGTGCTTCGGCAAGATGGCCCATGCGGAGAGACGGGGCAGGGGCGTAGCGCTGAATATCTACGGCAATCAGGACATGGGCTTGTTCCGGTCCGGCGTGGGATATTTTAAGTAAGCTGCAGAGGGTTCAAAGACCACTTTGCAGGAAACGGAAAAGAGGATGAAATGCCGTTCAAGCTGGTGAGAACTGACATCACGACAATGAAGGTGGACGCTGTCGTCCATAGCGTTTCTTTGGAGTCACAGGGCACGGACAGCGCCGCCTATGAGAGGGCTGGGGCAGGCCGTTTTCCGGCCCGGAAAAGGAAAATCGGAAGGATAGAGGAGGGAGAGGCGGAGATTACATCCGCCTTTTCTCTTAGTGTAAAATATATCATACACACGGCAGGCCCTGTGTGGCAGGGCGGAGGATGCGGGGAGACGGCCAAGGTCAGGCGCTGCTATGAGAACAGCCTGAGGCTTGCCAGAAAACATGGCTGTAAAAGCATTGCCCTTCCCCTGATCTGCGGGGGAGCAGCGGGTTATCCCCAACAAGAGGTCTTGGAGATAGCCCTGTCGGCCATCAGCGACTTCCTTGACCGGACGGAGATGATGGTTTATCTCGTTTTCTTGGAGTCTTTTGCGCTTCCCGGAAGCTTGTTCCGGGAGGTGGAAGCTTATATCCGCCGGCATTATGGGGCAAAGAGACCGCCGGAGGAAGCTGCCGTTTTCCAGAGGGGCGTTTCTGGGCCGGCTCTTGGAGGGCGTCGTAAGCTGTCCGGGCCATCCGGGGACAAAGACTTCTCCGGCAGCCCTGTGGTTTACGGCATGAGAATGGCGCGGGAAGCAGTGCCGGAGGAATTGGAATCCCAGACCCTGCTTCAGAGCAGGGGTCAGGAGAAGGAGGCCCGGCGCAGTCTGGAGGATGCAGTGGCGCAGATTGGGGAGACCTTCCAGCAGCGCCTGCTGCGGCTTATCGACGAGCGAAGCATGACGGACGTGGAAGTGTATAAGAGGGCGAATCTGGATAGAAAGCTGTTTTCCAAGATCCGCTGCAATGTCCGCTACCGCCCGAAAAAGATGACAGCTATCGCGTTGGCAGTGGCTCTTCGGCTGAATCTGGACGAGACGAAGGATCTGCTGTCCAGAGCGGAGCTGGCGCTGTCGCCCAGCAGCAAGTTCGACCTGATCATAGAATATTTCATAGATAGGGAAATTTACGATATATATACCATCAACCTTGCCTTGTTTCAGCATGAGGAGCCTCTGCTGGGGGAATCCTGACCGGATGGTTCGCCGCTGTACAGATATGTCGCCTGCCAAGTGACCTTTTCCGGCTCTTTTCGATGTACAATGATCCCGTCAAACAATAGAAGCCACGCTTCGCGAGTCTTCTATTGTCATGAAGAAAAACGCAGGGCGGAGGAAGCCCTGATATGCCCGTCCGAAACGGGAGAAAGGGAGCGGATATGAGAAAAGGGCTTACGGAGGTTGTGTTCATTCTGGATAGGAGCGGTTCCATGGCAGGGCTGGAGGAGGATACCATCGGCGGGTACAATTCCATGCTGGACAGACAGAAGAAGGAGGAAGGGGAGATCCTGATATCCACGGTACTCTTTGATGATGTTTCAGAGGTGCTGCACGATAGGCTGGCGCTGGACAGTGTAAGACATATTACACAGAAAGAGTATTTCGTCAGAGGCTGTACCGCGCTTCTGGACGCGGTGGGAGGGGCTATCCGCCATATCGGGAACGTACACAAGTATGCCAGAGAGGAGGACAGGCCGGAAAAGACGCTGTTTGTCATTACCACCGACGGTATGGAGAATTCCAGCAGGAGCTACAGCTACGGCAAGGTCAAAAAGATGGTGGAGCGCCAGAAGGAGAAGTACGGCTGGGAATTCTTGTTTCTGGGAGCCAATATAGACGCCATAGAGGTGGCGGGAAGGTTCGGCATCCATGGGGACCATGCGGTAAACTATGAATGCGACAGCGCGGGAACCTGGCTGAACTATGATGTGCTGAGCAGGGCGGTGAGCCGGGTTCGGGCCTGCTCCGCCGCGCCTGAGGCCCTTGCCGCAGACTGGAAGGCGGATATAGAGGCGGATTATAAAAGACGGCACAAGGGTTAGGGGCATGGCCGGATGAGAGGGAAAAAGATTGAACAGCCCGGCTGTTTATGATAAGATAGGGCATGAACGGCGAGAAAGCCCCAAAAATTCATGGGGACGGCGGAGGAAGACGATATGTTGAAAATCTTTTATCCTGACAATGAGGCGGAGAGCGCCTATAGCATCGACTACGAGGGGCTATATAAAAAGGGATATCGGGGAATCATATATGATGTAGACAATACGCTGGTGCCCCACGGTGCTGTGGCGGACCAGAGGGCAATAGAGCTTTTTTCCAAGCTGCGGGGGCTGGGATTTGCCACGGCGCTTTTGTCCAACAACAAGGAGCCCAGAGTGAAGAGCTTCGGCAGTCAGGTGGGCTCCCGGTATATCTTCAAAGCAGGGAAGCCGGGAAGGGCGGGTTATGCGAAGGCCATGGAGCTTATGGGGACTTGCCCGGAGAACACGCTTTTTGTAGGGGATCAGCTGTTTACGGATGTGTGGGGGGCCAAGAGGGCCGGAATCGTCACCTATCTGGTAAGGCCCATTCATCCCAAGGAAGAGATACAGATCGTCCTGAAGCGGCAGCTGGAGCGGGTGGTGCTGTTTTTTTATCATAAGAAGCAGCAAAGGCTCAGGAATGAAAAATCCCGAGGATGAAAAGGGCGATGATTGAAGAAAGATGAAGAAAAAGGTATGGAGAGAGGAGCCTGAAGGGAAATGGGAGCAGAAATCAATGGCTATACCCGCGTCTGCGGACTGATGGGCAATCCGGTGGAGCATACCATGTCACCGGCGATACACAATACGCTGGCCGGAGAGCATGGGATGAACTTGGTGTACGTGCCCTTCCATGTGCCTAAAGGACAGGTGGAGGAGGCGGTGCGGGGAGCCTTCGCCCTGAATCTGCTGGGGGTGAACGTGACGGTTCCCTACAAGAGCGAGGTGATGCCCTTTCTGGAGGAGACGGATCCTCTGGCGGAACAGATCGGGGCGGTGAACACGCTGGTTCGTCAAGAGAAGGGCTTCAAGGGATACAATACGGACATGCCGGGACTGTACCGGGCCATGTGCGAGGACGGGGTGAGCTTAAAGGGTGAGCGGGTGCTGATTCTGGGGGCCGGAGGAGCTGCCAGAGCGGTGGCCATGCTGGCGGCACAAAAAGAGGCTGCCGAGATCATCCTATTAAACCGCACGCTGGAGAAGGCGGAAGGGCTGGCGGAGGATGTGAACGCCGTCTGGGGAAGGAGCAACGCCCGGGCCATGGCGCTGGAGGAATTTTCCAAGCTGTCTAAAGAGGAGCGTTTTCTGGCCGTGCAGACCACCAACGTGGGCATGTTTCCCAGAACGGAGGAGACGCTGATAGAGGATGAGGCTTTTTATAAGAGGATACACACGGGATACGATCTGATCTTCAACCCTGCCCGGACAAGGTTTATGGCATTGGTGGAGAAAGCAGGGGGCAGAGCCTACAACGGCCTGCGGATGCTGCTCTATCAGGGAATCATCGCTTATGAGCTGTGGACGGGACGGCAGGTGGACGGGGAGCTGGCCCGGAAGGCATACGGGGAGATGAAAAAGGCCATGTCCGTTTCATAGGCCGCCTGAGGGGGCTAAGGAGAAGTGGGAGGCCTGCCAAGCCCCAAGACTTTTGGCAGGCGGGGGCATTTAACATAAGAGAGGAATAACCATGGACGGAAAAAAGGACAATATCATTTTGATCGGCTTCATGGGAAGCGGAAAGACGTCCGTGGGGCTGCGGCTGTCCTATAGGCTTCACCTGCCGGTGGAGGACACGGACAAGCTGATAGAGCGCCGGGAGGGCCGGTCTGTCAGCGACATATTTGCGGCGGAGGGGGAAGCCTATTTCCGGGATCTGGAGACGGAGCTGCTTAAGGAGCTGTCGGAGCGGGAGTATTCCCGGATCTACTCTCTTGGGGGCGGAACTCCCCTGCGGCCCCGCAATAGGGAGATTGCGCGGGGGCTGGGGACAGTGGTGTACCTGCGGGTGCAGCCGGAGACCGTGTATGCCCGGCTTAAAGGGGATACCGTCAGGCCGCTGCTGCAGTGCGAGAATCCCCTTCAGCGGATCAGGGAACTGCTGGCGGGCAGGCAGGAGGCCTATGAAGCGGCGGCCCATGTCATCTTGGACGTGGATGGGCTGTCCTTTGACGAAATCATGGACAGAATCGAGGATTGTGCAGTGAGGGGACTGAAGGAGGAAGGAAAATGAAGCTTTTGGTCATAAACGGCCCCAATATCAATTTTTTGGGCATCAGGGAAAAAAGCGTCTACGGAAATCAGGATTATGATTATTTGCTGGACATGATCGAAGGGAAGGCTCAGGAAACGGGGTGCCAGATCACGGTTTTTCAGAGCAACCATGAGGGGGCCATCATAGATCGGATTCAGGAGGCATATTTCGACGGGACGGAGGGTATCGTGATCAATCCGGGGGCCTTCACCCATTACAGCTATGCCATCCGGGACGCGCTGGCCAGCATTGAAGTGCCGAAGGCGGAGATCCATATCTCGGATATCACCAAGCGGGAGGAGTTCAGGAAGCTGTCTGTGACGGCTCCCGTCTGCGATTGTCAGATCTATGGGCAGGGACTGGCGGGCTACCTGCAGGCCATCGATTTCATTCTGGAGAGAAATGTGTCCCAAAAAAATGAAAAAAACAGTTGAAATTATCACGTTTTTATATTAAACTATATGGGAATTATATTGTGAGCAAAATTAGGAGGAATATAATATGATTTCTGCAGGTGATTTCAGAAATGGTATTACTATTGAGTACGAAAACAGTGTGTACCAGATTATTGAATTCCAGCACGTAAAGCCGGGAAAGGGAGCGGCCTTTGTCAGGACGAAGCTCAAGAATGTCAAGAGCAGCGGCGTGGTCGAGAAATCCTTCCGCCCTACCGAGAAGTTCCCTCAGGCCCGTATCGATAGAAAAGATATGCAATATCTGTATTCTGACGGAGATCTGTACTACTTTATGGACACGGAGAGCTATGAGCAGATCGCTCTTGGAGCGGATGCCATCGGTGATACCCTGAAGTTCGTGAAGGAAAACGAGATGTGCAAGATCTGCTCTCACAACGGCAGCGTGTTCTCTGTGGAGCCGCCTCTGTTCGTGGAGTTAGAGATCACCGAGACGGAGCCCGGCTTCAAGGGAGATACGGCTACGGGCGCATCCAAGCCTGCTATTGTGGAGACGGGCGCGCAGATTTATGTGCCTCTGTTCGTAGATCAGGGTGACAAGGTCAAGATCGACACCAGAACGGGCGAGTATCTGTCAAGAGCATAGGACTTAGCAGCTGTTTTCTTCCATATCTTTTTCGCACAAGGCTTGTAAGGCAAGGATATTCCCAAGGGGTGTCGTTGCCTTTTTGTCTGCGGCGGGTCCCTTAACCGTTGACCATGCAAAGAGTTGTGCCGGGGCAGGGCTTTCGGGGGAACGGAGCAGGCGGCATTGGGACGTTTCCGTGAGGGCATCTGCATAGCCGGCAGATTGGGAGAAGATATGGGAATCAATGAATTTGCCAGAAAGGTGTGCGGCGCGGTGGAGAAGAAGCTGGGCGCCGGCCATACCGTGGAGCTGAGGGAGATACGAAAGAACAACGGAGTGCTTCTGCACGGGATGATGATCCTGTCCAAGAGCCGGAACGTGGCCCCCACAATTTATCTGGACAGCTTTTGGGATGCCTATGAGACGGGCACGTCCTTTTCGGCCGTGGTGGGGAGGCTCCTTGCCATCTACTGGGAGGGTACTCCGGGGAACAGCATCGACATCGAGTTTTTCCGTTCCTATGAGGCCGTGAAGGATAGGATTTGCTATAGGCTCGTGGGCAGGAAGGGGAACGAGGCCCTGCTTGAGGAGGTGCCCCATATAGAGTTTCTGGATCTGGCCATATGTTTTTACTACGCCTATTGCGGGAAGGAGCTGGGGGAGGGCATCATCCTCATACACAATTCTCATATGAAGATGTGGGATACCTCCACGTCGGGACTGCTGGGCTTGGCCCAGACTAACACTCCGAGGCTCTTTCCCTGGGAGTGCAGCTCCATGGAGGATATTCTAAACGAGCTGACCGGACGGGAATTTGGGGGCGAGTTCCCCTCCGCTCAGGAGGGCATGGGCTGTCAGATTCCCATGAAGGTGTTGAGCAACACCAAGAAGCTGCACGGGGCGGCATGTATCTTGTATCCTGATGTGCTGGAGGGGATCGCTGCCGCGGAGCGGAGCAGTCTGTATGTGATTCCCAGCTCCATCCATGAGGTGATTCTTCTGACGGACAGGGGAAACAGCTCCCCGGATGCTCTGAGGAACATGATCGTGGAGGTGAACGGCACGCAGGTGGCGCCTGAAGAGATCCTTTCCGATAATCTGTACTACTATGATTTCAACGAAAAAAAGGTTGAAATTGTCACAAAATAAAATTTCTAATAAATTCCATAAAGTTTCAGTAGACATATCCGAATTTTTGTGATATTATAAAAAACAAGGTGATGTAACAATTTCGTAACAATTGCATCCGTAGTCTAATGGATAGAACGAAGGCCTCCGACGCCTTTAATGCAGGTTCGATTCCTGTCGGATGCACTGTACATCACCTTGTTTTTTTATATGGGGCTCTGGAGAGCGCCGCCGTACATGTGACCTGCAGCATGGGGACGGCCGTTTTTCATATAAGGCTCCGGAAGGCGGCGCGGTATGCAGAAGAGGCCGCGGACAGGGTCTGCAGAGTGTGGGCAGGATGTGGCAGGATTTTGAAAGGAAGGATTAGGTATGCAGAAAAACAGAATGACAGATGTACGTGACTATATAATAAGACATTCCAAGTTCGTGTTTCCGGTTCTCGTGATTGCGGCTGTTGCCATCACGGTGTCCATCGCCTTGAATGCAAGCAATGCAAAGGCAGAGCTTGCCGATCCGGAAGCATCCGTCGCAAGCGTTTCGGAACCATCGGATCCGGAAAAGGAAAAGGCCATGGCTCCCCTTGCCACAAATGAGGAGGTGCCCTTGGTGGTGAATGAGGACGAGAAGGTTCAGGCTCTTGTCATGGCCTATTACAATGCCAAGGTTTTAGGGGAAAGCGAAACCCTCCGGGGGCTCTACGATGAGATATCGGAGAGGGATATGCTGGATTATATGGAGACGGCCAAGTATCTGGAATACATTCCGGCAATTGAGGTATATACCAAGCCGGGGCTTGGCGAGGGAGACACCATAGTGTATGTGTACTATAGACTTTGCTTTGTGAACCATGAGAATGAGGAGGTTCCCGGATGGCAGACGTTCTATGTATGCACCGATGAAAGCGGCGAGCTGTATTTCAAGAGCGGAGAGAACATCACGGAGGAGGAGGCCGAATATATCACAAGGGTATCGGGTCAGGATGATGTGATCGAAGTCAATAACCGTGTGGCGGTAGAGTACAATGAGCTGATGGAGGCTCATCCCGAGATGCAGAACTATATGGCGGAGATGAAGTCCCAGATCAAGATGGCAGTGGGCGTGGCTCTGGCGGAGATGAATGCGGACGCCCCGCAGCAGCCGGAAGAAGGAGAAGGAGAGCCATCGGGGGAGGAGCCTGCGGCGGGAAGCGAGCCGGCAGGGGATTCCCAGCCTCCCGTGGAAAGCGGTCCCTGGTATGCCACGGCGACCACCACGGTGAACGTCAGGGCTTCGGACAGCGAGCTGGCGGAAAAGCTGGGCAAGGTGACGGGAGGCACCAGACTGCAGGTGCAGGAGGTGCGCCTCAACGGATGGAGCAAGGTGGTGTTCGAGGATAAGGAGGGCTATATCAAGTCCGAATTCCTGAACATGGAAGAGTCTGTGGCAGGTCTGCAGGCCATAGGCACGGTGACGGCCACTACCAACATCAATGTCCGCACTTCCGCAAGTCAGGAGTCCGCCAGTCTGGGGATTCTGGCAGGCGGCTCTTCCGTGGAGCTTTTTGCCAACGAGGGAGAATGGTGCAAGGTCAGCTATGAGGGCCGGGTAGGGTATGTGAAGAGCGAGTTCGTCACTCAGTAGGACATGCCGGATCGTCGGTTTTGTCAGGTATAAAAACATAGGATATGGGAAAGCCTTTTACGGGAGCGCAAGCGCCGTAAAAGGCTTTTTTGCAGTTTGCGGAGGATCTGGGGCAAACGGGAATAGGAGGCATACATGACGACGGAAGAGGCTATGGTCTATAGGGAGATTCAGCGGAATGCAGAGACGGCAATGAAGGTCATTGACACCATTGCGCCGAAGGTGTGGGATGATGATCTGGCTCTGCAGATCGCGAAACAGTCCCTGAAATATTCGGAGCTGTACAATGAGGCGTCCAGACGGCTGATAGAGGCGAAGGCGGCAAGCTATCAGGGAAACATGCTTTCGGACGCCCTGCTGAAGACGGGGATACATTATAATACCATGCTGAACACCAGCACGGCACATCTGGCGGAGATGATGATCAAGGGGGGCAACAACGGCATTCTGGAGATGGAGAAGGTTCTGAAGCATAACGGGAAGGCGGGAGAGCGGCCTGCGGCTCTGGCGAAGCAGCTGATTGAGTTGGAGGAGAGAAACATAGCCAGACTGAAGGATTATCTGTGAATTGCAGGGCAAAAGGAGGTATGTCCATTGTGCAGATTGTCTAAAAATGACAAAAAAACTTTTTCAGTTTAGTGCATTAAAGCGTTTGAGAAATTGGAAAACATAGGTTATAATGTTCTATGGACGAGAATTTTTATAGGACTCGGAGCATATTAGAGAAGGAGGGCATGTAAATGTCATATGTTGATGAGGTATTTGATCTGGTAGTTGCCAAGAATCCTGCGCAGCCGGAGTTCCATCAGGCGGTGAAGGAGGTTTTGGAGTCCCTTCGTGTGGTCATAGAGGCAAATGAGGAGAAGTACCGCAGGGATGCTTTGCTGGAGAGGCTTGTGACTCCTGAAAGGCAGTTATTGTTCCGGGTCCCCTGGGTGGATGACAAGGGGCAGGTGCAGGTGAACAACGGCTTCCGGGTACAGTTCAATTCTGCCATAGGACCCTATAAGGGCGGCTTGAGGCTGCATCCCAGCGTGAATCTGGGCATCATCAAGTTCCTTGGCTTCGAGCAGATATTCAAAAATTCCCTTACCGGCCTCCCTATCGGCGGCGGCAAGGGCGGATCGGACTTCGATCCAAAGGGCAAGTCCGACAGAGAGGTCATGGCGTTCTGCCAGAGCTTTATTACGGAGCTGTATAAATACATCGGGGCGGATACCGACGTGCCTGCGGGGGATATCGGAACGGGTGCGAGAGAGATCGGGTATATGTACGGCCAGTACAAGAGGCTGACCGGTCTGTACGAGGGTGTGCTGACGGGGAAGGGGCTTTCCTACGGCGGCTCTCTGGCCAGAACCGAAGCGACGGGCTACGGCCTGCTGTATCTCACCGAGGAAATGCTCAAATGCAACGGAAAGGACATCAGCGGAAAGACTATTGCGGTATCCGGAGCGGGCAATGTGGCCATCTATGCCATACAGAAGGCATGGCAGCTGGGGGGCAAGCCCGTGACATGTTCCGATTCCACCGGCTGGATCTACGATTCCGAGGGAATCGACGTGGCGCTTTTGAGGGATGTAAAGGAAGTGAAAAGGGCTAGGCTTACCGAATATGCGGCGGCAAGGCCCAGCGCTCAGTACCATGAGTGCGGTGAGGGAGGCAATGTATGGACGGTGAAATGCGACATCGCCCTTCCTTGTGCCACCCAGAACGAGCTGAATCTGGAGGACGCAAAGACTCTGGTGGCCAACGGCTGCTTCGCCGTGGCGGAGGGCGCGAACATGCCTACCACCATGGAGGCTACGGAGTACCTGCAGCGCAGCGGCGTGCTGTTCTGCCCCGGAAAGGCTTCCAATGCAGGAGGGGTGGCTACATCGGCTCTGGAGATGAGCCAGAACAGCGAGCGCCTGAGCTGGAGCTTCGAGGAAGTGGACTCCAAGCTAAAGGGCATCATGGTGAATATCTTCCATAATCTGGACGATGCCGCAAAGAAGTACGGGATGGAAGGCAATTACGTGGCAGGCGCCAACATTGCAGGCTTTCTGAAGGTGGCGGAGGCTATGACGGCGCAGGGAGTCGTATAATCACGAAAATCCAAAACCTCAAAGAAAAATATAGGGGCCGGCTCTTTGGCCCAAGGATCTAAAAGGGGAGGGGCGCCATCGACTAAGTCGATGGCGCCCCTCCCCTTTATGTTATCGGCATTTATCAGGTTCAGTGTTCGCCCTTGGCAATCTGCAGGATTCTCTCCATATCGGAGATCAGGCCCTTGGAGTAGGCCTCCGCTTCGCGGTAGATCTGCTCCGCCTCGGAGCTCTTGCCGCTGTTGATAGCCCGGATGACGGATTCGCCGTATTTGTGGAACTTCTGGTGCTTAGGCCCCAGCCCCTCCCAGAGATGCTGTATGTCCGGAATGTCAGGGGTCATGGCGTAATAGAAATGTCCGAAGCCGCATTTGGAGGAATCCAGCTGCAGGGGCGTGACCGTATTGGTGTAGACCATTTTCTTGAGGTTGCTCAGCCATGTATGGTGGGATGATATGGCAGTGGACATGTACTGGGCAAACTCCCGGTTCTCCAGATGGAAGAAGGCGTCCTTGGTCATGTCGCCCATCTGCTTCACAGTGTCGTCCAATGTCTTTTCGATATCCACCACAGGCTTGGTGGCCTCTTTCAAGTCCTCGCCAACCTTGTTCATGAAGTCGGCGCTTTCCTGAAGCTGGTTCTGCATCTCTGCCATGGAGCTGCTGATCTCCTCGCTGACGGCGGCCATGGAACTGACGGAATCGTTGATGTTGGAGACGCAATTCTGGCTTTCCGCATTCAGCTCCCATACGTTCTTGATCTTCTCCGTCATGGAGAGCAGGGAGCTGATGGTGTTCGTGGAGCTCTGGACGCTCTTGTGGGAAGCCTTCTTCATATTGTCCACAAAGTTGCTCATGTTCTTGGTCATCTGCTGGGTCTCCTCCGAGAGCTCCCGGATTTCACTGGCCACCACGGAGAATCCCTTTCCTACCTCGCCCACCCTTGCGGCTTCCACGGAGGCGTTCAGCGCCAGCAGGTTCGTCTGGAGGGAGATGGAGTCGATTCCGGAGATGACATCGGCCATGTGATTGATGATGTCCACCAGAGTATCCATATCCTGCTGCATTTCCCGGGAAATGGCGATGGTCTGTTCGGAGAGCTCCTTGATGGAGGTCAGCTCGTCCTGCCCTGCCGCTATTTTGCGGTAGACCTCATCGGTTTCACCGGAAACCCTGACAATGGTATCGGTGAGCTGTTCCTGAGGATTGTTGCCGCTTCCCATGGTGGTTCCGAATATGGTCTCGGTGGCGTTGGTGACCTTGTTGGAAATGTCCACGATCTTTTCTGTCTGGTGCTGCATCGTCAGGTCCAGGGAACTAATCTGCATCACAGCCTTTATATTTTTCTCGAAAACCTCTGCAAATTGTTTCCTGCCGCTCAGTAGTCTTTTGTAGATTCCATCCAGTTCCGGATCCGTAGAGCAGTCGAAGTCTCTCAATTCAGAGACAGCTTTCATTAGCACGTTTTTTTTCTTATTAAAAGCCATTTACATACCCTCTTATCTTTCTTTAGAATTGACTTTATACTATTATCATACGGAATTTTTTTGTTTTTGCAAGAGTTTTGTGGGAAAACGTAAAAATACTTTTTGGAAAGGGAAATAGTGTATGGATAAAATGCGCCGAATGTGATATAGTTCTACGTAGATGTTTGCTGAGAACGGAAGGTGGAATGCATGGGGGCCGGAAAGTATTATGCGGTGAGGAAGGGAAGGACAAGGGGATTGTTCGCAACATGGGAGGAGTGCAGGGCTTCTGTGGAGGGATATTCCGATGCGGAATACAAAAGCTTCCGGGAGCGGCGGGAAGCGGAAGGGTATCTGGAGGATATTCCCAGTGACGCCAATTCGGGGGATGCCTCCGCAGGAGCCGGCGCTTCCGAGGGAACGGCACAAGCCGGAGACGCAGAATCCGATTTCCGGGCTTATAGGGCCCCGCAGTCGGAGAGACCGGCAGAAGCCAGAGACGTAGAATCCGATCTCCGGGCCTATAGGGCCATGCCGGAGGAGTGTCCGGGGCCGGATACGCTTCTGGCCTATGTGGACGGGAGCTATGATGACTCCCTGAAAAAATATGCCTTTGGATGTGTGTTCATTCTGCCGGACGGCCGTATCTGCACGGAATTCGGAAACGGGGAGAAGGAGCAGGCGCTGAAGCATAGGAATGTGTCAGGGGAGATGCTGGGAGCCATGTATGCGGTGAAGACGGCTATGGCCAGCGGCTTTCGGCAGGTGGAGCTTCGCTATGACTATGAAGGTATCGAAAAGTGGGTGACGGGAAAGTGGCGGTCAAAGACAGAGCTGACCGAAAAATATGCGAAAGCCATGAGGGAATGGGGAACCAAGATAGACATCCGTTTTACCAAGGTGGCCGCCCATTCCAACGTGTACTATAATGAGCTGGCTGACAAGCTGGCGAAGAAGGGGCTGCGGGAAGGGCAGGGGACGCCCAAGATCAAGGGGCTGGGGGACGGAAGCGAAATATCATAAAAAGCTTCTGCCAAGGCGGCAGGGGATATAGAAAAATGGAACGGAACAATTGGACAGAGGAGAGATATGGAAGATAGACGGGGCAGGGACAATAATAAGGAAAAAATGAGGCTGAATAAATACCTTGCCCACTGCGGGGTCTGCTCGAGAAGGGATGCGGACAGACTGATAGAGCAGGGAAGGGTGACGGTGAACGGAGCCCCCGGCGAGCCCGGTATGCAGGTGGGCGTAGAGGATGAGGTCATGGTGTCGGGCAGGCATGTGCAGGCTCCTCAGGAGAAGGTGGTGCTGGCGTTCTATAAGCCCTTGGGCGTGGTCTGTACGGAGAGGGATGTCCATGCGGAAACTACGGTGGCCGATGTGGTGAAATATCCGGTGAGGGTCACCTATGCGGGACGGCTGGACAAGGACTCCGAGGGGCTGCTGCTTTTGAGCAATGACGGAGATCTGATTCAGGCCATGATGAAGGGATCCGGCGGCCATGAAAAGGAATATCTGGTGAAGGTGGACAGGGAAGTGACCCCCGAATTCATTCAGAAGATGTTGGGGGGAGTCTATCTGGAGGATTTGGATATCACTACCAGAGAGTGCAGGCTGGAAAGGGTGAGCATGTTTATTTTCAGGATGGTTCTGACTCAAGGAGTCAATCGCCAGATCAAGAGAATGTGCCGGGCCTGCGGGTATAGGGTGCGGGCCCTGAAGCGGGTCAGAGTCATGCACGTGGAGCTGGGGGATCTGCGGCCCGGAGAATACCGCAGGCTGGGCAGGCAGGATGTGGAAAGGCTCTATAGGGACTGTGGGCTGAAACGGTCATAGAAACGGCTCCGGAGACATAGATGGAAGAAGGGCAGGACGTTCAAGATATGCAGACTGAAAAAATAGAGAGGATCAAGAATCTGGTGGAGCTGCTGAACAGGGCCTCCAGAGCTTATTACGCGCAGGACCGGGAGATTATGGACAACCGGGAATACGACGAGCTATATGACGAGCTGTGCGCTTTGGAAAAAGAGACGGGAGTGGTGCTGGCCAACAGCCCTACGGTGAACGTGGGCTATGAGGCGGTGGAAGAACTGCCCAAGGAGCGTCACGAGACCCCCATGCTGTCTCTGGACAAGACCAAGAGCCGGGAGGAGCTGAAGGGCTGGCTTGAGGGCCATGAGGGGGTCTTAAGCTGGAAGCTGGACGGCCTGACCATCGTGCTGACTTACCGCGGCGGCAGGCTGGAGAAGGCGGTGACCAGAGGGAACGGGGAGATCGGTGAGGTAATCACCAATAATGCCCAGACTTTCGAGAACCTGCCTCTTGCCATATCCTTTCAGGGGGAGCTGGTGCTGCGGGGGGAGGCCGTGATCCGCTATTCCGATTTTGAGAGAATCAATGGGGAGATCGAGGACGAGGCGGCGAAATACAAGAATCCCCGGAATCTCTGCAGCGGTTCCGTGCGTCAGCTGAACAATGAGATCACGGCCAGAAGGAGCGTCAGGTTCTATGGGTTTGGGCTGGTGAGCGCCGAGGGGAGCGATGGGGAGAATATCGCGGATTTCGGGAATTCCAGAATGGCACAGTTTGACTTCCTGCAGGCTCAGGGCTTCGAGACGGTGGAGCATTACCTTGTGGGGGAGGAAAACATATTGGAGAGGGTGGCGGCCTTCGAGGAAAAGGTGGGGACTTACGACATCCCCTCCGACGGGCTGGTACTGATCTATGAGGATATAGCCTACGGCCGGTCTTTGGGCAGAACGGCCAAGTTTCCCCGGGATTCCATCGCCTTCAAGTGGGCGGACCAGCTGCGGGAGACCACGCTCAAGGAGATCGAGTGGAGCGCCAGCCGGACGGGGCTGATCAACCCTGTGGCCATCTTTGAGCCTGTGGAGCTGGAGGGAACCACGGTGAGCAGAGCCTCGGTACACAATATCAGCATACTGCGGGGGCTGCAGCTGGGCATAGGCGATAGGATCACGGTGTACAAGGCAAATATGATCATTCCCCAGATCGCCAAGAACCTTACCTGCAGCGATACGGTGGAGGTTCCAAAGTTTTGTCCCGTGTGCGGCGGCAGCACCCAGATCCGTCAGGTGAACGAGGTGCAGTCCCTCTATTGTACCAACGAGAAATGCGCGGCCAAGCAGATCAAGGCCTTTGCCTTGTTCGTCAGCAGGGACGCCATGAATATAGACGGGCTTTCTGAAGCTACGCTGGAGAAATTCGTGGATAGGGGCTTTATCCATGAGTTTGCCGATCTGTTCCATTTGGATAAGCATAAGGAAGAGATTCTGGAGATGGAGGGCTTCGGTGAAAAGTCCTACAAAAATCTAATAGACAGCATAGACAAGGCCAGAAACACTACGCTTCCCCGAATGGTCTATGGATTGGGCATAGAGAACATCGGGGCAGCCAACGCTAAGATGCTCTGCAGGTACTTCGGGTACGACTTTAAGAAGCTGCAGGAGGCGGACGCAGAGAGCCTTGGCGCCATCGAGGGAGTGGGGGAGGTCATCGCCTCGGCCTTTGTGCAGTATATGCAGGACGAGGACAATCAGCGGAAGATAGAGAATCTGATGAGGGAGCTGCAGATAGAGGTTCCGGCGGTGAAAGAGGGGAGCCAGATTTTGTCGGGCCTAAGCTTCGTGGTCACGGGAAGTCTGGAGCGTTTTGCCAGCCGCAGCGACCTGAAGGAGCTTATTGAGGAGAAGGGAGGAAAGGTGACGGGGAGCGTCACCAGCAAGACCACCTGCCTGATCAATAATGATCCGGCCTCCTCTTCCTCCAAGAACAAGAAGGCCAGAGAGCTGAACATTCCCATTCTTTCGGAGGAGGACTTTCTGAAACAGTATGGGATAGAATAAAAAGCCGCTTACAGGGATTCGCCCTCCGGTGAGGATCGGATGGGGATTTGCCGTGTGCGGCGGAAAGAGGATAGAATATGCCGATCAGAACACAGAGCGATCTGCCTGCGAAGGAGATTCTGGAAAACGAAAATATATTTGTCATGGACGAATGCCGGGCTATGCATCAGGACATACGTCCCCTGCAGCTGCTGATTCTGAACAATATGCCCGTAAAGCAGGATACGGAGCTGCAGCTGCTGAGGGCGCTGTCAAACACGCCCCTGCAGGTGGACGTGACCTTTATGAATGTGAAGAGCCATGTGTCCCTGAACACCTCGGCCAGCCACTTGAACAAATTCTATACGACGCTGGACGACATTCGTGACCGAAAATATGACGGAATGATAGTAACCGGTGCGCCGGTGGAGGACATTCGCTTTGAGGAGGTTGACTACTGGCAGGAGATCTGCGAGATATTTGACTGGGCTGAGACCCATGTGACCTCCACGCTACATATCTGCTGGGCTGCTCAGGCAGGATTCTACCATTATTACGGCATAGACAAAAAGCTGCTTCCCGGAAAGCTTTCCGGGGTCTATGAGCATAAAGTAATGAATAGGAAGGTTCCCTTGGTGCGGGGGTTCGACGATATTTTTCTCGCCCCTCACAGCCGCCATACGGAGACCCCGGCGGAGGCCATCCACGCCTGCGGGGAGCTGACTGTTCTGGCCCAGTCCCAGACGGCCGGGGTGTACCTTGCCATCGCTGAGGGCGGAAAGAAGATCTTTGTCACCGGCCATCCGGAGTACGACAGATATACCCTGAACAATGAATACCATAGGGATCTGGGCAGAGGCCTGAAGGTCTCGATTCCCTACAACTATTATCCGGAGGACGATCCTGAGAAGAGGCCTCTGCTGCAGTGGCGTTCTCACAGCAACAATCTCTACAGCAATTTCCTGAACTATTATGTGTATCAGGTGACGCCTTACGAGCTGTAGGCGTTTACCCGGGAGACAGTCTGGACAAAAAAGCTTGGGATGGGCAGCGGAAGCGGGGGATGATTCCGCCGCAGGGCAGGCTGGTCCCGCCGCAACGGGGGTTCGGCGCAGGCATAGGAGGGAGGAACGGCATATGAATATGATAGCCGCGGTGGACAGCCGCTGGGCCATAGGACGCAAGGGACAGCTGCTGGTGAGCATACCCAACGACCTGAGGCATTTTCGGGAGGAAACCATGGGAAAGGTGGTGGTCTATGGGAGAAAGACCCTGCAGACCTTTCCGCAGGGAATGCCTCTTCCGGGCAGAACCAATATCGTTCTTTCCCAGAATCCGGACTTTCAGGTAAAGAACGCCAAAGTGGCGCATTCACTGGAAGAGCTTTTAGAGATGCTTTTGGAGTATCCGCCCACAGACGTATATGTGGTGGGGGGAGAGAGCGTATATAGGCAGCTTCTTCCCCACTGCCAAACGGCGCATATCACCAAGATCGACCGCAGCTATGAGGCGGATGCCTATTTTCCCGATCTGGATAAGGATCCGGAGTGGGAGATCACTGCGGACAGCGACGAGCAGACCTATTTTGACATTGCATATGCTTTTCTGAGGTATGAGAGAAAAAGCCCAAAGCACCATTGACGTGAAAGTGTATTGACTTTTAGCTTTGAAGGGATAATAATAGTTGTAAGCTTTCAGAGAAAGCGCCGGAAGAGGAATCCGGCCCTAACACAAGGAAAGAGGGAAAAGAACATGACAGCGAAGAAGAAAGACATTGATTGGGGCAATCTTGGCTTCGGATATATGCAGACGGAAAAACGGTATGTGTCCAATTATAAGGACGGGGCATGGGATCAGGGCGTCCTTACGGAGGACGCAAACATTGTACTGAACGAATGCGCGGGGGTTCTGCAGTATGCCCAGACAGTATTCGAGGGGCTGAAAGCGTATACTACAGATGACGGACATATCGTTGCGTTTCGTCCGGATCTGAATGCGGAGCGCATGGAGTCCTCCGCAAGGCGGCTGGAGATGCCGGTGTTTCCCAGAGAGCGTTTCTTGGACGCGGTTACAAAGGTGGTGGAGGCCAATGAGGCCTACGTCCCTCCCTATGGCAGCGGAGCCACCCTTTATCTGCGTCCCTACATGTTCGGCAGCAATTCCGTGATCGGGGTGAAGCCTGCGGACGAATACCAGTTCAGGGTTTTCTGTACCCCGGTAGGCCCCTATTTCAAGGGCGGCGCAAAACCTCTGACCATCTGTGTCAGCGATTTCGATAGGGCAGCGCCTCACGGAACGGGGAATATTAAGGCCGGGCTGAACTATGCCATGAGTCTTCATGCCATTGTCACAGCCCATAAGGAGGGATTTGACGAGAACATGTATCTGGATCCGGGAACCCGCAGGAAGGTGGAGGAGACCGGAGGCGCAAACTTCCTTTTTGTCACCAAGGACGGGAAGGTCGTGACGCCGAAGTCGGACAGCATTCTGCCCTCTATCACCCGCCGCTCCTTGATCCATGTGGCAAGAGAATATCTGGGACTGGAAGCGGAGGAGAGGGAGGTGTTTTTGGACGAGCTGGAGGACTTTGCGGAGTGCGGACTCTGCGGCACGGCGGCGGTGATCTCCCCTGTGGGCAAGATCGTGGATCATGGCAGGGAAATCTGCCTTCCCAGCGGCATGAAGCAGATGGGCCCCGTGACACAGAAGCTGTACGATACCTTGACCGGTATACAGATGGGCAGAATCGAGGCCCCCAAGGGATGGATCTTAGTGATCGCATGACAGGGACAGGCAGCCGGAAAGGGGCGGTCTGGGGGGCTTCATGAAAAATGCAGCCGGGCAGCCAAAAAAGGGGCGGCTTGGGCAGTTTGCGCAGAAATCGAGCCGGAAGGCAGACGGTGTGAATGAATGGAGAAAAAGGGACGGTTTTATAGACATATGATCAGAAGCTGGGTCTGGCTGCTGGCGTCTTGCTGGCTGCTTACGGCTTGCGGCGACGGTTCAAAGATTGTCTTTACCAAAGGGCTTGGCAAGGACGAGGTGTTCCGGATCGGTGACAGTGTCTGCACGGTGCCGGAGATGATGGTCTATCTGATCAATACCAGAAACCAGTATGAGAATGTTTACGGCTCTCAGGTGTGGAAAATTACTGTGGACGGGATTACGCTGGAGGAGAATGTGAAGGAGACCGTTCTGGCCAAGATCGCCCAGATCAAGACCATGTACCTGCTTGCAAAGAGCCGGGGAGCGGTTCTGGAGGAGGGAGAAGACAGACGGGTGAAAGCGGCTGCGGCAGAGTATTACGGCAGCTTGAACGATGAGGAAAAGGAACTCATGGGTTCCGATGCGGACATCATAGAAAAGCTGTATAGGGAGTACGCGCTTGCAGACAAAATCTATCAGAGCATCATAAGGGATGTGAATCCGGAAATCAGCGACGACGAGGCCCGTACCATAACGGTGCAGCAGATCGTGCTGCGCACAAAGGCCGCCGACGCCGAGGACGGCACCGCCGCAATTTCTGAGGCGGAGAAGGCGGCGGTATACGAGAGGGCCTGCGATATCCGCCATATGGCCGTGGACGGAGAGCATGATTTCGTGGATCTGGCTTCCCGGTACAGTGATGATTCCGTCACTACCTTTTCTTTTGGCATAGGGGAGAAGGAGGAAGCCTTCGAGCGGGCGGCGTTCGCTCTGGCCACGGGGGAGGTCAGTCAGGTGATAGAGACCGAGGAGGGATATCACATCATAAAATGCATCAGCACCTTCGACAAAAATCAGACGGATGTGAACAAGCTGGAGATTCTGGAACAGCGGCGCAGGGAAGTGTTCGGAGAGGAATATGACGCTTTCGTGGAGACCTTGGCGAGGCAGCTGAATACGGAGGTCTGGCAGGAGATGACACTGCCAAAGGACGAGAGGGTGACTACGGCTGATTTTTTTGAGGTATATAGGAAGCATTTTCCCGACACAGCGCAGGCTGACTGAAGACGATAGGAATGGTTTATAAAAATTTTAGAAATCCGGAAATGCCTTATTTTCAAGCTTTTCCGGGATATTGTTAGCACTCATTCAAAATGAGTGCTAATTTTGTCTTGACTTTTGGGAAGGGCAGTCTTAAACTTATTTTCAGAGAAAGAAAGCAGGGCATGGGAAATTCAAAAATATAAAAATATAATGGTGAAAGAAAGGATTGTTGCGAAATGGCAGTGAAGAGCGGTAATTTATCCATCAATAGCGAAAACATTTTTCCGATTATCAAGAAGTGGCTGTATTCCGATCATGACATTTTTTACCGGGAGCTTATCTCCAACGGCTGCGATGCAGTGACGAAGCTGAAGAAGCTGGACATGATGGGGGAGTATGATCTGCCGGAGGGGTACAAGCCCAGAATAGACGTGATCGTAAGTCCTGAGAAGAAGACGCTGACGTTTATTGACAACGGCCTTGGCATGACGGCTGAGGAACTGGACGAGTATATTAACCAGATCGCCTTTTCCGGCGCCACGGATTTCATAGAGAAGTACAAGGACAAGAGCAATGCGGATCAGATCATCGGGCATTTCGGACTGGGCTTTTATTCTGCCTTCATGGTTGCCGACGAGGTACACATTGATACCTTGTCCTATCAGGAAGGCGCAAAGGCGGTACACTGGGAATGTGACGGAGGCACGGAATTTACCATGGACGAAGGGGACAAGGCAGAGGTGGGAACTGCCATAACCCTTTTCCTGAACGAGGACTGTCTGGAGTTCTGCAATGAGTACAAGGCCAGAGAAGTGGTGAAGAAGTACTGCTCCTTTATGCCTACCGAGATCTACCTCTCCAAGGAGAACACCACGGAGACCCAGATCATCAAGGAGGATGAGAAGCTCGATGATGATGTTGTGCTGGAGGTGATCCAGCCTGAGGAGAAAAAGGACGAGAAGAAGGAAGGGGAGTCCGGGGAAGAGGAGGCTCAGGAGAAGGAGCCGGAACCCGTGAAGCTGAAGATCAAGAAGCGTCCGGAGCTTCTGAACGAAACCACGCCTCTCTGGACGAAGCACGCAAACAGCTGCACCAAGGAGGAGTACCTTGAATTCTACCGCAAGGTATTCCATGACTATAAGGAGCCTTTGTTCTGGATTCATCTGAATATGGACTATCCCTTCAACTTAAAGGGAATTCTGTACTTCCCCAAGATCAACATGGAGTACGAGTCCATAGAAGGGACCATCAAGCTCTACAACAATCAGGTGTTTATCGCGGACAATATCAAGGAGGTCATTCCGGAGTTTTTGATGCTGCTCAAGGGCGTCATCGACTGTCCGGACCTGCCCCTGAACGTCTCCAGAAGCGCTCTGCAGAACGACGGCTTTGTGAAGAAGATCTCCGAGCATATCTCCAAAAAGGTGGCTGACAAGCTTTCCGGAATGTGCAAGACGGAGAAGGAAGAGTACGACAAGTATTGGGATGACATCAGTCCCTTCATCAAGTTCGGCTGCTTGAAGGACGACAAGTTCTGCGAGAGAATGAACGATTATATCTTGTTCAAGAATTTGGAGGGCAAGTATGTGACTCTGCCTGAATGTCTGGAGGTGAAGCCTCTGGGAGAAAAGGCCGAGGATAGCACCGAAGGGGGCAGCGCCGTGGACGAGAGCGGCCAGAAGGTGGAAGCAGAGGTAGTGGAGGACAGGCCGGAGGAGAGCGCTGAGGGCGAGGACGCCGGGGAGAAGAAGGACAAAATCATCTACTATGTCACCGACGAACAGCAGCAGGGCCAGTATATCAAGATGTTCAAGGACGCAGGCATGGATGCGGTGATTCTGACCCACAATATCGATCAGCCCTTCGTGCAGCAGCTGGAGTCCAAGAACGAAGGCGTGCGGTTCCAGAGAATCGATGCGGATGTGACCGGGGCCCTGAAGTCCGAGACTTCCGAGGAGGCCGAGAAGGAGCTGAAGGAGCAGGCGGAGGCCATAGGCAAGCTGATGAAGAAGGCTCTGAACAACGACAAGCTGGAGGTGAAGCTGGAGAAGCTCAAGGACGAGAAGATATCCTCCGTGATCACCTTGTCGGAAGAGACCAGACGTATGCAGGATATGATGAAGATGTATTCCATGCCGGGAATGGACATGGGAGGCTTCGGGGGAGAAGGGGAGACGCTGATCCTCAATGCCAACCATCCGCTGGTGCAGTACGTCAGGGATCATCAGGAGGGCGAGAACGTGGAGATGATCTGCGAGCAGCTCTATGATCTGGCCAGAATCCAGCACGCGCCTCTTGCGCCGGAAGCAATGACCAAGTTCGTGGCCCGCAGCAACGATATCATGATGCTTCTTGCCAAGTAGAGGCTGCCGGAGGAGTTTGGACATCCTCTCAGAGGCGTCAGGCCCAAAGAGATGACAGAGCTGGGAAGCATTTGCATATTAATAAAAAGCCGTATCGGCCATAGTGCCGGTACGGCTTTTTATCTGTAGCCCCAACAGCCTTATCCCGGCTCGGAGATTCTTGAGACTCCCACATAGATTTCGGATATTTCGTACCAGGTAGGATAGTCCGTGACGCCCGTCTGGGGCAGGTTGAAGATGCCTTGGAAGGCGCGGACTGCGGAAGCCGTGGCGGGACCGTAGATGCCGTCCGGCGTCACCGTGGGAATGGCGGGATAGTTCTTTGCGATGCGGTTCAACTGGGTCTGCAGCTGTCTGACCTTGTCGCCGGAAGAGCCTATGCCCAGAGAATAGCCGGGCCAGGAGGAGGGGACTCCCGAAATCACCTCCGCGGTATTGATATACATGTCGTTTCCGTAATAGTAGCGGATGATCTCGATGGCGGAATAGCCTTGCTCCGCCAGATATGCGGATCCCCATTGGCTCAGCCCTGAGCAGGTGACTCTCTTCCCGTCGCAGTAGGAGGTGAAAATGGGCTGGCGCACGCTGGGTCTGGAGAGGTAGTTGGCAAATATGGTGTCCACCAGATAGTCGATATTCCTGAAAATATTTCTGCCGTACACCCATTTTTGGTCATAGGCCGTGGAGGAGGTGATAGTGAAGTTATAGCCCTGATTCCGGTACCACTCCGTATAGACCCGGTTCAGCGTAAAGGACATGATGGCCAGAACATTGGCATATAGGGCGTTTTCCGGCCATGTGGAGTAGATCTCGCAGGAAGCTACGTTCTTGATATAGTCTTTGTACCGAACCCAGTAGTTGGGGGCCGTGGGGTCGCTGGGGACGCCGTCGTGGACGATGACATATTCAGGGATAACCACCCGGCTTAAGACGATTTCCCCGGTCTCCGCCATGGGCTTGATCTCATCTTCGGGTATCTTTGGGGGAAAGGTTCCGAAGAGAGTGTGGGCGGGAATAATAACCACTTTTTCGTCCTCCTCCGATACGGCCAGAGGGTTCATCCGTATGGGCTGGAGAGAAAGTTCGCCGGCAAAGATCTCTGAGCCGGATACCAGCACCGGCTCGTAGTCCTCCGCGGTGACTTCGATGTTGTATTCGGAGTAAGGCTGCTGCTCGTTCTCCGGCTGCAGGGATAGTTCCAGAGGCGGTGCGGGAAGCTCGATGACCGGAGTCTGGCCTGAGCTGTCGGTGGTGAGCCTGCTCAAGGGAGCGCCGGGATCTCCGGTATAGGATATGGTGACGGATGCGTTTTCCACGGGAATCAGTCCCACGGAAGAAACCACGCTGATCTTCAAAGTGCCGAATGCGGGTGACCCGTTCCCCTGCGGGGCCGAAGCGCCCTGAGATTCAGCGCCATCAGGGCGATTCGGTGTTGCCGGTGCCGCTGTTTCCGGCATGGAGGGATCGTCCCCGGTCTCCAAAGGGGCCGCCGGAGGGGTTGTGCTTTGAGCGTCGGGATCTGTCGCCGGATCTGCCGTCGGATTTGCGGCCATGGGGGCCGGGGATATATTCATGGGATCAACGACGGGGGTGTCGGTATCTGTCAGGATATTGTCCGTCAGGTTGGTATCAGGCATAATCGTCCTTCTGCAGAGGCGCGTGTCTGCCCTGCCGCAGGGAGCCTGCAGCAGTTTGCAGGCAGCCCATAGGAGGTCCGCAGGCAGCCCATAGGAATCTGCGGCAGCCTATAGGAATCTGCAGGCAGCCCATAGGAATCTGCCGCAGCCTATAGCAGTTTGCAGCAGGGCAGACATGCGCCGGAACGCAAATGATTGGTTAAGATATATATATGCGCGGTACAAAAAAACGTTACATAAGATGATTGACGAATCCGAAAAATAAGCGTATAGTTGTATTATGGGATCGATACAGACGGCTGTGATAAGCGAAATAGGAGGAAAGTAAGATGTGGAATCTGGATTCGGACAGACCGATCTATGTCCAGCTGGTGGAGCGGCTTCAGATACAGATCGTCTCCGGCCAATACGCGCCGGGACAGAAGCTGCCCAGTGTCAGAGAGCTGGCTGCCGTCGCGGCAGTGAACCCCAATACCATGCAGAAGGCTTTTGCGGAGCTTGAGGGCAGCGGGCTGGTTGTCACTCAGAGCACCAGCGGCAGGATGGTGACGGAGGATTCCGACCTGATAAGGAATACAAGGAAGAGGATGGCGATTCAGAAGGCGGAACAGTTTTTTTCGGGCATGAAGGAGCTGGGATTTGCAAAAGAGGAGGCTATGGCACTGCTGGAGGAGCGGCTTTGAGGGCTGGCGCCGAGGAGCTTGCGGATACGGCACGGAGCCGCGGCCTGCGGTGGAGGGGAGTATGGAACGCGCCTTGTCAGGGGCGCCGGAGAACCGGAATAGGAGGATGTAGATGAACGAGCTGGTAGAGATCGCAGGTCTGACGAAGGCTTACGACGCGCAACATGTCGCAGTGAACAATATTACCCTGACGCTGCCCCGGGGCAAGATCATAGGGCTTTTGGGCCCCAACGGCAGCGGGAAGACGACCTTGATCAAGATGCTGAACGGGCTTCTGACCCCCACTCAGGGCACCATACGGATCAACGGGCAGGCCGTAGGCGTGGAGACAAAGGCCCGCGTGGCGTACCTGCCGGATAGGACGTATCTGGCGGGGGCAAAGAAGGTCAGTGAGATTCTGAACTATTTTTGTGATTTTTATGCGGACTTTTCCAGAGAGAGGGCCATGGGAATGCTGCAGAGTCTGGGGATCGATCCGGGTGCGAGAATGAATGCCCTCTCAAAGGGTACCAAGGAGAAGGTGCAGCTGATGCTTGTCATGAGCCGGGACGCGGATCTCTATGTGCTGGATGAGCCGATTGCCGGCGTAGATCCCGCCGCAAGGGATTATATCATGCGGACCATCATCAACAATTACAATCCTCAGGCCTCGGTGCTTATCTCCACCCATCTGATAGGCGACATCGAACAAGTGCTGGACGAGGTGATCTTCATGCGCTATGGCTGTCTCCTGCTCTATACATCCGTGGACAATATCAGGGCGCAGCACGGCAAGTCCGTGGACGCCTATTTCAGGGAGGTGTTTGCATGTTAGGGAAGCTGATCAAATATGAATGGAAGAGCGTCTACAAGGTAGGCTGCTTGATACTGGGGGCAGTGGCGCTGACCACTTTCATGGGATGGCTTGCCTTCCAGTCGCCCATGTGGAAGGAGATGGAGACCGGACACAGCTACAGCGGCGCCGTGGCGGGATGGCTGAACATCATCAGCGGGCTGACGCTGATCATGTATGTGATTCTGCTGGCGTGCGCAAGTTTCGGAACGCTGGTTTATCTGGTGGTGCATTTTTATAGGACCATGTATACGGACGAGGGTTATCTGATCCATACCCTGCCGGTGACAAAGCATCAGATTTTGGTCAGCAAGATTCTGGTAGGCGGTATCTGGATGCTGTTTGTTGGGGTTTCGCTGATATTGTCCGCAGTGTTCCTATGCATGACAATGCTTACTTCGATTTTTGGCCATGACATGGCAATGTTCTGGAAAGAATTCGTCCCCGTTATGGACGAACTGATCTATATGATGCGGGTGGACTTTGACGTGGAGCTGGGAGTCAGGTTCGCGCTGGGCTGCATCAAGCTTCTGGCAGCTCCGTTCATCACATTGACCATCTTGTTTGGGGCCGTGTCCCTTGGCCAGCTGGCTGGCAGGCATAGGGTGCTGATGGCCATCATAAGCTATATCGGAATCAGCATAGCTATGAATTTTGTGGGTTCTGTGATCCGGGGTGTCTTTGCGGTAGCGCTGTACGGGAATATCGGCCAATATATGTGGGTTTCCATGGATATAGGATTTTTAGTGGATCTGGTGGCAGCGGGAGTGCTGTATTTCGTATCATGGAACGTGATCAGCAAAAAACTGAACATGGTATAAAACCTTGCCCTATGACGGAACATTTGATATAATCGTCATAGGGCATTTGCCACTGAGCGCAGGAATGCCGGAAGCGGGTGAGACAATATGCAGATGCAGCAGATCATCGGTCAGATTTTGGAGGGAAGCTTCGACTATGAGAAGGGTTCTCTCGATTTTTCATGTGCAAAAATCGAGCTGTCCATAAAAAAAGGAGAATGGCAGGAGGGGGCCTTTCACATCTATGCCCCTTCAGGCTTGTTCACCAACGGCATGGTCAGTTCCTCGGACTGGAGGATGGAATGCCTTACGCAGGAGTTTTCCGGTGAGGATGAAGAGATATTGTACCGTTTTCATGGGGAGACACTAGAAGAAGGGGACGTGGTAAAAGGATGCTTCAACGTGGTCAGCAACCGGGGAGAGTACTACCTGCCCTTTGTGGCCACGGTGGAGTATGCGGTGGCGGAGTCCTCTGTGGGCAGGATCAAAAATCTGTTTCACTTTGCCAATCTGGCCAAGAACCACTGGCAGGAAGCCTTGAAGCTGTTCTACTCTCCGGAGTTTGCCAGCGTGCTCACGGGAAGCGATGCCCAGTATCAGGAGGACTATAGGGCGCTTTGCGCCTATCCCGGCCATGAGCAGAACATGGAGGAATTTCTGATTCAGGTCAACAAGAAGCAGCGGGCGGAGTTCTTGACGGAAGAGGAGGAACTTTATGTGGAAGCCGACGGTCAGGAAGTGACGGAGAGCGTGCTGACCGTGGCCCGCAGCGGCTGGGGCTATACCAGACTTTATATCCAGTGTCAGGGGGATTTTCTGTTCACGGAGAAGGAAATGCTCACCGAGGATGACTTTTTGGGCAACCGGTGCAGGCTCCCTATATTTGTGGACGGCAGAGCCCTGCACAGGGGGAAGAATCTGGGGCAGATATGTCTGTACAATTCCTATGTCAGCTTATGGGTTCCGGTAACGGTTCAGCTGGGGAAGGCGGATATGGGGAATGGCTGGAGGCTGGATAAGAAGAGGTGCGTGTTCCGGCTGATGGTCTCCTATCAGGCGTTTCGGATGCGGAAGATCGGGACTTCCACCTGGCTGAAGGAGACGGGGAAGCTGGTGGAGAGAATGGTGGCGGAGGACGAGGACGACATAGCGGCCAGATTGTTTCAGGCGCAGCTTCTGATCACTGAGGAACGGATACACGAGGCAGGATGGATACTGGATCACGTGTCGGAGCTGTTGGAGGAAAGACCCTCGGAGGATGCGCTGCTGGCCTACTATCTCTATCTGACCACATTGGTGCATAATGAGGAGGCATATATCCGAAGAGTATCGGCGGACGTGGAAAAGCTCTACCGCCGAAACGACTCCAACTGGCGGGTGGCATGGCTGCTGCTGTATCTGTCGGAGGACTATTACAGATCCGAGAAGAATAAATGGGCGCTTCTGGAAAAGCTCTTTCGGGAGGGCTGTACCAGTCCCGTCCTATACATAGAGGCGCTGACTATGCTGAATGCAAACCCCGCCCTGCTGCGCAGTCTGGAGGGGCTGGGGCTACAGACCCTCTATTATGGCGCCAGACAAGGGATTGTGAGGCAGGAGCTGAGGGATCAGGCGGTGTATCAGGCAGGAAAGGTGAAGGAATATTCCCAGCTGCTTTTCAGAACCTTGGAAAAGCTGTATGAAACAGGGGAGGATCAGGGGCTTCTCAGAGAAATATGCGCCCTTCTTATCAAGGGAGGAAGGACGGAGGAGAGATATTCCCATTGGTATAGGGCGGGAGTGGACGCCCAGCTGCGGCTTACCAATCTTTACGAATACTATATGATGTCGCTGAATCTGGAGGAGGTTCAGGAGCTGCCCAAGGCGGTGCTTCTGTATTTTTCCTATCAGAACAGCCTTGACTATGCCCGGTGTGCTTATCTGTACGACTACATTCTGCAGCGTAAGGATAGGATGGGGGATATCTATGAGGCCAACCGGCAGAGGATGGAGCTGTTTGTGGCGACCCAGATCCAGAAGGGGCGCATGGATAGGCATCTGGCCAATTTATACAATAGACTTCTTCGGCCGGGGATGGTGGACGAGCAGACCTGCAGGCCCTTTTCGAGGCTTCTCTTTGCCCATATGGTTCAGGTGGAGGACGACAGGCTGCGGAAGGTGTACGTGTATCAGCCGGGGAATCTGCGCCCTGCCGAATATGTCCTATGGGGGAGGAAGGCATGGATATCCCTATATGGCAGCCGCTATACCATTGTTTTTGAGGATGCGTGGAAGAACCGTTTTGTGAAAAGCGTGGAATATACGCTGGAGAAGCTGATGATACCGGGGAAATATTTAAGGTGGCTGCTGGCCTTCAAGGATGTGGCGCCGGAGTTGGATCTGTATCTGTGCGACAAAGAGAGCGGCCATATGGGGGACGGCAGGGAGGACATAGAAAGAGCTCTGCGGGTGGCAGGTTCTGACTATGCGGACAACAGCGTGAAAAAGGAGCTGTATCTGCGCATCCTGCGGTATTATTACGAAAATGACAATTCGCGCGCCATGGACAAGTATCTGGAGAAGATTCCCGTGGAGGAACTAGGGGCAAAGGAGAGAGGGGAAGTTTTCAGACATCTTGTGCTCCGGGGCAATTATGAGCTTGCAGAGCAGTGGCTTGTGGGGTACGGGCCGTATTTCATGGATGTGAAGGTTCTGGTACGGCTTCTGGGCGCTTTGATCGAGAGGCGCAACAAGACGGAAGACCCCCTGCTGCTGGCGGCGGCGGAATACGCCTTCCGGCGGGGAAAGTACGACAGTGTGGTTCTGGAGTACCTCGTTCTGTATTACAAAGGAATGACCAGAAGCATGCGGGATATTTGGAAGGCGGCAAGATCCTTCGACATGGATTGCTACCGGCTCTGCGAGAGGATTCTGGTGCAGATGCTGTACTCGGGGGCCTTCGTGGGGGAGAAGATGGATATCTTCCGATACTACATCTCTCAGGGAGCCAAGCTGGAGGTGGAGGAGGCCTTTCTGGCTCAGTGTGCTTTCGACTACTTCGTGAAGGAACGTATGACGGAGCAGGAGGTGTTCGGGGAGATCAGAAATATGCAGCTGAGAGGGGAGCCGGTGCAGAAGGTGTGCAAGCTGGCCTTTCTGAAATATTTTGCCGAAAACCCGGAGGAGCTGGAGGAGAGCCATAGGCCTCTGCTGGAGCAGTTTCTGGAAGAGATGACGGATGAGGGGATCTATCTGGAATTCTTCAGGGAGTTTCAGGAGAACAGGGATCTGAGGCAGGAGCTTTTGGACAAGACCATATTGGAATACCGTTCGGAAGCCGGGGCAAAGGCCCGGATCCATTATACCGTTCTTCATGAGAACGGTCAGGAGGAGGGCTACCGCTCGGAGTATATGCAGGATGCATATGGGGGCGTATGCTTCAAGACCTTCGTGCTTTTTTTCGGAGAGAGCATTCAGTATTATATCACCGAGGAGAGGGACGGGGAGGAGCAGCTGACAGAGAGCGGCACGCTCCAGAGAAGGGACGACGGCGGAAGCGGCGAGGAGAGCAGATATAAGCTGATCAATGATATCGTCATGAGCAGGTCTCTGGAGGATTTCGACACTTTGGATGATCTGCTGGAGGAATATTATAGGAAGGATTTTTTAAACGGCAGGCTGTTCGTCCTTGAATAGGCGGGCCGGGGAGGCATTGCATCGGGGAACAAAGAGGCGGCGGGACTTTTGCCCGGCCGGAGCGGGAGGCGTCATGGGCTTTTTTGGAGGGGACAAATTGATAATCGGATATGATCTGGGCAGGGAGCATGCACAGATCAGCTTTGCGGCCTCTCAGGACGGAACCGTGGAGACGCTTTCTCAGGTGGCCGGCGAAGAAAAATTCAGCATTCCCACAGCGCTGTGCAAGCGTTACGGCGGGAATCAGTGGCTCTACGGCAGGGAGGCCCAGCGGCTGGCCGGGGAGAATCAGGGCGTGCTGGTGGAAAATCTGCTGGAGCTGGCGTTGGACGGGGAACCGGTCATAGTGGACGGGGAAAGCTTCGATCCGGTGGCGCTGCTTGCGCTGTTTTTCAAGCGGAGCCTGGGCAATCTGAAGGTAGCTTCCATGGTGATCACCTGCCCCATGCTGGACCACAGGGTGATTGAGGTGCTGGGACAGGTGGCGGGGGGCATGGAGCTTAGGGCGGACAAGCTTTATTATCAGAGCTACAGTGAGAGCTTCTACACCTATATGCTCAGGCAGCCGGAAGAGCTGTGGCTTCATCGGTCCGTATTGTTTGAATATAGGGCGGATGGGGTAAAGGCATATCTTATGGAATGCAACAGAAGAACCAGACCCATGGTGGTCTCGGTGGAGGAAAGAGAATACTTGTTTTCGGATTATGGGTATTTTTCCGGGGCAGGGTATGAGGAGCTGGATCAGGCCTTCTGCCGGATTGCGGAAGAGGCCTGCAGCGGCGGGCCGGTAGGCAGCGTCTACCTGATCGGGGAGGAGTTTGGGGAGGATTGGATGAAGAACTCTCTGCGCTTCTTATGCCGGGGCAGGCGGGTGTTTCAGGGAAGCAATCTGTTCAGCAAGGGAGCCTGCTGGGGCATGCTGGAGAAGCTGGAGCCCAGCGAGGCGGGCAAGAACCATGTGTTTCTGGGAAAAGACAAGCTCAAAGCCAATATAGGGATGGATATCCTGCGTCAGGGAGAGGAGTCCTACTGCGCGCTGCTGGACGCGGGGGTGAACTGGTATCAGGCGGAGCAGAGCATAGAGATATACATTCAGGGAGGGAACGAGCTTGAGCTGACCGTCACTCCGCTGATCGGAGGCAGAGCCGTGGGGGCGGCTTCCGAAAACGGGGGCAGGAAGGTGAGGATGGTTCTGGAGGGCCTGCCGGAGACTGCGGCCAGAATCCGGCTGCGGCTTTTTCTGGAATCTGAAAAGATTCTGGTGGCAGAGGCTGAGGATCTGGGGTTCGGGCAGTTTCGGATGCCCTCCGGGGGTGTCTGGAGAGAGGCCATAGATATCTACGAAGCTATGAGATGAAGGGACGGGATGCAGGATGCGGGTCAGTGTGGGCGTAGGCTGTTATGCAAAAAAACCATATCGAATTCCGGGGCTGGAGATAGACGTCTATTCCATGGAGGAGCTGTGCTACTGTATCCGGGAAAACGCCTTTCTTCTGGACGCGTCCTTTCTGAGCGGCGCTTTGCTGGGGTGGATCGAGGAGGAGTGCGGACTCCGGGAGCTGGCAAAAAGCCTGCATCCTCTGGTACACAAGAAAGGGACGCTCAGCGCGTTTGCGGGAGCGATTTTGAGCTATGTGGGCTTTTATGATCAGGAGACGGTGCAGGAGACGGCGCAGGTGCTTAAACAAGGGGCCGGGCTGGACGCCATTGAGAGGAGAAAGCGCCAGATAGATTACATGGTTAAAAACAAGAGGTACAAATCGGCCGTCAAGGGTTATGAGGCTCTGCTGGACAGCTGGAAGGAGCAGGAGAGCAGGGGAAACGCCATGCCGGCGGTGGGATGTCTGGCGAGAATATGGCATAATAAGGGAGTGGCGTTTGCGGGGCTGATGCTGTATGATAGGGCTGCGGAATGCTTTCGGAAGGCCTACGAGCTGGAGCAGAGAGAGGGCTATTGCATGGATTATCTGGCTGCCAGACGCATGCTGCTGTCGGAGGAGGAGTATGTGGCCTTTGCGGCGGAGCATAAGGAGCTGTACCAGTACAGCCTGAAGCTGGAAAAGAAGATGGAGCAGTATATTCAGGAGTGGGAGCAGCAGCCTGACTATCTGAGACTGTACAATAGGCGGGAACTTAGGGGCGGGGGAGATATACAGAAGTATTGTGAGGACAGTGAGCGGCTGACTCAGGTTTTGAAGGACAGCTATCGAAATTGTCAAAGGAGCAGTGACTGATGGGACTTTGGACGAACATCTTTAAAAAGAGAAAATATCATGAAGAGACTGCGGAGGACTGGGACAATCTGGTCTATATCAGGGACGACGTGGATTTTCATGAGGAGGAACAGCGCAGAGAGTATATCATGAACTGTCTGGAGCAGGTGGCTGAGGCCACCTACGAGGTGAACCTGCTTAAGGGAGAGTATTCTCTGGTCACCACCCATCTCACGGACATAGAGGAGATAGAGGCGCTGCCCAAGGAGGAGAGGGACGCGCTGGGGGGCATTGCGTCAAGGCTTGCGGCCATGGAGCAGGAGCGCCAGCGGTATCGGGGAAAGAAGAACCGCATGAGCGACGAGGACTATCATCGGATCCGGAGGCAGGAGGACGAGATTCAGGACGGCATCTCCAAGCTGCACGAGTGCGAGGATTACGGCGGGAAGATCAGGCAGGATCTCCAGCGTCTGGACAGGGAGCGCAGCGCCTATGAGTTCCGCAGGCAGGAGCTGGACAGCTTTCTGAACAACCTCAGGGGCATGGCCATGATTTTTCTGACGGCGTTCTGTCTGTGCATGGGAATGCTGCTGATACTCCATTTCGGCTTTGAGATGGATACCCAGATAGGATATCTGCTGGCAGTGGGGGCGGTGGCCGCCGCAGCAATGGTGGTCTGGCTGAAGTATACGGAGGGAGAGAAGGAGCTGCAAAGGGTGGAGGTGTCCGTGAACAAGCTGGTAGCCCTGCAGAATAAGGTCAAGATCAGATATGTGAACAACAAGAGTCTGGCGAACTACCTGCACATGAAGTACGGCACGGAGAGCGTAGGCGCTCTGGAGAAGCTGTGGGAGCAGTATCAGGAGGAGAAGGAGGAGCGGAAGGAATTCGCACAGGCAGAGGCCAAGGCGGAGTATTACCAGCGGCAGCTGCTGGCCAGACTCTCCAATTACCGCATTTCCGCACCGGGGAAATGGGCGGTGCAGCCGGCTGCGCTGCTGGACAAGCGGGAGATGGTGGAGATGCGCCATGAACTGATTCTGAGGCGGCAGAAGCTTCGGGAACAGATGGACTATAACAGAGAAGTTGCGGATACGGCCAGAAAGGAAATCATGGATGTGGCGCAGAAATATCCCGCGTATGCCTCTGAAATCATGGGAATGGTGGACGAATACAAAAGCGAAGCGGGAGTGGCCGTCCTATGACAAAGACGGGGAAGGAGGCCATGGGCCAAGGGGATGGCTATTGACTTCCGGCTCTGGGTAGGCTATGATAGGCTCTATGGACTGGAGCTTGGTGGCTGCCGCTGCATGGATATGCAGAAGGCGAGAGCATTTGGATGCAAAGACAGCGGAGGAAAGCCGCCGCTGCATATAAAGGAGAGCATATATGAGTACAGACAGATACGAAAGTCCCTTGTCCGAGCGTTACGCCAGCAGAGAGATGCAGTATATTTTTTCGCCGGACATGAAATTCCGCACTTGGAGACGGCTGTGGATCGCCCTTGCGGAGACGGAGAAGGAGCTGGGATTAAGCCAGAACGGAAAGCCCGTGATCACGGAGGAGCAGATTCAGGAGCTTAAGGCCCACGCGGAGGACATCAATTATGAGGTGGCCAAAGCCAGAGAGAAGGAGGTTCGCCATGACGTCATGAGCCATGTGTACGCCTATGGGCAGCAGTGCCCCAAGGCGGCGGGGATCATCCATCTGGGAGCCACCTCCTGCTACGTGGGGGATAATACGGACATTATCGTCATGACCGAGGCCCTGCGTCTGGTGAAGAAGAAGCTGGTGAACGTGATCGGGGTGCTGGCGGATTTTGCAGACAAGTACAAGGCCCAGCCCACGCTGGCCTTCACCCATTTCCAGCCTGCCCAGCCCACCACGGTGGGAAAGAGGGCTACCCTCTGGATTCAGGAATTCTTTATGGACCTGCAGGATGTGGACTATGTCCTCGGGGGCATGAAGCTGCTGGGATCCAAAGGAACCACGGGCACGCAGGCGTCGTTTCTGGAGCTTTTCGACGGGGATCAGGAGACCATCGACAAGATAGATCCTATGATAGCCGCAAAGATGGGCTTTCAGGAATGTTTCCCCGTTTCCGGCCAGACCTATTCCAGAAAGATGGACACCAGAGTGGCCAACGTGCTGGCGGGGATCGCCGCCTCCGCCCATAAGATGAGCAATGACATCCGTCTTCTGCAGCATCTCAAGGAGGTGGAGGAGCCTTTTGAGAAGAGCCAGATCGGCTCCTCAGCCATGGCATACAAGAGAAATCCTATGAGGAGCGAGAGAATCGCGTCTCTCTCCAGATATGTGATGATAGACGCATTGAATCCGGCAATCACCTCCGCCACCCAATGGTTCGAGAGGACGCTGGACGATTCCGCAAACAAGAGACTGTCCATTCCGGAGGGCTTTCTGGCGGTGGACGGCATTCTGGATCTGTGCCTGAATGTGGCGGACGGGCTGGTGGTGTATCCCAAGGTCATAGAGAAGCGACTTCAAAGCGAGCTGCCCTTTATGGCCACCGAGAACATCATGATGGATGCGGTGAAGAGGGGCGGAAACAGACAAGAGCTGCACGAGCGCATCCGGGAGCTTTCCATGGAGGCTGGGCGCAGCGTGAAGGTGGAGGGAAGGGAGAACAATCTGCTGGAGCTGATCGCGGCGGATCCTGCCTTCAACATGACGCTGGAGGATCTGCGCAAGGCCATGGAGCCGTCCAGATACGTGGGCCGTTCCAGAGAGCAGGTGGATGTTTTCCTCGAGGGTGTGATCAGGCCCATGCTGCGGGAGAATAAGGAGCTTCTGGGTGTGAAGGCACAGATCAACGTTTAGGGCGACGCCATAGGAATGCTGCGGAGTATCATAAGACATAGAAGACGGGGACATTATAGTAAGTTACTTGCAGAAGGGAGAATAGACCATGGGCGGGTTTTTTGGAGTGGCATCCAAGGATGATTGTGTATTTGACTTATATTTTGGGACGGACTATCATTCTCATCTTGGAACCAGACGGGCGGGAATGGCAGTTTATGATAAGAAGGAGGGGTTCGATAGGGCAATCCACAATATAGAGAATGCCCCTTTCCGGACGAAGTTCGACAAGGAAGTAAGCCAGATGCATGGCAGTCTGGGGATCGGAAGTATATCCGATTTTGAACCCCAGCCCCTGATCATACGTTCTCATCACGGCCCCTATGCCATTGTCACCGTGGGAAGGATCAACAATGTGGACAAGCTGGTGGAGGATCTGTTTTCCAGCGGCCATACCCATTTCATGGAGATGAGCGGGGGAGACATCAACGCCACGGAGCTGGTGGCTTCCATCATCGATCAGAAGGACAATCTGGTGGAGGGCATTCAGTATGCCCAGAGCGTCATAGAGGGCTCCATGACCATGATGATACTGACGCCAAAGGGCATTTATGCCGCAAGGGACGCATTGGGAAGAACTCCCGTTTCCATAGGCAGGAAGGAGGGGGCATACTGCGTCTCCTTTGAGAGCTTCGCCTATCTGAATCTGGGGTATGTGGCAGACAGGGAGCTGGGCCCCGGAGAGATCGCCGTGGTGACTCCGGAAGGGGTGCATACTTTGGTGCAGCCGGGAAAGAGTATGAAAATATGCGCCTTCCTTTGGGTGTATTATGGATATCCCTCCTCTTCCTACGAGGGCATCAGCGTGGAGAAGATGCGGTATAACTGCGGCACGCTGCTGGCGGAGAGGGACGATGCTCGGCCCGACATTGTGGCGGGAGTTCCGGATTCCGGTATCGCCCATGCCATCGGCTATGCAAATAGGTCAGGGATCCCCTTTTCCAGACCGTTCATCAAATATACGCCTACGTGGCCCCGTTCTTTTATGCCCACCATCCAGACCAAGAGAGATCTGATCGCCAGAATGAAGCTGATTCCCGTGCAGGATCTTATACAGGACAAGAGCCTGCTGCTGATAGACGACTCTATCGTCAGGGGAACGCAGCTGAGGGAGACCACGAAATTTTTATATCAGAGCGGTGCAAGGGAAGTGCATATCCGTCCGGCATGTCCGCCGCTTTTGTTTGGCTGTAAATACCTGAACTTTTCCAGATCGGCCTCGGAGATGGATCTCATAGCAAGACGGGTCATGAAGGAGATGGAGCAGGAGGGCAGAAAGATAGACTTGAAGTATTATGTGGATCCCGATACGGCTGAATACAAAGAGATGATAGAGCGTATCGGCAAAAAGCTGAATTTCACCAGCCTGCGGTATCATAGGCTGGATGATATGATAGCATCAATCGGAATTGACAGGGACAAGGTGTGTACCTACTGCTGGGACGGCGCGGAAGGCTGAATGATGTAGGGGAACTGACTAGAGGTGTGGATCGTATGGTAAGATTGGTTTATGTGGTGACGGTCTCGCTGCCTTTTGTGATCTATTATGTCTGTAAGGCGAAATATATTCAACGGCGGGGCGAACATTTTCCGGAGGAAAGGCGCTATAAGATGGCCAGAAGGTGCATCTCCATCATGATGCACAACGGGAGGATCAAGACGGAGAGCCATGGGCAGGAGCTTCTGCCCAAGGAGGGCGGCTATGTGATGTATCCCAACCATCAGGGAAAATATGACACTCTGGGGATCATGATCTCCCATCCCAGACCCTGCACCATCGTCATGGACGCCTACCGTTCCAAGCTTCCCATCGCAGACTCCTTTATCGATCTGGTGCAGGGCAGCAGGCTGGACAAGAGCGACATGAAGAACCAGATGAAAACGATCCTGAAAATCTCCGAGGAGGTAAAGGGGGGGCGCAGGTACATCATCTTTCCCGAAGGAGGTTATGACCACAATCATAACGACCTGCAGGATTTCAAGGCGGGCGCCTTCAAATGCGCTGTCAAGGCCAGAGCGCCCATTGTGCCGGTGGCGCTTGTGGATTCCTACAAGCCCTTCGGACTGAATTCCCTGCGGAAGGTCAGGACTCAGGTGCATTTTCTCGCGCCCATATATTATGAAGAGTATGCGGGAATGAAAACATCGGAAATAGCGGAACTGGTGAAGTCCAGAATTGCGTCGGTGATGGATAGGCAGATACGGCTGAAGAAAAGAGCCTGAGCCGGATAGGGGCTTGGGGATCTGATTTGGCCCCCTATATGGTAAATGCTTTTATACGAAAACATCCCTCCTTGGGGGCGGAACGCCCTCTGGCAGAGGGATGTTTTGTTGTAGGTATTGCTTGGCAGGCATTGCCTATTGAGACACCGGGGTAGCTTGGTGAATATTATAAGGAGGTTCCCGTCAGCAGCTCATATGCCTGCAGGTATTTTTGGATGGTTTTGCTTACCACATCCTCAGGCAGCGTCCAGTCGTTGTCCGGATTGGCCTTGAGCCAGTCTCTGGCGAACTGCTTGTCAAAGGACGGCTGGCCGTGGCCGGGCTCGTATTCATCCGCAGGCCAGAAGCGGGAGCTGTCCGGGGTCAGCATTTCGTCGGCCAGAACGATGCGGCCCTCTTCGTCCAGACCGAACTCAAACTTGGTGTCGGCAATGATGATGCCCCGGCTCAGGGCGTATTCTGCACATTTCTCATAGAGGGCCAGAGTGTAGTCCCTGAGCTTTTCTGCATATTCCTGTCCCTTTCCGGGATAGCGTTTTTCCAGATAGGCGACACTTTGCTCAAATGAGATATTTTCGTCATGTTCTCCGATTTCCGCCTTGGTGGAAGGAGTGTAGATGGGCTGGGGCAGCTTGTCGGACTCTCTCAAGCCCTGAGGCAGGGTAATGCCGCAGACCGTGCCGTCCTTCTGATAGCTGGCCCATCCGCTTCCGGTTATGTAGCCGCGCACGATGCATTCCACGGGAAGAATCTCCAGCTTGCGGCAGAGCATGCTGTTTCCGTCGAACTGCTTCTGGCGGAAGTATTCGGGCATGTCATTGACGTCCACGGAGAGCATGTGGTTGGGCAGGATGTCTTTGGTCATATCAAACCAGAACCGGGACAGCTGGGTCAGGACGGTTCCCTTTTTGTCCACATGGTTGTTCAATATCACGTCGAAGCAGCTGATGCGGTCGGTGGCCACCATAATCAGAGTGTCGCCGTTATCGTAAATTTCGCGTACCTTGCCCTCCTTGATGGGCTTAAAATCCTGAATGCTCATGTTTTCCTCCTATTCCAGTTCCGTCTCTTGGCTCCAGCGCCCCCTAAGGGGGAGGATTTTCTGCCGCAGAGCGTCAGAAATTCCTCCCGGAGCGCATCCGCTGCGAGACTGATTTTGGGTTTGTGTCCAAGGGAAATAGTTTATCCCTTAGGTTCCGTCTCTTGGCTCCAGCGCCCCCTAAGGGGAAGGATTTTCTGCGAGACTGATATTGAGTTTTCTTGTCCTTAAGTGTATTGCATAATAAGAGAAAAATCAAGCTTGTTTTTTCAGAGGCATTTTTTTGTAAAAGTGAAAGAATAACATAATTTTTAGTTATGATATATATAATATATATTGATTTTACTTATAATATCCGGTATAGTATAATGTTGCAGTAACCCAATGGGGCAGCAAAAGGAAATGGAGGAAAGGACAAACAAAATGGTTAAGGCAATTGTTGGAGCGAACTGGGGTGACGAGGGCAAGGGAAAAATCACCGACATGATGGCTCAGGAGGCGGATATTGTAATAAGGTTTCAGGGCGGCGCCAATGCGGGGCATACCATCGTGAATGATTATGGAAAGTTCGCGCTGCACACATTGCCCTCAGGAGTGTTTTACAGCCATATCAGCAATGTGATCGGAAACGGGGTGGCGCTGAACATTCCTCTGCTGTTTAGGGAGCTTAATTCCGTCACGGACAGAGGGGTGCCTGAGCCGAAGCTTTTGGTGTCCGACCGGGCGCAGATGGTCATGCCTTATCATATTCTGCTGGATCAGTACGAGGAGGAGAGGCTGGGAGGAAAGTCCTTCGGTTCCACCAAGTCGGGAATCGCTCCTTTTTATTCGGATAAATATGCAAAGATCGGCTTTCAGGTCAGCGAGCTGTTCGACGAGGAGACGCTGAGGGAGAAGGTGAACCGGGTCTGTGAGCTGAAGAACGTGGTGTTCGAGCATCTTTACCACAAGCCTCCCATTGACCCGGAGGAGCTGCTGAAGGAGCTGCATGAGTATAGGGCCATGGTGGAGCCTTATGTATGCGATGTCTCCGCATTTTTGGATCGGGCTCTGAAGGATGGAAAGACGGTGCTGCTGGAGGGGCAGCTTGGAACGCTGAAGGATCCGGATCACGGCATCTATCCCATGGTCACGTCCTCCTCTACGCTGGCGGCCTTCGGAGCTATCGGCGCAGGGCTGCCTCCCTATGAGATCAAGCAGATCGTGACGGTGTGCAAGGCCTATTCTTCCGCTGTGGGCGCAGGGGCCTTCGTATCCGAGCTGTTCGGAGATCAGGCGGAGGAGCTTCGGCGCAGGGGCGGCGACGGAGGGGAGTACGGTGCGACCACAGGACGTCCCAGACGGGTGGGATGGTTCGACTGCGTGGCATCCAAGTACGGCTGCCGTCTGCAGGGCACTACGGACGTGGCATTCACTGTGCTGGATGTGCTGGGGTATCTGGATGAGATTCCCGTCTGTATAGGCTACGAGATCGACGGAGAGATTACGGAGGACTTTCCCGTCACAAGCAGGCTGTCCAAGGCGAAGCCGGTGTTTGAGACCCTTCCGGGCTGGAAGTGCGATATCCGGGGCATAAGGAAATATCAGGAGCTGCCTGAGAACTGCAGGAAATATATAGAGTTCATTGAAGATAAGATCGGGTATCCTATTACCATGGTCAGCAATGGGCCGGGCCGGGAGGATATCATCTATAGGGAAAGCAGGCTCGGCGGGCAGAGCTTTTAAAAAGAGTTTCCGGAAGGAACAGTTTCCGGCCTGAGCCTTGGCCCCAAAAGGCCTTTGGGCATGTTTGGGCCCGGGCGGCGCCGAAAATTTGGGCAGAATCTTCGGGGACGGGAGGAAGGCAGGAAAGCGGAGGCTTATGGTCGGAAATCTGGAATATTTCAAGGTCTTTTATTATACGGCTAAGGCGGGGAGCGTCACAGGGGCAGCCAATGAACTGTCCATATCCCAGCCTGCGGTGAGCCAGTCTCTGAAGGCGCTGGAGCAGACTCTGGGGGTTTCCCTATTCAAAAGGGAGGCCAAGGGAGTCCGGCTGACCGGGGAGGGGAGGCTTCTGTATTCCTATGTGGAAAAAGGGTATGAGCAGATAGAGCAGGGCGTGGAGAAGCTGGGGCAAATGCTGAATCTGGAGCTGGGGGAGGTGCATATCGGCGCCAGCGACATGACGCTGCGGTTCTATCTGCTGCCGTTTCTGGAAATATTCCATGAGAAATATCCGAAAATCAAGGTCATTGTAGCCAATGCGCCTACGCCGGAGACGCTGGAGCTGTTGCGGAACGGAAAGATCGATTTCGGCGTGGTAAGCACGCCCTTCGGGCAGGAGGGGGACATTTGCAGTGAGCCCGTGAGGGAGATCGAGGATGTGTTCGTGGCCGGAAGGCGGTTTATGTCCTACAAGAATAAGATGATGGACTTTCAGGAGCTGGAGAGCCTTCCCATGATTTTTTTGGGCGGCAACACCAGCACCAGAAGCTATATGGACAAATATCTTTCCGGCAGCGGAATCGTGCTGCAGCCGGAGTTTGAGCTGGCCACCAGTGATATGATCGTGCAGTTTGCACTGAGAAATCTGGGGATAGGCTGTGTGGTCAGGGATTTTGCCGCGGAGGCGCTGATGTCAGGCAGGCTCTTCGAGCTTCGCTTCAACAAGATGATTCCCAAAAGGCAGTTCTGCGTTGTCACCAGCAATCGGGCGCCGCTGTCTGCGGCGGCTGGGAAGCTCTTGGAGATCATGCGGGATGGAGCCGGAAGCCATGAGGGTTCGGAGAGCAGGCACGAGGCGCAATGAGGACAATGAGGAATCATGGAGCCTGAATTCAATTTCGGGGAGGCGGCTTAAAGCGCTGGAATAGGTCTCAAGAAGGATATAGAAAGGGATAAGAATGATTCGCAATATTGTGTTTGACATAGGGAACGTGCTGACGGATTTTCGCTGGAGAGGATTTCTGCAGGACAAGGGATTTCAGGAGGAGATGGTGGAGCGCATTGCCAGAGCCTCTGTTATGACGCCGCTCTGGTACGAGATCGACAGAGGGGTATGGGACGAGGAGCGGCTGATCAGGGAATTTATCAAGCTGGATCCGGAGATCGAAGAGGAGCTGCGCCTTGCCTACGGAAGTGTGAAGGGCATGGTGACAAAGAGAGATTACGCCATTCCGTGGCTGAAGGAATTGAAGGAAAGAGGATATAGGTTGTACTATCTGTCCAATTTTTCCCATAAGGCCTATGTGGACTGCATGGAGGCTCTGGATTTCCTTCCTCTTATGGACGGAGGGATCTTGTCTTATCAGGAGCGGGTGGTGAAACCTGATCCGGAGATATATCTGAGGCTTCTGCGGCAATATGATCTGAAGGCGGAGGAGTCCGTGTTTTTGGACGATACGCCCATGAACGTGACGGCGGCGGAAGAACTTGGGTTTCGGGGAATCTGCTTCGAGACGAGGGAGCAGGCACAGAAGGAACTGGAAGGGTATCTTGCGGAAAAGTGACGCAGGGGAAGACCCTACGGCATTTTTTCCGCGGCAGGAATGGATTCTTTTAAGTCAGCTGTGGGGAGAGAAGATTCACCGGAAGCCATTTCCGGGGCAGAGCAGGATCCCTCCGCAGCGGATTCCTCTGAAGGGGAAGGCGGATCGGCGGCAATGCGTTTTCCCGTGAGCTTGCCATACATCCACACATAGATCCAGATCAGAAATGGCAGCGCCATTGTGGCGAATAGGCTTGCCCGAAACCAGACACCCGTAGAAGAGCTGTCCGCTATGGCGGCTATCAGGGTGGAGATATAAAGCAGAACCAGCAGCGCAATGCCTATGATGGCGGCCACCTGCTTGGATGTGCATTTCCTTTTTGGCGTGTCCTTAGGAGCATTGCCGTTGTCAGAGTTTTCTTTTTTCATGACAGCCTCCCTTCAAGGAAGTGGGCAATCTTTATTGTCCCACAAGTTGAGTACATTCAGATTATAGCACACCCAGAGGGTTCCCACAAGTGAGGGGGTCTCTTTTTTATATGCTTTTCATATAGAAGGCGTTCGCATAGAAAAAACATGTTTGGAAAGGGTGCTAAAAAAGCGCAAAAGTGGTTGAAATGAACCATGAAAGAAGATATAATCGGATGTGGAAGGCAAGATAGGCCGAAGGAGACGGAAGTTCTTTGGCCTTTTGTGCATTCATTCTGCATCACGATAATCAAGGAGGATGAAATGGGCGGGCAGCAGTTTGTTTGGCAGGAAAGATATAATTTAGGTGTGGAGATTATCGATAGGGAGCATAGGAAGCTTTTCAGTATCATGAATAAGCTGTCTGCCTACGATGAGAACGATGAGAAGAGCAAATGGGCATATCAGGAGGGGATCAAATTCTTCAAGGGCCATGCCATGAAGCATTTTGCCGAGGAGGAGGTCTATATGGCATCCATCGGCTACGAAGGATATGACATGCATAGAAGGCTGCACGATACCTTCCGCAAGAAGACCCTTCCGGAAATAGAAAAGGAGCTGGCTATGACGGACTATTCGGCGGAGGCGGTCAGGCACTTTCTGGGAGTCTGCGCAGGCTGGCTCATCGGCCACACCCTGACGGAGGACCGGGCCATTGTGGGGAATGCTGAGAGCATGTGGACCGGACTGCTGCCGGAGGAGGAGCAGACGGCTATGAAGAAGACGATCATCAAGCTGCTGCAGGAGCTGTTCTCCCTTGACGCAAAGGTGATCGGTGAGAGCTACGGCGGGGAAAAGTTTGGAAAGGGAGTTTATTATAGATTGGTCTATGGATCCGATAAGGGCGAGAAGTGGGAGTTCTTTCTGGTTTTCGAGGAAAGGCTGATCGTAGGAACGGTGGGCAGCATGATGGGCTCCGAATCGGACAGACTGGACGTGATGATGATGAACGCCACCAGATATACGGCCAGACAATTTGTGGAGCGTATCATGGCGCATTTCCCGGCTGTGGGGAAGCTTGAGGTGAAGGATGAGAATCTTTTGACCTATACGCAGTTTCAGAGGATGTTCGAGCGGCAGAACCCGCAGTGCAGCCTGCTTTTTGACACGGGAATGGGATATTTCGCCTACTGCATCGCTGCTCCCCATCTGCTGAAGGACGGGGAGGAGACGTCCATCAAGGCGGAAAATGCCATGGCCGAGATCAAGAAATATCTCGACGAGAAGGAGACGGCGGAGAAAAAGAAGATTCTGATCGTAGATGATTCCGGGGTGGTTCTTCAGGCCATGAAGCAGCTGTTTGAAAAGGATTATGAGGTATCGCTGGCGAAATCCGGCGTGGCGGCCATTAGATCCATGATTCTGAACAAGCCGGATCTGGTGCTGCTTGATTATGAGATGCCTGTCTGTGACGGCAAGCAGGTGCTGGAGATGATTCGGGCGGAGGAAGAGCTTACCAAGATTCCGGTCATCTTCCTCACGGGAACGGTGGACAGGGAGCGGATTCAGAAGCTGATCCCCCTGAAGCCGGCGGGATATCTGCTGAAGACGGCACAGCCTCAGGAGCTGAAAGGCAATATCGACAGCTTCTTTCAGAGCATAGGATGAGTTTGGCGGAGAGCCAGATCCTTTATGACCTCTCCTGCGATGATCAGCCCGGCCACGGGCGGGACGAAGGAATTGCTGCCGGGAACCCGCTTGTGGCCGTTGTTTTTTTCTGGGAGAGCGGGGGAGAAGGAGGCAGGCTTTGGGGCGTCATCTGCCGTCTCCTCCAACGGCGTGTGGGGAGCCTCCTGTGAATAGACTACTTTCAGCGCCTTTATGCCTCTGCGCTTCAGCTCCCGCCGCATGACCTTGGCCAGAGGGCAGACGGATGTGCTGTAGATATCGGCCACCTGAAAGGCCGTGGGATCCAGCTTGTTTCCGGCTCCCATAGAGCTGATGATAGGTGTCCCGGAAGCAGCTGCGTTCATCACCAGAGCGATTTTTCCGGTGACGGTATCTATGGCGTCTATTATATAGTCATATTCGGAAAAGCGGAAGCTGTCTGCGGTCTCAGGCAGGTAGAATACTTTGTGTACGCATATCTTTACATCAGGGTTGATCTCAGCGATCCTTTCTGCGGCAACGTCTACCTTGTACCGTCCTATGGTGCGCCAGGTGGCATGGAGCTGTCGGTTTATGTTGCTTTCACATATGATGTCGCTGTCTATGAGATCCATGGCGCCTATGCCTGAACGGGCCAGAGCCTCCGCCGCATAGCCGCCTACCCCGCCTACACCGAACACGGCGACCCGCGCGGTGGCGAGCCTTTCCATGGCATCCTTGCCGAATAAGATCTCAGTTCTTGAAAATGGATTGGACATTGGAAACACCTCTTTTTATGTTCTTTGATAAACAGATCCGTCTTTTACGGCGGCGGGCCTGACGGCGCGCTGCCCGGACAGGCTCTGGCAGGGCATATTATAAGCTTGGCAGCAGGGATTGTCAAGGGCGAGTCAAAAGCGGGCCTAAAGCGGGTCAGACATTAAAATAGAGCCTGCAAAAATATGCGTCTGGGGCGCGGATGTATATGGGCAGCGGAAGCGGTATTTTGGCAGGACAGTTTTTAATATGATATTTTCAGGGGGTGAGAAGGTATGGGCGCCGAAGTTTATGATGAAAAATCAGTCATCCGCAATGTAATTGTTTTAAGCCAGCATTTGGACAAAAGATGCACCGACAGTATTGAGGATATCGTCTCGGATATATGCGGTTTGCAGTATGATCCGAACCCCACCATCCATTTGAACCATTATATGATGCTTTGGAACAGAAAAAAAGATTTTTCTGTGGGGGACTTGGATACTGCGGCGTATAAAGAATTTAAAATTACGGAAGCATTTGCTTTCAAGCGCAATATGTTTTTTGTTCCCACCGATGAATTTGCAGTTTACCGTGCCGCCCTCAAAGATGTTGTAAGATGGGGGTCTTCGGATGAAAGCTGGTTAGCGGCGGCGAGCGGCCCGGAGGATCTGGCCGCGGAAGAGGAATTGAGGAAGGGGCTTAAGGACCAGCCCGGTATGACCACCAATCAGATTTGGGAGTGCCTGCACTTATCCGATGAATGGCATGCCTATGTAAAAGCAAGAAGAGCAGGCGATCTTGGCTTTGAGCTGCCCATATTCCGTGCATTTTATAGGCTGAAACGCAAGACAGATTTGGTGACCTGCGGCAGAAATCCGGGTACATTCAAAGAACCTCTTTATATCCTCAAGGAAAACATAGGCATTAAGGAATGGCCAAACTCCGGAATGGATAAAAACAGAGCCAGATCCATAATTATAGAAAAGCTGATAGCTTCTTTTGGGGTGACATATCCCGTGCATATATCGCATATAACGGGAATTCCCACTGCCGAAGTCAAGCCCTTCTTTTCTGCTTTGGAGCAGGAAGGGAAAATAGCGCCGGTGAAGGTGGGGAAAAAGTCATATTACATCCATTGGTCAAAGACATACCTGCTTGATAGATGCGCAGAGGGGGACAGCGAAGAGGTTCGTCTCATTTCCCCCATGGATATTCTTGTGCGGGACCAAACATGGCTGAAAACATTTTTTGATTATTCTTATACATTTGAATATTTCAAGAAAAAGGGCATGAAATGGCCGCTTTCAATCCTTGTTGGAAACCGGTTTGTAGGGTATTTTGACTGCAAGATGGAGTGGCGGACCAAGAGATTCTTAATAAAGGAGAAAAACATATTCGATTCCGCGTTTAGGGATCACAAAGGGATCGGGCTTGCATTGCAAGATTTGGCCGCCTTTCATGGGGCTGAGGACATTGTGGAAATAAAATAGTCCAGCAAGCAGAATGAGACTGTCTTAAAAAGGGCAGGGGGTGAGTTAAAACAGTGTAAACCAGCCAAAGGAATGCGAAAAAATCCCGGGCCTGCACCAAACGCGAAGCCCGGGATTAATGGGGTGGCCTTTCGGCCACTCATAAAGGGGAGGATTAAGTATTATCTTTATCCTTTGTACCATCAAAGGAGGGGTTCCTTGACATTGAATAGTGTTGCACGAAAAAAGATATTTATACACGGGGATATCATTTTATAGAAAAAATTTTTCTGTTGTGCAAAAGGACATTCTGTTATATACTGATAATGGCGACGGTTGTTTTGGAGAGTCCTGCCGGACGCGGTGTGGGCGATCCGGTGCGATAAAAAAAGAAGGTGGTGTATCGATATGGCATTATTGGAGCAGTGGAGAAGCATTGCATATGACGAATCTGTAGGAAAGGATAAGCTGCAGAGGCTGTGGGCGTCTTATTTTCAGGAGGAGAAGGAGATATATGCCCAGCTTTTGAAGAACCCGGAGGAAGTGGTGACGGGGACGGTGAAAGAGCTGGCGGACAAGTATCAGGTGTCTCTCATGACCATGACCGGTTTCCTTGACGGCATCAACGACAGTCTGGTGGAGTCCAATCCCATCGAGGAGATGGAGGAGGACACGCAGGTGAACCTTGGTTTTCACAAGGAGAGTCTGTATAAGAACATGGTGGCGGCGGAGGCCGACTGGCTGTACAATCTGGAGGAGTGGAAGGCCATTTTCGACGAGGAGACAAGGAAGGCGCTCTACAAGGAGCAGAAGGCTTCCACCACCATCGTGAAGGAGGCCAAGGTATATCCCAACGATCCTTGTCCCTGTGGAAGCGGCAAGAAGTATAAGAAGTGCTGCGGCAGAGTCTCCAAGGATGCTTCCAAATAGGATGGGGACAGCGGTACTATTACAATATGCAGGCAGATAAAGGGCTCTTTTCCATAGGAAAGAGTTCTTTTTGGTAAAAGTCAAGGCAGGGGCTTTCCATACGGAGGGATGGCGCCTCTCCGGCGGCGGAATAGATAATCGGTAAGGAGCAAAACAGTGAACATAGCATCGTTTTTATTGCCCAAGGCGGAGGTGGCTTATCTGCGGGACGATATGACTCTGCGGCAGGGGCTGGAGAAGCTGCGCAGGAGCGGCTTTACGGCCATCCCGGTCATCGACAAAGAGGATAGGTACGTGGGGGTGGTCAGCGTGGCCGACTTTCTGTGGAACATTCTTGCCTACAATCAGAATCTGGAAGATATCACCCTGAAGAGTCTGGAGCATTTGACGGTACGGGATTTCCTGCAGAATGGAAAGGTGAAGGCGGCGTGCATCGACACGGCGATGGAGAATCTGCTGGAGCAGGCCAAGAGCCAGAATTTCGTGCCGGTCATCGACGATAGAAGCGTGTTTATCGGTATTGTCACAAGGAGCGACATCATCAAATATTTCGTGGATGGCAGAAAAAATTATTAAATGTACATAGGAGGGGTATACTAGACATGAAAAAATTGGAAGAATATGTGGTGAGCATACCGGATTTTCCGGAGAAGGGGATTATTTTCCGGGATGTGACCAGCGTGCTGCAGGATGCTCAGGGGCTGCGGCTTGCGGTGGACACCATGGAAGAGCTGGTGAAGGATCTGGAGTATGACGTGGTGGTGGGACCGGAGTCCAGAGGGTTCATTTTCGGAACACCCATTGCCTATAATAATAATAAGCCCTTTGTACTGATCCGCAAGAAGGGAAAGCTTCCCCGGGAGACGGTTTCCGTATCTTATGATCTCGAATACGGCAGCGCCACCATCGAGATGCATAAGGACAGCATCAAACCGGGACAGAAAGTGCTGATCGTGGATGACCTGATCGCCACAGGGGGTACTACGGAGGCTATGATCAGGCTTGTGGAGGAGCTGGGCGGCGAGGTAGTGGGCGTTGTGGTGCTGATGGAGCTGGCGGGGCTGAAAGGCAGAGAGAAGATCGCAGGCTATCGTCTGGAATCAGCGATCTGCTATCCGGGAAAATAATACCGGCAAGGCAGATAGGGTTTTGAGGGCAGCCCAGGGCGGCGGAGCAGAGGCAGGAAGGCACGGGTAGTCTATGGCAGAAGAGAAGATTGAGGATATTTTTGACGATGGAAAAATGAGTGATTCCCATGAATTCGTGAATCCTGAGGAGCTGTATCAGGAGCTTATTCGCTGTGTGCATAAGTACCATCCGAGTGATGACATCTCAATGATTGAAAAAGCGTACAATACTGCGGCTGATGCCCATAAGGATCAGTTCCGCAAGTCGGGTGAGCCATATATCATACATCCCTTGAACGTGGCCATCATACTGGCGGAGCTGGAGCTGGATAAGGAGACCATCATTGCAGGGATTCTTCACGATGTGGTGGAGGACACTGTCATGAGCGAGGAGGATCTGATCCGGGAATTCGGCGCGGACGTGGCGCTGCTGGTGGACGGGGTCACTAAGCTGGAGAAGATCCCCCTTTCCACGGGGGTCGACCAGTCCGACGTAAAGCTGGAGATGCAGGCGGAGAATCTGCGGAAGATGTTCCTTGCCATGGCCAAGGATATCCGGGTGATCCTGATCAAGCTGGCGGACAGACTCCACAATATGCGCACGCTGCAGTACAAGACGCCGGAGAGCCGGCAGCGTATTGCCAAGGAGACATTGGAGATATACTGCCCCATCGCCCAGCGGCTTGGCATCAGCAAGATCAAGATCGAGCTGGATGATTTGTCGCTGAAATATCTGGAGCCGGATGTATATTATGATCTTGTAGATAAAATTTCCGTGCGCAAGAGCGAGCGGGAGAAATACATCCAGAATATCGTGGACGAGGTCAGCGAGCATATCAAGAAGGCAGGCATCACAGCCAAGATCGACGGAAGGGTGAAGCACTTCTTCAGCATATACAAAAAGATGAAGAATCAGGATAAGACGCTGGACCAGATCTACGACTTGTTTGCGGTGCGCATTATCGTGGAGTCCGTCAAGGACTGCTATGCGGCGCTAGGAGTCATACATGAGATGTATAAGCCCATCCCCGGCAGGTTCAAGGACTATATTGCCATGCCTAAGCCCAATATGTACCAGTCCCTGCACACCACTCTGATCGGCAGCTCCGGGCAGCCTTTCGAGATACAGATCCGTACTTTCGAGATGCACAAGGCGGCGGAGTACGGCATAGCGGCCCATTGGAAGTACAAGGAAGCCTCCGACGGGAAACGGGTGGCGGCTCAGGAGGAGGAAAAGCTGGTCTGGCTCCGTCAGATTCTGGAATGGCAGAGGGACATGTCGGACAATAGGGAGTTCATGAATCTGCTGAAGAACGATCTGGACTTGTTTTCCGACAGCGTGTACTGCTTCACCCCCTCCGGGGAGGTGAAGAATCTGCCTGCGGGCTCCACCACCATCGATTTTGCGTACAGCATTCATTCTGCGGTGGGGAACCGCATGGTGGGAGCCAGAGTGAACGGCAAGCTGGTGACTATTGATTATGAGATCAATAACGGCGACCGCATCGAGATCATCACTTCCCAGAATTCCAAGGGGCCCAGCAGGGATTGGCTAGGCGTGGTTAAAAGCACTCAGGCCAAGAACAAGATCAATCAGTGGTTCAAGAACGAGCTGAAGGAAGACAATATCGTCAAAGGGAAGGAGCTTCTGAATAACTACTGCAAGACCAGATCCGTGAATCTTTCCGATCTGATGAAGCAGGATTATATGAATGCGGTTATGCGCAAATACGGTTTTCGGGATTGGGACTCCGTGCTGGCGGCCATCGGCCACGGGGCGCTGAAGGAGGGTCAGATCGTCAACCGCATGCAGGAGCTCTACGATAGGGAGCACAAGGTGCCGCTGACCAATGAGGAGGTTCTGGCAGGTATCGCGGAGGCCGGTGCGGCATTGGCGGCAAGACCCGCTACCATGAAGACGAAGAGCGGTATCGTGGTCAAGGGCATAGCGGATCTGTCGGTGCGTTTTTCAAAATGCTGTTCTCCGGTGCCGGGGGATGAGATCGTGGGGTTCGTCACCAGAGGAAGAGGGATATCCATACATCGGACGGACTGTGTGAATATGATGAATCTGCCGGAGATGGAGAGGGTGCGGATAATCGATGCGGAATGGCAGGCGCCGGAGGACGCTTCGGAGAAGTATGTGGCTGAGATAGAAATTTACGCCAACAACCGCAACGGCCTGCTGGCGGATATATCCAAGACGCTGACGGAGAAGAATATCAATATCCTCTCTATGAACACCAGAATCAGCAAGCAGGGTGTGGCTACGCTGCAGACAGCTTTCGAGGTGGAGAGCCGGGAGGAGCTGAATAGGGTCATCGAAAAGATCCGGGGAATCGAGAGCGTGATGGATATCGAGAGGACTACCGGATAGATGTAGGCATCGGGGATGAAAGGCAGGGTCTGGCATAGGGGGCGGCCGCCGGGGGCGCGGCAGATTCATCGGCGGGCTGCGGGACAGCAGAGGATATCTATGGAGGCCGGTGCTTGTAGGATGGCAGGATATCTGGAGGCCGGCGCTTGTAGGATGGCAGGATATCTGGAGACCGGCGGTTGTAGGACAGCAGGATATCTGGAGGCCGGCGTCTGCGGGACTGAGACAAGGGGCTGAAGGACAGCCGTGGAGGATATGGTATGGGAGAGCTGAAGATAGGACGTATGGTGCTGGGCGTATGCCAGACAAACTGTTATTTTGTGTACAGAGAAGATGAGCCATATGCGGTGGTAGTGGATCCTGCGGACAAGGGACAGAATATTTACGATGCGCTGCGCAGGAATGGGTTTCGGGTGGCGGGGATCCTTTTGACCCACGGTCATTTCGACCATATCTGGGGACTGGACGGACTGCGGGACGCGGCCAATGCCGCCGCGGAGGCAGACGGAGCGGAGCAGGTGAAGGCCTATGCCCATGAGGCGGAGAGGGATCTTCTCAAGGACACGGGGATGAACGTATCGGCTCAGGCAGGCAGGGCGTGCAGTACCTATGCGGATGTGTATGTGAAGGACGGGCAGGAGATCAGTCTTGAGGGAATGACTTGCCGGGTTATCGCGACTCCCGGACATACTGCCGGGGGCTGCTGTTACTACTTTGAGGAGGCAGGCATTCTGTTGGCAGGAGACACCTTGTTTGCGGAGTCCGTGGGCAGGACAGATTTTCCCACGGGCAGTATGGGGACGCTGGTTCGCTCCATCAAGGAGAAGCTGTTTACTCTGCCGGAGGATACCAGAGTGTATCCCGGACATGGGGAAAGCACTACCATCGGGCATGAGAAGAAATGCAATCCCTTCTGCGTCTGAGGATCTGGCGGGAGAAGAGAGATAGAGATGTAGCTCTAGGATAGGAGGGGAATAGGATGTTTGCAGTGGAGCTGGACAGAGAGAATCTTGAATACGACGTGCATTCTCTGGTGCAGGCCTTTTATCCCGGAGAGCAGGTGAGGGTGCTGATTCCTGAGAGCAGCGCGGAAAAGAGGGCGCAGCTGCAGGACAAGGTTCGTATACGGGTGCGCATGGACCGGTCCGGGGCGAAGGTGACCATCGACGGAAGAGAATATGCGTGGGAGGGGCCTGATTGGTCTGAGGGCAAGGGCGAAACAGCAGAGGTCAGCAGCGGTGAGCAGAAGGCTCCGGATGCATCCAAAAAGTTTAAGGACGGCTTCAAGAGCTTTCTGTACCGTACACTGTGTCAGGTGACGGGGAGAGAGCTTCCGTGGGGGAGCCTCACGGGGATACGGCCCACCAAGATCGCGTATCAGCTGCTGGAGGAGGGGAAGAGTCCCAGAGAGATACTTGCCTATTATAAGGACAAGTATTTTGTCAGTCAGGAGAAGGCAGAGCTTTCGGTGGACATTGCACAGCGGGAGAGGGAGCTTCTGGCAGGGCTGGGTGCCGGAGCTGCCCGTGAGGGCCTTCCTCAGAGAGAGGGCGGCAGCGGGGACGGAAAGGCCGATGCCCAAAGCTGCAGTGAGGGTGATGTCCGAAGCTGCCGTGAAGGATACAGTCTTTATATTGGGATTCCCTTTTGTCCTACCACTTGTCTGTACTGCTCTTTCACTTCCTTTCCCATCGGAGGCTATCGCAGTCTTGTAGAGCCTTATATCGACTGCCTGATCAGGGAGATCAGGCATGCCGCAGAGTTGATGGAAGGCAGGCGGCTGGACTGTGTCTACATAGGCGGCGGCACGCCTACCACGCTGGAGGCAGGACAGCTGGACAGGCTGCTGACGGCGCTGAGGGAGAGCTTCGACTTTAGAGATGTAAGGGAGTTCACCGTGGAGGCCGGCCGGGCCGACAGCATCACGGAGGAGAAGCTGCAGGTGCTGCATAGTCATGGCGTGGGCCGCATTTCCGTGAATCCCCAGACCATGCGCCAGAGAACGCTGGATGTCATCGGCAGAAAGGCCACCGTGGAGCAGGTGGAGGAGGCATATAGGCTGGCCAGAAAGGCAGGCTTCTGCAATATCAATATGGATCTGATACTGGGACTGCCGGGGGAACTGGAGGAGGATGTGCGCTTTACCATAGACCGGGTGGTGGAGCTGGCGCCTGACAGCCTGACTGTCCATTCCCTTGCGGTGAAGCGGGCTTCCGGTCTGAACCGTATGATTCAGGAGAAGGGCATGCCTATGCTGCGGAATACGGAGGAGACTATGCGGATAGCGGCTGAGGGTGCCAAGAAGCTGGGGCTTGTGCCCTACTACCTTTACCGCCAGAAGAATATGTCCGGAAATTTCGAGAATGTGGGCTATGCGAGAGAGGGAAAGCTGGGGCTTTACAATATTCTCATCATGGAGGAGATACAGACCATTATGGCTGTTGGGGCCGGCAGCATCTCGAAGCGGGTTTACCCGGACGGACGCATTGAACGCTGTGAGAACGTGAAGGACGTTGCCCAGTATATGGAAAGAATCCATGAAATGATTGACCGTAAAGAACGGCTTATGAAGTGATCCGTACAGCGCCGGACCCCCTTTGGGGTCTTGGGCATATAAAAGGCTATCCGCTCTTAAGAGAGGATAGCCTTTTTCGTCAAGGATTTGTGTCGTTGATGATGGGCGGGACCTGAGAGAGCATATTGTCTATGTCCTCGAACATGGCGCTCTTGGTGGTGCCCAGACGGCTTGCGTTGCTGATATGTTTGACCACTTCGCCGTATTGTGATTTGATGTTGTCAAAGAATTGGCATATCACCTGCAGCGATTGCTGGGATTCGTTGATGACGTCGGAGATTTCTGCCTGAACGGAGGAGGTGGTGTCCGCAGCGGAGGTGATCTGGCCGAAAGATTCGTAGGTGCTGTTTACGATACCCACGCCCTGACCCAGCGCCTGCTGGGATGCCTGAATGCTGCAGCTCAACTCTTTGGCGCCGGATTCCACATTGCGGACGCCGGAGTCTACTTCGTCAGTGAGCTCCTTGATCTCCTTTGCCAGTTCTCTGACCTTTTCCGCCACGATGGCAAAGCCCTTTCCCTGCTCGCCTGCCCTTGCGGCCTCGATGGATGCGTTGATGGCCAGAATATTGGTCTCGTCAGCGATGGACACGATCTTTCCCATGCATTTCTGGATTCCGTTGATGGCATTCTGCAGCAGCGTGAAGGTGCTTTCCATCTCGCCATAAGATTTCTGCACTTCCACGGAGGTGTTCATAAGGTCGGACACCATCTTTTGGGTATCTGACACAGTCTGGGAGATATCCTCCCGCACCTGACCGAAACGGCCGGCTGACTGATTGATATTGGAGAAGGACTGTCCGAAATCCAGCAGCTGGGACTGGAAATTGTCGGCCTCGCTGAGGACGCTGTCGAAGGATCTGCCAATCAGGCCAAGCTCGAATAGAGATTCAACCTCTTTCTTCGCAAGCTCTTTCTGATAGTCCTTCAGGCTGTTTGTCACGTGAAGGATGGGATATAAGCTATTTTCATCGTGATGTACCTGACCGGACTTATGCTGTCTCTTTTTGGAAAAAAACATCTTCATACCTCCTGGCCTGCTCTGACAGGCCCCATAATCTGTTGATTTCTGATACGTTGTCTATTCAAACACAACACAAGTCATGGACTGATTTACGAACTGGTTGTTATGATGCTCTCCGTATCCCACAAAGCCCGCATGGCTGCCCAGAGTTCCCATCTGCTGCAGATATTTCTGCATGTACCCGCGCTCGCTGAACAGCTTATAACGGAATAGGCAGTTCACGGAAAATACTGCGGAACGCTTGGGAAATTCTCGGCAGATAGTGTTGATGGTGTTCTTTACAACGGCTTCATAGTCTCCAAGCTCCAGCAGCACCAGCACATCGGAATCGTTCACCTGACGGAAGCATGCCAGAGAGTTTCCGTTGACCTCCTTGATAGAGACGATGCACATATCATCGCCGTTGATCTTTCCGAAGGGGTTCTGGAAGGTCTGTGTCAGGATCTGCTGATCTGTCACTTTGAGAATGCTCTGATACACCTGCTTGGCCGGCTTGCCGTTGAGAGAGCCGATTATGTATTTCGTCCGGTCCGTGTTGGACGCGATGAAGCGGTAGTTGTCAAGCTGATGGTATATGTTTTCTTTGTATGTCTTGACGCGGCCGCCCTGATTCTGAACCACTCCGTAGGCAACTGCGTCTTCGTAGATTTTGCCATTGGCGGATACCTTGCCTGCGTCTCCTGTTCCGCCTACCAGCTGGATGCCTCTATTCTTCAGCACCGTGTACATGGTGGTCAGCACGCAGGCGTCGTTTCCGGCGCAGAAGTCGATGCATACGGTGTTGTGGCGGGATGCATTGACCTTTGCCAGATCCTGCTCCAGCCGGCGGATATATTTCACGGGCATGGTAGATACCTGCTCAAGCACGTTGGTAGCGGCGGTGACTCCATCTAAAAAGGCGATGACGCCCACCCCGTTCTCATTGATTCTCGTATCATAGCTCATGCCGATGCATCCGATGCTGGGGACAGCGGGATAAAGCTTCTCCAAGGTTCTGACATGATCTTCAAACTGGGTATTGTTTGACAAAAGCATGATGAATTGGGGCTTTTCCAGACCGCGAACCGCTTCCGCAAGATTTCCGTTGCGGCTCATTCCAAAAAATTGCCTCATGTAGCAGCCTCCTTTTTTAATATCAAGAGTATGATTTCTTGTTGGTCATTTATGGGCACTGATGTTTTCTGCAATGAATCGTACCGCAAATTTTGACCCTGATTTTTCCTATTATACTGTATAATAAGAAGGAACGTCAACACTTATTATGCATTTCCTGCCTCAAACCCGGAAATGTCTCATGGCGTGCCATGGCCTGCCACGCTTTATATGGCTGGTTCAGGCCGCTTTGGGCTGGGAATCCTTGTCGAAGCCATGAACCCAGTCTGAACGAAGATAATAGATCAGGTAGATGACGGAGCTGATGCCCCAGGTCAGCGGATAAGCCCAGTAAATAAGCCCGATCTCGCCGCTCAGATTCATGATGGTGATGATATAGGCGATCCGGATCACACACCATACGGACAGCATGACGCACATGGGGACGAAGGCCTTGCCTGCCCCCCGGCATATGGCGGCCACGGAATGGGAGAAGGCCAGCAGGCAGTAGAACAGCGCCGCTGTTCTGGCCTGACGGACGCCCAGCTCTATGACTCCGGGAGTCTGGTCGAAGAGTCCGATGAGGCGGGGGGCGAAGACATAACAGCACACCCCGATGAGCTCGGCCAACAGCATTGCTGCAAAGATGCTGAACCGAGCGCCCTTTTTGGCCCGGTCGTATTGCCGTGCACCCAGATTCTGGCTGATAAAGGTGGTGCTGGCCATGTTGAAGCTGGTGATGGGCAGGAAGGCGAAGCCTTCGATCTTGGCATGGGTTCCATAGGCGGCCATGGCCAGCTTGCCGAAGGAATTGATCTGGGACTGGACAATCACGTTGGCAAACGCGATGACGGAATTCTGTACACCGGAGGGAAGCCCATACCGAATGATTTCCCGGAGCATGTCTTTCTCAAAACGGATCTTTCGCCATTCTACAGTGAAGATATTGCCCTTTTTGAGCAGATGGGCCATGCAGAGTACCACGCTGGCGGCCTGAGAGATGACAGTGGCCAGAGCAGCAGACCAGACGCCCTGACGGAAGACCGCGAGGAACAGCAGGTCCAGCAGGATGTTCAGCAGGGAAGAGAAGATGAGATAGTACAGCGGACGGCGGCTGTCCCCCAGAGCGTTCATGATGCTCCGGCAGATATTGTATAAGGATAAGGCGAGGCCGCCCAGAAAATAGAAGCGGAAATACTCCACCGCCTCGGGCATCACTTCGGGATCTGTCTGCATCCAGACCAGAAATGTGGGGGTGAGCGCCACGCCCACTGCCGTGAGGATCAAGCCGCTGGCTATGCCGAAGGCCAAAACGGTATGGACGCCCCGGGAGACCTGAGTTTCATCGCCTGCACCGAAATACCGGGAGATTACCACCCCGGCGCCCATGGAAGTGCCCATGAAGAAGCTGATCAGCAGAAAGATCAGCGTGCCTGAGGACGTCACTGCCGCCAGCGCGTTGGTACCCAGATACTTGCCTACTATGAGCGCGTCCGCTGTGTTGTACAGCTGCTGGAAGACTTGGCTGAGAAAGATGGGCAGCGCGAAGCCTATCATCAGGGAATAGGGATTGCCCTTGGTCATGTCCTTGGTATGGGAAGCCCTTGCATGGTTGGAATGACTATGTAGGTGGATATGATTGTGCCACATAATGTCCTCTTTTTGTATGCTTGAATTTTGAAGAAAGCGAATTTCACCGTTTTCTGGTTTTATTCTATCTTTCAGTGTATCCGTTCTATATCCCGAAGTCAACCTGCAAAACGAAAATACATTCAATTTATAAGCAGGGGAGAATTGGGCAAAATAAAAGAAAGCACGCTGGACGGGCTTTCAGGGAAACAAAAAAGATGCAACATTTTGTGCGGAAGTGTTGCATCTTTCTCTGTTACATGTTTTATCGGACGCCTTAAGAAAATACTTTAGAGGTTTTGAGAAACTTTCTATAATATTTTTCCGGCGGCCCTCACAGCCGTATTTTGGCAAATACCTCGTCCTTGTCATCCTGATCTATGCACAGATACCGTTTTGTGATCTGATAGGTGGAATGGTTATAAATATTCATCAGGAGTGCCGGCTGGGCACCTTGCTTCCACGCATGGTAGCCGAAAGTCTTCCTCAAAGAGTGGCAGCTGACATTGGCGGTAAGCCCGGCGAATACAGCGGCATCTTTGACGATTCTATAGGCTTGATAGCGGCTTAAGGGATGTTCCTTCTGCCTCTGGCTGGTGAATAGCCAGAGCGAAGATTCTTTCTGGGAGGGGGCAGCGTATTTTTCGAGAGTCTGCTGGATTTCCCGATTGATATAGATGCGGTTTGTTTTTCGGGTCTTCTGCTCCTTTACCACCAGATGCTCCTTCCATTCCTTTGCGCGGTAGTCGTAGATATCCCCATAGGTCAGGCTCAGGATATCCGATATGCGCAAGGCTGAATTCAGCCCGAAGATGATCAGGGTATAGTTTCTGGCGTTAGGTTTTTCGGATCGATAGTATGACTTGAACAATTCCAGCTGTTCCGCGTTTTTTATAGGCAGTGTCGTACTCATAGTTTCCTCCTGTTTTCTGTGTTTTTTTGCTCTTTGCGTAACTGTACCACAAATGCAACACTTCCGCACAAAAAGTTTCATTTTTTGAAGTACCTGCCGCTTCCTTGGGGGCTGTATTTTAAGCGAAGGGGCGGGTATAGGATAGGAGGCATGGAAATGCTGAGACTTACGGTTAGCCCCGAAGAATATTTGATGATAAACGATAATATAAAGATTGTTTTTCTGGGCGGATCGAAGAACAACATCCGTATCATGGTGGATGCGCCAAAGGAAGTGAGCATCGTCAGAAGCGCCGCTTTGGAGAATAGGACCCCGGATCCGGCAGAGCGGGCAAAACTGCCCAGATTTTACGCCGCCCCGGAGACTCCCGAAGAATATAGGAGACCCAAGGCGAGATGAGATAGGACGGCCCATGATAGGCCGCGCAGGGACACAGCGGGTAATAACCGGAGAGGAAGCGGGACGGCCAAGGGCCCGGCCGAAAGCTTCCGACTCGGTTACTATAAAAAAAGATGCAAACTGACGCAAAAGGATTTGCGCAGTCATACAAGGAGGTAAACTATGGTAGTACAACACAATTTAACAGCAATGAATTCCAACAGAATGCTAGGCATCACCACCGGCGCTCAGGCAAAGGCCACCGAGAAGCTGTCATCCGGTTACAAGATCAACCGTGCGGCTGACGATGCGGCAGGTCTGGCGATTTCCGAGAAGATGAGAAAACAGATCAGAGGTCTGACTCAGGCTTCTTCCAACGCTCAGGACGGCATCAGCGCGGTACAGACCGCAGAAGGCGCTCTGACGGAAGTCCATGACATGCTGCAGAGAATGAACGAGCTGGCAGTGAAGGCCGCCAACGGTCCTATGTCCGCCAGTGACAGAGAGGCTGTACAGAGCGAGGTTAACCAGCTGGTTACCGAGATCGACCGTGTATCCATTACCACCAAGTTCAACGAGACCTATTTGCTGAAGGGCAACAACAAGGGCGAAGCTGGCAAGTTGACCTTTGCTGATTCCCAAGCTACTTTGACCCATGGCGCCGGCAACAATATGTTTACCACTTCCATGAAGGGTGTAAACGATTCGACGGGTATCCTGAAGGCTGGTACTACTACGCTGAAGGGCGATGCTGCAGCTAAGGCAGATCTGACCGGCAAGAAAGTAACCGGATATGATGCAGATATCGAGAAAGCAGTTACCGGGAGCACCACGATCAAGGGATATTCGATCACGGTAAACGGAACAAAGTATTATGCAATCGACTCGACGAAAGCGGCTACTGGAATAACGGATGGTGATCAGGCCTCCGTAAGTGATGTTGTTGACTTCCTGAATGCCTATGGTGAGGCAAACAAGGTTGCAGCTGGTGCTGTTGGCGAGGGCAACAATTCGGTTAAGGCATTTGCCAGCATGGATGAGATGATGGCTGCAATCAAGAATGACAATAGCACTGACATTAAGGCTATCAGCTCCTATGTGACGGACAAGAAGGATGACGGCACTGAAATACAGGGGGATAAGGAGACCTGGCTGAAGGTTGAGTCTTTTGCTGATCTCAACAGCGCAGTGGATCTGAGCCTGCATGTAGGCGCAGACTCCTCCGCGGACAACAAGATCAACATGAACATCTCCATGATGAGTGCTAAGGGTCTTGGCGTCAATGGACTGATGGTGAACGGCGACAACGGAGACAAAGCTTCCGCTGCCATCGACACCATTGCTGCTGCGCTGCAGAAGGTTTCCAACCAGAGGGCATCTCTGGGTGCCGTTCAGAACAGACTGGAGCACACCATTGCCAACTTGGATAACGTTGTTGAGAATACCCAGAGCGCTGAGTCCGCTATCCGCGACACGGATATGGCAACCCAGATGGTTACCTACTCCAACAACCAGATCCTTGCTCAGGCAGGTCAGGCTATGCTGGCACAGTCCAATCAGGCAAATCAGGGTGTTCTGTCCCTGCTTGGCTAATTGATGGAAGCGTTCTGGGCAGGAGTCCAAAGCATGGCAGAGGCTTGCATGCAAATTGTGTGGAAAAGGAACCAGAAAAGTCCTATGAAAAAAAGTTGTATGAAAAAGCTCTAAAAATCAAGAAGAGCGCTTTCAGGCATGGAATCTGGAAGCGCTCCTTTTGGTTTTATATATTTATTTTCCCTCAAACCCTAAAGTATTTGAAAATAGTTCCGATATTATATCAGATAAGGAAGATACAGCATTTTTATATATTTTGTATAGAATGTTACAGGAGGCCATTTTTCCTAATCCACAGTTCGGTATGCAAAAGAGAATTCACAAAAGATACTGTAAAATTACATGAAAAAGGAGCTGATGAGAACCGGTTCCTTTTTTTGTCAGTGGTGAGATTCTAAAAAGCTGCCGTTCTATAAGACAGGCCATTTTACCATATGCCGTATTTGGCAGCGGGAGACAAAACAAATCATATGGATATTTAAAGTATATGTATCTTATTATATAAAGAAAGTATATGTATTTTATTATATAATATACGAAATGGAGGCTGAAAAGTTGGGCAGACATAAAAAGGATTTGCTGAAGGCAGTGGATGCATTGATAAAGACAAATGATGCCATCGGCAGGTCAACCCCTTCTGGTGAGCCTGAATTACCGTCTCTTTTGATGCAATGTCAGGAAACGGCTATCCAGATCGGAACCTTTCTGGAAACGCTGGAGGGAGAATATGGAACCCTTGTGAGGAGGCTGGAGGATTACTGTGAGCTTGTTTATAGGATGAGCAGAAATATTTCCTATGAGCAGTCTCCGGTAGTCAGGGAGAAGGAGCATAGGAAACAGTGGAAAAAGGTCAGGGGAATCTTGGCCGAGGTGCGTAATGTCATCGCATATGAGATGCCTGAGGATAGGCGCGAGGTGGTATTTCTGCCCTACAAGGCCAGTATGTGGGATTCCCTTGAGAGCGTGTGGGAGGCTGCTGAAGCGGATGAGAATACGGACGCATATGTGATTCCCATTCCGTATTATGATAAAAATCCAGACGAAAGTTTTCGGGAGGAGCACTATGAGGGAGACCTTTTCCCTGATTATGTACCCATTACAAGATATGACGAATATGACTTTCAAAGGCGTAGGCCGGATGCGATCTTTATTCACAACCCTTACGATGATTGCAATATAGTCACAAGTGTGCACCCGTTTTTTTATTCAGAGAATCTGAAACGGTTTACAAGACAATTAGTATATATACCTTATTTTATATTAGGGGAAGTTAATCCGGAGAACAAAGAACAGGCTGAGAAGATAAAACATTTTTGCACAGTTCCCGGCGTGGTCAATGCAGATAAGGTAATTGTTCAGTCAGAGAATATGCGAAAACTATATATTGATATTTTGCTGAATTTCGCAGCAGAGCAGGGAATTAAAGGGATTGACTGGGAGGGTAAGATACTGGCGTTGGGTTCTCCTAAAATAGATAAAGTACTGCGCACCAAAAGAGAGGATCTGGAAATACCGGAGGAATGGCTGAAGGTTATAAAAAGGCCGGACGGCAGCTGGAAAAAGATTTTTTTTTACAATACAAGCGTGAACGGATTGCTGCAGCACGGCGAAAGAATGTTGGCAAAAATAGGAGATGTACTGGACATGTTCCAACATGTGCAGGAGGAAGCGGTGCTGCTCTGGAGACCGCATCCACTGATGGAGGCTACGCTGGAATCCATGCGACCGGAGCTTTTGAGCGAGTATGCGGAGATGGTAAAGAGATATAGAGTATTAAATTATGGTATATATGATGATTCACCGGATGTTGATAGGGCTATAATACTGTGCGATGCATATTATGGAGACTACAGTTCAATAGTGTATATGTGCCGTATAGCGGGCAAACCGATTATGATACAAAATGTAGAGGTGGGGATGCACTTATGATGAAATATATCATTGTACAAGCAGGAGGAAAAGGGTCGAGGCTGAAGCATCTTACGACGAATAAACCGAAAGCGCTGGTACCTATAGAAAATAAGCCTATGCTGTTCCACCTATTTCATAAATATCCGGACAAAAGGTTCATCATTATTGCGGACTATAAAGGAGAGGTACTGCATGAATATTTGGACGTATTTGCGGAGGTTCAATATCAGATTGTAGATGCTTCCGGAACGGGAACTTGCGCAGGCATTAAGCAGGCTATGGATCTGATTCCTGATAAGGAGCCGTTTTTGCTCGTCTGGTCGGATCTGGTTCTGCCGGAGGGGCTGCAGCTGCCTAAGGGGTATGGGGGGCAGGAGGATGGGGCTCCTGAAAAGGACTATGTGGGAATTTCCCAGACTTTTCAATGCAGATGGTCCTTTAAGGACGGCCGATTTATGGAGGAGAGTTCAGTTGATCAGGGCGTAGCCGGATTTTTTTTGTTTACGGAAAAGGAGAAAATGAGATCTGTGCCCGAGAGCGGTGAGCTTGTGCGCTGGATGCAGCAGGAAAACATGATGTTTAACGAAATCGGGCTGGCTGGAACAAAGGAATTTGGCTTGTTGGAGGAGTATGAGAGACTGGAACGGGAGAGATGTCGACCATTTAACAGAATCACCATAGATCAAGATAGGGTGATCAAGGAAGGGATAACCGATCAGGGACGGAGACTGGCTGACAGAGAATGCGCTTGGTACAAAAAGGCGGGTCGTATGGACATTCCGTTGTTACCTAAATTATATGGAACCGACCCGTTGATAATGGAGCGTATCGACGGTAAGAATATCTACGAATACATACTTTCTCAGGATGAAAAAAGGACGATATTGAGGAAGCTTGTGGATTCTCTGCGGCTTCTCCACCATGCAGAGCAGATGCCTGCGGATAAGTTCAGCTGCATGGAGGCATATTTTGGGAAGACCTATGATAGGATACGAAATCTTAGAGATCTGATTCCGCTTGCAAAGGAGGAGCGTATAGTCGTGAACGGCCGCAGCTGCAGAAATATCTTTTTTCAGAAGCGGCGATTGGAGCAAAGATTGAAAGAACTTTCAGGCAAGTGCGAGGCATTCTGTTTTATACATGGGGATTGTACTTTCTCCAACTTGATGCTGCGCAGAGACGGCAGTCCTGTTCTGATTGATCCAAGAGGATACTTTGGCTACACTGAGTTGTACGGTGATCCCAGATATGATTGGGCAAAGCTTTATTACTCCATTGTGGGGAACTATGACCGCTTTAACATGAAGGATTTCCAGCTGAGGATAGAAGGGAAGGAGATCGGCCTTGCAATAGAGTCAAATGGATGGGAAGAGATGGAGGAAGAGTTCTTCGAGATGACACAAACCATCCCAGAGGAGATAAAGCTGCTCCATGGGGTGATCTGGCTTTCGTTAACCACATACGCATGGCAAGATTACGACTCGATTTGCGGAGCATTTTATAACGGACTATATTATCTGGAGGAAGTGCTGTGATTCGCTATTTTGAGAGACAGTTGAAAGAAATTGATAATTCCGTGCATTCGTTGGACGAGGATGCTTTTGAAAGATGTGTGGATGATGCCGTGGAAACTCTGAAAAGGGGTAGCAAGGTCATTGTGTCAGGGCTGGGAAAGAACGTTCCCATTTGTGAGAAATTCGTTGGCTCCATGATTTCTATGGGACTGGATGCCTATTTCCTGCATACCAATTCCGCAGTTCACGGGGACATGGGGATCGTGAAAGACGGCGACATGGTGATTTTGTTGTCAAAGAGCGGCGAGACGGAGGAATCCGTGTATCTGGCTAGGCTACTGAAGGAGCGCAGAGTCAGACTTTGGATTTTGACATTCGAGAAGGAAAGCACTCTGGCAAGGGAGATTTCCAACGTACTTGCATTGGAGCTGCTTCATGAGGGGGACCTATGGAATGTGATGCCTAACAACTCTACTACCATGAATCTGATCGTATTGCAGGGATTGGCCATGATGGTGGCTGCCAAAATGGAGCTGCAGTTGGAGAGTTTCAAGAGAAACCATCCGGGAGGATATATCGGAGAAATGCTGCGGAAAGATTAAATGAAAATGGGAAGTGGTTCTGTATGAATGAGTATTTAGGATTTCAATGTTGTTTAAAAATAAATGATGCTTTGTATTTTCCGTCTTTTCGTGGAAACGGTTTATTTCGTTATGATGGGGAAGAGGTGGAATGCATAGCGTGTTTTGAAGAGAAAGGGGTTAAACTTTTTTCTGGCATAGAATCATATGGCCAAAAATTATTTTTCACCCCTTTCGCAGCAAACAGAATATATACCTATGATTTGAGTAATAAAAAGATTAGTAGTATTTGTTATGATGGTCATAGATCTGGGGATTTTGCGTTTTCGGTTCTTTATGGTCATTGTATTTATATGTTTCCGTCACAGTATCCGGGTATTTTAAAGTTGAATCTTGTTACTTTGAATATAGAGAAAATTAATGATTGGATGTATGGAGACTTCAAAAAATATCAACTAGAAGATAATGCCTTCTTTAAAGGAGAGTATGTCCAAAAAGACGATGTTATTTATGCACCATTTTTAAATGCGAGTGCCGTTATGGAATTTAATCTTAACGATGGTAGTAGCATTGTTCATGGTATTGGTGTTCAAGGCTATGAAACAATTGCGGATGACGGGAAACAGTTTTGGATGATGAGTGGAAATGGCACAATGATAGTATGCTGGAATTCGTGTACGGACGAGATTAAAGTTTACGAGAAATTCCCGGAGAACTACAAACAAGGGACATTTGTCGGCAGCTATTTTGGAAAAGGCTATGTGTGGTTATTTCCTGAGAGTGCAAATATGGTTCTAAAAGTAGATACAATGACGGGAGGAGTAACAGAGGAAAGGTTATATTCAAAGGTTTGTAAACACAAGTGGTTATCCTATTCTTTGTGGAGCTCATCTTTTATATTTGTGGCAAGGGAAAAGGAGAAAGTTTTGCTATGCTGTGGAAAAAGTAGTCAAGTAATAGAGTTTGATGTGTGTGGAAATAAATTGAAGTGTTCAAGACTGCACATGCCCAGAGAAATTTCCCGACAGTACCATGAAGAACCAGATATTGAGTATGTTCGATTTAGGAAAATAAAATATACGGAAAGGAAGAATCAGAGGAAGTTTTTTTTTGAATCGGAAGAATATTTGCTTCATGAGTTTTTAGAGGATGTGGAAAGGGATGATAAAGTTGAAGAGGAACCGTGGCAGGATTTAAGTGCAGGAGAATTGATATATAAAAATATTTTATAAACGGTACAGAGCAATGAAAAATTGATTGTAGATGATGTTTTATACGAATGAGTATTATCAAATTGTCTGAAATGGTAGAAAGACTGGGAGGACAGATGATGGATGTAGAAAAAGAGTTTCAGGAGGCGAGAGAAGGTAGATTGATCTGGCTCGAAATCAAAAGAAAATATAGTTTTACTAATTCGTTTGGCCTGACTATTTTTCCGACAGAGGATTTCGACTTAAATACGGAGGCAATAATATTGTTAACTGACTATAAAAAACAAATGTTTCTTCAAAAAATAGTGACAGTGACTAACCAACTAGACGTTTTCAATACCTTGAAGCAGTTTGAATATGAGGATATTTATTGTGAAAAAATTTCAGATCAAGAAATGAAATTGCTTTTGAAATATTATCAGCTGATAAAATTTTGTGCACATATAGCAGTTGTTTCCTTGCAAGAACCGTTTGGAAATTATTCGCTTATATATGATGGAGAGATAGATTTAAAAAAGTATATTTTCTCTGCAATCTACAAAGTGAGGTAATGAGATGGGTAATATAGCAGGTGGCATGAAAGAACGCATACGAATGATGATTGAAATATATGCGGAGGAGTACCGTGGAGAAAGCGTTGTTATATTTGGTTGCACTGTTTTTGCCAAAGGGATTTATGTGATGTTAAAAAAAAGAGGTGTATCAGTAACTGCATTTGTGGATAACGATAAGCATAAGGCTGGACAAAAGTATTTGGGAGTAGATGTTTTTCTGCCAAGGCAATATTTGTTGCCATATGATAAAAACAAAAAAATCATTGTGTGTTCTGTGCATGAGGAAGAGATGCTTCAGACATTGAAGGAGATGGGCTATAAAGAGAAAAATATACTTCATATCAGTAGCGAAAGTGAGATTGTATTAGACTCGGTTGATTGTGCAGAGATGCAAATGGAACTTGTACGTGAAGGTGTAAGATGCTATCAGAGATTACAAGCTGAATACGGTGAAAATGCTATTGTATTGATTTCACCGGGAGCCAGCGGTGATGTATTTTTGGCATGTGCATATCTGAATCCTTGGCGCAGGCTAAACGGGATAGAAAGCTTCGTTTTAGTTGGTATAAATCCTAATATATTTGATATAGCTGAGTTATATAATATACAAGATAAAACAAAGCTAATTTCAAAAGAAGAAAAAAGTGGTTTGACGACAGCATATATGTTTATGGGAGATCAGCTGCAAATTAAACTTTTATCAGGGTGGGTGCTTAGGGGAAGGAATAGTTATGTAGCAAGTCCTCAAAGCCCGTTTTTGTTTAAGGAAGCATTCCAATATGAAACATTCCAGTTAAAAAGGGGTACTGAGCCGGAGTTCCCTGAGAAAAATAGGCAATGGATCAACACTGAATTCCAATATATTGAAAAGGGAAAGACAATTATTGTTGCTCCTTATGGGTATTCAAGTCCGGCACCGACCATGACAATAGAAATGTGGGAAGTAATAGTAGCTGCTTTATTGCAAAAAGGTTATAGGGTCTATACAGTTGGATATGGAAAGGAGGAAATACCCATAAAAGGAACTCTGTTGATAAGGTTTTGCTATAGAGAAGCTTGCAATGTGTTGGAATATGCAGGAGGATTTCTGGCAGCAAGAAGCGGATTATGTGACATTGTTCATATGGCGGAGTGTAAACAGATGATTATTTATGGCAAGAATATTAGGAATAAATACATATGTGAATTTTTTAGCTTAAAGAGAAATTATTCTGATTTTATTGGAGAAGAGATTACTTTTGATGATTACAATAGTCAGGATTTTGTTAGATGTATAGCAGATTATTTTGGTGATCTGTAGGCAGAATGGAGGACAATTTGAAATATATTTTGTTTGGAGCAGGTGATATCGGGATAAGGGCTTATAAAATTCTGGGAGATAGACTTATAGCGTATTTTGCAGATAATTTTAAATGTGGAACGGAAATGTACGGTAAAAAGGTACTTTCTTTTGAAGAAATGATTCAAAAAGCAAATGAGTATCAGATTATGATTACTTCAAATGATTATGTTGAAGAGCTGGAAAATCAGTTAAAAAATGCTGGTATGTATAGATATTTGATTTTCAATAGAAGAAGCACTGTTGAAATGAAGGAGTATCTACCAAAATATAATTATTTGTACAATATAAAATATATGGATTATACAGATATATTGCTGAATTATCAAGTGAACCGTTATAAACGGATTGCGATATACGGTATAAATAAGTTTTTTGGTAATCTTTTACTGGAGCTGGCTATTCAGTCAGCATTGGAGCATGTGGTAGCAATTGTTGAACCGGATACTGATACGGATTGTATGTATGGTATACCTATATTGAAACTGGATGACATCAAGAATGATATTGATTGTTTGATTATCAATAAGAAGAGAACGGAAAGCACAATCAGAGATGAATTAGACGGCATTGGTTTTAGCATTGTAGATATATATGATATTGATAAGTTTATATTTTATAATAGACATCCGGAATTAAAGAGGTTCCATAATCTGCATAAGGGGAAACGGGTTTTCATACTGGGAAATGGGCCGAGTCTTAAATTAGAGGATCTTGAGATGCTTTGGAAGCATCATGAAATCTGTTTTGCGCTGAACAAGATACATAAGATTTACGGGATGACCGAATGGAGGCCGGACTATATCTGCATGAGTGACACCCGGGTAATTAGCGCATGTGAAAAAGATTTAGATATGATAACAGCAAATTCGGTGGTTTTTATGGCAGATAGATTTTTCTATTCAGATAAAGTTCAATATATTCATTTAAAATCAGAATATTATGAGCCGAATATGCCGGGATTTTCTGAGGACATAACAGAGGGAGTGTGCTGGGGATATACAGTTACGTATGATTTGGCAATACAAATTGCAGCCTACATGGGGTTCAAAGAAATATATTTGGTAGGTATAGATCATAATAATGTCGGTTTAGTGACTGATTCGCGCAATCATTTTATTCCGGATTATTTTACTGAGGAAGAGGGAGGAATATATAAAGATGTAATAGCAAATTTTAAAGCCATGGATTTAGCATATCAAAAAGCCGAAATATTTTCGAGGCAGCATGGATTTCGCATATATAATGCAACTAGAGGCGGGAATTTGGAAGTATTTGAGCGTGTGGTATTTGATTCGCTGTTTTGATGCATATTTGTCTGTAGGTGAAGTCGAGGGAGTAAATAGGGGACTTGGGAGGGGTATGAGATGAAATGTAGTTTATGCGGTTCAGAAAATGTGGAGATTACATACGATGGGAGAATCAGGAACGGAGGACTGGGTCAGTATACGGATGCGGATGTGAAGATGTATCGATGTATGGACTGTGATGTGATCTGGCATGAGGATACTATAGATGATCTGGGCCAGTACTATGAGAGCAGAGAATATAGGCAATCTCTGGAAGGAAGTTCTGATGAGGCGGATTTTTATAAGAAGCATGACAAGGAGACACTGGCGAAATTTCAATATACGGGAACTGAGATGTTTCGGGACAAGATTGTAGCGGATATAGGGTGTGGATGCGGTGCCTTTCTGGACTTTGTGAAGGGGGTAGCAAGATCCGTGGTTGCGGTGGAGCCATCGGAGGCCTACAGAACAGTAATGAACAGGAAGGGATTTGCCACATATCCCTATGTGGATGAGGCAATAAGGGATTACGGAAACAGAACAGAGGTTGTGACATCCTTTGACGTGATAGAGCATGTGGCCGATCCGGAAGCGTTTGTCTCCGGCGTATATAGGCTTCTTTCCGAGGGCGGACAAGCTGTGATCGGCACACCTACGGAAACGCCGGTAATGAGGCGGCTGCTGGGGGAGATCTATGAGAGGAAGTTGTTGTTCAGCACACAGCATCTATGGATCTTTTCGGAGAAGAATCTGGAGCGGATTGCGAAAAAGGCGGGTTTTGAAAAGATCCGGTTTCGGTATTATCAGAGATATGGGCTGGGCAATTTGCTGGGATGGCTGCGGGATAAGGAGCCTTGCTCAGATATAAAGGATATATTCATCACGCCGACTCTGGATGCGGCATGGAAGAGCCAGTGCGGCGAAAATGGAATGGCTGATTATCTAGTAATGTATCTTATGAAGTAGAGGGAAGGAATCAAATGCAAAAAGCGATTTTGTTTGGTGCAGGTGGCGGTGGGAAAAGATTATATAGCGAGGTAAAAAGAAAATATAATATAGTTGGAATAGTGGATAATGACAGAAATAAATGGGGGACTTCCTTTGGAAATTTGATTGTGGGAGAGCCTGAAACGGTATGTGCCGACAAAGAATTTTATGATGTGGTTGTAGTTGCATCTGCGCCGGGAATGGATAGTATTATTCAGCAACTTGAGGATTATGGTCTGGAATATTCACAAATAGATGTTTCCTATGTAATTCAGCCATTGGAAAGCCGGAGAGTTTTTTTGGAGAGATTGGCTGCACTTGCAGATAAGCAGACAGATTATGCAGTTGCAGAAGCGGGTGTATTTCAAGGGGATTTTGCTAAATATATCAATGAATATTTTGGAGATAAAAAATTCTATATGTTCGATACCTTTGAAGGCTTTGAGGAAAAGGACATAAAGATAGAGGCCGAAAAAGATTTTTCCAAGGCCCGAACCTTTGATTATGGAAACACAAGCGTTGCTCTCGTGATGGGGAAGATGAAAAATGCTGATAAATGTGAGGTGAGAAAAGGCTATTTTCCGCAAACTGCACAAGGGATTGAAGATAAATTCTATTTTGTCAATTTAGACTTGGATCTGTATCAGCCAACGGCAGCAGGATTGTGGTGGTTTGAAAAAAGAATGATATCAGGGGGGGTAATTCTTGTCCATGATTATTTTGCAGATAATTTTACGGGGGTAAAGCAGGCAGTAGACGAATACATGGCGAGGACTGACAAAGAGTTGATGCTTATGCCGATTGGAGACGGAATATCGATCGCAATTATAGGATATTAGTACGAGGAGGCAACTAAATGAAAATTGTATCTTTTATACCCATTAAGCTGAACAACCAGCGTCTTCCGGGAAAGAACACTCTCCCGCTGGGAAGCAGGAAGATGTGTGACTATATATTTGAGACGGTCAGTGGAATAGCGGAAATTGATGAGAAGTATGTCTATTGCAGCAGTGATTCCATTCAGGAACATATTCCGCAGGGGCTAACCTATCTAAAGAGGGATGCCTATCTGGACGGATTTCAGGTGAAGGGATTGGAGATCATAGATTATTTTGTCCGGGACGTGGAAGCGGACATCTATATGCTGACCCATGTGACACAGCCGTTTACCAGAGCCGAGTCCATAAGGGAGGCTCTTCTGAAGGTGGCGGGGGGCGAATACGACTCTGCATTCAGTGCCGTGAAGATACAAGATTATTGCTGGTATCAGGGAAAGCCGCTTAATTATGATATGCAGGACATTGTCACTACGCAGAATCTGGAGCCTGTCTATATGGAGACAGGGGCGTTTTTCATTTTTACCAGAGAGGTGTTCCAGAAGTATCATCAAAGGATAGGAAAAAAGCCCTATATGAAGATCATTGACCAGCTGGAGGCAGTGGATGTCGATACCATGGAAGACTATAGGCTGGCTCAGGCGGTGGCAGAGTATATGGAGAAAAACGGCTGATATGAAACAGATAGAGATTTTGGACTGCACCCTGCGGGACGGAGGACGGGTCATAGACTGCAGGTATCCCGATGAGACGATCATAGGCTTGGGAAAGCATTTGAAGAGGGCAGGAATTAATATTATAGAGCTGGGCTTTCTGCGGGACGATGCAGTTTTCGCCGGGAACAGTACCTTTTTCTCGTCCCCGGCAGACTGTGATGTCTACATAGAGCAAATTTGCGAAAATGAGAGCAGGCAGAACGAAAAATATGTGGTATTCGTTGACTTTGGGCTGTATGATGTGAATTGTCTGGAGGACGCGGAAAAGGTTCGGGTGTCGGGAATTCGGTTCGGCTTCACGAAAAAGGATTATATGGAGCATAAGCGTCAGGTTGTGGAAGCCATGCAGACGGTGAAGAGGAAGGGCTATGAGCTGTATCTGCAGACAGTTAATTCCAACGGCTATACCACGGCGGAGCTTTTGGAGCTGATAGAGCTTGCCAATTTCATCTCCCCGAAATCCTTCGGCATAGTGGATACCTATGGCTCTATGTATCTGGACGATCTGGAATATATGTGGAGCATTGTGAACAGACATTTGGACAAGCATATCGCAGTGGACTTTCATTCCCACAACAATATGCAAATGTCCTTTGCATTGGCCCAGCGCATGATTCAGCTGGCGGCGGACGAAAGAAGGTTAGTTCTGGACACTACCCTGAACGGTATGGGGAAATGCGCAGGAAACCTTAATACGGAGCTGATCGTGGACTATCTTGCCAGAAAAAAGGATCTTGACTATGATACGGATGTGATCCTTGATGCCATCGATAGGTATCTGTACCCCATCAAGGCGGAGAGCGAATGGGGGTACTCCGTGCCTGCGTTCATGGCAGGGCTGTATAAGGCGCATCCCAACAATGTGATCTTTCTGACGGAAAAATATAGGCTGAACAATAAGGACATCAAGTATATTCTGTCCGGCATAGACGAGGCTAAGAGGCAGAGATATGACTATGATAACATACAGCGCGTTTACAAGGAGTATTCCTCATGCAGGGTGGAGGACAGTGAGACGGTTAGGAGGCTTGCCTCCGAAATATCCGGAAAGGAGATCTTGGTTTTAGCATCGGGAAAGACGGTGGTGGACTGTGCCGGACAGATTTCGGAGTATGTGGCGGCATATAGGCCTTTGGTGATAAGCATCAACTATGTACCGGAAGGTATAAAGTGTGACTATTATTTTTATGCCAACACCATTCATTGGGAGAAGGTAAGCAAAGGCATTGATCACCGTAGATGCATAGTATCATCCAACATCCACACGGATGTAGATGATGTGGCTATGGTGGAATATTCACGCCTGATTGCAGAGGACAGTCCTCTGTTCGACAACAGCACCATTATGCTTTTGAACCTGCTGAACTTGTTGCAGCCTGCACGGATATCCCTTGCCGGATTCGATGGACTCAACGAGAGGAAGGATAACTATGTGGAGGGAACATGCCCCAATATAGTCAGCGGTATGGACTATAGGGAGTTCAACCGTGAAATCGCAGGGCTGGTGCGAAGATATAGAAACAAGACCCGGGGGAAGATAGAGGTTCAATTCCTGACCCCCAGCAAATATGATGTGGGCGAGGCGATCTGATGATGAAAAGGCTCAGGTTTTGGGTGCTGGACGTGGACGGAACTTTGACAGACGGAGGGATCTATTATGGAGAGTCCGGGGAGGAGCTCAAGAAGTTCAGCGTAAAGGATGGAACGGGATTTGCGCTTGCCCATGAGGCAGGCATGAAGATCATTGTACTGACGGGGAGGGAATGCCGGGCCACAGAGCGGAGAATGAGAGAGCTGCAGGCGGATTTTTTGTTTCAGAACGTGAAGAACAAGGCGGAGTTTCTGCGGAAATTCTTTTCGGATAATGGGATAGATGCGGATGAGGCAGGGTATATCGGGGACGATCTGAACGATCTTGCAGCTATGCGGATGACGGGATTTTCGGCCTGTCCTGAGGATGCTTGTGAAGAGGTGAAAAGGGAGGCCGATTATGTAGCCTCCGCAAAGGGCGGATACGGGGCTGTCAGGGAGGTTGTGGAATTTGTGCTGAGAGAGTGCACGGTATGGGAGTCATCGGCGGCAAGCGCATATGGAAGAACCGGAATATAGACGAAGCAGTAGAGAAGGAATGGTTGTGGATCCGACTATAGGAACGGAGAATGCCGCATGATAGGTGAAAAGGAATTCAGGGATAGGCTGGCTGCGCTTCTGCAGGAGTATGACAAAGTGTTCGTGGCAGGGAGTAGGCCGCTTAGGGGCACGTTCATTTTTCAGAAACTGTCTGAGTTGTCCGATGGAAATTTCATATTGCTTGTGAGCGAAGAGAATCTAGATGCCGCGTATGTGCGCAGAAACGGAAGTCTGGTCATTTCGAGGGAGGAGTATCATTGTCTGGAAGAGCTGTATTATATGTATGAATTTTCGGATCGTCTATACTTATTGACGGACAACGCCGGATATGCAGGTTTGGGCAATTATGTGTCCAGCAACATATTGACTGAGGAGGAGATGGCTGCTGCGCTGTTGGGAATAGGGTACTGAAAGGGATATGGTCATATGGAAATATCACAGTATGAGAGCATGGCATCAAATTTGGATGCGTTGGCTGCTGCAGGAGGACTTGAAAAGAAAAGCATATATTTGTTCGGACACTGTAATGCCACGGAGAAGCTGGCGGAGCTGCTTTTGCAGAGAGGGTTTCCGGTCAGAGCGGTTTTGGACAATAATGAGGCGAAGCAGGGAAGCTTCTGTTGCGGGATTCCCATAACTGCACCGGAAGCCGTTATGGAGGAACCGGGAGGAGGCTCGCTGGTCTGCATTGCGGCGCGGGCATATGAAGCCATGCGGGAGCAGCTCAGGCGTATGGGCTATGACGGTGAAGTCGTTAGGCTAGTAGATTACAACAGCTATGCAGAATATTCTCTATCAGAGGAAACCGTAGAACGTAGAAGGAAGCGCATGGAGGACGGTATGGGGCTGAAGCGTCGCTTGGAGGAGATGTATCCTAAGGTCTTTAAAGTACTGTGTCCGTTTCCTGCGCTGGGGGATGTATTTCTGGCAATGTCTTATCTGCCCTATTTTCTGGAAAAGAGAAATGTGAGAAAGTGTATGATCGGAGTGGTGGGGGATGCCTGCGGGCAGGTTGCGGAGCTGTTTTGTCAGGAAGGGCAACAGATAGAGGTGCTGGCCCAGAAGGATATGGATATTTTGGCTCAGGCATGCCTTTACGGCAGGGACGGAAACTTTTATATCGCCCATCAGGATCGGCCATATGTGGTGAATCTGCACAAAGCTTTGTATGTAAAATGTATTCCGTTGGAGCAAATCTATTGCTGTGGGGTATTCGGGCTTCCACAAAACACCAGACCTTTGAGGCCTAGAACGGATAGGCTGTCGCAGTATCTTGCCCCTAATAGCGTGGAGAAGGGGAATTCTGTGATTTTTTCGCCCTTTGCCAAGTCGGTTCCGGTATTTCCGGCTGCCTTCTGGAGGGATATAGTCAAATATTATAAGGACAAAGGATACAGCTGCTTCACCAATGTGGCAGGCAAGGAACACCCGTTGCCCGGAACTTTGGGAATCAGTCCCGACATATCCCAGATGCAGTCTGCGGTGGAGTATGCGGGGACGTTCGTGGGGATACGCAGCGGGCTGTGCGATGTGATCAAATATGCTAAATGCAGGAAGATAGCTCTTTATCCGGACTACTGTTACTGTGACACAAGATGGAAGGCCATAGAGATGTATGCCTTGGAGGGCTGGGAAAATATTGCTGTGAAGGATGGATTTCGATGGGAGAGAGATTGACGCTGTCTACCTTGCCAAAATCATGGATTTTTGACTTGGATGGAACGATTTTGAAGCATAATGGATATAAACTGGACGGAACGGACACATTGCTGGATGGAGTCAGGGATTATTTGGAGGCCATTCCAAAAGAAGACAAAATTATTATTATGACATCGAGAACGCCTGAATATAGGGAAAAGACGGTAGATTTCCTGAAGGCTCATGAAATACGCTTTGACGAGATTTTGTTCGGAATGCCTTTTGGGGAAAGGATACTGGTCAATGACCGTAAGCCGTCCGGGCGGGATATGGCGATTGCAGTGAATGTGGATAGGGATAAATTCAGGCTGCCGGAAATAGTCAGAAGGCTGTAGCAGCTTGTATGTGAAGGCCAAAATTGGGAGAGGAGATTTGAGAAAACATGCAGTTTGAATTGATGGCCTCTATGATGTGTGCCGATTACGGTAACTTGAAGAAGGAAGTGGAGAACCTCACGGAGGGTGGAATAGATTCTTTTCATATAGATATCATGGACGGACGCTATGTTCCTAATTTTGCCATGTCACTGAACGATATGCGCTACATAGCAGGCGTGTCTCAGCGTCCTCTAGACGTGCATTTGATGATAGAGCATCCCAGCAACAACATCAGTTTGTTTCTGAAGAATCTGCGCAAGGGGGATACGGTCTATATCCACCCTGAAGCGGAATATCATCCCTCCACCACGCTGCAGAAGATCATAAATGCCGAGATGATACCAGGCATAGCCATCAATCCGGGTACGTCCGTGGAGACGGTCATGGAAATGCTGAGGATAGTGAAGAAAGTTCTGGTTATGTCCGTAAATCCGGGCAACGCAGGGCAGATGTATTTGCCTTATGTAGGAAAAAAGCTTACAAAACTGTTGGCGCTCAAAGAAGATATGGAGTTCGAGATCTATTGGGACGGAGCCTGCAGCGCAGACAAGATCATAGAGTATGCACCCAAGGGCGTAAGAGGATTTGTCCTTGGGACAACGTTGCTGTTTGGCAAGGACAGACCCTATGGGGAGACGTTGCAGGATATACGACAGCTGAGATTTTAGACCTTTTTAACGGAGGGCAGGGAGGGGTGGAGGTATGAACATTGCATTGGTTCTATCCGGTGGAACCGGCGAGAGGGCAGGCACAAGCATTCCCAAGCAGTATATTGAGGTGGCTGGGAAGCCCCTCATTTCATACAGTCTGGGGCGTCTGTCGTCCCACCGAGGGATCCATGCGATTCACATTGTTGCGGATCCGGATTGGCAGGACTCCATCAGAGAATGGCTGAAGTCAGTAGACGTGGAGAAAAAGTTCAGAGGTTTTTCTGTTCCTGGGAAGAACAGACAGCTTTCCATATTGCAGGGCCTTGAGGACATTAGGAGATATGCAGAGGACTTGGATTGTGTGCTGATACACGATGCGGCGAGGCCCGGTTTATCTGATAGGCTGATCACGGCTTGTCTGGAGGCGGCGAGGGAACATGAGGGTGTGCTTCCGGTATTGCCTATGAGGGATACCATGTATAAAAGCAATGACGGAAGGACTGTGGCGGGACTGCTGAATAGGGAGCAGATCTATGGGGGGCAGGCTCCGGAGATTTTTTGGCTGGGGCCCTATTATGAAGCGAACCTCAGGCTGCTGCCGGATCGGATCCTGAAGATCAGCGGTTCTACGGAGCCGGCGGTTCTTGCAGGAATGGACGTTGTGATGATTCCGGGGGATGAGAGTAATTTCAAGATCACCACTAGAGAGGATCTGGAGAAATTTCGGAAAAAGGTGGAAGGGGAGAGTTTGTGCAAGGAATCAGGATAGAGAATGTGCAGGGATAGGATGCCGTAAGGAACCGTATAAAGGGCTGAACGGGAGCGGAGGAAACGGATGAAGGCTTGGGTGCTGCATGGAGTGAAGGATTTTAGATTAGAAGAAACTCAGGAGCCGAGGATTGGCCACGGTGAGGCCCTTGTGCAGGTGGAGGCGGCGGGGATCTGCGGCTCCGATGTCCAGAGGGTGTTCGCCACCGGCGCCCATGTGCATCCCATTGTCATCGGCCATGAGTTCTCTGGAAGGGTCGTGGGGGTGGGAGCGGAAGGGGATGCCGGATGGCTGGGGCGGCGGGTGGGGGTCTACCCGCTGATACC